>ERZ1034952.2-NODE-2-length-285539-cov-93.631188_pt1 | contig 285539 bp, 203 predicted proteins | sample MGYA00520625_ERZ1034952 | MGnify/ENA primary metagenome ERZ1034952 (study PRJEB33766, sample SAMN09781773) | gut metagenome | biome: gut microbiome | host: Homo sapiens | place: Madagascar | study: EMG produced TPA metagenomics assembly of the PRJNA485056 data set...
CTTATTTTCAGCATTTTACGATTTATTAGTACAAAGTGCTGCAAAACTCAGATTAATCAGTGTCGTACATGGAATCAACCCTCATCCGTTCTCTTTCAATATCTTGAAGATAATCCGGCAATGGGCATAGAATTATTTTAATATAACTTGGTGTTATGCCATTGTTTTTATGGTACTTCATCTTATCCGCCAATATTCGCGCATAGAAACGCTCTCCGACAACGACCTCTCTGAAAACTTTCTTTCTAACAATAATCGAACTACTATAATATTTCCCCTCAAACTCAACATCATAATACAAGGTTCCGTCCCACTTTCGTGTTATAACGGCCACAGCGTCTTGCCCATAATGGTTAATTCGATATGAGTTGTAACCCTTCCAACTATAATACATTACACCCCATATCAATACAACCGGAACTAAAACATAGATGACTATATTAAATATGACATTCCTCATGACACAACTTTATTTTACAAAACGCCTTCAGCCACGTTGCCACCACAATCCTCTCAGGAGGCACATCGGTTGAAAAACTGTTGCCTTAAGCATTGACTTTTTCAGCCGCGGTTCACTCTCATTCACGTCTGTGGCATAGTAACATGAAAGCGTTTTGTAAAAGTTATCGTACTTTCTTATATGGTGGAAACGTATCAATTCCACCGAGAGATAATAAGTTACCTTTGCGCAAAAAAGTAAATGGAATATTCTCAAAAACTGACATTTATGGCGTGACAGATTTCCACGGCAGAGCCAATATCAGAAATAATACCTTAGGCCGATAGAGGGTTGGATGGCGAGGTTGTAGGTCAGTACATCGGTCTTTACGTCATAATCGTTCTGGCCGACCTTCTTGATGTTGGTGAAGGAATAGCCCAGAGTCAGGAAGCTGACGGAGAAGGCGAAATGGGGAGTCGGGCGGAACTCGAACGCGCCTGGAGCCAATTCCACACCATAGCCTACGACATTCTTGCTTACGTAAATATTCTTGGTTTCGACCTTTACGCTCCCGACGGTTCCGAACATTGCAACCCCAGGCGTGAAATAGAAGCCATCCCTGATTTTCAGGTAATATGTCAGGTCAGGACCTACCAGAACCAGATTGGTGTTCTGACGAAGCCACCCATCACTGCTTTCATCATACGGATTGGACTCCAAAGCATATTGCACAGAGGCTCCGAGCCTCCAGTTGTCAGCGAAAAACCAGCCGAACTCGCCCCCGGCGCTGAAGGAGGTTGATGCCGGCGTTCCACTCTCCGCTGATCTGACACTTGAATACCCCCCAGAAACCCCGATTATACCTCCGATCGAGACCTCACCTTTCTTCTGTGCCGAAACGGAGCCGCAAGTGATAATGGCAAGAGAGGCACAAACTGTCAATAACTTATTCATAGTATTGAATATTAATATATTCCTTTAAAAGCACGATGCCTACGAGGCGGCTTGCAGGCTACAGATTCAACTTCAGTGTGAATGAAAGATCGATATGAGAAATATTCTCCTGTTTGTCCTTGTCCAGAGTTGTTTGAGAAGTCTTCACACCGTTCTGTTCCAATGTCAATGTGGTAAGCGTTCCTTCTATCGAAGACAGGTTGACACCTATTGACCACATCTTGTTCAAGGCATAATCATAGCCGATGTTGTACAACAAGCCCAGTGTGCCTCCTGTCAGTTTCATCTTTTCTATAACCATTCCTTTGTCACGATAGTTTATGTAACCGACACCGATATCCGCCGTGAGGGCATGCAAGCCGTTTCTGCTGGAAAACCTTGTGCAGAACATCGGGCCGATGAATGATATCTGTATGTTGTCTTTCAATTTACCAGTGACAGTGGTGCCGTTTTCGTCAGTGCCAGTCACCGTCGCGCCATTGCTGGCCGAGAACGCCTTGTAGCGAAGACCAACTCCCATAAACTCCTTGAAGAACCAAGTCGCATCGGCTCCATACACGAATCCTCTTCTGAGTTTCTTCGTGTAGGATTTGAAGTCATCTGACACGTCATTGCTGATCTTGCCGAGTCTGAAGCCACCTCCTCCCTCAAGGCCGAATCTGAATTTTGAATATTCCCGTATAGGTTCCTGCTCCTGTACTTGTTCCTGTCCCTGCTCTTGCTCCTGAGCATAACAGATGCCCCCAGACAAAAACGCCAAAGCGGCGATAAAAGCGATTATTCTTTTCATAGTAATATGATTAATGATTCAATAGAAAAATTTTCAATCTAGGTATATTTATAATTAACTCTCTGTATATTCAAAATCAAGGAATGTCAAATCTTGCGTTAAAGGTAAACAAAAAACTCAAAATAAACCAAAATACCATTTCAAAAATATCAAGAATAGGTGTGAACTTTTTGACCTCCCAGCCGCATCAACGGCCGGAAGGTCACGTAATTATTTTCTTCTCAATAGAGAAGCAAGGGCTTGAATCAAAAGTCCTTCCAGCCGCCGCCGAGGGCTTTGTAGAGATTGACCACGGAGAGATTCTCCTTCGTCCTTGCCTCGCTTAACTCCAACTGGGAGGCAAGGTACTTTCTTTGCGCGTCAAGGACATCCATATAACTGATCACACCGTTTATGTACTGGCTGTTGGCCAGCACGACATATTTCTTGGACGCGCGCTCCATCTCCACCTTCACGTCAGTGTTGGAACGGGCGGAACGGAAAGTCACGGTGGCGTCATAGACCTCTCTGAACGCCTGCATAACATCTTTCTCGTACTCCAGTCTTGTCTGCTCGTAGGAGGCCACGGCGGCTTTGAGGGCGGAACGTCGTTTGCCAAACTCGAAGACCGGTGAAGCCAGTGTGGCTCCGGTGAACCAGAACGGGGACTTCAGGAAATCCTTAAGGGCGTTGTTCTCCTCTCCGGCTCCAAGATTGATGGTAAAGGACGGGAACCTTTCGGCCATCGCCACGCCCACGCGAGCCTCCGCCGCCCTGAGAGCGTTCTCGGACTGCATAAGGTCAGGCCTGCGCCTGAGGATGTCAGACAGGACTCCGGACGGAACAACGGTCTTTAACATTTCCGATAAGGACAAACCTCGCTCCACATCCTTCGGATACGATCCGGTAATAAAACACAACTCACTCTCTTTCAATGCGATTTGTTTCCGAAGATCCGGCACCAAAGCCTCGGTGGAAGCCAATTCCACAAGAGCCTGCTGGTAAGGGATCTCAGATGTCAGTCCTCCTTCCGCACGGAGTTTGGCCTGATTCACGGACTTCTGCCTTGTGACCAAAGTGTTGGTGACTATCTCAAGTTTCTTGTCCAAGCCCACCAGTTCATAGTAGGCGGAGGCTACACTGGCGATGACGCTCATCCTCACCGCTTTCTGAGCCTCGACAGTGCCGAGATAACCGGCCAGTTTCTCTTTCTTGGACCATCTCAGTCTTCCCCAAAAATCCACCTCCCACTGAAGCGAGGCCTTGACTCCGAATTCAGGAGAGTCCGGTTTCGGATCCGTCCCCCCGTAATTGCTATGATCATTCTGCGCATAGCCTTTCACCGAGACGGAAGGCAGCTGGGCGGATCTTTGCACACGGTACCTGTACTCCATCTCCTTCAGACGCTCCGCAGCGATGAGGATGTCTTTGTTATATTCCAAAGCCGCGTCTATAAGCTTCTGCAATTCAGGAGACTCATACACTTCCCGCCAGTCAAGGTCAGCGATGCTCCTGTCGCTCGAATCCTCGAAATAGGCTTTCGGCATCTCTCCGAGGTCCGGCTTATCGCAATACCTCGATGTGGAGCAGGAATCTAAAGTCAGGGAAGACACGGCCATGACTGCGACGACCGACAAGGCCTTTCCCGCCTTACGGAGTTTTGGTCTCCACTTCGAGATCCTTGATCTCAACTTGTAGATCAGCACGAAGAAGAACGGAACAAAGACGATTCCGACGGTTATGCCGGTGATCATCCCGAAGAACACTCCGATGCCGATGTTCCTGCGGCTCTCGGATCCCGGACCACTGGCGAACACGAGAGGCAGCATGCCAAGGATAAATGCCAAGGATGTCATCACGATTGGTCTGAACCTCAGTTTTGCGGCGGTGACCGCAGCCTCTTCCAGATCCTTTCCGGCCTCAACCTCTTCTTTGGCGAACTCTACGATCAAGATCGCGTTCTTGGCCACAAGGCCGACGAGCATCACGAGACCTATCTGGAAATAGATGTTGCTCTCCATTCCAAGCACAGCCACACCGAGATACGCTCCGGCTATCGCGATCGGAAGCGAAAGGATGACGGCCACAGGAATGGACCAGCTCTCGTACTGGGCAGCGAGGAAGAGGAACACGAACAGCAACGCCAGCGCAAGCACGAGTCCAGTCTGCCCGCTCTCCTTCTTCTCCTGATAGGACATTCCGCTCCACTCCACTCCGATGTTGTCCGGCAGATGCTCCTCGGCGATCTCCTCAAGTATGGCAAGGGCCTCGCCGGAACTGGTTCCGTTGGCGGCCTCTCCGCTGATCGTGGACGAATTGTACATGTTGAACCTCTTGATCGTACCCGGCCCTGTCGTGAAATGCGTGGTACCCAGAGCATTGACAGGGATCATCGTGCCTCCCGAACTCTTCATGAAGAAGAGGTTCAGATTGTCGGAGTGGGCGCGGTACGGGGCGTCGGCCTGGATGTAGACACGGTATATTCGGTTGTACATGTTGAAGTCGTTGACATAGATCGCACCGGTGAACGCTTTCAGGGTCGCGAAGACATCGGCCATCGACAGCCCCAGAAGCTGGATCTTGTCACGGTCCGCATCGAAATACAACTGAGGGATGTCCTTTTGCATTCCGGAGGACAATCCGGTGAACTCTTTCCTCTTCATCGCATAATGAAGAAGCGTGTCCGAGGCGTTCTGGAGATCCTGATAGGTCGCGTCCCCCCTTGCCTCAAGCACCATCGAGAATCCGCCCGAAGTACCGAGTCCAGGGATAACGGCAGGTGTGCTGATGTACACCTTGCTCTCCGGATAGCGTGACAAGGAGTCTCTCACCATCGCTATCGTCTTGGACATATTAGTGACCTTGCGTTCTTTCCATGGTTTCAGGATCACCGTCAAGGTGCTGCTGGACTGCGCGGTGCCTATCCGGGGACTGGAGCCGGTGACATTGAGGACATATTCAACATCGCGCTGCCGGAGCAGAAAATCCATCGCGCGGTCCGTCACCTCTCTGGTCCGCTCAAGCGTGGCACCCGTCGGAAGCTCCAGCTCCACAGTGAAATAGCCCTGATCCTCCTTGGGGATGAAACTCTGCGGAACGAGGCGACCGAGTATGAATATTCCCACAATCGCGACGCCGAAGACAGCGAACATCCTCTTCGAATTGTGCAGCGCGAAACGGACCATCCTCGCATAGAGCGAGGTTCCTTGCTCAAGCCACTGGTTTATCTTTCTGAACACGAAGTTCTTAGGCTTGTCATCATCGTGCGGCTTCAGGAATTTGGAACACATCACAGGGCTTAAGGTCAGCGCCACAATGGTGGAGATTATCACGGAAACAGCGATCGTGACCGTAAACTGCCTGAACAATTGGCCCGTAATTCCGGAAAGGAAACTTACCGGAACAAAAACGGCGCAGAGCACAAGCGACATCGCCACAAGGGCGCTTCCTATCTCCCCCATCGCCTTTTTTGTAGCCTCGTACGGGGACAGATGTTCGGTTGACATGATCCTGTCCACATTCTCCACGACCACGATAGCATCATCCACAACGATTCCGATGGCCAGTATGAGGCCAAGCAATGTCATCATGTTCAGAGAGAAGCCGAAGATCAGCATCACTCCGAAGGTGCCGATCAGGGAGATCGGCACTGCTATTGCCGGGACGAGCGTGGCCCTGACATTCTGAAGGGAGAGGAACACCACGAGGATGACAAGGATCAAGGCTTCGAACAAGGTTCTGTAAACGTGATGGATGGACTCCGAGATGTAGGTGGTCATGTCGAACGGAATGTCGTAGGACATGCCGTCAGGGAAGCCCTTGCTGATCTCGGCCATCTCCGCCTTGACCTTGTCGGCGACCTCCACGGCGTTAGCTCCGGGAAGCATAAAGACGTTCATCACTGCGGCGTTGCGGGCGTTGATGCCGCTCTCGGTGTTGTACGACTGGGCCTCAAGCGAGATCCGGGCCACATCCCTGAGGCGGATGATTGATCCGTCCTCGCCCGTTCTGACCACAATGTTCTCGAACTGCTCGACCGATGAGAGACGTCCCGGAGCCGTGATCGGGATGGTGACATCCACATCCGTGATCGGCTGCTGCCCGAGCACTCCGGCCGCGGCCTCACGGTTCTGATCCTTCAGAGCGTTCTGCAGATCCTTGACCGTTATCCCGAGGCTGGCCATCTTGTCCGGCTGTACCCAGATCTGCATCGCATAGTAGCGGCTTCCCACGTTCGAGACAACTCCCACGCCAGGAACACGCCTCAAGCGGTCCTGAATATTCAAGGTTGTGTAGTTGCTGAGATAGACCTCGTCGAATTTCGGGTCATCCGACATCACGGTGATCGTCATCAGCTTGCTTGAGGACTCCTTCTCCACCGAGATTCCGTTCTGCACGACTTCGGCCGGAAGTCTGGACTCGGCCAGCTTGACCCTGTTCTGAACCTCCACGGCAGCGAGATCCGGATCAGTGGAGATGTCGAATGTCAATGTCGCCGAATAGCCTCCGTTGTTGGAGTTGCTTGACTCCATGTAGAGCATCCCCGGCGTTCCGTTGAGCGACTGCTCGATAGGTGTCGCCACGGCCTGCGACACGGTCTGCGAGTTGGCACCGGGATAGGATGTCGAGACGCGCACGACCGGAGGGACAATCTTCGGGTACTGGTCAACCGGCAGCATAGTCAGTCCTATGAGCCCGACAAGTACGATTATTATGGATATGACAGTCGAGAATACGGGCCTGTCTATAAAGAAATCGGATTTCATAAGTTCGTGTCTGTTAACATATTCCTTAAGAGCGAACCGCCTCCACCTTCATTCCGTGGCTCAGCTTGTGCTCCCCTTCCACCACAATGACCTCTCCGGGATTGAGGCCACGCTCCACGACAGTCGTGTTCTCCACTTCCGGTCCTGTCTGGATGAAACGCTTCTCCACGATGCCGTCATGTTTCAACACGAATATGAACGAGCCGCTCTTTTCGATGATGATGGCCTTGGTCGGCACCGCCACAGCGTTCTCCCTCACGTCCAAAAGGACTTTAACGTTGGTGAACTGACCCGGCAGGAGTTCACGGTCAGGGTTAGGCATCTCGGCGCGTACCGAGAACGTCCCTGATTTGGCGTCCACAAGAGGATCGGCGAAATCCACCAGCCCTTTGTACTTATAGACGGATTTGTCAGCCATAGTGATGGTCACATACGGATCCCAGTGCCTGCTGGTGTCCTTCTGGCCGAGGTTCACATTTCTGGCCTTTGATTTCTGGTAGTCAAGATCAGTCATCTTGAACTCCACAAGCACCGTGTCGCTCTTGACCACATTTGCGAGGAGGGACTGCGATCCCGGCCCGACAAGAGTGCCTATGTCCACATGCCTCTCGCTGATGTAACCACTAATAGGAGATCGCACTGTGGTGTAGCTCAACGCCAGACGGGCTTCCGTCAGATTCGCCTCGCTGACCTGCACGTCTGCCTTGGCGCTCTCATAGGCGGCCACGGCGTTGTCCAGATCAAGCTGGCTGGAGGCCTTCTGCTCGAACAAAGGCCTGATCCTCGCCAGATCCCTCTCTGCCTTAAGGGCCATCGCCTTGTTTTTAGTCACCAGTGCCTCTGCCCTGTCCACCTGAGCTTTGTACTGTTTCGGATCAATGATGAAAAGTATCTGGTCTTTCTTAACGTATGTTCCTTCCTCAAACATCATCTTCTCAAGATAGCCTTCGACCCTCGCCCTCACCTCCACGAACTGCTGGGCGCGGATCCTTCCCGGAAACTCCCCGTAGATCTCCACATTCCTTGTCCTGACCGTGTCAACGCTGACAACAGGAAGATCCTCCAAATGATGCTTTGGCCGGAGAACAATGATGACAATAGCCGTGGCGACAACAGCCACAGCGACCGCGCCAATAATGGCTCTTTTGTTAAGCTTGCTCATAGCGATCTTTTTTGCGAACCAGGCTGCCCTGATCCCGTGTATTGAGGCATCGCCGCATCAAAGACCGTTCCAAATTAAATAAAGGCCCGTAGTGTGTTCTTTTTCAGAATTGTACACAACCTCTTTTTATGATTGGATTTCAACCGACAATCACGGCGGGCAACCTCTTTCTTACAAAACACCTTCAGCCGATGTGCCACTGAAGCCCACTCCAGCAGCACATCGGCTGAAAAACTATTGCTCTAAGCTTAGACTTTTTCAGCCATATCGTGTCCTCACCCACTTCTGTGGCACAGTAACGTGAAGGCGTTTTGCAATCGGTCTTCTTATACTTTTCTACAACTAATAATGCGAGGGATAATAAGCCACATATTCAACATCTTTCTATATCTATTATCGAAATGTTCTTCATTTTACCAATGGAGCGACAGCAACGACAGGTACAACCTCTCCGGAAACCGAGTCGATTACCGAAAAGGTTGGTTCGGATGATTCCGAGGAGGTCTCAACATTGATGATATACGACCGGCCTTGCTCCACATCTAATGTGATCGCATAATGAAGGGACAGACTATTTGCAGCCGCTGCCGCACCGGCAACAGCGCCTCCTATCGCACCGAACATCGCACCTGCAACCACAAGGCCGGAGGAATTGTCCTTCCACTGCTGGTGATGCTCCACCTCAATCGTCCTGCGTCCCGGGAGCACCTTGCACTTCGACGGGAACCCCTTGAAGTTGTTTCCCACCACCCTGTCATCAACCTTGCAGAGGTACGCTATCTCCCAACTATTCTTCTTGCCGACCGTCACGTTGTGTTTCTGCGAACTGACCACTGCCACGGTCATCTCTGCCCGACCATAGTAACCTTTTGTGCTTGCGCACGAATTTAATATCGCCACCGATAATAGCAATACAATTATTGACAGCAAGATAGTTATCAACTTATTGGGAATTATTTTCATTTCAAAAATCGAATTATTGTTCTTTTCTCTTTCTAGTACCTTCAATAGCCTCTACTGAATATCGTCTCTATATGTCACCATCATAAGGAGGAAGGCACCTATATTTTTTAAGAAAGAGTTCGTCCTTCTCGTTCCTATGATCGCGACCCTTTAGGATACCTTCCCAATAGTCTATACCACGTTCCTGCTCGCCACGGTAATACATAGCCACTGCGACAGGAGCCCCTTCCGCATTTGCATATTTTCTCTTAAGGATAGAATCCGAAATATCTTTCCAATCGTGATTACGCACAAAGAAAGGCTCTGCATAGTCAACTATAAATTGTCTTATCTCGTCACACAATTGTTTGGGATCTCCATTTTCAGTATAATACATCCATTGAATCACTTTTGGTTCAGGCAAAAGGTCTCCACACCATAGCCAAAGCAGACTCTTGTGGCCATCAGTCTTTTCATATAATTCATCAATCAAATCTACAAGTTCTTTCAAGTAAATCCCCACAATAAAGCTAACAGACACAGCCTTGCCTGAATAAGGTTTAAAGAAAAAATGGATGGAATCCTCCAATTCTGGAGTTACTTCTCTCATATAATGTCCGGATTTTCTATCTTTATTAAACCCAAGACTTTTGCACATTGCATCAATGTTTTCTTTAATGCTATTTCCTTTTGGTTTCATAATATTAAAAATAATAATGAAAGATTATAAAATTGTAATTTGTTACTTGCGTACCGACAGAATATCCTGTTGTTGACATCATCATTTCCGCTTTACCCCCATGAAAAACCACCGACGGATGCTGATTCATAATCTGTGGATAATTTATCATTTGGTTATGTGTATATCTCGCATTCAAACCAGTCTTGGTGGCACTCCTGCTTTCAATATCTCAATCGGGAAATTATTTTTTACTAGAAAGTGTTGCAAGAATTCATATTCCTCTTCAGTCAATATTATCTCATTCATAGTATTCTTTCATCAGAATTTTATTATATAATTACCTTTTTCTCAGCAAAATACATCCTATTTCACTTTTACTCTACTAAAACAGAGTTCTTCTATTCCTGAGTCAATCAAGTCTCTTTTAATCTCCTCATTTACATAGATTTGAGTCGTGATCTGCCAGAAACGATTAGGACTATGAATAACAGATAGATTCTTTATCTTTTCCTTGTCAAAACACGGCTTCAAGACAATTCCCGATACTGGCACATAGACACTCTCACTGACATTCAAAATGTCCAGTTTTCTTGTAAACATCGGAATATAATACTTTTGGGAGATGTCTTTCCCATTGATAGTGATGCTCTTCCATTCTATATATTCTGAGCCAGTCAAATGTGATGCAATTATTGACTTCATCTTTTCTGACATTACTGGCCAGGCCAAGCTATTAGGCTGATAATCATAAAAGACATCACTAACCTCTCCTACTATGAGTTTAGAGGTTACAAAAACATCCCGTAGTTCTAATGAGAACGGAACATCATCTCTATTTCTCATCTCCTCAATTAGATAATGTGAAACTGGTGTCCCCTTAGGAGCATAGGCAACCGTTGAGACTTTGTCGTTATTTGTTGATATCCAATAATAGTTCATAACTAATACCTCCATCCTGATTTTCTTAGAAGTTCCGGATTATCTAATACTACTTGTTTTATATAAACATTAAACAGTTCCAAAAAACGTTGTTTATCTCCTGCTGCTTCAAAGCCAATCTTACAATACTATCGTTATTTAAACAGGTACATTGTTGTTCTTAGTTAAGACCAAGCTGCCTGACGAATGTAGAGCTTGCTTGGTACTGTACGGTTGATTCCTTGGTGACGACGGTGGTAGTTGTAGTCGTCAATAAATCTCTTGATTCCAAAGAACAGATCCGCGCCGTTTTCCTCCGGCTGGATGTAAATATACTCGTATTTTATCGTTTTCTAAAATCTTTCTATCCAGATATTGTCTTTAGCACGGCCGCGGCCGTCCATGCTGACCTTCATTTCAGAGTGCTGAGAGCAGGGGGCAGCCCATTCCTTGCCCGTAAACTGGCAGCCCTGATCGGAATTGATTATTTCCGGTACTCCATGCCTTGAAATGGCTTTTTTGAGTACCTCTATGCAATTTGACGTATCGAGTGAGTTGTGCAGGCTCCAGCCTACAATATAGGCCCGCAGTGTGTTCTTTTTCAGAATTGTACACAACCTCTTTTTATGATTGGATTTCAACCGACAATCACGGCGGGCAACCTCTTTCTTACAAAACACCTTCAGCCGATGTGCCACTGAAGCCCACTCCAGCAGCACATCGGCTGAAAAACTATTGCTCTAAGCTTAGACTTTTTCAGCCGTGGCGTGCCCTCACCCACTTCTGTGGCACAGTAACGTGAACGCGTTTTGTAATCGGGAAAGGTTTACGGCTCCGACGGGACGGAGTTTTAGCGGCAATATTCGCAGTCCTTTTAGAGATGGTCTGGTCTACAAATGTTCGTGGCATCCAAAATGCTGATTATCAAGGAAAAAATGGATTACGTGGTACTCCAAAACGGCACCAGATGATTGGTCTTATTCCTCATTTTCAACTGGTTAAGTGCCACACGCAATCCTCATCATCAGAACTGGAAGTAGATGAACGACTGGAGGTCGGCGGTGATGAACTGGCAGATGATGAAGACGGCGAGGACGCAGGCGAGGATCATCAGAGGGAGAGGCATCGAGGCGAACCAGATGCGGTAGCGGCGCTTGAAGTTCTCGGGGAGCCAATGGATGACCATTCCGAAGACGAAGACGAGGATCACACCTATGTGCTGCTGAGCCATTTGCGGGATCAGGGACAAGTCCCAGTCGCCGCCGATGCGCTCGACCATATTCTTTGCCGTACTCCACGCTTTCTCGTTCGCCTCGGCAGGGTTCAGGTTGGAGCCGCTTCGGAAGAAAAGGCGGGTGAAGGTGATGAATATGAACGTCATAGCGACCGCCCAACCTGTCTCAAGCCACGAGAAAGCGGCCTTGAAGCGACAAAGATGATAGAGCATCCGCACGGCCGCGCCTATGAATATGATCAATGTCCAGACGAAGAACATATTGAACACCGAAGCCGGCACAGTGATTTTAAGAATATAAAAGGCCACGCAGACGAGACCTATGACGAGCGTCCTGACATAGACATTGCAGCTCTTCCAGAACCTGTAGATCAGCATTCCTAGACCGTTCAGACCGCCCCAGATCATAAAGTTCCAGCTGGCTCCGTGCCACAGGCCGCCAAGGAGCATCGTGTCCATCCTGTTGATGTCCGAGATGAGTTCCTTGCGGTATTTCTGGCAGAAAGTGATCAGAAGTGCCAGCACTGCCGCAATGACCAGAACCACTCCGAAAACCCACCAGTTCTTGGCCAAAGCCGAGGCCAGGAAAGCGATTCCGAGGATGATGGCGTACGAGCCGAATGTGCCATTGCGGTTGCCTCCAAGCGGGATGTAAAGATAGTCCTGAAGCCATTTGGAAAGGGAAATATGCCACCGCTTCCAGAACTCTCCGGCGTTGCGGGCCTTGTACGGAGAATTGAAGTTCTTCGGCAGATAGAAACCCATCAGCATAGCGACACCGGTGGCGATGTCAGTGTACCCGGAGAAGTCGGCATAGACCTGAAGCGAGTAGCCGAAGAGAGCCGTAAGGTTCTCGAAACCGGTGTAAAGCAAAGGGTTCTCGAAAACCCTGTCGCAGAAATTCACAGCCAGATAGTCACTGAGGATCAACTTCTTGGCAAGTCCGTTCAGAATCCAGAAAATCGCGATACCGAACTGTCTGCGGCCAAGGAAGAACGGTTTGTGAAGCTGAGGGAAGAACTCCTTGGCCCTCACGATCGGGCCGGCCACAAGCTGAGGAAAGAAACTCAAGTAGAAGCCGAAATCCCAGAAGTTCTTGATCGGGCCGATTGTCCTGCGTGAAACATCAACCACATAGCTGATCGCCTGGAAGATGAAGAACGAGATTCCGACCGGAAGGAAGATCGAGTCAACGCTGAACGCCTGAGAGCCTGTCAGTTGGTTACCCACAACCGCAAACCAGTCTCTCACAATGAATTCCGTTCCGAAAAGATTGTTCACGACATCGGTCAGGAAGTAGGCGTACTTGTAGTAGCAGAGCAGCGACAGATCCACGACAACGCTCAGAACCACAATGGCTTTCCGGCCAAAGTTTCCTTTCACACCGGACAGAGCGAAACCTGCCAGATAGTTATAGACAATCACGAACCCAAACAGAATCAGGAACAGTCCGCTCGTCTTGTAGTAGAAAAATAGGCTGACAAAGAACAGGAAGGCATTCCGAAGCACGACCTTGTTCTTGAAAACGCACAGAAAGGCCAGCACGATGGCGAAGAACGCCCAGAAATAGAACTGGGTGAACAACAACGGGTGAGCCTGATCAAAAGAGAACAGGTTCTTGAAAAAGTCAGCGGCAACGTCCCAAAATCCCATCACTTACCTTTCTTTAAATGTTCCACATACTTATCCATCAACGCGTTGAACAGCAGGTCTCCCACCAGTTCATAGCCCTTTTCCGTAAAATGAATCTTGTCCCTCTTGGCGAGGCCGGCCTCTTCCCATTTCCTCATCGAACCGAGTCCCCCCATAATGTCAAACAGATCCCAAACGCCTGCGTCACAATCCTTTCCGAGCCTCAAAAAGCTTTGCTCAGCCAACTTGCCGTTAGAATTCACGACATAGCCTTTACGGCGTATCCTCCTGAAACTGTCGTTGTTGGAGACGAACAGCAGAGCGCAGTCGGGATTCACCGAACGAATCTGCGACACAAGCACCTTATAGCGCGCGACAAAATCATCCACAGAAAAATTCGCGGCGGTCGCATCATTGATCCCGACGGCTAAAATCACCAGATCCGGATTCACCAGCCTCAAATCATTCATCAGATCCGGGCACTTTGAATATGACCCGAGCGAAGCTCCGTTCACGCCGATTCCCGTCACGGAAATGCCAGGGAAAGGGTTGTCCAGGAATATTCCCGTCAAGGTGAACTCGCCTTGTCCCTTGGTCGCGATCTTGACGGAGTCCGCAAACGCGGGAAGGCCGAAAGACCAGCAGGAATCCGCCCGGCACCCTTGCAGCGTGTCACCCTTAGCCAAAACCACCACCGGAACTCTCTCTCCTGCTGATGAATATCCAAGGACTTTCACTTCGTTGAACCTGAATGTCGGATCCTGCGGTTTCGGATCCCTGGCCACAGTGGTGACCATCACCGAAGCCTTGTCATCCGACGCGCTCAAGGATATTCCAGTAAGTCCAAGCCTATGATCCGGCTCCCTTTGGACATTCTTCGTCACCTTCCAGGACCCTTCGTAACTTGTCGTGAAACTGCTTGGATTGTTCGTGTGGGCGGCGGAGAACGGGAAAACCAGTCCCCTGCCCCCGTCCAAAGCCGTTCTCAAAGACAGAAGGTCGTTCCTCAACTGCCTTGTCAAAGTCCCGGCCTGCACGTGAGACCCCCCGATGTGCATAATCCTAAGGTTGCCTTTACCCAGAAAAAGCACGGAATCCATCTTCTCAAAAAGCCTCTCAAAGGCCGAACTATCCCCCTGAAACCCAATCCGGTTCTTCTCGAAACGCGCGAAATCATATTCAGGAACCGCCTTCCGCAGCGACTGCCCCCAAAGGGTCGCCGGAAGCAGCAAAAAGAGCAATGAATATGTCAGGGAACGTCTCATAACTCTGTCTTTGTCAAGGTGTCAGGCACGGCGGGACGAGGATTGAGACTGTCCCGCAGGTCGCGCAGATATATTCCCACAGCCTCGTCTGAAAGTTCCTGGCGGAGCTTGTAGAAGTCGTGGTAAAGAATGAAGGACTTGGCGAGCGCGTTTCCGATCTCAAGCGCTCCTTTGTGTGTGAAATGAATATGATCGGGGCCGGCCAGAGCGGGATTGTGGCTCACCCATTTCCTCATCGAGCCCGGGCCTCCCATCACGTTGAACGTGTCCCAGTAGGCCACGCCGTTCTTCAGACAGTTAACCTTCAAGGAATCATTAAGTTGCGGCAAAAGCGGCCAGGTTATCAGATTCCCGTCCACGCTCTTGCACATGTCCGCCGGGCCGATGAACATCAGCTGAGCCTGCGGTGCGACCTCCTTGAAGTAGTCGAACTGCATCACGATCTTCCTCACGTAAGAGGAAATGGCTTTCTTCGAGGCCATTCCAGGCATCGCGTTTCCGCCGAACTGTAAGATTATCAGCCGAGTGTCCGTCTTCGCGAAACTCTCTTTCATCACCTGGCGGTTGATGGACGAGAATATGAATCCGGCGCATCCACGCAAGGCGACATTGTCAACGGTCACGCCTCCTTTTCCGTCCAACATGATTCCGTAGATCTCAGCGTTGCCGGAAAAGCTGATCGTGCCTTTCTCCACATCGCAAGGTAATTCCCAAGTGACCATCGAGACTTCAGCCTTGGCCGAATCTATGACGGTTTTCCTTACCGGCAACGTGTCGCATTTCAGGGCCATCTCAAAGCCTGCGGAATTCTGCCCCAGAAGCACGGAAACCTTTGAGATCGACTTGACCAACTCCTGGGAATATCTGTTCTTGGTTCTTGTGAAAGTGAACGTTCCGTTGCCGGAAACGTCAGTGAACTGTGTCAGAGGCCCGTAGCGCTTGTGCGAGGCCTTCCTTGTCAGCGAGTCCCCCACCATGGCGTAGCGGGTGAGGCTTCCGGAAGCGTTCTGCGAGAGCGACACGGTCGGAATCCGTTGGATCATCGGCACCATTCCCGGCCCGGATCCCCCGAAGCGTTCCTGAAGATCCTGTCTCAGCACAGCCGAGATCCTGTCCATTTCCAATTGGGAATCACCATAGTGCAGAATCCTGACGGTGCGGCCGGAATCTGCCGCCGCGGCCATCTCCACGAACAGCGAGTCGAAGAACGTGTAGTCATCCTCCGGCAGGCAGATGCGGTTTGGATTAGAGGTGATGTAGTCATAGTAGTAGCGAAGGGTATCTGTCGAGCCTTCGACCATCTCGTAACTTTTCTGCACGGCCAGAAGCACGGAATCCACATTCACGTCCACCGTACTGTCCTGAAGGTCGGCAAGATAGCCCTGGTAGGACGGGAACCTCAACTTCAAATCTCCAACCTGAACGCCTTTGGACGGATAGACGAACCAGATCGCGGAAAGGATCAGGAAAACGGAAAGAAAAAACAAAAGTACCTTATATTGCTTCATAATGACTATCTGTAAATCACCAGTTTACGTCCTTCTCGAATCATATCGTTCCTTAGGTTGTTCCATCTCTTCAGGTCAGAGACCTTGACCCGGTATCTTGCCGCGATTCCTCCCAGCGTGTCGCCCCGACGGATAGTGTAGGTAATCCTGTCGGTGTTCGCCGCCTGCCTCTTCCGCAGCGAGTCCAGACGGGCCTTCCTAAGCGCCGCCTGCTCCTGCAGGAACGCCAGCCTCTCCGCCTTCCTCTTGGCCGCCAGCGACCCTATCCGCTCAAACGCGGCCGGAATATTTTCTGAATATTCCTCCTCAGCATTTCGTAAACTCCTAAGGATCGGGGCGTTGGCAAACGCCGTGGAATCCATCGCGGCCAGCGCCGTCGGACTTGTGGCATAAGCCACTATCGACATATTCCAGTCGCCATATTCATTGAAAAGCTCCTGCAGGCGGTCGAGTGCTATCACGGTGGAAAGATAATCATCGAAGCGAACATCCGTAGAGTCCAAATCACAAGTGCTTCTACCTATCAAATTGCTTGCTACGCCTCGATCCTGTTCCGTCCTCACCACCTCTCTGTCATTCGTCATCAGCACCTCTGCCACATCCCCGGTTCCTTTATCCGATTCGGTTGCGGTTTTCCGACAAAGTGCTTCCCCCCTGATAGCGTCCAGCGCCGTGAGCGACCATATTCCTTCCCGCCCGTCGTCACCCCTTTGGTCCGCAAGCGCCAATGGCAGGAATAGGACCCGCTCCGGCATATTCCTGAGCCTCAATTCCGTACGCAGCGAATCGATAAACTCCGGAGTGGTACACCACCCCCGCAGCCCGCTCCCCGCAAGCAGCGCCATGCCAATGAATATGCATCTGAAAAAACCTCTCATCTGACCGTCTTTCTCTCAACATCCGTTACCAGGCATCCGCCCGAAACGAATAAAGTTCAAAGATACGAATTTTTCGTGCGTAAAAGGTCTTCTCCTACGCACGAAAGTATCATTTCCCTTCCTCTTGTGAGCCAAAAGCCGTCTCGCGCTCACGAGAGCATCGCTTTCCTCTCCTTCGTGAGCGAAAAAACTGTTCTGCTCACGAAAGCACCTTCTCCTACCCTCTCGTGAGCGAGATGCCCTTCCCCACGCACGAAATGCTCTTGGCCACCTGACACTAAATCAGTTACAGCTTCGCGATGGCGGTGACGAGCTGGTCGCCGAGACCGATGGTGTAGCCTTCGGTGGTGAAGAAGACACGGTTGAAAGTGTCGGCGAGAAGGAAGCACCGAGGATCATCACCCGTCTTTCAAAACTGAGCTACGGGATGTACCTGATGCATATCTTCTGGCTGCACCTATGGTCAGTGGTGTCCATCCAGACTCTCCAGCTGCACACAGCGGTGGCGATTCCGTTCATCGCGGTCTGCACATTCGTCTGCTGCGCCCTGACCTCAGAACTCATCTCCAGGCTTCCGGGCAGCAAATGGATCATAGGGGCGTAAAGCTTCGATGCTTCGACAAGCTCAGCAACCACAGAGCCTGCACCCAGCAACAGTTCGTGGAAAATAAATACCTGACTGGCAACTACTTAAATAATCCTGCTCCTCAAATGAGAGGAGCAGGATTTATCAATATATTCATTTACAAATAGTTGCCCTCCACAAAGATATTTCACTTCGCGCGGGTGTACGTCTCTGTCTCGGAGTCTTTGGCTCCGACCTCCAGAAGCTGTAGCTTATCAGACGTCAATGAGACCACATCGTAGCGTATCGGTTTCTTTGAGTGTTTCTTGAATTCCGAGACAACACTTTTGCTGAGGACATTCAGGAAGAATTTCGGAAAGCCGTCCGGTTGCTCCAGAATCTCGGTCTTGACGGATTTCGCGTCATAAGTCTGAGACAGGGTTTTATCGGTAAGAGACCATGTGCCACCGCACGAGATCCTGACTTTAAGTATAAGCGGAGCCTGGGCGTTCTTGTCATCGACATACTTCATTTCCAGAGTCACCACATCCTCAAAGGTGCTGTTTTTCATAAAAGATAGCGTCTCGGATGTCATCATCTCCGAGCCATTCTCGGAACCATGATGGGTCTGATTCCATTTTCCGGTGATCTCTTGTGCATAGATGCTGACTGACAACGCCAGGCTTATCAGAGCGATAATTATTCTTTTCATGATTCCGCGATTAAACCTAGCAAAATTAGCAATTAACTATAGCAAAAACAATACTGACATTTATGGTCGCTTCGATGCTTCGACAGGCTCAGCAACCACAGACTTTGTGACCGTAGGATCATCGACCGGAAGATTAAGGCTCAGCAACAGCAGGGGGGGGGCAGCTGTTGGCAGTGGAGGTCAAATGCTTGACCTGCAATCAATAAAATAACCCTACTCCCACCCGAAGGAGCAGGGTGCTTCAATATATTCGTTTACAACAATTTAGCCTCCACAGCCATTCAATTGTTTTATTATATGGGCTATAACTTGGCGATCGCGGTGACGAGCTGGTCGCCGAGACCGATGGTGTAGCCCTCGGTTGTGAAGAAGACTCGGTTGAAGGTGTCGGCGAGAAGGAAGTACGGCATCCGGCGGTCTTTCAGGTCGAGTCCGTCAGGGATTATGCCGAAATGGACGTTGGACGGGAGCGAGGAGGAATATTCCTTGAGCCATCCGAGACCTTCAGCGGTGGTCAGAAGCAGGATCGGACGGTTCCAGGACTCCAGTTTCGCCTTCGCGGCGATGATGTCGTTGATTGCGTGGACAGACGGCTCCTGCCGAGGGGTCAAGAAACCGATCACATAGAATCCGCGGCCGGTGGTCGAAAGAACCGAAACAGGTTCTGAATCAGGCTCCACCTTGTACTTTGTCTCCGCATCGAACGAACCGATCACGGACAGTTTGTCCTCCGGAATGGTGATGCGGAGATCAAGCGTCGTGGTCTCGCCCTCCTTGACAGAGAACTGCTGCATCGTGACAGGCACACTGCCGTCGGAAAGACGGTTACCGCTCACAAGCACATAATCACCGACATCGAGCGAAGTTCCTTTCTTGAATATATTCGCCCAGCTGACGCCTCCGCCCATATCAACCTGACCTTCATCAAACGACAGAAGTTTCGTGCGGCCATTCTCTATCTTGCTGACAGTGAAGTGGGAATAGTAGCCCGGATTCGCCAGGATAGCCGTAGGCTCGTAGTTCAGGACCAGTGTCCCGGTAGGAGCCACAACCTGCGAGGAAGCCTCGAAATCCACATCAACCCACTGGCCGTCAGCCTTGTACTGAATCTTTCCGGTCACAGGATCCTTGCGCGCGTCAATCCCAAGAGTCCTGGCGAGAGCGACAAAGAATATATTCCTTGAGCGAACGTCCGCCATTCTTGCCTGATAAACGCCGATAGGAGACATCGGAATGCTCCAGGCCTTAGGGTCACGCAGCACAGTGATGCTGTCCTGCACCCATCTGATCAGGTTCGAAGGGACAGACAACTCCTCCTTTGACAGTCCGGTTCCGAAGAGACCTGCAAAGAACGACTTGTAAGGACTGAGGAACTCGTTCTCGACCCTTGGGCAGAGAATCGCGTCCGAAGCATTGTAACTGTCATCCAAAATAGTCCTCGTCACATCTATCATATCCTTATTGCTCAAGGATTTAAGCAGTTCCAAAGCCCTTGCGTCCGGATGATCCTCCAAGAACTTTTCGATCACCTCGTGGTTGCCGGCAGAGAATGCCAGAAGCCTCCCTTTCTCCGAACTGTCCGTGACGAAGAATGTAGCCATATAAGCCTTTCGGATGCTGTCCTCCTGAGCGAAACGTCTGTCGTTCTCAGCACGCTGCTCCGGAGTAACCTCAGGGATGTTCGCGGTCTCCGGCGGCGGGACAATCATCATTGACTGAGGATCAAATGAATGCTGGTCCGAAATCGTGATCTTAACCTCTGTGTCCTTGCCGAAAGAGACCTTGGAATAGCCATACTTGCCATTCTTCGAGGCCCATGCCATCATGTCCCCCATCCCAGCCGTAAGGAATGTACGTCCCTGAGCATCAGTATATTTGGAAAGAGCCGGGTAGAACTCGGCGTAGTTGTAGATCTTGAAATCAACCAAGGCGCTGTCAACCGGGGAACCATTCTCATCAACTACAGTGAAATCAACACGGTCGGTCTTGGCGTAATTGTCAATCAGATTGATTTCCGTGAAGTTAGGCCCGACCATAACCTTCTCTTCCGGGCCGTCATAGTTTCCGAAAACCCTTGTGTGCATCAGCAATCCACGGCTGGCCGGAGAATTGAACCACCCCAGATTAAGGACCGGCTCCGGCTCACAGGCACCAAGGAAGTACCAATCACCGTCAGCCCAAGCCTCAACCCAGGCGTGGTTGTCATCCGTGTGCGCCCAACGAGGGGTGTAAACCTGACGGGCAGGGATTCCCACAGCCCTAAGAGCCGCCACAGCGAATGTGGACTCCTCACCGCAACGCCCCAACGAACTTCTCATCGAGGAAAGCGGGGACAGGGTACGAGCGTCGGATGGCTTGTAGGTCAGTTTCTCGTGACACCAATGATTCACTTCCAGAATGGCATCCTTCATATTCATACCCTCCACACGTGGCTTCAACTCACGGTAGAAGGCGACCCTTGAAGTGTCGAGGTTCTCATTGTTCGCCCTGACAGGCAGCACGAAATGCCTGAATATCCTCTCCGGAACATTCCACCCCATCTCCTTTCGAGCGGCGAAGGACGAACGAATATTCTGAAGGTAATAGTCTGTGCTGTAATCCGTAACGTCCGCGAGCGGCATATAGGCATAGAGAAACTCCAAAGCCTCGAACTCTTCTGTCGTCAGATAGAGGTCGCTGACAAAGCCGTTGGACTCCGTAAGGCATTTCTTGTCTTTATCGACCGCAAAGAAGCCTTGCAGACGCTCCGGCCGCAGCCTTTTATTCAGATCCGCCTCAACCGTGGCACGATAGGAAGCGTCGGTCATAAAATGATGAACCTCGCAGGATGAGAGCAGCAACAGAGCCGCCATCAGGGAGAAGAATGTCTTTTTCATAAATGAATATATTCAATCAGGTAATCTTTCCTCAGAAATCTGAGGCAACTAATTTTTATCACTTAGGAATGAACAACCCTCCCCTCCGGCAGCGATACCGGAGAGGAGGGCTGAATATTCTTTGTCATCGACCATAAAGGTCTGTTGATATTACTCCTCTTCCTTCTCCTGAGCGGCGTACTCGGCAAGAAGCTTGGTCTGGACATCAGCAGGAACAGGCTGGTAGTCAGCGAACTCCATGGTGAATGTCGCGGCGCCGGAGGTCAACGAGCTCAAGGTTGTGGAGTAGCGGTAAAGCTCAGCGAGCGGAACACGGGCCTTGAGGACTGAGAATCCTTTGTCCGAGCTCATACCCTCGATGAGCGCCCTCTTGTTCTGAAGGTCTGACATGCAGGCTCCCATGTAGTCGGCAGGTGTCATGATCTCGACATTGTAGATAGGCTCCATGATCTTCGGACCGGCGTTGCGGAATGCCTCCTTGAAGGCGTTGCGCGCGGCGAGGATGAAGGAGATTTCATTGGAGTCAACCGGGTGCATCTTACCGTCATAGACGAAGACTCTGATGTCACGGGCATAAGAACCGGTGAGAGGGCCCTCGGTCATCTTGTCATTGAGTCCCTTGAGGATGGCCGGCATGAAGCGCGCATCGATGGCTCCACCGACAACGCAGTTGTAGAACTCAAGCCTTCCGCCCCATTCGAGGTCGAACTCTTCCTTGGTCTTGACGTTGAGGACAACATCCTTGCCGTCAATCTTGAACTTGTTCGTGAACGGAACGCCTTCAACGATAGGGCAGATGAGGATGGAAACCTCACCGAACTGACCGGCTCCACCGGACTGCTTCTTGTGACGGTAAGTCGCCGTAGCCACCTTCGTGATGGTCTCACGGTAAGGAATCTTAGGAGCGAACATAACGACCTTCACACCGAACTCGTTCTCCAGACGCCACTTGCAGACATTGATGTGCTGCTCGCCCTGGCCGCTGAGGATAGTCTGTTTGAGTTCCTTTGAATATTCAACGATGATCGTAGGATCCTGGGCGGAAATCTTCGAGAGAGCCTCGCCGAGTTTGGTCTCGTCGTTCTGGGACTCGGCCTTGATGGCGCAGCGGTACTTGGACGCCGGGAATACGATGTGCTCGTAGGCGATGCCGGAGCCGAGCTGTGAAAGGGTCACGTTGGTCTTTCCTGCGCGCAGCTTCACTGTACAACCGATCTCACCCGCCTGAAGTCCGGAGACCTTCTCCTTTTTGGCACCGGCCACGGCATAGATGGCGGAAAGTCTTTCCTTGTCTCCTGTCTCCGCATTCTCAAGATCCATACCCTCTGTCAGATGACCGGACATAACCTTGAAATAAGAAACCTCTCCAAGATGCGGCTCGACGTCAGTCTTGTAGATGAATATGGAAGTAGGGTTTCCGGCGTTGCACTCAACCTCGTTGCCATCCTTGGTGACAAACTTGGTCTCCGCAGGAGAGATGGCGGTCTTGATGGTGAACTCCATGAGCCTCTTCACACCGATGTCCTTCTTGCCGGAGAGGCAGAAGATAGGAAGCACGCCACCCTGACGGATTCCCTTTCCGAGACCCTCGCGGATCTCGTCCTCGGTGAGCGAGCCGTTCTCGAAGAATCTCTCCATAAGGGTATCGTCAAACTCGGCTGCCTTCTCGATGAGCTCCTGACGGAGAGTCTCGGCCTCGTCCATAAGGTTCGCAGGGATGTCAAGATCCTCACGGGTTCCGTTATCGTCCTTGAAATGATAGTATTTCATCTTGAGGACATCTATGAAGCCGTCAAATGAAGGGCCTGGGTTGACAGGGAACTGGACGATGATCGGCTTGTGGCCGAAAGTCTCCTTCATCTCGGCGATGGTCTTCTCCCAGTCGGCTTTCTCGGAGTCAAGCTGGTTGACAGCCACGATGAGAGGCAGCTTGTACTTATCGGCGTAACGAGCGAAGATGTCTGTGCCCACCTCGACGCCCTGCTGTGCGTTGATGACAAGAATACCGTTCTCGCAGACCTTGAAGGCTGACACAGCGCCTCCGATGAAGTCATCGGAACCCGGAGCGTCGATCACGTTGAACTTCGTGTTCATGAACTCTGCGTAAAGCGGAGTCGCGAAGATCGATCTCTGGTTGATTTTCTCGATTTCCTCATTGTCGGAAACAGTGTTCTTGTCCTCGACCGTGCCTCTTCTGGCGATCACCTTGCCCTCGAAGAGCATGGCTTCAGATAATGTGGTCTTACCTGACTTGGCGCTGCCAATCAGAACCACATTACGGATGTCTTTAGTAGAATATTCCTTCATTACTATAAGTTATTAATTATGAAATCATTGTTGGCAAAATTGCATTACGGGGAACAACTTGATAAAAATCGATTTACCTTTGTAAGCGCCTCATAATTTCGCCGAAAGGCAAATCTAATAAAAAAATGTCCCAATAACAACACTATTCCACAATCTTTCTTAATGAATATTCTCGCAGCGGCGATAAAAATCGACCAGATCCTGCCCCCGATAACCCAATTCATCATAAATCACGGCGTCCAACGCGGCCGGATCCGCTCCTATCCGCAAGCATATTCCCGTGAAATCCGGAATTTGCCTGTAAAGCCTCTGCTCATCCATCGCCTTCTCGAAGGCGGAATAGTCATTCTCTGTCCTGTCCATAATAAAAAGTGTTTTCGCAAAGGACAGCACTTCCTCTTGAAAAAACAACCTCAGGTTGCTGACAAGCGGGGGTAACAACTGAATATTTTCTGTTTTTTATCATTTTTATATGTTTTTTATAACCATTGGCTACATTTTGCAACCTACGATTACAAACCGAAGAATCTTCTTTTGGATATTTTTGCGTTTGTGTAACGCTTTTGAAGATTCACTCAAATGGACGACGCAACGATAAAGAACAATCTTGAAAAGAAAAGGAACGAACTCGGCCTTTCACAGACCGAGATGGCACGTCGTCTTGAAATCTCCCTGAACGCCTACCGGAAACTTGAGAAAGGCAAGACCAGAATCCTGAACGAGCATGTTGGAAAATTCGCCGAGAAGACCGGGACTTCCGTGGCTGAACTGGTGAATGGTTTCGAACCGATAAGTTCGGCGACAGAAAGGATAAATGACATCAAGGAGAACTATGACAGAAAGATGAGGGATCTTGAGGATGGCTACATAAAGACAATAGCCTCGCTGAAAGCTGACATCGAACGCCTTAACGAAAGGCTCCAAGACAAGGACGAAATCATCAGCATGAACCGCAAGCTCATCCTCCGCTACGAGAAGGAACTCGGACTAAAGACCGGTGAATAATGTCGGTTCAAGTTCCTTGGGGTGGAACGACCTACGGTGCCACGGTGTCAACCCGAATTTTTTGATGGCCTCGATGTGCTCCTTGGTCGGATAGCCCATATTCCTGTCCCAGCCATATTCAGGATATTCCTTGGCCAGCTGGCGCATCTTCTCGTCCCTCCAAGTCTTCGCGAGCACAGACGCCGCCGCGATTGATGAATATGTAGCATCACCGTGAACCACAGTGCTGTAGGTGCCGAAGCCATATTCATCGAAAGGTCTGAAACGGTTGCCGTCGATCAGCAGGAAGTCCGGTTTAGGGTCAAGCCTCCTGACAGCGCGCTGCATTCCGGTAACGGATGCCCAAAGAATATTCAATTCATCTATTTCCTCAGCGCTGACAGCCTCGACCGCCCAAGCGATCGCCTCACGCTCAATGATCGGCCTCAGGATATCCCTGGATTTCTCGCTCATCTTCTTGGAATCGTTCAGCAACGGGTGGTGGAAATCCGCCGGAAGTATCACGGCCGCGGCATAGACAGGGCCAGCCAACGGACCGCGCCCGGCCTCGTCACAGCCGGCCTCGATGCGCCCCGCCTCCATAAACGGCAGCAGATGTATCTCTTTCTTTATATTCATAAATTCAAACCTTGCCGGCGGACAATTCCTTTTGGTCGCTGAACCTGTCGAAGCGACCGGCGCTTCGACAGGCTCAGCGACCTTGGGTCAACCTCCCTCCAGCCTGCCGGAAACGGCAAATATAACCAGAAATTTGAGTTTAAGCAGGAAATGGCTACTTTTGTTGGTTATTTTCATTGGAAATAGCTACTTTAGTAAATATAACCGGTAATCTTTTTTGATTACGGACACAGACATATTTAAAAGTATTTGATATGAGAAAATTGATTTGTTCCTTCGCGGCCGCCCTTATGGTCGGATTCAGCGCGATGGCAGACGAGGGGATGTGGATGCTTCCGCTCCTCCAGAAACTCAATGCGGACGCGATGAAGGATCTCGGTTGCAGGCTCACCCCTGACCAGATCTACAGTGTCAACCATTCTTCGCTCAAGGACGCTATCGTCATCTTCGGCGGAGGCTGCACCGGTGAGATGATCTCCGACAAAGGACTGCTGGTGACCAACCATCACTGTGGCTACAGCAGCATCCAGCAGCTTTCCTCTGACGAGCACAACTACCTTGAGGATGGATTCTGGGCGATGAACAGCAACGAGGAAATCCCGGCTCCGGGATTAACCGTCACGTTCCTTGTGAATATGAGCGATGTCACAGAGGCGATCGAAGGCGCGGAATCAGACGAGGAAAGGAAAGCCATAAAGGAGGCATTGGTCAAGGCTGCGGAGGAGCAGAATCCGAACTGCGAGGCCGAGGTAACCTCTTTCTATAACAACAACGTGCACTACATCATTGTCTATAAGATATTCAAGGACATCCGTTTCGTGGGCGCCCCTCCGGCATCGATCGGAAAGTTCGGCGGCGAGACCGACAACTGGATGTGGCCGCGCCACACGGGAGACTTCTCGATGTTCAGGGTATATGCCGGCAAGGACAACGAGCCTGCTGAATATTCAGAGGACAATGTTCCTTACACTCCGAAACAGTCTCTGAAGATTTCCTTGAAAGGCATCAACGAGGGAGATTACACGATGATTATGGGCTACCCTGGCCGCACGCAGAGATACCAGACCGAAGCGCAGTTGAACCATATGATGGCACTGAACGACATAGCCATCGAGGCCAGGACCCTCCGACAGGACATTATGTGGAAATGGATGGAGAAGGATCCTTCGATCAGGCTGAAATATGCCAACAAATATGCGAGCTCGGCGAACGGCTGGAAGAAGTGGATCGGTGAGAAGAAGGCGTTCAAGGACTTGAATATCATCGAGAAGGAGCACGACAAGGAGGCCCGCTTCCAGAAATGGGTCGATAAGAACAAGAAGCGCTCGGAGCTTTACGGAACCGCGATCGCTGACATCGCCGCCGGAATCAAGACCAATGAGCAGGTGGATTTCGATGTCAAGCTCTTGAGCGAGACTGTTTTCAGACTTGAGCTCATGAATTTCACCAGCGCGTTCAACGGCGCTTGGCACAACAGCCTGAAGGCCGGTTCCGACACCGCGACAGCCACTGCGAAAGGCCTTGAGGCGATGAAGGCTGTCTATGAGGACTACTACGCGCCTCTGGACAAGGAAGAGACCGCCGCCCTGCTTAAATTCTACAGAGAGAAGGCAAGGCCGGAGAATTATCCGGACCTTGGAGAGGATTTCGCGACTCTGGACATTGACAAGTACGTCGATGAGTTGTTCAGAACCACTGTTTTGACATCCTACGAAAAGGCCGCTGAAGCCATCGGCAAGGACGGCATCGCCGCCATCAGACACGATCCGGTCAACAAGCTGTCCTCTTCCATCGTGAATGTCTTTGTCAAACTGCGCGGAGAGCAGAGTCAGGAGGCAAAAGACAACATCAAGGCCGCATCCAAGGCCTACACCGCCGGTCTGATGGAATGGAGCAAGGGCAAGGCCATGTACCCGGACGCCAACTTCACGATGAGGCTCACCTACGGGACCGTGAAGTCATATTCCCCGAAAGACGCTCTCAACTACAGGTACTACTCCACAATCTACGGTGTGATGGAGAAAGAGGATCCGGACAACTATGAGTTCATCGTTCCTGAGAAACTCAAGCAGCTCTATGTCAAGAGAAACTACGGACAGTACGCTATGGCCGACGGCAACCTCCCTTGCTGTTTCCTCACCACCAACGACATCACCGGCGGCAACTCCGGCAGCCCTGTCCTCAACGCCAACGGCGAGCTCATCGGACTGGCCTTCGACGGCAACTGGGAGTCAATGTCAAGCGACGTGATGTTCGAGCCAGACCTCCAGAGGTGCATCTGCGTGGACATCCGCTACGTCCTCTTCCTCGTGGACAAGTTCGGCGGCGCCGGCTACCTCACCAAGGAAATGAACATAGTGAAATAACGAATATGACTGAACAGGAAATCTTGAATATGCTGACCGAGGTGGTCCACCCCGCCCAAGGAAGCAAAAGCATCATAGAACTCGGGATGGTTCATTCCGTCTCCATCGATGGCAACAAGGTGACAGTCACCCTCGCCTTCCCGAAAAGACGTGACCCTCTCACTGAATATCTTGTCGGAAGCACCCGCGCGACAATCATCCGCAACGCCCCGCAAGGCACTGAGGTAGAGGTCAGAACGGTTGTCAAAGAGGAGGCTCCGAAGAAGAAAGCCGGACTTGATCTCGGACTTGAGGAGATCAACAATGTCCGCCACATCATCGGCATCGCATCCGGCAAAGGCGGAGTCGGAAAGTCCACGGTGGCGGTCAACCTGGCCGTGGCACTTGCCCGTCTCGGCTACAAGGTCGGACTCGCCGACGCTGATGTCTATGGCCCATCGGTTCCGCTGATGACCGGCACGGAAGGAGCTGTCCCTGAGGCCGAGGAGATCGCCGAGGGCAAGGAGGTCATCTACCCGATCGAGAAATACGGTGTGAAATGGATGTCCATCGGCTATTTCGCCGAACCTGGCCAGGCCCTTATCTGGAGAGGCCCGATGGCCTGCAACGCGTTGAAACAGATGATCCTGCAAGTACGCTGGGGCATTCTGGACTTTCTTCTCATCGATATGCCTCCTGGAACAGGTGACATCCACATCTCCCTCGTCAACGACATCCCGATGGAGGGCGCGCTGATCGTCACGACCCCTCAACCGGTAGCCCTCTCGGATGTTGAGAAAGGCGTGAACATGTTCCGTAACAAGAACATAGACCGCAAGATCTTCGGCCTCGTGGAGAATATGGCCTGGTTCACACCAGAGGAACTTCCGGAGAACAAGTACTACATATTCGGAAAGAATGGCGGCAAGGAGATGGCCGACAAGTACGGAATTCCGCTCCTCGGTCAGATTCCGATCGTCCAGAGCATACGTGAAGGCGGAGACTCCGGTGAACCCGCCGCCCTCTCCACACGCCCTGACGGCCAAGCCTTCATCGATCTCGCCGGCCGCCTCGCAAAAGCCGTGGAGTCGTAGTACCTGATTGCCAAAGTCTTACCGTATTGTCTTTGGTAGATAACAGCCAAAGTCAATACTCTATCTAACTGAGGATAAACACTTTACCCGCCACCGACTGATAATGAGCCAGTGGCGGGTAATTAGTTGGTTATCAACAAATAAAGCGATGTCCTGGTGCGGAATCCGGCACCAGGACATTGTTCTTTTAATTCGTTATCAATGAGTTAAATGCCACGAGAATATTCCTAAATGATAGCGCCGAGTTTGCGTACTGTGCCCACAAGGGTCTCAATGTCGATGTTCTGCACGTCACGGTTCTCAGTGATGCTTTGGGCCGCGGCTACGCCGGCTGCCTGACCTGTACCCATGCAGCTCGCCATCACACGCAGTGACGCAAGAGCCTGACGGTCAGTGGAGATGCAACGCCCGGCGACAAGCAGATTAGGATATTCGGGAGCGATGAGAGCCCTGTACGGCACATACGCAGGCTGCTTGAGATCAACGCGCATCTGTTTGGTACCCTTGCTTGCATGCATGTCAATCGGGTGTATTCCGCGCGAGATGCTGTCATCATAATGGAAGCCGCTCACATATTCATCAGCGGTGACGGTGTGGACACCCTTGATGCGGCGGGACTCACGCACACCGGCCTGCGGTGCGGTCGATGCGACGTAACTGTCCTTGAATTCAGGGAAATTCTCTTTAAGAAGCGACGCGAAAAGGAATATGTCCTCTCGCAACCGGCACTCAGCGGCCGTGAAATTCCTATTGTCAGTGGACACGGCGGCGCGGCGGGTGATGTTGACCGCCACACTGCCTTTGTGGAGCACGTTATTGAACCAAGGACCTCCGAAATCCGGGATCTCTGGATGTGTCTCCTTCAAGGCAAGAAGTTTCTCTCTGACCGGACGGCACTGGCTCGGACCGTTGATACCGTTATGGTACATACATTTATTAAGCAGTTCGCTGTCCGTGTCAACTCCGGAAAGGATGAAGCAGAATGACGACGGCTGGACTTCACCATCCGGATTCTCCTGCATTGGCACCTCTGCCATATTCGCAAGGTCCGCATCGCCTGTGCAGTCGATAAATCTCTCTGCCTCAAGAGTTTCCAAACCGTTCTTATTTTCAATGATCACTGAGGTTATGCGCTTGCCATCCATCTCGCAGCCTATCATGGCCGAATGCATGTAGAGATCCACTCCAGCCTCCAGAACCATTCTCTGACAACAAAGCTTGTAGAGTTCAATGTCAAAGTCGATGTTCGCTTTCGGCCATTCGATGAAAGCGCCGCCCATGGATTCGAGCCTCTGCACGAACTCCCACGGAATGCCGCCGATCACGAGATTGTTGTCTTTCGCGAAGACGCTGATCGGGGTCACATAGCCGGTGGTGGCCATTCCTCCAAGGAATCCGTAACGCTCGATGAGGGCTGTCTTCGCCCCTTGACGCGCCGCGGCCACCGCTGCAATGAAACCGGCCGGACCTCCACCTGCGACAACAACGTCATATTTACCGGCCAAAGGAGCTGATTTCCTGATTTCACTCGCTTTATCTTTCTGTCCTGCGCATGAGACAAGTTCCGGAGCGACCGCTATCGCTGCCAATCCAGCAAACCCTCTTTTAAGAAAAAGCCTTCTTGATATCTCTGACATAATTCTGAATATTTTGGATTCTCTTCAAAATCTAAAAGGCGGTCGATTCCTTACGGGAAAAGGCAATGCCTGCGAGAGAAAGGACAAGCAAGATGAACAGGGTCAGAGATGAGGCTCTGGATGCCTTCTCAGCGACGATGTAAACATTTGGCTCGTAGCGCATCACAATGTCGTGTTCTCCGGCCGGAAGATTGGCGGCACGGAAAATCCAATCGGCACGGAACAGATCCAACGGAGCGCCATCCACCGTTGCGGTCCAACCATCCGGATAGTAGATTTCACTGAATATGGCCGTGCGGGCGGCAGATGCGCTGTAATGGTAGCGGAGCTCGTTCGGGGCGTAGGAGGTCATCTGGATAACGTCCTTGGCCGTACCGCTGACGGAAATCTCTTCCGAAACATCAAGGGGATCTTCATCAGAACCGCCGGAGGAAATCTTGGCAAAACCTTCACGAGCCTCGGCGAAATCAGAGCCGATCACAGCCGTGTGCCTCAAATCCACGGAATCAATCAACGCGATCTCCTCGTCCGGAGTCCCGGCGGGAACGAACGAATCCACAAACCACGCCGGACCGAAAGCCTCAAGGTTCTCAACCGGCGGCATATCCGCTCCAAGAATGAAGTACTTGGTATTCAACGCTGAAAGCACCTGAATATTCCTGATTCCATTTTGGAATTCCTCGATGGTCTTAGCGTTGCGTGTACCGAGAGACACTGCCTGGAGTTCCTTGACAATGTGGCGGTCAATCAGGTCCTGATAGCGCTGCAGCTTCGCCGGGCTGTAACCTCCGACGCACTTGTGCCAATAAGGGTTGAAGGAGTCATTGAATATGTCCGCGCTGAGGTCTACGACCCTGTAGGACGGAGCCTTGTCCTCAAGGATCAGCTTGTCCACCTGCCTGGCTGTGAACTGGTTATTAAACTGGCGAGGAGTCGTGAAGCTGTCCGGATTGAGGTAACGCTTGCCGACCGCGAACATATTCACGAACACGAGGAGGCATATTCCAACCATCGCCTGCATCCGGCGTGCATTGCCGATGTGAGGGTCGCTTTCGTAGGACTTAGGTGCGTTCTTAGGGACGCTGTAGGCCCAGAGGATCAGGCCGAAGGTGACAACAATCAGTACCATCGACCAAAGAGCGTCAGCTGAAAGAATATGTCTGCGGTCAGCCTTGAGGGCATCCACGATGATGTCCTGCATCTGGGCGTCGGCCCTGCCGGAGAACGAGCCGGCGATGCCTGGAACCAAAACGCAGAGAAGGCAGAACCCGGCCGTCAGCGCAAGGGCGATCCAACCGGCGCGCAGGAATTCTTTCTTTGAATATTCCTGCCTAAGGATTCTGTCAAGGGTTATGAAACCCAGCATCGGCAGAGTGAACTGCAAGACAATCAAGGCCATGGACACGGTTCTGAACTTGCTGTACATCGGAGCGTAGTCGAAGAACAGTTTCGTGAACCACATCATGTGGTTTCCTAAAGCGAGGAACACAGCGACGAGGGTAGCTGCAAGAAGCCACCATTTCTCCTTGCCTTTATAGAGGAACAGACCAAGGACGAACAAGAATATCGTTATCGCTCCCATATACATTGGTCCGGCCGTGAATGGCTGAGGTCCCCAGTAGAGAGGCAGGGACTTGGCGATCTCGTTGGCGTTGCCCTGTCCGGCCTGCCTGAACAGTTTCACGACCTCGGACTTGTCAGGGTTCACGGATCCGGCTGACGACCCTCCGTTGAAGTTCGGGATCATCATATTCGGAAGCTCCTCCCAGCCGTAGGACCAGGCCGTGGCGTAGTCGAGCTGAAGGCCGGAGTTGTTGATCTCACCACCCTCTGGATGAGAGAGTTCGGAGCCGCCACGCATTGTGTGTTGGGTATATTCATAAAGCGGGGCGAGCTTGATGGTGTTGGTGCCGATGCCGACAAGGCCCACGACCAGAAGCAACGCGCTGGCGGCAAAGAAGCGGCCGAAAGCACCGCGCCGGTCACTGAGCTTGCCGAAGTGACCGTTTTTCTCCAAACATATTCTCAGGAACACGTACAGCGCATAGATCACGATCATTATCGCCAGATAATAGGTGATCTGCTGATGGTTGGCTTTGATCTGGAAACTCAGAGCGAAACCGAACAGGACGGCTCCTAACAAGGTTTTCGGAAGCCAGGATTTCCACCCGTTAGCCACTGTCGCTTCGACAGGCTCAGCGACCTGTTTGTCCGGTCCCTGAGCCTGTCGAAGGGCCGAACCGAGCCACGGACGTAGAGCCGATCGGTAAGTGAATATCACCGCCGCAAGCACCCAAGGCAGGAACGCTATCGCCTGCATCTTGGTGTTGTGCCCGACCTGAATGATCTGGAAATTGTACGAGCAGTACGTGACCGCCACCGCTCCGCCGATGGCCAGAACCTTGTCCACACCAAGCGAAAGCATCAGCAGAAAGGCTCCCAGCAAGGAAATGAACAGCCAATTCGCCGGCCTTTTCCCTTTCAAAAGGAGATTGTACAGCGACTGCGTCCAGTCACCGTCGCTGGAAGGCATAAACGAGGTGGTCGGCATTCCTCCAAACATCGAATCCGTCCAATGGGTCGGATCGTCAGGATGAGCCTTGTTCCACGCCACCGCCTCCTGCGACATACTCCTGTAGCCGGTTATATCGCTCTGGTTGACCACCTTGCCGGTCAGCACCTCCGGCACGAAGCCGTAGGCCAGCACCAGAAACAGCAGCACAATCCCGGCGTATATTCCAATCTTCTTCATCAAAGTCTTGTCCATAATCTATGAATATTATTTTTCAGTTATCTGATTCAGCAGTTCAGCCAGTTTCACCGTCAAGTTGCGGCGTGTGAACCGCGAGATGTCTGAAGTGTTGTCGTGAAGCTCATCATTCTTGAACTCATCCCAACAGAAGTCTATCCAGGCCCGGATCTTCTTCTCGTCATCCCAGTCATAGACCACCCCGGATCCGGTCTCGCCGACAATCCGCGCCATAGCCCCGTCAGTCTGACCTATCCCCAGAATAGGGCGGCGCGATGCGAGATATTCAAAAAGTTTTCCGGGAAGGACGGCGCGATATTCAGGTTCCTTTCTGAGCGGAAGGATCAGAATCGAGGCGTTAAGCTGCTCTCTGACAGCCATTTCATGATCTTGATAGCCGAAATCCTTGAGATTGCCGCCAAGTCCCGCGGCCTCGATTGAATCCGTGATTTCCCTGTCCGTCTTTCCCACAAGTCTGATCCTCAACGACCTTCTGAACTCCTCATCCTCCTCACACTTCTGGGCGAGCACTTTCCAGAGTGTCTCCGGATTGCCGTCCGAAGCGAAAAGTCCGGTGTGCGTTATGTTGAAATTCTCGTCCAACTCCACATCCTTCTTGAAGTCCTCCTCATCGTAACCGTTCGTGATCAGTTCGACCGGAGTCTTCGTCATCGCCTTGAACTCGTCCTGCACCAACGGAGAGACCGCGATCACTCTCGTGGCTCCGTCCAGGACAGACTGTTCGAGCCTATGATGCTTTTTCTCCGCCCACGAGGTCAATCCCAGATGCTTGAAATAGAACATCTTGGTCCACGGATCGCGGAAATCGGCGACCCAAGGGATCCCGGTGGCCTGTGACAGTCTCAATCCGATAAGGTGCATGGATTGAGGCGGGCCGGTCGTGACAATGGCGTCAACAGGATGCTCCTCAAGGTATTTTTTCAGGAAACGGACCGACGGACGCACCCACATCACACGAGGATCCGGAATGAAGAAGTTCCCCCTGATGAACAGGGACAGTTTCTGCTTCCAGTTCTTTTTCTGTCCGTTGATCGGATTGACCTCGTCTTTGACGGCATTAGCGGCAGTCAACGTCTTGAGGTCGGTCGTGCTCCCCTTCCCCATCAGTTTCCGGTAGATCCCGTACGGCTCGAAAATATGATTCTTGACGACCTCGGCCTCCGGCGGAATCTCCGCCGCCAAGGTCCTGTCAACAGTCGTCAACTCAGGGTTCTCAGGAGTATAGACAACCGGCTGCCAACCGGCCGCCGGAAGGTATTTCGCAAACTTGACCCACCGCTGCACCCCGGATCCTCCGGACGGTGGCCAATAATATGTCACTATCAGCACCCTTTTCATGTCACTCCTGACTTAGAGTTGTTATACCATACATCCTTCCGCACACAATCAAAACCGTATCTTACATAAGTTTACAAAGATAGTCGTTTTTCCTTCGCAATCGAAGAAAAAAAGCTATCTTTGAGTCTGACACTAAATATTCATAGATCATGCAAAAGATAAAGTACAAGACAAGCATTTCCCTTTTGATAGTACTCGCGAGCATTCTGCTGGTGCTGCTGTGCCTGCTGATCGTGCACACGTTCCGCACGGGCGAGGAGGCGACCGTAGGGATTTTCTCGTTGGCGGCGACGCTGGTCGGTACCATATTCATAGCAATTGAGTTGAAGAACGGGTCGGAGGTCACGTGCAGCGAGATGCTGATCAACCTCAACAATTATTTCCACGACAGCGACCGCCTGATGAAGGTCTATGAGGTGTTGGAGAATGCCGAAATCGATGGGGACTATAGCTATGAGCGGTGGAAGGATGTCTCCAGCGTTGAGGTTGCGCAGTACTGCACATTCTTCGAGAACCTGTACCTGCTCTACCGGCACCACATTGCCAGCATCGATGATCTTGACGACCTTTTCGGCTACCGTTTCTTCCTGTTCATGAACAATCCGTACATCCAGGAAAACTACATCCTGCCGACATCGTCCTCCTACGTGCAGGTCTTCGAGTTGTACAAGATCTGGATCAAGTACCGGGAGAAGGAGAACAGCGGCACGAAAGGCTGGCAGCGTCACATTCCGAGCCACCGGTTCATGTTCCCGGATAAGTACCTGCAGAACAAACTCTATCTCTTTGACTACGGGACTTCTGAATATAACAAAGTCATCTCGGATCTTCCAGACGGGTTCACGATGAAAAGACTTGGCTTCGACAGCCTCAGCGCGGTGGAAAACCTTCAGCGGAAAGTGGTTGACGGGATGGAGAACAAGTATCTTTTCTACCCTCTCAGCCGCGAGGAACTGATTGAGTCAATGCAGCTTGACTATATTTCTGGAATATTCTCTCCGGAAGGTCGGCTGGCAGCTTTCAGCGTCATAGTCAGCAACCGTGACGGCGAGCGCAGCCTTGCCTCGGACCTTCACCTCAATCCTTCCGAAGTGTTCACCTTCGACGCCGTGGCAGTGGACAATGAATATCGTGGCAGAGGCTTCCAGCGCACGTTCATCGGCTGGTCTATCGAATTAGCCAAAAGTTTAAGTGTCAAATACATAGTCGCCACCGTGGATCCGCAGAACACCCCAAGCGAGCGCAATTTCCTCGCCCAAGGTTTCCACATCGCCGAGACCAAGACCAAGTACATCGGCCTCACCCGCGACATCCTCCGGCTGGATGTATAGAGCCCTCTTAGGGAACGTTTTCGGTCTAAAATGCGTCCTGACAGTGTTGTTTGCACTCTCCGGCGACACTATAGTGCGTTATTGTCGCCCAACAGTGCTACCCAACACTATTCGGAAGCGTATTTTGTCCAAACGGTAGATAACTCCGAAATCTCTTTCTGCATATTCAAGGTTTTTCGTAAATTTGTAATCTTGCCTCTTCGGTAGAGGAGACATTCGAACTTATATTTTAGGCAAACATAAGACATTGATATGGCGAAAGGTAAGGTACTGGAGGACACTCCGCTGATCAAACAGTTTTTCTCTGTGAAGGCCCAGCATCCGGAGGCGGTGCTGCTTTACAGGGTGGGTGACTTCTACGAATCCTATTCAGATGACGCGGTGCTGGTCAGCAAGGTCCTTGGCATTGTCCAGACCAAGAAATCCAACGGGGACAAGGGCTACATCGAGATGGCCGGATTCCCGCACCATGCCATTGATGTCTATCTTCCGAAACTTGTCCGTGCGGGCTACAAGGTGGCCGTCTGCGACCAGCTGGAGGATCCGAAATTCGCCAAGAAACTGGTCAAAAGAGGTGTTACAGAACTGGTTACGCCAGGAGTGGCCTTCAACGACCAGCTGCTTGACCAGAAAGAGAACAACTTCCTCGCCGGCCTGGCTTTCGACAAGGACCAGTGCGGAGCCGCCTTCCTGGATGTCTCCACAGGCTCGTTTCAGGTTGCGCAGGGATCACTGGACTACATCGGAACCCTGATCGCCTCCCTGAATCCTAAGGAGATCGTGGTCCAGAGGGGTTACGAGAAAGGTGTCAAGGAAAAGTACGGGGACAATCTATACATCTCCACGGTCGAGGAGTGGGCGTTCGTCTATGACGCAGCGGTCGAAAGGCTCAAGAAGCAGTTCAACGTCGAATCACTCAAAGGCTTCGCCGTGGACAGTTTTCCTCTTGGAATATGCTCGGCCGGAGCGCTGATGGTCTATCTGGAGCAGACACAGCACACGGGTCTCAAGAACATCTGCTCGATCTCCCGGATCGACGAGGACAAGTTCGTGTGGATGGACAAGTTCACGATGAGGAATCTGGAGATATTCAATTCCTCTGTCGGCGGCGAAGGCGTGTCATTGGTCAGCGTCATCGACAAATGCTCGTCCCCGATGGGCGCGAGGCTTCTGCGCAGCTGGCTGGCGATGCCGATAATGGACATCAAGGAGCTGAACAGCCGCTACGATGTGGTGCAGCACTTCCTTGAAGCCGGCGAGGATCTGGACAAGGTTCAGGAACATGTCGGCGACATCGGGGATCTTGAGAGGATCATCTCAAGGGCGGCCACCGGCAGGATCGCACCCCGGGAGGTGATGCAGCTGGGCCGTGGACTTTCGCAGACGGAGCCGATAGCCGCACTCTGCAAAGACCACGGAGTCAAGGCGTTGGACTCCCTCATCAGCAAGATGAAAAACTGCTCGAAGCTGCTTGATCGCATTATGAAGACGATGACCGCCGAGCCGGCCGCCGCTGTGGGCAAAGGCGAGGTCATCGCCCCTGGAGTGGATCCTGATCTGGATGAGTTGAGGAATATCTCCTCAGGCGGCAAGGACTACCTTCTGAAGCTCCAGCAGTCCGAGGCCGAAAGGACAGGAATATCCTCGCTAAAAATAAGTTACAATAATGTCTTCGGGTACTACATCGAGGTCCGCAACTCCTTCAAGGACCTGGTTCCGCCGGAGTGGATCCGCAAGCAGACCCTTGTCAACGCCGAGCGTTACATCACCCAGGAGCTCAAGGAATATGAAGAAAAGATCCTGAGTGCGGAAGACCGTATATACGCCCTTGAGACAAGGATTTACGGTGAATTGGTCGCTGAGATCCAGAGGAACATCCCGGCGATCCAGACCAACTGCCGGATCATCGCACGTCTGGACGTGCTGGCCGGATTCGCCCAGCTGGCCCGGGACAATCACTACAACCGTCCGGAGATGACCAAGGATCTTGCCCTTGACATCAAGGCCGGCCGCCATCCGGTCATCGAGACATTGATGCCGGCGGGAGAGGAATATGTTCCCAACGACATATTCCTGGACAACAAGAAGCAGCAGATCATCATCCTGACCGGTCCGAACATGGCCGGTAAGTCGGCTTTGCTGAGGCAGACGGCGCTGATCGTGCTGTTGGCCCAGATCGGATCGTTCGTGCCTGCCGAAAGCGCCCGGATCGGGTACTTCGACAAGATATTCACAAGGGTCGGGGCCACCGACAACATCTCCAGAGGAGAATCAACCTTTATGGTCGAGATGCTGGAGACCTCAATGATCCTTCATAACCTTTCCGAGCGATCGCTGGTGCTGCTGGACGAGATCGGCCGAGGCACCTCAACCTACGATGGAATGTCGATCGCACGCGCGATAGTCGAATATATTCACGAATATGGCCGTGGGGCGAAAACACTCTTTGCCACTCACTATCACGAGCTTAACGACCTTGAGGAGATATATTCAAGGGTCCGGAACTTCCACATCGCGGTGAAGGAAGTCGGCTCGCAGGTGATCTTCCTGCGCAAGCTCAAGGAGGGCGGGACCGCGCACAGTTTCGGTATCCACGTCGCAAGGATGGCCGGGATGCCTAAAGAGGTGATCCAGAGCGCCGAGAACACGTTGAAGGCTCTGGAGATGAATGATTCCCAGCACATTGTAAGCGCCAGGAAAGGCGAGATCAAGAAGCCTGTCCAGACCAAGGCCGGCACCCTTGAGAGTGACGGCAGCCTCCAGCTCTCGTTCTTCCAGCTGGACGACCCTACGCTCGAATCCCTGCGCGACAAACTCGCCGGAGCCGATCTCAACAACATCACCCCGCTCCAGGCCTTCGACCTCCTCCGCTCGATGAAGGACGAGCTTGGGCTTTAAGCCTTGACGGCCTTTCTGGATTCGATGCCGTGGATGATGTTGATCAGGACGCTGCCGAGGATGCCGGCGCAGAGGGAGCCCATCAGGACGGCGACCTTGCCCATATCACGCAAGCGGGCCATCACCTCAGGAGTCTGGTCACCGAACGAAAGGGTGTCCACGAAGATGGACATCGTGAAGCCGATACCTCCAAGACAGGCCACCGCTATCAGCATAGGCCAAGTGGATTTCGCCGGCATCTCGCCCACGTGAAGCTTGACGGCGATGAAACTGGCGAGGGATATTCCCAGAGGCTTTCCAAGGACAAGGCCAAGGAATATTCCCATACTGACGCTGCCGAGAACCTGATCGAAATGGAACACGTTGAAATAAGACACGTCCGGAATCTCCACTCCTGCGTTGGCGAGGGCGAAGATCGGCATTATCAGGAAATTGACCCAAGGGCCGAGAGCGTGCTCAAGACGATAGCTCATCCCGATGGAGTCTCTGGAGATCGCTGACAACCTCCTCAGGCAATGCCTCTGCGGACCGTTAGGGAACTCGGAGGACGTGGAGGCTATCCCATTATATTCATTAAGTCTGCGGATGTACTGAAGACGCTTGCGGTGGAAGTAGGCCTCGTTGAACCTTGGGGTCATCGGCACGAGGAACGCCATAACGACACCGGACATCGTGGAGTGGATGCCGGCATAGTAGAAGAGCGACCAGATCGCGATGGCCGGAACCAGATAGAACCAGCCTCGTTTCTCACCCAACTTATTCATCAGCAACACTAAAGCAATCAGCACAAACGCTATGGCCAGAAGCCCGAAGTTGATCGTGCCTCCATAGAACAAGGCAACGACCAGAATGGCGATGAGATCATCCGCTATGGCCAGCGCGGTCAGGAAAACTTTCAAAGAAACCGGAACCCTGTCACCAAGAATGGACAGGATGCCCACGGCGAAAGCGATGTCAGTGGCTGTAGGAATACCCCAGCCGGAAGCGGCCGCCGAGCCATGATTGATGGCAGTGAATATCAACGCCGGAGCCACAACTCCGCCGAATGCGGCGATCACCGGCATCATCGCCTTCTTCAGGCTGGAAAGTTCCCCGTTCTTCATCTCGCGCCTGATCTCCAGACCGACCGTGAAGAAGAAGACCGTCATCAGGATGTCGTTGATGAACTTCTCGACCGTCATTCCGTTAGGGAACAGGATGCTCTCCCCTCCCGGACTCTGGAATCTCAACGAGATGTCCGTCTCCAGGAAGTTATGGTAAAACTCTTTGGTGAACGGAAGATTGGCCAGAAGCATCGCCACCACGACACAGCAAAGCAACAGGACACCCTGCGCCCACGGTAACTGGGAAAACTGCTTCCTTCTATGGTCAAAGTTCCGGATGCCTTTGGTCCAGGTGTAAATAGGAATTAGTCTCATAGTATTACTTTTAATATAAGGGATAGGCCGACAAAACAACCGACCAATTCCCTAACAATCATTTATGTGATTATTCTCCGTAAAGGTACTTATGCTGCGCCGGGGTCAGCACATCGATCGTGATTCCCCAGTCCTTCAGCTTTCTGAAAGCCACCTCACGGTCGATGGACTCAGGCACGCAATGAAGCATATCCCCAAGATCCCTTGCGAGAACCATCCTGTTGTCAGCCAAATACTTGGCGCTCAAGGCCTGGATGGCGAACGACATATCCATAATCTCGGCCGGATGTCCGTCCCCGGCGGCAAGGTTGACAAGCCTACCCTCGGCTATGATGTAAACCTTACGGCCGTCAGGGAGATCATACTCCTGAATATTCTGTCTCGCAGGCTTCTCACTCACAGCGAGTTCCTTGAGCTGGGCGACATTCACCTCGCAGTCGAAATGCCCGGCGTTGCAGCAGATCGCACCGTCCTTCATCGCAAGGAAATGCTCCTTGGTGATGACATCGTCGCAGCCAGTGACGGTCACGAATATGTCGCCCTCAGATGCGGCCTGAGCCATACTCATAACCTGGAAACCATCCATCACGGCCTCCATCGCCTTGATCGGATCCACCTCTGTGACAATTACTTTCGCACCGAGTCCCTTGGCTCTCATAGCCACCCCCTTGCCGCACCAGCCATAGCCTGCGACAACGACATATTTCCCGGCCACTATCAGATTGGTTGTCCTGTTGATGCCATCCCAGACGGACTGGCCCGTGCCATAACGGTTGTCGAAGAAATGCTTGCAGGCGGCGTTGTTCACAAGCATCATCGGGAATCTCAGCCTCCTTTCACGGTTCATCGTCTCCAGACGGAGGATTCCGGTCGTGGTCTCCTCGCACCCGCCGATGACATTCGGGATCAGCTCAGGATAGTTCTCGTGGATCATAGTCACAAGATCTCCCCCATCATCGATGATGATGTTCGGACCGCACTCGATGACACGCCTGATGCCGTGCTCATATTCCTCGGGAGTCGCCCCGTGAACAGCAAAGACGTTCAATCCCTCGTGCACAAGGGCGGCAGCCACATCATCCTGCGTAGAAAGAGGATTGCTGCCCGTGACATACATCTCCGCCCCGCCCTCGGCCAGCACCTCGCAAAGATGCGCCGTCTTGGCCTCCAGATGCACGGAAAGGGCCACTTTCAACCCCTTGAACGGCTTAGTCTCCTTAAACTCCTTCTCCAGACCTTCAAGCAGAGGCATATGATGCCTTACCCATTCTATCTTCAGCTCCCCGCTTTCCCAGAGCTGAGGGTCGCGTATCTCACTCATTTCTAAAAACTGATTCCACGACTTCGGCACGCCGGCGGTTCATGAACATCCCAACGCCCGTCATCGCTGTGTTAACTTGGCAAAGATAGCCATTTTATCCGAGCCTTTCGCCACATCTTCCATTCTTTCACCAAATAGCGACCAAAAGATTTGCGCATCGTGGCAAGATAGCTTACTTTTGCGGTGGTTATTATGGTCTAAAGTTTGCTGCAAACTTTGTTTACGCCTTTTTTAGACAGAAAAATTTTAATTTAGGAACATGAAAAAAATAAGTTGCTTCAGATTAAGAGAAGATTTTCGAGGATAGATCTTTTTTTGAAGAAGGAGTGTGCCGGTGGCACATGACTGATGAGAAAAGAGATCTAGACCGAAAAGATTCCTTAAGATGATGCAGGTTATTTTTTGAATGTTACTTAACTGACTAACGTTCTGCATTTGCAAAACACTACTATTCTCCACCGCTATGAGGTGGAGGCAAGTCCCTCCCCCGAGGGGAGGGATTTAGGGTAGGGGTAACGTGAATAGATAAGGGTGGGCAATCACCTTCGAACGTGAGATAATGTATTAAAGCAAGTAATTGCCTACTTGCGAAAGATGAGTTTACTGAATATTATGGGACTTTTAGACGGAAAGGTAGCCCTCATAACGGGCGCCGCAAGAGGAATCGGCAAGGCCATCGCAATGAAATTCGCCTCTGAAGGAGCGGATGTGGCTTTCACCGACCTCGTCATCAATGAGGTTGGAGAACAGACAGTGAAGGACATCGAGGCCTTCGGCTACAAGGTGAAGGCCTACGCCTCCAACGCCGCGAACTTCGAGGAGACTCACAATGTGGTGAACCAGATTCTGGCCGACTTCGGCAGGATCGACATCCTTGTGAACAACGCCGGCATCACCAAGGACGGACTTATGCTCAGAATGAGCGAGGCCCAGTGGGACGCCGTCCTCAACGTGAACCTCAAGTCAGCTTTCAACTTCATCCACGCCCTGACCCCGATCATGGCCCGTCAGAGAAGCGGAAGCATCATCAACATGTCTTCTGTAGTCGGTGTCTCCGGTAACGCCGGCCAGTGCAACTACTCGGCATCCAAGGCAGGTCTCATCGGCCTTGCCAAGTCAATCGCCAAGGAGATGGGTCCGCGCGGCATCAGAGCCAACTGCATCGCCCCTGGATTCATCATCTCGGACATGACCAACGCCCTCTCAGAGGAAGTGCGTGACGCTTGGGTCAAGCAGATTCCGCTCCGCCGCGGAGGTACTCCTGAGGATGTCGCCAACGTGGCAGTCTTCCTCGCCAGCGACCTCTCCAGCTATGTTTCCGGCCAGGTCATCCACTGCTGCGGCGCGATGAACTGCTAACGGAGTTTCTCCTCAGTCTTGGCCTGAAATTTGGCGACATCAATCACAAAGCGCTCATGGGTGCCCTCACCTATGAGCCCTTTTTCGTCATAGGCAGCGACCTTGAAGACAATTCTGCGGCGGTCTATCTCCACGACCTCGCTTTCGCACCACACTTTCAGTCCAACCGGCGTAGATGAAACGTGGGACACATTCACCTTAGTGCCCACTGTCTCCTGCCCTTCCTCAAGGTAAGGTTTTACACTTAGTCTGCTTGTGCGCTCCATGAGGGCGATCATCATCGGGGTGGCGAACACCCTCACAGTCCCGCTGCCGATGTGGCTCGCGGTAAGTTCTTCCGTCACGATCTCATCCTGACGGCCTTTGATTCCGAGTTCGATCATATTCGTTGTTTTTCTTCTGACAAATTTACGAATAGTCAGTCACTTAGACAAGCTTTGTGACCGGACTGTTCAAGGGCGGGCGCTTCGGCAGGCCCGGCGGCCGGGTTAAGCATGGGGAAGCAAGGATTGTCATGCCCTTATGACCTGGACTCCGAGTTCCTCTATCAGGCCTTTTGTCTCATCCGGCAAGGCGGAATCCGTGATCAGGATGTCAACATCCGACAGTTTCGAAATGTGGGCGAAACCGCGCTTCCCGAGCTTGCTGGAATCGCAAAGGACAATTTTCCTCTCCGCCGACTGCATCATCTGCTGGGTCAGTTCCGCCTCCTCCCTTGTCGCACAGGTGATTCCATGAATGACATCAAGGCCGTCAATCCCAAAGAACAATTTGGAACAGAATATGTTCCGCACTGATTGAATTGCATCGTTGCCATAGACGGACAAAGTGTTACTGTACAACATGCCTCCAACCTGCATCACTGAAATACGGTCGTTTTCACCAAGAATTGTCGAGATGTTGACCGCCGTCGTCACGACATTGAGCCGCCCCTTCGGCTTCAGGTTCTCGGCGAAAACCGCGATTGTGGAGCCGGAAGCCATGAGAATGGAATCATTCTCCTCAATGAGTTCAGCGGCAGCCCTTGCGATCTGAAGCTTGGCATCGTAGTTTATCAACTTTTTCTTTCCAAGGCTGATGTCCTTTATCGGAGCGGAAGACGGCATCGCGCTTCCATACGACCGGTGCAGCAAACCTTTTGATTCAAGGTAATTCAAATCTTTTCTAATCGTGGTCTGGGTCACACCGAACCTCTCGGCCAAGACCGAAACCTTGACAAGACCTTGATCGAATATCGAGTCGAGAATTAATTGTCTTCTTTCACGAATTCCTCCCATTATTCCAGAAACAATTTTATCGTTTGTTTATCAAGCGTTAAAAACACGGCTTAATTAGTAATCCTTAAAAAATAACTTGGTAATCTTTGATTGTCTTTTCGGTCTATATGTCTTTCCTCATCAGTCATGTGCCACCGGCACACTCCTTCTTCCAAAAGACATCTATCCTCGAAAATACCGCCAAATCTTTACCAACTTATATTTTAACGCTTACTTAATTCATGACTGCAATATACGTATTTTATTCGATTAATACAATTCACAGGCTTGTATTAGTTTCGTTTCAAGTTTCGAACGAAATATTTTTAGTAAAAATCACAACATTTTTCGCAAATTTATTTTCTAAAACAAAATATTTACATACATTTGCACAAAACAGGAAAACACAATTTAACGGGTAAACCACAAATTATTTGCTATATGAGAGTAATTTTCAAGCATTTTCTCACCACAGTCCTGATTCTCGCGGCGACAGTTTCCTTATCGAAACCTTTGGCGTCAGCCGCAGTGTCGGATCAAGACGGTAAGACCGTAACCGTCAAAGGAACGGTGAAAGGAACTGATGGAGAGCCACAGATCGGCGCCATGGTCTATGTGAAAGGCATAGCGACCACAACCGCGTCGAGCGCGATGACTGACGCGAATGGAGAATATTCACTTTCCGCGCCTTCTGGCGCTGTGCTCGTGGCCAGTCTTCTCGGTTTCAAGGAACAGGAGCAGTCCATAGGCGGAAGAAGCGTGGTGAACTTCATTCTGGAGCAGGAAAACACTATCCTTGATGATGCCGTGGTCATCGGCTATGGAACGCAAAGCAAACTGACTCTTACAGGATCCGTGGCCCAGACCTCTGGCCGCGAACTTGTGAAAAACTCCTCGGTCAACATCTCGCAAGGTCTGGCCGGCCGCCTCTCCGGTGTGATTGTCAGCAACCGCACCGGAGAACCTGGAAAGGATGACGCGACCATGTTCATCCGAGGCCGAAGCACTCTTGGAGACAACAGTCCGCTCATCGTGATTGACGGAGTTCCAAGGACGAATGAGGAATTCAGCAGGTTGTCCGGTGACGAGATCGAAAGCGTCAATGTGTTGAAGGATGCGTCAGGAGCCATTTATGGGGCGCGGTCGGCCAACGGTGTCATACTCGTGACAACAAAGAGAGGCAAGTACAACGAAGGGGCCAGTGTCACATTCAACTACGATCTTGGCCTCCAGCAGCCGACACGTCTGGTCCAGATGGCGGACGCCATCCAGTACACAAAGGCATACAACGCCGAACTGGCCATAACAGGAGCGGCTCCGATGTATAACGAGACACAGATCCAACATTACATAGATGGTGACGACCTGATAAACTACCCTAACACGAACTGGTTCGACGAGATCATCAAGCCGGTCTCCGTGCAGCATAAGTATGGCGCGAGCATAAGCGGAGGAGCGGAGAAAGTAGCCTACTTTCTGGAATTCAACGGTCAGTATCAGGATGGAATCTACCGGAAGAGCGCCACAAAGTACGATCAGTACAATGTCCGTTCAAACATCGATGTCCAAGTAACCAAATCCCTGAAACTCGGACTCAATCTCAACGTGCGCCAACAGCACAAGAACTACTCGGCGTTTCCGTCCGACAGCTATGGCATCTTCTACATCACAACGAGGCTGAAACCTACCGGGGCGGCATATTTCCCAAACGGCTACCTGCGGGGAGGCACCAACCCTGCTGTTCTGGTTCAAGACCTTACCGGTTACGACAGGACCACGATCAACACCATAAACACGACTTTAACGGCGAATTGGGACCTCGGCTCCATCACAAAGGGACTGTCCGTGAGTGGGACGATGGCCTACGATGTGATCGGGAACTTCCAGAAGAACTGGCAGAAGAACTGGCAATACTACACCTATGACGAGGTGACGGAACTCTACGAGGAAAGGACCAATTCTTATTGGAGCACCCCTGTGCTTCATGAGTATCAAAGGAACAGCAACACCTTGACCGTCAATGCCAACATCAACTACGACAGGGACTTCAACGGACACCATGTCAGTGCTTTGGCCGGATTCGAGCAGGCCTCCTACCGTCTGGACTACATGGGCGCGGGAATAAACAAGTATGACTCCGACATCCTTGACGAGTTCTTCGCTGGGTCGGCGGACAAGAATTGGTACAGCATCAAAGGCTATGCGAGAGAGACGGCCAGAAGAAGCTGGTTCGGGAGACTCGGCTACGACTGGAAGAGTCGCTACCTCCTTCAGGTCATCGGACGTTTCGACGGTTCGGAGAACTTCCCTGAGAACAAACGCTGGGGTTTCTTCCCCGGAGTCTCCGCCGGATGGAGAATCTCCGAGGAACCGTTCGTCAAGAAGAACGCGCCTTGGCTGACAAACCTGAAGATACGAGCCTCCTACGGAGAGCAGGGCAACGATCAGATCGATTCGTTCCAGTACATGACAACCTACGGCTACACGTCCGCCTCCTCATACAAACTAAGATTCGATGACAAGGATGTCAACTTCATAATCCCAGGGAAGGTTCCGAACAAGAATGTCACATGGGAAGTGGCCAAGACATGGAACATCGGTCTTGACGGAAGCATAAAGAATGGATTGATAGGATGGGAGCTTGAGTTCTTCAAGACCGAACGTTCGAACATCCTCTGCACCAGAAACGCCTCGATACCTTACTACACAGGTCTTCCGGACAGTCTTCCGGACGAGAACATCGGCATCGTGGACAACAAGGGATTCGAACTTCAGCTGCACCATGAGGGAAAATCGAAGAACGGAGACCTGATCTACCATGCGAGCGGAAACTTCATGTTTGTCCGCAACCGCATAAAATTCATGGACGAGACACCTTGGGGCGAAGGTCATGAATACATGAACCTTACAGGACATCCGATGGGGGCCCAACTTTACTATCAGGTGAAAGGAATCAACCGCACCCAGGAAGACCTTGAGAACAATCCGCAGATGGCCGGAGCCACCCTCGGAGACTTCATGTTCGAGGATCTGGACGGAGACGGGAAGATCACTTCCTATGACAGAAAGAGGTGCGACCTGACTCCTGTGCCCGAGATCGTGTTCGGAGCGAACTTCGACGCCACATGGAGGAACCTCGATTTCTCCCTGCTGCTTCAGGGACAGGCGAGGGCCAGATTCTACTATTCCCCACTCACGGATCCGGTCTCCGGAAACATCGAGAGAGAGGCGGCTCTGAACGCATGGACTCTGGACAACCCGACCGCAAGCCGTCCGAGAATCGGTTCCACGGTCAGCAACGGAGGTGTGAACAGAGTGTCATTCTACTACCGCAACGCAGCCTTCCTTCGACTGAAGAATGTCGAAATCGGTTACACCATTCCAGACAACATCCTGTTCAACAAAATGAAAATAAAGAGTCTGCGCTTCTACATCGCAGGTTACAACCTTCTCACCTTCTCCGGTCTTAAGAATGTGGATCCCGAGACCAGCGATGAATCCTACCAGACCTATCCGCAGATGCGGATCTTCAACACAGGCGTGAAACTTACTTTCTAAATGAAGAGACATGAATACCATGAAAAAGATAACCGTAATACTCGCCGCAGTGATCCTTCTGGTCTCCTGCAACAATGATTTCCTGAACAAGACTCCGCTTGACAAGCTTTCGGAGGACGCTGTGTTCAACAGCACAGCCTTGGCGGAGAGTTACATCAACGCTCTCTACACAGTCCTCCCCGACCCATTCCAGGAAGGAAACATCGGATGCATCACCGACGAGGGTTACTTCCGGTACGGAGGTTCAAGCACAAGATACATCGCGTCCGGCAACATGACCCCGGACAACGTCATGTACAACTACGAAGGCGGTCAGGCACACAGCACAAGAACCACATTCCTGAACATCTGGAACCGCACGTATGAACGCATCTACAGAATGAACTATTTCCTGAATTATGTGGATGAAAAGGGTACGAATATTCCAGAAGACGATGTGAACAGGCTTAAAGGCGAGGTATATTTCCTCCGTGCATGGGCGTACTACAACCTTATTCAGAGATATGCCGGAGTGCCGATCATCACAAAGGCCTACGACCTGACCGACACTTATGATGCGAAAAGGGACAACTTCGATGATTGCGTCAACTTCGTTCTGGAGGATCTTGACAAGGCGGAAGAGCTTCTTCCGGCAAAGGACAAGGCCACGAAAGGCAGGGCGAACAAAGACATCGTTCTGGCACTCAGAAGCCGTCTCACACTGGTAGCCGCATCTCCGCTGTTCAACGACCCGGCCCGTCCGGAAGGTGGAATATTCAGAGGTCAGTACAGCGCCGACAAATGGAAAAGGGCTCTGGATGCCACAAAACGGATAATCGACCGCGCCGATGTGGACGGATCCTATAGATTGGACGACACCTACGACGGAGTGTGGAAGAACACTGACTCACCGGAACTCATCTGGGCCAAGTATTTCATTTCAAGCGCCGATGCCAGCGACAACACGATGAAGAAAGCGCAACTGCTCTATTCTGTGGTTTATTTCAATGGGTGGACAGCGTTCCAGCCAACCCAGGCCATGACCCTCGACTATGAGATGACCAACGGGAAGAAGATCTTCGAGGACGGTTCAGGCTACGATGTCAACCATCCGTTCAAAGGACGTGACCCTCGTTTCTACAAAAGTGTGGCGTCACCGTTCTGCAATTACCCTAACACGGACAACTCCGGCTACCATGACAATGTCCTGGATCTTTCGCTTTACTATGACAATGTCAAGAAATCCGATTTCGACGAAGGTAAGAAAGAGCCTTCCTACAGCGTGAAAGCCAAACATCTTCTGGACGCGACCAGCACAATGGGACTGGAGATGATGAAATGGTACATCCCGACCTCACCGATCACAGAGGCCGAGACCGGCTCCGTGCTTTACCCTTGGTTCAGGCTGGCGGAGATGTACCTGAACTATGCTGAATGTGCCTACATGACCGGGAATGAGGCTCTTTGCCGCCAGTACATCAACAAGGTGCGCTCTCGTTCCGACGTCCGGATGCCGGAAATCAAGGAATCCGGAGAGGCTCTTTGGGACCGTCTGGTAAACGAGCGTAGGGTGGAGCTGGCTTTCGAGGCCATCCGCTATTTCGATGTGAGAAGATGGAAGACGGCGCAGTTCTACGAGAACGTTCCGTTCGCGGGAATGAGAACAATGGTTCTTCGCAATGGATCCCGGAACGACACCATCTACCGTGTGGCACATCCTTACGATGAAAGCCTTACTCACACTTGCTACTATTGGCCGAACTCGGACGAAAGGAAGGACTACGTGAAAGCCAACACAAGGGACATTTTCGAGGAGGCCAGCCAGGATTCAGACGGCGCGGTCCAGGTAAACGGCTCCTGCATCAAGTACCGTTGGCTCGGAAAGGACTACTGGGTTGATTACGGAGACTGCCGTCTCACTGTCAGTCCTACCCAGAAGCATTTCAGGAAAGTGAACGGAGAATGGCCTAACTATCTTATGCCTATTCCTGCGAACGAAATGACAAAGGCCAATGGCACATTAGTACAGAATCCTGGTTATTAATGTATAGCCAATGCGAGTTCGATGAAATTGAATATTAGAATAATAACGGAAGTTGAAGTAATATGAGGATAAAGGCACTTGCAGCGATAGCGTCATCCCTGCTGGCTGTCGCCTGCGGCGGGAACCGCCTGAAGATGAACTATGGTTCGGCTGACATCTCCACGACTCCCCGGGAGCATGTGGTCCTTGCCGGATTCGCCGCAAGGCATGGCCTGTCAGATGGCATACACCAGAGACTTCGTACCCACTGCCTTGTCTTCAAGGACGGTTCCGGTAGGAAGGTATGCGTCATTTCCAATGACCTGATGGAGATTTCTCCAGCTATCACCGACACACTCCGGACATTGGTCTCTGAGCGGTCCGGACTGGACAGAGAACGCATCCTGATTCATAACATCCACACTCATTCCGCACCAAGATCAGGAGGTTCAAGCACTTGGACAGGAGGTACGAACAGAGCGTGGAAGTTCAGAATGATTGATTCTTTGGTGACCAACGCCGTGAGGACAATCACGTCGGACAGGGATTTCACCAGATTCGAGCTTGAGACAGGACGCGCGAGAACAGGAATCAACGGCAACAGATGCGAGAAAGGAGGACCGGTCGATCATGATGTCTATGTGGCAAGGTTCATCAGAGAAGGGAAGCCTATGGTCTCGGTCGTCAATCTGGCGTGCCACCCTGTGTGCATGGGACCCGGCAGCCATGCGTTGTCTTCGGACTATCCGGGAATATGCGGGGAAATACTTTCCAGGCTTTGGGGTGGGGAGGTGTTCCAGCTGACAGGAGCGGCGGGCAACATGGACCCGGAAAGAGGGCCTCAGGACGCCGCCTATGCGGAAGAATGTGGGCAAGCGTTGGCTGATTCCCTTGCCGGAATGTCATTCACGAAGGTAAAGGGAAAAGGGTTGATGCGGTTTGTGAATGAGGCCGTGGACCTTCCATACCAGAAGGATTCGATCACAGCGGAACTGGTCAGACACCACGCTGATTCGCTCGTCAGGACCTCCTCCAAGGTCTCGGCATCTTTCGGAGAGGATGTCAGAAACTGGGAACGCGAGATTCTGGAAAGGTTCAGGAACGGTCCGGTTCCAAACCGGCTACGTTACCACCTGCATGTCTTGGATCTGGACGGCGTGATGTTCTTATTCAGCGACGGAGAGCCTTTCTGCGAGTACCAAATGGACATCCGCAAGGATTTCCCTGACAGGATGATCTTCTTCGCCGGCTACACAAACGGGCAGAATTCCTATCTTCCGTCCGAAAGAGCCTACAAGGTGCGCAAGGGTTATGAATATGAGACCGAGCAGATGCACATCTACATCAAGGCCCCGTACCCTCTCTCCTGTTCCGCTCCGGCAGTCTATCTGGCAGGAGTCAGAAAGATCATAGATGATGCGATCTGTTCAGAGACTGAGGCTCCCGTTAAGGATGCGGCCGGCTACGGAGTGATTCCCGCTCCTGAAACCTTGATTCCGAAACCGGGAGAGTTCACCATAAGCGGAAAGACATCAATCCAAGTCGAAAGCGATGACAGCGGATTCGCCGAGGCCGCGGGGATATTCATCGACAGAATCAGGAGTGCCGCCGGGATTGACTTGTACAAAGGAAGCGGCAAAGGTGGACGGATTGTCCTTCGCAAGGTAGAAGGACTTGAAAATGAAGAGTATAAGGTAATAATATCATCAAAAGAGGTTCTTCTGGAGGCGACCACTTCCACGGGTGCGTTCTATGCCTTGCAGACAGTCCTTCAACTGCTTCCTCCGGAAATATATTCACAGAATAAAGTCTTCGGCGTCAGATGGAGCGCGCCATGCTGCGAGATCAGCGACAGACCGGCGTTCGCCTACAGAGGCATGATGCTGGACTGCGGAAGGTACTATTATCCTAAGGAATTCGTGAAGAAGTTCATAGACCTGATGTCGATGCGGAAACTGAACATGTTCCATTGGCATCTGACGGAGGATCAGGGTTGGAGAATTGAGATAAAAAAGTACCCTCGGCTCACCGAAGTGGGATCGAAAAGGCCTTTCACGGCGGACTATGACGGGAAGAACCCTGACGGGAAGCCACAAGGCGGATTCTACACTCAGGAGGACATCAAGGAGATTGTTGAATATGCAAGGCTCAGACATGTGACCGTCATTCCAGAGATAGAGATTCCGGGGCATTCCACAGCTGCTCTGGCGGCATACCCGCAATTGTCATGCGACACGACAAAGACTTATGAAGTGTCCACCTGCTGGGGTGTCAAAGACGATGTATATTGTCCGAGTGAGTTCACGTTCAAATTCCTTGAGGATGTATTCACGGAGATGCTGCCGTTGTTCCCTTCAAGGTACTGGCACATCGGAGGAGACGAATGTCCGCAGAAAGCCTGGAAAGAGAGTTCCGTCTGTCATGACTTGATGAAAGAGAAAGGCATGAAGAGTTACGACGAGATACAGTCTTATTTCGTGAACCGTGTCAGCACATTCCTGAGGAATCATGGAAAGACTGTGATAGGCTGGGACGAGATTCTGGACGGAAGCGCCGTGGACGGGATGATCGCCCAATCGTACAGGGGCCATGCCCCGGCGGCGAAAGGAATCAGGAGAGGACACCAAGTGATCCTCTCACCTGACCGCTGGTGCTATTACAATTACTACCAAGAAGATCCAGAGACGGAACCAAAAGCGCAGCCACTGCTTCTTACTCTTAAGAAAGCCTACAGTTATTTCCCTGTGGTGGATTCCCTTCCGGAACTTAGCGCAAAGTACATCATCGGGGTCGAGGGTTGTGTCTGGGGTGAATATATTCCGGACAGCAGGACGGCAGAGTACTGGGCTTTTCCGAGGACATCCGCGCTGTCGGAGGTGGGATGGACCAAGCGGCAGAACAAGGACTGGCAGTCCTTCAGGGTCAGGATGGAGAAAGAGTTGAAACGCCTTGGGATGTCAGGGGTGAACTGTTCCGAAGCCTACTGGAATGTGATCTTCGACTACGACAGTGTGAATCTGCCACGGCCGGAGCGGGCGGATCTGATGCTGGACTACCCAGGAGCCGCCATCCGCTACACCACGGACGGTAGCGAGCCGGACATGGACTCAAGAATATTCCTGAGCGCATTCACTCCTGAAAAAGGTACCACGGTGAGGACGCAAGGATTCACCCATGACGGAAAGAAGGTGGGAAAAGAAGTTGAAAAGAAGTTTTGACTATGAATAGATTGATTCTATCGCTGGTCGCGGCGCTCGCTGTCGCATGCACGGACGAAAAACCGGAGAATGATTCCATAAGCGTCATTCCTTGGCCATCGCATGTCCAAGCTGAAGAAGGACATTTCTCCCTCTGGAAAGGCACAGTGGTCCATCTGGAGGAGGACTCCGAGATTCAGCGCACCGTAGGTTTCCTCAACGAAAGACTGTCCAAAGTCTCCGGATACACCCTGAAGACCAAGCCGATGGACCTGACCGAGACAGAAGGAATCTTTTTCCTGAACACCGGACTCAAGACGGAGGCATACTCTCTCCGGATCGAAAGCGGCAGAATTGTCATCGAATATGGCGACGGAGCCGGAGCGTTCTACGGACTTCAGACCCTGTTCCAGTTATTTCCTCAGGAGATATTCTCCAGTGAAAAAAGCGGAAGGAAGCGTTGGGATATTCCTTGCTGCGTGATAGAGGACTCACCGAGGTTCAGTTATCGTGGAATGCATCTGGACTGCTGCCTGCATTACTTCGACATCGACTTCCTGAAAAGGTACATCGACTTGATGGCGCTGCACAAGGTGAACAGGTTCCATTGGCACCTTACCGAGGATCAGGGTTGGCGTCTGGAGATAAAGAAATACCCATTGCTGACAGAGAAAGGGCAGTGGAGGAAAGAGACCGTCATAGGCTCTTTGGCTTCTGGAATCTACGACGGAAAGCCCTACGGAGGGTATTACACACAGGAACAGGTCCGTGATCTTGTGGAATATGCCGCGCAAAGGTATGTCACCATCATCCCGGAGATAGAGATGCCAGGACACGCTCTCGCGGCAATAGCATGCTATCCATCACTCAGTTGCGGGCTGGACAGCACATACGAGACGGCCACACGGTGGGGAGTGTTCCGTCAGGTATATTGCCCCAAAGAAGAGACTTTTGAGTTTCTTCAGGACGTGTTGGATGAGGTCATGGATTTGTTCCCGTCAAAGCTGATACACATCGGAGGGGATGAATGTCCCAAGGCAAGCTGGAAAGAATGTCCGCATTGCCAGGCTCTGATAAAGCGCCTTGGACTCAAGGACGAGTTTGAGTTGCAGAGCTGGTTCATCCAAAGGATCGGGAAATATGTGAACTCAAAGGGACGGGAGATCATCGGATGGGACGAGATTCTTCAAGGCGGACTTGCTCCCGGAGCGAAAGTGATGTCATGGCTGGGAGAGGAAGGTGGAGTCAAGGCCGCCAGAATGCACCATGAGGCGGTGATGGCGCCACATCCGAAATACTATCTGGACTATTGGCAGGGAGACCCGGACAGCGAGCATCTTGCCATGGGCGGACCGACAATGCTGAGAACAGTGTATGACTACGATCCGGTTCCGGAAGTCCTCACCAATGACGAGGGCAGGTACGTAACAGGAGTGGAGGGCTGCGTCTGGACTGAATATATGCCGACTCCAGAAAGGGTGGAATACATGGCGTGGCCAAGGATGTGCGCGATCGCGGAAAGCGGCTGGAGCGAGGCTGACAAAGACTGGGACTTCTTCACCAGACGGCTCGAACGTCATTTCAGGGTACTCGACTTGCTGGGTGTCAAGGCTTGCCGGAACTTTTTCTGTCCATACATAGAATTTCATCCGGACACCGCACACGACAAAGTGGTCACAATCAGCGCCGACCTTCCTGACTCCGAGATCCGGTACACGCTTGATGGAAGCGAGCCGGGGCCACAGTCGCCGCTGTACTCCGTACCATTTGTGATCAACAGATCCCAGACAGTAAAAGCCGTCCTTGTCAGGGACGGGAGAATCATGGGGGAATCAAAGACCAAGAAATATTAATAAAATTTGATGATCATGACATTAAGACTTACCGAGCAGCCGTCGCTGCATGACAATCTTGAGAAAAAAAGCGTGGCCGAGCTGCTGCGTGAAATCAATGAGGAGGACAAGAAGGTTCCTCTTGCGATCGAAAAGGTGCTTCCTGACCTTGAGAGACTGGTAAGCGCGATAGAGCGCCAGATCAGGAACGGAGGCCGGATGTTCTACTGCGGAGCCGGCACCGGAGGCAAGCTGGCCGTCCTGGACATGCTGGAGATTCCGAACACCTACGGAGTGTCTCCGGAAATGATACAATGTGTTCTTGCCGGAGGTGTGGAGAATCTGGTGCTTGATCTTGAGGAGAAGGAAGACGATGTGGAGGAAGGTTGGAAGACCCTTCTTGAAAAGAACATCTCTCCGGCGGACATTGTCGTGGGAATCTCGGCCAGCGGGAACACACCGTATGTGTTGGCGACACTGAAAGCATGTCACGAGCATGGAATCCCGACAGGCTCGTTCGTGAACAATCCAGGTTCCCCCATCTCAAAATACGCTGACTATCCGGTGGAGGTGCTCACTGGCCCGGAATTCATCACCGGGAGCACCAGAATGAAGTCCGGAACCTCTCAGAAACTTATCTGTGACATGATCAGTACGACCGTGATGTGTCGGCTCGGACGTGTCGAGGGCAACAGGATGATTCACGCGCATCTGATCAACAACAAGGTTGTGGACAGGCTAACCCGCACGATGGTCGAGCGTAATCCATCATTGGAATATGACACCTGCGAGACCGCGATCAGAAAATACGGAGGGCTTACGGAAGCGGAAGCCGGGCTACTCAAGGCAGGAATCCTGAAGAAAGAACCAACGGAAGTCAATTAACATATGGAATACAGCATAATGATTTCATTCTTAATCACAGCTCTGTTTGTCAGCGGAGGATGCGACAAGTCCGAAAATGGGAAGGACGATGTCAACGCTTTCAAGGGAGTGGTGATCAACGAGATAGCCGCCCATGACCAGACAACAGATGCTGAATCATGGGTGGAGATCCTCAACACAGGAGCGGAAAGTGTCGATGTCTCAGGGTTGGGGTTGTTCCTGACCGATCAGTACTTTTCCTGCAAATGCCTCTACACCGCCCCGGCAGGCACAGTGCTGGACTCAGGAGAGAGACTTGTGCTGTCAACGGAAAACGGGACACTGGTCACAGGGATCGCCTCGGATTCGGAGTTCGAGTTGAAACTCGCCAGAAAAGCATCAGGGAAAGCGGTTGATGGTTTCGTAAGGAGCGAAGCGTTCGGGAGTCCAAAGGTCCAGACCGACAGAGGAAGCTACCAGAGAATCCCGGACGGAGGAACGCGGTGGAGGAATCTTACATATTCAAGCAAAGCCACGGAGAATGTCATTTTCGATCTGGAACAGACACGTCATTTCGCTTTTTGGGCATGGAAGGCGCATCTGCCAAGCCTTATGGCCGATGACCATGCGATGATGAAGACTCTGAAAGCCAAAGGTTATGACCATATAATCCTGAACTACGCGGCTTTCCATCCGTCCTCAAGGAAGACCACAACAGAGTTCATCGAGGCCGCGGAACGGCTCGGAATCACAGTACACGCATGGATCCAATGCTTCCACAATTCCTCTGGATGGATCAACCCGATTGACGATGAGAACAATCGGTACAAGGATGAAATCTTCGAGGAAATCTCCGGAAACGCCAAAGAATATATTGAGGATTACGGAGTGAAAGGCATTCATCTGGACTACATACGGTTCGGCGGAACCGCCTACAAACACAATCCTTCAGCCGAGGTGAACGCTGTGGGAGCCGTGACCAGATGCTGCCGGGAACTGCGTGAGCTGTGCGACAGTTATGACGAGGGTCTTGTCACATCAGCGGCCCTGATGCCTGACGACAACGAATCGCACTACTACTATGGACAGGATCAGAATGAGATGGGAAAATACATTCACATCCTCATGCCGATGATCTACCGGTACTCCTACGGCTACAATGACGAGGCCTGCCGCAGGGCGGCAAAAAAATTCGCCGACAACACCGGCGGCGCCGAATGCTGGGCGGGATTGACCACCTATAAAGGAGATGACAGCAAGGTTTACCCAATGGACGAGGATGGGATCCTTAAGGACTGTGAAGTCTTCAGAGGCAGTGGAGCCAAAGGACTTGTACTCTTCCGCTACGGCCTTGGCAAATTCCCTGACCTTAATGAGTTTTTTAACAAATAACACTAATAATCAAAGCATTATGAAAAAGATTTGGATTTACATGATTTCCTTGGCCATCTTCGCGGGGCTGTTTTCAGCCTGCAAGAAGGACAGCAAGGACAATGAGCCTGACGTGAAGCCGGTCGCGACCGTCTCACAACAGGATCTGACCGGCGCTTTCGCGTCATTGTATTCGGAATGGGAGAAAACCACGACCATCCCGTCCTCGCTCGATGTGGCAGGCAAGAGCCTGACCCAGCCTCAATACCAGCAGGCACTCTGCGCTTTGGTCGTGAACCTCACTTCCGGCAAGACCTCCGGAGACATCGACGTACTTAACTACAAGCCAGCCGATCATCCTGAAAGGGACAGCTACGACGCGGAGACAATCGCAGTCACCGGTGAGGAAAGCGTCGCGACAGTCGCAACAAAGATGCTGCAGGCCATGAAAGAGAAAGGACAGGTTCCCAACCAGACCCTGTTCACCAGAAACGGCCAGGCCATCGCCTTCTCCACCAACCGTGCGACCGTGACTCTTGCAAGGACGGTGGCAGCCTACAAGAGCGACGGAAAGCTTCCGTCCTCCGTGTCCACTGAATATCTCTCCGCCTCTGCCACGCTCAGGGGATTCGCCGAGCAGCTTGTGTCATACCTTGACGTGTGGCAAAAGACCGTCGGAACGGTCAGCGCAGACGGCAGTCACTGCTCCGACAACAACAGCGCATGGGAGAACGTGCACTTCATCCCGATTCCTTACAGCGGAGGCTACTCTGACGGAAAGGATCAGTACGACCCTAAGTACCAGCCGTACCACACGATCACTGTGGCCGGCACTGAATATACAGCCGCGCAGTGTTTCGTGATCGCCGCCAAAGGGTTCCTTGATCTTGTGACCAAGGAAGGATCAGCCATGAAGCAGACAGAAAGGAACACTCCTGTCCATAATCTTGGAAACGGGAAAGGTCTCAGCGAAAAGATTCCGCTCGCGGACGAATGGGCGACATGGGGATCATATCCTTGGTACGAGAAATCCGATGAGCCTTGCGGGGTCATCAACTTCTCGGACAATGTGCCTTGTGACCTTGGCTTCATGGTCAGAACTCTTCCTTGGTTCCTGAAGAGAGCCCAGGACCTGGGTTGCATCGGCAACTTCCTGAACTACGACGAGGATCCTGACGGCTCGCTCGTCATGCCTCCTTACCGCGGAATCATCTCCCCGATGAGGACGTTCCTCATCATGTGCAGATTCTACAAGCATCTGCTGGACAACGGAATCACAGAGAATGTCTATGACGCAGTGAAGGACATCAAACTTGACTACGACTTCTACGGAATCGAAATGCCAGACATCGAACTCAATACCAAGGAGGTGACGGCAAAGGCCGAAGGAGAGACGGTTGAGGCTCAGTTTGTCGCCAAGAAAGCATGGACAGCCACTGCAGACGCTGACTGGATCACCGTAAGCCCGGCTTCCGGCGAGACCGCATCTCCGGCAAAGATCCAGATCACGGTCAAGGCCAACACCGGCGAGGCCCGGGAAGGTTCCGTCACCATCAAGGGAGGAAATGTCAAGGACGGTCTTGCCGTCAAGGTGAAACAGGCGGCCTATGTCCCTCCGACAGGAACTACAATCAAGGATTTCGCGGAACAATACGTGACACTGATCGACATCTGGGAAAAGACCACCGGAACCATCAACATGATAACAGGAGAGACTCCGGCGGAGAAAGGAGGTGAGTACGAAGAGTTCAACGTTCAGAACGCCCACTATATTCCTTCCACCACCAAGATAACGATAGGTGGCAAGGACTACAACACCGCCGACGTCTTTGAGCTTGCGATGAGGTGTCACCTTCTGCTCAGGGGCTATGACGGAAACCAGACTGGTAAGAACGGTGCGGGAAACATCCCGCAGATCAGCGCCCAGGTAAAGATGTCCGAGACAGAATTGCCTCAGACACATGATTTCACGTGGGGAAGCAGCCCTTACAATGAGACAAAGAACAACGGCGGACATCTTGTTATGGGTTCCGACGAGAACGGGAAGCACTGCCAGGTAAAGATTGACTGGCTTGACAATTTCGCTATGAGAAATGTCAATTTCGCATTCGGCAACGATAACGCGATCTCCAATCTCAGCGGTTATGTCGGCAGGCTTGACGGCTATTATGGATGTGCCTGCTCGATGAGGGCGCTGATCACCTACGCTTTCTTTTTCCAGTACATGCTTGACAACAAACTGGAAGACGCCAAAGGCATAAGCGCCGACCAGATTTTCAGAACCGAGCTGTTCGGAGACGAGAAATAGTTTATTCCTCCGGGCATAGGAGCCTGACCGCTCCTATGCCTGCCAATCAAACACATAAACAATGAAAAAGACTCTTATTCAGGCGCTTTTCTGCCTTGTCACTCTTATGTGCGGTGCCTGCACAGGGCAAAGCAAGGATGACAGCGGAAAGGACACACCCAAGGAATTCATACCGACATCATGGAACGGGGAGTTCCTGAAAGCCATCTCAGATGCCTATGAAACCTTCTCCGAGACGGACGAGATGCCAGTTTCCGTCAATGTGGAAGGCATCACATACTCACAAGCCAAGTATTTCTCCGCCGCATGCGGCATCCTGGATTTGATAGAGGCTTATCCCGACACCTGGCAGGAGAGACCGGATGTGGAAATCCCGAAATATTCAGCGGGCGGTGTCATGCAGTGGAACACTTTCGAACAGGATGAGATCTCCCTCGACGCGGTGAAATGGATGATCGGGAGAATGCGGGAATATGCCTCCGGCAAGGGGATGTACCCGAACTATTGCAGTTTCGGCACAAGGACATGGAAAGACGACAGAAGCGGAGACTCCACGGTGGAACTCAACTACAAGTCTGACAAAGAGGAATATGTCGGGAATATTGTCTTTCGTCAGGCTCTGGTGGTCATGAGCAGGATCATGAACCACTACAAAAACAACCTGATGCTTCCAGAGAAGACATCCTCGTGGTGGTCGGGCTTTCTTGGAAGCACCTCTAACTGTCCTGTTGACGACCCGCTCGTCTTGTCCACCATGAAAGAGGCGATCTCCGGCAAGGTAACGGCCAGGGAAAAAGCCGAAGCCATATTCACTTATGCCAGAGATAATTGGACTTGGGAAGACTATTACAACACCAAAAAGGGGGCAGTCGGAACCATCAACGCCAAAGGAGGAAACTGTTGCGACATGGCTCACGCGATCATCGCAATGAGCCGCGCCGCAGGTCTGCCGGCAAGGTATATTCATGGTCAATGCTATTTCTCCAAATCTGTCATCGGACATGTCATTCCTGAGATTTTCGTGGACGGGGAATGGTTCATCTGTGATGCCACCAACAAGAACTCGGCTTTCGGACGCCCTGTCTGGAAAGGCATGCAGACATTCAATGGACTGTACAACGAACTGCCATTCTAATCATACGGATTAATCAGACAATGAATAATAGATACGCTCTGCCCTTGGCGATAATCGGGCTGATGTTCTTCATCGTGGGATTCGCCATCGGGATAAACAGTTACCTGGTTCCGCTGTTGCAGTCCACCCTGGAGGTGTCCTCGGGAGAATCCTACATGCTTATAGCCTCTACCTTCTGCGCCTTCATGTTCTTCAGTTATCCGGCCGCCAAGGTCATCGGAAAGATCGGCTACAAGAAGACAATGTCCCTGTCGTTCTTTCTGTTCGCCCTTGCCTTCATTCTTTTCTTACCCTCGGCCAAAACAGGCAGCCTTTGGTTGTTCCTCTTCGCTTCGTTCCTCAGCGGCATAGCGAACACTGTCCTTCAAGCGGCAATCAACCCTTATGTGACAATCCTCGGGCCAATGGAGAGCGGAGCGCGTAGAATGAGTTTAATGGGGATATGCAATTCGCTCGCTTGGGCCGCGGCACCGGTGTTTCTGGCGACTGTGATCGGCAAGAACCTGGATGAGGCGGTTTTGACGGATGTTACAAAACCATTCCAGATCATCATCGGAATATTCCTTGCACTTGGTGTTCTGGTCATCTTCGCGCCTCTGGAGGAGGTGAAGGCGGCCGGAGAGGACGAGGATGACGCGGCTGACTGTCCTTATGCTGCGGGAAAGACATCCGTCTGGCAGTTCCCGCATCTGATTCTTGGCGCAGTGGCGATGTTTTTCTACACCGGGGTCGAGACTCTGGCTCTTTCGTCGGTGGTCGATTACGCCAACTATCTTCACCTTCCGGATCCGCAGGTCTATGCCCTTTGGCCAAGCATCGGGATGGCCGTCGGCTATGTTCTTGGAATTTTGTTCATCCCTAAGTTCGTCTCCCAGGTCCAGGCGCTCAGAATCTGCTGCTGGGTCGCTGTCTCGGGATCGCTACTGATTGTCCTGACCCCTCCGAATGTCTCCATCTGGTGCGTGGCCTTCATTGCACTGGCATGCTCCCTGATGAACCCCGCCATCTGGCCACTCGCTATCACCGACCTTGGGCGTTTCACCAAAGTCGGATCGTCTCTTGTGGTGGCCTCATTCGGAGGAGGAGCTTTGATTCCTCTCATCTTCGGCTTCCTTAAAGACGGCATCGGCAATCAGGCCGCCTATTGGATTTGTCTGCCTTGTTATCTGTTCATATTCTACTATGCCTACATCGGCTACAAAATCAGAAAATAACTAAGGAACATGAAAAAAATAAGTTGCTTCAGATTAAGAGAAGATTTTCGAGGATAGATCTTTTTTTGAAGAAGGAGTGTGCCGGTGGCACATGACTGATGAGAAAAGAGATCTAGACCGAAAAGATTCCTTAAGATGATGCAGGTTATTTTTTGAATGTTACTAAATCATAAGAAATATCATGATACTTATAGCGGATTCAGGATCCACAAAAACCGACTGGGCGTGCACAAGTGAGAACGGAGGGAATGTCATTCGTTTCAAGAGCCTTGGCTACAATCCGAATTACATCTCAGGAGAGGAAATCCGGAATGACATCCTCGCCAACCTGCCCGCCGGATTCCCTGTCAAAGACGTAAAGGAAGTCTATTTCTACGGGGCAGGAGTCAGCGAACTTGAGTACGGATTCATGCAGGATGTACTCAAGAGCGTGTTCGTGGCTGCAGAGACAGTGTTCGTCGCAATGGATCTGCTCGGGGCCGCCAGAGCGCTTCTCGGTCAAGAGTCCGGATTCGCTGCCATCCTCGGGACAGGTTGTAACACCTGCTTGTACAACGGTGAGGAAGTGACACTCAACATCGACTCCCTTGGTTTCATTCTTGGGGACGAAGGCAGTGGCGGCTACATAGGAAAAACCCTGCTGAGGGACTACATGAGGGGGAATATGCCTCCGGAAGTATTTGCGGAGGTCAAACCCTTGGTAGGCAAGTCAGTGGACGAAATCATCGAGCAGGTTTACCAGAAGCCGAAAGCCAATCGTTACTGTGCCCAGTTCTGCAAATGGGTCGGAGATCACCGGCACTCGCATCCCTATTACCACGACCTCATGTTAGGAGCGTTCCGTGATTTTTTCAGAAATATAGTGAGTCTCTACCCTGACTACAGAAAGTACAAGTTCAACTGTGTGGGTTCAGTGGCATTTCACTATTCTGATCTACTAGGCCAGACCGCGGAGGAATTCGGAATGAAGATGGGCGACATCATCAAAGCTCCAATCGATGGTCTGATAGAGTTCCACAAACCACAGGCACGGTGATGTGCCTCTGGTACGGCTTTGTCACGTGCTTACGTGGCTGACCCTATCTTCGAAAGCGAGGGTCAGCCACGCAAATATGCCCTCATCCCTCTCAAAGCCACTCATCCGTGTCTGGGAAATGGCCAGTCGCTGAGCCAGTCGAAGCGACCAGACATATCTGAAGATGGGATATATACAAAAAAAATGAGCGTCGACGCATCGCGCGTGGACTCTCACTCTAACCACATAATTAATAACACTAAAACTAATAACCAATAGGTTGATCGGGGAGAGAACCTCCTTGCTCAACCCGAGTACAAAGGTACAGCTTTTTTTGATACTTGCAAACATTTTTAATATTTTTTTACAAAAATTTACAAATTTCCGTGCTTAACCGTTTTATTTCCAGCCCTATAAACAATAAGGGAAATTTTAATAGGTTTTAATAGACATACGACTCAGAGCATAAAAAGCATCCTATTCAGGCAAATCCGCAATTTAAAACGTTTCTCCTTACGATTCGTAACCAGAATGTAACATATCTTACATTCCGACACAGGCTAAAGTGGCGACACTGATACGGACTGGAGGCGGAAAAACCGTCCGCAACGCCTTCTGGCAGGAACGAAGCGTCGCCCCGGTCGTGAAAACATCATCCACAAGAAGGATGTGTGAATATTCAGGGAAGGCTCTCATCCGCCTGACCTGAAACGCCCCAGTCACATTGCGGGCCTTTCCCTCAACCGAGAGTTTTGTCTGTGTACGGGTTCTGCGGGATCGGTAAAGGATGTCGGTGCGCATCTCCGCCCCGAGAAAACTTGCCAGAACCTCGGCTATGATCTCAGCTTGATTATATCCTCGGGGCCAAAGCCGGGTCCAATGCAAGGGCACAGGAATCACGGCATCCACATCGGAGTAAATCGGTGACGCGGCCATCTCACGGCCCAGCATCGAGGCGAAATAACGGCCGGCGGCATAGTCGGAATGATATTTCAGCCTCTGGGTGATCAGCCTGTAGCCTGTCTGGGAGCGGTAAAAGAACAGGGCGGTGGCGTAGGAATATTCCTCAAAAACGCAGGTCGCATCCAGATCACGCTGGATCAACGCATTGAACCTGTCGGCAAGTTGGTTGTGCGGCATATTCGAGAAATATGTCCGCGGCAGATCGGCAAGGCATCCGATGCAGAGATGGCATTCGCGCAGGGCAAGAGGTCGTCCGCAGACAATGCATTCGCGTGGCATGATGAGATCGCCAAGGGCGGTGAGGACATCATAAAAAGTAACGTTTCTTATCATAGTTTACAGTTCATGTTCCGCAATTATAGGGAACAAAAACGTAAATTTTGATAAGAAACGTAAAAAGTTGGGTTCTTACCCCCACATTAATCCTGCCCCAGGGTCTTGACCGGATTCTTGGTGGCGGCGCTGTAGGTCTGGCCGAGGACGGACAGCAGGGAGATCAGCAGCGAGATCAAGGCCGCAAGCACAATAGCCCACCAAGGGAAGGCGATCTTGGTGTAGAACGCCTGTAGGTAATTTGTGATGCCCCACACGGCGAACGGAACGGCAAGCACGACGGCGACAAGGCTCATGATCATGAACGACTTGGACAATGTCCAGACGGCAGAACTGACCTCGGCGCCGAAAACTTTGCGGACCGCGATCTGGCGGCTTTGCTGCTCTGTAAAGTAGAGAGACATCGCGAAAAGACCGAGAGCCGAGATCAGGATGGCCATGACCATGAACGAAATCACGAGAAGCATCGTGTTCTTGGTGCCCTTCAGATCATCTACCAGTTTCTCGTCCAGATAGTAAGCCTCCATCTCCACAGGAACGCCTGTGGTCTCCTTCGCAAACTCTTTGCAGACATTCCTGACCGCGGCCATAGCCTCGGAGCGATCACCCGTTATCTTAAGAAGCTGAATGAAGGCATAATCATAATTCTCGTCGATAATCCTTATGGAATTACGCTCGTTCTCCATCGGCTCGAACAGAGCGTTGTTGGCGCGGAAATCCGGGATGACGCCACAGATTTCATATTCACCATTGGTGTAGCTTCCGCCAGCGTAAGGATGCTCCGCCGTCACACCAAGACTCCTCTTGGAGGTCTCCGTCAGAAGCACTTTGGGCGAGGAAATTTCGCTGTACTTCTCCAAGACCTTGATTCCCAAGATCCTAAGCGAAGTCGTGTCCAACTGGGCCATACGCATCCAGCCTATCAACTGATTGTTCTCATCGTGAAGGCCATTCGCTCCGCAGGATATCGGAGAGGTAATTCCAAGTCCCACGTCAACCACCTGAGGCAAAGCCTTTAACCTGTCGCGGAGCGCTTCCTGAGGCCCTCTCCTATAGCCTACATATTGGGAAGTGACCTGAATGACATCCTTTGTCTCGTAGCCCACCGGAAGGTTCACGAGATAGTTCACCTGCGCTGTCATCACGATGGCCATAGTGATAAGGATGGTGCTGAACACGGTTTGAAGAACGATGAACACCTTGCCGAAAATCATCTTGTTCTTGAAACGGAACTCCCCTTTCACGACATCGATCGGTTTGAAGCGTGAGACAAGCATCGCAGGGAGCAGCGCCGAAACCACGGAGATGACAACCAACGCCAGAACAGCCCAAAGCACGGTGCTAAAGTCAGGTGTCAGCACAATGTCGGCGTTCAAAATCCTGTCAAAGAGCGGTTTGAATGAATATGCCAGCAGACAGCCCACTGCGAAACACCCGACCGTGAAGGCGAATGACTCGGCGATGTACCTCGCCACTATATTCCTTGAGCTTTCGCCAAGCAACCGTCTGGTGGCCATTTCCTTGGCGCGCTTTCCCGTCTGCGCGACAGTCAGATTGATGTAATTGAATATGGCGGAAATCAGCAGCACCAGAGCCACAATGAATAGTAACCCAACCTGTTTTTTGTCACCCGTTCTTATGCAACTATAGGACTTCAAATCCGAAAAATAGACCTTGTCCAGTCTCGTCACGCTTGCCCCCCACAAAAAGGCGTTATCGGAATTGTCAGCCTTATAGAAATTCCAGTACCCGAGATACTTTTTAAGAAGATCATCACGCACCTTTTCCACATCAGTTCCTTCGTCAAGCCGGACAATCGGAATAGTGTTGCCGAAATTGTCCATCCACGCAAACCGCTTCTGAGCACATTTGATGCTTGTGAACAGATCATATTGCTTGAACACATCGGTCGGCCCGAAATCCTCAACGACTCCGATTACAGTCCACTGATCTTTACCTGCGTTCAATGTCCTGCCTATAGGATCCTCATTTCCAAACACTTTCTTGGCGAACGACTCGGACAGAATCACCTCATCCTCGTTCTCCAGAACCCTGTCCTTCGGGCAACCGGCAAGGCGGTAGTCAAAGAGATTGAAGAAATTAGTGTCTATCGAAGCCTCTGCCGCCTTATAATAGTCATCGCCGACCATAATGTCGACATCTCCCCCATCGCAGATTTTAGTCCACGACTTGATCTCCGGAATAGACGGGAAAAACTCATCGGAAGTTCCGAGCGTCATTCCGAAAGAGTCGCCGGCACCGACAACATACAGCTGCTTGGAAAGCGGCTGCTTAGCTCCGACACTGAACTCCGTCCTGGCATACGAAGCCAGCAGAATGACAAATCCCAATGCCACCGAAAGTCCGAAAACCTCGATGAAGGTGTAAAGCTTGTTCCTCGACAGGAACTTCAAATACGTGCTTGACATATTATCTCCAACAATTAATCTCAAAAACAGCTTCTCATTTTCCGGCAAACCCTCGGCAACTTATCGCCGTCTCTTCCCAGAAACGACACTTTCGCCGAACAGAGTTCATGCCAAACCATACAACTAATTATTTGTTAATATTTTAGCGATTAACCATTTTTCTAAAAGTGTAAAGAAATTTAACACCCACTGTAAAGAAACTTTACACTTTCACCAGTCACTTCAACAATCTCAGTGACCGCAAACTCAGTCGTAAACCAGATTTTCCAATCAGAGAGTTTTGTACTCCAGAAAGGTCTCAACTGCCCAAAACCCACGATTCAATGCAGTTGGTACACCAGACGGCCTTTTCCTGTACCAACTCCATGATTCAAGGCGGTTGGTACACCAGACGGCCTTTCCCTGTACAAACCCACGATTCAATGCAGTTGGTACACCAGACGGCCTTTCCCTGTACAAACTCCACGATTCAAGGCGATTGGTACACCAGACGGCCTTTTCCTGTACCAAATCCACGACTCAAGGCGGTTGGTACACCAGAAAGCCTTTTCCTGTACCAACTCCAATCATCAAATTGAGTAAGCGTTAAAAATATGTAGAGTGCGGAAGATTGAGACTGAGCTGGGAGTCAGCGTCGGAACGGGTTTTCTCGTATGCGATGACGGTGTCGAGATCCGGATTGATCATCAGATCCAGATTCCAGATCATGAGGCGGTCACCGGTCACGACTTCCTTGAAACAGTCAGTTATGCCGACAATGGCCGGAATGCCGATGCCTTTAGCAAGGACACAGACCTGACCGTCAATGTCTTCCTCTTGAGTGACAATTCCTACCACGTTGCGGAAATCAATCAGCGTGGAGTCTGACAGTGACAACCGCTCGGCAACAAGGACGCTGCCGGGCGGAATGTCCTCGAACGGATTCCTTTGCCCGCAGTCCTTGACCACGAACGCACGGCCTTTCGCAAAGCCACGGACACCCGTTCCACGCACTGTCATATTCCTAATACATATCTTGCGGCAGACAATCACCAGTGGCACCGATCATATTCAAAAGTAATTGTCCGCCGACGAAAAAATCTAATTCCTCTCCTTTGTCAGGTCCCAAGCGGCGCCGGGAGCGAAGACAGACTCAACGAGCTGATCGTAGAACATTCCCCTCTTCGCAAGGTCAAGCACATTGAAGCGGAAACGCATCAACTGAACCTTCGGGAACATATTCTTGAGCATCTCGCGGGTCACGCCGATCATCGAAGGATCGTACGGAGCGCCGGCCTTCTTCATCAGATCCTGCATCTTGGCGAATGAATATACCTGTCCCTGAAGCTTCTTCTTAAGCTCCGGCCAGCCTTCCTTCACCTTTGTCAGCTGGACACGGACAGTCTCGGCATCGTCATATTTCTTGGTGATCTCGGTGTAGCCAAGCTCCGGCGCAGGGAAATTCTTGAATATCTCAAGCGCCCTCTTCTGCTCCTGCTCAAGCGTAGGCCAAGCCTTGACGCAAGCGTCAACATCAATCTTGGAGAGGTCCATCTTGAACAGCTCATCGAACACGGCGCACATCGTCAGCGTGCCGATGGCCACCTGAAATCCGTGAGACTGAAGCTTGCCGTTGAAACGATGATGTGTCATGTCAAGAATATGGCTGAACAAGTGATCGCAGCAAGAAGCAGGACGGCTGGACTGTGCGGCCTGCATCGCTATTCCACTGAGAGTCAACCCCTCAAACAGATCGGCAACGGCCTGTTTGTCACCCTTGGCCACACCCTCCGGGTCAGCCAGAAGGTCATCAAGACAGTCCTGAAGCACGTGCCAGGCATCCGGCTTGATCGGTTCCGTGCCCATCAGGTCGGCGATCATCCACTCGGCTCCGGCAGGAACCTTTGCGGCAAGATCGGCGTAACCGGCGGCGGTCATCACCTTCGGGGCGGAGGCGATCACGTCAATGTCAGCGATGATCACCTTTGGGGCCGGGCAGGAGAATGTCTGCTTGGAGTTATGGTAGGAAATCGAGGCACCGAACGACGAGAAACCGTCCACGGAAGCCGCCGTCGGCAATGTCAGGTAGGACTGGCCGTAGTGATGCGAAGCCAGCTTGCAGAGGTCGTTGATGACACCGGAACCAACAGAGACGGCGACATATTCAGCCTCCGAAGTCGGTCTGAAAGCATTCTCGGCATCCGGCTCGACATATTCAGAATCATTCTCGATAGCCTTGGCGGCGGAGAAGTCTCCGGCGATGATGTGGTCAACCATATCGACGTACCTCCAGTCGGCGTGGAACTCCTTCGTCTCGATGACATATTTATCCGTGTGGACACCCGCGGCCACAAACTCATCGTACACCTTCTGGCCAAGAACCTTCCAAGTGTTAAGGTCTGCCACCACAACGGCAGCCTTGCTTTCAGGGAACCACTTCTTGAACTCCTCGGGAGCCAGTGAGCTGACTCCGCAGCCCATCTCGAACACCTTGGTGTCGGTGGCGACAGTCAAGGCTTTGGCAATTCTTTCTTTTGAATCCATTATCAATGTTCTTTTAAGTAATTCTAAATAACACGCAGCACCTTTGCCAAATACATAGTGGCTGGATGTCCGCGGATCGGCAAAGTTTTTTTGTCGGCATAAAGTTACAAAAAATCTTTCGTAACTTAGCGACTATGAAAAAGTACATCTCAACCCTATTGGCCCTGCTGGCCGTCCCGATGATGATGGCGGCGCAGGAAAAAAGCCTCCACCAGCTCCAGCAAGAGTTTGTTGACCTGAGGCTCGGAATGTTTGTTCACTTCGGTCTCCCGACCTACCAGACAGCCGACTGGACCGATCCTGACCTCAGTCCGGAAGTGTTCAACCCGGTCAAGCTGGACACTGACCAATGGGTCAAGGCAGCCCAGAGCGCAGGGATGAAATTCATCTGCGTCTCCGTCAAGCACCACAGCGGCTTCTGCATGTGGGATACCAAGACCACGGACTACAGCGTGATGAGCTCGCCTCTTCACCGGGATGTGCTTCGTGAGCTCGTCAATTCCGTCCACAAGGCCGGGATGCAGATAATGTTCCACTTCTCGATCCTGGACACCCATCACCGTATCCGCCCGACCCTGCCGTTCACCCCGGAGAAAATCAACCTGCTCAAAAGCCAGGTGCGCGAACTTCTCACTGAATACGGCCCAGTCAACACCATAATGTTCGATGGATGGGACGCTCCGTGGGGCAGGATTTCATATTCAGATGTCTCATTCCCAGAGTTTTATCATCTCATCAAGAGCATCCAGCCAAACTGCCTGGTGATGGATCTGAACGGGGCGAAGTACCCGTCCGAGGCTCTGTTCTACTCAGACATCCGCTGCTACGAGCAGGGCGCCGGCCAGAAGATCTCCCCGGAGACCAACCAGCTCCCGGCGATGGCCTGCTACCCTTTGCAGAAAACCTGGTTCTGGAAGACCGAGTTCCCTTCTTCGCCTCTGAAAGACGTGGACGAGATCGTGAAGGGCAACATCATCCCGTACAACAACGCCTACTGCACCTACATCCTGAACTCCGCCCCGAACCGTGACGGGCTGATGGATCAGAACTGCATCGACGCGTTGAAGCGCATAGGCAAGATCTGGAAGAACACCGGCCACATCGTGGATGTCGCCGAGACAATGGAGCCGATCACCGACATCAACATCGCCATCGGCAAACCGTGCGACTCCTCATGGTCCGACGACATGGACATCATGGATTTCGCCAACGACGACGACTTCCGCACCTGCTGGGTCTCCAGCCCCGAAGTCAAAGAGCCGTTCTGGAAAGTAGAGCTCGACCCCGGCTCCCTCATCAATATGGTCGTGATGACCGAACCAAAGGCTGGCGTGATGCAGGAATATGTCATTGAATATCTCCACAAAGGTTCCTGGCATCCGGTCTTCAGCGGCACCACCCCGACTCAGAGCCGCGTGAAAATCCACCGCTTCGACAAGGTTTACGCCGACGCCGTCCGTGTCCGTTTCACCAAATGGACCGGCCTCCTCTCCCTCGCCGAATTCGGAGTCTATACCCCGTACGGGCAGTAAGGTCAGCCGCTTCGGGCAATCGCTGAGAGCGGATTTCAGTGATGACCACCCAGGCTTTTCGGCGATAACCACGCACTTGTCAAGGATCCCACGACGCACGAAGAGGAGCCTTTGTTGACCAAAGCATCACCATGGTCACCAGAACCTCGACCGGTCGCTGAGCCCGTCGAAGTGACCGTGGTCCGGCAAACCCGCAGGCAACGGTCCGGCAAGCCCGCAGGCAGTAGTTCAACTGGCTCTCCGACCGTCTCTCTGTTGGAATATGCATGCCGTGGCACTTAATGCACTGATAATGAAACGAAAAAGCGACCTCGTGGTGTCGATTACCGCACCACGAGGTTGCTTATTATATTGACAGATAATAAGTTATCCGCCAAGAATACACTACTAGAATTTGAATCCAATGCCGAAAGTCCAGGCATAGTTGTTCCTGGAAGCTGCCGAGTACGATATCTGCGACCAGTCATCGCCAACGTAGAACGAATATCTTTTGTAGTCAACACCGATTCCTACCCTGAAAAAATGGCCGCAACCTGAATCGCGGAACCCCTCCGGCATATCCTTCAAGGAAGGAGAATAGTCCGAAATCAAACCTCCTTTCAAATCTATATAAGGACTTATGGACTTGTTCAGAAAGCTGTACCTCAACTGGATAAAGGTCGGTACCAAAAAGGAATTAACATCCGAAAGAGAGTGGAATTTCTGGTTCTTTATCCCGATTCCCACCCCGGCGAACAGTCCCGGAAGAATATTGCACCCCGATGACACGTTCACATATTCTCCGGCAAAACCGTCTTTGAAAAGGACTCCGGCCTCAACGTTTCCGGCGAAGCCGCGGGTGAAACTCGGATTATTGTTCCCCTGAGCGGAAGAAATCATCGTGCTGGCAAGCACGGCCACACAACACAAAAACAGATTAAGTTTCATAACTGATAAGATCTATAAAGTTTTTTGTCTTTAGTAAGCGTTAAAAAATAAGTTGAACTAAATATGTGTCAGATTTATGAGGATAGATTTCTTTTGGAAGAAGGAGTGTGCCAGTGGCACATGACTGATGAGAAAAGAAATCTAGACCATAAAGATATGCAAATTGTTCAAGTTATTTTTTAATGATTACTTAGTATTGATTTTTAGTGAATTGTTCTGATTTCGCCCCGTAAATAACACAACTACTATGCCATCACAATATTCATAAAATAGCATCTGCTACGATAGTTACCGACTATATCCTCTCCCCATACTCAAGAGACTGGATTTGCCTTGCTAAAACTCTTTACTCCACCGAACGGATGGCATTATGGGCATTATACTCAACTGTTTCCACTTGCCACCTTCATTGAAGATCATATATGCATTATGCCTGTTCAGCAGATTGAATATAGAAAAAGACAATGACGACGTTCCTCCTTCCCTATGAGTCTCAATCGTATAGGCGACATCTATCCTGAAATAGTCTTTCATTCTCCAGCCGTTTTTGCTTGTCATCTCATAGCGGTTATAATTCAACTCTGTAAACTCGTCCGGAAAAGAGTTGACACCCAAACGCTGATTCCAATAAGGCATTGGCACACCTTGATAGGAAGACGCATAGACAGTTGCCATATTCCCTGACGAATACGCCAAAACACCATTAACATACATTTCCCTCCGGAAGCCTTTCCCTGTACGACGTTTTGATACCAGATATTTAGCCTGAATATTAAGAATATGCCTCCGGTCAAATTTGAAAGGGAATTCTTTGCCGTTATTGAGTTCCAGATAACGTCTGGTAGTTTTTGACAATGTGTATGCCAGTGTTCCGTTGAACTTGTCAGAAGTGTAGGATGCTGACAATTCCGCACCAAAAGACTTTCCTTCACCGACATCAACCTCATCCTCCCAAGTGTCATCACTGAGTCGGAACATATTAGATGATGATTTGTAGCTGACAAGGTTGTTCATTTTTCTATAATAAGCCCCCATTGTCAGATGCAGTTCCGATCCGGAAAAACGATTGTGGTTGAACACTCCGACATAACCTTGTTTCGTCACCTCTTCCGGAAAGTTGTCATCCACAGGAACATCAATATCTAACGCCCATCCTGTAGGCAGACCTTCCAAGATATGATGATACTGGGTGAATTTGTCAAAAGTCGACTCAACTCCGAATTTATCGGACAACATATAGTCAACTTTGAATCTTAGGTCAAAATTATCTCTCAAACTTGAACCGTTCCTTGCCAAAGTATTACGAAGCCCCAAAGAGACATCCAACCTTCGCACAGACAAAAAGGCATCAATGAAAGATGAGTATGTCCTTAACGAATAACACTGGTTGGATCCGGCGCTGAAAGACGATGATTGTTCCTGCCTGTTCATCGGCTTGAAAACCTTTCCATCGCCCATCAAACCTCCGTTTATATTCAGATAATCATTTAATTGCCAATTCAGTTCGCTCTGTACAGCAAAGCTTGATTTCTCATTGCCAAGAACTATCTCAGAAGTTTTTGTATGGTGGCGGTTATAATAGATTTGCCCCTCATTGGATTTCGATGACACATAATAAAGCTTCATGGCCAACCTCAACTTTTCGTTAAGACTTGAATTCCATTGACCTTTAACAGCAAATGTGTTCCACCCCAAATAACTTTTGTCCTCATCATTGAAAAACGAGAACCTATCATTCGAAGCAAACAACATTAAGTCAACAGAATTTGACCTGCTGATATTCCAATCAGACAGAATACACACATCGTAGACATTGCCTGACATTCCAGCGTTGCCGTTATCGTCATCCGCAACCGCTTTCATAATCAGTTTTCCGGCAAACAGCGCCGGAGAAAAGCGCAGTGCCGCCTGCACTCCAAACTTACCATTAGATGACGGAAGCGAAATATACGCTCCTGTCATATATGGAGAAACCGAGACGCTTCTCTTAGCCGATAAAGCTGAGGATTTCTTGGTCCTTATGTCAACTATGGATGAAGATACATCCCCATATCTGGCACTGATTCCACCCGGGCTGAAAGAAGTACTGGCGATAATATCAGGAGAAAAAATTGAAAACAATCCCAAGAGATGGCTTGTGCCACTTATCGGCACCCCATTGAATTCAACCCTGTTTCCACCGTTGTATGCCCCCCTTACAAACAACCCTAAAGTTCCATCCATACCTTGAGCCACACCTGGCAGACTTGAGATATGACGAATCACATCCGGTTCCCCGATGATGGAAATTGTGTTGAGTGACTGCTTGGGCGAGTAAATAAAATTGTTTCCTCGATTATCAGACGAATACGATGCGGTAACCTTGGCACTGTCAATAGCAACAGCTTGTCCGTCAAAACTTTGAGAACGTAAGACAAATTGGGACATGAAGATTGATGCAACAATCAACAACAGATTGTAAATACACCTATTCATAAGCGCTTGGCAGATCAAATTGTGTACATTGGATGATGTGGTCTGAATATGCCCCGAATATTCCCAAACCACCATTGATGTTGCAATAGACGGTACTTTCATCCAGCCATTGAGTCGGATCATCAAAGTTTTGGTGCGACATCATCTTCATAAGGCTTGTCTTCAAATACTTATCATATTCATCAGAGACACTCCGGAATACCATCAGACTCTGTCGTAATTGTCCTTCCACATAGAATTCCCGCCGACTTGAATCTTCCGGCAAAACCCTTATGTAACAAAGATGCTCCCTTGTGTCGCCAGGTTCTCCTGTATCAAAAAATATCAGATTATCAGATGCATTAAAATTGTCAGCATCCGGATGTGATGTGCCTATGAATTCCACCAATCGATCTGATGCCGAAATCGCAGGTTTCAACATTAAAGTGTCAATATCCTGTTTAAGATGAAACATCCAAAACGGGTTATCCGCACGTTCCTGAACAAAATATCGTTTGGAAACTGTCCCTTTTGAACAATCTGAAAACACCTTGACATCTTTTGGGAAAGTCGTTTCCGCATTAATATCCTCAAAACCGTCCACAGAAACCTTTAGATCATATTTTATTTCTGGTTCAGGGGTAAAGTCCAGTGACCATTTTCCATAGCCTGACTTCTGAAAAGTTCCCATAATCGCTCCATTGGACGACAATGTCGCGACCGCGTTTTCAACCTCGTCAAAGAACAGATCCCCCTTTTGGGCGTTATGCGTCAAATAAAGATATTGGACAGAATCCGATGACAACAGGCAATTGACCACGATTCTGTCCTTTCTGACATTGTCAAACTTAATCTCCTCGACACAAGAGATCAAGGATATTAATAAAACAAAAGCGGTTAATCTGAACCTCATCAAAATCTCCTACCTAAGAATCACGGCCGCCGTAGTGTCCCTCATCACCTTTCCATTCCTCATTTCCACCTCAACCGCGAATCTTGACTTACGACCGACAAGGCCATCATACTGTTTGAGCTGAAGAAACATTGTTGCCGTGATCATAGGCCTGAAAGACAGGTACTTCTCAAGAGGCGTTTCTTTCCCGACCTCTCCAACCAAGCGTTTATCATACGAAATGATAAAGTTCTGATAATTTCCGGCACGCCAAATGTTCACCCGGTCATCACCGACAGGTTCAAACGTCTCTCCTTCCACGACAGGTGTAAGCCTTATTCCCACTACTTCCTCGGTACGGTACTCGACATCAACCATAACAGTTCTTGTCTGCACGTAAGACGGCGATCCTTCCAGATACTGCATAATTTGTCTTTCAATCTCGTAGTCGTGAGTACTTATCTCATCATATTCAAACCAATAGATTCTACCAGTCAACTTCCTTGGTCCAATGTCAACTCTGATAAGATAGTCAGATGCGGAAACATTTTCTCCCTCCAACGCTTTTTCTTGAAATATATCTTTTGATGACTCATTCTTTTTAGGGACAATGTATCTTTCAAAGTTTCTGGCCGTAATCGCCTCACAAGTCCGTGGCACACAACTATAATTTGTTTTTTCAGAAAAGTCATACTTATCTTTCCTACAAGAGAAAAGACCAACCGCCAAAACAACAAGTAAGAGTAGTTTCCCTTTCATAACTAAACACAGTGTTATTAAATTGCGGTAAAATTATAAAATATCGTCCTCTTATACAAATAATCATCTCCTTGCGCAACCCAAGAATCTTTAATATAAGGATAATATTCAGCATAGTTTTCAGGGCCTCCACTCCACCCCCAATTCATCAGTAAATATTCTGTTGTTGAGTATGTACTCTCAACAACCTTCATTCCCTTGTAAATTTCAGGATACTCCGCCTCAGCCTCAGGGATGGTGTAAACGACATCCCCATTTTTTGAATCAGGAATGAAGCCTGGGGTAAGTACAGGGTTGATATATATCCATTGATAGGTCTGATTATATTTATATATTTTCTCCCTCAATCCATCTATCACCCAAGCATGCCCATCTTTATAAACATAATAATCAACAGGCCAAATACCTTTATGCTCTCTATTAGCATATGCTGTTATCATTACTGGTTTTCCTTGTTTAAGGTTTGATTTGACCAAAGAATAGTCGTAATCATCCTTCTCACAATGTAATCCATAGAACGTAAAGTTTTCTGGATCAAAGTCAGAATTGCCCGTACCGTCCGGTGTATATTTAAGATTGATTCGATAACCTATTTCAGCCATCAAATCACGGACATAATCAGTGTTGTCATCTGTCTTCGACAATGCCATCAAATCCCACCTTGGAGAATCTTCAACATAATTGCTACGTGAAAAATTTATAGAAAAATTACCTTCATTAAGATACTCTCCGGTAAGAGAGACATTATGGAACAAACCTGATGGTTTCCCTAAAAAATAATGGTAATAATATAACATCTGTGCCATTGCAACGGCTTGACATCCAGTAGGGCAGTTAACTAATGTGTCATCTTTATATCCAACGGGAAATCCATTATTCCAAGGATCAAGCTGTCCCCATTTCGTTTTTGTAAGACGAGGAACGACATCTTTAATAATGACATCAGATTTAACTCTTTCCAAAGGTCTTTTTACCCAATAACACACACCTTCAACATTTGTATCAATTTCGACTTGTCCCCTTGTCAAAGGTTTTGACAATTTGCCCTGAGATGACGCGATATTCTCAAAGAACTTCCAAAAAGATAGATTATGTTCGTCATAGTCAGTTCTATTATCCTTTTTTACTTTGAAAATCATATTAGATAGTTCATCAAGCCAAATTCTGTTCTTCACGTTTTCAGCTTCACTTGATGAAATGTGTCCGATCGCATTAGAGCCAAGTATCGGCGCCGTTCTTTTATCACCGGAAATCACCATCCAACCATCTGAAAAGTTACAAATAAAGAGCAATGTATCTTTCCCTTTTGTGACAGGAACCATTTCTATCAGATTCTTGTCTTTAACAGTTTGTTCAGCAAGGATTCTGGCAACACATTGTGGCACAGCATAAATAGTCTCTTCATCCGCAACATTTCTGTCAGTTTCAAGGTAATCGTCATACATATTGCAAGATAATACTATTAAACTAAATGATAGTAATACGATAAATTTTCTCATAATGCCTTTAGTTTATAAACAATTAAATCATCAATAGTTATCATTTATAGAAAACTCACCTATGAATTGCTTTCCATTTTGTAAAGTGAACGTTATTACATAGTCACCAAAATCTCTGGATATCGGTAGCACAATAGATCCGATTTTACTATTAATCGTGTAATCGTTGTATTCTCCAGATGATAGATTCCGGATTGAGATTTCAACTTCACCGACATCTTTTATAAAGCGCACCAACACAGAAGCAAGTCCCGCATTATAGTTAGCCTCAAAAGGAACAAAGGCTTTAGAATGTGGCCGATGCTTGGAACCCTGTTCAGCAGGAATTATCACTATTGGTTCTTCATTGTCTGGAGCATAAACATTACCTGAATAAACAGATGTCGATGACAGTAACAGAAGCAGACAAACTGCTTTTAATAAAAATTTTAAATGCATATTAGTTTGTTATTTTCACCGTGTAAAGTTCGTAATAACGAATATTATCTTTGGTAAAAATAACCCAACATTGATTATATGGAAAACAGGCCGTACAATGCGTCACAAACGATATTAGGCAAAAAGAGTTAGGCAAAACCTAACCTGAAGCAACCATAAGCCACTATTATTCAATCGCTTGAATAAAAACCACGATTGAAAGCATTCTAAAACATTAATTAAATATACTAATAATCAAACAATTAACACTAACACTAAAAGAAAAGAAGGTAACGTTCTTTGTCCGTTGAATCGCTTTGCCGTATCTTTTCCTTCAATCTGGCTTTTCTCATATAAACCGCATCTTTGCTTGGTAGGTTAAAAATTTTAAGTATCAAGACGGCATCGAATTGAGCGACAACACAACTGAACAACCGAATGTCCGCTTCACATAAATCAGCATAGTCCTGCCTGAATCTTTTCATTACATTGTTATAGGTTCTGTTTAATTCTGATTCAAACTCAAGCTGACCTGTATTGTCGTTTGAAATAATTCCTGATACTATTCTATATATCCTTCCATATACCTCTGATTGTCTTGATTTTGAATCTTTCTTTTTTGAGTCACATAAAATCTCAGCAAACTCTGACATCCACCGACATTGGCTTTTGTATAATTTCAGATAATCAGTTTGAATAACCGAAATATCCTTAAGCATTTTCTCCTTAGACTTATCGCTTTCGGCTAACTTGTTTTCAGAGGTCTCGTTCAAGAGCACTAATTTTATGCGTTCTCTCTCAGCCTTTAAGTATCTTTTATACAATAATATAGAGATAATCACTATCATAATGATGGAGATGAATACCACTATCGCTGTCCAAAAGCGCTGAATCAGCATACTCTGTTCCCTTTCCGAACTAAGCAGTCTATAATAGTTTCTCTGAGCCAGTGCAGAGGATTGAGACTGTATCTGCATAGTCTTAGAATCATATCCTCTCAAAGATTCCAAAAGCAGAGTATAGGCTCCGGAGTTGTCCCCCTCCAATCTCATTACTTGACTAAGGCAATACCTATAAACCGGAATAGTTCCAAAGCCTTGTCCATCAAGTTTTGTGAAGATTTCCTTTGCTTCCTTCATCCTGCCTACTTTCGCCAAGGCATAAGCATAAACACACTCATCATTAACATTACGTAAATGATTCTGCTCGAACAACTCCATCGACCTTTCAAACATCGACACAGCCTTTCCATAATCAGAAAAAGGACAGAACGTCAGCATACGACCATAAGTGGCCATCGCATCCGCCTTGAGATCTGTTGGAAAAGACTCATCAGCGACAATGTTTTTTAATAAAGAGTCCGCCTCAGACCAAGCAAGGCTGCTGACGCAATCATTCGCCTTGTCCAGCACCATCATACAAGAATAACGATGTTCACCTGCCTTATTAAAAAAAGACTCAGCCTTACTATAGTATTGACGGCTTTCAGAAAAATTCTTTGTCTGCGAATATGAATACGCTATCTCCGAATAAGCGAAGCCAAGCATTCTCATATCGCTAACCTCATCTGAATATTCCAACGCTCTGGACAAAGCCACCACCGCCTTGTCATACTCTCCGGCATTTACCTGCATTCGTCCAAAGTAAAACAATGCCTTAAGTCTGTCATCCTGAGAGCCGTGACGCTCGTAGTACTTAACGGCTGGAATTATGATACGGGCATCCGTAGTCTCAACATAGTTCCTATCTAGAGCCATTGAATAGAGTAAAGAATATCTCGCTTTATGGGATTTGCCGTGCAAAGAGGTGGTGTCAAGTGATTTCAAAATAACCAGCGCGCTGTCGGGCTTGGTCCACATCAATTCATCCGCCCGGGACAATGCCTGAGTTACCTCCTTGCTCGCGCAGGATGACAACGTCAGGGCACAGAGCAGAATGCCTATGAAATATATTCCTGCCGGATTTCGGTTAATGGTAATTGTATTATTCATTGCCTATTATCATCTTTATGTGTTGCAAATATATGCAATAATCATAAAAATGTATCCAAAAGGGAGGCTAAACCGATAGGATACCTATCCAATCACTTAAGTTTCATTTTTCGGATTATCTTAGTCGTATGGCTGTCAGGCAGTTCACTAACCGCCAAGTGATGTGGTAGATTTGGTACACCAGAAGCGTGTTTCCTGTACCAACAGCATCTCTTAGCCCATTTGGTACACCAGAAGTACGCTTCCTGTACCAATGGTGTGGCTCGGTATATTCGGTGCATACAAAGTCCTCATCACATACATTTTTCTATCCAAAAAACAATTGGAGACCGTTCTTCCCGGTACGACAAACCATACGCACCTGAAACACCATTAACCTGATAACTAACGAGTTGGTGTTCCAGGTGTGAATATATTCGCACACCTAAGAGTCGGTGCCCCCAGTACAGGGCGTTCTGTTGATGGCACGGGGATATTACCGGAAGGTGTCGATTTGCTTCAAGAGGTCGGTGGTGACTTTGTGGATTCGGTGATAACGGCCGCCGACGGTGCTCAGGACAAAGATGTAGAGGACCGCAACGAACACAAGATGAGATATGTCGGTCGTGATGTCGGCCCAGATTTCGTTGAGACAGAAGGCGCTCCAGATGACCGTCGCGACGGCGATGCTGATGCCTTGACGGAGGTTCTGAAGTTTCCATCTCGACACCGTGCCCACAGTGTCAGTGACAGATCCGTCAAGCAGACGCTCCCTGAAGTTGTCCTTGTACTGCCTGAAGTTGACAAGAGCAAGGAAAACGCAACAGACAATGGTGGCGGCCATAAACAAGACACTGCATTTGTGCAAGGACAGGCAGACATAGGCGATGAAGCCAGCCATAAGCAAGACGGTGACTATCGCCACGATATTCCATAAACGTTTGCTGATCAGATTTTTGGCGCTTGACTTTATCGTGGCGTCAAGCATCTCCCTGGAGACGATCTCACTGTCTGAAAGGTGGTTTTTCAGCACCTGCATCTGAGACTTCATCTCGTCAAATTCGTTCTTTTGATTATTCGTCAACATATTCATTCAATCTTTTTAAGGAAAACGTGCCGGGGTTAATCCCCCGAGACGCGGTTTCCTATCCGTTAAACTTTTTCAACTGTTCCTTTATGCAGACCGAGTAGATCGTCCCCTTATGCCTTTTGACCAATCCGCTAAATTCTTGTTCGTCAGCGTTCATAAAATAACCGTTTGCTATAAAGACTGAAAGACAGTGCTGTTTGCTACAAAAATATTCATAAAAATCACTCCGGATGCCGATGGGCGGGGGTGACTACTGAAAAAAGGTGATGAATATGAAGAGCGAGGCCGGGAGGGCGGTGCGGAGTTCCTTGAGGGCGAGGTTGAGGTGATTCTCGACGGTTTTCTTCTTGATGTGGAGGAGAGTGGCGATCTCGTCGTTGGTACGATGCTCAAGGCGGCTCATTATGAATATCTTGCGTCGCTGTTCGGGCATACGGCTCACAACGGCGGCGATGAAGGCTTCCTTGTCCTTCATATCAATGGCATCCTCGACCATCTGGTCGTACGGGATGTCAGTCAGGATGGAGCGGACGTTAGACTTGTTCTTCTTGATGAAGTTTATGGTCTGGTTCAGACTCATCCGGTACAGGTAGAAACGCAGGGATGTGATGTCGGGTAGGGCGGAGCGCATCAACCAGAGCTTGATGAAGACTTCCTGGGCTACATCCGAGGCGTCTTCCTTGACTTGAAGGAGGCTTTTCATAAAGCCGAAGACCACCGGATAATAGTTGTCAAAAAGCTGGCGGAACGCACTTCGGTCGCCTTCGGCGGTGCGTTCCATCAAGAGTCTTTCCTGGCTTTCTGTCAACATATTATTTTATATGAGACAAAGTTATAAAAAATTCAGATTTTCTTTGGGTGTAAGAAACGGTTTTGTTGTCTTATGCTCGTCAGTAAGCATTGAAACTCCAATAGGATTACAAGACCCATAATTATGACAGACAAAGACATCCGGAACGAGTGGGAAAAACACTATGGTGACATACTTCCGAAAGAAGAAGTGGACAAGGCGTTCACCAAGGTGATGAATTCCGCCGACAATCTTGAGAAGACGCAGACCAAGATAATACGCACTGGTTTAAGGCACAGGATATTCAGAGCGGCGATGACCTGCGCCGCGGCCGCGGTCGTGCTGTTCTTTGTGCCTTGGGCGACCCTCAAGGTCAACGAGAAGCTGAACGGTCAGGAAGCGGTGCTCACGGCCGGACCGGCAAGACTGTGCGAGATCTCCACCCACAACGGTGAAACACGTGAGGTCATCCTGCCGGATAGTTCAAAGGTTCTGCTCAACGCAGGCTCTGTGATAATATTCCCGGAAAGATTCTCCGCCGCGGAGCGAACTGTGTTCCTGTCCGGAGAGGCCATATTCAAAGTGACTCATAATCAAAATATTCCTTTCACGGTAAATACTTCCGACCTGGCGATTCGGGTGCACGGAACCACCTTCAACGTGAACGCCTATCCGGAGTCGGGAAGCACCGCCGCCACTTTGTGCGAGGGTAGCGTCTCGGCGACACTGAACAGCAGCGGAGAAAGTTTCCTGATGGTTCCCAACGAGAGGCTATCCTACGACAGAGCCACCGGAGAGGCCACCGTCACACACGTGAACGCAGCGGAGGACACGGCCTGGAAACGTGGGGATATGTGTTTCCGGTCCGAGAATATTCACGGAATAGCCAAGGCGATAGAAAGGAAGTACGGACTCAACACCTACATCACCTCCGGGAAATACGATGATATGATCCTGACGGCCAAATTCGTGCATGGAGAGACGCTGGACCAGATGCTCAGCGCGATCTGCAAGCTTGTGCCGGGAATGAGGTACCACATCGAGAACAACTGCGTTTACATAAGATAAAGCCGACCCCCACCACTGATCGCCACCTGCGGAAAACAGGCGGGAAAATTATGAATGAATATATTGACGAATATCACATAAATCGTTAAAAACCAAATACCAACAAAACAGTCTATGAAGCAGATTAAACATTATCTGATCGCGCTTATGCTGGTCATCATTCCAGCCATCGGACTTCACGCCCAGAACCAGGTCGTGAACTTCCGGTCCGGGACGATGACCGTCAGACAAGCGTTCGAGGCCATTGAGCATCAATTAGGGATGACTGTGGCTTACAACGAGAGCCTTCTCGACGTTAACAGAAAGGTCACTCCTCCGTCAGGGAAAACCGTGATGGAGGCGATGGCGGCCATTCTGGACGGAACCGGGATGCAGGCAAGTCTGGACGGGAAGATGATCCTCGTGGTCAAAAACGGACAGCAGGCGGAGGCACCGGCTGAATATTCCGGAAAAGTCGTTGACGCGTCGGGTCCTGTGCCTGGAGCTATGATTTTGCTCGACGGGAAGAAGGACAACGTGGCGATGACCGACCTGGACGGAAACTTCTCCATCAAGGCGGCTCCGGGACGGTCGTTCACGGTGTCGATGATGGGCTACAAGGACTACACCGCCACGTTCGGAAGCCAGACAGCGGGAATCGTGGTCAACCTTGTGGAGGACATCGACCTTCTGGAAGAGTCAGTAGTCGTGGGTTACGGCGTCCAGAAGAAGGTGAACCTGACCGGAGCGGTCGGAGTCATCAGCGGCAAGGATCTGAACAACAGGCCTGTGACCAACACGGCGCAGGCTCTCCAAGGAGCGGATCCATCCCTTGTCATGAGCATGAGCAACGGTTCCATTGAAGGAAAGGAATACAGCGTGAAGATCCGCGGGCAGGTGTCTCTTAACTCTGGAAGCCCGCTGATCCTCGTTGACGGAATCGAGTCCTCGCTCTCGCAGGTGAATCCTAACGACATCGAGTCAGTCTCCGTGCTGAAGGATGCCTCGGCTTGTTCGATCTACGGTGCCACGGCATCGGCCGGTGTGGTTCTCATCACCACCAAGAGCGGAAAGGCCGGAGACCTGAAAGTAACCTACAACGGCCGTGGAGGTGTGGCTTTCAACACCACACGCACGGACTTCATCACGACCGGTTATGACTATGTGAACCTCTCCAATGAGTTCACACTCCATTCCGGCAAGGGCTACAACGCCTGGAACTACACGGACGAGGAGATGCAGATGCTCTACGACCGCAGGAACGACAAGACCGAGAATCCTGACAGGCCTTGGGTCTATACCAACGACAAAGGTAAGTACCGCTACCTTGGTAATTTTGATTGGTACGGCTACATATTCAAAAGATCCCGTCCGGAGACAGAGCATAATGTGACCATCAACGGTGGCAACGACAAGATCGACTACTATGTAAGCGGACGCTATCTTTACCGCGAAGGTGTCTTCAACAACGCCAGCGAGGACATTATGAACGGATATTCATTCCGCGCCAAGGTGAACGCCAAGGTGAAACCGTGGCTCCGCTACACAGGAAACCTCAGCTATGAGGGCTCGGCCTACAACTACGGCGGATTCTGGGAGCAGGACGGTTCTGAGGATCTTACCTCGTCAGGCATCCTCTGGAACATCACCCAGAACATCAGCCCGACCATCGTGCCGGTCAACCCGGACGGAACAACCACGATGTACACCAACGGCATCCAGTTCGCCGACTCCCCTATCGCTTCGGGACGTGGCGGTGTGTTCACGGACGGAAGGAACAAGAACTCCAGAAAGGTGAACTACTGGGTGATCACCAACAGGCTCGTGTTCGACCTCACCAAGTGGATGAACATCACGGCTGACTACACCTACAGAAGGCGTGACAACCTCAACAGCTACCGTTCCTATCCTACCGCCAACACGTGGGACAAGAATATGAAGAACATCGTGGAGATGACCAACGGCTCCATCTACGATTTCTACCATGAGGCACGCGCCTACCTGAACGGCCATGTGGCCAACGCTTACCTCAATGTGAACAAATCATGGGGCAATCATAACTTTACGGCCGTGGCCGGCTCACAGTTCCAGGACTACAGATCATCAACCTCGACAATCCGTCAGAAAGGCTCGATCTCAGACAAACTCGCGTTCATCAACATGGCGCAGGGAACCATCGAGAGGGCCGATGAGAGCAACACGGCCTACAGGACACTCGGATTCTTCGCCCGCGTGAACTACGACTATGCCGGCAAGTACCTGTTCGAGATCTCAGGACGTGAGGATGGTTCGTCCCGTTTCGCGAAAGGTGACAGATGGGCGTTCTACCCTTCTGCGTCAGCCGGTTGGCGAATCTCCGAGGAAAAGTTCTGGGGAGGTCTGAAGAACTGGTGGGATCTCGCCAAGGTGCGTGTGTCATACGGTTCGCTCGGAAACCAGCAGGTCAGCAACTATTCCTACATCAGCACCCTTTCCACATCGATGATGAACTACACGTTCGACAGCACGAACAAGGCCGGAATGGTCAGCACTCCGGGAGCCATCACTCAGGGACTGACCTGGGAGACGGTCATCACCTACAACCTCGGATTCGATCTCGGATTCTTCAACAACAGGCTCAGCGCGAGCGCAGACTTCTACATCAGGGACACAAAGGATATGCTGACCTCGTCACAGGAACTTCCGGCGGTGTTCGGAACAAGCTCACCTAAGATCAACGGAGCAGACCTGAGGACCAAAGGCTACGAGATCACCCTCTCATGGAAAGACCAGATCACAGCGGCTGGCAAGCCACTCTACTACTCCATCACGGGATCTCTTGGAGATTATGTGACGACAATCACAAAGTTCGACAACCCGAACAAGTCGCTCAGCCAGCACTACGTGGGACAAAGACTCGGAGACATCTGGGGCTACGAGGTGGAAGGACTCTTCAAGACTGACGAGGAAGCCGCTGAATACCAGTCCAGAATCAACGACACCGCTGTCAACAAGGTGGTCTATGAGTGCGGCGTGGCATCTATGGCGAAACTGATGGCCGGAGACGTCAAGTTCGTGGACAGGAACGGAGACGGTGTCATCAACACCGGAGCCAACACGCTTGACGAACCGGGCGACCGCTACATCATCGGAAACAACAGGCCAAGGTACACATATTCATTGAGAGGCGATGTGGACTGGTACGGCTTCAATCTCTCCGTGTTCTTCCAAGGGGTCGGACACTGCGATTGGATGCCTCCTAAGAACTGTTCCTACTTCTGGAGCCTCTATGGATTCCCTGCCTCCTCATTCGTCCCGACCGACTTTGAGTCAAAGGCTTGGACGGAGGACAACAGAAACACCTACTTCCCAAGAAGAAGGGGTTACGAGACCTACGCTAACTGCGCGCTTGGCGTCAACACTGACCGCTACCTCCAGAACGCGGCCTACCTCCGGCTCAAGAACGTCACCCTCGGCTACACACTTCCTCTGAAGAAGAACAAGGCTGTCGAGAAAGTGCGCCTCTACCTTACCGGAGAAAACCTCTGGTACTGGTCGCCGATGAAGAAGTACACCAAATATGTCGATCCGGAAGTGGCCACGGCATCCTCAAAGCAGAGCGACGACTGCATCTACCCATTCTCAAGGACAGTGTCATTCGGAATTGACATAACATTCTAAATGAATATGATCATGAAGACTACATACAATATTCTTATGGCGGGACTGCTGTCGGCGCTGGCTTTCACATCCTGTGAAGGGTTCCTCGACAAGTTCCCTGAGACAGCCCTTTCTCCTGAGACGTTCTACACCAACGAGAAAGAGCTCACGCTTGCGACGAACGGATTCTACGCAATGCTGCCTAAGCCGGACGATTCCTTTGACGGAGCCCTTCAGGACAACGACCTTCAGTTCCATCTGTCCCTGAGCTCGATCCAGAGGGGTACCCGTCAGGCAGAGACTGAGACCTGGAGCGCAAGCACCTGGTCGGACCTCAGATCCATCAACTACTATCTGGAACATTCCGTGAAGTGCACAAACGAGGAAGTGCGCAAGAAATATGACGGAATAGCCTATTTCTTCAGAGCGGTCTTCTACTACGAGAAGGTCCGCAAGTACGGGGATATTCCTTTCTATGACCACGTCATCTCCGACTCCGACAAAGAGTCTCTCTACCGTCCGCGCGACAGCAGAGGTTTCGTGATGCAGAAGATCATGGAAGACCTTGACCGTGCCATAGACGGCCTGCCGGTTTCCTGGTCGGAAGGGGTTTACAGGATCAACAAATATGCGGCTTACGCGCTGAAATCCCGCATCGCCCTCTTCGAGGGAACCTGGAGAAAGTACCACGACATCGCCGACGAGTCCTACACGAAAGAGGACGGCACAACCATCACGCTTTCTTCGGCATACTTCCTCAATTTGGCAGCCGAGGCAGCCAAGGCCGTGATGGAGAGCGGAAAGTACAGGATGTACAACGGAGCGACCATCGTCAAGGGCCAGCCTTACCGTGACTATTTCGTGCTTGAGGACGCTGAGACCAGCGAGACAATCCTGTCCAGAAGATTCCTCTACACAGCTGAGATGAACATCCGCCACGGAGTACAGTTCACGTACAAGAACCAGAGATATTCATTGACAAGAGCCCTCGCCTACCATTATCTTATGGCCGACGGAACTCCGTTCCAAAGCCAGGAGGGATGGCAGACGATGCAGTACAACCAGGAGTTCAACGGCCGTGACCCTCGTATGGCGCAGACCATCGCCGCTCCGGACTATGTCGCTGTCAACGCCGACGCATCGACAAAGTACTATCCAAGCTGCAAGGACTACGAGAGAAGCGGTTACCGCCCGATCAAATACTTCTCTGACGACACGCACGACGGAGCCACCACATCGACCACCGACTATGCGATATTCAGGTATGGTGAAGTGCTTCTGAACTACGTCGAGGCCAAGGCTGAGCTCGGACAGGCTGACCAGAGCGTGATCGACGAGACCGTCAATGTGATCCGCGCGAGGGTAGGCATGCCGGGACTGGATGTGGCCAAGGCCAACGCCGCTCCGGACTCGTTCCTGAGCTCTTACTACACTGACAAGCATCTGGAAGGCGCCGACAAGGGACTTATCCTTGAGATCAGAAGGGAAAGGACCGTCGAACTGGTCAACGAAGGCTTCAGGCTTTGGGATATGTTCCGCTGGCACGAAGGACAGCAGGTCTGCCCTGCCTCCAACACTCTCGGACCTGGATTCATCGGTTGCTGGTTCCCTGGACTCGGGGAATATGATATGAACAACGATGGTAAACCTGACCTCTGCATCTACAGCGGAAGCACTCCGCAGACAGACTGCGACAACACCTTGAACGTGGCTCCGGGCAAGGAAAACACCCTTTCGGAAGGCACAAGCGGTTACCTCGTGCAGTTCAAGGACCAGACCTACAAGTGGGAGGAGAAGGATTACCTCTACCCTATCCCTAACAAGCAGATGCAGATCTATCCGATCGACGAGACAACCGGGAAGAGTGTCCTGACACAGAACCCAGGCTATTAACAGACCGCAAAATCAACAAAAAATGAAAAGACATAAGATATTGTTTCAGGCCCTTGCCGCCGCGATGCTGGTGGTGTCCTGCTCGGAGTACGATGATTCATCGCTCTGGAAGCAGGTGGACGAGGCCCAGAAGCAGATAGCCGAGCTGACGGCATCACTGACAGAACTGGAAAGCCAGATAGGTCTTCTTTCGGCTGCAAAGAATGGAGGTCTGATCACCTCCATTCAGGAGAACACAGACGGTGGCTTCACAATCAAATACACTACCTCTGACGGAAAGGAGGCCACGGCCATCGTAGCCGGGAAGGATGACATCAAGAGCATCGACATCATCGGCACCAAGGAGGAGAACGGTGTCCTTTACTGGACCATCACCGTCAGCGGAAAGACGACAATCCTCACAGACAAGGACGGAGCCAAGATCCCGGTGGCGGGACGCACTCCGTCATTCACCACTGACAAGGATGGTTACTGGATGGTCAACGGACAGTATATTCTTGACAGCAAGGGCGATAAGATCAAGTCATCCGGCCATAAGGCTTCCTTGATAGCCGGAGCGGAGAAGAACGAGGACGGTTCCGTGACGCTCACATTGGCCGACGGCTCGAAATTCACGGTTGACACGGCTGAGAGTTTCTCTCTGAAAGTGTTCTTCGGCGGTAAGGAAGTCAAAGACGAACTGAAGGTAGAAGACGGGACAACCTCGCTTGAGTTCACATATTCATTGACAGGGAAAGCGGTGGAGAACGCCGTTTTGAAAGTGACAAGGGTCGAGAGTGTCGAGGCTTCGGTTGACGAGACTGGCGGCAAGATCAAGGTCACTGTTCCTGATCCTCTACGCAAAGGGCAGTTCACCCTGATGGCGGCCGACGAGAGCGGTCATCTGGCCGTGCGCACGGTCCGTATGCGCGGAACATTCTCCGTGGAGACTGAGAACGAGCTTTGGAAGACCGTGGAGGAGAAACTCCTCGCGCCTGGCTGCAACTACTACAGTATGGAGTTCAAGAACATCACCAGAAGGATGCACGTACTGGAGATCGACCTGACCAACCCGGCGATCGAGGTCACGACATCCTACGCCGACGACATCGTTCCGAACCCTAACGGCAATGCCAACAAGAACAACGGATTCAACCTCCGCGAGACCCTTTCCCAGCTTTGCGCGCGCAAGACCGCTGCCGGAGAGGATGTCATCGCCGGAGTCAACACCGGCTATTTCGACTCGAATGACGGAATCAGCAGAGGAGCGCACATCGAGGAAGGCGAGCTTGTCTATATGAACAACCCTGCCGTTGTCTCCAGCCTCGTGAACCACTCCTGGGCGTTCACGATCTTCAAGGACAACACCGCTTCGTGCGGAAAGAAAGCCTTCTCAGGCAAAATCGAAGTGGCGGGCAAGGAATATGCTTTCTTCTCGGTGAACGACACCATCGTGCGCGGCGGAAGCGCCTCCAGAATGAAATCATACCCTGTGAACCTCTACACCTCAAGGTACGTCAAATACCCTCACCCGGAGCGCCAGAACATCACCAACACACTCAGCGCAAAAGCATTATACCTCACGGCAAAATATTCATCAAAGAATATGACCGTGAACGATGGTTGGTTTGACGCGACCGTGACGGCGATCGCCGATGGCAGAACCACTGCTCTCGGAGAGGCTCCTTACCTTACCGACCGCAAGGAAGTCGGCATCCAGGTGACCGGAAGCACGGCCGATGCTATCGCCGCCTCTGTGAAGGTCGGAGACAACATCAGGCTGATGGCCCAAATGGACGTTGAAGGTGTCGTGAAGCCTATCCAGACTCAGAACTCCACGATGTGGCACTATGTCACAGACGGAGAGAACACCCTCAACACCGTCCCTGCGAACCACGATTTCCGCACGTTGATCGACCCTATGACATTCGTCTGCGTTGACAAGAGCGGATCAAGGATTATGATCGCCGAGATCGACGGCCGTCAGGTCGGATTCTCCATCGGAGTCAACGCCGAGGAAGTCACAGAGATCGCCCTGCGCCTTGGAGCTTGGAACTCGACCCGTTTCGACGGTGGCGGCTCATCCGCTATGTGGGCTAAGAAAGACGGGGTCTCAGGACTCGTCAGCAGCCCAAGCGACAGAAAAGGAGAGCGCAGTTGTATGAATTATATGTATGTACGTAAGAAATAGCATATTATGAGAAAGATACCTGCTATAATATCAATGTTTCTGGCGGCCGCCACGCTTTTTTCCTGCTCGTACGATTCCTCCGAGATAGAGAACGGAATCACCGATCTGGAGAACCGTGTCGCCGCTCTCGAACAGAAAGCGGACTATCTGGAGTCGCAGTTGAAGGCGGTTTCGGAATTCGTGTCCGGCAACTTCATCTCCCGTGTGGGAACTGACGAGAAAGGAAACTTCGTCATAACCTACCAGGACAGGAACGGGGAGAAAAAGACGGTCACCCTGGCCAAGGCATCCGACCTTGACAAGTCGCCGATGATCGGCACCGCTGAATATGAAGGAGTCCTTTACTGGAGGCAGACCAAGGACAACGGAGCCACCTGGGAGTGGATCACCGACAAAGACGGCGACAAGATGCCAGTCTCCGGTCCCGCTCCGGTCGTAGGAATAGACAAGGACGGTTACTGGACAGTCAACGGAGAGAGCACCGGCGTTCTCGCAAAGGATATGACCGGCAACATATTCAAGAACATCGCGGCTGACAGCGAGAGCGGCCTTGTGGTGTTCAGCCTGACTGACGGCAGCAGCTTCTCGGTAAGGTACAACGAGTCGCTGGCCATAGCGTTCACGACTCCGTCATTCCTTGCTGTGGAAAGATACAGCGCGCCTGTGGAAGTAGGCTACAAGGTCAGCGGCACTATGGCCAAGGACGCGGTTGTGGACTACCTGACGGCTTATAATGTGAAGGTGAAGGTCAACGAGAGCCTCAAGACAATCTCCGTGACGATGGAGGAAGGCGCCGAGGAAGGCAATGTCGTGATTATGGCCACCGCAGGGGACGACATCGTTTACAAGCCTCTGTTCTTCTCCTACGGCAAGACTGTCATCGATTTCGAGAACTACATCAAAGACAACGAGCTCATCACCCCGCTGGGAGAGCCTGTGATCAACCTTGGAGGGGATATGACCCCGTTCACTGTCAGGATCTCGCACAACATCGACGTGGAAGCATCCGTGGCCCAGGAAAACGCATCCTGGCTCAAGGCTGTGAACACCAAGGCCTTGCAGACATCCGAGTTCAATTTCGTGGCTGAATATTTCGAAAGCAAGACCAACACCCCTCGTGAAGGCCGCATCATCCTGAAGAACAGCCTCTACGAGGTTTCCACATCCATCATAGTTAAGCAGAGCCCTATCGTGAAAGGTGGCGGAGGAGGCGGAGATGATCCGTCCGAGGACAAGGGAATCTCCGATGTGGGCACATTTATGGAGTTTGTGCGCAGCGTCAATGCCGGGGCCTCGACGACACGTTGGGAGAACGCCGACGGTGAAGTCTGCCTGCTCGCCGACATCGACCTTACGGGAATAGACTGGACACCTATCGGAAACGCTGCCGGAGAGGGTTCCGGAATACCTGCGTACTCGTTCGCGAACGCGTTCAAGGGCAAGTTCAACGGTAAGGGCCACAGCATCACCGGAATCAACTGGACCTGCGATATGAGCAAGAACAACGTTTACGGACTCTTCGGAGCGGCTGACGGAGCGACCATCAGCAACCTCGTTGTCGGAGCGGCCGGAGACGCCATCACATTGACCGGAAGCCCGGATGTGACCCCGTCCGTGGCCGGAATCGTGGGTTACGCCGAGAATGTGACGATCAGCAATGTGACCAACAATGTCAGCATCATCCTTGAGGGAGAATGCCCTCAGGCTATGCCTACCAGTCTCGCCGGAATCATCGGAAGCGGCTCGGATGTCACAGTCGGCGGAAAGACCAAGGAGGAGGCCGTGAAGAACAACGGAGACATCCTCGTGAAGTCCAAGGTCGCCAACGCCCAGGCCGGAGGAACCGGCCTGCAGGTGGCCGGAATAATGTCCTACGTGAAGAACGGCAAGGAAAGCCAGTTCATAAACTGCACGAACAACGGTCATCTGACAGGCCCTAACGGACGAAGCGGAGGAATCCTCGCTTCCATCCAGGGAACCGAAAAGGCCGGCAACAAGGTCACCATCAGCAAGTGCGTGAACGCCGGTCTCATCGAGGACAATTACCTTGATTATGACGGCTACACCAACGCCAAGAGAATAGGCGGAATCATCGGTGGCTCAGAGGCCGCTGACGTCACTGTGGAGTCCTGCGTCAACAGCGGGAACATATTCTCTCACACTGGATGCCGCGCCGGCGGATTCGTAGGCCACTTCAAGGGCGGAATCATCACCGGATGCTCCAACACCGGAATCATCCTCAGCCACATCACTCCGCAGGCGGAGGATCACAGCGGCGGAGACGGCCCGGGTTGGGCGGCAGGCTACTGCAACATCAAGATCTCCGGCTGCACCCGTGGCGGAAAGGTCGGCGAGTGGGCTGACTTCAAGAGCAATCCGGAAGGCGCTCCGGACGCGACGATCTACAATGCCTACGGCTACCAGAACTCCAAGTATTTCAACGCTTCTGACAACCAATAAAATGAAGACAATGAAAAGATTAACGAATATATTGCTGTCGGTTCTGATGATGGTTTCCGCCTTCACCGGGTGCGGTTTCGACGAGGATCCGCTCCAGAACAGGCTCAATGACATCAAGAACAGGATCGCGGCTCTTCAGTCCAGGATCGATGAGGCCAACAAACAGGTCGAGACCCTCGGGCTGCTGACCTCAGGCAATGTCGTCACTTCCATCGACAAGAACAGCGACGGAAGCTATGTGCTGACCTATCTGGACAGCAAGAACGAGGAAAAGACCGTTGTTGTGGCGGCTATGGACCAACTGCTCAACGTTCCTGTGGTCGGAGTGCGCAAGGACGAGAACGGTCTCTATTACTGGACCGTCACCGCCGGTGGCGAGACAAAGGACATCACGGTTGACGGGCAAAGCGTCCCGGCCGCCGGCAGGACTCCGGTCATCTCCACCGATGAGCAAGGCTACTGGACCGTGGACGGAAAACGCATTCTGGATTCGGCCGGCAATCCGATAGAGGCCACCGACGGAAGCGCGTCCATCCTCAAGTCTGTCACAAAGGATGCCGAGGGGAATCTCTCGATCACCCTCGGGGACGGTTCACTAATCACCATTCCGGTGCAGAACTCTCTGAACCTCAGTCTTTCCACATCCTTGAATCTTACCATCGCCAACCTCGGACAGGAAATGAAGATCGGCTACGATGTCACCGGAAGCAAGACTGACGAAGCCATCGTGGCGATCGCCGAGGCCAAGTCCGTGAAGGCCAAGCTTGACAAGACCGCCAAGGAGGTCAGCGTCTCTTTCGACAGCGACTTCTCTTCCGGCCATCTCATTATGATGGCCACGGATCTGGACAAGGCAACGGTGCTCAGGCCGGTGTTCTTCAACAAGGCCAAGGAGACCAAGATCCTCATCAGCACGGCTGACGAGCTTGTGGCGTTCGCCCAGAATGTCAACGCCCAGGACGGAACAGAGAACATGGATATCTATCTTGAGAAGGACATCGACATCTCCTCAATCAAGGACTGGACACCTATCGGCAACGGAACATTCTCCGGAACAGCCGTCAGCGGAGCGGCCTTCAAAGGCACTTTCCACGGCCAGAACCACACGATCAAGGGTATGAATATCACCGTGCCGGCAGACGCCGCGAAAGGTGCCTCCTACGGCCTTTTCGGAGTGCTTGACGGAGCGACTGTCAAGGATCTTGACATAGGCGAAGGATCATCAATCACTTCATCCGCCAAGCTTCTGACTTGCGGTGGTGCCATAGCCGGATCCGTAGTGAACTCAACTGTCGATCATTGCACCTCATCGGCTTCGTTCGACATTTCCGGAGGAACGGACAACATCAGCCAGAGGTTCGGAGGAATAGCGGGTTCTGTATATTCCGCCGGAGAGGTCATCGCGCAGGTCACCAACAGTTCCAACTTCGGAATATTCAAATCTGTCAACACCACCAACAGCAAGAACGGCGGCACGGCCTTCTCCATCGGTGGCGTGGTAGGTTACGCCGAGTCAGCGTCATCAGCCCTTCGTGTGATGATCAAGGGTTGCGACAACCACGGTGCGATGAACGTGCAGGCCTCCCGCAACGCCGGAGTCGTGGCAACGCTTAACAAGAATGCCACGGTCGAAAGCTGCAAGAACTTCGCTGACATCACCAACACGGACATCAAGGCCTCCAACACACGTGTGGCCGGTATCGTCTCTGCGTTGAATGCCCAGACCTCGGCTATCAACTGCGTCAACAAGGGCAAGATCACATTCGCTGTCGCAGGAAACACCACGAAAGGCTACGCCGCCGGAATCGTCGGTCAGACCAACGACAACTCCAACGTGGTTGAAGGCTGCGAGAACTATGGTGAGATCCGCTCTGACATATTCAATGCGACTGACGCGACGAAGAGGTTCATCGCCTCCATCATCGCCAACACTAACAACAAGACCATCACCATCAGGAACAACAAGGTCGGTGGCAAGGTGGGACCATATTCAGATGAAAGCAAGGTTGTTGCAATCACCGCCGAGAACTTCGCCGACTGGATATTCTTTACTCCTAAGACCCAGCCGTCGATTGTCTCAGGCAACGAGTTCGCAGGTGAGGTTCTGACAAAGGGCATAGCGTCCGCTGATGATTTCGTGGAGTTCGCCGCCGCTGTCAACGCTGGCGCGTCCCTTGAGAAATGGCAGGATGCGGCGGGAGGAATCAACCTGCTGAATGATATTGATATGTCTTCCGTAAAGGATTGGACTCCGATCGGTAACGCCACTTTCGCCGTTGTCAGCAACAAGCTGACCGTGACTGGTCCTATGTTCACAGGCAGGTTCAACGGTCAAGGCTACAAGATCCGTAACTTCAAGGCTGTCAGCAAGGTGGCCGAGACCGGAGGCACATTCGGACTGTTCGGAGTGATCGGTCCGGGATCCGTTGTCGAGAACTTCATCTTCGAGTCCAGCTGCTCGCTCACTGTACAGTCTCCGGCCAAGAGCACTTCCCACGGCCTGATCGCGGGACTTCTCTACGACGGAACCGTGCGGGATGTTCACAGCTATGCTCCGATGACGTTCCAGAGCAAGACCGGCGTCAAGAACGCCGCCCAGTTTATGGCTCTGATCGGCTACGTGTTCACCCAGAACGCAGAGGTCACCATCGACAGCGTTGACAACTTCGGAGAGATCATCGCCGAGAACGCTGACGGAAACAATCAGGGAGGCGCGAACGCCTTCCATATAGCCGGAATCGTGGGCTTCTCCACCGCCACGGTGGACACCCAGCATTTCGTCACCATCTCCGACTGCTCCAACGAGGGGAATATGACCTCCGCCACCTGCCGCACCTCCGGCATCTGCGCGGCCGCCAACCGCAGGACCAAGATGGTGAACTGCATCAACAAGGGCAACCAGCTGAACAGCTGTCCTGGTCCTGACAAGGGACGAATCGCCAACATCGCCTGCAACGTGGCCAACGTGTCCTCGATGACCGGGTGCGTCAACTACGGCGACATCATCTCCACCACCAGCGCCAGAACTGCCGGCATCGCCAACCTCTCCAACAACTGCGAGTTCACCAACTGCGCCAACTACGGTAACGTACAGTCAGACAACAAGTACCGTGGTCTGTTCTGGGCCTACAACAACGGCCTGGCATCGTGGAGCAGCTGCGTCGCCGGAGGCACCGTCGGAACCTACAACGACGGCAAGGGCGTGGCCGATGAATATACCGACGCGGCCAAGGTGAACTACCTCGGTGTCCAGGGAGCCAGCAAGACAACCCTGAACGACATCACATACCTCATCGGAGTCAAGGATCCTGAGCCGCCTGTAGAGTCGAACGCCAAGCTGAAGATCCTCTTCATCGGCAACAGTTTCACCAAGGACGCTGTCGAGCATATTCCAGGTCTCCTCGCGGCTGCCGGAATCAAGGACATCAAACTCTACCACATGTACTATGGCGGACGGCGTGTCTATGAATATAACGACGGCTACACATCCTCTGTTGACTATCATTGCTACAGATGCGAGAACGGGGCGACATCCTGGACTGATGTCACCGGCCACAGCCTGCACGAGATCGTCTCCAGCGACAAATGGGACATCGTGACCATTCAGGAGCACACCGGACGCGCGGTGGCGTGGGACTGGACCGCAAGCCAGAAATCGGCGTTCCAGGGCCTTGTGGACAAGATAAAGGCGGACTGCCCGGACAAGACTCCGGACTTCTATTTCATAATGTCACAGGCCTACCACGATATGAACAAGATCGCCACGGCCGACCGGGGACAGATCAACTTCACGACCACGGAGGAGATGTACAATGTCATCGTCGGGATGACCAAGAAGTTAATGGCCGACATCCCGTTCAAGGATGTGATCGCCACAGGCACCTGCCTCCAGAACCTCAGGACATCGGATCTGAACAACGGGATGTGCCTCACCCGTGACGGCTACCATATGGACTACGGGATCAGCCGTTACGCTGCCGCCTGTATGGTCTTCGAGAAACTCATCTCCCCATCGTTCGACAACGTGAAGCTTGACAAGAACACCTACAGGTACGGCAATTCCAGCACGACATCCGGCAGTTACTCGACCCCTGTCACCGATGCCAACGCCCCTGTGGCCCTTCAGGCCGCCCGTTACGCCCTGCAGACACCTTATCAGGTCACGTCAATGAAATAATGACCGTGGCGGATAACTGTCTATCCATCAAGCATTAAAGCGATCACCTTCAGATTATTTTCCCTGAAGGTGATTGTTTTATTATCTGTTTATCAACAAGTTATCCGCCACATCAAAAAAGGATGGAACCTAAGCGGGTATATTCATTAGCATTTTATTAATTTTGCATATCAGAGAATATTAAAACAAGAATATTTATGCGTAAGAAATTATTTGTCGCGGTCATCGCGGTTATCGTCTCGGCGCTGGCTTTCCCGGCGGCGGGGCGCGATCTGAAGATCCTTTACTGGAACATCCAGAACGGAATGTGGTCCGACCAGGGAAACAATTATGACAATTTCGTGGATTTCGTCAAGTCCGAGGATCCGGACATCTGTGTCTGGTGCGAGGCCGAGTCCCGTTACTTCACGGATTCCGGTGACAGGATCGAGAACTGTGAGGATGCCTATCTCCCTTGGAACTGGGATATTCTTGCGAAACGCTACGGACACAACTATGTGCTTGTCAGCGGCAAGAGAGACACTTTCCCGCAGGTGATCACCTCAAAATACCCTATCCGTATAGTCAAGAGGGTCAACGGCAACGGTGATGATGTCATTGTTGTCCATGGAGCCGGAGTAGCTCAGGTGGAGGTCGGCAACAAGACCCTCAACATCGTCACCATCCACTCATGGCCGTACAAGTACACATATATGGCTGATGACAAGAAGGCAAGTACCGAACGCAAGGAAGGAGCCATGTTCAGAGCCAAGGAAATGGAATATATCTGCCAGCAGACCATCGAGAGCGTTCCCGAGGCGGCTTCGCAGTACTGGATGATGCTCGGGGATTTCAACGCCAGATCACGTGTGGACAACCACGTTTACAAGATGGCCGAGGATGACAAAGATTTCCTCGTGCACGACTACATCAGGAACAACACTCCGTACATCGACATCATTGAGAAGTTGTACCCTAATGATTTTCAGCCAACTACACTTTCCGGGAAAAGAATTGACCTCGTTTACATGACCGAGCCTCTTTTCAAGAAGGCCCGTTCCGCGGAGATCATCCGTAGCGGTTTCGCAAAGTCTGTCCGTGATCCGCGCAAGATCAAGGGCTTCTGCAAACCTTCCGACCACTACCCGATCCGTGTGGAGCTGAAATTTTAGATCTACGGGCATTTGATCCATAGACGGCATTGCCTTGCAGTGGTTACTCTGCACGATTGTAGTTACCTCACTGCCTGTCTTTCTGGGTCATAAGTAAGAGGCAAGTTATTTTTACGGTTACTAAGAAGCTGTTTTGAATTGTTTGAAATGTTCTTTGAGGTGAAAAATCTTCATTTTCTTCCCGCTTCTTCAGTCAGATAGCACCGCTATCTTCCTTGGAAGAAGCGGTCGAAACTGAAGTTTTTCACTCTCAAACCTTCAAACAAACAATTCAAAACAGCTTCTAAACCTGCAAAGAGAACCTCTAACCTGAATTTTTCACGTTACAAAAATTCAGAACAGAGGTTCTCTTTGATTATAAAGTTTCTGTTATAAGGTTTCTGTCACTTCGGCAGGCTCAGTGACCATACTAGTTCTGGGACCGCTGAATATGATCAATAACAAAACCACCCGGCCGCTTTGATGGTTGGTGAGTTTGCCGAACCACAGCGACCGGGCGGTTTGAATATTCAAAAAACTAAAGTTTCCTAAGAAGGTTGTTCATGTTGACTTCCTTGTCGATGATGGTGCGGAGCTCGGCGATCGGAACCCTTTTCTGCTCCATGGTGTCGCGCTCGCGGATGGTGACGCAGTTGTCATTCAGCGAGTCGTGGTCAACGGTCACGCAGAACGGCGTGCCGATGGCGTCCTGGCGGCGGTAGCGCTTGCCGATGGAGTCCTTAGGATCGTACTGGCAGTTGAAATCGTACTTGAGATCGTTCATCACCTCCTGAGCCTTCTCCGGCAGGCCGTCTTTGTTAATCAAAGGCAGCACGGCCACCTTGACAGGGGCAAGCGGCGCCGGGATGCCCAGCACCACGCGGGTTTCGCCGTTCTCAAGCTGCTCGACCTTGTAGGAATGGCTCAGCACTGCGAGGAACATACGGTCCACACCGATGGAAGTCTCCACGCAGTAAGGAACGTAGCTCTCGTTGGTCTCCGGGTCGAAGTACTGGATCTTCTTTCCGGAGAGTCTCTGATGGTTGCCGAGATCGAAGTCTGTACGGGAGTGGATTCCCTCCAACTCCTTGAAACCGAACGGGAAGTTGAACTCGATGTCGGTCGCGGCGTTGGCGTAGTGGGCCAGTTTCTCGTGATCGTGGAAACGGTAGTTCTCGGCACCCATCCCGAGGTTGACGTGCCATTTCATGCGGTTCTCCTTCCACTTTTTGAACCACTCCATCTCGGTGCCAGGACGGCAGAAGAATTCCATCTCCATCTGCTCGAACTCTCTCATTCTGAATATGAACTGTCTTGCGACGATCTCGTTTCTGAACGCCTTTCCGATCTGGGCGATACCGAACGGAATCTTCATGCGGCCCGTCTTCTGGACGTTGAGATATTCAATGAATATTCCCTGTGCCGTCTCCGGACGCAGGTAGATCTTGTCGTCCGCCTCGCCGGTGTTGCTGATCTGGGTAGAGAACATCAGGTTGAACTGACGCACGTCGGTCCAGTTCTTCGTGCCGGAAATCGGATCCACAATGTCGCAGTCAAGGATGATCTGCTTGTACTCCTTGAGGTCGTTGGCCTGCTCGGCTGCAACATAACGGTTGTGAACCTCGTCATATTTCGCCTTCTCCCTCAGAATGTTAGGGTTAGTGGCACGGAACTGCTCCTCGTTGAAGGCCTCCCCGAACCTCTTGCGGCCCTTCTCGACCTCCTTGTTCATCTTCTCCTCGATCTTGCCGAGATAGTCCTCGATCAGATTGTCGGCGCGATACCTCTTCTTGGAGTCCTTGTTGTCGATGAGCGGATCGTTGAACGCCGCCACGTGGCCTGAAGCCACCCAAGTCTTAGGGTGCATGAACACGCAGGAATCAATGCCGACGATGTTCTCATTCAGCCTTGTCATAGCGTTCCACCAGTACTGCTTGATGTTGTTCTTCAGCTCGACGCCCATCTGGCCATAGTCATAGACCGCGGCCAGTCCGTCATAAATCTCACTTGACGGGAATATGAACCCGTACTCCTTGCAATGTGCCACCAGCACCTTGAACAGTTCGTCCTGTGTCATAGTATTGTTGTACTTTAAAAATTCTCAAAGTCATCTGAATATGCCTCGGCAACTTCCCCCTCTTCCGGCAACCACGTACCGGCATATTCCATAACGCTCACTAAGAACTTACAAACTTACATATAAATCTGCGATTTTTACGCCCGTCCCATAAGAAAGAAACAGTTTTTTAGAGGAAATATACACATTTTCACGCAAGAATCATCGTGAAGGAAACACGTCACTTGCGCACCGACGCTTGCCACGCCACTTGCCACGTCTCCTCTCCTGGGCCTCCTCTCTTCGCATCTCAATGCGATTTGTCCACCCAAAGCACCGTTGCGCCGGACATACCGTGCCTTTTAGCCATTTTGTCCGGCGATCACAGCCTTTCACCGGACAAATAGGGAGTGTATAGTCCTGAAAAAGTTTACTTTTTTTGGTAAACTTTTTCTCAGGATGACACAGAGGGTCGTGGCAGACAACCTATTATTTATCAGTACTATAAGTAAACTCGTGGTACGAAAACCGACACTACGAGTTTACTTATTAAGCTTATTATCAACCCATTAAGTGCCACACCACCACTTGCCATCGAACCCGTATCAAGCGTTATTGTACTGCCGATTGACCCAGAGCCAGAGGAACTTGTCGGGGATGGAATATTCCTTCAAATCAACGGTGATGATGTCTTCCTTGAGGAGTTTGCGGATGGCGGCGTTGACAACGCTGGCGGTGGATAGCTGGTAGCGGTTAATAAAAGCGGACGTGTTGACATTACGCACGCGCGCCTCGTTCGCGATGGCGGACAGAACTCGTTTTTGGTTTTCTGTCAGGCTAGACATCAGCTCGGCGAATTGAACCTCATTCATCAACAATATGTTGTCAATTGACATCCGTATCACTTCAATAGAGCACTCCTCTCCCCTATCTATCGACGCAAAAGCCTCATTAAAGACACGTTGCATATAATAAGTATATCCTTCAAACAAGTCATAGACGTACTCCACCACCGCTTTAGCTATCCTCTTGCCATATTCATTGAACATCTTCCCGACAAAATCTGAGTAAATGTCTTTATCGAGAGCCTTCAGTTCCAATGGATCAGCACTTTTATAGAAAGGACGAGCCAGGGACTGAAACATCGCGCTCATAATGCTCCTCTTGCTTCCCGCAAACACGAAATGGCAGTTCTTCATTTTCTGAATATGCCCGCGAAGGAGAGCCTCGACGTTACCATCCTCATATTCATTTATTTGCTGAAACTCATCAATCGCGACGAGGCACGGCTTCCCCGCATTGTCGAGGTAATTGAATATCTCTTCCAATGTGAACTCCGGCCGCTGAATATCCCCAAGGCTCACACCGAACGATGGCTGTCCGGTAACGGAATCGTAGGTTATCTTGCCTTGAAGCGACTTCAACGCACTTACGAGCTTATCAAGGACTTTTTTTCCGGCAGGCTGTAACGCCCTGAACACTTCCTTACCCAAAAAGAAAGTGAACTCTCTGAGACTTGTAGTGTGCAGAATATCAACAAAAAACGTGTAGTAAGAACGTTTGATTTCCTCCCGCTCGAACACGTGCGTTATCAACCCCGTCTTGCCCATTCTGCGAGGCGAGAACAGAACCACATCATTCCCGTTCATCAATGATTTTGCCAACCTCTGCGTCTCGCTGACTCTGCCACAGAAACATTCATCTGGAATATACCCTCTGGTTATAAACGGATTATGTATTGTTTTCATAACGAGCTACATTTTTAGCAAAAATAATTATCCGTTTTGAATAATCCAAATCAAATAATCCATTTTGGAAAATTTTAATAAAGAAAAACACAACTCTCTCAACGCCAGTCTCAGACCATTTCAGACAGAATTTTACAACTCACAACAAGATTCTATATTGTCATGGTTGGATCATAGTGCTTCACTCTGCTTATAGCTTAGTATTTGTAAACACCAGTTATTGAAGATTCAAGTCAATACACTCCAGGACGATTGACGGCTGGGCTGAGGCTTAAATTTCAGTCCACTACTCGCATCATCATTCTTACGCAACTCGAAACAGCTAAGGGCGGTACTCCTAAAAAAGAGATGGTGGAGAAGTATAAACTCGAGAAACTGACCGACAAATACTATTTCTTCAAGTAATCTACCTCATTTCGATTGCTTTCTGCATCATTTTCTTTATTTTGATGCAGAAAATTCGTTTTTGAGGCAGAAAAACACTATCTTCGCCCTGTAAACCATACGCGCTATGCACGAATTTGATTTCATAAACCGCCCCAAAGAACTTCTCACGCCGGAGGTCGTGGCTCTGCTGACCCGCCTCCACGAATGCCGCGGCCGCCAGGAACTCTTCATCGAGGCCGAGCCTGATGTGCTCACAGCCCTGCTGGAGGTCGCCAAAATCCAGAGTACCGACGCATCCAACCGCATTGAGGGCATCTATACCTCTGACGAGCGCCTAAAAGCCATCGTTCAAGAAAAGGTCCAGCCCCGAAACCGAAACGAGGAAGAGATCTCCGGCTACCGCGACGTGCTGGCCACCATCCACGAATCCTACGAACACATCACCCCGCGCCCCAATAGCATCCTCCAATTGCACCGGGACCTCTATTCCTTCAGCAGCAGCGCCGTAGGTGGTGTATATAAAAACTCGGACAACATCATTGCAGAGAAGCACGCCGACGGCACGGAAACAGTCCGCTTCCGCCCTGTCCCTGCCTTCCAGACGGTCGATGCCATGCTGAACCTCTGCACCAGATACAATGATGCCATCGAGGCCGCGACCTATAATCCGCTGATCCTGATGCCGATATTCATCCTGGACTTCCTCTGCATCCACCCGTTCAATGACGGAAACGGCCGCATGAGCCGCCTTCTGACGCTTCTCCTCCTGTACCGCGCCGGATTCATTGTGGGCAAGTACATCAGCATCGAGATGCTCATCGAGAAGAGCAAGGACTCCTATTATGAAGCGCTGCAGGCCAGTTCCCAGGACTGGCACGAGGACAGAAACAACTATCTTCCCTTCCTCAAGTACATGCTGGGGGTCGTGGTTAAGGCCTATAATGAATTCGAGAACCGTGTTGAGCACCTTCGTTATCGCAAGATATCCAAGCCTGAGCGCATCAAGGCCATCATTGAGCGCACTCCTGGCAAGATCACCAAGAAGGAGATATCCCAGACCTGCCCGGACATTAGCCTCACCACCATCGAGCGCACCCTGTCCGACCTTATTGCCGCCGGTTACATCGAGAAGACAGGAACCGGCAGGGCTACGGCCTATGTAAAGAAATAATCCTCCTATAGATCTATTTTCATAAGTCAATAATTTCTCAGTATGACACAATACATCGCATAGAGGTACTCAAAAAAGCCATTTCAAGGCATGGAGCACCGGAAATAATCAACACCGATCAGGGCTGCCAGTTTACGAGCAAGGAATGGGCTGACGCCTGCTCTCAGCACTCTGAAATGAAGGTCAGCATGGACGGCCGCGGCCGTGCTAAAGACAATATCTGGATAGAAAGATTTTAGAAAACGATAAAATACGAGTATATTTACATCCAGCCGGAGGAAAACGGCGCGGATCTGTTCTTTGGAATCAAGAGATTTATTGACGACTACAACTACCACCGTCGTCACCAAGGAATCAACCGTACAGTACCAAGCAAGCTTTACATTCGTCAGGCAGCTTGGTCTTAACTAAGAACAACACTGTACCTGTTTAAATAACGATAGTATTGCAGGAGAAAGTATTAACTTTAGAGACAATGAAAGACATAAGTTGCATTAAAAGAACCATATATAATTATTAATGACACCACTAATTTTTAACCAATGGTAACATTCTTTCGTTTTTCTTCCAAACCGGCCTGTATCCTGGCATGTGCGCTTGCATTATGCGTAGGATGCAATGATGATGACAAGAAAGGAGGCACATCATCGAAAGAGTCTCTGGCGCTCACGTCATTCCATCCTAATTACGGGAAGTATCAAGAGAAGGTCATCCTGCAAGGGAAAGGCTTCGGTGACCCTTCCCAGATGCGGGTATATTTTAATCAGAGAAAAGCACCTGTCATCGGGGTCAGCCGCGATGGCACGGAATTGTACGTACAGGCTCCGCGGCTCCCCGGTGATACTTGCGTCATCTCCGTGTCGAACGGCAAGGACTCTCTTTCCTACGAAGAAACATTTGCTTACACGGTCTCTACCACTGTGACCACGGTCTGTGGCAACGGCACCGGCATCTATAAAGCCGGAGACCTGAGCGAGGCGCAAGTCTCTCCTTATTATTGCTGCGTAGACAGCAGCGAAAACGTGTTCGTAATAGACCACAGCAGCTCAAACGGAGATGGAGGGAGCGTCAATGGAATTGCCAGGATTGATTTCAAGACGAATGAACTGGTGACGATTTCGACTCAGTACTATGCGAACGTGCCTTGCGTCGACCCTGTCACTCAGAAGGTCATGGCCCCTACCGAGACTACAGTCGGGATGTTCGTCGAGATGGATCCGAAAGAGATGTGGGGTCTGAGGGTCCGGGACTTCGGCGCAAAGATCGACTGGTCGAAGAGTTCTGCAGGCCGTCCTGCGAACGGCTATAAGCACACTTTCGTGGTGAATCCTTACGACGGATTCATTTACACGCGTTTCTATTACGGCCAGGTAGTGAAAATCAATCCTGTGACTTATGAGGCAGAGGTTGTCTGCGACACTCCTAACGGAGATTCTTTCGGCCTTACGTTCCGGCCAACAGACCCTAACGTGCTTTACGTGGCTTGCTGGAGCAATATGACAGGCATGGCCAATTCCATCGCGAAGGTCGACCTCAACAAGGACAAGCCGGAGATGGAGAAACTGACGAGCGGCATCACCGGCCACAGGGATGGCAAGATTGCCGAGGCTCGGTTCAATTGCCCGGCCCAGCTTTTCAGCGATAATGACGGCAACATCTACGTTGCCGACTGCGATAACCACTGCATCAGGAGGATAACTCCGGAGAACCAGGTGGAGACAGTGCTGGGAGTTCCCGGAAAGTCAGGCTGGAAAGACGGCACAAAAGAAGAGGCTCTCTTCAAGTATCCAAGAGGCATCGGAATAAGCAAAGACGGTTCTGTCTACGTGGCTGACTTCGGCAACAGGAGAGTCCGCAAACTATCCATCAACTAAAGATTATTCTAATGAAGAAACAGTTATATTTCCTGATTTCTATCATATTGATGATAGGATCTTTTCAAGCCCATGCCCAGACTTACAGGCTGGCAGGAACGGTTTATGACCAGGATGGCCCACTGCCTGGAGTCGCCGTAATAGTCCAAGGTTCTACAGTGGGAACGATGACTGACGACAAAGGGCATTTTTCCATCAAGGCTCAGAAAGGCGACAAGCTGATTTTCCAGATGATGGGGTTCAAGGACATTGAATATATCGTCGTAAAGGAAAACACGAAAATTAGCATAACGTTCACGGAAACGACTCAGGAACTTGACCAGGTCATCATCACGGCTCTCGGTACCACCCAGAGGAAGATATCTAACCTGGCTGCAGTGACATCCATTGACGCAAAACTGCTTGATCAGCCTACGACATCCATCAGTAACCTCCTCGGGGGCAGAGTCGCTGGCGTCATTTCTTCTTTGACCAGCGGAGAGCCTGGCAAAAACATTGCCGAGTTCTGGATTCGAGGCATAGGGACATTCGGAGCTAATTCTTCTGCCCTTGTGCTGATTGACGGGCTGGAAGGCGACATCAACTCGATAGACCCTTCGGACATCGAGAATTTCTCCGTCCTGAAAGATGCATCTGCCACCGCAGTTTATGGCGTCAGGGGTGCCAACGGAGTCGTGCTTATCACCACGAAACGAGGCAGCACGGACAAAGTACGCATCACTGGCAGGGTTTCAACTACTTTGTCTCACCTTAGGAGGCTTCCTGATTATGTGGGTGCATACGATTATGCAACTCTTGCAAATGAAGCCAGAGAGGTGCGCGGAGAAGAGCCGCTGTATTCCAACGTCGAGATGGACATTATCCGCAATAATCTGGACCACGATCTCTATCCAGACGTGAACTGGCAGAAGGAAATCGTGAAGAATAATTCATGGAAGAGGGCCTACTATGTGAGTGCGCAAGGAGGAGCCAAGGCTGCGAAATATTTCCTGTCTTTGTCTGTCAATCAGGAAGATGCGGCCTATAAAGTGGACCATTCCAGCCCTTACGCCCAGAACGTCGGTTACGATACATACGGATTCCGCTCCAACATTGACATGAACCTGACTCCGACTACCAAGCTTTATTTCGGTAGCACGGGTCACCTGGCCGTGAACAGGAATCCTGGCGTCGCAAACACAGATTACATCTGGTCCGCCCAGGCAAATATTCATCCTCTCCGACTTCCCACTGTATATTCCAATGGACAGTTGCCGGGCGTAGGACAGGGTGCGCAGACTTCCCCTTACGTTATGATCAACCGTTTGGGAAAACGTTTGGACACAGAGTTCCAGTCTAAGACGACAGTCGCTCTTGAACAAGACCTGGGCATGATCACTAAGGGACTTAGGATTCGCGCGCAGGGTGCTTTCGATTACACTTCATGGTTCAGCGAGAGCCGCCATGTCCAGCCGGAGCTTTACGAGGCGGTGAGCAGGACATCTACCGGAGAACTGGTGACGATCAAGAGGGTTAGCGAGCAAGCTGCTTCTTACAATAAGACAACGAATAATTATAGGAAATATCACTTCGAGTCCACTCTTAATTATGATCGTCTGTTCGGCAAAGACCACAGGGTTTCTGGCCTTGTCTACTACTATATGTCCGATGATAAGTATTCCAGCGAGAGCGTCAGCAACATGAGCGCCATCCCAAAGAGATATCAAGGAATATCCAGCCGGCTGACTTACGGCTACTCTGACACCTATCTGATAGACCTGAACTTCGGATACACCGGATCGGAGAACTTCCAGAAAGGCAGGCGTTTCGGATTCTTCCCTTCCGTGGCTGTCGGCTGGGTGCCTACCCAATATAAGTTCATGAAGGACAATCTGCCTTGGCTGAATTTCTTCAAGGTCAGGGCTTCTTACGGAACGGTCGGGAACGACCGGATTTCATCCAAGAGATTCCCTTACCTTACAATCGTCAATCGAGGTACGACTTCCCCTTGGGGATCGGCCTCTGCGGAAACTCTTTGGGAAACGTACACAGGTGCCGACAACCTCAAATGGGAGGTGGCGACTAAGTTCGACCTCGGATTCGAGGGAACGCTTTTCGTCGATAAGGTGGATTTCGTCCTGGACTTTTTCAATGACGTGCGTGACGGAATATTCCAGGAACGCCAGCAAGTTCCTCTCTATGTCGGGCTCATGTCCAGGCCTTACTCCAACATAGGTAAGATGCGTTCATACGGCGCTGATGGCAATGTTTCATTCAAGCAGAAGATTGGAAGCGACATGAACCTCACCCTCAGGGCCAATTTCACATACTCTAAGAATGATGTCAAGAATTGGGAGGAGTCGAATCCTGCCTATCCTTATCAGGAGCGCTCAGGCTATCCTTACGGAGTCGTAAGGGGTTATTACGCCCTTGGCTTGTTCAAAGATCAGCAAGACATAGATACAAGCCCGGTGCAGACGTTCGGTGAATACAGGCCGGGAGACATCAAGTATCGCGACGTAAATGGAGATGGCCGCATAGATTCCGATGACCGAGTGCCTATCGCTTATGGGCTGTCATCGTCAGGGGCTATCGTTCCTATCCTGATGTACGGCTTCGGCGGTGAGTTTCAGTACAAAAAGCTCAGCATCGGGGTGCTCTTCAAGGGAACCGGAAATTCAGATTTCTTCTATGGCGGAGCGGGCTACATTCCTTTTGCTTCCGGAAGGCTCGGAAACGTGCTTGCGCAAGCCATGGAATACAAGAACAGATGGATTCCTAAAGATTATGCCGAAAAGCATGGGATTCCGCTCGAGCAGGCTGAGAATCCCGACGCGATTTATCCACGCTTGACCTATGGAAGCAGTTCGAACAACACCCAGACTTCCACGTTCTGGAAAGGAAATGGAAGGTACTTGAGACTTCAAGAAATTACCATCAATTACAACTGGTCGGCAAAATTCATGAAAAAGATCGGACTCCAGTCTGCTGACCTGCAGCTGGTGGGAAATAACTTGGCCGTATGGTCGCCTGTGAAGATCTTCGATCCTGAGCAGGCTCAAAACAGCGGCCGGGCTTATCCAATACCTGTCACTTTTACATTCCAGGTTTATCTGCACTTCTAAAAAAATCACGAACATGAAAAGAATATCATACGTTATTTTAGCCTCGATCTTGTCGGCCGGATTTGCTTCCTGCAACTATCTGAGCATAGATGACTATTTCTCCGACGAGATAAAGATTGACGAAGTATTCGCCAACAAGAGGAATGTCCAGGCATACATCTGGGGCATGACAGGGGACCTGCGTGACGAAGGCTCTCTCTATCAGGATGCTGATTTTCCCGGACCTCTTGCGACAGACGAGGCCTTTACTATGTACGGCACTCAGTTTGGCTACAATGGAATGAAGCTTGTTCTCGGAGAAATCTCTGCCAGCAACCCTTATTCCTTCTCCAACGTGTGGACGACAAGCTACCAGTGCATCAGAAGGGCGAATACTGTGTTCGCAAGGATAGATGAAGCTAAAGATCTCACCGCACAGGACAGGGCAGAACTTCTTTCTCTGAACAGGTTCATTCGTGCCTATGCTTACTATAAGCTTTGGCTTGCGTATGGACCGGTAATCTTGGTAGGGGACGAGGAAATACCTTCTAACCTTGATCTGGGAGATTATGACAGGGCTCGCGCCACGAATGAAGAGACTGTGGAATATATCTGCAGCGAGCTTGAGGAGGCAGCTAAATATCTTCCTGAAACCTATCCTCTGATGGAATTCGGAAGGCCAACCAAGGGAGCCGCTTACGGACTGATCGCAAGAATCAGAACTTATTACGCCAGCCCTCTCTGGAATGGAGGGGAAGCTGCCAGAAGGTGCTTTGGCAATTGGTACAGGAAAACGGACCGAGTTAAATATGTCACCACCGATGAATATGACGAAGAGCGCTGGGCTATTGCCGCAGCCGCTTGCAAGAGAGTGATGAATATGAAAAAGAGCGGAGCTCCGATGTACAGTCTATTCACCGTGCAGGAAGATACGCAGACTCCGCCTTTGCCAGAGGGAGTGACTTCCGATCCGGACTTCTACGAGCCTTATCCTGTGGGAGCCGCAGGAATCGACCATCTGAGGTCGTATTCGGAGCAGTTCACGGGGGAGGCGGTGATAGCCACAAATCCTGAATATGTCTGGGGAAGGAAAAGCCAGACCCTTGTTGACAATACCCGGATGGGTTTCCCTATCAGCTTCGGAGGATGGGGAGGAATGGCCCTTACGCAGAAAATAGTGGATAGCTATTCCATGTACGACGGACGCTCCATAGACAATTCCAGCGAAGCTTATCCGTACTCGGAATCGGGTTTCACCAACGAGCAGAAGTCTTTCTCGGGCTACAGGCTCAATGCCGGCGTCTATAACATGTACGACAACAGGGAGATGCGTTTCTATGCCTGCGTAGGGTTTTCGGAGAGATTTTGGCCGATGTCTTCCACCACCATGTCTGGGAAGTACAACCAGACGGTGACATATTACTATGACTCCCCTAACGGAAAGCAGAATTCTGCGACGAACTACAGCCCTACGGGCTATGTCATTGTGAAATACATTCATCCTAATGATGCCTGGGACGGAGATAACGCCAGGAGAATGGATAAAGGCTATCCTATCATAAGGTATGCTGACATACTGCTCATGTATGCCGAGAGTCTCAATCATCTGACAAAGGCTTATGAGATAAAGCTCGGCGACGAGACTTATTCGGTGTCGCGGGACCTGAATGAGATAAAGTCGGCGTTTAACCTCGTGCGCCACCGTTCCGGGATGCCGGGAATCAGCAATAATGATCTTGCAGACGAGGAAACCTTCCAGAAAATCCTTGAAATCGAAAGAATGAAGGAATTCCTGCACGAAGGGCAGCGTTACTTCGACGTCCGCAGGTGGGGAATTTACGAGGAAACAGAGAATGAAACAATCATGGGAATGAACGTGGATGGCTCTAAGGAGAATTTCTATCAAAGAACAGTTCCGAATACATCCAGAATCGGAGCTCGCCTGGTTCATAAGAAACTCTACCTGCTTCCTATTCCACTGAGCGAAATCCGCAAGCTCCCTTCTTGCGACCAGAACCCGGATTGGGAAAGCTAACATCAACACGTATTGAATCATGAAACACAAATGCATAATATTAGCGGCTCTGGCAGCATTCTCCATCGTTTCTTGCAACGACAAGGAGGTGTTCGAGAAAGAGCAGTACAAGAACATCTTCGGATTCGTGAGCGAGTCTGACAACACTAAGAAGATGACGGTCAGCCTTCACTATGAGACAACCACGACGTACATGTCATTATCGATGGGAGGCACGAAGGCTCCAAAGAATGACGTCAAAATAAACATCGTCTTGGATTCCACTCTCGTAGATGAGTACAATAAGGCGAACTATGACGTAGATGTCGAGAAATATGCAGTTGTCATGCCTGCTGATAAATACGAGATATCCAGCATGACATGCGTAATAAAATCTGGCGAGGTGCTTGGCACTATCCCTGTCACGATTCACCCCGCAGGCCTGTCTCCAGACAAGGATTACATCATTCCTGTGAGAGTCCTTTCCTATGATGGCGCCGAACTTCATCCAGACAAGAGTTCCCTTCTGCTTAAGATAGCGATAAAGAATCAATGGTCTAATTCCAGCGGAATAGGTTATCAGATGGTGGGAAACAGAAAACTCTTGCCGGATGGGTCTCCTATCAATATGCCTGGAACCAAGACGATTCATTGCTGGACTGCGAACAGCGTGAGGATGATGCCCGGGAATGAGACTTTCAGCAAAGACAAGCACACCTTGGAGGCAAAGGCGATGATAGCGTACATCGATGCCGCGGCCGATGCGAAAGGCTATCACAAGGTTACGCTGAAGCCTTACCGGGATATTAAAGTGACGCAGCTGGACGATGACCCTGAATATCCTAACGTGTACGGAATCATAGACGATGGGTACAATACCTATAAGACCTTCCTGCTGCATTACAAGTATCAGATAGGAAATGATGTATATGAGATGCGGGAGGAGACGAGGTTTCTTTATTCGGAGGATAAGGATGTGGACGAGGGTTTCACTATCATAGAAACAAAAAAGTAGGAGGCAGACATGAAAAAAATAATATTGAATATATCGTTGGTATCTTTGTTGGCGCTTTCTGCTTCATGCGACAACTTCCAAAGAACGGATGTTTACCCAACCATCACAGTGGATCACAGTTCCGTTACGTTGTTTGAAGGGGACGAGATTCAGCTGACGGCTAGTCCGTCCAGTCTTACGTTCAAATGGTCTACGAGCGACGAATCCATTGCCTCGGTCGACAATTCAGGCCTGGTCAAAGCCATAAAGCAGGGCTCTGCGTCCATTTTATGCGAATCGGGAGACATGTCGTTCGAGACTGAGGTCTACGTAAGCAAAAAGGTTGTACTGACCGACGTTGCCATAAAGTGCGACAGCCTGATCGAGCTTGCAATCGGTGCCACTGTCACCATTCCGGTGTACATGGTTCCATCGGATGCCAACGACGTTCCAGCTACGGATTTCGGCTGGTGGTCTGATGACGAGAATATCGCCAGGGTAAGCCAGTCCGGAGTCGTAAAGGGCATAGGCACAGGAACTACGAAAATCCACTACCGCAAGGGCTCGTTCGCCAAGTTTGTGACCTTTGACGTTCAGGTTACCTTCCCGTTCGTGAAGGGGCATCCGTTCGCTATCAGCAAAGATGAGCCTGCCGTCATCTGGTTCAGGGATTTCGACCGCGGAGGAATGAACGTTGCGTTCTACGACACCGGCGGCGGTGGCGGAAACACTTACCGCGCCCAGCATGGTGACCCTACAAGTTCAATGGTGACCATCGAAGGTGGCGGCAACATCGGCTTTCTTGCCAGTGGAGAATGGTACATCTATTCCATAAGCGTGAAAGATGCGGGAACCTACAAGATTACCATAAACGCTGCATCTGGTAGTGGCGGCTCTCAGGGCATGTATCATTTTGAAATCGACGGAGTCAAGGCTACCGAAACCATGCCGATTCAGGGCAGCGGCAACTGGGGACAATTCATCAATGATGATTCATTCCAGATTACCTTACCGGCTGGCGATCACAAGCTGAAATTCTTCGCTGATACTGGTTCTCATAACCCTAAGCACATGACTTTCACTTATATTTCCGAATAAACGTAGGAATTGCCATTCTCAAAGCCTTGGAATTTCGGGTTTCCAAGGCTTTTTTCAATATATTCATTATATTTATAAGATTTTTTCAAACACTCTGATATGAAAAAAATATTCTTGATTTTTGATACATCCACTATTGATCAGCAGGAAGATATTGTGATAGCATTGAACGGTTTACTATCTATGTTGTCCTAAGAACACATCCGCACACCAACTTTTGCAGTTTCAAGCAATATCTTTACGGCATGAAAAGAAACATTGACAAACCGGACATATCACCGCACTGCTGACCTCGTACGGGCGCTGCTGGTGATGAAGAAAGACGATATGGATGACGACTACATGATTGAAAGCCGACTGGTCCCGATATTCGACATTCCGTACTCAGTGCTGCGTCTGGAGGATGACGAATACTATGGCTCAGATTTCATCCGTATGGCCGCCATCCTGCAGGAGACGGAGAAACATAAGCCTGGCATGGCAGATGTTAGTTGTGATTGGTCGCGACTGAAGGACAAATCACCCTCGGCCACGGACAAGGATCTGGAGTGCTCAAATGACCTGGATGACGGAAGTTCCTGGGCGGAAGGACCTCTCGTGCATCCTAAATTGTCACAAATCACCATATGCTATGCTCTCCATGCGCTATGCACCCACATGAACTGGTCCATTCCGGACGTTCTGCGCATAAATGATTTCTCAATAGAAGTCAAACTCTCTGTCCAGCAGTTCTCCGACCAGAAAAAGAACCGGCTCCGCTGGTGGAATAAATATGATCTTCCACGCTTCAAGAATGTGCTTTTGAAGGAAGCGGCAGCACGCCCGGAAGGTCTTCCGCTGGAAACCGCACTCCTGCAGCGCTGCCGGGACTACTTCGAGGACTATGCAGATGAAGTCCTTGACAAGGTCGGCATTTCAGACGTTGACCGTTATCTTGAGACCCTGAAACACAAAATCGATAATCCCTACCAAAATGACATTCAAAGACCTGATACTCAAATATGATTTCGACACCCTGCATCTCCACAGCTCCCAGCAAAAGATCGAGGAGAAATCGGATGACACCCACACCGTCTACAGATACCGACTGGTCCCGACCTTCGACTTCAAGCAGGGACTGCTGAGACTCGGGCCCTCTGTCGAAGTGCTGGAGCCGGAAGAGCTGCGCGACGAAATGGTTGATGACATCAGGAGGATGGCAGGGAATTATAAGATTTAGCCTCTATGGTAATAATTTCAAAAACAGTGCGTAATAAGTATGCTATTGAAGAGCTTCAACCAACATACTTATTACGTTTTTATTTTCCACAAATGGTTTGAATACTTCCTCCCATAAATTCTCCGCCAACCCTTTCGCATCTTGTATAGCCCTGAACAGGCATTCTTCCTCAAGCCTACAAGAATCATTGTTGCCATCGTGAAACACTGTTGCCGGAATTGTCTTCATAAACGGATACCATGCATTTTCTTAACCACTTAGGTATATCCTCGTGAAAATCCATCACTATCGGTTCCATTGGAAGCTTATCCGGTAAGTCTATCGGATAGTCAATAGGACGCGTTTTCGAATTGTCATTAATTTGTTTGGCTTTATCCGGCACCAAATAAACTATTTTGTACTCAGGGTGCTTCGAATAATAATCAGTATCGCTATCTTCTTTGCGTTTGTGAATATTCTCATACCAATACCGGTACAATTGGTTTGGTTGATCTTCTGCCCAATTGGATTTATTCTCAATTATGACAGCGCCTAACGGATTCAGTCTTCTTAACAGAACATCCACACGCCCTTCTTCAGCCGTTATTATCCACTCCTCATTGCCTTCGTCCTTCTCAAAACCAATATACTCCAAAAACGCAGACAAGAACAATTTGCCTTGTCCATGCATCGGATTATCCGAAAGGAAAAAATGCAGGATTCGGCTATGGATGGGTTCACTTATGCCGGAAAACTCATTCCAAAGGGAAAATACATTGACGTACTTGCCCATCTTCGTATTGGACATCCTCTCCGCCTTGATGTCTTTCATAATTGAACTGCACAACTCAATCGTCTTCCGATATTTTTCCAAATTCTCTTCCATAATCTACAGATTTATCAAATGCGGTTCAAGCAGCATGCCGTAATGCTCATCCATCATGGCAGCATTGGAAAAGACGGTTCCGCCGCTTTCCTCCAGGCCATTGGCCTTATGGATGTGGCCGAAAAGATGTATCCGTGGACGGACTGCCTTCACATGCGAGAGAAGTTCATAGGAGCCGTAATGGATGCTTCCGTCCCGGTCGAGGATTCCGTATGGCGGGGCATGGGTAATCAGCACATCCACGCCGTCAGGAATCATTTCATAAAACTCCTTCTGGAGTCCGGAACTACAGTCCTCCATAAACATGGGAACCCCATAGAATGTCACGCCGTCAATCTCCACCGAACTGTTGCACAGATAATGGCAATTGGAGTCAAGTCCGTCAATGACGGCACCATACAGGCATGCGTCGTGGTTCCCCGCCACGAAAATCTTATGGGCATAGGGAAGTGCGCTGAACTACCTCATAAAGTCCAGCACCTCCGAGGATGATCCGTTCATGGCAATGTCCCCCGAGTGGACAATCACGTCCGCCTCTGGAAGACTGCCAAGGCTGCGATGCGCCCCATGGGTATCCGAGAGATGAAGAATGTTCATGTCAAAAAGCATTCTAGAACTCCAGGTTCACTTTATATATAGGATCTTCCAGTTCATCTTGCTTGACTAGGAACATGGTCATATAGACAGGTAGGTATTCGACATTGCCCTTCACGTGCAGGTTGTCATTGCACAGAACTATCGCCCTCCGTATTCCATAATTCGGGATGCTCAAGAGTTTGGACAGCGCATTATGACGTTCGTAATCCTTACCAGACTTGACTTCCAAGGGAATGATTTCATCATCCGTTTCCAATATAAAATCAATTTCTCCCTGCTTCTTGCTGTTGAAGTAGTATAAATCCCATCCATGAGCGTGAAGTTCTTGCGCGACAGCATTTTCAAATACGCTACCATAGTTCACGTTCACCTTTCCCTGCAGAATCTTCAGTTGGATCCCTCCTGATGAATATTGGCAAGAAAGCAGCCCTACATCGTTCTGGAAAAGCTTGAAAAGGTTCCGCTGCTCACTCAGTTTCAACGGGGAGACTGGCTCTTCTACATTGTATGTCGGAAGTGCCATGTCTGCGTCTTTGAGCCAGATGAAATCATTTTCATGTCTGCCGAAAGTCATATTCTCATTGAGACGTTTGAGGATGAACCGTTTGTTCTTGGCATTCAACTCAGAAGGGATGAGATCAAATACCTCATTGATATATAGTTTCTTTCTGACATCCTGATCGTAACGGGCTATGTCTTTCTTATAAAGATTGATAATATCCCTTTGTTCTTTCACCACGTTCTGAATATTGTTGGAATCTATATAAGTCTGGACAGCAGCAGGCATACCTCCAACTATGATGTACAACTGAAATAGTTGCATCATCTTTTCATGTATATAGGCATCCACCAGCGTTTTTTCCGACCAAGATTTCTTGACAGCATCCAACACATTCTCCGGCACCCCCACGGCACTGACAAATTCCTCAAAATCCATGGGATAGACCTGCATCTCTGACATATAACCAACAGGCACTGAACGGATGTCTTTCAATTCAACACCCAGCAGGGAACCACTCAACGCATAAATATAGCTTCCTTCATCCACCAATGCTTTAACCCAGGTCATCACATCCGGGCATTCTTGCACTTCATCAAAAAAAATCAATGTTTTGCTTCGCACCAAAGGGACTCGCGAATATGCCGAAATCCTGAGCAGCAGTTCTTTGACATCTCCTGCCCCATTGATTATGTCCATCGCCTCCGGCTGAAGCAAGAAATTGAACTCAATGAGATTCAAGCCATGCAGTTTAGCATATTTCCGGATAGAATAGGTCTTACCTACCTGTCTGGCGCCGGTAAGAAACAACGCTTTCTTCGAGTTGGAGAAATGCGCATCTATCTCGTTGTCAATCTTTCTATTAAGCATATATTGCACAATTTACGCAATGTGTTTTACCACAGTTTTTGCAACTTTTCCAAGGCAAATCTATGCTATTTTTGCAACTTTTCCAAGTATTTCATCTTTTATTCACATTATTCTCTACAACATCTGACCTTCTCTAAGAATGGTTGGCACAAACTTGAAAAAGTAGATTAAAACCACTATTCTGTGCCGAAATATTCAGGAAAGGCGGTTTTGAGGGATGGTTTGGCCACTTCCTGGAGGGGGATCATCACGAAGGGGCGGTTCTCTATGTCCTTGTGGGGGATGATCAGATCGGGAGCGGAGATGTGCTCGGAGCCGTAGAAAAGGATGTCGATGTCGATTACGCGGGAGTGGTAGATGCGGTTGCCTGCTCCGTCATATTCAGGAGGATCGGTTCTGCCCATCGCGCGCTCTATTGATTTGACCTTGGAAAGCACATCCTTGGCTGCGTCCTCCGCCGGAATTTCCGGTCTGAAGGTTCGGTAAAGCGCCACGGCGTTCAGAAACTTGCCGCCGGAGAAACCCATCGGCTTGGTCTCTATCAGCCTTGAAAGAGCCGTGTAGTGGCCTTCAAAGACTTCATCCATCCGATGAAGAGCCTCCTCGATGTTCCTCTCGCGGTTGCCAAGGTTGCTGCCGAGGGAAAAGTATATGCTGACAAATGCCATCGTTCCAGATAATACAGGCCTAAGTAACATTCAAAAAATGACCTGCATCATCTTAAGGAATCTTTTCGGTCTAGATCTCTTTTCTCATCAGTCATGTGCCACCGGCACACTCCTTCTTCAAAAAAAGATCTATCCTCGAAAATCTTCTCTTAATCTGAAGCAACTTATTCTTTTCATGTTACTAAAAATATTCAAACCAAAATCAAGCTGCCAAAATTGAATATACCGGATCAGGAATTCGGTTCCTTTGAATAGTCCGGGCCGGCACCAGGATCAACCCTGTCAGATGAAGAATCAATGACATCCAGACCAAGTTCCAGACGTGCCTCGTCAGAGAGCATCGATTGATCCCAAGCCGGGTCAAAGACCAGTTCCACGTTGCAGGCCTTTATTCCGGGAACGTCGGTGACGTTTCTCTGAACCTCCTCCAGCACCTCGTCAGCCATCGGGCAGTTCGGGGCGGTGAAAGTCATTTTGATGAAAGCCTCGTGGCTCTTGTTGATGACAAGCTCGTAGATGAGGCCGAGGTCGTAGATGTTGACCGGAATCTCGGGATCATAGACCTGCTTCAAGGCAAGAACCACATTGTCATAAAGCGGTGCCAATGCCTTTACATCCTCAGCGGAAAGCACCTCACTCTCCTGCTCAACATGCGGCTCGGAAGCTGCCACCCTATTTTCTTCTTCCTTATTATTTTTGAATATACTCATATCTAAATATTACTCAGAATTAATGATATGCCTTGCCAAAAATAAACCTTATATTCCATTTATGAATAATAGAAAAGAAGTTCTTCAAAAGACATATCAAAGTTTTAGACGCTGTTTTGATTTGCATGTCTGAAAATGAAGATTTTTTCACCTCGAAAGAACATTTCAAACAAATCAAAACAGATTCTTATCAATTCTTATTTATCACTGTTCTCCAGCGCCACAGCCTTGATGGTGTCGATCATCGAGACCAGTCCGTTGGCTCTGGTCGGCGAGAGATTCTCCTTAAGACCTATCTGGTTGATGAATCCGAAATCGTCCGCGGCGATCTCTTTCGGTGTGCGGCCAGAATAGACATTGATCAGAAGGGAGATTATGCCTTTCGTGATGATCGCGTCGCTGTCGGCCTTGAACCAAAGTTTTCCGTCCTCCAGGCGCCAATCCAGCCAAACTCTGGACTGGCATCCCTTAATCAACTTATCCTCAGTCTTTTCCGATTCAGGATACGCCTCCAGATTCTTTCCCAAGTCGATGAGATACTCGTATTTGTCGAGCCATTCATCGTACATCGAGAAATCCTCAATCACAGACTGTTTAGCTTCCTCTAATGAGTTCATATATTATCCAAGTTTATATCAAAATAACATCTCAATACATCAGCGCTTCGACAGGTTCAGCGACCACTCATAACTACACCAACATCGCGATCGCCTTGTCGAGCGACTTGATGAAATATTCAGCCTCCTCCATCGTGTTGTACGGAGCGAGCGAGGCACGGAGCATCCCAGTCACTCCAAACCTGTCCATCAACGGCTCGGCACACATCTGCCCTGACCGCACGGCAATCCCCATCTTGTCCAAAATCAAGGCCAGATCCTCATGATGCGCCCCCTCAACGCTGAAAGAAAAGAGCGGAATCTTCGTTTCCGTTCCACGTGGAACGCCATAAAGACGGATCCTCGGGTTGCTTGTCAAAGAGTGGAGAAGGTACTGGGACACAGCCTCTTGAGCATTAAGTAACTCTTTATCTTTCATCAATTTAAGCATCTTGATAGCTGGTTCCAGCGTCGGGATGGCATTGATGTTCTGGGTTCCGGCCTCAAACTTCTCAGGAAGTGGAGCGTAAGTCGTTCCGGAAAACCTGACGGTAGCGATCATCTCTCCCCCGCCCTGATAAGGAACCATCTGATCCAGCCACTTACGTTTTCCGTAAAGTACCCCGGTTCCGGTGGCCGCATAGAGTTTGTGTCCGGAAAAAGCGTAGAAGTCACAGTCAACATCCTGAACGTCAACACCTTCGTGAACCATACCCTGCGCGCCGTCGATAAGAACAGGACAACCAGCTGAGTGACAAATACTTACAATCTCCTTAACGGGATTCAAAATGCCAAGTACATTGGAAATATGAGTGACGGCGACAATCCTGGTCTTGGAATTTAGCAAGGATTTCAACTCCTCAATATTCAGATGGCCATCCTCGTCCACGTGCAAGACCCTCAGAACAGCGCCTTTTCTCTGGCAAAGCATCTGCCACGGAACGATGTCTGAATGATGCTCAGCCTCGGAAACGATGATCTCATCGCCCTCATTGACGAATGTCTCTCCGAAAGAGAAAGCCACAAGGTTGATGGATCCTGTGGTTCCGGAAGTGAAAACTATCTCTTCGCGAGCGGCGGCGTTAATATATTCCTTGACAGCATCGCGTGTGCTTTCATATTCATCTGTGGCATCGACGGCGAGTTTATGGACCGCGCGATGGATGTTGGCGTTCGCGCCAATGGTCAGCTGAGTCCATTTGTCGATCACCGATTGCGACCTCTGGGCGGTCGCAGCGTTGTCAAAATAGACCAGCTGCTTGCCATAGACAGTGCGCGAAAGCGCCGGAAACATATTCCTAAGTTCTCGAATATTCATTGTCAAACCTCCATTCAATCTTGCAAATATAATCAAAAGCATTGGAAGAATGGATGCTTATTGAAATGGTGTGTGAATATTCCGTATTTAGCGCAAAAATGCTAATTTTGCCTTGAACAAAAATCTTTGAATATGATTGATTACATCAAGGGAATAATAGTCGAGCTCTCCCCTGCCGAGTTGATTCTGGAGAACAACGGCATCGGGTACAGCATTCTGATTTCGTTGCAGACTTTTCAGGCGTTACAGGATAAAAAAGAAGCGACAGTTTACATATTCCATTACCTTCGTGAGGATGCGGAGCTGTTCTACGGATTCGCAACGAAGGATGAACGCGAGCTGTTCGAGCTGCTGATCAGCGTGTCTGGAATTGGTGTGAATTCGGCCAGAATGATGCTTTCATCGCTCTCAGCCGAAGAGATCAGACAGGCGATTTTGTCCGAGGACATCGCAAGGATCAAGAGTGTGAAAGGTATCGGTGTGAAGAGTGCGCAGAGGCTTGTTTTGGAGCTCAAGGACAAAATTGTCAAGGGTGAAGGGGCGGATTCTACAGAGTTATTTGGTGGTAACCGCAGTGAGATTGTCGAGGAAGCCAGCCGCGCGCTTGTTATGCTCGGCTTCGCAAAACCTGCCGTAAACAAAGCCATTCAGGCTGTTCTCAAGGCCAATCCTAACGCAAAAGTTGAACAGATTATTAAGTCTGCGTTGCAGATGATGTAGATATATTTCCGCTTACGGCGGCAAAAGTAAAAAGGCTTTGACTACCATTCACCCGGATAGGGCGCGCGCAGCGCGTAGGTAGTCAAAGCCTTTTTTACTTTTGCCTTAACGCATAACAAATCCACTACGCAAAACTCTCTACGATAGGCTGAATGAATATGGCCTAAACCACCATTTACCCGGATAGGGCGCGAAGCGCAGGTGGCTCAGGCCATATTCATTCAGCCGCTATTATCGTAGTTATCGCCCGAAATAAACAAGCAGAACGGAAATGTCGGACGGAGAGACTCCGGAGATACGGGAGGCCTGGGCGATGGTGGTGGGCTTGTAGAGGGAGAGCTTCTGGCGACATTCGATCGTCAAGCCGGAGACTTTACTGAAATCAAAATCCTGAGGAATCTTCAGATCTTCGAGACGGGAGATTTTTTCAGCGATGGATTTTTCACGCTCAATGTAACCTTTATACTTGATTCCAATCTCAACGGAATCGATTATTTCCTTACGTGCATATTTTTCAGCCGCACTCCCCTCCTCCGGCAACCCTACCGAAAACTTATCAAATGTTCCACGTGGAACAAAATTCAATAAACCAGCCAGTGAAATCTCCGGACGAGAAGCCAGATCAGAAATGCGCTTCGACTCCGAAAGGACAGCGGAATTATGTTCGGCAAGATATTCATTAATTATGTCAGCACGCATATTCACGCTATCACACATCTGAGAAAGTGATGCAACTGCTGAATACTTCTTTTGCATCAACACATATCTTCTCTCAGAGGCGAGACCAATTCTGTAAGATTTTTCCGTGAGCCTCAAGTCGGCATTATCCTGACGAAGCAGGATCCTGTACTCGGCGCGGGAGGTGAACATTCTGTACGGCTCATCAACACCCTTCGTGATTAAATCATCTATCAAGACGCCAATGTAAGCCTCATCACGACGAAGAATGAACGGATTTTTGTCGTGGACCTTCAAATGGGCGTTGATTCCGGCGATAATTCCCTGAGCACCAGCCTCTTCGTAGCCGGTAGTACCGTTAATCTGACCCGCAAAGTACAGGTTTTCAATATCTTTCAACTCAAGAGTGGCCTTCAGTTGCGTCGGATCGAAATAATCATATTCAACAGCGTAGGCAGGTTTGAATATTTTGGCATCCTCCAGCCCTTCTATGGAGTGCAAAGCATCCAACTGGACATCCAAAGGAAGCGACGAGGAGAAACCCTGGAGATAATATTCATTGATCCCCCTCCCCTCCGGTTCGAGGAAAAGTTGATGGGAGGTTTTGTCCGGGAAGACCCGGAGTTTGTCTTCGATGCTTGGGCAGTACCTCGGACCACGGCCGGTGATCATTCCGGTGAACATCGGAGAATCCTTGAAGCCCGACCTCAAGATGTCGTGAACTTTCTCGTTCGTGTGAAGGATGAAGCAAGGCATCTGACTCCCCAGCCCCTGTGCCGCCGACGGAACATCAAGATAAGAGAATTTTTCAGGCTCGCCGTCGCCAAGCTGCTGAAGAAGTCTCGAAGTGTCAACAGAAGAAATATCAATGCGAGGAGGAGTCCCCGTCTTCATCCGACCGGTCCGAAGACCAAGACCGACGAGTTGCTCAGTCAATCCATGAGAAGACAACTCCCCTATCCTGCCTCCCTCGAAAGTTGTGCGGCCTATGAACATCCGACCATTCAGGAACGTTCCGGTGGCCAAAACAACCGCCCGAGATTTGAAAATTGCCCCGGTATTTGTCTTGACTCCGCAGATTTTCGCATTCTCAAAGAGGAAAGAAGTTACAAAATCGGCGTAAATATCTAATTTACAATTCTTTTCAAGAATATTCCTCCAGTATGAGGAAAAGAACTGTTTATCGCACTGGGCGCGCGGACTCCACATAGCCGGCCCCTTAGAGCGGTTCAGCATCCGGAACTGGAGAGTCGAGGCATCAGTGACCAGTCCCATCATTCCACCGAGTGCGTCAATCTCCCGGACAATCTGTCCTTTCGCGATTCCGCCTATCGCCGGGTTGCAGGACATACGGGCGAAACTCGTAAGGTCAGCATTGATCAGCAAAACAGACGAGCCAAGATTGGCGGCGGCAGCGGCAGCCTCGCAACCGGCGTGTCCCCCACCGACAACAATCACATCGTATGAATATGTCATATTCAAGAAAAATCAATTTTTACGGAACATCCGCCGAAGTGGCGAAATAAAATGCTAAAAATGAATATTCCCTAAAAGCATCAGGCGTTGCCTCGAAGGCCAAGGTAATAGTCCTCCTTCTCACGCATCACCTTCTGGTCCTCTGGCGTGTGGTCATCGTAACCTATAAGATGAAGGAGTCCATGGACTATGACGCGGTGAAGTTCCTCATCAAATTCGGTCCCGAACTCGATAGCGTTTTCGCGGACGCTGTCTATACTTATAAATAGGTCACCCGAGAGCTTGTTTCCTTCGCAATAATCAAAGGTAATGACATCGGTGAAATAGTCGTGATGAAGGTAACGAATATTCACGTCAAGAATGTAATTATCTGAACAAAAGATAATTGAGATGTCGCCAAGAGTCTTTATCTCACTTCCGGCGACCATTCTAAGCCATCTGTTGTTGGCAAGTTTGTTCTTGAACTCGAACTTTATGTCCTCGCAGTAATACCTGACCATAACCCTAAATTTTACGCAAATCTACAACTAATAATTCAAAAAATTTGAAATGACAATTATTATTTCTATCTTTGAAAGCCTATTGGAAGGTTTTGCCTTCAGGCACATAACAAATGATTGTTAAAATTAATTACTGATATGGAGATCAAGAAAACACCAAAAGCCGATCTTGAGAACAGAAGGACTCTCTACACGGAGATCGGACTCGTGGTTGCTCTTCTCGTAGTCTGGGGAGCTTTTTCCTACAGCACTAAGGAGAAGGCTGTAGCCAGCCTGGGCGAAGACACTCAGGTAGTTGAAGTTGAGGATATGGTTCCTATTACCCAGGAGACCCCTCCACCACCACCAGAGGCACCGAAGATTCCTGTTCTTTCCGACCAGATCGACATCGTAGAGGATGATATCAAGGTTGAAGACAACTTCATGAGCCTTGAGGATGATGCCAATCTCGGAGTCGAGATCATGGACTACGTCGAGGAAGTAAAGGAGGAAGTCGTTGAGGAAGAGGCTATTCCGTTCCAGTTGGTTGAGGAGAAGCCTTCATTCAACGGTGGAGACGCCAACGAGTTCTCAAAGTGGGTAAACTCCAAGCTTCAGTACCCTGAGATCGCAAAGGAGAATGGTGTTCAAGGACGTGTTACCCTTCAGTTCACCGTTAATCCTGACGGTTCCGTAAGCAACGTGAAGGTTCTTCGTGGAGTTGACTCATCACTTGACAAGGAGGCCGTCAGAGTCGTTTCTATGTCACCGAAGTGGAAGCCGGGAAAGCAGCGTGACCGCGCTGTGAAGGTAACCTACACCTTCCCTGTTATCTTCCAGCTGAGATAATAAGAAACTAAATGAATATCAAGGCCGTCCCCAACCGGATGGCCTTTTTTTGAATATTAAGGTAATGTCGCTTCGACAAGCTCAGCGACAGAATTAATTGAATATGGAAGAACTAATAGAAAAAGCCGTCTTTGTCGGCATCATCAGACAGAACGATGACGACAGAAAGGTAATGGAATATCTTGACGAACTTGAGTTCCTGGCGGAGACCGCCGGGGCAAAGGGAGACAAGAAATTCGTGCAGAGGCTTGACAAGCCGGAGAAAGCCACCTACATAAGAAGCGGAAAGCTGCAGGAGATTGCAGATTACTGCGAGGAAAACGAAATCAAATATGTGATATTCGATGACGAGTTGACCGGAATGCAGCAGAGGAACATCGAGAAGGTAATCAATTGCAGTTCAGTGATTGACAGAACCAGTCTCATCCTTGAGATATTCGCTCAGCGCGCCAAGACATCCTACGCCAAGATGCAGGTCGAGCTTGCACGCTACAACTATATGCTACCGAGACTGGCAGGAATGTGGACCCACCTTGAGAGACAGAGAGGCGGTATGGGCACGAGAGGTGGTATGGGTGAGACCCAGATCGAGATCGACCGCCGTATAGTCAAGGAGAGGATAGCAAGGCTGAAGGAACAGTTGAAGAAAGTCGATAAGCAAATGGCCACGCAAAGGGGTAATAGAGGCTCTATGGTGCGACTTTCCCTCGTAGGATATACCAACGTAGGTAAAAGCACAATAATGAACCTACTGGCCAAATCTGACGTTTTTGCCGAGAACAAGCTTTTCGCAACCCTCGACACAACCGTCAGAAAGGTCGTGATCGAGAACGTTCCGTTCCTTCTGAGCGACACGGTAGGATTCATCAGAAAGCTCCCTACGCAGCTCGTGGAGGCCTTCAAAAGTACACTGGACGAGGTTCGTGAGGCTGACATACTTCTGCACGTAGTGGACATCTCACACCCAGGCTTCGAAGAGCAGATGGAGGTTGTGGAGAGAACCCTAAAGGAAATAGGCGCAAGCAACAAACCTGTCTTCGTGATTTTCAACAAGATAGATGCCTACACCTACGAGGAATACGATGAGTTCTCCCTAACCCCGAAAGGCAAGGAGAACCGCTCTCTGGACGAGTTGAAAAACAGCTGGATAGCGCAGGAGAAGACCCCGTGCATATTCATCTCCGCCATCAACAAGACCAACATCGAGAAGCTCCGCAGCGATATCTACAAGATGGTCGCCGAAATCCACGCAGGACGCTATCCGTTCAATAATTTCTTGTGGTAAAGATCAATACCAAGCGTAAATAAAGGCTAACAATAGCTTCTTTAAGGCCAACAAAAATTAATATCCTGAATTTTGCACGTTACCAAAATTCAGGATATTAATTTTTGCTTGGCTATTAAGTTTTCAACTATACTAGCATTCATATATTCTAAACAGTAAAACTAAGTCAGCGCCAATATAATATGCCGGATTTTGGTTACGTGCAAAATCCGGCATATTATATTGGGCTGACTCTTCGTCAGTTATGTCTTTTACTGAGGGGTCACTTCGACAAGCTCAGTGACCGAAGTGACCGAAGAATCTACTCAGAGAATTTCGCCTTGAGGAACTCACGGTTGAGACGGGCGATGTGGTCGATGGAGATTCCCTTAGGGCACTCCATCTCGCAGGCACGGGTGTTCGTGCAGCTACCGAAGCCGAGCTCCTCCATCTTCGCGACCATATTCCTGGCCCTTCTGGCGGCCTCTGGACGGCCTTGAGGAAGCAGAGCGAGGGAACTTACCCTTGCGGCCACGAACAGCATTGCGGAGCCGTTCTTACAGGTCGCCACGCAGGCGCCGCAACCAACGCAGGCAGCCGCGTCCATACTCTTCTCAGCATTCTCGTGAGAGATAAGGATGTTGTTGGCATCCTGGGCGGAACCGGTTCTGACAGAGATGAATCCGCCAGCCTGAAGGATCTTGTCGAACGCGCTGCGGTCAACGACCAAGTCCTTGATGATAGGGAAACCAGCGCTTCTGAAAGGCTCCACGGTGATGGTAGCGCCATCCTTGAAGTGACGCATGAAGAGCTGGCAGGTGGTGACATGATCGTCCGGACCGTGAGCGCGGCCGTCAACGAACAACGAGCATGCACCGCAGATACCCTCGCGGCAGTCGTGGTCGAAAGACACAGGACCGCTGCTCTGGCAGCCTCTGTCAACGGCTACTGGATCGTTACCCTCACGGATCAGCTGCTCATTGAGGATGTCAAGCATTTCGAGGAAAGAGGCGTCCTCCTCTATTCCGGAAATATGATAAGTCTCAAAATGACCTTGTTCCTTGGCGTTCTTCTGACGCCATATCTTAAGATTGAAATCCATAGCCGATTCTAGTCTTTATAATTTCTTGTTTTAACTTCGATGAACTCGTACTTGAGAGGCTCCTTGTGAAGCTCAGGCTCCTGGCCTTCTCCCTTGTACTCCCAGGCGGCGACATACATGTAGTTGGCGTCGTCTCTCTTGGCCTCTCCTTCCTCGGTCTGGCTCTCGACACGGAAGTGACCGCCGCAGGACTCGTTCCTGTTCAGGGCGTCACGTGCCATGAGCTCGCCGATCTCGAAGAAGTCCTCAAGCCTTAGGGCCTTCTCAAGTTCCTGGTTGAACTGATACTGCTCTCCTGGAACACAAACATCCTTGTAGAACACAGCCTTGAGGTCGTTGATCTCCTTGATTGCCTTCTTCAGACCTTCCTCGCTGCGGGCCATGCCTACATACTCCCACATGATGTTTCCCAACTTCTTGTGGATGGAGTCAACAGTCTGCTTGCCCTTGATGGCGAAGAGTCTGTCGATTCTGGCCTGAACATCTTTCTCGGCCTTGTCGAAGGCAGGGTTGTTGATGTCGGTCTTAGGCTCGGCGAACTTGTGTGAAAGGTAGTCGGCGATGGTGATAGGCAGCACGAAGTAGCCGTCAGCCAGACCCTGCATGAGGGCGGAGGCTCCAAGACGGTTTCCACCGTGGTCTGAGAAGTTGGCCTCACCGATGGCGTAGAGTCCAGGGATGGTTGTCTGAAGATCGTAGTCAACCCAGATGCCGCCCATCGTGTAGTGGATGGCAGGGTAGATCATCATAGGCTCCTCCCAAGGGCTTACGTTATTGATCTTGAAGTACATGTCGAAGAGGTTGCCGTAACGCTCCTGTACCCTCTGGTGTCCGAGGCGCTTGATGGCGTCGGAGAAGTCGAGGAACACCGCGAGACCTGTCTCGTTGACACCGAAGCCGGCGTCGCATCTCTCCTTGGCGGCTCTTGAGGCCACGTCACGAGGAACAAGATTGCCGAATGCAGGGTAACGGCGCTCAAGATAGTAGTCACGGTCCTCCTCAGGGATCTGCGAAGGCTTGATCTCGTGTTTGCGGAGCTTCATCACATCCTCCATCTTCTTAGGAACCCAGATACGTCCGTCGTTACGCAGGGACTCTGACATAAGGGTCAGCTTGCACTGCTGCTCGCCGTGTACCGGGATGCACGTAGGATGGATCTGCGCGAAGCAAGGATTTGCGAAATAGGCTCCTTTCTTGTAGCACTGCCATGCGGCCGAACCATTGCTGTTCATGGCGTTGGTTGAAAGGAAGTATGTGTTGCCGTAGCCACCGGTTGCGATAACCACAGCGTGGGCGCCGAATCTCTCAAGCTTGCCGGTGACGAGGTTGCGGGCGATGATACCCTTTGCCTGGCCGTCGATGATGACGAGGTCAAGCATCTCGTGGCGAGGATAGCTCGTAACGGTTCCCGCTGCGATCTGGCGGTTGAGAGCCGCGTAAGCTCCGAGAAGGAGCTGCTGTCCGGTTTGTCCACGGGCGTAGAACGTACGGCTTACCTGAACACCTCCGAACGAACGGTTGGCCAGGTAGCCGCCGTACTCACGGGCGAAAGGAACACCCTGGGCGACGCACTGGTCGATAATGGCCGCGCTGACCTCGGCGAGACGATAGACATTCGCCTCACGGCTGCGGTAGTCACCTCCTTTGATCGTGTCGTAGAAGAGACGATAGACAGCGTCATTGTCATTCTGATAGTTCTTAGCGGCATTGATACCACCCTGGGCGGCGATGGAGTGCGCGCGGCGAGGTGAGTCACTGATGCAGAAAACCTTGACATTGTAGCCAAGCTCACCGAGAGTAGCGGCTGCGGAAGCGCCGCCAAGTCCGGTACCGACAACGATGATTTCAAGCTTTCTTCTGTTGTTCGGATTGACGAGTCGGAGTTCCGACTTACGTTTGGTCCATTTCTCGGCCAAAGGACCGTCAGGAATCTTTGAGATTAATTTATCGGCCATATTCTGAATATGTTATTTATAAAATTCCAAATGAAATCGCAATAAGTCTGCAATTTTAGTCATTTTTCTCGTAATCAGCAATTTTATGAACCATTTTCGGCGATTTACCTGCACATATTTTATGATAGCGCCGGTAAATCCGTCTGGTGAAGCGGTCATAACGCCGCACTGACATGTCGTTTGAAAAATGACGATCGACATATTTCTCAACCTCGCGGCAGTCACTCTCGCAACCATATTCAAAACCCAAAGCCTCCTTCAAGGCAAGAGCGGCGTCACAAATGGCGGCGTTGTCACTTTCACGAGACTTTTTCATATAGTCAGGAATATGATCGCTCCCGAAAACCTTCAGCGGCACATAGACCGTGCTTGTCGGGCTGCCGAGAAGCGTCCACATCACCGTCCTCGAAGGATCCTCCCCCGGAGCGACTCCCTCAAAGACCACGGAAGCCGATGTGATGTCACGCATAATCGGCTTGCCGGAGCGGGAAATCTCATTAAAAAGGAATATGTGATCAGCAGTGCCCACATCAGCGGAAGTCATTATGTCAGAAGCCTTTTCAAAGCGGTCAACGCCCTTGCGGTCCTCCTTGCGGCCACTCCGCGTGAAGTTCGTCACGACCATATACCCGCCCGGCTGGTCGGCCACGATGTATTTCTTCCAGGAATGGTTGTTCACCTCGTAATAAGCGGCCTCGCCGAGCGCGTCGATGATGCCGAAATTGGCCTCCACACCCCAAGGCTTCGGAAGCGAGTCGAGCATATTCTCAAAGTCTTGCAGACTGCGGCATATTCCAAGAGCCTTGTACATCACAATTCCCTCTTTGTCCATTTCGGAGGAAGGAACGTCGTCATCATTGAGGTCGTAGGTGGCGGTGTTCATTATGCAGAAGCCGGCGGAATTGACTCCTGACCACACTTCCCCACCCTGCGACGGCGAGTTCACAAGACCTATGAATGAATATATGCTCCCTTGGAACCATTCCATCCTGTTGTTCAGATCACCGGTGTCGCGATGCTTGAGCATCACCGGCCGCCCGTCAGCCCGCACTCCCCCGGAAATGATCACGGAAGTGCAGCAAAATGCTTTGAATGAAATGAATATGAACGCCGCGGCGGCAATGAATATCTTAGAAAAGTGTCCCATCCTCATCTTTTTTAGCCTCAAGCTCAGCATCCAGTCCAAGATGATGGTAAGCCATCTCGGTGGCGATTCTTCCTCTTTGGGTGCGCACGATGAAGCCTTCCTTTATAAGGAACGGCTCATAGACCTCCTCGAACGTGCCTTGGTCCTCACTGATAGCGGTGGCTATTGTATTGGCTCCGACCGGGCCTCCCTTGAAAGTGGTGATTATCGTGCGGAGGATCTTGTTATCAATCGAGTCCAGTCCCCTCTTGTCGATCTTCAGCTTGTCAAGGGCGTAACGGGATATGTCAAGATCTATATGCCCGTCCCCCATCACCTGGGCGAAGTCACGGACACGCTTGAGGAGAGCGTTGGCGATTCGTGGCGTTCCACGGCTTCTCAGAGCGATCTCCTTGGCAGCCTCGTCGTCGATCGTCACGTTCAGGATCCTGGCGCTACGGCGCACGATCCTTATCAAATCTGAAGTGTCGTAATATTCAAGGGCACAGTTGATTCCGAATCTTTCCCGCAGCGGCGCGGTGAGCAGTCCGCTTCGAGTCGTGGCACCGACAAGAGTGAACGGATTGAGTGAGATCCTGACCGATCTCGCTCCAGGGCCCTTGTCTATCATAATATCTATGACATAGTCCTCCATCGCCGAGTAGAGATATTCCTCGACCTCAGGAGAGAGGCGGTGGATCTCGTCTATGAAAAGCACGTCACCGGTCTCCAGTGATGTCAGAAGGCCGGCAAGGTCACCAGGCTTGTCAAGCACAGGGCCGGACGTCACCTTCATGTTCACTCCCATCTCGTTGGCTATGATGTGCGCGAGGGTGGTCTTTCCAAGGCCCGGAGGCCCGTGAAAGAGCACGTGGTCAAGGGCTTCGCCCCTCATCTTGGCCGCCTTCACATAGATGTTCAGATTGGACACTATCTCCTTCTGTCCGGTGAAATCTTCCAACCCTTGCGGGCGGATAATTCCGTCTAAATCCTTATCTTTGCCGGCGTTTGTGCTGTGCGGATCAAATTCTGTCATCAGAAAGTGTTTTAATCAGTACAAAGATAGTGAAAACCGCCGGAAGAAAGCAACATCTTGCAGCGACGTGGCGCAAAACCAAAAGTCAATAAATATAAATGAATGTAAATATTTAGACTTTTTGATTCTTATTAGAATGTTAATATGTTGATAACTAATTTTCGTTATTGAATATTAGACTGTTACAAATAGGATAGATTGTTGGTTACGCTATTGAAAAGCTTTTGAAGGATTGTTGAAAAGTGGGTCGCTCCTTGCTATGAACTTTTCCCAAGGCGTTTTCCACCGGGTTTTCAACAGCTTTTTAACATGATTCAGACGCCTATGTTGATAAGTTCGGCATCCTCCGAAAAACTCTCCGGGAAGCTCGTCTCGGGGAAGGATATATATTGTAAAGGACTCTTCCTGTCCGCCAGATGGTTCGTGGTCTCGCAGGTAGCTTCAGGTGGCACCAACGTGATAGTGCTTCCTGATCGTGAGAGCGCTGAATATTGCAGTTCTGACCTTTACGCTCTTACTGACGGGGACATTGTCTTTTACCTGCCAGACAGCGGTAAGGGTGTTGAGAGGAGTAACTACAAGTCTTCGCTCGGGGTCCAGAGGACTTCCGCCGTGGGGAGGATTATGTCCAACGCGGACAATTCCTCAAGACTGTTCATCGTGACCTATCCCGAGGCGCTGGAAGAACTGGTTCCGGCTCCGGACAAAATCAACTCCTCTATCCTTAAAATCTCTGAAGGTCAGGAGATTTCGCATGACACCATCCGCGACATACTTGCCGGCCAGGGGTTCGAGAGGGTGGATTTCGTCTCTGCTCCGGGGCAATATTCAATAAGAGGTGCGATTATCGATATATTCTCATATTCATTCAACTATCCGTTCAGGGTGTCATTTTTCGGGGATGAGGTTGAGAAAATCCATGTGTTCGACTGCAACACACAGCTTTCGGTCGAGGAGAGGAAGGAGGTCGAGATATTCCCGGACCTTGCCGCTGAGACTTCCGAGGCTGAAGGGGTGAGTCTTGCGAGCCTGTTTCCGGAAGGTACGGTTGCTTGGCTTGACTCTTCGGACATGTACAAGGACAGAAGTTTCTTTCATGATCTGAACAGGTTCAGGAGGGTGTTTCTTGAGATTCCTCTTGATGCGGATCCTGGGGATGCCGTGGCGTTCAACATAACTCCCCAGCCGGTGTTCAACAAGAACTTCGAGCTTCTTACGGCGGACATCCGGCAGAACATGGAACGAGGGTACAAGGTGTTCATATTCAGTGATAAGAATTCTCAGATAGAGCGTTTGAAGTCGATTCTTATCGAGAACAGCGGGCTTGTGCCTGAGTTTGTGGCTGGAAAGAACATTCATTCAGGGTTCGTCGATCAGGAGGACAGAATCTGCTGCTACTCAGACCATGAGATTTTCGACCGTTTCCACAGGGTGAGTGTCAGAAGGACAGTGGAGAAGAGCGAACAGTTGACACTTAACGACTTGACTGCATTCAACATAGGTGACTATGTGGTGCACATCGATCACGGTGTCGGGGTGTTCGGCGGTCTTGTCAGGATGAGGGATGACAAAGGCAGGATGCATGAGGTAGTGAAGCTGATGTACAAGGACGGGGATGTTGTGTTCGTGTCCGTGCATTCGCTGAACAAGATTTCCCGTTTCCGTTCAAAGGATGGCGTTCCTCCTAAGGTAAACAAGCTTGGCTCAAAGACTTGGCAGAATCTCAAGCTCAGCGCCAAGTCCAAGATAAAGGACATCGCCAAGGATCTGATCCAGCTTTACGCCAAGCGGAAGACCACGAAAGGATTCGCCTACTCCCCTGACAGCTATCTTCAGGAAGAGCTGGAGTCGTCATTCATGTACGAGGACACTCCGGATCAGGAGTCGGCCAACAAGGCGGTGAAAAAGGATATGGAGGACAACAGCCCTATGGACAGGCTTGTCTGCGGGGATGTCGGATTCGGAAAGACCGAGATTGCGATCAGGGCGGCCTTCAAGGCTGTGACTGACGGTAAACAGGTCGCCGTGCTGGTGCCTACCACGATACTTTCGCTTCAGCACTACACGACTTTCTCGTCTCGGCTGAAGGACTTCCCTTGTACCATCGATTACGTGAGCAGATTGCGTACAACAAAGGAAATCAATGACATAAAGGATAGGTTGAAGAACGGTCAGCTGGACATAGTGATAGGTACGCACAAGCTGCTCGGCAAAGGTTTCGATTTCAAGGACCTGGGACTTCTTATCATCGACGAGGAGCAGAAGTTCGGTGTCTCTACCAAGGAGAAACTACGTCAGGTGAAGGCCTCTGTGGACACTCTGACTCTGACGGCCACCCCTATTCCTCGTACCTTGCAGTTCTCGTTGCTCGGGGCCAGGGATCTGTCCATCATCAACACTCCCCCGCCGAACAGGATTCCTACGCAGACCGAGATCATCCTGTTCGACAAGGATGAGATCAGGAGCATAATCAATTATGAACTCAACCGTGGCGGACAGCTCTTCTTCATACATAATAAAGTGGAGGAACTTTCTTCGATTCACGAGATTCTGCACAGGCTTGTGCCGGACATGAAGATTTGTGTGGCTCATGGTCAGATGGAATCCAAGGAGTTGGAGAACAGGATGTTGGATTTCATCCGTGGGGATTACGATATGCTTCTTTGCACCACGATAATCGAGAACGGTCTTGACATCCCGAACGCCAACACGATCATCATCAACCAGGCGCAGAACATCGGCCTGAGCGACCTGCACCAGCTTAGGGGGCGTGTCGGAAGGTCTGGCAGAAAGGCGTTCTGTTACCTGATAGTCCCTCCGCTCGTCACCATCACCGACGATGCCCGCAGAAGGCTCAAGGCCATCGAGGAATTCTCCGACCTTGGAAGTGGGTTCAACATAGCGATGCAGGATCTTGACATCCGCGGCGCCGGGAACCTTCTTGGAGCCGAACAGAGCGGATTCATCACGGACATGGGGTACGAGACCTACCAGAAAATCCTTGCGGAGGCTATGGAGGAACTCGGGGTCGAGACCGGAATATCCACGGTCCACACCGACGAGTCGTTTGTCGAGGACTGCACCATAGAGACGGATCAGCCTGCCATGATTCCGGATTCGTACATTGACATAACAGCCGAGAAAATAAGAATTTACAAGCAGCTTGACGGCATGACCAGCGACAAGGAGATAGACAGGATCAAGTCTCAGCTTGTGGATCGTTTCGGCGAGATGCCTTTGGAGCTGGACAACCTCTTTGATGTGGTCAAGATCAGGAATCTTGGCGGAAAACTTGGGTTCGAGAAGATCATAATAAAGAATGGAATGATGATCATGTTCTTCATAGCCAACCAGATGTCGCCTTACTACAAGTCGAAGGTCTTTACTGGAATATTACAGAACATCAACGCCAACGACCGGCTTTTCAACATCAAGCAGTCAGAAGGAAAACTCAAGATTGTGAGTCGGGGAATAGATTCTTTGCCGAAAGCTCTTCAGACTCTGAATATATTGAAATAAAATTGCTACCTTTGAAAGTTTGCCCGTTTTTGACAATGCCGAATCTTTTGGTTGAAATAGGAAACACTGCCCTCAAGGCGGCCTGGTCCGAAGGAATCACCCTCGGAAAGACTTTCCGTTACCAGGGCGAGAAGATGTTTGAATATGTTGACTCGCTGGTGGAGAAGGAAAAGCCGGCGGTGATGGTAATTTCATCCACGATAGAGATCGGGATCAAGGAAGAGGAGAACCTCCGCTCTAAATGCGGAATCCTTGTGATTCTGGACGGGCGGCACACGGACATTGCCTGTGAATATGACCTGCCGGCTTACCTGAGTCCGGACAGGGTAGCCTCGGTGATAGCCGCGAGGTATCTTTTCAAGGACAAGGGCAGCATTGTGTTTGATTTCGGAACCACTCTGACGATCGATGTGATAGAATCAGACGGGAAATATGCCGGAGGCAACATCTCCCCAGGATTCAGGACACGGTTCAAGTCTCTGTCGAGATATTCAAGGACACTCCCTCTTGTGGACACTCCCCTTTCCGTCAGACAGACAGGTGATTCGCTCCAGTCGTCGATTGAGTCCGGCGTTGTGTCAGGCATAATGTTTGAAATAAAGGGTTACCTGTCTTTATTTCCCGAAAAAATGGTGGTTTTTACGGGGGGAGACGCTTTATATTTTGCAAAAAGAATGAAAAACTCCATCTTTGCAGTCTGCAATCTTGTATTGATGGGGTTGGCCTTAATAGCTGACAAGTATTATGTTGAAAGGAACGGTTAATAAGATACTCCTGTTTGTGGTGATGTCGTTCTGTGTTCTCCCTCTGAGCGCCCAGGATGACGCGTATAATGCCTATACCCCATATTCCATGTTCGGAATCGGGGACATCTCCAAGCAGGGTACGGCCTACAACAAAAGTATGGGAGGTGTCGGCATAGCCACCAGGGACAAAGGGCACATCAATATACTCAATCCGGCCGCGGTCACGGCCAGGGAGGAAAAATCGTTCATGGCCGATTTCGGCGTGGCGCAGGGTAACAGGTATTATGCCCAGCACGACATGAAATCGTCCAACAACACGTTCAACTTCTATGATTTTGTGATTTCGTTCCCTGTGTATAAATCTCTTGCGATGTATGCTGGGGTGACTCCATACAGTGATGTAGGCTACGAGATGACTTCCAAGATAACCGACCCGGCCATCATATCTTCAACTGGAGTGATAACAAACACTGTTCAGGGGTATGGAGGCATGACCAACATTTTTTTAGGAGCCGGTTATGAAGTCATAAAAGGTCTTTCCGTAGGTGTCGAAGGACAGTACTATTTTGGTAACCTGCACAAGACCAATAATTTCGTGATGACAAACTCCACTTATAGGAGTATATCCAGCGGTTTCAACATGAATCTTGACGCCGTTACGGCCAGATTCGGAGTGCAGTACGAGACAAGGCTGACACAAGGTTTGTCCGCTGTCATCGGTGCCACTTATCGTTTGGGCACAAGCCTGAAAGGAAAAGTGGAAAGATATGAGATCCAGTCCATTTCCTCGATAAACGATTCGACTCCTTCTCCAAGGAGTTATACGGACACATTGGGCAGGGGACAGGTCAAGCTGGCCAGCGAGTTAGGTGTCGGTATAGCCTTGAAGGGAGGTGGCAAATGGACCGCTGAGATCAATTACATTCGTTCCGACTGGAGTTCCTCCGGAATGAACAAGATTCCTGGTTTCGCAAGTGTCGGCAACGCAGTGTTCAGCGCGTCCACCGCACAGTCCGTAAGGGCAGGTTTCTCGATAGTTCCGAACCGGAATGATATTCGTTACTACAGTAAGAGAGTGACTTACAGGGCGGGCGCCTATTGGGATCAGGCTTCATGCAAATTGGACGGCAAGGCTATAAACGCTGTCGGTATCACATTAGGAGCCACTCTTCCAGTATTCAGATGGAGCAACGGACTGACGTTGGGCGTTGATTTCGGCCAGAGGGGAGCGTTGACCGGGAATATGGTCAGGGAAAGGTATGTTAACTTTAACATAGGAATCAATATCTTCGACATTTGGTTCCTGAAACCGATGTATAACTAATTAGGAAAATATTAACACACAACCATGAAAAGGATTACACTAGTACTGTTGACTCTTGTTGCGGCCACTTTCGGCACGAAGGTTTCCGCTCAGGGAAAGTATGGCGCGGACAGCGCTGAATGCATTAAGTATCTGTCTTATTATCAGGAGTATTACAAGCAGAAGAACTACACCGAGGCTCTCCCTAACTGGAGAAAGGCCTTCAAACTCTGTCCTCCTACCGCAAGCCAGAACATGCTGCTTAACGGTATGACCCTCCTTGGTAAGGAAATCGTCAAGACCAAGGACGCGCAGACACGCGCCGCGATGATTGACACCGTCCTTACCCTCAATGACCTCAGGGCGCAGTACTATCCTAAATACGCTGTGGCTGCCTATAACTCAAAGGGACAGTATATCACACAGTATTATAAGGACCCTCAGGTAGTTTATGATCAGTTGAACAAGATCATCGAGATCAATCAGGAGAATGTGAAGCCAAGCCTTCTTCTTCTCGATCTTAACTCAGCCATAGAACTTTACAAGAAATCAGCCATCGGCGCCGAGGATGTGATCAACACTTACCAGAAAGCCATCGCTCTTCTTGACAAGGCGGGAAACGCTGAGGAGAACGCCAAGATCAGGTCTGACATCGAAGGGCTCTTCATCACGAGCCAGGTGGCCAGCTGCGACAACCTCATCGCTCTGTTCACTCCTCGTTTCGAGGCTGATCCTGACAATATGGATCTCATCACCAACATCGTGAAGATGCTTGGTTCTACAGATGGATGCCAGAACAATGATCTGTTCCTTGGCGCTGTGACAAAGATGCATAAGAATGAGCCTTCAGCCTCATCTGCTTACTATCTTTACAAGCTTCATGCGGCAAAGGATGAGTCTTCCGAGGCCATCGAATATTTCGAGGAGGCTGTCTCGCTTTGCGCTGATGATGATCCTGTAAAGGCTGACTATATGATTGAGCTTGCGACATATTGCCTCAAGAACAACATCACAGGCAAGGCTTTGGATTATGCCAATAAGGCCGCCAGCCTTAAACCAGACCATCAGGGCAAGGCTTACTACCTTATCGCGACAATCTGGGGCGCCGCCCGTTGCGGAGGAAATGAGATCGAAAGCAGGGCTAAGTATTGGGTTGCCGTTGACTATCTGCAGAAGGCAAAGGCCGCGGACGATTCCCTGACTGAAGACTGTAACAAACTCATCTCGGCGTACAGTGTCTATTATCCTCAGAAGGCCGAGGCATTCATGTATGATGTTGTTGACGGACAGTCCTATACCGTGAACTGCGGTGGAATGCGCGCGACGACAACCGTAAGGACTCAGAAGTAGTTTTGAATTGAAACCAAACATATATAGGCTTATGATGATTGCAACCGCTTCGGCGGTTGCTTTCATCGTATTTTCCTGCAAGGGAAAACTGTCAGAGGCCGAGCGTCTGAATCTTGCCGAGACCCCGGTCCAGACTGTCGATAGTATGTTTGTGGTCCAGACCAGAAACGGAGGTATCCAGATGAGGGTGGAGGCCGATGTCATGGAAAGGTACGAGAACGACACCTGCTCCTACGAACTCTTTCCAAAAGGGCTTCATGCCTTCGCCTATACGGATGGTGACATGCTTGAGACAGTGCTCCATTCCAACAACGCCAAGCATTTCAAAAGCAAAAAGTCCACTGAGGAATATTGGTCCGCGTTCGGCAATGTGGTTGTTCAGAATGTGATCAATCAGCAGACTTTGGAGACCGACACGCTTTATTGGGACCAGGCCAACAAGGAAATATATACAGACTGTTATGTCAGGATGTTCTCAAATGACGGATTTCTGCAGGGATTCGGCATGAGATCAGACGAAATGGCGAGGAACGCGAGAATATTCAAGGCGTTCAACAGTGACCTGGTTGTCGTGCAGGATTCGACAAAGGTTATCATTGATTCTGTAAACTTTATTGGTCCTTTGCTTAAAAAATAATGGTTAATTGAATTAAAATCACTATCTTCGCACCCCAATACCTATTTTTGGAAATTATAAAAACGTAATACACAATGGCGATTCTTCAAAAAACTCGCGAAAAGGCCGGCATGGCAGTGTCTATCATCATTGCCTTGGCCCTTTTGTCATTCATTATTGACCCGCAGACACTTGAGACCGCGTTCAATGCTATGTCCTCAAGGAATGACGTGGGTGTGATTAATGGTAAGACTGTTTCTTATCTTGATTTTCAGCAGGATGTTGAAAAATTCACCGCCATCAATGAGATGGTGACCGGCTCCTCAGCCCAGAACGAACAGCAGCAGGAGCAGGTGCGCAACGCCGCATGGCAGAGCCTTTTGGACAAGTATCTTTTCATAAAGAACGCAAAGGCCGCGGGCATCAGGGTAGGTGAGGAAGAAATGAAGGAACTTCTTGCAGGAGACATGATCTCTCCGGTCATTTCCCAGAATCCGGCTTTCATGGATGAGGACGGCAACTTCTCGAAAGATGCTTTGCAGAATCTCATCAATAGTGTCTCACAGGATCAGACAGGAAGGATCAGTGAGTATTGGAACTACCTTCAGAACACAGTCTATACCCAGCAATTCTATGCCAAGTATGGTTCTTTGTTCACCCAGAGCAACTTCCAGAATCCTTTGATGCTCAAAAGAGCCATCGCCGAGAACAACAACACTACCAATGTGGATTTCGTGATGGTTCCTAACTACGGCGTTGACTCAACAGTCAAGGTAAGCGATGAGGAGGTCAGAAAATACTACGAGTCCCACAAAAAGATGTTCAGACAGAACGCCTCAAGGGATATGGAATATGTTGTCTTTGAGGTGAAGCCTTCAGAGACTGACATCAACGCCACAAATGACGCTATGGGTAAGGTGTATGACGAGTTCGCCACCACTGAAAACATGAAGTCGTTCCTGGCCAGAAACTCAGAGAGAAACTACAGTGAGTACTGGTTCAAGGCTGGTGAGCTTTCAACCGTCAACAAGGACATCTGCGAGTTTGTTGACAACAATGCCGCCGGTACTTCTCCTGTTGTCTCCGACAATAATGTGTTCTATGCCGCGAGGATTATGGCTACAGCCCAGATTCCTGATTCAGCCTATGTAAGGCATATCCTCCTTCAGAATGGTATGGAGAACAAGGCTGACAGCCTTCTTAACCTGCTTTCAAAGGGAGAGAGCTTCTCCAATCTTGCCGCCGCGTTCTCAGCAGACGGCAGAAGCGCCGCTGACGGTGAGCAGGGCAATATCGGCTGGATGACCCAGACTTACATGATTCCTGGTTTTGAATCTGTCCTCACAGCCCAGACAGGCAAGCCTTATATTGTGAAAACCCAGTATGGCACTCATATCGTAGAGGTTACCAAAAAGACCGCTCCGGTCGCCAAGAAGCAGGTGGCTATCCTTGAGAAGGCCGCTCTCGCCAGTGGTGAGACATTCAACAGCTACTACGCCCAGGCCAGCAATTTCTCAAAGATCGCTGCTGGCAAGTACAACAACTACAAGGCTGCTGTTGATTCAATGGGACTATACTCACATCCTTTGATGGTCAACGAGGCAACCTCCACTTACGGTTCGATTTCACAGGCCAAGGAGGTCACAAGATGGGTGTTTGACAACAAGGTCGGAAAGGTTTCCGAGATCATCACAGTCAACAACAACTATCTGTTCATAGCCACCGTGACCGGAATCCATAAGGAAGGCATCGCCAAACTCGATGAGGTCAAGGAAGTGGTTCGCCAGCGTCTCTATGCCGAGAAGGCCGCCGAGAAGGCCGCCGCTGACCTCGCCCAGAAGATTCAGGGAATCAATGACCTTCAGGCTATCGCTGACACACTTCACTCATCCGTCAGCACAGGTGTAGATGTAAGGTTCGCCACGATGGCTGGTCAAGGACTTGACCCTAAGTTCGTAGGTGCCGCTTCCGTGGCTCCTGAAGGCACAATCTGCGGACCTGTCGCTGGTACCATCGGTACGTATATATTCAAGGTTAATTCCCGCGACACCGGAGCCTTCTACACTGAGGATGACGCAAAGAACGCCGCCGCTCAGATCAACAACTACAGCACTCAGATGATTCTTCCGGTGATGATGTTGGAATCTGATGTCAAGGATCACAGGGCACGTTTCTATTAGTAGATAGTATAAAATTTTCATGGCGGGGAATAATCCGATTGGGTTATTCCCCGTTTTTTTTGCATGACGACTTTTATAATTGTCGTTTTTACTGCAAATATTGTCAAGGAAAATACAAGTTTGCCATAGTTGTTACTATCTTTAAAAACGTTAAAGGGAAAGTACTGTCAGATTTTTGATAACGATAACACTGTAACGTACTTAAAATATAACTTGTAGTTTAACAACATTAATTAATATGCACGATAGAAACCAAAAAGTTGCGTCCTGCCTTTCAAGGGTAAAGGCAGCGATAGTGGCTGTTCTCCTGCTTATGGTTGTCGGGACAGGCACCGCCTTGGCCCAGCAATCAGGCAAGACAATCACCGGTAAGGTGCTTGACGAGAACAATCAGCCGATGCCTGGCGTGACCATCATCGTAGATGGCACGACCAATGGTACGATGACCGGTCCCGATGGTACATTCACACTTGGGGGAGTCCCGTCCGGAGCCACTGTCATCGTGTCTTGTATTGGTTACACCGATCAGGTTCTTCCTGAGGGTAAATCAAATTATGTCGTGAGTCTTGTCCCTGACTCCGAGATGCTTGAAGAGACGGTTGTGGTGGCGTTCGGTCAGCAGAAGAAGCTTTCCGTGACCGGTGCGATCTCTACGGTCGCTTCAGCTGATCTCCGCAAGACCACGTCCACACGTCTGGACAACGCTCTTGCAGGACGTGTCACAGGTCTTACATCCATGCAGAGTGGAGGCGGCCAGCCGGGTGTCGATGGCGCCACAATGTACCTTCGAGGAGCTGCGACAACCAATGGAAAGAGTCCTCTGATCCTTGTGGACGGTGTGGAGCGTGACAACATCCGCACCGTAGACATGAATGAGGTCGAGAGCATCTCCGTCCTCAAGGACGCTTCCGCGACCGCGCTTTACGGTGTTCAGGGTGCGAATGGTGTGATCCTCATCCAGACCCGCAAGGGACAGAAGGGAAAGGCTCAGTTGAGCATCTCTTTCGACCAGAGCTGGACATCCTTCACCAAGGAACCTGACAGGCTTCATTCGTGGGAGTATTGCGAACTCAGAAACGAGGCGTTGTCCAACGACGGTTATGGTCCTCAGTTCTCAGAGGAGATCATCGCCAAGTACAAGAATCCCCTCCTTGGCTTGGACCCTACGTCACCTGACTACGATAATCAGGTCGCCATGCGCAAGGCTGTCTACTGTGACAATGACTTCTACAGGATGTATCTTAAGAAGAACACTCCTCAGTCACGAGCCAATGTCAACATCTCCGGAGGTACCGACTTTGTCAATTACTTCGTGAATGTCGGCTACATCCATCAGGGAGGTAACCTTAACACCGAGAGTCCGGACTATCTGGGGTACAATCCTCAGTGCTACATGGACAGGCTCAGCCTGCGTTCAAACCTTGATTTCCACATCACGAAGAGCCTTACCGCCTCGCTCAACATCGCCTCTTACGCCGAGAATGTGAACATGCCTGCGGTTGGCGCTCTTTACGGTGGTAATCCTGCCGCTGACGGTAATCAGCAGTGGATGATTACTGACCTTATCTATCAGTCGCAGACCATCCTTCCTATCTCTCCTGGCCCTACCACAGACTCAAGATTTGGAGCGGAAAGCGGTGCTTTTATAGGCTATAATTACCTTGACCGCTCCGCTTTCGAGATCATCAACCGCAGAGGTTTCCACACCAACAAGAGGAAGAACCTCAACACCCAGTTCTCTTTGAACTGGGATCTTAGCGAGCTGGTCACCAAGGGATTGAGCATCACAGGAATGGCTGCCTACGACACCTACAACAGAGGTATACTGGAAGGACTCAAGCAAGAGCAGTTCTACTATGCTAACGTTGACTACAAAAATGACAGTCTTTCCTATTCATTGCACGAGAGAGATACCTTTCCTTTGACAATGTCTTCATGGAGGTCATCCAACTATCAGTTGTATGTACAGGGTTCCGTGAACTATGCCAGAACCTTCGGCAAGCACAACGTCACCGGAATGGTGACGGCGTACAGAAAGTACTGGGAGACGACAGCTGCAGAGATTCCTTACAACGTTATCGGTACGGCGGCGCGCGCCACATATTCATTTGACGACAGGTATCTTGTCGAGGCCAACCTTGGTTACAATGGATCGGAGCAGTTCGCCCCTTCGAAGAGGTTCGGTCTTTTCCCTTCGGCGTCACTTGGATGGATCGCCAGCAACGAGTCGTTCCTTAAGGACAACGAGTACATCACCTGGTTGAAGTTCAGAGGGTCTTACGGTCTTGTGGGTAACGACTCTATGGGTGGCTTAAGGTTCCTGTTCCAGGATAACATTGAGGTTGGTGGAGGCACCAATGTCTCAGGACTTGGCGGACATACGATCAGCGAAGGTCTCCTTGGAAACAAGAGCATAACTTGGGAGCTTTCCAAGAAGATGAATCTCGGTTTCGAGATCGGTCTCTTCAAGGATTTCAGAATCAATTTCGACTACTTCACGGAGAATCGTGACCAGATCCTCATCTCCCGTCAGACCATCCCTTCATTCCAGGGTGTAAGCTCAAGCTACATTCCTAAGGTGAACATGGGTGTTGTCAAGAACCACGGCTATGAGATCGAGGCAAGCTACAGCCACTCGTTCAACAAGGACTTCTCCCTGTCCGTCAAGGGCAACTTCGGATTCAATGACAACGAGCTTGTTGAGTTTGACGAGCCTATGCGTTCAGAGGAATATGCCTATCAGTATCGCAAAGAAGGCTTCCGTCTCGAACAAGCTTGGGGTTACCTGATTGACTGGAACTCCCCTGGAAAGGGTTATTTCACATCTCAGGAGGAAATAGATAATTACTGCGATTATGGATTCGGTGTTCCGAGAGTCGGTGATTTTGTCTATAAGGATGTCAACGGTGACGGCGTTATCGATGACAAGGACTTGTCTCCTATCGGTTACTCGACAAGCATCCCTGGCATCAACTACGGTGTCACTTTGGGATTCAACTTCAAGGGTATCGACTTCAATGTGCTCTTCTCCGGTTTGGGAAGATATTCCAAGTACTATAGCGGCCAGGGTGTGGTTGAGTACACCAAGAGCGGTACTTACTTTGAATGGACAAGGCACGGCTGGACCGAGGAGCGTTACAACAATGGTGACAAGATCTCCTATCCGGCAATCTCCACCGCTCAGACTGTCAGCCATACTACCAATGACTTCTTCATCCAGAACCGTTCTTTCCTGAGATTGAAGAACATTGAGTTAGGCTACACCCTTCCTTCCCGCTTCCTTTCACGCGCGGGAGTCAACAGTGTCCGCGTCTATGTCAGCGGCCAGAACTTGTTCGTATGGGATAATCTTCGTGTGACCCATCTTGATCCTGAGCAGAATAACTCTTATGGTTATCCTATCACCAAGAATGTCAGTCTTGGACTTAATATTAACTTCTAAACTGACGATGAATATGAAAAATAAATTCTATATTATTGCAGCTTGTGTTTTGTCTCTGGCTTTGTCCTCCTGCTCTGACGCATTGGATCAGGCTCCTTCCGGAAAGATCTCGCTTGAGGAGGTTTTCAAGGATAATGACAAGACGATGTACTATCTCAACTCCTGCTACTCCAGCATCAACGTCAAAGGATGCGTGTGGTTTTTCTGGAGCAGAGGGCCGGTGAATTGGTGTGACGACGCATGGGATGCCGACGATCTTGATGTGGATTGGGCTGGGTCCAGAAAATACTATGACGGGAACGCCACGGCCGCTGACCATCCGGCAAGTTATAATGCAGGTGATGGCGGAAACCAGAGTGCCTCATGGTCACGTTATTTCCAGAGGATACGTAACTGTTCCGTGTTCCTTCAGAACATCCCAACAGCAAACGTGACCAAGGAAAGCGACCGCTCCAGATGGACAGCTGAGGCTCATCTTCTGAGGGCTTACTACTACTCGGAACTTCTGATGTGGTTCGGTTGCTCCCTTCCTATCATCAAGGAGCCTTACACTCTTGACGCGGACTTCTCCAAGGTTGAGCGCAGCTCATTCCACGATGTGGTTCAGTTCATCATCGAGGATTGTGACGCCGCCCTTGCCTGTGATGAGCTTCCTTGGCGAATCACCACTGACAGCGAGGCGTTGCGTATGACAAAGGCTGTCGCATGGGCGATCAAGTCAAGGATGACAGTGTTCGCCGCCAGTCCTTTGTACAACGACGGCAACAACTATTGGGAAGAGGCCTACACTGTGAACAAGGCTGCTGTCCAGGCTCTTGAGAGCAACGGCTACGCTCTTTACAACAAGGTCAACCAGACTGCGGTTTGGGGAGCCGAGAGAGCTTACCTTCCTAACACCTATGCCCAGTTGTTCAATGAATATTTCTGTAATTCCGGTGCCTATGCCGCAGACCCTGCCGACAAGGAGACAATCTATCAGTTGAGAGATGGCGGTAACTGGGATCTTGCCAACGTTGACGCTCCTGGTGCCATCCTTGGTTACAAGGCTGGAACCTGTCCTTCTCAGGAGCTTGTAGATGCGTTTGAGACCGTAAATGGAGAGACTGTCCTTGATTTGAGCAAGCCTTATCTTGACGAGCAGCACCTCAAACCGAACTATAACAGTTCCAACACTATGTATAACCACAACAATCCTTATGCAAACAGGGATCCAAGGTTCTATGCCACTGTCTATTACAATGGTTCCAAAAGATACTGCAACTGGTCGACTGCGGCTCAGAAAACATCTTTTGAGAATTTGGGTCAGGGTACAGGAAGCATGACAAGAATAATAACTACATGGGATGCCTATCAGAAAGAGGATGGTTCAATTGAGAATGAGGCGGAACCATTGATGGGACGTAAAGTAGTTGGAGAAAAAATTCGAACAAACACACGTACAGGCTATTATCAGCGAAAGTTCCTCCACCCTAACAGCGGTGTGGAGATGAGAATCCAAGGTGCCCGCCACAAGGATTACCGTCTTGCGGAGATCTACCTCAATTTCGCCGAGGCGGCCATGGAGGCCAACCATTCAGCTGAGGCCATCACTTACGTGAACAAGGTACGCGCCCGTGTCGGGATGCCGGGTCTTCCTGCCGGACTTACAGGAGACGCGCTTCGCCAGAGGATCCACAACGAGCGTAGGGTGGAGCTGGCTCTTGAAGGAAACCGTTACTTCGATGTCCGCAGATGGCATAAGCCGGACGAGGATCTCTCGGACACTGACCGTTGGGTCACCGCGGCTCACATCACCCACATGAATGACGGTTCCTACAAGTACGAACGTACAACAATCAAGGAGCGTCAGTGCTACACCAACAAGTGGCTTAAGATGCCGGTTCCTCTTTCCGAGGTCAACAACATGAGAGCCATCACCGGTGAAGACTGGCAGAATCCGGGCTGGTAATGGTTAAATCTTACAGAACACTTAATTAGAGCATTAAATATGTTGAATAAGAATATATTCACAGCAGCGGCGCTTATCCTGCTTGGAACATCCATCCAAGTCAAGGCGCAGGACATCACTGTCGCCGGTACCGTAAAGGATGTTTACGGCAACCCGTTGCCTGGCGTGATTGTCTCGGCTAATCATAAGGACTTGTACATTACTGACAAGAATGGCCAGTACACCGCCAAGGTGGGCAAGTCCGAGGATTTGGAGTTCTCCCTCCTTGGTTACAAGCCGACATCTGTCAAGGCATCCTCACAGGCGGATGTCGTCCTTGAGGATGACGCCCACAATCTTGCCGAGACCGTCAACATCGGACTGAGCAAGCAGAGCAGGGAACTTCTGACAGACGCGGTCTCAACCGCATCCGGAGAGCAGCTCGGAAAATCCTTGATGTCCCGTCTTCAGGGATCATTCTCGGGAATGTTCTCAGGACTCACCACGATGGAGACATCGTTCGAGCCTGGCTATGAGTCACTGAATATGTACATTCGTGGATTCTCCACTTTCCACGGCGGAGTCGCCGGTGTGGTCATCGATGGTATCCTCTATGACTCTTTCGCCCATGACATCCTCTACCGAATCTCTCCTGAGGAGGTTGAGTCGGTGTCCATCCTCAAGGACGGAGCATCACAGGCCATCTATGGTGTGAAAGGCTCCGACGGTCTGATTGTCATCAACACCAAGCGCGGTACTCCAGGCAAACTCAAGGTCGGAGTCAACATTTCCGAGACAGTCCAGACACCTACATCCAAGATTCGCAGTTTTGACTCCTACACATTTGCCGGCCTGAGAAACCAGGCCGCCGCGAATGACGGACTCGGCGAGTACCATTATTTCCCGCAGGAGGCTCTTGAGGGCTTCAAGAACGGAGGAGACGAACTCTACCCTAACACAGACTGGTACGACATGCTTGTCCGCGATTTCTCAAATCAGCAGAGAATCTCGCTGGACGCTACCGGTGGTAACGAGAACGTGAGGTTCTATTCCAACTTCAACGTCCTGCGTCAGGGCAGTTTCTGGAACACCGATCAGAAGGACTACAAGTCTGACAACGAGAAGTACAGAGTGAATTTCCGCTCGAATGTCGATGTCAAGGTCAGCAAGTACATCAGCCTTTGGGCCAACCTTGCCGGATCTATCGTGAAGTCCCACACTCCGGGCGGTGCGGTCAACAACAACGGAAACATCTACAACCTGATCACCAGGATGCCTTCCTACATCTATGGACCGGTTACTCCTACAATCTATGACGAGGAAGGAAATGTTGTGGAGCAGGGCGGTGAAGTCACGACTTCAACCAACATCAACGCCTCTCCTTACGGAATGTTGAACCGTAGCGGCTACAGCAACGAGACCAACACCAACATCTACGGTCAGGCAGGTATCAAGCTGGATCTTTCATTCCTGACTCCTGGTCTTTGGGTTGGTGGCAGCGTGGGCTATCTGTCCTACATCACCGCCAACATGGCCACTACCCAGAAATATGCGAGATTCATCAGAAACGATGATTGGAACAATCTCGAATTCACCAAGTTCGGTACGACAATCAATGATAACCTTAAGTATTCCAAAGGGGAGGCATTGTACGGATACCTCTCTTACAAAGGAGAGGCCGGATGGCAGAGGGATTTCGGCAAGCATCATCTGAATGCCAACGCCTACGCCACCTATCAGGAATTTGACAATTTCACAGGTAGCGCCACCTACGATTTCAGACGTGTCTACACCGGAGCCGAGCTGGCTTACGATTTCGACAAGAGATACGCTGTCAAGCTTTCCACCGGCTATTCCGGATCGGACTATTTCCCGAGAAAGACACGCTTTGTGTGGACACCTGGTGTCTCCGCCGCATGGATAGCCTCCAACGAGAGCTTCATCAGGGAGAGCATGCCGTGGTTGTCTTTGCTGAAGATCCGCGGATCCTACGCCATCACCGGTAACGACGCCACAGGATTTGACAGGTACGCCTACAAGGATCAGGTGACCAGCACCACGGGTGGCCTTATCCCTTATCTTGGCTACTACACCAACGAGTCTGCCTATGGCAACCCTAACCTTGAGCCAGAGAAGATCCACAAGGCCAACATCGGTATTGATCTCGGTGTCGCCAACCAGCTCCAGGTTTCCTTCGATGTGTTCAAGGAGAAGATGACCAACGGTGTGATCAGCTCAACCGCCAAGGTTCCTCTCTACCAGGGTATTCCTCTTGGAGCCTATCCTATCACCAACATGGGTGAGTACGAGAACAAGGGATGGGAACTCTCCGTAAGCTACAAGAAGCGTTTCAACTCTGACTTTGCCCTGTTCGTGGCCGGTCATCTTGACTATAGCAAGAACAAGGTCATCTTCGTCGGAGAGACCGCTTATAACGAGTCCTACGCCTACCGCTACCGCACGGAGGGCTATCCTGTCGGACAGTCTTGGGGCTACCTTACGGACTACAGCAACGGCAGCGGTCTGTATAATTTCCAGGATGAGATCGAGGCAGGTCCTAAGTACTCGTTCGGCACTCCTCGTCTGGGTGACATCAAGTACAAGGATCTGAACAATGACGGTGTCATCGACGAGAAGGATCTCGCACCGATCGGCAACGGATCTCTTCCTAAGTACAACTTTGCCTTCAATGTAGGTTTCAATGTCAAGAACTTCGAGGTCAGCCTCCTGTTCCAGGGAATCGGTGACTACGACAAGAACTATGGCGAGCTGATCTCCAATCAGTCTGCCTACGACGGAATATTCACTGAAAGCCACAAGTCTGCATGGACTGCCGAGAAGTGGCTCAACGACGAGGAAATCAGCTTCCCTGCTCTTTCCACGACCTCGACGACCAGCAACAGAACGAACGACTTCCTCCTGAAGGATGCGTCATTCCTTCGCCTGAAGACAGCCGAGATCTCCTACAAGATGCCTAAGAAGGTCTGCGATTTCCTTAACGCAAGTGCCTTCAAGGTCTATCTGAGCGGTCAGAATCTCTTCACCATCGATGGTATGAAGACAAACGACACTCCAGTCGAGGGCAGTGTGCTCAACTTCCCTGTCTATAGGATGTACAGACTTGGAATCAACCTTACATTCTAATGGAAATGGTTCATATGTTAAATCTGAATGTTATGAAAAAATTCCGCATAATTATTCTTGCAATGGTGGCCGCCGCGGCCCTGTCCTCTTGCCAGGACAGCTTGGATCTCCGCTCTAACGGAACCATTGACATGTCCGAGGTTTTCCAGGATCGCAACAGGACCAGAGGCTATCTCAACGCTTGCTACAACTACTTGAAGGCACCGTATGTCCATGCCGGAGCGTACACCGATGACGCGCAGAACAGCGAAAGCATCACTGCCGGCCACGGGTTCGACATCTGGTACAATTCCGATGTCACTTCAAGCAACTTCGCCGCCAACAACCTTGACGGCAATCCTTGGGGGCAGTTCTTCCAGGGTGTGCGCAAATGCAATGTCTTCATCGCCAACATCGACGGCGCCACGGCTGAAATTACAAACGAGGAGAGGGCCGGCTGGAAGGCTCAGGCTCTTACCCTCAGGGCTTGGTACTATCTTCAGCTCATGAAGAGGTTCGGTCCGCTTCCTCTGATCACTTCCGATCTTGGCACCAGCCATGACTATACCGCCGACAAGAAGGCGTCTGTGTCCGAGATCGCGGCTCAGATCTTCGCTGACTGCGACGCGGCGATCGCCACGGAGGATTCGGATGCATATTCCTATGTCTATCGTACCCAGCAGTGGGGAATGGCGACCAAGGCTCTTGCCCAGGCCATCAGATGCGAGACCGCGACCTACGTTATCAGCCCTCTCTTTAGTGATGGCGGCTACACCGCTGACCAGGCTCTTGACATCGCCGCCGACGCTCTCGCCAAGGTTCTTGCCAATGACTACAGCCTCTGGACAACAGCCAGCGGCGGCTACAATGCCTACGCTTCCTACTTCCTCTACAACCCTGATGATTACAGGGCCAAGGACAAGGAGACAATCTTCGGAGGCGTGCGCACGACTGTCTGGAAAGAGTGCGGTCTTCCGATTGTCAGCGGTAGCTCCACCGCCGGCACCTGCCCTACGCAGGAGCTCGTGGATGCCTACGAGATGGCCAACGGAAAGCCTGCCATCACGGGCTACAGCGACGAGCAGCACCTTAAGCCGATCATCAACACCGAGTCTGGCTATGATGAGTCCAAGCCTTACGAGAACAGGGATCCTCGTTTCTACGCTACCGTGTTCTACAATGGCAGCAGCAGAGGAAATGATGAGATCTCCACTGTCGCCGGTGCCAACTGCGGACTGAATGCGACAAGCATCAGGTACACCCACACCGGCTACTACATGCGCAAATTCGCCCATGACGCATCCAACAGAAACTCAAACTCTGACGGTTACATGCGCGGGGTGCGTCTCGCCGAGCTTTACTACAACTTCGCCGAGGTTGCCTATCAGGCAGTCGGACCGGACAAGGTTGTAAGCGTGTCCGGACTGAACCTGTCCGCCCGCGACGCCGTCAACAAAGTACGCGCGAGAGTCAACATGCCAGGAATCCCGAGCGGTCTGTCAGTGTCTGACTTCGAGAAGAGGTACCGCAACGACCGTAGGGTCGAGTTCGCCCTTGAGCCTGACCGTTATTTCAGCCTGCGCCGTTGGAAGGCTCTCTCTTCCACAGCGGTAGTGTCTGGAGTGAAGGTTTCCGGAACCGGCAAGAACATCACCTACGAACGCTTCTCCTTCGACAAGCGTATGACATGCTCTGACAAGTACCTTCTCTATCCGCTCGAACTCTCCGAGGCGTCCAAGATTCTCGAACTGACCGGAAACGATTGGCAGAATCCTGGTTGGTAGTAGGTTTGTATTTTTGAATTGAAAAAAATTGATGAATATGAAAAAAATCATCTACTTGATATTGATCGCCTGCTCGGCCATCTTCCTTTCCTGCAAGGAGGATTCAGGAATGACAAAGGATGGCGACATCGTCCTGTCTAATCTGACGGCGGAGCCGAGAATCGGTGCGGTTGTCCTCAAATGGGACAATCCATCGGCAAGCGACTACTATTATGCGACGGTGACCTACACGAACGCTTCCGGAGAGGAAGTGAAGCAGAAGGTGAGCGTCTATAGTGTCGATTCCGAAAAGGGAGAAGGCCATACTTCCGTAAGGATAGGCGGGTTCTCTGACACAAATACCTACGAGTTCACTGTCACTCCTTACACTTCTGACGAGCGTTACGGTGAGTCCAAGACCGTTTCCTGCACTCCGGAGGATGCCTCAAAGGCCTTCAAGTACATCACCGGTACGGTGGAGGCCAAGCCGACCGTAGAGGGTGCTGTAATCAGCTGGGCAAATGAGTATGATGTCCCTGTCACCATGAGCATTTCCTACAAGAATCTCGCGGGAGAGACCAAGACTGTGACCAGAACAAGCAACGAGGGCGGCAGCGTGGAGATCTTCCCGTTTGTTGACAAGACAAATGTGACGATCACGGCCACTGACGAGAGCGGCAAGAACACTTCGGAGCCAAAGGTTGTCGAGGTGACACCGGAAAGGGGAGAGATCCCTCAGTCCAGAATGACGGCCATCGGCGCCTCTGGGGTGGATGGTGACAATGTTCCCGCAAATCTTTTGGATAACAATGTCTCAACCGCCTGGTCAGGATCGAATAATGACATTGTGTGGGTCGCCATTGACCTTGGTGAGATTCATCGGATCAACTGGTTCGAACTGGTAGGTAATTCAAAGGATCGGGACGGCCAGCCTGTGGCCCTTATGGTTTTCGACTCGAAAGAGCCAGTGGCTGATATGTCCCAAGCTCATTATCTTGGAATGTTTGAATATAATCGTGAGCACATCTATAACCATGCTTACAAATTGGAGAATCCGATAGACGCAAGGTTTATTCTTATCGCCTTCCCAAGCGTGCAGCGTGTGAGCATCACCGAGTTCTGCGCCTACTATGCCGATGCGGCCACCCATTACGCCAAGGAGTCCGAGCTTGAGCTCCAGCCGGATCCGGATGATGACCCTACCTACTATCCAGAGATTGAGTACATGACTCCTACCGCCACGGTTAATAACCTTAAGTTCACGCAAAGCAATCCTGATAATCCATCTGAATATACTTTTGAGACAACAGGTGGGGACTCTTGGGTTCATCTTGCTCCTCTGAAGAAACAAGCAGCGGGTACAGTTCTCGTCTTCCAATATAAATCTACCGGAAATCTCCGTTGTGAGTTCTTCTGGATTAAACCAGGAGCTCAGAGACCAGCTGGAGGAGTTGAGACATTCTTCGATATAAAGAAGACCGATGAATGGAAGACATTTAAGATGAATATGGCAAATGATTGGATTAAAACCGACCCGAATAACGGTAAGTTCAAATGGTGGGATGGAGTTCCTGGTGATTTTGTCCGTTTCGACATCGGTGATGGAGCCGGTGAGACAGTCGTTGTCCGCCTCATGCACTGGCGTGCCGCCGAGGATGGTGAATAATCCAATCAATCTTCTAACTTGCAAAGTGTAAATGAAAAAAAACATTCTTTTACTCATACTTGCTTTTGTGGTTATGTCCTGCGCGCTTTCAGCGCAGGACATAACTGTCAAAAGACCAGCCGTTGACCTTTATCAGGACACTTGGGTTGCCACCGACGCGCTGGGAAGGACCATGCCGGGCTATGATGCTGTCGGGCCGGTCAAGACAGATCAGAGACGTGTTGTGGGCATCTTCTACATCACGTGGCACACACAGAACCTTGCCACGTTACCGGGACCTTACGGGGCTGATGTCACGAAGGTTCTTAACGCCGATCCGAACGCCCGTCTCCAGGCCGACAATCCGAATTGGAAGTACGGCTCCTATCACTGGGGCGAGCCGGAGATGGGCTACTTCCTGAGCCAGGACGAATGGGTTATCCGGAAGGATATGTCGATGCTCTCCGATGCTGGAGTGGACGTGCTTGTGCTGGATGTCACGAACGCCGTGCGTTACTGGGACGAATGGGAGGTGCTTTTCTCCACGATGGAAAAGATGCGCGCCGAGGGCAACAACACCCCGCAGTTCTGCTTCTGGGCGTTCAACGGCGAGGTCATCACGGTCGTCCAGCAGCTCTACGAGCGGATCTACAAGGAGAACAAGTATCCTGACCTGTGGTTTTACTGGGACGGGAAGCCGCTCCTTCTCTACAACGCGGATCCTGTCCATGACGCCAACGGAGGCCACCCTGCCTACAAGGACGGCAAGAATGACTATTCCGATGAGGTCAAGAACTTCTTCACGCTGAGGAACATGTGGTGGGGCTACTACGAGTGGGCCGGCAAGCGTTTCATCGGCACGGAGGACAACTGGAGTTTCGGCTACAGTATGGCCGACCCACGGATCAAGTCGATGACTCCGGAGGAACTGCTTTCAAAGCACGACGGAAAGGTCGAGGAAGCGGCGGTGACCCCTGCCCAGCATCCTGTCACCATGACCGAAGTCCCGATGGGAGTAGGGAAATCCTGGTCGAAGCGCGACGGCGAGCCGAAGCTCAATGAATATGATCTCCCGGATTCTGCCTACGTTCCGTGGCTCGGCCGCAAGGTTTCCGATCCGGAAGGCTATGGAATATATTTCCAGGAGCGCTGGGATGACGCTCTGGCCGCGAATCCGCAGTTCCTTTACCTGAATGACTGGAATGAGTGGACCGCCGGGAAGTACAACGGAGACGTGATGTGGCTTGGCCGCAAGAATCCGTTCATGTTCGTGGACCAGTACAATTCCGAGTTCAACAGGACGATCCAGCCGATGAAGGGGGGCTACACCGACAACTACTACATGCAGATGGCGCAGAACATCCGCCGCTACAAGGGAGTCCGTCCGGTTCCGGTGAACAGGCATATTCATAAAATGTCGGTTGACGGGTCGTTCGCTGATTGGGACAGGATCGATGTCGTGTACCGCGACACCAAAGGCGACGTGTTCCATCGTGACGCGAAGGGTTACGGCGGGCTTCACTACAAGGACTCTTCGGGAAGAAACGACATTGTGGCCTCCAAGGTGGCGGTCGGCAAGTCGGACATATTCTTTTATGCCGAGACCGCAGATGCCTTGACTCCATATTCCGATCCGGATTGGATGCTGCTGCTGATTGATTCCGACGGGGATACCTCCACCGGATGGTATGGCTACGACATCTTGATCAACAAGGGCATAACGTCATCCGGTAAGGGTAATGTCCTCAAATATGCAGACGGAAAATGGATCAAGGCAGGGGAGTACCGCTTCGCTGTGGAAGGCAACAAACTGGAACTGGCCGTGCCGAAGTCACTGCTTGGTGTTTCCGGAAAATCAATTACCTTTGACTTCAAATGGGCCGACAACACCGGAGAATTGGTCGATCCTATCTCCCTTTGCCTGAAGGGCGACACCGCACCGAACCGCCGTTTCAACTACCGATTCATCTGGAATAAGTAATATTCATGAAAAAAGTTCTTGCCTCTTTGCTGCTGCTTGCGGGTCTTTGCGCCCAGGCCAAGCCTACTGTCTTCCCTGTTTCGCTGAGCTGTAACGACATGGTGGATCCTGTCGCCGTGAGCGATGTCAGCTTCAGCTGGAAGCTCCGTTCGGATGTGAGGGCGGCCCGTCAGACTGCCTATGAGATCTTGGTCGGTTCGACTTCGAATTGCGGCGGTGACGTGTGGAAGTCCGGGAAGGTCGTCTCCGATGACCAGCTTGACATTACCATCCCTCCGACAGTGACCCTTGAGGAAGGGAAGCGGTACTTCTGGAAGGTAAGAATTTGGGACGGCTCCGGCAAGGTCTCTCCGTGGACAAAGGCGGCCAGCTTCACAAAGTCGATAGACAACTCCTGGGAGGCTGACTGGATCGCGACAGGGAAGACTGAGGACGGGCCGTTCCCATATTTCCGCAAAACCTGCTTGATCGGCAAGGGTAAGGTCCGCAGGGCGGTTGTCTATCTCTGCGGCCTGGGCTGTTCGCAGCTCTACCTCAACGGCAGGGCGGTCGAGCCTGACAGGATTCTCGATCCGGCGCAGACCGACTACGACAAGAAAGCCCTTTACAGCGCGTTTGACGTGACCTCTCTTCTCGTGGGCGGCAAGAACTGCATCGGTGTCATGCTGGGCGCGGGATGGTACAACCAGGACAAGGTCTGGGGAGGGGGAATGACCTACGGCAGACCTATCCTCCGCTGTCAGATGCGCGTTGAATATGCTTCCGGCAAGGTCGAGACCATCGGCACGGACACATCCTGGAAATGGGCGGACGGGCCGCTTGTCAGCTCCAATGTCTATCAGGGTGATGAATATGACGCCACCCGCGAGATCGACGGCTGGTGCGAGGCTTCTTTCGATGACAGTTCCTGGAACGATGCCGTGAAGGCAGGAGGTGTCATTCCCGTGAGGATGGCCGCGCAGGAGATACCTCCGATGAGGGCTTTCGCTCCTCAGAAGGCCTCCGCCATGTGGCGGTCTTCAAAGGAAGGAAATGTCTGGATCTATGATTTCGGAACCAACCTTACGTCGGAAGTAGTGTTCAGCGCGTCTCTTCCTCGCGGAGTGAGGCTCCAGACCATAGGCTCCGAGGAGATCGACCCGAGGACCCGCGAGATTGACGTGGCTTCAACCGGTGTCGAACATGTCGGACTCCAGAAGGATTCCTACACTTTCGCCGGCAGGGGAAAGGAGACCTGGATGCCTGTCTTCACCTACCATGGAATGAGGTATGTGGAACTGACCGTGGAAGGCTCGGACGAGGAGCCGGCCTTGGACTGGATCACCCGCGCTCCGGTGCACACGGATCTGGCCACGATCGGATCTTTCGAGTGTTCTGACCATCAGATCAACTATCTGCATGACATCGCCGAGCGTACCTTCATCAATGCTTTCGTCGGGCTTCCTGTCGATTGCAACCAGCGGGAGAAGTGCGGCTGGCTCGGAGACACCCATGCCTACGACCGCGCTGCCGACATGCTCTTCCAGATGAACAACTTCTGGGTCAAGTACCTTGATGACATCCGGACGACATCCGATGTCAGCCTCACCAACACCCTGTTCCACAAGTACTACAACAATCAGTTCTACTTCGCCGACAAGGAAGCCGGCCTGCCTTTCATGATCGCCCCCGGAAAGCGTCTTTGCGGCGTCGCTTCCCCTGATTGGGGAACGGCGGTGGTGCAGCTTCCTTGGCATCTTTATGTGTACTACGGCAACAAGCGGATTCTCCGGGACTATTACGACATGATGAGCCACTGGGTACGCCACATAGCGTCCACGGCTGTTGACGGAATAGTCTATGAGGGTCTGAGCGACTGGTGTCCGACATTCAGCAGCCACGAGCACAACGGCACGGTGGTCGAGTTCTCTTCTTCGGCCTTTCATCTTCTTGATCTCGGGATCATGGTCAAGACGGCAAGGCTGCTCGGCAAGGAGGAAGACTTGGAATGGTTCGAAAAGCAGGAGGAATATGTCCGCAAGGCCATCGTCTCCAAGTTCTTCAACCCTCTCAAATGTTCTTTCGGCGGCCAGACGGCCGACGCTATGGCGCTTGAGCTCGGACTTTTCCCTGAGGATCGTCGTCAGGAGGCCACCCAGGCCATTATGTACGACATCAACACCGGCCATAAGTTCTTGGATGTAGGGGTCTTCGGCCTGTCAAGGATAGGAAGCGAACTCTCAAGGAACGGAGCCTCTGCCCAGGCTTTCGGCCTCTTCACAAAGAAGGGCGAGAACTCATTCGGCGTGATGGTGGACTCCCTCAAGGTGACCACACTGTGGGAGATCCTGCCTGTCCAGAGTGACATCTATGCGAAGTCCCACGGATCACACAACCATCCTATGCAGGGTGGTTACGAGTCCTGGATTCTTGAGGATGTCGCCGGATTAAGGCCCGTTGAGGATAATCCTGGTTTCAAGACCGTCATGTTCTACCCTCGGCACACCGCTGACCTTGAGTGGGCGAAGGCTACCGTGGACACCCGCTACGGAGTCACATCCACATCCTGGAGGAAGGAGGCCGGAAAACTTGTCTGGGACATTGTCATTCCTGCCGGCGCCGACGGCCTCGTGCATATTCCTGAAGGGAAAAAGGCAACCGTGGACGGCGAGGCCGTGTCCTTTGGCATAAAGTCACTGAACGGCGAGGACTTCCAGGTCTTCCCGTCAGGATCCTACCACATTGTGGTGGAATAATTCAGAATATTCATTTAAAACCGCTTATTTGATTGTGAAAAGAGTTTTTCTTGCTTTTGCGCTTTTGTCCCTGGCGATGTCGCCGTTGTTCTCCCAAGGGGTGAGCAGTGACTCATGGGCCGCTACTGACGCTCTTGGCCGAAAGGTCAGATCCTACAATGACGCTCCGTCGAAGCGAGACGGAAAGTTTGTCGCGATGTTTTTCTGGACCTGGCATCAGGGCAACGATGACACCACCTACCGGGTGAAGAACATCACCGAGATCGTCCGCAGGTATCCCGAGGCCATGAAGGATTACAATCATCCAGCCTGGGGAAGCAAGAAACCAGGATTCTTTTTCTGGGAGGAACCGCTGTTCGGCTACTACAAGACCACGGACAAGTGGGTTCTCCGCAAACAGGCGGAGCTTCTGGCAGACGCCGGCGTGGACGCTGTGTTCTTCGATTGCACCAACGGCTCGCTGACCTGGAAGGAATCCTACGAGGCTCTTCTCCAGACGTGGGACGAGGCTCAGAGGGACGGCGTGAATGTCCCGAAGATCGCTTTCATGCTTAATTTCGGCCCGTTCTCCTGGACTCGCACTTCCCTTCACGAACTATACAATGATCTTTACAAGCCGGGCAGATACTCTAACCTGTGGTTTGTCTGGAAAGGCAAGCCTTGCATCATGGCTTATCCAGAGGCGCTTGATGATTCGCCGCTTGACAGGGAGATCGCCGGGTTCTTCACCTTCCGTCCAGGTCAGCCGGACTACGTTGACGGCCCTACCAGAAATGACCAGTGGGGGTGGCTGGAGAACTATCCTCAGCATGGCTATGTGGCCTCCAAAGGGGTTGACGGCAAGGTTTCCTACGAGCAGGTGACGGTGGGAGTCTCCCAGAACACGAGTCCTGACCGCAAGGGTCATTGCGGGGCATTCAACGTCAAGGATTCCCAGGGACGCAGTTTCTCTGTAAGGAACGGATTCGACCCTCGTCCCGACGGCTATCTCTATGGCTGGAACTTCTCCGAGCAGTGGGACCGTGCCTACGAGCTTGATCCTGAACTGGTGTTTGTGACCGGATGGAACGAGTACACTGCCGGAATATGGCTTCCGCAGCATGGCTGGCAAGGGGATCCGTTCTCGTTCGTGGATCAGTTTGACTGGGATCACAGCCGTGACATCGAGCCGAACAAAGGCTGGGGAGACAAGGGGGATGTCTACTATCTCCAGCTGGTCGACAGGGTAAGGAAATTCAAGGGAATGACTCCTGCCGCGTCGGCAAGCGAAGAGAAGACGATCAGCCTCAGGAATGTCATGGACTGGGATGATGTGCTGCCTTACTATCAAAGCTACAAAGGCAACACCATGCACCGTGACGCGCGCGGACGCTATGACATGTACTACACCAACAATTCCGGACGCAATGACATCGTGGGAGCCAAGGTCGCCCGCGACCAGGAGAACATCTGGTTCTATGTCGAGACCGCCGGGGAGCTTTCTCCGCAGTCCGACCCGCACTGGATGCAGCTGCTCATCGACGTTGACAGGGACAAGTCCACTGGCTGGAACGGCTATGATTTCATAATCAACCGCGTCAGTCCAAAGGGGCGCAAGGCTGTCATGGAGAGGAATATTCAAGGAATATGGATGTGGGAGAAGTCGTCCGAGTGCGAGTTCAGGACTTTCGGCAACAAACTTGTAATAAAGATTCCTCGCAAGGCCCTGGGATTGTCTTCCGGATCACTTGACTTTGAGTTCAAGTGGAACGACAACATGCAGGAAGAGGGTAACATCATGGACTTCTACGTCAATGGCGACACCGCTCCCGGAGGCAGGTTCAACTATGTCTATACAACACAGTCTAACTGATTTTGAACATGAAAACAACTTCTTTGTCCCGGCTTTTCTGTGCCGCGATGTCACTTGTCATCCTCTGCTCGTGCGGTGATGACAAGCCGGAGCCTAATGTCATCGTGAGACCGAAGGATCCGAAGGCGGTTATGGCCGCCAATCTTGGAGAATATCTTTCAAAGGACTATCCCTCAAATGTTTCCTATGTCGAGGTGACCTCCGACCAAGTCATCGTGAAAGGTAGTTGCTCCGGATCCGGAAACTACGTTCTTGCCGAGATCACCCCTTGGCAGGACGTGACCGAGATGGAGATTTTTCCTTACACGGAAAGCATTTCAGGCAAGTCCTTCACTGTGACCATGAAGAGAATCGTTCCGGCAAGGGAGGGCATCAGGTACGACCGGGTGTTCTCCAAATGGGCCGTAGTAAAGGTGGACGGGGACAAGCAGGTTCTTGACTCCCACGCCCGCTATGCCGACGAGGTGGCTCCGAAAGCCAGTCCCGCGGCTCTTCCGCTAAGAAACAAGAAAGGTTTCGGGGCTGGAGACATAGACCTTTATTTCAGTGACTGCAAGGAGATGAACGTGGGCAGCATCACGATGAATGTTGTCCTGAATGAGTACATCAAGGGAGAAGGTTCCGGTTACTCCTATGGCGGCCTGAACTATTCTTTGGGTGCCGTCAAGGACTATGTTGACCGCGTTACCCGCCGGGCCGGAGAAATGGATCTCGTGGTGTCCGCCATCATCCTCTGCCAGTCGAACTCCATATTCAAGGATCCTGAGAATAAGGGGGGCAACTACACCATGCCGAACCTGACGACTGCAAAGGCGTTCAATCTCTACGCCGCCGCCCTTGAGCACATGGCCTCGACTCACTGCACACAGGGCAACAGGATCTCGCATTGGATCATGCACAACGAGGTGGATTTCGCCAACGAGTGGACGAACATGGGTGATCAGCCGATGATGCGCTATCTGGACCGCTACATCAAGTCGATGAGAATCTGCTACAACATTGCCCGCCAGTACGACCAGAACGCATCGGTGCTTGGCTCCTACACCCATTGCTGGGCCAAGGCGGACGGCAGCTTCGCTCCGAAGAAGATGCTGGAGAAGACGGTTGAATATTCTTCCGCCGAGGGCGATTTCCGCTGGGGTGTGGCCTATCATCCTTATCCGCAGGATCTCACAAAGCCTTCTTTCTGGGTGAACGACACGCAGGCGACATATTCAATGACCACGAGGTACATCACCTTCAAGAATCTGGAGGTAATCGATGCATGGATCAAGCAGAAGGAGAATCTTTACAAGGGAACCACCAAGCGTGTGCTGTTCCTGTCAGAGCAGGGCACGAACTCACCGTCCTATTCTGAGTCAGATCTTACGCTTCAGGCCGCCGGTGGAGCCTGGGCTTGGAAAAAGGTCTCCAAACTGGACGGCATAGATGCCATCCAGTGGCACAACTGGGCGGACAACAAAGCCGAAGGAGGCCTCAGGATAGGTCTTCGCACTTTCGCTGAAGGTAGTGTCTCAAATCTTACCCCTAAGCCTGTCTGGTACGTCTGGAAGGCCGCCGGCACGGCCGAAGAGGATTCCGTCTTTGATCAGTACAAGACCACCCTCGGCATCTCCGACTGGGATTCCATCATTAAGACTGTCGAGTAGAAGTCCGCGACCGGCTCCGTCGGTTGTAGTGTATCGGTTGCAGCTGTTCTACCTGTCGCAGGGATTGTCTGTAACAAAGTCTATCTGTAGTAGAATTGCCAGCTGTTGAACCTGCCGTTTTTTTACACCTGCCTGTCGTTGTTGTCGCAACGTGCCCTTGGCGGATAACTAATTGAAGACCAATGAATAAAGCAAGTTCGTGGTGCGGGATTCAGCACCACGAACTTGCTTAGATTGTTGATATTCATATATTTGCGTGCCACGCTTTTTCTGGCCGCTGAGCCTGTCGAAGCGACATTGGTTCGGCAAGTTTACACGTTGAAGAGGAAGTGCATGATGTCGCCGTCCTGGACGACATATTCCTTGCCTTCGGTGGCGAGCTTTCCGGCGGCTCTGACGGCACTTTCGCTGCCAAGTGTGACGAAATCATCGTACTTGATGACTTCTGCCCTGATGAATCCCTTCTCGAAGTCCGTGTGGATGACTCCGGCGGCTTTAGGTGCCTTGTCACCCTTGTGGATTGTCCAGGCGCGGCACTCGTCTGAGCCGGCTGTGAAGAAGGTCTGCAGCCCGAGCAGATGGTAGGCTCCCTGAATCAGCCTTACGACACCTGACTCCTTGAGTCCCATTTCCTCAAGGAACATCTGACGATCCTCGTAGGAGTCCATCTCGGCGATTTCGGACTCGGTCTTCGCCGAGATCACGAGGATTTCGGCGTTCTCCTCCCTGACGGCTTCGCGGACAGCGTCCACGTACTTGTTGCCATTGACGGCGGAGGAGTCGTCCACGTTGCAGATGTACATCACCGGCTTGTTGGTCAGCAGGAACAGATCCTTGGCCATCGCGGCCTCTTCCTCATTGAGGAGTTCCACTGTCCTGCACGATTTTCCCTGCTCAAGGGCCTCCTTGTAGCGGAGCAGCAGAGCCACGAGCTTCTTGGCGTCCTTGTCTCCTCCTGTCGTGGCCTGTTTCTGGCTTTTGGCCAAACGGGCCTCCACGGTCTCAAGGTCTTTGATCTGGAGTTCGGTGTCCACAACCTCCTTATCCCTGACAGGATCCACGCTTCCGTCAACATGAACCACATTTTCATCTTCGAAGCATCTTAGCACATGAAGGATGGCGTCAGTCTCTCGGATGTTGGCAAGAAACTGGTTTCCAAGTCCTTCACCTTTGCTGGCTCCCTTCACGAGACCGGCGATGTCCACGATGTCAACAGTGGCTGGGACAACGCTCTTAGGCTTGCACATGTCCGCAAGCACCTCCAGCCTCTTGTCCGGAACGTTCGTCGAGCCAAGATTAGGCTCGATTGTACAGAAAGGAAAGTTCGCGCTCTGGGCCTTGCCTGAGCTTACACAGTTGAACAAAGTTGACTTGCCTACGTTCGGAAGTCCGACTATTCCGCATTTCAAAGACATATCCTATTAAGTTCTTAAATCAATAAAATTTATTTTATGACAAAGATACGAATAATGAATCTGTTTTGATTTGTTTTAGTAATCCTTTTTAAGAAGATAAATTTTTACCAAATCTTTGGCAATATGTTATTTTACAGTTAATTAAGCTGCCCTTTGCAAAAGATTGCCAACTTATTTCCAAATGATTGCCAAGGTTGGTATGGATAAAAAACATTCAAATCTCAAAAAGAACATGTCATAAAAAAAGTTTTTCTGTTTCTTTTCGTTATTTACGTTTTTGCTCTGCATATTTGCTGGCGGAATGAAAAGGACGCTCATCATACTGTCTGCGCTTCTTCTCTTCCGGCCAGCCTACGATGCTTCTGTCTTTCATAGTTTTAGTTTTGGATCCAGGGTGGCCGGAGGAGAAGATCAGACGCTTGTCATGTTTTGGAATCTGGAGAATCTCTTCGATTGGCGCAGGGACAGTCTCAACCTAAGCGAGTCTGAAGCGGAGTTCACTTCTTTCGGGAAAAAACATTGGACCAAGTGTAGATTCATAGTGAAATGCAATGCGATCGCGAAGTCAATCTTTTGGGTTAAAGACAACGAAGGAGTACTGCCTGACGTTATAGGAATAGCCGAGGTGGAGAACCGCTTTGTCCTCGAAAGACTTCTGGAGGACACCCCTCTTTACAAGGCTGACTACAAAATCGTTCACTATGACTCTCCTGATCCGCGCGGAATCGATGTGGCGTTGTTGTACCGGTCTTCCAGACTTGAGTTGCTGGACGCTGTCCCGTTGAGGGTCGATGGAGGAAAGCATCCACCGTTGAGAACCAGAGATATTCTTTTGACAAAATTCCGGAAGCCGGACGGGGACAGCATAGCATTCCTTGTCAACCATCATCCATCCAAGTACGGAGGCAAGACCAGTGACAGAAGGGCGGTGGCATTGAGGAGGTTACGTGAGGTCACAGACTCGCTTCAAAATGCCGGCTTAAGGAATATAGTCGCGATGGGTGACTTCAACGACACTCCCGAGAATCCGGCTTTCGGGATATTGACTGACGGACAGCCTTATCCTTTGTTGAACATTGCGGCTCCGTTGGCGGAAAGAGGTGAGGGAACGATAAGATATTCAGGTAAATGGGAGATGATTGACATGTTCTTTGTCTCGAAGAACATTGCCGTGAACGGGCATATTCCTGAAATGCGGGTCCTGAGGATTCCTTTCCTGATGACGCGGGACAATGCTCATTCAGGGGAAAAACCGCTCCGGACGTACACTGGACCACGGTATGTCGGTGGAGTGAGCGATCATTGTCCGATTGTTGTGAGGATTCGGTAGATAATCAATAAAAAGTGTTAAATTTGTCTCATTGGAAGCCGTCTCGGTCGTTGTGGTCGAAAGGATTTCATTAAACGAACAAAACTTAAAAAATCACATAATATGGAAATGAAAACCAGAATCAGAGAGAAATTCAAGACTCTCTTCGGCGCTGAAGGCGAAGTGTTCGCTTCGGCTGGCCGCATCAATCTTATCGGTGAGCACACTGACTACAACGGTGGTTACGTTTTCCCTGGAGCCATTGATCGCGGAATCATGGCTGAGGTCAAGTTGAACGGAACGCAGAAAGTAAAGGCTTTCTCGCTTGACTATGATGAATATGTTGAGTTTGGACTCAATGAGGAGGACAAGCCTAAGCAGCAGTGGGCCAGCTACATCTTCGGTGTGTGCAGGGAAACCGTGAAGCGTGGCGGAAAGGTAGAGGGCTTTGACACAGTCTTCGCCGGTGACGTTCCTCTGGGAGCCGGACTTTCCTCATCCGCCGCTCTTGAGAGTACATTCGCTTATGCCATCAACTACCTGTTCGACAACAAGATCGACAAGTTTGACCTTGCCAAGATCGGTCAGTCAACCGAGCATAACTACTGTGGCGTGAAATGCGGAATCATGGATCAGTTCGCATCTATTTTCGGAAAAAAGGGCAGCCTTATCCGTCTTAATTGCAAGACATTGGAGTACAAGTACTTCCCGTTTGATCCGAAGGGCTACAAACTGGTTCTTGTTGACTCTTGCGTGAAACATGAGCTGGCCTCTTCGGCGTATAACAAGAGGAGGGAGTCCTGCGAGAACGCCGCAAGGGCCATCAGGAAGAATCATCCGGAAGTGGAGTTCCTCAGCGACGCCAAGAGAGTTTGGCTTGAGGAGGTTCGTGAGGAGATTCCTGCGGAGGATTTTCTCAGGGCTGAATATGTCATCGGAGAGGTTCAGAGAGTCCTTGACGTGTGCGACGCCCTTGAAAGAGGTGACTATGAGATCGTCGGCGAGATGATGTACCAGACTCATTTCGGATTGAGCAAACTCTACGAGGTCAGCTGCGAGGAACTCGATTTCCTCAACAAGCTTGCCCGTAAGTGTGAGGTGACAGGTTCCCGCGTGATGGGCGGAGGCTTTGGAGGCTGTACGATCAACCTCGTGAAGGATGAGCTCTACGACGCGTTCATCGCTGCGGTCAAGGAGCAGTTCCCTGCCAAGTTCGGTCACGATCCTAAGTTCTACGACGTAGTGATCAGCGACGGTGCAAGAAAAGTTGAATAATATCTAATTTTACTTAATACGACAAAGGGTCGCACGGGATTGTTCCTCTGCGGCCCTTTCAAATTATGAATATATCGTATAAACTTTGGGGAATGTTTTGTGTGGAATTGCTAATTGTCCGTTTCCCAAGGATTTATGCTTGACGTGAAGGATATGATGCCGGCCTTGCTTACAGTTACATCGTAGGTGTACTGCATTCCGGATTTCCATATAAAATCACTCTCCGGAAAGAAGGTGAATGTCTTGGACCCGACCTTCAATGTGATCAAAGTCACTTTTTCCGCAATAGTCTGCGGCGGGAGAATGACTTTGAAGCTGTTGTTTCCATTCCCTGATGCGATCACGGTCTTGGTCGTTCCGAAGGCCGTGAATGTGTTCTCATTGATGTTGGCTTTTGCCTCAACCAGCACGTTGTTAAAAAACATCTGTTCAGAGCCACCTGGTTTTTCCTCGTACTTGAGGTTGATGATGATGTTGCTCAGTTTATGGCTGAAAACCAAGTGAGGTGTGACCTCTGTGGTCGCCTCTGTGTCCGCTGTCATCAGGTCGCTCATGGTATAGCTTGATGAGTTTGACTGATCAGAACCTACAGCGAATGAGAACTCATTTCTCAAGTCGGAGGAATAAGGATAGACAGCCTTGTAGAACATCAATCGCTGGAATGTGATCTGTTTGATGACGGTTGACGCTCCCTTGAAACTGCCTCCTGAATAGGAGTACTTCACATTGTCGGCGTGATTGCTGGTCAGGATGTCACCATCCGGATTGGACGATGTCTTCTCGATGGCGAACACTCCGATGGCGTCACCTGTCTAGAAGTTCGAGTCTGTGGCACGTGTAGAAGGGCCGATGTTCCCTAAGAAGCTGACCGTCATGTCATCTTGCCTTTCCGGACTGATGGGCAGCGACTCCTTACCGCATGAAACAACCAACAACGGACATAAAAGAGCCAAAATGGTTTTTAGGTTCATAATAAGGTATAATTTATTCACGACTAATAATGAAAATTTTAAAGTGTTGTCGTTCATATCCTTGTATCCATTGAAACTGTCAGATTTCTTTTGAAGGATAGCGCGTAAACACTTTCATCAATATGTAAGTTTCAGACACGGTGTGTTTAAAACGATACGAAGATAAGTATATTTACGAAAATAACAACACCTTTGGGGATTGTTTCGCCTAAATGTAATCTAAAATTTACAACTTTTTGAATATTACTACAATCTTGAATGTAGATAGGCAATTATATATCAATCAATTCCGTAAAACATTGATTATAAAGCCGTGGTTCATCACTGGCTGACTATCAATCAATTGTATATCGCTGGCCTTCCGATTTGACTACCAGTATCTTGTAGTGAATTGACGGTGAGTGATTTAGCCACCAGCGCATAGAACGGGAGCGGATTCGTATATGTTCTGATCTTTATCTGAAGAAGCGGGCGACCCAGGCGGGGTCGATGCGGGAGAAGCCGGGGGAGGGCTTGACGGAGGGGTTGCGGCGGATGATGCCGGCGCAGTCTTCATAGACGTTGAAGCCGATGCGGAGACCGTGCATCTGGCCGTCTTTCGGGTATGAGAACTCGATGTCGTTGTCCGGGCCGTCAACATGGTAGAACTTGAACGGGGTGTCAAGCAAGTCCTTGGAACCGCCTTTCTCCATCATCTCCATCTTGGTGATGTACTTGCACATCTCGATAACGCAGTCGTCAAGGCCTGCGTCGAATATGTTGACCTTCTCGATCAGTGATCCGATGTCACTCACCCGGCGGAGCGTGTAGCCTTCCAGCGTCTGCGAAATCTTCTCGAACTGGGCCTCAAGAGCCTTTTCCTGCGCTTCCGGAAGGATCCCGTCGGGCATCAGCCAGATCATAAGCCGTTCGTCCGGGTCGTGGTAAAGCGTCTGACCTTGAACGAGATTGGCCTTGCCACAGTGGGGGCATTCCCACACGAACAGCGAGCCGTCCTTGACTTTAGCCTTCAATTCCGGATTCTCTCCGACATTAATGCGGTTCCAGACTTCTATTCCGTGCTTTTCTCCGCAGGCCGGACATGCGGCCGTAACCTTCTCTGACATATTCGTTTAATCTAAATATTCTCTAATTATCACCAGCTTTGTACATCGCCGCTGGCTTGTCTGGCAGAACACTGAAAAAGTGGTGAACCACCTTTTTTCGGGAACTTCGTTGCGAGGGGTATTCAGCGCCTTCCTTGTCTGGCGGTCAGAATATTCCAACCTCCTACTTATCAAGCCATTTCCAGACCTTGTACATCAACGCTCCCCAGGCGAGGAACAGGACTACATAGACCCAGAACGGGAGTCGGGCTGCATAATGTGTGCCTTGGGTGAACTTGTCGAACTCCGGGATGTCGGCGTAGTAATATGCACCCGCCCCGAAGTCGAGCGAGTCCTGAAGCCCGAGGCCGTGCGCCATTATGTAAAGGGCGGCCAGAACGGTCGCCCCTATTACGGTCAGGGTAAGAACCTTGACGATTCTTTTGCCTGTGATGTTCATTCTGGAAGCATTGAGGACAGTCCTTTGATGTTAGTCAAGGGTCGGGATCGGGAAGAAATTGCCCGAGAGGAGCAACCACACCGCGAAGAACGTCAGCGCGATGTTGAAGAGCTGGCCTATGATGTAGAGCCATAGCACCTTGCCGCCCTGCATCTGCTTGATGATCTCCTTGAAGTTGGTGTCCAGTCCGATGCTGGTGAACGCCAGCACGAAAGCCCAGTTCTTGTACTGGTCAAGCACCTTGTTGATCGCTCCGACCTGATCTGCTCCGCAGAGAGGCTGTATGAGGAAAGAGGCCACCATCGAGGCGATGAAGAATCCGAGGATGAATTTCGGGAATCTGTACCAGATCTCTCCCGCACCCACTTTAGTCCCTGTGTTCTCTACCCTTGTGGCGAAGAAGACGGCCACGAAGAAAGCGATGAAACCGATCAGTATGTTCTGGATTGACTTCACAAGCACAGCCGCCTGCTGAGCCTCCGGACCAAGGGCAGTACCTGCCACAACGACGGCTCCTGTGGAGTCAACTGTCCCACCGATGAGAGATCCGCCCATGATCTGCGACATCCCGCAGGCCTTGATGATCACAGGCTCAAGCACCATCATAATGATAGTGAATATGATGGATATGGACACCGTGATGGAGAGGTCGTTCTTCTTGGCGTTTGATGCCGCCGCGGTGGCGATTGCCGCGCTGGTTCCGCAGACGCTGGTTGCCGTCGCCATGGTTATGACAAGCGGTTTGTTGCCGATCTTAAGCACTCTGGTTCCGAACCACCACATGAACAGGATTACAATCGGGGTCACGATCCAGGCAATTCCAAGGCCATAGAGACCGAACTTTGCGATGTTTGAGAACAGCACGGAGAATCCCATGATGACAAGGCCGGACTTGATGTAGAACTCAGTCTTGATGGCTGGTTTGAGCCAGTTCGGGACACCTACCGTGTTGGAGATCAGAAGGCCGACCAGAAGTGCCCAGAAAGCCCATTCGAGGTAGCGGTTGAGGGTATATTCAGCGCTTATGAGACGAACCACCAGAGCGATGACGAACAGTCCGATGATGGCGGGAATATATTTCTTCACGCTTTCGCCCTGAAGTTTGACTCCGATCGTGAACAACGCTCCGAGGGTGATGAACGTCACGAGGAACTTGCGCCAGAACGCCCAGGCTCCAAGCTGCTCAGACAACGGGACAACCTTTGCTGCTGCTGCCCCGGAGAGATTCTCTCCGAGAGTCCAAGTGGCGAATTTAACCGCCGAAAAATCAAATGCTTTCGTCAGGACAGCGATGCAGGCGATGACGATCACGATGCCGCCGATCCAGATTGCCTGCCAGTCCTCCTTGCCCCAAAACGCGGGAACAGTCTTGCCTTTCTCCATCTGTAGAAAAATTAGTATAATGTTTTACTATTTTGCAAAGATATAATAACTGACGGTTTCTCGCAAAACTTTTTCAAAAGTTGAAGTGGCGTTTGGTACACCAGAGGGGTGTCTCCTGTACCGAGTGTGGCTTTGGTGGCAGTTGGTACACCGGAAGGGTGTCTCCTGTACCGAGTGCGGCTTTGGTGGCGTTTGGTACGCCAGAGGGGTGTCTCCTGTACCGAGTGTGGCGTAAGTGCTGGTTTGGTACACCGGAGGGGTGTCTCCTGTACCGAGTGTGGCTTTGGTGGCAGTTGGTACACCAGAAGGGTGTCTCCTGTACCGAGTGCGGCTTTGGTGGCGTTTGGTACACCGGAGGGGTGTCTCCTGTACCGAGTGCGGCTTTGGTGGCAGTTGGTACACCGGAAGGGTGTCTCCTGTACCGAGTGCGGCTTTGGTGGCGTTTGGTACACCGGAGGGGGCTTTAAGGTACAAATCTACATTGAAGATTCCTTTGGCGCCACTAAAACTATCTAAAGACTTATGCTGAATATCCAGCCGATGTAGTCCTTGTTGAGGTTGGAGATCGGGAAGCGGTCGATGTAGTGCCAGAAGTTGCGGGCGTAGCGGATGCCGATCTGCGTGTCGTAAGGGAGCCAGAAGAAGTTGCCGAGCCTGACGGTGAGGTCGGCTCCGACGCTGAACAGGTTCTCGCCCGTGACCGCTCCTGGATTGTAATGCAGTTCGTGGTTCCAACTGAATGTCTGGTAGGACCAGTCGAAGAACGGCGTCAGCTCGAAGTTCTTGACGTAGGCCACGGGGCTGAGGAACGACCAGTCCACGTCAGCGAAAGGAATCGCATAGTCTGCGGTGACCCTCCATCTGGACTCCGAGCAGGAGTTGATGATGCTTTTAAGGTTGGTGTCCACGAACCCTCTTGGAATGGCAGTCAATGCTCCTTCCATGATTCCGCCCTCTTCGTATGGCCCGTACCACACCTCCATCGACGCGGTGAGCCTGAGTCCTTGACGGGCCGTGAACCCTGGAAGATAGCCGTAGGTGTAGAGATAAGCGGTCGGATTGTAGGCCTTCATATGGCCCGGTCTGAAGTGAAATCCCAGTTCCGCACCGAATCCGAGCGACGGAAAGACCTGTGACGGGGCTTTCTGTCTCATGAGATAGCCTCTTATCGATGCATCCAGAGTCTGAAGCGGAGAGATGTTGTTTTCGCCGATTGTGCTATAGGTCTCGGTCACATCCTTTCCGTCTTTTTTCACGATGTGCTGGAACAGAATCTGGTCATTGTACCTGTCGTTGGTGAACTTGTACTTGACCTGCGGAATCAGTCCCCGGTTGATGCCGCCTGACGAGAAATTGAACGGAATATAGACTTTCAACCCTCCTTCAAAATAAGGCTTGTCGGTCAGAGTGCCTTTGTTGTAAAGCCTGTACATCTTTTCCTTCGAGACTTGGATTTTCTGAATGTCCATCGCGGCTCTGTCATTGAAGTCGGCGGAGAACTCAATCACCGGCCAAAGACCTGTGAATATGTACTTGAAGTGTCCGGAATGTCTCCAATCCCCGTCCTTGTACGGATCCTCATGAGCTCCGTAGCCTACCATTCCGTAGCCGGTGCTGAGCAGGTTCTGGAACATAGCGGTAGCGCCAAGCGAGGCGGTCTTGTAGTAGTCGTCACCGCTTATGGACTCGACGTTGTCGTAGTTGAAATAGACCGGCGCCCAGGAATGAATATGCGGGAGTCTGATCTTTGAATATCTTTCCGGTTGCGAAAATTTTACCTCCGCGGCAACGGCGATTGAGTCGCCAAGGGCGGTTTCCTGCGCTGTAAGCGCGTCTGCGACAGGGTATTTATGAATATCCTCGTAGCGGACTTCGGTAATCGGCAGGTCGCTTACCGCTGTGGCGTACATCATCCGTCCTTGCTTGTAGTCTCGAGGTCTGTCCGATGCCGCCAACGAACTGTAATACAGCGTGTCAGCCTTGAACACCGGTGAGCTGATCCCGTAGCGTGTCGAGGTCAGCCGCCGCAGTGTCAGGTTCTCCACGTCCAATGAATATAACTCCGTCACTCCAGTCCTGTCGCATAGAAAAGACAGTTGTGTTCCTTCAGAAACCGGGCGCTTCGACAGGCCCGGCGCCCGGTCACTGAGCCTGTCGAAGTGACCTGAGTTGAAGGTTTCTTCTTTGCCGGACATTCCGAAGTTCGGTGAGTCCTGTCGAACCGTAGATCCAACAGCCGGAACGGTGCGAAAATGTGAGAGGGTGACGGGTTGAGGGCCAAGTAATTGACGGAGAGCAACCTTGCCGTTGGCCATCCGTCCGACAATCTCATAGACTCCCATTCCGTTCTCCGACAATCCTGCCGCAAAAAGCCTGTCTCCGATCCAGGCCGACTCCGTGAACTGAAGCGAGTCCGGAGCGATGAACGATTCCTTGACGGATCCATCAGAGGTGTCCAGCAGAACGATCCGCGATCCTCCCGCGTAAGGATATTCAGAGGCGGCGATGACATTTCCGTCAGGTGCCGGTGCCGGATTGAAATACCTTCCTTTTTTTGTCAGATCATGGACTTTCCTCGGTTTTGTCAGATCCACATAACGAATCCGCGAGCTTCCGCCGAGAGTCCACCGACGCCCCGCCACGGATTCGCTCCAGAATATTCGTTGGCTTTCTGAATCGAGGAAGAGGCTGCTCGTGTAGGAGGCGAAAGACCTGATTCTCTTTTCATTACCCGAGGCGTCCAGTCGAACGAGGCTGTTGGCGGTGGCCATCCCTGACTTGAGGGAATATATTCCCGAACCATCAACTGTGACTGCCCCTTTGTACTCCGTGTGCATCGAAGGTGTCCGGCTGACCTGCCTTGACGGCATGAACGGCTCCCTGAGTGCAGTCTCAACATTCCAAAGCTGCTGGAAATTCTCCTCTATGATCCGGAAAGATTCATTGAAACTTTTTCCGCTGGCGGCCTTGACGGTCTTCTGGAGATTGAAGAGCCAGCCTTTGCGGACAACCCGGTCAAAATATTCCTGAGTGAAAAGAGGATCGTTGAAGAATACTCTCGTCCCGGCGATGAGCATATAGCCAACCCTGTAATAATCAGGTGTATAGTTCTTGTTTGATCCATAGAACCATCTGTAGTAGTCCCGCCGGTCGCCGCAGTCGAAAGCCGGCCTCAGATATTCAAGAAACGAGGCCTGTCTTCCACGTCCGCTCCGACTGAGCGCCGTTTCCGCCACCACCGCATCGCCTTCGAGGAACGCCGGTCCCGGGTATATTCCAGCGAAAGCTCCGGCCGCCATTTCTCCGAAAAGCCAATGCAGCGCCTTGTTGCCTCTGTCCGCCCCGAACTGCATCTGCGCCGCGTGCCGCCCCTCATGGATCGCCAGATTTCGCACCCATGGCATCGCCATTGGCTCATAAGGATCGTTGACTGTGAATATGTCCATTCTCTTCGGCGCCCATGTGACCGAAGCGTTCGGCAGCACATAGCGGCTGTGCAGCACGACCGGCATCTTCCCCTTGTAACTCTGCCCGATAAGGTAACCTGATGATCTTGCTATCCTTAGCCGCGCCTCCTCCAGCTCCGTCCCGTAAACCCTTGCCAGTGAGTCCTCTCCTTTCGGGAAGATCAATATGAAGTTCTCCGTCTCCATCTGCCTCCACCGCAGCGCCGCCGGATCGCTACCCGTCAGCGAGAACTGCGCGCTGGATTTGAAGCTGGTCAATGCGAGAAGAATCACAGTAAATATCTTGATACCAGTCCTAGCCATAAGATCATATTCAAAAGTCATCTGCGAATATAGTGATTTTATCACAAGGCTTTTATCACAAGGCAAGTTCTTTTTGTTGCTTTTCTTGGACTTTTTACTACTTTTTAAATGCCAAAGATGCATCAGCAGTAGCTTTATGAGGTTCTGACTACTCGCTAATGCTGAAAATAAATTTGTAGAACATCCTAATTATTGTTGTTATATGAAGAATTACTGGAAGGCTTGCAAAAAGTTAACCCAATAGAAAATAAAGGAGAGTATGTTGACCGTGTTATGTGTATTATTGATATCTTTGCGGTGGCTGAACCTATCAAACATAATTTGAGAGAGGGGCTAACTGTAGCTAATGCGAGTGCAAGATTATGGAATACAGAATATGTTATGGTCAAAGAATAATATAAATATTTTTAACTCAGCGATTGTTGGTATTGCCATGTTTTGTGGCAGCTGCATAAATGGACTATATGCTCAGGATAAAATAAAAGTTGATGTCTATGCAAATCTTTATCTATCCGGCAATACTACTATCGGAAATGTGCTTGAGGAACTTGTAGTCGGCTACCATATGCCGGATAATTCATTTATTGGCGCATGTTTTATGCATTCTGGTGTGGAAAGAGCTTTTTATGGCGGAACGCTCAACTATTCGTACGTGAAAGCGTGGGAGAGTTCTTTTCAGCTTGTTCCGAGCATAGAGACAGGTTTCCTGTATGGACCCTTTTCAGGGAATATTACTCAGACCAAATTCATTGTGGGTTTTGGGGTAGAGTTAAGACAATGGTTTGGTCGTAAAAAAAACTCGTTCTGCGGAATCGGCTCTAAAGTGCTTTGTATTACGGCTGTTGATGTGAGCTTATGGAACGGACTTACTTTCGGAATGTCTTTCTGATGGCATTGATGTCGGTAGCGCTGGCGGGGTGCGGAAACGAACCGTTGACGATGATTGTGGGCACGTACACTGATGAGTGTGCGAGCCGGGGAGTTTACAGTTACTATTTTGATCAGGAGAAAGGGATGTTGGTTGGTGGTGACGGAGGTCTGTTCACAGAGGCTCCTGGGGCGGTCAGTCGGGTTGAGATGAGAAATCCGTCTTACCTTACGTTGTCGGCTGACGGGAAGTTTGTCTATGCGGTGAGTGAGGTCGGAGATAGCTTGGCTTCTGCGGTTACGTTAAGGCTTGACTCAAAAACTGGCGCGATGCAAATGCTTGGCAGTGAGTTGACTGACGGAAAAGATCCGTGCTATATCTCGACAAACGGGAAGGTTGTGATGACGGCCAATTACTCGTCCGGGAATGTCACGGAGTTCCCTATAGGCGAGGACGGACGGTTGCTGCCTCACGATTTCCTTTATGATACCGGCATGGGCGGGCCTGACAGTGTACGTCAGAATCTTCCTCACGCGCATTGCGCGCTGTTCAACGCCACAGGAACGGAATTGTATGTGTCTGAGTTCAGCGCTGATGTCGTGACAAGGTACGATGTGGCGACAAGGCTAGGGAAACGCATTCAACTTCCGTCGGATTTTGGCCCGAGGCACATAATCCTTAACACTGACGAAAGCAAGGCGTATGTCATCGGAGAGTTGTCCGGAAATGTGGTGGTCATCGACACGGAAAACGACAGCGTCATCCAGACCGTGTGCGCCGACTCTCTCCACGCCAGAGGCTGTGCTGACATCCACCTCTCTCCTGACGGGAAATTCCTATATGCCAGCGTCAGGCTTCAGAATGACGGAATCGCAATATTCAAAGTTGATTCTGACGGAACTTTGACTAATGCCGGCTATCAGCCGACTGGCATTCATCCAAGGAATTTCAACATCACTCCGAACGGAAAGTTCCTTCTGGTAGCCTGCCGTGACAGTGGCTGCATCCAGATTTTCCGCTGCGATGCCAAGACCGGCCTTCTCACGGACACTGGTCGTACGATCATTCTTGACAAGCCTGTCTGCATCAAGTTCAGTTCTTCGCATAGGTAGGCACTTGACGCCTTTATTATTGGTTGAGTGATGACATAATGCCTTTTGTGGAACAGATAAATAGGTTGTTCCACAGAGATGGCGGATTAACAAAGGATAAAAACACATCTTGAAAATACTATTGTCAGGCATAAGAGTTTTATCTCTGATAATCATTGTATTATCTTCGTCATTGGACTGAATTGGATATAGATAACAATCTTGGTGCTTTTGTAGAATCGCCGGTTGATGTAAATTTGAGAAAAACTGATAACCGACATGATGCGATCAATCACAAAACTTGTCACATTGGCTCTATTCTGTCTGCTCAATGTGAATTGCGCCAAGAACAGGACGGACGGAGTCGTCTCGATATCCGCCGCGTCACTGAAATTCTCAGCGGCGGGGGAATCCAAGACCATCACCATCTCCGCGACCTCCAACTGGTCTTCCGAGCATCCCGAATGGATAACTCTAAGTCAGGAAAACGGGACCGGTGACGGCTCCGAGCAGGAAATTACCGTGACCGCAGGCAAGAATAACGGTGAGGCGCGGAAAGGCGAACTGAGAATCACATTGGATGGAGGACATTCCTGTGCGCTGTCCTTGGTTCAGGATAAAAATTCCGAGACCACTCTCAGCGGCAAGAAATTCATTGTCTGCGCCAATTCCATGGTCTATTACGGAGGCCTTGTGGAATATGGCTCACAAGGCAAGGAAGACTTTGGAATGTTCTACAGGATGTTGAAGGACAAAGGTTTCTCGGACTATAGCATAATAGACTGCACTTATGGCAACCATCGTCTGTCGGACTACACGGCGGCTGGATGCAACACTCCTCACAAGGACTGTCCAGGTGTCGGAGTCGATCTGCTCAAAGGGCTGGATCTGAGTTCTTTTGATTATGTCATCATTTCTGAGGCCGGTAACGACAACTCGAATTTCTATGAGGACGCCATGGCTTTGTTCTCACGTTTCACGTCTGTGAATCCGAATGTCAAGTTGGTGTACATCAATCATGTTTACAGTGTCTATAAGGATCACAAGAACATCTTGTCGCGGTTGAGTAAACTGCGTGATGCCGGGGTGACTGTCGTAAACTGCGGTCAATTGGCCTATGACATCTACACCGGTGCGGTGAGTGTTCCGGGAGGGTCTGTAAAGTACAAGGATCGATACACTTTCTGCAACCATGCCGGATCTGACACCCATCATCCGAATCCTCTCATGGGATATATCATGACCCAGATGCTGTACTGTGCCCTCAGTGGTGACAACACCCCTGATCAGAGGTGGAGCGACCTGATAAAAGAATGCAAATACAGCAGCAACCCGATTCCGTACAATGACTATTACTCCACTTATTATACGACACCTGCGGACGTGCCTTTCATGACCGTGATTGACAACGCTGCGGAAATGAAAGGAATTCAGGATCTTATTCCGGAATATATAGATAAATTCTGATGTCTCGCTTTTCATGCATATTCCTGTTGCTGGCTCTCGTCCTTTCCGGGTGCTCGTCTGAACTCAGCCATAAGTTCAGGGAACTTGACCGGACCATATCGGAACGGGGAAAATACCGCATACAATTGGAGGAAAAGGCCGACAGTCTGCGCAGGGTGATGTCTGGCGCAGGAACCGACTCCGCGAGGTGGGAATATTCAGAACAACTTTTCAGATTGTTTAAATATTGGCAGGCGGATTCGGCGTTGAGGTATTTGGACATGATGGATTCATACGCTGACGGGAATCCGGCGAAGACGCTGCACGCGACACTTGAACGCTCTATGGTTGAAGTCCTTATGCGGAAATATTCAGAAGCGGAGTCGATGCTGAATCAAGTTGACACCGCAAGTCTGACGCAGGCGGAACTCGCGGCATACTATAAGGCGGATCTTTATCTGGATGGCATAAAGGCTGTGGATGAGATGATTCCGGCCGGGGATCGGAAGAGAATAGTGGAAAGACGGCACATAAAACGTCTGGCTTACATAAACAATCCTGAGATAGAACCGTTTGAGTTGATTAGACGGAACGGAATGCAGCTTTACGAGAGCGGCCATGCCAAAGAGGCGACGGTCATTCTGCGTGACCTCGTGGACAACAGTGAAAGCATAGAGGATAAATCAGAGGCCGCCTATAGCCTTGCTTTCGCATACGCATACACGGGAGACAGGGAGAAAAGGGAATATTGGCTGGCACAGAGCGCGATATACAGCATGGCGATTCCGATAAGGGCGTCTTTGTCTCTTTTTGAACTGTCCAATATGCTGTTTGAAGACAATCAGTTGGGAATCGCGTCACGGTACTGCCAAGTGGCTTTGGAGGATGCGCTTTCGAGCAAATACAACTCACGCATCATGAACTCGGCCAATTCGATGCTGTACATCGTGCAGGCTGTAGGACGCAAGACCAGACAGGATAAATCGGCGTACATCTGCATAATACTTGTGTTGGGGCTGCTGTTCGCCGCCACCGTCGCGCTCCTTGTTCTCTCTTTCAGGCAACACAACACGATAAAATTGAAGAACCGTCTTTTGGAAGACGCCAATGAAGCCAAGACAGAGTACATAACCAGGCATATCACCATGTCGTCCTACTACATGGAAGACATTGAAAGGTACCGGCATGAACTGCGTTCGGCCTTGAAGGAAGGAGGTGTGGACGCGGTCAAGGAGATGTTGCGCAAGCCTCCGGAGGATGTCGTGGACTACAAGACGTTTTTCAAGATATTCGATGACACTTTTCTGGGGCTTTATCCTGATTTTCCCGACAAGGTGAACGCTCTTTTGAAGCCGGATTCAAGGTTCATTCTGAAAAATCAAGGTGAGCTGACCACGGGGTTGAGGATTCTCGCGGCGATCAGGATAGGGATAACAGACAGCGGAAAGATAGCCAAATTCCTTCACTGCGCTCCGAGTTCTGTCTATACTCACAGATGCAAGATAAAGAAATGCGCTGTTTGTCCTCCAGAGGAATTCGAGTCAAGGATATCACAGATTTAAATACATTGAAACTATAACCATATTTTATGAAAAAGGTCTTTATTGCACTAATGATGCCGCTGATTGTCAGCGTGTCAGTTCCAGCACAGACGATGGGCTCTTTTTCCGGGAAAGTCGTGGACTCGTCCGGAGAGCCGCTCATAGGTGCGGGTGTGGTCATAAAAGGAACGACCAATGGGTCCGCGACCGATTATGACGGCAATTACATGCTCACGGGAATCTCTTTTCCGGTGACCGTGGTGGTGTCTTGCATCGGTTATGATGATTCGGAGATTCATCTGACCGGAAAAGAACGTCAGCCGTATGTCATCACCTTGAATGATTCCAGAAATGTTTTGGATGAAATTGTGGTCGTCGGCTACGGAACCCAGAAGAAATCAAGCCTGTCCGGTGCCGTGGGAATAGTGGATGGCGCCTCTCTTGAGAAAAGGCCGGCGGTCTCGGCTGCGAATGCCCTCCAGGGAGCGGATCCTTCCCTCTACATCAAGATGGGCAACGGCGGTCCTAACAGTTCCCCTTCCATAAATGTCAGGGGCAGCATCTCGGTGAACGGAGGTTCTCCTTTGGTACTTGCGGACGGCGTGGAGGTCTCGCTTCAGCAGATCAATCCGAACGACATCGAGTCTGTGTCTGTTCTGAAAGACGCTTCCACATGTGCTATTTATGGTGCGAAAGCTTCCGCCGGTGTGGTGCTCATCACCACCAAACAGGGAAAGACAGGAAAAAGCTCGATAAACTACAACTTCCGTCAGGCTTGGATCCAGCCGACCACCAACACGGACTACATCACATCCGGTTACGAGCATGTCAGCATAGTCAACATGTTCTGCAACCAGTCGTTCCATTCCTCCCAGCGCAGGGTATTCGACTACACCGCCGAGAACGGACGGTTGCTCAAGCTGTACGAGAGGCGCAATGACAAGACCGAGAATCCTTCCCGTCCGTGGGTCGTGCTTGAGGATGACGGCCTGTACCACTACTACGGAAATTATGACTGGTATCATAACCTGTTGAACACCAATCGTCCCACAAGCGAGCATAATGTGTCTGTGTCCGGAGGCAACGACAAGGTGAAATACTATGTGAGCGGGCGTTACTACACCGAGGACGGAATATTCAAGGAACCGGCGAAGGACACTTATCAGAATTTCTCCGTCAGGTCCAAGATAACCGCCAAGGTGACGGACTGGATAAAATATTCCAACAACATCTCCTACAACGTCCGTGACTACAAGTGGGGCGGCAATGAGGACACCAACCTGCTTTTCCAAAGGATGTGGTTCGTCTGCTCGCCGGCCTTCTCTCCTGTGAATCCGGATGGTTCGCTGGTGGTCTATCCTTCTGAGATCGTGGGATCGCAGACAGACCTGATGAGAAGCAACGCGGCGCAGTTCCTGGCCGGAAAGAACCATTTCTCCAGAAATGTCAGCAACTTCGACATGACCCACCGGATAGACATGACCATCGCCAAGCATCTTGTCCTGACCGGTGAATATGATTTCCGACGTTCCGACACCTATAACACTGCCAGGACCAACAACTACTATTACGGAACGAAACCAGGGGAGCAGATAATGGTCACCGGTACGACCAAGTCTTACAAAGAGGTCCGCTCGTTCAGGAACAGCCATGTGTTCAACGCCTACGGAACCTACGAGAATGACTGGAACGGCCACTATTTCAAGGCGACCGCCGGAATGCAGTACGAGAACTACAGGAGCAACCAGCTTTCGATAAAGGCCTGGCCTATCCTCAATGACGCTTTCGATTCATTCGCCCAGCTCTCTCGCGGGGATGACACGACATATGACGGACCTAACCAGTCCATCTCCACCTTCGCCACTCTGGGAATATTCGGACGTCTGAACTATGACTGGAAAGGCAGATATATCGTGGAGGCCAGCGCGAGATACGACGGAACCTCACGATTCGCCTCGGGAAGCCGCTGGGGATTCTTCCCGTCAGCGTCCGCGGCATGGCGATTCTCGGAGGAGCCGTTTTTCAGTTCTGTCCGGAATGTGATCACGAACGGCAAGATCAGATTCTCGGCGGGATCGCTTGGAAACCAGCAGGTAAGCAATTATTACTATCTTACCAAAGTGTCTTCCGACAACACGATGAGCTACACGTTCGACAGGTCCAGCAAGGCCGCCTACTCGTCCGTGAGCGCGCCTGTGTCATCGGGACTTACATGGGAGACAGTGACAACCTACGATCTTGGTCTTGACCTGAATTTCCTTGACAACAGGCTTTCTTTTGTCGGAGACTATTTCATCAGGGACACAAAGGACATGCTCACGGCTTCCGTGGAGCTTCCAGCCACCTACGGAGCCACATCTCCTAAGGAAAACTGCGCGAACCTGAGGACCAAAGGATGGGAGATCTCCATAGATTGGAAGGACTCGTTCAAGCTTCTCGGCAAGCAGGCGACATATTCGGTCTCTCTCGGGATAGGCGACAACAAGACCGTGATAACCAAGTACTATAACCCGACCGGAACCCTTTCAAGCAATTACAAGGGAAAGACTCTCGGCGACATGTGGGGCTACAGGATAGACGGTCTGTTCCAATCTGACGAAGAGGCCGCTGAATATATGTCACGCATCGACAGCCACGAAATCCAGCCTGGTCCTTATCAGGCTCTAAGCTCAAGCCTCGGGACCGGACTGAAGGCAGGAGACCCTAAGTTCAGGGATCTCAACGGTGACGGAAAGATCACTTCCGGAGCCGGAACGCTTGATGATCCGGGAGACCGGGAGATCATCGGGAACAGCCGCCCAAGGTTTCCATATTCATTCAGATTGGGATTCAACTGGGCGGGTCTTGACATCTCCGCGTTCTTCCAAGGAATAGCGCATCAAGACTGGTACCCTACAGGTGCCTACGGAGGAAGCGCGTTCTGGGGACCTTATTCATATTCGGAAGTGAGCTTCATCGCCAAGGATTTCATGGGCAGGGTCTATGACCCGGAGACCAATCCGGACGGATATTTCCCGAGACCAAGGGCATTCGCCTCATATTCAAGCGGAAACTACAATCTCGGCCTCGGACAAAGGAACGACAGATACATGCAGAACATCGGCTATCTGCGTTTCAAGAACCTTACGGTAGGCTACACTCTTCCGGAAAGCCTCACAAGAAAATTCTATGTGGGCCGGCTGAGGGTGTTCTTCACTGGAGAGAACCTTTACTACTGGTCACCTTTGAAGAAATACTGCACCACCATCGATCCGGAACTCGCGAACGCGAGCAGTCTGAACACGGACAACACCGGAATCGGATACCTCTATCCAAAGACCTTGTCATTCGGCGTTGATGTAACATTTTAATTAGTAGTTGAATATGAAAAAGATACTGAATATCATACTGGCTCTTGCGGCGTTGTCTGTCACCGCCTGCGATCTTACGAGGCTTTCAGAGGATGATGTGGCGCCGGAGAACTATTTCACCTCGGCGGACGAATGCAAACTCTGGCTGGACAAGTGCTACGATGATCTTTTTGTGGCACCCAACAGCATAGTCACATGGGCCGCTGACGATTACGTGATGGCCAATCCTAATGACCTTGTCTTAGGCAACAGGCTTGTGACGGACTCATATTCAGGAGCCACTGCCTGGGGATGGGGAACCGTGCGCCGCATAAACATGTTCTTCGAGTACTGCGACAACTGCAAGGACGAGAAGGCAAAGGAATATTACAAAGGGGTCGCTTATTTCTTCCGCGCCCTTTCATATTACGAGAAAGTGAAGCGTTTCGGTGATGTCCCTTATTATGACTTTGTCATCGGATCATCCGACAACGCCGCCCTCACGAAGCCGCGTGACCCGAGGGGCCTTGTCATGCTTCATGTGATGGACGATCTGGACAAGGCTGTCGAGCGTCTTGACGAGAAGCACAATGTTGCCAGAATCAACAAGTGGACGGCTTTGGCTTTGAAGAGCAGGGCTGCCTTATGGGAAGGAACTTGGCGTGTGTACCATGCGGACGATGTGTTCGCTCCTAAGAACGACCCGACCGAGTTTGACGGAAAACCGGTCGAATTGTCGGCGGAATATTTCCTGAACATCGCCGCGGACGCGGCCGGGCAAGTCATCGACAACAGCGGTTACTCGCTTTACAACGGCAGCGGCAAGGACATGAACTACAGGATGTTGTTCGCCACTGAGGACGCAAGGGAGGACGAGGTCATGCTGGCCATACTATACAACTACAGCACCTTGAAATTCGGTCATGCTTTCCAGTCGAAGTACTACGAGCAGAGCATCGGATTCACAAGACGGTTTGTCAACCACTATCTGATGGCGGACGGAACACGTTTCACGGACAGGCCGGACGCCGACAGGACATGGTATCTGGACGAGGTGAAGGACCGTGATCCGAGAATGGCCCAGACTGTGCTCTGTCCGGGATATGTGCAGCTGGATCAGGACAAGCCTACCATCAACAATCTCGACCATTGCTACACCGGCTACAAGCCGATAAAGTACATCTACAATCAGGACTGCCTCTCACAGGGAAAGGCCACGAACGACTTTCCGGTGTTCAGGCTTGCGGAGGTGATGCTCAATTTCGCTGAGGCGAGGGCTGAGCTCGGGAACCTTGACCAGGAGGCTTTGGACAAGTCCGTGAACAAGATCCGTTCGCGTGTGGGGATGCCTGCCTTGAAGGTGGATGTCAGCATTGATCCTTACATGGAGAAGTGCTATCCGAATTACATCAGGTCAAAGAGTTCACAGAAAGCCTTGGTGCTGGAGGTCCGCAGAGAGAGAACCATCGAGTTGGTGCTGGAGGGATTCAGGATGTTCGACATGCTTCGATGGGGTGAGGGCGCGAAACTTGTGAACGGTGGAGCAGCGGGTGAGAAAGGCACGGAATCCCCTTACTATGGAATATATCTGCCTGGCCCGAGACTCTATGACATGGACGGAGACAGCAAGAATGACTTCGAGGTCTATGACGGAACCTCCACGGTCGCGGGGCTTGCGAATATTTCCATAGCCTCTTTGTCCGAAAGACTCTACGATCCGGATGATCCTGACAACCTGGCTCCAAAGAAGGGCTGGCTTACCGGATTCCGCGACCACAAGGTTACATGGGATGAGGGGAAGGACTATCTCAACCCTATTCCTAAGAAACAGATCACACTGACATCCGGAGCTCTTGTGCAGAATCCGGGTTGGGACAAGGAATAAAACACCGATAAATCATGAAAATATTCAATATAATAAAGATATGCCTTCCGGCGCTTCTGTTTGCCTTTGGGTCTTGCACCGAGGAGATGTCTCCATGGGAGCAGCGTCAGAGAAACACAGGAACAGAGACTCTTGACGTCAACGCTGACGAGTTGGCTTTTCTGCCTCGTGGCGGCAAACTGAATTTCACTGTAAACGCCACCTATGATGGATCAGTGACGGCGGATGATTGGATGACGTTGAGCGCCAAGGAGTTCCCTGGAGACGGGACAACGTACACCATCATCATTTCGGCTGACCCTAACAAGACTGAAGCCGATCGTGGCGGAACGGTGATCATCAAGACGCCGTCCCTTACCCACACGATAACCGTCACGCAGCCGGTATATTCCCGTCCCGACGCTCCTGAAAGCATCGCGTCGGCGGAGGATCTGGTCTATTGGCTGGAGACTTGCGCTCCGTACTATGAGCAGGATGAGAGCATTACACTGTCCAAGGACATCGACATGACTGATGTGGAGAATCTGGTTCCGGCCGAGACTTTCGCCGGGACATTCGACGGACAGGGACACAAGATCATGAACTGGAAATCAAAGGGACAGCCTCTGTTTGTGAAGAACAACGGAAAGATTACGGATGTGACCATTGACGCATCATGTTCCTTCACCTTGCAGAGTTCGGCCGAAGACATTTATTTCGGACCGTTCGCCATGCACAATTACGGACAGATAACCAATTGCCGGAACAACGCTGCGATCTCAGTGCCTGATGACGCTTCCGTGAACAAGGTGTATGTCGGCGGCATCACGGCCTATAATTATGAGGAAGGTTCTGTCTCGGGATGTATAAACACCGGTGAAATGGTCTTCCGTCCGCTCAAGGCCGACGGCAACATATTCCTGGGAGGTGTCACAGCCTATGGTATGGGTTCGGTCAGCGACAGCGAGAACTACGGCAGGTTCGTTTTGGAGCCGCAGCCAGAGACCGTGCAGAACTATTTCATCGGAGGCATCAGCGCAAGGCAGGCTAAAGGTGTCATAAGCGGCTGCACGAATCATAAGGAAGCGACGATAACCACGAACGCGTCGAAGCCGTCCAACGGTTACATCGGAGGTTTGGTCGGCTATCATGACGGTTCATCGGACATCAACACGAGCAAGAACTTCGCGGACATATATTGCGGCTACGCCAAAGCCAGCTATGTCGGTGGTCTCATGGGATGGCAGACGAAAGTCTCCGACCAGGATTTCACATTGTTCCAGGATTGTGCCGTGAACAGTCATATAACAGCCTACACCAAGGGCAAGGGTACGAACGGTAACAATCCATGTCTTTCAGCCGGACTGGTTGTCGGGCGTTTCGCCGGACAGGCCAACGCCAAGGTCTGCACCCTCGGAACACCAGACAGGCCGATCAGCGTGGCTGGATCCATAACCAGCCTTGAGACTGGCGAGACCGTGGTCGCGTCCGAGAAGGATTTCGGAGTGCTCACCAGCGGAGACGGCAGCGGCACAAGCGCCAACGGAGCAGGCTCGATCTGGCAGATAATCAACGGAATATACAAGGTGACTGGCGATGGCCAGACGGGTGACCCTGAGGAGATATTCATTCGTATGGACGGCTACAGGCTTGATGTGCCGGCCGAGGGTGGAACTGTGTCGTTCGGTGTGAAGGTGAATTATAATTCCACTGTCACGACGGATGCGGATTGGCTTGAGGTGGCTGAGGGTACTGTTGAGGCTGGTTCCGTACAGGAAATCACAGTGACGGCCGGCATGAACGACCGTTCTTCGGAAAGAGAAGGAAACGTGATTGTCTCAATGCCTTTGGGCACGCGCGAGGTCGTCACCATCCGTCAGGCCGGAAACACGAAACTTGAGGAAAGTCTTGTGCTGGGTCCGGAAACGGAGAACGCCATCATTCTGGATCCTTCCGGAACCGAACCGTCAAGTTTCACTGTGACTGCTAATTATGATGCGGAAGTCACTTCTTCGGAATCATGGCTGAGTTTCAGCCCTTCAACCGTTCCGGGTGACGAGAAGCCTCATACCGTGACAATCAACGCTGCCATGAATGATTCCGGGGCTCCGCGCGTCGCTACGGTCACGGTGACATTGCCGAAAGGCCTCTCAAAATCATTCAATGTCAGTCAGGACAGGTCCTCGCTCAAGGCAATCACCGAAGTCTCCACTCCGGAACAGTTTGTCGCTTTCATCGAGAACGCCTCCAACGTGGACCTCTACACTGACGGGCTGGTAACTAAACTGACCAAGGATATTGATCTGAAGGGCATCTCGCTTACACCTGCGGAGGATTACATCGGTATTCTGGACGGAGGTGGCCACAAGATCCTTAATCTGGTCAGCGGAGCCCCTCTGTTCATCAAGACTTCCGGAAACGCTGTGGTGAGGAATCTTACGATAGACAAGTCATGCGTGTTCGATGTCGCTCCGGAATATTCATCAAAGTGGGGAATCCTTGTCGGCAGCCTCGGCCCGGCTGACGCGACAGACAAATGCTTGATAGAGAATTGTGTGAATATGGCCGATATCACCATGTCCAAGGCGAACACGGCACAGGCTTTCATCGCTTCCATGACAGGGCGTGTCGGAACCGGTTCCGTGGTTGCCGGCTGCGAGAATCACGGTTCCGTGACCTTGAGTCCGAAAGAGGCGATGACAGGTGAGATCAGGGGCGCGGGAATCGCCGGAAGCGTGAACGGAGCGATCCGTGACTGCAAGAACAACGCTCCTGTGACCATCAGTCCGTCAGACATCACGAACAAACTGTATGCGGCCGGAGTGGCGGCGAACGTGATGAACATCGACATGGAGAACTGTGTCAACACCGTGAACGGAAAAGTGACCGTGCTTCCTGACTCGTTCACATCCACAAAGGACGGCTATGTCGGAGGACTCACCGCTTACAACGGCGGGGCGAACATAAAGAACAGCCGGAATTTCGGCGATGTCCACATAAACTGTAATTCAGACAAGGTACGCGCCGGAGGTTTGCTCGGATTCCAGAGCACGCAGAAGAAATCGTTCGTCACATTGGAGAACTGTGTCGTGAACTGCGATGTGACCGGTATATTCGCAAGCAAGGGAGGAAATGGCTCCACCACGCCGCTTAATTCCTGTGGCCTCGTCGTGGGACGTTTCGGCGGACAGGGTAACACCACGAATGTCATTGACATAGGCACGGTTGACAGCCCGGTGAAGGTCTTTGGTTCGGTGACTGTCCATGAAGGAGAGACTGTCACTGCGACGACTGACAATTACACAAACCTCCTGACCGGTGCGGGCAGCAAGACGAGCCTTTGCGGCGGTTCAACGACCCAGATCCTCAATGTGAGATTTGAAAATGTAACAAAAGAATAACTTAATGAATATGGCAACGAAAACATTGCTCGCCGCGACAGCGGTGTCACTCGTTTCCCTTTGGTCCTGCAGCGATAAGGTGCAGGACCGTTTCGGGGAACTCAACGTTGAGGCCGCAAAAGAGTACCTCACACCGATCCGCCCTGCCTCCGAGGGCAGAAACCCTTGCTGGAACGAGTTCTGCAAGAAGTTCATCTACGCTCCGGCCTTTGATGTCAAGGCTGTGGAAGGCGCTGATAATTATAAGTTTATAATTAAGGAAAAAGACGGATCGGGGGAGTGGTCCTTCACTTCGACAGATCCTTGCGCCGACCTCTCTCCGATCTGGGCCTCGGTTCCTCCCTCTAAGGTTGACCTGACAGTCCTTGCGATTGACGGAAAGGAGAATGTGCTTGACACAGCGTACAAGAGAAGTTTCCTGAGGGATTTCCCGTTCGAGGGACCTTACAACTCCAATGTGAGGCCGTACCGTGAGGCGGCCATCATGGCAGCCCTTTATATTCATAAGACTCCGGGAGCGCAGAAATTCAAGGAGACTTTCGTTCCGGATCTGGACCTTTACTCGCACTTCACCTATGCGAACAAGGTGATCGGCGGACTCATCAGCGTCGAGGCGAAAATCGCTGAATATGTTCCTTCGCTGAAGGAGGAGGCATTGCTGATAGCGCGTAACGCCGCCAAGTTCCTGATCGACCAGAGCCGCCCTGAGGGAGACTGCCTTGAATATTTCCCTCCAACCTACTACGGTGATCGTGTCGCCTCAAAGAACGATTGGAATGTGGGCAGGACTATGACCATGGACGCCTGCTATTCCGGCAACGCGTTCCTGGATCTGTTCAGGGTTACCGGTGACTCGCTTTACTATGACAGGGCCTTGAAGATCGCCGACACTTTCATGAAAATCCAGAATGAGGACGGCTCGTTCCCGATAAAGGTGTATTTCGAGACCGGTGAGCCTGTTAATGAGGTCAAGGCTATGCTTCATCCTATCCTGAACTACACACGTCGCCTTGAGAATGAATATGGTGTCACCAAATATGCCGACATGAGCGCCCGTGCGGCGAAATGGATGAAGGAGGTGGCCTTGGAGACATTCGACCTCACCGGCCAGTTCGAGGACGTGACCGTGGAAGGTCTCAAGCCTTATCAGAACCTCACGAACTGCACGGCCTCCCCGTACGCTTCGTACATCCTGCGCGGCCATCCTTCCACAGAGGAGATCGAGGACGCGCGTGACCTCATACGCCTGAGCGAGGATCAGTTCGTCCACTGGAACGCCCTCCCGAACAAGGATGGTGTCCGTCCGATCGCAACCCCTTGCGTGTACGAACAGCACCGCTATCAGGTTCCGGTGGACAACAGTTCCTGCAATGTGGCCAACGCCTATCTCGATCTCTATGAGGCCACCAGTGACGAGCTCGCCTTCGCCAAAGCCAAGGCTCTTGTGGACAATCTGACTGTGGTTCAGGATATTACCAACGGAAAGATTCCGACTACTTTCGATCTTCGCAGCCCGGAGCGCAACAAGCGCCGCACCTACTGGATCAACTGCACCAACGCTTCCATCACCATCCTTCTCCGGATGGCCGGGTTGACGGGTGAATAATAAAGATTTTTCTGTAAATTTGTAGGAATATTTCTTACAAAGAAAGATGCAGGTATTTCTACAGATTCTTACCCTGCTCGGAGCGATGGCCATGTTCCTGTATGGAATGACCATGATGAGTGAGGGTCTTCAGAAGGCGGCGGGTGACAAGCTGCGATCGTTTCTGGCGTCGATGACGTCAACGACCTTCAAAGGTATCATCACGGGTATTGTCATCACTGCCCTCATCCAGTCATCAAGCGGAACGACCGTAATGGTCGTCAGCATGGTCAACGCCGGTCTGCTCGCCCTTGGCAACGCCATAGGGGTGATCATGGGGGCGAACATCGGAACGACGCTCACGGCGTGGATGATCTCCCTGTTCGGATTCAGCTACGACATCGGAGCGTTCGCCGTCCCGTTCATCGCCTTGGGATTCTTCATGATGACCCTGAAGAGCAACAGGAACCGCAACATCGGAGAGTTCATCATCGGATTCGCGTTCCTGCTCATCGGTCTCGCCACAATGAAGAACTCGGTGCCGGACCTGAACCAATATCCTGAGGTTCTGGCTCTTGTGAAGAACCTGACCAGCTACGGCTTTTTCTCCGTGATCATATTCACCCTCGTGGGTGCCCTGATAACCGTGATAGTGCAGGCCTCCAGCGCCTCACTTGCTCTGACGATGGTTTTTGTGGCGAACGGCTGGATCAATTTCGAGATGGCCGCCGCGATGGTCTTGGGAGCCAACATCGGAACCACCATCACCGCCAACATCGCCGCATCCGTGGCGAACTATTCCGCAAAGCGCACGGCGATGGCCAACACCCTTTTCAACGTGCTTGGCGTTGTGCTGGCCCTGGTGTTCTTCAATCCGTTGATGAGGATAATCGGCTCGATGACGACAGCGATAGGTTTCGAGGATCCTGTCTCATTGTTCAACGGCACCGTGGCCGCGGACGGTTTCTCTCCGGAGCAGCAGAACTCGATGCTTTACGGTATTTGCATTCTGCACACCGTCTTCAACCTCTCCACCACCCTGATACTCGTCTGGTTCATCCCTCAGCTTGTCAAGGCCGTCAACAGGATCATCCCGACCCCTAAGGGCGAGGAAGAGGTCTATCGCCTCAAGTTCATCCAGGGCGGACCTCTCTCAACGGCGGAACTTTCCCTCGACGAGGCGAAGCAGGAGATCATTCATTTCGCGGAAATATGCCGTCGCGAGGTTGGATTCATCCGTAGCGCGGTCAGCGCCAAGACCAAGGCCGAATGGGAATCCGCCAATGAGAAGCTTGTCAAGTACGAGAACATTACGGACAAGATTGAGTATGAGATCGCTTCCTACCTGAACGAGGTCACCAAAGGCGACATCAGTGCGTTCTCCGCATTGAGGATCAAGTCAATGTACAGGGTGATCGGCGAATTGGAGAGCATCGGCGACTCCGGCGAGGCGATAGGCAGAATGATGAAACGCGCCCTCGACCACGGCAAGACGTTCGATGAGGAGATGATCAAGAGGCTTGACAGGATGCTCGACCTGCTTGATGTGGCGTTCGGGGCCATGACGGAGAACCTTAGCTCTCCGGCTCTGTTCCTCAAGGACATCACCAACGCCGAGGATGCCGAGTACAACATCAACGAGTACCGCAACCGCCTGCGTGAGGAGCACATCGTCAACATCGAGAAGGATGACTACAACTACCAGACAGGCGTGTTCTACATAGACATTGTCCAGGAACTCGAGAAGATGGGCGACTTCATCATCAACATCTCCCAAAGCCTTCTGGAAAAGAACGACTAAAACATGAGACGTGCGTTAAGATATTCATTGCTCGTGATTTGCGCCATCTTTCTGGTGGGCTGCAAGGGTGGCGGTTCCGGCAAGGCGACCGCTTTCACGCCTCGCGCGTTTCCGGCGCTTCCTGAACCTCCGTCAGTGATTTCGGACCCCCAGGAGAAGACGGAATATGTCGTCTCGAACTATTGGAACGAGTTTTTGGAGAAGACCTATCCTTGTGATTCCAACATAGTTAACGGAGTCACGGCTGACGAGGTGGAAAAAGCGTTGGGCACTTATGTGACACTTCTGGAGAAGGCTTGCCCAATAGACTTCGGAAGGAAGGCGATGGCCTCTTTCTTCGACAAGGTTGAACAGTTCGAGGCCGCCGATACCTCCTCCAATGTCTTCGAGTTTTTCGAGCGGATGATCCCGAAGTATCTCTACGACCCCAATTCACCTGTCCGGAACGAGGATCTCTACCTCCCGTACGTCTCAAGACTCGCATCTTCAGACTATTCCGATCCCGACATGAGACCTTCCTACTCGTTCGAGACCAATATGTGTTCCTTGAATATGGCAGGAACGCCGGCGGCTGATTTCACATTCACCGATCTGAGTGGAAAAAGACACACGCTGCATGGAGTGAAGGCGGAGACGACGCTGCTGTTTTTCACAAATCCCGGCTGTCCGGCCTGCAAGGACATCATGGAGCATCTGGTCGCCGATGAGAGGATCGCGTCGCTGGTTGCCTCCGGCAGGCTCGCGGTCGTCAACATCTACATTGACGACGAGTTGGACAAATGGCGTGAATATGCTTCCGTCTACCCCAAGGACTGGTACAACGGCTATGACCAGAGCTACCTGATCCGCTCCGACATCACCTATAACGTCCGCGCCATCCCTTCGCTGTATGTACTTGATTCAGAGAAGAGAGTGGTTATGAAGGACGCACCGGCGGAGGTGGTTCTTCCGTATCTTGACAACTTAAAATAACACTGACATGAAAATCACCAAGGAACTTTGGGGCACGTCCCCTGACGGAAAGGAAATATTCCTTTATACTCTTGAGAATGAAAGCGGCGCGTTCGTGCGCCTCTCAAGCATAGGCGCCGGAATCGTTTCGATCGCTGTTCCGGACAAGGATGGAAAGATCGCCGATGTTGTTTTGGGCTATACCAAGCCTGAGGATTATTTCGCCGACGGCCCTTGCGCCGGAAAGTGCCCTGGACGCTACGCCAACCGCATAGCCCTCGGAAAGTTCACGCTTGACGGGGTGGAATATTCATTGCCGGTCAACAACGGTCCGAACCATCTGCACGGCGGTCCGGATGGATTCCAGAATCAGGTCTGGGACAGCCGTGTCGAGGGGGAAGCCGTTGAGTTCCAGTACTTTTCGCAGGACGGAGAGGCAGGTTATCCCGGCAATCTGAAGGTTGTCGCCCACTACGAGTGGAGCGAGGACAACGCCCTTAGGCTAACTTTCACGGCACAGACCGACAAGGCGACTGTGCTGAACCTTACCAACCATGCCTACTTCAACCTTGACGGAGAGGGTAACGGGAATATTCTTGACCACGAACTGAGGCTCAATGCGGCTGTCTATCTGCCGACCGACGAGACTCTGATTCCGGTCGGCGAGGCTGATCCGGTGGCCGGAACTCCTATGGACTTCCAGGAGTTCAAGAAAATCGGTGCTGAGATAAAGGCTGACTTCCCTGCCTTGAACTACGGCAAGGGCTACGACAACTGCTTCATGATCAATGACTACGAGCCAGGACAACTTCAGACCGCCGCTCAGCTGTACTCTTCTGCAAGCGGCCGTCAGCTTGAGGTGCTGACCACCCAGCCGGCCGTGCAGATCTACACGGGCAACTGGCTTGAGGGCTGTCCTGCCGGAAAGTGCGGACGTGGCTACCACGACTATGAGGGTGTCGCCATCGAGTGTCAGCACTGCCCTGATTCGCCGAACAAGCCTGAGTTCCCTACGACCGTGCTTCGTCCGGGCGAGACCTTCAGCGAGGCCATCATCTGGGCGTTCTCAGTCAGGAAGTAGGAGGCCGGTCACTGAGCCATACACGCTTCGGTCACCGAGCCTGCCAAAGTGACCGAAATAACTATTGCAATTTTGAATATTCACAAATGAAACAGTATCAGGATCTTCTGCGTCATATAATGAACGATGGTGTGGTCAAGCATGACCGCACCGGCGTAGGCACCAAAAGCGTCTTCGGCTACCAGATGCGCTTCGACCTCTCCGAAGGTTTCCCGCTTCTGACCACCAAAAAGGTTCACCTCAAATCCATCATCTACGAACTCCTTTGGTTCATCGCCGGCGACACCAACATCAAGTACCTCAAGGATCACGGGGTCTCCATCTGGGACGAATGGGCCGACGAGAACGGCGATCTTGGTCCTGTCTATGGCCACCAATGGCGCTCCTGGCCGGCTCCTGACGGCCGCTCGATCGACCAGCTGAGCCAAGTCGTGAATATGATCAAGAACAATCCTGATTCAAGGCGAATGCTCGTCACCGCCTGGAATCCCGGAGAGGTTGACAAGATGGCCCTTCCGCCTTGCCATTGCCTGTTCCAGTTCTATGTGGCCGAAGGAAAGCTCTCCTGCCAGCTCTATCAGCGCAGCGCCGACACCTTCCTCGGAGTCCCTTTCAACATAGCCTCTTACGCATTGCTGACGATGATGATAGCCCAGGTCTGCGGCCTGAAGCCCGGCGACTTCATCCACACCACAGGCGACACCCACATCTACATGAACCATTTCGATCAGGTCCGCGAGCAGCTCTCCCGTGAGCCCCGCCCGCTCCCGACAATGCGCATCAACCCCGATGTGAAGGACTTGTACGATTTCAAGTACGAGGACTTCATCCTGGAAGGCTACGACCCCTGGCCCGCCATCAAGGCCCCCGTCGCAGTCTGATCGTCCGCCTTTTGCATAAGTGCCTCCATAAGCTCTGATTTAGGGCACACGACAAGACAGTGCACCGCACCACCGAAAGATGTCCGTGGCGGATAACGTGTTGTTGGTTAATGAGTTAATAAAACTCGTGGTGCCAAAAACAGCACCACGAGTTTGTTTTTTTCTTTCATTATCAATACTTTAGGTGCCACGACTGTCAGACGTGTGTAAGCCTCCGACGAAGTACATTTCCGGTACATATAAGTGAGTAACCGCTACTACCATGCTAATGATGGTTAGTGGCGGTCATTCACCTGCTATTGACTGTCATTACTTGCTATTGACGGCTAATGGCTGCCAGTTGGATGGCAGTGGCACCTTGAGTTCCTCCGGAGTCTTGGAGACCTTCCCGTCTTTGCCCTTCTTCATGCGGACAAGGATGTCTTCAAGCCAGGCTCTTTCGTCGACGCCCAAGGCCTTGCGCGAGCTGAAAAGAGAGTATGCGACTGCAGCGCGCACAGCGGCATCTTCGAGCACTGGGTGCCAGCGCTCCCAAGGTGTTCTTCCGTTACTACTTCGTGAACAGCGCCACTGGCGAGAAGTCCGGCATCATGCTGGCTTCCGTCACCTGAACCGCGGGTGAGTAGCCAAAGAGCAGGGCAGAAGCCATGCTTACCCTAATCCGAACCCTCTGCAGTCATTTGATTACAGCGGTTTTTTTATGCAGGTAACTGCCCTAATTTGTTATGGAAGATGAAGTGAATCACATCCATATTCTAATCAAAATTTGAAGAGAATAGTTGTAAGATTCGCTTCATTTGCTTATTTTTGCAGAAAAATGAGCGAGACATGAGACCGTACTACATATGGCAATACCCTGGTTGGCCCAGATTCCGTTGGGAGTCCGACATAATACTGAACCTGCTTTCCGAAGTGCGTCTTTTGGAAGGTCGAATCGCCGGTATGATGGGCGGCCTGGGGTTTGATATTCAATCCAAGACGTCTCTGGACGTAATGACTGAAGACGTTATCAGATCCAATGAGATAGAAGGAATTCTGTTGAATGCAGACAGGGTGCGTTCATCGGTAGCGAGGCATCTCGGTATTCCCACGGAAGGTCTCCCGGAGCCGGATCACTATACCGAAGGTGTAGTTCAGGTAATGATTGACGCCGTCCGCAATTACTCCGAGGAGCTGACCGAACAGCGTCTGTTCAATTGGCATGCCGCTTTGTTCCCCACGGGGCGTAGCGGTATTCATCCGATAACGGTGGCAGGTTGGAGGGTTGGAGAAGAACCCATGCAAGTTGTCTCCGGGGCATTTGGAAAGGAAAAGGTTCACTACGAAGCCCCGGCTTCAGCGGATGTTCCCAAGGAAATGGCCCTGTTCTTGGATTGGGTCAATAATGAGAACAATACCGATCCGGTCCTGAAAGCAGCCATCGCTCACCTGTGGTTCGTTGCCATCCATCCGTTTGATGACGGAAATGGCCGTCTGACAAGGACCATCACCGATATGCTGCTGGCCAGGGCTGACGGGATGCCTCATCGCTACTATAGTATGTCAGCTGAAATTCTTAGGAATAAGAACGGCTACTACGATGCACTGGAAAGCACCACGATAGGAGATGTTGATATTACCCTGTGGCTCGAGTGGTTCCTTCAGACACTTAAGGATGCAATGGAACTCAGCGTAGACATCGTCAGTCGCGTAGTGAAGAAGTCCATGTTCTGGCAGGAGCATCGTGACGTGGCGATGAATGAGCGCCAAGTCAAGGTCGTGAACCGCTTATGGGATGGATTCGACGGGAAACTCACAACCGTGAAATGGGCAAAAATCTGCAAGACCTCGCAAGCCACCGCCCTTCGTGACATCAATGATTTGATTGAGAAGGGAATCTTGGTGAAAGGAGAGGAAGGTAGCAAGAATACCAGTTACATTCTGGCCGAGGATCAATAGATCTTTCTACACACACAATTAGGAATGATTCACGTATTTTAAGTATTTGTTGTAATCCATTTATAATTTTTGATGTATTTCATTTGTAGTTTTTGTGACATTTCATCATGTGTTTTTGTGACAATCCATCGGGTGAGACCGGAACCAGAAAGTCCATTCTCATAACAATGGTCACCTCCTACGGCGTGAAGGAGAATATGTACTCCGATGCAGTGCAGTCCCATGTGGTGATGGACGATCTCTTTGCGTAGAGAATATTTTACGCTAAAAGTCTCCCGAAAAGCGGGATTCAGCAAAGTATTTGCTTTGGTTCTTCCTTTAGTCCGGACACCGAAATTCAACGGGAGCATATTCTCCATAAAATGCTTCCTTCGTAGAGTAATTTAACCTTGACAGGAGCATTTAACTTTGTTTTTGCTTCTGTCAAGGTTTTGCGATCTAATAGATCTCACCGGCCCAAAGCATCTTAAAGAAGTCACACACGTAGATGAGTTCGATATTCCCGGTTCTTCGTGTGAGCCGGTCGGTGGACACCAGAATCAGCCTTGCTTCCGGATGTTCTTCGGAAAAGCGGTTGAGTCCGGTCTTGTGCTTGGTTTGAACATCATCGGTGGATTTTATCTCAATCGCCACTTTGGCGTCACCGAGGATGGCATCTACCTCAATGTCTGAATATGTGTGCCAATATGAAAGATCCTTTTTCTTGTCGTTGTAACCCAAGTATGCGATAAGTTCCTGCATCACAAGATGTTCAAATGCGTGACCATATTCAGGAGTGCCTGCTCTCAGATTATTCCTTCCCATCAGATAATTGACTATTCCTACATCGAAATAGTAAAACTTCGGGGCTTGCGTCAACTTTCTTTTGATCACTTTCCGGTAGGCAGGAATCTCATATCCTATGAGCGTATCATATAGTATTTGGAAGTATGCCTTGACGGTGTTCGCGGCCACGCCACAATCTGACGCGATGTTTTCATAGTTGATGATCTCGCCGTCGCTTATCGCTGCCACCTCCATAAATCTTTCGAATATACCGATGTCTTTGACGGCTGCCTCCTCAAGAATCTCTTCTTTTAGGTACACTTCGACATATCCTTTCAATCGCCTTTCTGCATTGTTTACCATATAATGCCTTGGAATCATTCCGTTTTGTATGGCTCGGGAAAGGTCATAATCCGGAATTTCGGCACTTACAAGAGGAAACAAGGTTTCTGGGATGGCGCGTCCACCAAGTGTGTTCGCTCCTCTTTTTTTCAGTTTTCTGGCACTTGAACCGCTCAGTATGAAATAGAGGCCTTTCTCGACCATCAAACTATGAACCGTGTCCAAAAGATCCGGCACTTTTTGAATCTCATCAACTATCACAAGTGTCTTTTCGGGGTATTTGTCAAGGGCCTCTTTGAATAGTTCCGGTTTGCGTTGAAGGCGCTTTCGCAGATCCGAATCAAGCAAATCAAAATACACCGCATCCTTAAACTTCTCTTTGAGAAGCGTGGATTTCCCTACCTGACGAGCGCCGAAAAGGAACATTCCTTCATCAAGACGGCTATCTATATCAAATATTCTATTATACATAGCATTAATTGTTTTCGTTCTGTAGGGTTGCGGATTTTTTAATAATAACCGCAACTATGTTGCGAATATAATAATAGTATTGCAAAAATCAAGTGGTTGACTCCTTTTATGTGCCCCAATCCTGTTTTTGCTATGGTGCAGGTTGCTGGTAAGATGAACCTAAGGACGTCATTCCGCGCGGATGGCGTCGGCGGGGTTGGAGTGGGCGGCGTGAAGGGTCTGGAAGAAGATCGAGACGACTGCGATGAGGAGCGAGACGGCTCCGGAGGCGATGAATATCCACGGGCTCAGACCGATCCGGTACGAGAAGCCTTCCAGCCACTTGCCCATCACGAACCAGGAGAGCGGCACGGCGAATATGAACGACACCAGAAGCGGGGCGCAGAACTTCGTCAGGAGCAGGGACAGAACCTCGTTCGTGGTGCTGCCCATAATGCGGCGCACACCGATCTCCTTGCGCCTCTGGCGGATGAAGAACAGGGACATGCCGATGAAGCCCAGTACGGAGATCAGGACGGCCACGCCAGTGAATATGCCTACGACCCTCATCGTGTTCTTTTCCTCCGTGAGCGAGGCCTTGACGGTGCTCTCGATGCTCTGCACTTTCCAGTCAATGTCTTCGGTAGAACCGTCAACCTCTTTGACCAGGTCGCACAGTTTCTTCCACGCCAGCGGATCACCGTTTGTCTTGACCATGAAGTTAGGATCCTCGATCTCATCCGTGTCCTTGACCGTGATCATGAACGGCTGATAAGGGTCAAGGATGTTTGTCATGTGAAAGTTGGAGAATATCCCGGCGACCTGCATCACTTTGCCATCGCCCCATGTCACCTCTGATTCTCCATCCCCCAGGCTCAGTTTTCCGGCGAGCTCTTCATTGATATATTTCACATCGCCTGAAAGATGGTTGTCCTTGACCAGATTGATGCCCATTATGTCGATGAACTCCTTGTCCCAAGTTGTGAGATAGACCAGAAGATTATTGTTGTCCTTGTCTTTACGGGTGCTCATCGAACAGTAGTTCCCGTCCAGGGATGTGCCTGAGAATGAGCCTATTTCCTGGACGAAAGGCTGACTTTTCAAGGCGTTCCGCATAACCTCAGGGTTGTCGGAACTGACACGGTAGATGTTCTCCGTGTTGTAGCCCAGCGGAGCCTTTACCAGATGGTTCATCTGGAGCAGGATCGTCAGAGTGGCTGTCATCATCGTCATCGTGATCACGTTCTGGAGGATTATGAATATACTGCTGAGCACCATCTTGGAATGGTAGCGGAACGAACCCTTGACAACATCGATAGGCTTGTACTTTGACAGCGAGATGGTCGGCATTATTCCTGAGATGATTCCTGTCAGGACAATGAACAGAAGGCTGACCGAGACTGTGGAGAAGTTTATGTCCTTGAGGATGTCTATCTTCCCTTTGAAGAGTACGGCCACCTTGTCCTCAAGCAACAGGGCCAACGCCCCGCCGATGATGAACGAGATGAACACCATCAATGTGGATTCCCCGATCAGCTCCAAGGATATTCCTAAGCCATTGCTTCCGAGAAGCCTTCTGGTGGCCATTTCCTTTGCCCGGAAGCCGGTGTTGGCGACGGTCAGGTTGATGTAGTTGGTGACGGCGAACAGGAGGATGGCCAGCACGACGGCCAGTAATATTTCTAAAAGACTCTTGTCGCCTGTCTGAAGACCCGCGCCAGTATTTTGTGGCGCGAACATCAGGTCGTTAAGCGGGATGATGGCGGCCTTTGTGTTGCCGTAGAAATTGAACACCGGAATGCTCTCAATGCAGTAGGAGGTCAGGTCTTCAATCTTATCTTCGAGGCTCGCCCCTGGTCTCAGCATCAGGAATGACAATGTGGAGCCTAACGGCCCGCTGGCCATCAGGTCGTTGCGGAGTCTGTAGCCGAGGACCTGCGGTGCGCGTTCGAAATTGGCGATGACCGCCGTCTCGTTCAGGAACACTGTCTTGTCCAAATCCTTGATGACCCCTGAGACAGTGTAAACAAGCGAACTGTCGTATGGGTCGCCGTTGTCGTCACTTACGAAGACATAACGTGTCCCTTCGATTTGAAGCGGCTGACCGAGAGCGTTGCCATCCGGGAACAAGGCTTTGGCAAGAGACTCTGTGACAACGCATTTCTCAGGGCTGTCCAGAGCGGTCTCACGGTCTCCGTCAATCATCTTGAAATCAAAGAATCTGAAGAAATTGGAGTCCGCGAGCATTATGTTGCCGGCGTTGTCCCCCTGGGACTCCTCATAGACTCTGTCCTCGTGCTTTATCTTTCCGTTGTGCATATAGACGCAGCACACATCTTCCACCTCCGGGTACCTGTCCTTGAGCGAGTGGGCGCAGTCCGGCCATGACATGAGTGAGTTCCTGTTCTCTGTGCCCAGCACGTAGATTCTCTCATGGTTCCTGTGCCATTTGTCGATGCTGAACTGCCGGTAGGTGTAGTCCCCGATCAGTATCACGAACATCAGTGACAGCGCAAGCCCCACCACATTGATCACCGCGTAGAGCGGATTGTTCTTCAAAAACCTAAAGAAATATTTCATTGCCTCAAATCTTTTACCAACCTATTTTTAAACGCTTACTAATAACGGTTTTCACTAACCTTCACCGAAAGTCGTTTCGACAGGCTCAGCGGCCCTTGTCCGGCATGTTCACCAACCGTGGTTCAACGATCTCACCAACAATCAACAAATTCAACGTGCAATGTGTTGGTCACGATAACTGTCACCAGCTTGTCTTCCAGGAGATCGTTGAGTTTGTCGAAACGACCATCCGCAAAAACCGTCATTTGGCCAATCCATTACCATGCCAAAAGATTCAAGTGATTGTCATTCAGGGATATTCTTATTTTATGAATATGCAAAAGTGTAAAGAATCTTTACACTTACTGTAAAGATTCTTTACAGTCTTTTACACCCCCTCCCATCCCCCTAACACCTCCGACCAACCCCTATCAAAACCAAACATTTAGCCTTTTCACGCTTATCGTTACCTATTGTTTCTTATGCTTCTTTTCGTTATATTTGTACCACATTTGCACCTTTAGGGTGAAGTGTAAAGACTCAAAGGGCAAAAAACTGCGGACCACCCTAAATATTCCGCTGCCTTTACATCAGTTTACAAAAACACGCCCCAAACACTCTTTACACACCCTAAAAATAATGTAAAGATGGAAACGATAGAGAGAATACTTGGGCACGAGATTCCCATCCTGCCGGAACCCTTCCTCCCGGAGTCCGAACTGCGGCCGCTCACCGAGGCCGACTACCAACGGCTCTTCGAGGAGTTCTGCGCCGCTCCCATCAGCACCCTCCCGCCAGAGTTCTGGACCGAGACCACCACAGACAAACCGGTAAGCATAACTCCCGCCGAAGAAACCCAGGCGGCCACACCGCAGCGCCCCCGCCGCCATCATCTCACCGACCAGGAGAAATCCATCACCGCCCTCAAAGGCGAGCGCTACGTCAGCATCTCCGCTGCAGCCAGGATTCTCCACGTCGCCCGACCCACCATCTACGCAATGATTGACCGCGGCGACCTCCAGCTTATCAAACTCGGCCCCCGCACCAACCGCATCGACCTTCAGGGCATCACCGACCAGCGCAACTCCTTCCCGCCGGCCAAAATCCCGAAGAAGAAACTTGAAGATGAGCGCAAGAAATACATCTCCGCCCACGAAGCCGCTCTCAAATTCCGCAAGGACGAAAAGACCATCAAGGCATGCGCCGCCGAAGCCGGAGTCGCCCTGGCCTGGTTCGACGGCACCGCCTACTACGGCCGCAAAGGCCTGGAGAAACTCTTCCCGGGAGAGAAGGAGAAACACGACTATCTCACGGTAGCGCAGCTCGCCGAAGAGTGCGGCATCTTCAAGCAGACCGTCTATGACTTCATCCACGACCACAAGCTGCCCCGCAAGCGCGAAGGCCGCACCGTCCTCATCGACCGCAAGGTCTGGGAGAAAGCTCGCAAAGGCGCCGTAACCCTGGCCGACGGAAAAGAAGTCAACTACAAGCAGCTCCAGCGCCAGTGCACCGAAGCCCGCAACCTGGGCTACGTCACCATCAGCGACGCCGGGCGCGACTTCGGCATCCACCGCGGCCACCTCTACTACTACGCCAAGAAACACAAGCTCAAGACCCTCAAAATCGGCGGCCAGGTATTCTACGATAAAAAGCAACTCTATAATATCTTGAAGGAAGAATATGTCAGCGACCAAAGTAACACTCCGGAAACGGGAACTCCCAAGCGGTAAGATTACCCTCTACCTGGACTTCTACCCGCCCGTGCGCAACCCACGCACCGGCGAGCTCAGCCGCAGGGAATACCTGGGCATCTACCTTTTCAAGAAACCCAAAGACGCCACAGAGCGCAAAAGCAACAACGAGAAACTACAGATTGCCGAGGCCATCCGCTCCGAGCGCGAGATCGCCATCCTCAAAGAGCAGTTCGGCTTCGCCGACCGCAACCGTGGCAAAGTGGACTTCATCCAGTACTTCCAGGACATAGCCAACGAACCGGGGAATTATGCCAGCGGCGCCTTCAAGCACTTCTTCCGCTTCACCGGCGGCAAATGCACCATCGCCGACGTCACCCTCGAGCTCTGCCAGGAATTCCGCGAATACCTCCTCTCCGGAGAAGCAAGCCTCGATGACAAACGCTTCGTCTCTCACAACGGCGCCTCCCACCTCTGGATGTACTTCAAGATGGTCGTCCGCCGTGCCCAGCGCGACAAACTCATCACCGACGACATCGTCTCCCGGCTGGACTCCATCTCCGTAGCCCCCGTCCACAAGGAATACCTCACCATCGAGGAAGTCCGCCGCCTGGCCGCCACCCCCTGCGAAGACGAGCAGGTCAAGCGCGCCAGCCTCCTTGCCTGCCTCTGCGGCCTCCGCATCTCCGACATCGAGAGCCTCACTTGGGACAACGTCATCATCGCCCCCGACCAGGGCTATGCCCTCAAAGTCATCACCCAGAAGACTGGCGCCTATGCCGTCATCCCCATCAACGAAGAGGCCTACAGCCTCCTGGGCGAATGCAAGGAAGGCCTCATCTTCGACCAGCTCCACCGCGGCACCCTCAACCGCCGCATCGCCCGCTGGGTAAAAGCCGCCGGCATCGACAAGCACATCACCTTCCATAACTTCCGCCACACCTACGCCACCATCCTGGCCAGCAACGGCACTTCCATCTACACCGTCTCCAAACTCCTCACGCACTCCAACGTCACCACCACGCAGATCTACGCCGACATCGTGGACGAGGAAAGGCGCAAGGCCGCGGAATCCATCAAGATAGGAATCAAAACAGAAAAATAGACGCCTATGAGAATCATACGACACTTCACGACCGTCGCAGACGTCATCGCCCAGGGCTCGGAATACGTGGCCCTCTATCGTCTGCTCCTCGAGATATACAGCCGGGGCCTCAACCCCGAAATGCGGTTCCTCGAATCCAACTTTCCTTCCGTAACCCTCTGCAACTGCGCCAAGACCATCCTTGACGAGCTCCGCACGGCCGATGACCTTGCCCCCTTCCTGGACAGCTACCACCGCCGTCTCAAGCCCACCCGCAAGTTCCGAAACCCCCGGACGGAAACCATCACCCGGCAGACTTACGACTGCCACCCGCATACCGGCGCCCAGCGCTGCGCCGTCCTCGCCGCAGTCCTTTACCTTGCAGAGGCCTCCGGAGCGCTGAACGAAGACAAACTCCGTCAGTACAAAGACTGGCTCCTGCTCCACGCCGATGACTATCTCTTTGCCGACACCTTCATCGCCTCCATCCCGCCGCTCCGGCAGTTGAAGGAACCGATGCCGCCCACACCCCGGATGATGCTCACCAACTACGCCATCGCGCACTCCGTACTCGAGTCCGTGGACCGCGCCCTGTAGAGCAAGCCTGCCGCAGAACGACCCCGCTTTCTGGACGCACTCATCCAGACCTTCCTCGGCGAACGGGAAAGCCTCAGAGACATCCTCGGAGGCATCCTGACCGCCCGTTACGATGTCCTGATAGCAGAAACCAAGTCCGAACAAGCCGGGAACGACGCCGGAAACACCCACGCCATACCGTCCGGCCAGCCCGGCGCGACCAGGCAGGCCACCGGCCGGCAGATCGGCATCCTCTTCTACTACCTCTTCAACGAACTCGGCATAGACTTCACCAACTCCGACAAGTCAGCATGGGCCCGCCTCCTGAGCTTCATCACCGGCTACAGCGAAGAGACCCTGCGCAAAAAGCTCGACTTCGATTTCGAGAACAAACAGGTACAGAAAGACCTCGGCACCGTCAAAGCGGAAGTCCAGGAACTTTTCCCGGCCATCGCCCGAAAGATAGACAACGATAAGAAAATATAACATTTGGGCTGCCTCCGGGCATCCCAAACCCAGCCCGGGCGGCATAGCCCCACTCTACATTTGCCAGCGAAACAACCGTCGCTGGCTTTTTTATCCCCACAGGCGCCACGGGACAAAAAGGGCAGCGACACAAACAGTCAAGTTATGCCCAAAAAGAAACCAACCGATCTCGTCCTGGACGAGTCCGTCATCCGTGAAGCCGAAATGGCACGCACCCTTGATGAACAGTTTGAAGAGGGCTATGCTGCCCTCCAACCCATTCCCGAAGAACAGCTGCCGCTCACGGCAGCCCGGATGCTCTACTACCTCGGAGCCCTCTGGGGCTTCCTCAAGCGGCTCAAGCCTGAGGACCTCGCCCCGGACTACGAAATGACCGTTGAGGAACTGTCTGCCTTCCTTCCCGAAAAGCCAGCCGTCCAGACCATCTACGGCTGGGTATCCGAAGAAAAGATTCCCTATATCAAGCGCGGAAAGCGCCTCTTCTTCGTCAAGCGCGCCATCATCCGCTGGAACACCGATGGCCGTCCCGTCAACCCCGACAACATCACCGAAATCGCCCAGGCCTACGTTGCCAACAACCGGCCCGGCGCGAGGAAACGCCGCTGACCCATGGACCGCCGACTCACCAAAGAGAACGTCATCGCCAAGACGCTCTACGGATCCGATGTATATTCCCACATCCTCCGGCAGTTCTACCCGTCCGACTTCCTGATGCGGGTATCCGGTGACGAATGCGGCTGGAACCGCACCCCCTGGGACAACTCCGCCCCAAGCCTCCACGTCTGGATGGAGAAAGTCAATCCCGACGCCCGGCTGAGCAGCCGCATCGCCAGGCACCACGACGCCTCCTGGCACATCCCCGACGGCACCTTCCTGGACTTTGCCGAACTCTTCTACAAGAAATCCGGCGACGAACTCCTGCAGATCCTCAACGACGAACTCCACCTCCACCTTGGAGAAGAGCAGCCCGGCGGCGTCCTCTTCCAGACCCCGCTCATCGCGCAGCCGCACTTCTCCTTCTTCAAGGCACCGGTCCGCAACGTCACGCCCTACAAGCAGATATCCCTCCTCGACACCTGGCGCTACATCACCGGCCGATACGCCCGCCGCCGCACAGAGGAACTCCGTCTCATCCGCGACCCCAAACGTGCCAGGATGTTCAAAGCCGAGAAATTCGACTACTGCACCTTCTCCGGCACCTTCTCCGTCCGCAGGGAAGACAAACTCCTCAACCACTCCAGACTCCTGTGCCTGGATTTCGACCACCTCACGGACGTTGAGGAACTCTTCCGGAAGCTCCTGCAGGACGAATACTTCGAGACGATGCTGCTCTTCCGGAGCCCCTCCGGCGACGGCCTCAAATGGATCATCCCCACGGACCTTACCGAGTGCAGCCACACCGCCTTCTTCCGCTCCGTTTCCGCCTACATCGCCCAGGCCTACGGCATCCCCGTGGACCAGTCAGGCAAAGACGTCTGCCGAGCCTGCTTCCTCCCGCACGATCCGCAGGCCTACCTCAACCCCGATTACAGCTGCGCCCTATGAGCAAAAAGAAATTCAACCCCGAAGACTGGAAGGATCCGGGACCGGCCGCACCGGCGGCCCCGAAGACAGAGCAAGCCAAGCGGCCTGCCCGGCCGGCCGCTGCCAATCCGTCCTACTCCGCCACGCTCGACGACCAGATCGAACGCCTCACCGCCCGCATCGAGGCGACCGGCACGGACATCACCGCCGGCTACGACCATTGGCGGGACCTCGGCTTCGCCCTCACCGACGCCATGGGAGAAAACGGCCGCAGCTACTACCACCGCCTCAGCCGCTTCTATCCCGGCTACTCGGAGCAGGAATGTGACGCCCAGTACGACAAATGTATGCGCGCCCGGGGCCACGGCATCACCATCCGCACCCTCTTCCACCTTGCCAAAGAGAACGGCGTGTCCGTCAGCTTCCCGGCCGAAAAACCGCAGCAAAACTTTCCATCAGCTGATGGAAATGATGGAACTGATGGAAATCGCCGCCCCGGAATCAATGCCCACCTTCTCCCGGGAACTCTACGGCCACCTCCCGGAGCTCCTTGACGAAGTGGCCCGAAATGCCCGTTCCGACGAAGATGCCGACGTCCTCATCCTCGGAGCCCTCGTCACCTGGTCTGCCTGCCTGGGCAAAGTCTATGGCGTCTATGACAACAAGAAAGTCTATCCCAACCTCTTCCTCTACGTCACGGCACCGGCCTCCGCCGGCAAAGGCAGGCTCTCCCTCTGCCGACGTCTCGCACAGCCCATCCACGACCAGCTCCGCCAGCTCTACCGGGACGATATGGACGAATACCGCGTCCAGAAAGCCCGCTTCGACCAGGCAAAGAAAAAGAATCCGGACCTGGAACCGCCCGAAGAGCCGCCCCTGCGGATGCTCATCATTCCAGCCAACTCCAGCTCCACATCCGTCTATCAGATCCTCTCCGACAACGGAGGAGGCGGCCTGATGTTCGAAACCGAAGGCGACACCCTGGCCAACGTCTTCGCCTCCGACTACGGCAACTACTCCGACGGCTTCCGGAAGGCCTTCCACCACGAGCCCATCTCCTACACCCGGCGAAAAGACAGGGAATTTGTAGAACTCCTGCGGCCGCGCCTCTCCGCCGTCCTCTCCGGAACACCGCGACAGATCTCCGCCCTCATCCCGGATGCGGAGAACGGCCTGTTCAGCCGCTTCATCTTCTACTACCTCAACTTCCGCCTGGAATGGATCGACGTTTTCGCCCGCACCAGCAACACCACCCTGGAAGAAATCTTCGACGACATCGGCTACGGCTTCCTCGAACTCTACCAGCGCCTGGAGATGCAGCCGGAACTGGAGTTTTCCCTGACGCCCGGCCAGCAGAACGCCTTCCACGACTACTACCGCAGCACCCAGGAGCAGTACTACTACCTCTTCGGTGGAGACATCATCGGCAGCGTCCGGCGCCTCGGTCTCTTCACCTTCCGCCTCGCGATGGTCCTGAGCGCCCTCCGCCTCCACGACACCGGCGAAGTCGTCACCACCCTCATCTGTGACGACGAAGACTTCCGGAGCGCAATGGCCATTGCCCGGGCGCTCATCCGGCACACCGTCCGCGTCTATCGCGAACTCTCCAGCGCCGACCTCGGCAAGCCCGCCGCAGAACGCTCCGACCGCCAGCAGCAGTTCCTCTCATCCCTCCCGGCCACCTTCTCCACCCAGGCATTCCTCCAGATCGCCGGCCGGCTCGGCATCACCCAGCCCACCGCCGAGCGTTACATCAGCGCCTGGTGCAAAAACGGCCTCCTCCACCGCATCAAACAAGGCTACTACGAAAAGACACAGCAATGAAAATCCTCATCGACAACGGCCACGGCTCCAACACCCCCGGCAAATGCTCCCCGGACCGCCGCTACTACGAATGGAGCTACACCCGGCAAATCGCCGCCGCCATCGTCCGGCAATTGAAATACGCCGGCTACGATGCCGACCTCCTCGTCCCCGAAGACTACGACGTCTCCCTCCGCACCCGCGTCGAGCGAGCCAACACCTGGTGCCGCCAGCTGGGCAAGCGAAACGTCTGCCTGGTCTCCATCCACACCAACGCAGCCGGGAACGGTAGGCAGTGGAGGTCCGCCCGAGGCTGGACCTGCTACACCTCCCGTGGCCAGACAGCGGGCGACCATCTCGCCACCTGCCTCTACGAAGCCGCCTCCCTCCACCTTCCCGGTCATAAGATCCGGAAAGACTACTCCGATGGAGACCCCGACTGGGAATCCGACTTCTACATCCTGAAGAACACCCTATGCGCCGCCGCCCTCAGCGAGAACCTTTTCCACGACAACCCTCAGGACCTCGCCTTCCTCGAATCCGCCCCCGGCCGCCAGGCCATCATCGACCTCCACGTCAGAGGAATAATATCATACGTTAAAGGATGATTTTCAGAAAATAGCGGTATCTTTGCAGGACATAATTATTGAAGACGATGAAATACGCAACAACAATAGAAGAGCAGATACAAAAGTTGAAAGACAGAGGGCTGGGTATCGAGGACGAAGAGAAGGCCAAGGAAGTTCTGCTGGATATTGGTTACTATCGCTTTGGCTCTTACCTCTTTCCGTATGAAATAACATACCCGAGCAAGAAGGAAAGGACGCACAAACTGAAGGCCTCTACGCATTTTGAAGACGCCCTTGATCTTTACTACTTCGACTCTGATTTGCGGATGCTGCTTCTTCGGTACATCACCCGGATAGAGATCAACCTTCGCACCTACATAACGTACTATGTATCGAACCAGTACAAAGAGAATCCATGTTGGTTCGTGGATGGCTCCGTTATGGAGGCCGGCTTCATTGATTCGTTCGATGCGGAGATATACACAGACAAGTTCAAGAAACATCCGGTTATTGCAGACCATCATAAGAAATACCCTGAAGACACCTATGCGCCAGCATGGAAAACCATCGAGCACATGACTTTTGGGGCAGTGTTCCAACTGTTCTTGAGTATCTTGGATAAAGAGGTGCAGTCTGCTGTCGCTAGCCACTACGGTATTGACAAGTTGACGATCTTTACGAGTTATTTCAATGCGATTCGATACTTGAGAAACCAATGTGCGCACGGGGATGTCCTCTTCGATATGAAACTACCCACGCCTTTGAGGTCAGGTCCTGCAGGCAGATTCAATTCATTTACCAATAGCAACATCATTGGCGCCATCGAAGTCGTCAAATACTTCTTGAAACAGATCTCCACACATCGTTATCAGGATTTCTGCAAGCAGATTGATGTTCTTCTGGATGGCGTTGAGAACGACAATGTTGCTGAAATTCTCAATGACATAACGGGATTTGACATGAATTTTGCATAAAATTTGTTCGAAAGAAAAATAAATTCTATATTTGCAACGCAGTGCGCATGTTGTCTACTATCGCTGCATGTGGCACTTTAAAAAAGGAAATCGGCCTCCGAAGAGATTCGGAGGCTTTTCTATTGTGGACTTTTCCCATCATTCCCTCACTTCCATCAGTTCCATCAACTGATGGAAGTTTTTTATAGCTAAATATCGTCTCCTTATGCAAACTCCCTCTGGAATGGCAGCAAATTTCCCTCCGGATTATGCCGCAGCCCAGTCCTGTATCCATCCAGTATGGCGAAATCGAGGAGACTGAATTTATCCTTGAACTCATCCTCCTCAATTACTTGGTGGAATAGTTTCGCAATATGCGCAGGCGGATTCGCAAAAGCACCGCAGCCCATTGCGGAAAGAACCAGAGAATCGTGCCCCTGCATAATGCCAATCCGGAAAATAGTCCGCATCTTGTCCAGTGTAATCTCTGTCTCCTCCGGCAACATTAGTCCATCGGCCCCAATCCGAGGGCCACTCAAAGCTGCCACTGAAATGACAGGAATATTGTACGGCTCGTCCAACAACATAGAACCATCGGATTCCGAACTCCGGAAAAAGGTAACAACTCCACTATAGACGCCCCCATGGCGCTCATCCATCGGATACTGGTCCGCGTGCTGCACAAGACATAGGTCTGGATATTGAGCAACTCTTGAACGGGAAAACTGATACAAAGACAAAATGAGATTGCTTCTCCTGCAAAGATTCTCTTCCTGGGCACCGGACCCATACTCTACAAGGCCTCCAGGTGTGTAGAGGTCTGCCAGGTTAAGCATGGCCGGATTATATCCGGCATCAATGAGGTCCTTAGCAGCCAAGACACAATCCTTATTCTCCACATAGACCTCTGTATGAATCGGGTACATCGGGTCAACCAGCAGATGGACGGGCTCATTGTACAGAACTGCTGTCCCCATTACTTCCTCTATCGAGGGTAACACCACCTTCTTTCCTCCGCTGGAAATATACCAGCCCTGCCGCATGATAGCAAGGCTGGAATTGAAGATTTCGATACGACTTGCGTGTTTGTCTATCTCCTTAATCCTCCTCAGATTTACGGACAGCCCTGCCGTCCCCATTGAAGAAATCATCGTTCATGGCAAGATACTCTGTCCACATTTGCCGAAGCTTCTCTGCATAAGCTTCAGAAAGCACCCGCCCCGAATGGCCGCCATTCCACTGAAAATCAGGCATGGCTGCCTCAAGCGCCTCTGTTGTAAGTAGGCGGCACTTATCCGGATGAATCATGATATCCGGCTCCAGGTCCGCATAGTACACGACCCGTCCTTGTCCGGACCAATCCTCCCCTTGATAGGGCTCCGAATCAATCACCCCATGCATCACGATACCGGTCACACCTTCTCCACACTTGATCATATAAAACTCATCTCCCTCCTGAGCGTCCTTCCAGTCCCAAATGCTCCAATTGAACCAAGCCTCGTCGAATTGCGCAAGTTCCTCTTCAAAATCCGCCATTTTGTAGCTGGAAATGACGGGGCGCCATTCCAGGATAAAAGTTTTGGGTTTTCTCATAAATACCTCCATCTGAGCAAAGTCATCTAATCAACCATGTAAATACTAACATTAATCTTTGGCCAACGTTCGTTCGGCTCGATGCGAACCACCTTGCAAGTAAACATCTTGCCTGCATCCATCAATCTAGCCATGACAAGGTTATCCTTCATAGGCACCCACCCGATTCTGACGTCCTTATGGTAAATGCCGATAGCAAACTCATCCACCTCATTCTCCGGATGCCGCCTCAAGGTCAACTGCATTCCTGGGATAATATACTCCTGTACCTTCGCAATTTTTTCGCAGTACCCGGTACCGGCGACGAAGACATTGATGACAAAAATCTCTTGCTTGAAAGGAATGATGCCAGCGCCGCCTTTGTCGTGGATCAAGGCCATCAATTCAGGGTTTAACTTAACGAGTCCGGTTTCCATAACTTCAACATCATCAAATAATTCTTGGTCTGTTCGAGCTGTTTCTTCGCAGTGGCAATCCGCTCGGTAATTTCCACCTGTTGTTCTTTAATCCAATCAGCGTTGGTCAGATTATCACGGTAAATGAACGGGAACACCGAATCCATCTGCTCAATCCTGTGCTTAAACGAATTCACTGTCTCCTGGGCTTTCTCGATAAGCCGGGGCAAATCAGTTTCGGGAATATCCACAATGGATTCCTCCGTCAACGCAAGTGCAATCTGCCTAAGCACAAAAATATCGCCGATACGATAAGCCGACACGGCCTTCAAGAACATGTCCCGCTCTTTTTAAGTCTGCTCCGGGTGCAAATCGGGGTGCAAAGCTTTTGCTATCAGCCGATACAAATCCCTGAGTTCCTCCGTCTCTTCTTTGCTATAGGACGGCGCATTGAGGAAATCCTGTGCGGCTTTGATACTTGCCTCTTTCTCTTCCAGCTCATCTTTGAACTTGGCCTTTTCCAGACTGATTCTGCGTGCAATCTGCTCTTCATCCGGCCGCTCATTTCGGTTGATATACACCTGAAATAGCTGCGCTTCCAGATTCACTAATCGAATCTCGACATTCAGCTGGAATTCCTCGAAAAGAAGCTTGCCGATATGTGTTTCATACAAGGAAAGCAGATGCGGCCGCTCCTCAAACTGCATATACTCGGCTTTCAAGTAGAGTTTGGCCGACTCCTGCCGCAGCTCCTCCAGGCGATTCTGGAGGGCTGCAATTTCAGGATGAATAACTATAGCTTGCGTCATACTTACTGAATCTCAGGTTGATCTTCCGCATTTTTCTCGCGGGCTTCGTCGAATTTCGCCTTCATGGTGGGATTCCCACGAGTCAGACGTTTGATAGAGAGCGCATCGGCCTTGTCGTTGGCCAGACGCAGATTGTTTTCAGAGCCAATCAACGCATCCTTGATTTTCTGCAGATGCGTGATGGACTTGTCAATCTCATCGATAGCGGTCTTGAACTTCTCGCTAGCCAGGCGATAATTCCTTCCGAACGCATCCTTGAAAGCCAGCAGTTGGCTCTCGAAGTTGGTCACATCCACGCTTTGGCTGCGTGCCAGCGCCAGTTCCTTCTTATTACTCCACCGTCTTTTTGGCCGCATTCACCAGAAGAGTAATCATCGCCTTGAAAAACTGGGGACGGATGACATACATCTTCGGATAGCGATAGGACACATCCACGATACCTCCATTGTACAGCTCGCTTTCAGGCTCAAGCAGCGAAACCAGTACGGCATACTCGCACCCCTTTGCCTTGCGGTCAGCATCCAGTTTACGGAAGAATTCCTCGTTCCGATGCTTCGTAGCGCCACCATCCGTCTCATTCTTCATCTCAAACATGATGGAAATGTATTCTAAGCCGTCTTCATAGTCACGGAAAATGAAATCACCCTTGCTGCCATTGGAGGCATCATTGTCCTTCTCAAAATAAGCATTCGGGAAAAGCGGCCTCAGTTCACCATTGAAGACCGTATTACAGTGAACCTCCAACGTTTCACCGACCATCTTGGTGGACAGTCGGCTCTTGAGGTCCTTGTAATAGTCAACCTGTTCCTGTGCCACTTTCAGCCGGTTCTCATAGTCTTCCCGAATCACTTTCTCATGCAGTTCGGCCCGGGATTTGTCCAGCTTCGCGTCCGAACGGAGCTGGGCGATTTCCGCCTCTTTGACCTGCAGCGATTCTTTTGCTTTCTGCTGCTCCTCCAGAACGGCAATCTGGATTGCGCTTTCCTTCTGGGCGATGGCGGCCCGCAGCTCTACGATAATCTTATCCTTATCTGCAACCGCATTCCCTACAGCCAGCTTCTGCCGGTCACCCATAGCAGAAATCTGCTCTTTCAACCGGGCGATTTCCCCGTCCTTCTCGCTGAGTGCCTGGTCTTTCTTGAAAAGCGCGCTCTGATGTTCCTGCTCTTTCGAAGCGGCACGTGCCTGCTCTTCGGCCTGATGCTGCTTATGAAGTTCAGCAAACGCCTGCTCACTTCGGCGTCGAATTCGGCACCTTTGACCTGATTGACGATGGAAGCGTAGTCGGCTTCGTCCACGGAAAAGACATTTCCGCACTTGGGGCATTTGAGTTCTCTCATTCGCTTATGTTGTTGATGATTGATGGTTACAAAGTTAATTCAAAGACAAGAAATCACTCCTACAGATTCATAAAGACCTGGTAAGGAAATTCTTTCAGCACAACAGGATAAGCCTGTCCGTAATCCCGCACACACTCCTTGAAGGCATTTTCCTCCACCAACCCTGCTACCTTATAGTACTCTTCAGGGAAGAGACGTTTCATCAGACCAAAGTCCGTATCACGTTCTTCTTCCGAGACAGCTGCCTTGCGCATGGCATTATACTCCTTGGCAGAAACCCCAAACAGCATCTCCCTTTTGATTTCAGCGCCATCTTTCTGAATGTAGTACGCAATAGTTACCTCCTTCAAGCGGACATATTCATCGGCAGCTGCAACCAGTTCCTCGGGCATATCTTCCTGCAGCTGAACGAAAATGCCATCATAATCGGTATCTTCCGGGAGGATTTCAGGAAGACGGTGGACATAAATCTCTTCCTCCAGAGCAGTCGTCAAGCCTTCCAGGGCGCACAGGTCAACCAGATGACCGCCGTTACCGTCCATGACAGCTGCTACATCACGTAACTGACTCTCATTGACTTTGTAATTCAGTGTTTCCTGGGCGATAATCTCGTTTCCGTTGAGGACATTGAAGGAAAAAGAAATGGTCTTCGTCATAGTGCTTGCTACTTTAGAAATGAAACTTTTGGACTAACTCGGAGGCTATTTGCGAGTATTTTTGTAAATTTGGCAAATACTTTCGTTCAGCCTTGCAGTAAGATATACGCCCATGGTGCGTCAAAGTTTCATGCCGTGGTGAAGTTGGACAGGATGGACAAGGTATTGGCAGGAAAAATCACCAACTTTGTACATTAATACTGACATTATGCCCACCACCGAGAAGCATACGCCTTCGGAGGAAATAGTCCTCAATGAAGATCAGCTGATCTGTATCCTAACCAACAAAATCGTAAAAGCATCAGAGAAAGAGAGCAATCTCCAGTTCATGATTCAAACCATGTCCGAGGAATATGGTTTTGCTCTGGAGGATATGCAGCGGGATTTCTCTTTCAAATACACCGACGAAGAAGACAAGAAACGTACAGCCAAAGTTGACCTGGCCATCTTCGAGCACGGGAAAGCCCACGATGCTGACAACCTGATCCGGGCCATTATTGTTGCGAAGGACGCCAAGGTGAAAGCAAACGATTCTAAAGGCGGCGTTATGGCTTCCTTGGAGACGATTTTAACGTATACCGAATGTGAATTTGGATGTTGGACGAATGGTGAGGACCTGCATTTCCTTGGAAAGAGTCTGGATAAATGGCAACAGGCTACGATAGAAGAATTATCAGATTTTCCGGCTGTTAATCAATCTTTAGCAGACCTTATTGCATCAGGGGATAAGGCGGCACCTAGAAAGCCCGCTAACGAATCTTTAGTTCGCACATTTAAACGTTGCCATGACTATATCTATGCTAATGAAGGTGGCAACAAAGATGCTTTCTGGGAACTTTTGAATCTCATCTTTTGCAAGATGTATGATGAAAAGCGTCGATATATTGATGCTAAAAATGGTATCAGCTATCGCCGCAAATTCTGGGTCGGTGTTAAAGAGCAAAATACCCGTGAAGGCCAGGCTGCTGTTGCTGCCCGAATCAAAGGCATTTTTCAAGAACTGAAAGACAGTAATATCTATAAGGATGTTTTTGATGGAAACGAAGTTATAGGATTATCGGATAGGGGTCTTGCTTATGTAGCCAGCGAACTGGCCAAGTATTCTTTCTTAGATGCGACTGTCGATGTGAAAGGCACTGCCTATGAGACAATCGTCTCAAATACACTGAAACAGAGTTATGGTCAGTTCTTTACCCCTCGCAATATAATCCGGTGCATGGTTGAAATGCTTGATCCAGACCAAGATACTCGTGTGCTTGACCCTGCTTGCGGCAGCGGAGGATTCCTGGTGATGGTGTTGGATCACGTACGTCGGAAGATGACCAAGAATATGTATCCGGACCTTGAAGGACCTATTCTGGATGCAAAATACAACTCCCCGGAGATTGATGATCTAGTTCGCGAATATGCAAGCAATATGATCTTTGGATTCGACTTCGATAAAGACCTGAAGAAAGCTGCTCGAATGAATATGGTTATGTCAGGCGATGGTCATTCCAATATTTTCAACATTAACTCGTTAGAGTATCCGTATGGGGCAAAACCGGATGTCCCCAAGGTTGCAAAAGCCGTAAATCAAAGCATTGCAATTAGTCGTGACAAAAATTACTCATTCGCAACTGCCGAGGATAATGCCCAGGGTAAATTCGATATGGTGTTTACAAATCCACCCTTTGGCTCAAAGGTCGAGGTCGCAAAGGATATTGCGGAAAGATATGAACTAAACAAGTTCCTTGATAAGCCGGCTCCAGAGGTTCTCTACATAGAGGCTTGTTACCATTATCTCAAGCCGGCTGGAAAGGTAGCAATAGTCCTACCTGATGGGATTCTTGGGAATCCTAGCATGATAGATGTCCGTTTGTGGATTCTCAGGCACTTCAAACTACTCGCTTCTGTCGATCTGCCTGTTGAAACATTCCTTCCTCAGGTTGGAGTTCAGGCATCTCTCCTTTTCATGCAAAAAAAGACAGAGGCCGAGCAACTGATTCCTATAGTGGAGGAGGAATATAAAGTTTTTATGGCTATTGTAGAGAAGGTCGGCAAGGATAGGCGAGGCGTCCCTGTATATAGAAAGGATCAAGATGGGGCTGAACTGCTTTTTGAAAATGTTAAACAATGGTTATCCACTGATGATATGGGTCAGCCTGTTGTTAAAGAGCGCAAAGAGAGAGTAAAAATGATAGATGACGATCTTCCAAGGGTTTCTGCTGCATATCGTGCATTCCTAAACAGTTAGACAATCATTATGAGAAGCATAGTCATAACAAATAAAGATGTATTATCATCAAACAGGTTTGACGGCAGTTATCATAACGCTGCTGTTAACATTTATGATGGCATTATTCGAAAACACTCCTCGCATAATCTTTCATTCTATTGCTCTGACGTTTTTACTTCTGGTAGAAATAGAAGAGTATATACTTCTGAAGCATTCGGCGTCCCTTTTTTAAGTAATTCCGACGTTATGTCTGCCAACCCTTTTATGTCATGTAAATATACGTCGCGCAAATATGGGTTCGACGTAGAAGGCATGCTAAAGAAAGGGATGATACTTACAGGTCGGGTCGGAGCGATTGGCCAAACTGCATTTGTCACGGAGAGTTGGGAGAAGGTGAAAGCTATTGGTTCAGATAATATCATTCGAATACAGGTAAAACCAGAGTACAAGAATGGTTTTATATATGCCTATCTCGCTTCAAAAGTAGGAAATCTCTCGTTTTGGAAACACGCTACAGGTGGAGTACAGCCATTCATTACTGATTCTATGGTTGGTACTCTTCCTATCCCGGATTTTCCCGAAGAATTCCAAGAAAAGATCGATTCTTTAATTGCAGAATCTGCGCGTCTTCGTGATATTTCGACGGAATCGTTAAATGAAGCGCATGCCTTAATTGAGTCACATTTTACTGAACAGATGTGCCAACCCAGTTATGGTATTGTTTCGTCAAAAACGGTTTCTGAATCTCAGTTTCTCAGGTTTGAAGCAACATATCACTTATCCGTCGGAAAGCAGTATGACGAATATATAAAGAATCATTTTGAATGGAAATCTCTGGGAGAACTTTCAGAATCTATATCCCGACCCGGAATCGCTAAAAGGATGTATGTCAAAGATGGCATAACATTCCTTGGGGGAACGGATATTTTCCTTTCAGTCCCAGAAAGCGATAAGAAATTATCACGCAAAGCACCTAGTCTGGAGGATTATCTCATCCAGGAAGGCTGGATCCTTCTGCCTCGTTCTGGCACCATAGGAGATGTAGTGTTCACAAACGAACAACATGCTCAGAAACTCGTTTCTGAGGATGTTGTTCGGATAATTCCGAACAACATCCTCAGAAGGGGATTTGTGTTTTCATTCCTGTCATCCAAAATCGGCAAAGCACTCATCCAGAGGCCTATTTTTGGCTCTGTCATCCAACATGTAGAGCCCCCACTTCTGTCAGTTATTCCCATCCCTGTCTTCGAGGAAGCAGAGATGGAAAAGATTGCCTCTCTTGCTGAAAAGCATAGAGAGTGTTGGGGAAAGGCCGCCAAGATGGAACTTGAGGCCATTTCCCTTGTCGAAAAAGAGATTGAGAAGTGGAACAACTAACAGAATAATAACACACATTATATGGCAAAAATCATCAAGACACATCTCGGAGATGGTTCGGTGAACGCAGGGGAAAAGCGTTTGCTGGACTTTCTGTATGTGAAGTTGCCGGATAACTACTTGGTTATCCCCAATGGTGAATACTCCAGCAAGACGCCCCAGGGCGCCGTCAAATACTGGGAATATGACGCCATTGTAATTGCCCCGCACGGCATTTATCACATCGAGAATAAGGATTGGAACGGGAGTCTTTACGGCGACGACTTCATCTGGAGCGTAAATGGTGTTGAGCGCAAGAACCCTCACAAGACAGCCACCCTGAAGACCAAGATTCTGGCCGCCAAACTCCAGAATCACAATCCCAGCTGGCGCTTTGGCTCCATCCAGACCGTTGTGACGCTCAGTTATCCCGGTCAGTCCAAATTTGGTCTGGATCCGCATTCCGACTGCTATGAGCAGACCTTCCTCCTCAACAGCGAGCTTATTGACTACCTTACGGATAATGAACGCCTCCGGAAAGATCCCGAATTTATGGTCGGGATTCAGAAAGAAATCGCGGATTACCTTTCCGGCGAGTCTTCTCACCAGAACTACGCGAAAAAGAAAGAGATTCTTGACTTCGCTATCCTGGAGACGCTCCAGTCCAACGAGGAATACACGGAATACCTTTGCCAACCAAAGATTTTTGCCACAAAAAAATACAAGGTTCGCGAGTATCCGCTCAGTTTTGCCGGCAAAAGCCAGCCGGAGCTGGAACGCCTGACGCTAAGTGCCCAGAACGCGAAGTTCGCCCTGCAGCAGATTGAAACCTGCCCCAACATCATCAAGAGCAGTTTCCAGTTCAACGATGACCATACTTTCTTCTACGAATACAGCGAGTATCTGGAGGGCTCATCTCTGGAATCTAAGTTAAAGAGCAAGACCTTCACGCAGCGGGAGAAACTGGGTATTATCTTGGATATTGCCAAGGCGTTGAAAGTGGCGCATAGCCACGATATTACCCACCGTGATGTCAGCCCTGAGAATATCTTCATTCTCAACGATGGTACAGCTGCGCTCGCCAACTTCGGTCTTTCTTATTTCCAGGGACACGAAGATCTGGGATTCACCGTGATGACTTCCGTATCCGGTGATGATTCCCCGTATGTTGCACCTGAAATGCTGGACGGTGACTTCTGCTATGGAAGCGACCTGTTCTCGCTTGGCGTTGTCTTCTATCGCCTGATGACTGGCAAACTTCCCTTCAACAGTACGCTTCTTTTCAAGCTCCAGAAAGGAGAACTTCCGGAAGACCAGCTGCCTTCCAAGGTGGTGAGCGACTTACCGGAGTGGATGGATGAAGTGGCCAAACACACGATTACAGCCAATCTTCAGAAACGCTGGGCAGAAGCTGACGAGATGATTGAGTTCATCAACATGTACCTCACCGATTCTGAGAAAAAAGGTGATATGCCTGCCACCGTAGAGGCTCAGTTGAATCTCAAAGACATGAAGCCTGGAATGAGCGTTTCTCAGTCTCTGGTCCTCTACGAACAGCTCGGTAAAGGTGGCTTCGGAAAGGTATTCAAGGCAAAACACTTGATTCAGAACAAGTTCTATGCAATTAAGATCTTTGACCGGGATGTTTCTGTAGAGAGCACTTTCAACGAATTCGATGCGCTAAAGGACGTTAAACACGACAACATCGTCAAGTTTGTCTATAACGATAAGACCTCCCAGGGACTTTTCTACACGCTGATGGAGCTCCTCAATGGAGAAAACCTCGGAGACTACACCAGTGGGGACCTTCGGCTTCCGAACAGTGAAATCTACAAGATGGCCACGCAGATCTTGTCTGCCCTGCGGTATCTGCAAGACAAAGTTCCGCCGCTCTTCCATCGGGACATCAAGCCCAACAACATTGTCTGGGATAACCGCCAGCGCTACGTCCTCATCGATTTCAACATTTCCACATCCGTTGATGACAAGGCCTTTGCCGGAACGTTGCCCTATATGGCTCCGGACCTGATTCTTTCAAACAAGACGATTGATTGGGGTCCGTCAGCAGATACCTTCTCTCTGGGTATCACACTATATCAGTTGGTCGCGCACGCTTACCCGTGGCCGGGCAGCAGTATGCATCCCAAGCTTTACGAGGCTCCCACTGACATCAGGAAATACAACGATAAGATTTCCGATGCCTTTGCGGACTTCATCATGAAGTCTATCATCACCGACAAGACCAAGCGCTTCGGCACCGCCAAAGAAATGTCGGATGCCCTTGAGGCAATTGGTCCGGATGGCATCGAAAAGAAATCTGATACGACCCAGACAACGGTCTTGACAGATGACATCGTTGCCTATGTCAACTCCCTTTACAGCCAGAGTGTTCACGGAAATGGTGGAACCCGCGCCGGTGCTCATCAGAGCATCCTGGACCAGAAGACTTACACCAAGACAAAGCTGGATTACAAACTCTTGAAGGACATCGCTGACCTCAAGTATAAGCTGGTCATCATAACTGGTAACGCCGGTGACGGTAAAACGGCCTTCCTGAAGCAAGTTGAGGCTCTGGGAACTAACCGTGTTGGCTTCCAGACAAAGAATGGGTCAGAATTTACCTTGAACGGGGTCAAGTTCCAAAGCAACTACGATGGCTCTCAGGATGAATCCGACAAGGCAAATGACGCTGTTCTGCGTGATTTCTTTGCTCCTTTCATCGGTTCATCCGATTACACGCACTCATCTGAAGGTCGAATCATCGCCATCAATGAGGGTCGCCTGGTTGACTTCCTGGAAACGGAACCCGGTCTGAAGCCACTCCAGAAGAGTATCGAAGACTATTTCTACAATGAAGGCCACTCCAATCTTCTGCCCGGCCTGATGATCATCAACCTCAATCTTCGTTCAGTGACTGCACGGGAAGGGAATGCACCCAGCCTTCTCTCTCAGCAGATCAAGGCCATCACCAATCCTGAGCTTTGGGGCAAGTGCCAGGGCTGCCCGCTGGCAGACAAGTGCTTCATCAAGTACAACGTGGACACCTTCAATGACAGCAGCGCAGGTGATGAAGTGATTAACCGTTTGGAATGGCTGTTGCGTGCGGTGGTTTACAAGCGGGAACTTCACATCACGATGCGAGACCTCCGTTCCTTCATATCCTTCATGCTCACCCGAGATTATTCCTGTGAGGAGGTGAAGCAGCTGGTGGAATTTGTCAAAGCGGAAAACAAACCGGAACTGTACTGGAACTATTACTATTTCAATATTACGGCTCCGGCACTTCACTACAATGGGAATTTCCCGCTTCGCTCAACTGAATCGAATGACCGTTTGGTCAAGATTCTCCGTGATACGGATATTGCCAAGGTGGCTCTTCCGGCCAATGACCGCGACCTGTACTTCAAAGAGAAAAGGGCCAACGGTTATCTGATTTTCAATGACCGCAAACAGTCACTCTTGAATGACTTCAACGCAGTCAACGAGGTCCTGCCCATTTGGAAGGTAACCGGTGAGAATGTCCGCTTCTTGATTTCCCTCCGGCATCAGACCTTCATCCGTCATCAGTACTTTGAGGGCAAGATTGACTACATGAAGCGGCTCCCTTATCGCTACATAGAGGACTTTGCCAAGAAACTCAAATCATTTGGAGAAGAATCGTTGAAGGAGACAATGTCTGGACTCTCCAGAGCCATCTCCATCAGTGAAGGCTGCGACGCTCCTGCCCTGACCGAGGGATACCTGCTTCTTTCCAATTCGCAAGTAGGAGACCCGCTTTCCAAGAGCTACCGTCGCTTCTCCATCGATGAATTCGAACTCTTTGTCAACAAGACGGACCATCTGACGGAGTATATTGAATACGAGAGCGATAGCTTTACCTTCCGTCACAAGACGGATAAGTTCATTCAGCTGACGGTGTCTCTGGATCTGTATGAGATGCTGCAGTACATCAGTTCTGGCTTCAACCCGTCCGTGAATGATCTGCAAGGCAAATTCATCGAACTCCAGATTTTCAAGAACCTTCTGCAGAGCAAGACCTACAAAGAGATTCTTGTTACCAAAAACAACCGCAAGTTTACCGTGGTGCGCCTGGAAGGCAACAAACACATTACCGTTGAACCACTTAAATAGGAGGCTGCCGTATGATAATCAAGATACCTAAAGGAACAGCCATCGCGTTCAGGAATCCCCAGATTCTGTGTGTGGACACCAAACGTGTCACGCTGGAACGTGCCCTGACCAATCTCTATATGAAAATATTTGCCCAAGGAGCCCCGCTCACTTTGGCATACAAAAAAGAGCATGATATTGACTCCCTGGAAGGGTTTGTCAAGAACTTGGAAGATGATGGCTTGATTACCGGCGCTTCCGAGAATCTGGATGCCATTGAAGACTGGCTCCGGAGCAGCCTTCTTGACATGATTTACAGAGGCAATATGGTCAAGGAGAAAGTGGCCACCCTCCGGCCTATGCACCTGTTGAGCTTCCGCGTCCAGAACAAGAAATACTGCCGCGACTACAACACTTCCGACCAGCTCTACGTGATGCTGCGCCACAATAAAGAAGTGCTGGAGGGCTTAAGCAGATATCTTTCCAAGGGCTGGGACAAAGATGCAAACGACATCGTATCCTCCGTGGATTTGGATGTGGATACTGCCGGTATCCTCTTCCTGACCAAGAACATGAAAGAGAGGAAAGGCGTCGTTACGGCCATCGACAATACAAAACCCTTTCTGGTGCAGCAGACAGAAATCTTCAATGATGATATCCGCCGCCTGCTGATGTACCAGGACAAGCTGCCGCGTTCCGTATTTATTGACTATTTGAAAATCCTGTGCGGATTCCACCTGGCCCTCTACACAATGAAATTGGTGTACCTGCTGCCAAAGATGGTCGAGGCAGGCACCAAGAATGTAGAGGACGGTTGGAGTATGGTTGTTGACGTGACGGACAATCTGGACAGTCTGGTATCCAAGTACGCCTGCAAAGATGCTGAAATCATGGCCAACAGTTTCCGTGATTATGTACGCGCGACATATAAAATCAACATCATGCAGAAGAGCTTGGCCAATGACAACAAAGACTCTTCCATCGAAAATGCCCTGGATTACATCCACAACCACCTCGATGAATATAAAACCGAATTCAAGGTCATCCTCAACAGTCTGATTCGTGACAACGAGTTGGATAAGGAAACCGACGACGAGACTTCCCTCAATGATATGCTCCAGTATTTTGATGAAACTGACTACTTCAACAAGTATGTCTATATCATGGAGAAATCCAACCTGGGAACCTCTCAATATAAGTATCTCCGTGAATTTCTGGACGCTGTAAGCATGAAGAACTCGGCATCCAGGTTGCTTGCAGACGGTCGTTCCCGCCGGCATCCTCGCCGTGGGGCCCTTGGCTCCAAACTGCTAGAGACGCTGGTTCAAATCCTGGTCCTCAACGACAATGGTCACGGTGGTTATTATTCCGAGTCTCTCTCCATCAGCGAGCTCGCAGCCCGTATCCGTAGGCGCTACGGCCTGATTATCGACGGCATCCGTGAGCCTCGTTTTGCCAATGCCGATGTAGAGACCAACGAGGCCTTCAAAGAGAATATGGATGCCTTCAAGGACAAACTCCGTCAGATCGGCTTCTACAGCGACCTTAGCGATGCTTATATCCTGCAAAAGATTCGTCCACGCTATAATTTTGATGAGAAATGATAGACCTTAAAGCACTATACTACGAAAAGTTCCTCCCGTTCCTGGTCGAATCATACGCCAAGACCATTAAGGCGGCAAAGCCCGGACACTGCATGAAAGTGACCGGACTGGCGATGTCCGAGCTGAAGACATTGATTCCGATGCTCCGGACGGTTAATCCGGAGATCTCCATTTTCATTTTGTCAGAAGATGAGACTGGTCCGGATTTCATCAGAGCATCCAAACTGATTGAGATGCGCAATGATCCGGAGGCTACCATTCTGGTTCTCATTCCTGCAAACAGTCGGACATCTGCGGAAGACTCCTATGGCGATGCGACGTTCCAGAACTTGTCCGCAGCAGAGTTAAAGGTGGTTTTCTTGCATTACCTTATCTCTGAGATTCCTGATGATAAGAAGGCAGCCTGGGATTCGGTCTGGCAGGTTTTGCAGCAGTATGTAGTCCCCAGCATGCAGCTGGTGAATTACCTGCTCTATGTCGATTCCGAGCATTATACAGATGAATCTTGGGGTAACGGCCTCTTCCTCCTCGGAATGCTGCCGGATAGCAAACTGGTCCACCCGGACACGAATATGCGCCGCAATCTTGCCCTCAACAAAGAAAAATGCGCTGATGCCCTTTGCGATTACTCGATTGCTCCGGCAGACCGAGTAGCACAGCTTCCCATCAAAGCTCAGACAATCCAGAAAGAGATTCTTAATCTCCTGACAGCCCAAGAGATTGTCAACGAACGCTACGCCCTCTGTGAAGAGATTTATGCCAGTCACCCCAATCTCAACTTTGCGCAGTGGCCGTTACTGGACAAATTCAAGGGCGACATCAAGGAAGTGATTGTTTATACGGAGATTGTCCCTGGTAAAGATCCTAAGAAGGAGCTTGTTACAGATGATCAGGGTAATTATATCCTGGCCCTTCATACTGGAAAGAAAAGTAAAGTCTCATTCCGGGTTACGGTGAATCCTTCTCCCAAAGAGAACCTGGATATCGCCTATTTCGAAGTATACCTTGTCGCTCTTGACGGCTTTTCAGAGGTGGGCGTATTAAAGAAAGTAAAACTCACCAATCGGAATGCTTCCAGAAAGTTATCCGTCAATTTCGAGAAAGACAAGTTTGAGAATGGAGAATACCTGATTCGCGTTCACGCTTATGACGCCGACGGTATCATATTGGACACAAATAATCCGTTCAAGGAGGCTGCCATTCAGGAACAGTGGAAGCAGGTCAGCAAAGATAATCCCAACCTGACCCCAGAGCAGTTCCGTCTCGAAAACATGGTGCTATTCTGCAATGAATCGGCTCCATTCACTATCGATAACGATGGTGAAGAAGTAGAGATTGTTGATGCCGTAGATAAACGGGCGAAAACAGATAATTATCTCAAAGCTCTTGTACAGTACCGGATTTCCAAGCTGATAAAAGGCGAGGAGGTTGATGCTGATGAACTTGAGAATACAGACCGTAACAAATGGATAGAAGGCTCATTGAACAATATCTATCAGTTCGACTTCGGCCCCAGTTATCCTTTCCAGATTCAGCTTCCCAAGAAACTGATCGCGCTGGAACGGTGCTTTCTGAAGTGCTCAGAAGCCTTTGGTTCAGTTGAGGCGGCGGTGAGTGGCAACCCGACGGAGACTTCTCTGCAGCATATTTCTTTTATTCCAGTATCCGTCACCATGCCCGACCACCTTTTGAGTGCGAGGAAGGAACTGTTTTCAGCCATCAAGGATTCCGTGGCAGACGGTGAAGGCTTGTCTAACTGCTTTGACATTACGCAATATGTCCCGCAAATTAAGAACTATATTTCTGATTTTACGGAATGGATTCGCTCTCAAACAGAGAATGGCGTATCTGAAGGTGTGGCAATCGAGCTGCAGAACATCGATACGGTTCTTCTGGAAGTTGAGATGCCAGATGGGAAGAATACGCCCGTCCGGCTCATATCTCCGCTGCATCCGTTACGTCTCGCTTGGCTGGTGAACATCTATGAGTTGTTCTCAGACTGGGAAGCAAAGACGAAAGAGACCCCCAAGGTGTACAAGGGCGCATGGCACGGGAAGCTGGAGAAACTCTTCAAAGATGGCTTTCCGATGGACACCGCCCCTCTGGTACTGTCCGCCGGTGGGCTGAAAGAGCCATTCCAGTACATTGGTGAACTTACCTTTGGCTGGGGAGCCTATGCTCAACGCACCGAGGCTGGAGAAGGCGCATTGGCCTCTGAATTCCGTCAGCTCAAGTCCTATACATCTGTGGTTCTCAATATCTCTGGCGAAAAACGTATTGACAGTGATGTCAATCTCCCGCTTGTGGTGCGCCATATCTTCAACTACGGCAAGGCCCACCCTTACACTGAGAAGATTGTCATCAATATTTTCAACGCCGGTGATGCCGAGGTCTTCGCCAAGTCCTTGATTGCGATGGAGAAAATCGGGATGGAGAATGATTATGAAATCCGTCTCTTCTCCGATGATACACTTATCCAACCCGGCGACGCGTTGAAGGATCTTCTGAATCCGGAATCCCTAATGGCAGAAGAAGCGGAAGTGTTTTCCCAGGCGTCTGCCAACCGTCTTTTCCCGAAACTCCGTTTCTCTCGCAACAATATCAAAGACTTTATTGACCATCACGAGCAGTACCAGGCCCATATATCATTCCTTGTGAACCCGTTCCCAGTGCATACGGAACTGATTCGCCAAACGGATGACAGCCGCTCGTTCTTCCTCAATGCTGTTATCGGCAAGAGTGTTGTCGCAGCTGAAAAGGCTGGTTCATCTTATCTCTGGAAGCGTTATTATTCCGAAAAGACGATCCCGGAGCCTGTTACCGAGTTCGCCAACGACACCATCAGTCTGTTTACCAGCATTCAGAAACTGACAGGGAGCATTATGTCTTCGACCATTGAAGAATCTGTCCCGGCAACAACGCTGACTCTCCGCGACAGCGACGCAATGCTGCTTTCATTCATCCACGACGTTTCTGACTGGGTGGTTACCTTCGATAAGAACATGGGGCCGGAATTCTTCGACCTCCCTTGCCTTAACGTTGGCGAGACTCCATATCTGTTGGATTACATTCCTGGCCGTGAACTGATGGGCGTATCCTCTTTCCTGACTACGCGGCCCACCAGTGAAGTTGAAGGGCTTATGCTGCCTCATTTCATGGAGTTCGGCATCGACATCTCAGATAGAAAACTGTTTGACATGCTTTTGGAAGACGTCCGTTCAGTCAGCAGTTCGCTGCTGATGCAGATGAACGCCACGCAGAACAAGGCCTTCGAAGTATTGGGAATCACCCTTACCAAACGCTTCCTTCGTAAGAAAGGGTTGTTGGACGAAGCTTTTATCATCCCGATTGACCTCCATAAGGAGTTGTTTGAGGAACCTGACCTGGCAGACAAGGAACGCGCAGATAACGTCCTCGTAAACATAGATGCCGAGAAACGCGAACTGGTCTTTACAATTGTAGAAATCAAGTGCCGCAAGTCACTGAATGATGCAGAGCGCGAAGAACTCCATGCCAAAATTCAGAACCAGATCGCCAATACCGTAGCTGCGCTGAAATTTCATTTTGAAATGGCTCAGGATGGATATGACCGTCTTGACCGCGAGCTCAAAATACTGGAACTCAAGAATCTGCTCGAGTTTTACATTAAGAGGGCGCTTCGATATGAGCAGCTGGACAAGAATGTAGGTGAAGCAATGCTTGCATACCTCAAGAAATTGGGAGAGGGATATACCATTCGTTTCAAAGAACTTGGTATCATCTTCGATTTCTCGCAGGAGAAACGCCAGCAGAAGGATTTCTACGGGGATACAGTCATTTACACGATGGGCAAGACCATTCTAAATGAAATCCTTAGCGAGCACGAGACCTTGAGTACACAGAAACTCGACCAGGAAGACCAAGGATTCATCGAGTTCTTCGAGCCGAACCGTGCCGAAACATCCTTCAAGCCACATGATTCTTTCAAAATTCAGCCACAGCCTGAGGAAGATAACGACGAACCATCCGTGGTGATTAATGTGACCCCGAAGCCTGTTACTGAACCCAAAGTAGATGTTGACCCTGAACCGGACCCTGTTGTTGAGCCAGAACCGGCTGATGAGCCTGTAAAGGTAGAACCGGAACCCAAGACGGAGAAGGAAGAAAAAGATCCCCATAAGGTTGTAGATGGCTACCACCCGACAAAACCACAGGAACCGTCTGAGCTACATGATATAGAAGGTCCGGCATACGGTTATACTCAGCCCAAGTATGATGTCCTTATTGGTAAAAATGAGGATGCTGCTCAATTTGGCATTCTTGGCAAGGCTGTGTCCAATAAGCGCACAATCGGTATCGCACTGGACGGTTGCGACACAATCAGCCTCTTTGGCGTCCAGGGAGCTGGTAAGAGCTATACCATTGGGTCTATTGTTGAGATGGTTGTCAAACAGTTCAGCCACGTCAACAAATTGCCTTTCCCGATGGCCGGCGTTATCTTCCATTATAGCGACAGCCCGGATTATGCCCCGGAATTCACTTCAATGGTGTACCCGAATGACGCTGCAGGGCAACTGGCCAAGTTGAAAGCCGAATATGGTGCGGATGCTCATTCCGTAAAAGACGTGTTGCTCCTGGCTCCAGAAGCCCAGGTGGAAACCCGTAAGGCCGAATATCCTGATATCGAGGTCGCACAAATTGGTTTCGATTCCAGAGAACTGAGTGTCAAGGACTGGATGTTCCTGCTGGGTGCGACGGGTAATGATGCCGCTTATGTGAAGGAGCTGAAGAAAATCATGAAAGCCTGCCGCAACGATATGTCCTTTGCCAACATCAAAGCAGGTGTGGATAACAGTTCTTTCCTCTCCAATTCTCAAAAGAACCTGGCTTACCAGAAACTTTCCTTCGCCGAGGAATACATCACCGACGGCGTCAAGCTGCAGGAATATCTTCACCCTGGTCGTCTGATTATCGTTGACCTGCGTGATGAATTCATAGATAAGGATGAGGCACTGGGACTTTTCGTTGTGATGATGAACATCTTCTCTGGAAAGTCCGAGCACAACGGAGTGGGCTTCAATAAGTTCATCGTCTTTGACGAGGCCCACAAGTATATGGATAACAGGGATTTGGTCGGTTCAATCACAACAGCTATCCGCGAAATGCGCCACAAGGGCGTCTCCATTATGATAGCCAGTCAGGATCCGATGAGTCTGCCTACGGAAATCATTGAGCTGAGTTCCATCGTGATAATGCATCGTTTCAGTTCACCCGGATGGGTAAAGCACGTCCAGAAAGCCATTACCGCCCTGCAGAACCTGACGCCTGGCGAAATGGCTAATCTTGGCTCCGGAGAAGCCTACCTTTGGGCCGTGAAGTCCACAGACAAGTCTATCACCCTGCGTCCTACTAAGATATCCATCCGTCCCCGCGTGACAAAACATGGCGGCGATACAATTAGTGCGGTTAAAGGATGACAATATTTGAGTATAGCGGAGTCGGCGGCCGGAAAGTAAACCAAGACTTTCTTGCCTATGCCACCATGGATGAGAAACACGCCGTCTTCATAGTCGCAGACGGCATGGGAGGCTACTCCCACGGTGAGATTGCTGCCCAGGTTGCAGCAAATGCAGTGAAAGATTACGTAGAAGAGAATTATAAATCGCTGGAACCGGAAATCCTCCTTCGCGAAGCTGTTGCTTTTGCGAATGAGTCTATCTCTATCAAGAGAATCGCCCTGCATGCAAAGCAGATGGGAACCGTGATTGTCGTTGCCTATGTATGCGATAATACTGCCTGGATTGCTTGGGTTGGAGACAGCCGTGTTTATGTAATGAGGGATGGCAAACCTATCTTCCTGACGGAAGACCATTCACTAATCAACGAACTTCGTCAGGTCAATACACTTAAAGCCGCCGACCTGGAAAAGTATTCTGCCATAGTTACTCGCAGCCTTATGGGTGAGAATGAGAATGCGGATCCAGACATCCAGTCGGTTTCCATTCAGGAAGGAGATACCATTTGGCTTTGTTCAGATGGTGTCCACAAGGAGCTGCCCATCTACTGGATGCCGGATGATGAAACCGAACTCAGGACCTTCTTGGACGGCCAGAATAAGCACCTCTCCGACAATTATACATTGCTAAAAGTGACGCTATGATTTTAAGCCAGAAGACCATACAGGAAATCAAGGACAAGACCGGCATGACATTCGACCGTGCCAAAGATTTTTCCATCCTTGCCGAAGACATTTTTGAAAAAACCGGCCGCACGATAGGCATCACTACGCTCAAGCGCCTCTTCGGTACTATCGAAGACGAGCGCGACGCCATAGGCTACACGATGAACACCATCGCCATCTACTTGGGATATCCTTCCTGGAAAGCCTATATGGGCCAAGATTCCTTTGATAGCGAGTGGGGCTATGACGATGAGACTTTCTTCATTCACTTGCTTGAGCCTGGCGACCAACTGAAGGTCCAATATCTGGACCGGCAGGTTGATTTCAAGGTGATTGACCGCTCTGACGGACGTGAAATCCGCCGCGTTCTCCGTGTTGACGGCATCAAAAACAGCAGTCTCCAACTAGGTGATATTGTTTATGTCTATCGCCTCAGCGTCGGAGCCCCCATCGAAGCCGAAAAAGTCGTCCGCGACGGCGTCATCGGCAACTACCGCACCAAAGGTGAAGTCACCAAGATCGAATACATCCCGGCAGAATAATGAAAAAGCGCGTCTATTTCGATATGGACAACGTCCTCGTGGATTTTGCATCTGGCATAGCCAAACTGGATGCAAAGACAACCGCTGAATACAGTGGCCGTCTGGATGAAGTCCCCGGTATTTTTGCTCTGATGGAACCTATGCCCGGTGCCATAGAAGCAGTCCACCGGTTGGCAAAGAAATATGACGTATACATTCTTTCTACAGCTCCTTGGAAGAATCCCTCCGCCTGGGCCGATAAAGTAGCATGGGTGACAAAGTATCTCGATGACGTCTTTCACAAGCGCCTCATCCTATCCCACCACAAAGACCTCCTGAAAGGTGACTTTCTCATCGATGACCGCCCAAAACATGGCGCCGACACCTTTGAAGGAGAATGGATCCAGTTCGGCAGTGACAGTTATCCAGATTGGCCGTCAATTGTATTTTATCTGGAGTCCAAGGAGTAGCATGAAGTACATAGAAAAGGGCAAATGCATTTTCTGCGGAAAAACTGAGCCGGACGTTTCGTTCAACAATAAGCCACATACGACTCCTAAAAGTCTCGGTAGCACCAGGATAGGATTCGATGTCTGCGATGACTGTAACCATTTCTTCGGGGCTCCGGATAAATCAATGGTGCCTTATATCGCAGTCGAGACAAGTGTAAAGGAGATTTTTGGATTGATTCGTTTCATGTTGCAGCTATCCAGAGAAGGCCATGAAGAGGATAGGTTGAAATCCATTTACTTCAGTTTTTGGCGCTCTCAGGGGAAACTGACCATCAAGCAGTCTTTCCAATCAAAGCGGTCTTTTAGTCGCGTTTTCATAAAGCAATTTAAGCGGGGCCTGTACGAACTATTCCTTCAGGAGTACCATAAAGCTACCATGAACGCGCTTGACCCTAAATTCGATAGGGTTCGCAGGTATGCCCGGTATGGCGTTGGTGACCTTCCCGTATGGCATCTGCAAATGAATATGATGTTCGTGGAAAAAGATCTGTCTGAACCCAAGCTGCAATTTACGGAACCGGAACTGGAGCAAATGGAGACATACGGATTCTATACATTTGTTCTCTGGGGCTTCTGGTTCTATCTTGAGGTGACACCAAGGGCCGAATTGTCACGAGAAATATTCCTTGAGAATGAAAGCAAAAGGATTCATGTTGGAGGATTTGTCGTCAGAAACTTAGTGCAACTCGACACAATTGATGACATTGACTATACATTACGGATGCTCTATGGACGAAATTCCGAATAGAGTAGTCCACACCTCCAAATGATAAAGATAAAGCGGTCAAAGCCAGTTCGCTACGCTAAAGCTGCGCTCACTCGCTTTGGTTCCGTCCTCCGGGGCACTGTGCGCCCCTGCGAACTCCACTTATGGCAGCTCCACTGCGAGACTCTCCCTTCCGGGCTGACGCCACTCCAGGGAGAGACTCGCGGCCGTTCCGCGCCCCAGTGCGGGCGTCCCTGCCACGAATCAGCGTTTTCCTGATGCCGAGGTCAGAAAGAAGCGGTCATCCGCAAGACTCTGCCCGGCAGAGCCGTCCAGAGACTTACGGCTGGGTCTATCAGTGCCCTCCAGCCCGTCAAGCCGGTCAGGAAGGCACACGCGCTGCAGCGCGATAATGGAAAAGCGGTCACGGCCAGCAGCCGGAAGCCCCTCCGCTCCAGTCCCTGACGGTCCTTCCTCTCCTGGACTTCCGTCAGCTCGCCGTGCTGGTCTATACTCCTCCGGCTCCCCAAGGGGAGAGGATAATCGCCCGGGCTTCGTCCTACCACGCCCCACCGTTAGTGCCGGAAATCCGTGAGATTAACATAATCTATCGAGATTGTGTCACTCCTCGCATCAAGGGAGTACCACCGCAGCGGCGACATCAATCTTCGAGGGACAGAAGCCCGCCCCGACCATCCTACCCACTGCGGGTGAGCACAATCTAGATTATGTTAACTAACTCCGTGGGTAGCACGCAGTTAGGTCAGTGCCAGCATCCGCCCGTGCGAGGCGGCGGCAGGAGAGGGCCTGGCGGCAGTGGCCGGGACCGTCCCGGCCCTTTGCCAGCCCTGCACCGGGCAGAGGAATTGGGGCCCCAATTCCTCTGCCTCGGTGCAACCCCGCTCGGACGCCATCAAGATTCTGGCGGCATCTCCCGCAACAACCTCAGTGCCGTGCGAGCATCCTGCCGCCTTATGCAGCGCAGCTGCGGGTCGGCCCGTCATCAAAGGCCAGCAGTCGGGCAGAGCCCGCCAGCTCGCCTTTGACGCCGTTCCTCCAAGGTAGAGTTTAACCTGGACACGCCTCGTGAGCAGGAAGGCCAGTTCTGCGCACGGGAGGGCCTGTCGAGTTCGCCTCGTGAGCAGGAGGGCTTGTTCTGGCGCACGGGAGGGTCTGTCGAGGTCGCCTCGTGAGCAGGAAGGCTTGTTCTGGCGCACTGGAGAGCCTGTCGAGGTCGCCTCGTGAGCAGGAGGGCTTGTTCTGGCGCACTGGAGAGCCTGTCGAGGTCGCCTCGTGAGCAGGAGGGCCAGTTCTGCGCACGGGAGAGCCTGTCGAGGTCGCCTCGTGAGCGAAGATCGGATTTCTGCGCACGAGGGTTTCGGATTCTGGGGCTTATAAATTAAAGTCTCACAGAGTGTCAGTGTTATGCGCTTTGACCGCAACTTGTTCATTTTCTGTTTTGCGGATATGGTAAAAAACTGTAACTTTACGGCCGAAAACAGTTTTGGTTTATGGAAAAATGTATCATCGCGGCGGTTGCCGACAACGGGGCGATCGGGAAGGACAACGATCTGCTCTGGCATATTGCCGAGGATATGAAATATTTCAGACGCACTACCACCGGGAATCCCGTGGTGATGGGTTTCAGGACGTTCCTTTCGATCGGCCGGCCGCTTCCTAAAAGGGTGAATATCGTTATCTCGACACGGTCTTGGGCTGATGTTCCGGAGGGCGTGATTGTGGCCCGGAGCCTTGAGGAGGCATATTCATTGGCGGAGAAGGCGGTTGGAGGTTGTGAGGCGAGTGTTGAGACTTCGGCGAAGAAGGTAAGTGTCGAGGAAGTGAATGCTGCGGACGTTGAAAGGAAAATATTCATAATGGGTGGCGGCGAGACTTACCGCAAGGCGCTTCCGACGGCGGACAAACTTTATATTACGCACGTTCACACCGCGATTGAGGATGCGGACACGTTCTTCCCGGTGATCGATCCGGTGATTTGGGAGGAGGAGTCGGCCACTCCGGTCGCCACGGATCCTGAAACCGGTTACACTTACGAATTCAAAGTTTACAAAAGACGCTTTCAGGTCACTTCGACAGGCTCGGCGACCATTTGATCGGTCACTGAGCCTGTCGAAGCACCGAAGCGTCAATAGCACATAAATAAAACGACAACCCGGCATCCCCCGCAGGCCGGGCAAATAAACAAACTTAACGAATATGTCAGACAGAGAAAACTTCGGCAGCCGAGCTGCCGTGATTATGGCCTTCGCCGGCTCCGCCATCGGACTCGGCAACATCTGGAGATTCCCCTATATGGTCGGTGAATATGGAGGCGCGGCCTTCATACTTATCTACATAGTGTGCTCCTTCGTCCTTTCCCTGCCGATCCTGTTCTCGGAATCGGTGATCGGCCGTAAGACCCATCTCAGCACATTCGGCGCGATGAACGCCCTCGCTCCGCATTCCAAATGGAAATGGCTCGGTCTTCTGACGGTCGTCACCCCGCTGATCATCCTTTCCTACTACAGCGTGGTGGGCGGATGGGCCATTGAATATCTCGTCAAATCCGCCACTTTCAGTTTCACGCTTGACAAGGCCGAGGCCGTCACCGGGATGTTCGGCGAGTTCGCCTCTTCGGTCTGGGGACCGATAATCTGTTTGTTTATATTCCTGTCACTGACCGCTTTGATTGTCTTTCTGGGAGTCAAAAAGGGAATTGAGAAGTTCAGCAACATCTCGATTCCGATCCTGTTCGTGCTGATTGTCGCCATCGCCATCTATTCGGTCACACTTCCTGGAGCCGGCGAGGGAGTCAAGTATCTTGTCAAGCCGGATTTCTCAAAACTGACCCCAGGGGCATTTTCGGCGGCGTTGGGACAGAGTTTCTTCTCGTTGTCTCTGGGCGTGGGGACTATGCTGACATATTCATCATACGTCAGTAAGAATGAGAATCTTATAGTTTCAGGTGCAGGCACTGCCGTGTCTGATTTGATTTTCGCTATGCTGGCCGGATTCGCAATTATGCCGGCTGTGTTCGCCGCCGGAATCGCTCCGTCAGCCGGACCGGGACTCGTGTTCGAGACCCTTCCTTACATATTCGCTAAGATGGGTGCCGGCGGGCAGATTGTGAGTTGTCTGGTGGCGATCCTGTTCTTTCTGACCATTCTGGTCGCCGCGCTCACATCGTCCATCTCCATCCTTGAGGTCGGGGTCGCCTATCTTGTTGAGGAGAAGGGAGTTTCGAGGCACAAAGCATCAGTCGTGCTCTTCTTCGCCACGTTCGCTGTCGGGGTGCTCTGCTCACTGTCGTTCGGACCGCTGTCGGATGTGAAGATTCTGGGAGACGGGATATTCAGTTTCTGTGACAAAATGTGCTCCAATTACCTGATGACGCTCGGAGCCTTCCTGTTCTCGGTCTTTGTCGGCTGGAAGATGGACAAGAAAGCCGTCCGTGACGAACTCACGAACGGCGGTTCCATCAAGTTTAACAACAAGTTGTTTCCGGTTGTCTATTTCCTCATCAAGTATGTCGCTCCGGTGACCATCGCGGTGATCTTCATTACCGGCATGATCGGTTAGTACCCTAAGCGCACACTCCTATTTGATCCTGAACCTGTAGATCTGCCCGTCGCGTGGCTGTCTGCTGACGTGCAGGACCATGTAGAGCCATTTGCCCTTGACGTCCACGCCTTCCGGCTCATGATGCAGGTCGTTCAGGTTGACAGTTTTGACCAAAGTCTTTGTGTTCATGTCCACAACGTGCAGTAATCTGTCGTGAGGCGGGTAGCCGTCTCCAAGGTAGGCGTAATGCCCATTGAGAACACTGCCCTGATATATTTTTATGCCAGGTACATAGAATTCATCCAGCGCATCGTCCTGCGTAAGGTGTACCTCACCGTTTTCATCAGAGTCCTTCAAGGTTGGAAGTCTGAATTTCTTTATCAGCTTCCGCATCTCGCCGCTTGACCCATAGGTGTAGATGATCTTGTTCTTTCTGTCTATGAACCAGTCGAACGACCCTGTGTAGCCCTCTCCGGTGTGGAAAAGCTTCTGCACAATCGTGCCCCCGTCCAAAGTGATGTCCGTGACATAGCAGCAGTGATCTCCCTTGCATCCTGAGATGTAAAGCAACGGGAATTCCGATCCTTTTTCCACTCCGAAGGATGCGTTGTTGCAGTGCGACTTGTTTCCTTCCAACATGAAAGTGGAGACGAACTTGTTCTTTTTCATGTCAATGACGACACACTGCCCCTTGTCGTGAAACACAAACCCGTATTTTCCCCAGATAGCAAACCCTTGTGTAGCTCCCTTGACCTTGACGTTATCCGGAGTCAATTTCCCAAGGTCGCACACAAATTCCGGTGTCAGTTCCGGCCCCTTGTATTCCTGAGCCGAAGCCATCAAACCAAAGAACAGCGCGACCGTCAGCGCCGTGAAGATTTTTTTGAGCATTGTCTTTAATGTTTTTGAATATGGTAAAGTTACGTCTTTCATTTCAGACCGCAAAGAAACAAAAGGCGGAATTGATTATCTTTGCAGCAAAACCGTACAACTATGAATCCAGTCACCGCAAGGCTGTTGAGCCAGCAGTTGATTTGTCCTCAGTTCACTAAACCGGAGGAGGTTGTGTCGTGGTTCGGGGCGATGCAGGGGCAGGAGTACCGGATGGTCCGCTGGGCGGTGGCGATGCGGACCAAGAGTCCGTCTCTCAAGGCGTTCGAGAAAGCGTTCAACGAGGGGCGGATTGTCAGGACACATCTGCTTCGCTGCACTTGGCAACTGGTTGCGGGTGAGGATCTTGGCTGGATTCTGTCCGTTTGCCGGACGAAAGCCTTGTCCGGCCTTCGAGGCTGGATGAGCGCCAACAAGATCTCCATCCCGGCGGAAGAGCAGGAGCTGATTTCAGGAATATTCGAGGAAACATTGCTCCGGCAGTGTAGTGCCCGGAAGGCTGATTTTGTCGCCGCGCTCGCCGAAAGGGGAATCACGATGGACGATCACCGCCTGTCCTACCACATCCGTCTGGCGGAGCTTTCCGGACTTCTTTGCAGCGGCGACCTGCACCCGATGAAAAACACCTATTCCCTTGTGCGTGAGAAGATTGGAAATTCTTTGAATATCTCGGGAGAGGATGCCCTGGGAATGCTTGCCCGGAAATATTTCCGAAGCCACTCTCCGGCCACGTTCGAGGACTTCCTCTGGTGGTCCGGCCTGAATGTCAGCGACTGTCAGAAAGCTGTCGAAATCATTGGTGACGAACTCGTTAAGGAAACGTGGAAAGGCCGTGAGTTCTATATTCACGAATCCTGCCGCACCAGAGGATTCCGCTCTGGAACGGTTCATCTGATCTCTCCGTATGATGAATATCTCATCGGCTACAAGAGCCGTGATGTCGTCCTTCCGCCAGAGCATTCCCGCAAAGCCCACAGCAACAACGGAATATTCCAGCCCGTAATCGCCCTTGACGGCGAGATCGTCGGCAACTGGTCCCCGACCTCCAAGACCTGCTGCTTTGAAATATTCAAGGATGGAAAGTCCATCCTTGAAGATGTCCTCACCACTCAGTTTGAAATTTACCAAAGATTTGCAAACCTCACTCGCTGAATTTGTGGTACGCTTCAGTAAGTTCAGAGGTATTTCCCTTCCCGCAATTTTTGTAACGTGAAAAATTCGGGAAGGGGAATACCTCTGAACTCCTCCACTATAACTTGCCTTAGGATTACAGCGAATGCAGAAATCCGAAGGCGTGGCTCCAGTTCTGGAAACCGAGGTCAGAAGCGGAAATCAGGATGTTGAAGTTGCCGGAGTCGTAGAAGCGCATCTCAAGATCGTCATCCTCATCGAGTTGGAGAAGGTTGACAGCGTCAGGGAACTCCTCGCGGATCTCCTCGAAGTACGGCCGGCCGAGAATCTTGAAGCCATCGGCATCGTCCTCGCACTCGGCGAAGTCAATGGCCATAGCCGGCTCGGCGAGCTCCTGATCATCATCGTCCACAAGGATGCACGAATTGAAGGTCTCCATATTTATCTGCTTGGCGTACTTGACCTTGACCGCCTTTTTCGGCCAGCGACCGAGCGGAAAATGCTCAGGGGAATCGTAACCGATGAACTCATCGATCGCCGCAAAGAAATAGAGCATCCCCTCGTGCGGCAGCAGCCCCTCCTTGTCGAAAGGCGCGATGTCCTCGCAGTCGATCTGACAGATGAAAGTGAGGGGATATTCTCCCTCCGTTCCGTCCTCTTCCGTGATTTTCATCATCGGGTACTCCGCCTGGGGCGGCAGGTCCGGGTTGCCCCACCATTTGCTGCAGCAGAAAAGGTTGGATTCCGTCTTTCTGGGTTTCAAACTTATTGCCATATTCTTCAATTGAGTAAAATAATTGTCCTCTTTTGGCATTCAAACATAAGATGATTGCTATTATTAGGCGAGGACATTGTATTTCCTATTGGTGTTTGTGCTTGCTTATGAGACATCCGCCACGATGGCCGTGACGTTGTCCACACCTCCGTTCCGTTTCGCGGCGTCGATCAGGGCCGCGCAGCTTTCCTCCGTGGAGCCGGATGCCAACAGCCGTTCGATCGCATCATCCTCCAGCATATCCGAAAGACCGTCAGAGCAGATAAGGATCCTGTCCGACTCCATCAGCCGGTCGGTGATGTCCAGAATGTAAGCCTCTGTGTCGCAGCCCGCTCCAATGCAGTTGTACAAGGCCTTGCCGGCCGGAAGCGGAACCATATCCCTTTCGTGAAGTGTCTGGTCTGAGGTCAGTTGCCTCAGCATTCCGTCCCTCAGGCGGTACGTCCGGCTGTCACCGATGTTCACGAGCAGAGTCTTTCCCTGCATCCAGACAATTCCAGTCAACGTGCAGCCCATCGCCTTGCCTTGATGCCGCTCGCAGGCCTTGGCGTTGAGATTGGCGCTTATGCTCTCGATTTTCAGTTTCAATTCAAAGATAGGGTTGTGATGCTCCAGAGATTTGTCCAACAGGTAGGCCCGCAAGGTCTCCAGAGTGAACTGGCTGGCATATTCACCGCTCTCGTGGCCACCCATTCCGTCCGAGACAAGTAGGCAGAAGGTCTCATTTTCAGTGACTTCCTTTTCTATATTCAGAGAATTGTCCCTGATCAGGTACATCCCAGCGGATGCCATATCCTCGTTGTTGTCCCTTATGCGTCCGACATCCGAGACGCAGCTGATTCTTAGTTTCATAGGCTATTCAACTGTGAATTTTAATGTGGCTATCTTAAGTTTTTGACCCTTTCGGAGGGTGTACCATTTGTCTTTCTCCAACCTCACCCCGTCTATGGCCGTGCCGTTGGTCGAACCTAGGTCGCAGATCTTCCACTCGCCATCCATAAAAGCGATCTTTCCGTGATGCCCGGAGACAAATTTACAACTTCCGAGTTCCGGGAATATCCCTCCGCTCCTGCCGAACCCGCCTTCTTTGACATAGAGTGTCATATCTTCCCCCTTCAAGGTCAGCAGGGCATCGAATATCTGGTTGAAATCAATTTTTTCCAATGGCTGGGGGGAATCCTGTCGCGCGGCCGTATCCATCGGCTTTGGAGAGTCAGATGGTTTAGAGTTTACGGCTACTTTTGCGCCAAAGAATTCTTCGGCGCTGATAAGCAACTCGCCGCAGCGAGGGCAGGAAGTTCCTTTCTTGGGTTGACGGCACTCCGGACAGAACATCAGATGCTTTCCGCAGAGATCGCAGTAACGGCTGTCGTCATCGATCACACCTTGGCAGAACGGACATTTCATAGCAGATCCTCCTTTGTTATTGTCTTTGGTTTGGAACCCTCGTAAGCGACCTGTCTGTCAGCGCCTTCAGCTACGAGTTCCTTCATTTTTGAATATGCTCGGCCGGCCACCGCTGACTTGACTTTTCCGAACATATTCCTTACATCCCGCCCGTTGCCGAAGTCGAACGCGCGGTTGTCATACATATCTATGAAGCGGTCTTTCAGAATAGTTTCGGCCTCAGGCTCAATGGAATATCCTTCCTTGCGGCAATAAAGACAGAATATGTCCATCAGTTCCTCGGGATTGTAGTCCTCGAATGTGATGGTCTTGGTGAAGCGGGACTTGAGGCCGGAATTGGAATCCAGGAACCGGCCCATCTCCCTCGTGTAGCCGGCGGCGATGCACACGAACCTGCCCTTGCGGTCCTCCAGCAGTTTCAGCAGCTCGGTCACGCTCTCGTTGCCGAACTCGTCGTTGTCGCCTTGGATCAATGAATATGCCTCGTCGATGAACAGGATCCCTCCCATCGCCCTGTCGATCGTCTCCCGTGTCTTCGGAGCGGTCTGGCCTTGGTACGGAGCCACCATGTCCGCCCTCGACACCTCGATCACATCCGGTCTCGCGATCACTCCGAGAGAGTACAGGATCCTTCCCATCAGCCTTGCGACAGTGGTCTTGCCGGTTCCCGGATTGCCGAGGAACAGATAGTGGTCAGGAACGATAGCGGTGAAGTCCCCGCCGGAAAGCTCGCTGTCCATCTTCTTCTGCCTCATCTCGTTGAGCATTGAACGGATCTCGTTCTTGACGCTTTCCAATCCGATCAGTGAATCCAGTTCCGCGAGGCACTCCTCCTCGGAAGCCACTTTCGGCTCTTCGAACGGAATGTCCTCCGGAAGGATGGTGAAGAAGGTTTCCTTGCCGACCTGGCTGTCAGGAAGCGCGTTGACCCTTGTTCCGATGTTCCCCAGCACGCTGTCGAGCATATTCCTTGCCTCACGGGCATTGCCGAAATCCTTCCCCGACTTTTCCGCCGAGAGCTTCCGGAACGCCTTGAGGGCTTTGTCCAGTGTGCCACCTGCAAAGGAGTAGCCCTGCCCTTCGGCCATCCGGCGGAAGATCTCCGTCAGTTCCTCCGGCGTGTAGTCGTCTATGTTTATCCTGTGCGTGAACCGGCTGGCGAACCCTTCGTTGGCCTTCATCAGGTTCCGCATCTTGTCCTTGTAGCCGGCGCAGACCACCACGAACTTGCCCCGGTCGTTCTCCATCCGGACCATAAGCCGTTCCAGAGCCTTGATCCCCTCGGAATCAGAGCAGTGGCCCGTGTCGTCGAACGGTGCGAGCGCATAGGCCTCGTCTATGAAAAGGACTCCGCCCATCGCCTCGTTCACAGCCTTGTCCATGTTCTTGTCCGACTCGTTGGCGTAGGTGCTTACGATGTCCTTGCGGCTCTTCTCGATGACACGGTCTGTGGAGCATATTCCCATGGCCTTGAACAGCTTGCCGAGTACTCTGGCCACGGATGTCTTTCCAGTTCCGGGGTTTCCGGTGAGGATGATGTTCACAGGACGGATCGAAGCCTTGCCTCCGAACTCCATCCTGCGTTGCTGGAAACGCATCTCCTCCGCAAGATCCCTCAGGGCTTTCTTGACGGACTCCATTCCGACGAAAGAGTCCAGTTCCTTCATCACGCTTTCCACCGAGATCTCCTTCGTGCCGTCCGGCCCGGCGATGTCCTCCCAGGTCAGGACTTTGCCCGAGAGGGCATATTCATCATCACTCAGACCCGCCGTTCTGGTGCAGAGCCGCTCGAAGCAGCGGTCGAAGGTGTTGCGCACCTCGCGGGCATTGCCGAAGGTGTCGGTGCGGCTCAGGTACATCCGCTCGAAATATTTTCCGACCTTGCCTGAGGCCTCGTCCGTCAGGGACAACCCCTTCTTTTTCACCATATTCAGGAATATCTCGGTGAGTTCCTTGCCATTGTAGTCCTTGAACTCTATCTTCTTCTTGAATCTGGAATCGAGTCCAGAGTTGGAGCGCAGGAACATCGTCATCTCCTTGGTGTAGCCGGCGATGATGCAGATGAAGTCTCCGGCCCTGTTCTCAAGGTACGGCAGCAGGGTGTCTATGGCCTCTTGGCCGACCTTGTCGTCATCCCCCTGCTTCAGGGCATAGGCCTCGTCGATGAACAGGATTCCACCCATCGCGCTGTTGATGACCCGCTCGGTCTTCAGGGCCGTGTCGCCGACGTACTGTGAGACAAGGTCTTTGCGCATGACCTCGACCAGATGGCCGCTCGGGAGTACCTGAAGACTGCCCAGAATGTCAGCGAACAGCCTTGCGATCGTGGTCTTTCCCGTGCCTGGGTTGCCGGTGAAGACGAAATGGCTTTTCAGCTGCACAGGCTTGCCGGGGTTGTCCCTCTTCTGCCTCTTGATGTTGTCGATGATGGAGCGGATCTCCTGCTTGACCTCCGTCAGACCTGTGAAGGCGTTGATCCTGGCCATGATCTGTTCCTCGGAGAGTTCCTCGAACGGCTCTCCCGGAATGTCGGCCTCCTCGATTTGGGAGCCACCCCGGCTGAACATGTTGAAGGCGCTCTCTTCGGCTATTTTTCCGGCCAGGATACCGTTCTCCTTGGTTCTGCCGCCACGGAACATCTTCTTGAAGACAAGTCCCAGCCTCCTTTCCGCCTGAGGACTGATCGCCGTCCTGAACTTGTCCCTGACCATTGACACGCACATCGCCTTGAGGTCGTTGTCCTTGAATGGAGAGATGTGGAAACGGAACTCGAAGAGTGACTGTGCGTTGCTGTCAGCGCTGATAAAGGTGCCAAAGCCGTCTTCAAGGCCGCACAGGATCACCACCGGCATATTCACATCAACCTTCATCCTTGCGAAGAGTTTGTCCAGCTGTGAGGAGCCGCCCTTGGCGTTCACCAGATTCTGGCAGTTCGTGACCACAAGCACTCCTGTCTTGAGCGCGGCGAGATTCTCGTCCAGCTTGGAGTTGAAGTCGTTCCAGTCAGCCGCGTCCACGGTCTTAGGCCGGAGGTTCTCCGTGATCTTGTTGTGGTAGAGGATCCCGGCAAGTTTTCCGGCCAGATAGGTCTTGCCGGTGCCGGTCTCTCCGGTGATGATGCAGTCAAGCCCTGGCCTTACATCGCTGCCGGTACGCTTGCGGAACTCGGCGGTCTGCTCGCAGCGCTTGGTGAAACTTGCGAGAGGTTCCTTGACGCAATCCTTCGCGATCATTCCGTCCCCGGTCACAGAGCCTGCCGAAGTGACCGCTCCTGATGAGCCGGCCGCCCTTGACGCTTCGATTGCTTCGACAGGCTCAGCAACCGCTGCAACCAGCCTCTCCCCGCACCATTTGCAGTACGAAGCCTCATTTCTGTTCGTCTTTCCGCACTTCTGACACGTTTTCATGAACCTTTTCTGTTATCTTGTTGATTGTGTTACCGATTTTCGGATGATTCTCCGTGATTTTCTCCGTGTCGCTGATCCGAGGAATGACCGCGACAGGGAAGAGCAGCAGGAAGGTCGTCATCGCAGCCAAAACCAAATGCTTCAGCTTGTGCAGCAGGCTTTTAAGGTACTTTGACCGGAAGAACTTCTCGTTGGCGAACAACGAGGAGACAAATTTGTCCTCCGAGGGATTGAACGCATAGTGAAGGGGCTCCAGAATCGTCTGGTCCTCGTCAGGATTCCACATCTTCCTAAGTTCGGACGCTCCCTCGTCACGCGAGAACATCTGTTTGGCGAACCACACGATCGCCGCGGCCACGGCCGCGATGGTCACATAAATGATGTACTTCCCGAGGAACCATTTGCAGAGGAAATACACCGCTACGGTCAGGATGATGAATCTGAATATGTAGGTGAACAGGTTCCTGTCGTAACTTCTGTTGTAGAAGAATAGGTTCAGCAGCAGCGGGAATGCTATTCCTCCTCCCCAGACCCAATAGACCGACTTGCCGACATTGTCCAGGACCGGATAGTCAATCGCTCCGATGACGAGCATGAACAGCATCACAAGACACGGGATGAGCCACAGCGCCACCGCCGCGATCTTCTCCAGCAGTCCAAGAAGCAAAACCGGTGGTGGTAATTGATGCCATCCGACCGCTGTCGTGGCCTCGTTGTAGCGCTTGAAATTCTCATCATCCTTGTCGTATTTTCCTATGAGTTTCAGGTACTTGACCGTGAACCTCTCATAGGTGAGCCGCTTGCTCAGATCCCTCTTCGGGTTTTCTTGCAACTTGACGGCAAGCCAGGCATCCAGGGCGTAGAAGTCCAGAGCCTCACAGATCTCGTCTTTCTTGATCTTCTTCAGATCGTCAAGATAGTAAACGGTCTCTCCGGAAGCCGGGAAATAGAACTGCGCTCCGTCCGCAAGGCCCTCCGCGGCCTTCATCATGGCGATGTCCTCGTTGTAGGGACCGGATTTCCCAACGTTGTCCGCACTGTCGTAGTCCGTGCAGTAAGCGACCCATTTGTCCTGCGCCGCGAACCTGTCCCCTTTGCTGAGGAAGAACCTGTGCAGGTAAGAATCCTTGTAGTCGCCTTGGAACGACTTGAGCAGCAGGTCGGCCAAAGAGGCCGGACATATTCCCGAATAAGGGTTGATGTCGGAGTACCATTCCTTGTACATCTTGTCCCTCTCGCTGTCGAAGACGCAGCGGAAGGCGCAGAAGGCGACGTTGACGAGCAGCCCGATCGATTCCCCGTCCATCGCGTAGTTCGGGTCTTTCGGATCTGTGATCAGGCTGATGTCCGCCGCCGGGTTGATGGTCTGGATGACCAGTCTGTACAGCATCTCGTAGTCCTTGATGCCTTTGCGGACCTGAATCAATCTGTCAGCGTCTTTCTCGGAAAAGACCCTGACCATCTCGACGAAACCGAGCGAGCAGAGGAACTGCTTGTCCTCGTCCGCCACGACCCTGTAGTCAGAGCAGAACTTCACCACGTCCGTGATGTTGCGGCAGTCCACCTCGGTGAACTTCTCCTCCTTGCCGGTCTTCTTGCCTTGGAGGGTGCGGAAATATTTCCGGTCGTATATTCCCCAGACTATCACGCTCTTGGCGTAGCCGAAGCTGTCTTTCAGGGCGGCGCAGGTTCTTGAATATATTCCGTCAGTCTCCTTTTTCCCAAGGCGCACCTCGCTGTAGAGATAGACAGGGTTGCTTCTGTCGCCCAGACTTGAACCGAAACCGCCGTCGCCGTTGAGGAGTTTGTTGACATTCACGCAGACATTTCCTTTTCGGTTGTAGAACGGCAGCTGCGGGTCAAGAGCGAGGGCGGCGGCATAGAGACCGGCCAACTGGTTCTTCGGGTAGATTCTCTCCACGATGTCGTTCAGCTTCACCTCCATCTCCGGCATCACCCTGCTTATCCAGCCGCTGATTTTGCCTTTGTACAGGTAGGCCGTTCCGAGAGCCTGATCCTCCATCATGAACTGAGCCAGCTCCTTGGCCGTGTGCGCGATCTTGTTCTTACCTGAATCGAAGACAATGCGCAGAATCTCGGCGTCTTCCACCACGGGAATATTCTCGCCCTCAAGTGTTCTGCGGATTTCCTCGTAACTCCAGCGGTTTTCCGGCTTGCCGATAAGAAGCCCTCGGGTTATTGTCCGCAGAGGCTCCGGCATATCCTCCGGCACTGGCAGCTTGCCTTGGATCTTGAGCTTCACCAACTCCGGCTCCTTCTTTCGGAACTCGCTGTCTCCCATCCACATGGAGAGGACCGACATTCCGAGGGCATAGTAGTCCGAGGCCGCCGTCATTATGGCATAGGTGACATCTCCGATGCGGGTTGTGTTGGCGTAGAGTTCCGGCGCGGCATAGATCACGGTCCTGGACTGCGGAGTGTTGACGCTTCCGTCGTCCCCGAGAACGTCTGCGATCCCGAAATCTGAAAGCACGACCAGACCTGAGGCCTTGTCGGTGTAGAGTATGTTCTCAGGCTTGATGTCCTTGTGCAGCAGCCCGACCCTGTGCAGTTCACTGAGGTTTCTGGCGGTCATCGCAGTGATCTGGAGGATGGCGGCAGCGTCTTTCCTGAGATCGTAGCCCGCCACGGAGCCATCCTTGCACAACGGCATCAGGACGTAGCCTCTGTCGGTGGCATCGATCCTGACCGTCCCGCTTTCAAGAATATCCACGATCGCCGCCTTCCCTTTCAGCCGCTCCAATCTTTTAAGAATATCCTTGCTCACGCCATTGCCCCGGCGGTACAGTTTCAGGGCGAAGTTTCCCTTCGCCGAACTGACCACATAGACCTCGGCCTCGCCTCCGTTGCCGATCAGTCTGTCAACACTGTAACGGTTGCCTCTGAGGGTGATCTCTTCTTTTGCCTGGATCTTGGCCGCATCGTCCGCCGTTCCATTCGCGGCCGCTGTGCCGGTTGTCCCGCAAGTGAAAGTTGCCTTTGCGGTCACGGTTCCTGAATATTCAGAATCAGATTCGGTTCTGCACGCGCTTGTCGCGGTGATGTCCGCTACGGCTGTGCCGCTGTCTGCTATGGTTCCTGCCATAATTCTTTTTATTGTAAGCTGTTATCCTATGCTGACCTTGTCGTTTCTATTTGAAATCCAGTATCTTTTCTTCCTTATATTCATAGACCCATTTCCCGCCGTGCCACGGTTCGCAGCACTCGCTCGGGCAGTTGTGCCAGCATCCGCAGAAGTTGCAGACCCAAGCTTCTCTGCCCTTTGTCAGGATGACCTTCTCCACAGGCAGCTTTCTGGCCGAGAAATAGTTCCGTTGCTCTTGCGGAGTGGAACCCACCGGCGGAAGCATTCCTTCCAAAGCCTTGTTCAGTTCCTCCTGGATTTTTGAATATTCAGCCCGCAGCTCGGCCTTGCTCTTCATCTTATTGGCCGCGGAACAGGTGGTTCGACAAGGCTCACCAGTCGTCGAAGTTCTCGGTCCCTGAGCTTGTCGAAGGGCCGGTGCTTCGACGGGATCAGCAACCGACCCAGTCTCCCTCTTCTGGTCGCTGCGGTCGCTGAGCTTGTCGAAGCGCCTCAGCGTGGTCTTTCCCAGCAACTCCTTGAGCCTTAACACATCCTCCGGCAACTCAACCTCCTTGCTTTCCTGTCCAGTAACCTCCTGCTCCTCAGCCTCAATCCTCGCCAACAACTCCGCCGCCTGTACCGCCAGTTCCGCCGCCTTGACAAACTGTGGATCCTTCAATGCCCTTTCCTGTTCCTTCTTCGCCGCAAGCGTCAACGGCTCATTGCATTTCCGGCAGAATCCACCGGCGTTCCTGGTTCCGCATTTCGGGCAGACGATCCCACTTCTGCTCATCCCGCACTCCGGACATTCATCCTCTCCGCGAGGAATGTCCGCCCCGCAGAACGTGCACCAGTCCACAAGCGAATGCCCGCAGGACGGACACCATTCCCAGCTTTTCCTTACCGGTTGCCCGCAGTGTGGACATCCGATGTCATCGGAAGACGCGCGGATCTCATTCACTTGATTCAGAATGCTTTCCTTGTACAGTTCCTTTTGCTTGAGCTGGGATTCCATATTCGTAGATTCTTATGGTTCTATTGTTTCTTTCAGTCAAGAGGCATCGATAAGACTACTTCTTAGTTTTTTGGAAGTTCGATGACAAATTCCGAGATCACCGGGTAGTGGTCGGAAATGTACTTGACACCGAATTTCTGCTCATCAATGACGTTGAAAGTCCGCGCTTCGGCGTTGCGGTAGAAGATGTGGTCTATCATTTGAAGTCTGGCTCCGTTTCGGCCGAAATCATTGAAAGAAGGGGTTTTGTCCGCCTTTTTCACTGTCTTCGCGGATTCCTTCAGGTATGTTGCCAAAGGTTTGAGAGCTTTGTCTTCGCCGGAAGTGTTGAGGTCACCGGTCATGAACACGACCGCATTGTCCCCGGCGATCTCCTTGATCTTTTCCACCATCAGGGCAGCGCTCCCCTGCCGCGCCTTCACCCCCGTGTTGTCAAAATGCGTGTTGAAAAGGAATATTATCTGTCCAGACTTCCGGAAGCGTAGTTTGACCCAGTTCGCGCTCCTGACATATTCAGCATCCCATCCCTTTTTCTCCGGAGTCTGATCCTCGTTGAGCCAGAATGTGCCGTAGTCCAGCAGCTCGAACCTGTCGGCAAGGAAGAAGATCGGGTTGAAGCCGAACTCGGAATCCTGGTTGACGGTTCCGGGTTTTCCGTTGCCGTCGATCATAATGTACTTCTTCAACTCGTTCATCAAGAAGGACTTCTGTCCTGGTGCCGCTTCTTGGAGACCGATAATGTCTGGAAGATATTTCCTGATCGCCTTGACGCATCCGGCCTTCCTGCTTTCCCAATTGTACTTTCCGGTGTCCGCCGGGAACTGGATCCGGATGTTGAACGACATCACGCTGGCTTTCTCACTCTTGGCCTCCGCCTTGATTCCGGACAGCGCCAAAACAGTGATGACAGCGGTCACTAACAATAATATTCTTCTCATAAACCAAAAACTTCTTTTTCAAGCGTTAAAAAATATGCCGCCGCGATGGCGTGAATATTTTTGTGTCGCTTAGCGGGTGATTCTTGCCACCCAGCCTCCGCCAGGAGCAAGATGGATTTTCACGATCCCGTCCGCCGGGATCTTCGCGGAAGTTTTCTTATAGTCTCTGGCTGCCCTGTCGGCGTTGATTCCGTCCTGGAAGATGGTCATATTCCCGTCTCCGATGAAGTTCAGGTCAAGGGTAAGGTCGCGCGCATCCCAATTCGTCAGCGCCCCGATGTACCAGATGTCTCCGCTGCGGCGGGCCACGGCGACATATTCACCGATCTCTCCGCAAATCGGAACTGTCTCATCCCAGACGGTAGGGAAGCCTGCGATGAACTCCGTGCACTCCGGTTCGGCCATATAGTTGGACGGCGAGTCGCAGAGCATTGTCAGCGGCGCCTCGAAGACGGCATATTCCGCGAGCTGACGGCAGCGGGTACCCTGGCTCATCGCCTCGGATCCGATAGGGTGGTAGTTCTTCCTTATTGCGTTGCGCATCGCCCCTTGGGTGTAATCCATCGGGCCGGCCACCATCCTGACGAAAGGAATCGTCACATCGTAGGTGACCTCGTCGTAGCCTTCCGGACTCCATTTCAACTGCTCCAGTCCGGCGACTCCCTCGAAATTAAGTACATTCGGGTAAGTCCTCTGGATTCCCGCAGGTTTGTAAACCCCGTGGAAATCGATCAGCAGATGGTTCTCGGCGGCGATCCTCGCCATCCTTTCGCAGAACTTCACGGCCTGCTGGTCGTCCCTGTTGATGAAATCGATCTTGAATCCCTTGAAGCCCATCTTGGCGTAGTGGCTCATCGCCTTCTCCGGGTTCTTCACGATGCTGTTGTAGCTTGCCCAAAGGATGATTCCGACCCCCTTCCCGTCAGCATAGGCGACGAGTTCCTCAAGATTGATGTCCGGGTTGATCAAGAACAGGTTCGCCTTCGCTCTCTGCGCCCAACCCTCGTCCATAATGATGTACTCGATGCCGTGCGCGGCAGCGAAGTCGATGTAGTACTTGTAGGTCTCCGTGTTGATTCCAGCCCGGAAATCGACTCCGTAAAGATTCCAGTCGTTCCACCAGTCCCAGGCCACCTTCCCAGGTTTTACCCAGCTCCAGTCAGTGTTCTCGTCCGCCGGAGTGGCAAGCTGCCAGACCAGATCCATCTCCATCAGCGACTTGGCATCCTGAGCGATCCCGATGACCTTCCACGGGAACTTCTGTCCGGCCTCGACCTTGGCGATGTAGTCGGCGTAGTCCATATCCTGATAGACGTACACTCCGTTCGGGCGAAGTCCGATAGGATAAGGCGCGCGCACGCTCTTCAACCCTTTGCTGCCCTGCCCGTTGAGGAACATTCCCGGATAACCGGACAGATCTGACTCGGTGATGACAATCTTAACCCCATCGGCAGCGTCCACCGTCATCGGCAGGAACGCAAGCTTCGCGGGATTCATCCGGGACAAATGAATATGCTCGTAGGTGTTCTCGAACGAGTTGACGAACTGCTGCTTGAATGTCTTTCCGTCATCACTCTTGACGTAAGGCACCCACGCCGTCCAGTCCTCTGCGAAGTTGAATTCCGTAAGCTCGTCAGTCACAGTGAACTCCCCGGCCTTCGCCGTTGAAATGAACCTGTAGGCCACCCCGTTGTCGAACGCCCTGAACTCCACATTGTACCCCTTGAACTCCAGCGTCAGGAAATTGTAAACGTCATCCACGGTCGCCTTCTTGTAGTTCATCGCCGGAATACCCTTCACATCGTGGCTCCCTTTCCTGCTCCTGCGAACCTTGTCCGCTCCTCCGAAGACCGTCCCGTCCTCAAATGTCATCGAGATCTCAGATGGTGTCAGGAGCGCAACCCCATCGCGGCTTATTGAATATCTCAGTCCGTCCCCAGTAGAGATTTCCGCCACGATCTTCCCGTCCGGAGAAGAAAGCGACCAATTATTCCGCGCCCCGAAGGCCACCAAAGGCAAGCCGATGAGCATCGCCGCCGTCAAAAGAAGTTGTTTCAGTGTCATATTACCCATAGTAAAGAAGCTGATTTCACTAAAAATCAAAAATAGTCATTTTTCCGAATTTTACCAAAACGGGACAGGTTTGAATATGTGAGCATACCTCCCGGGGAACGTTTCCGCCCCGAAATGTCACCGAAGAGCGCCTCTTGACCCTCTTCGGCAATGAAATCGCTCAAAAATGTCGCCCGAGAGACTTTGTTGATCATGACGGTGGCATTATATACGGAAAATGCCACCGTTGTATGTGTTTTTGCCCCTGACAAGAGCGATATTGCCTGTTTATGCTCCTCTGATCGTGCTCATAGCCGATAAACACGGTTATGTATTGCCCGGAACTGTCTATCGTAGGAATATTTTTACATTATACCTTTGCTATAACCGCCTGAAATCAGCACTTGTCGCAAGACAATAAAATTTATTCTTGTGCGGTAACTCGATTTTTTTTACCTTTGTCGCAAAGCGATAATGAATATGGCAAATGAGATCATAGGAAGGGAAGAGGAGATCAAACTGCTCGAAGAATGCTATCAATCAGGTAAGGCTGAATTGGTTGCGGTGTATGGCAGAAGACGGGTCGGGAAAACCTATCTGGTAAAAAACCTGTTTCAGGATAGGTTTGACTTCTTTGTCACGGGGCAATACGAGGGGAAACTTCGGGACGAACTGTATTTGTGGAACAGGAAACTCGTGGAGGGCTCCGGAAACTTCTACCCTATGCCGCGCGATTGGAATGAGGCGTTTGAGCAGCTGAAGCACTATCTCGGCACGATCGCGAAAAAGAGAGTCGTGATATTCATAGATGAGATGCCGTGGCTGGACACTCCTAAGTCGAAGTTTGTCAGGGCTTTTGAATATTTCTGGAATGATTGGGCCTCTTCGCGGAGCGAACTTATGGTGATCATCTGCGGTTCGGCTACAACGTGGATGAATGACAATGTCATCTCTCAGAAAGGCGGGTTGCACAATCGGGTCACACGGAAGATAAAGTTGTCTCAGTTCAATCTTCACGAGACTTCTCTTTTCCTGGCCAAGAAAGGCATCAAATGGACAAACCACCAGATCGCGGAGTGCTATATGGTTCTTGGCGGCACCCCGTACTATCTCGATCTGCTCCGCAAAGGCTATAGTCTGCCTCAGAATGTCGATTTCCTGTTCTTTCGGAACAACGCCGAGCTTGACGGTGAATATGATGTTTTGCTGAAATCCTTGTTCAAGGACTCGCAGACCTACAGGCGTGTGATTGAGCTTCTTGCCAAGCGCTCCAAAGGCATGACCAGAAAGGAGATGTGCGAAGAACTGAAGTTTTCCGATGGCGGAGCGTTCACTACCATTCTTGAAAACTTGAGGAATTGCGATTTCATACGGTCATATTCAGCGTTCGGGAAGAAGGACAGGGACACGATGTATCAGCTTGGGGATATGTTCATTCTGTTCTATCTCAAGTTCGTCAAGAATGGTGGCGGAAAGGACGAGGCCTTCTGGTCGAACTCTATTGACGATCCGGCGAGACGGGCTTGGTCAGGATATGCTTTTGAACAGCTCTGCCTCAGTCATATTCCTCAAATCAAGGAAGCCTTGGGCATCCGTGGCATCCTTAGCAATGTCTGCTCCTGGTACAAGAAAGGGGACAGTGAAAAGGGAATAAAAGGGCATCAGATCGACATCCTTATAGAACGCCGGGACCAGGTGATAAATGTCTGCGAGGCAAAATTTTCCAACAGGCCCTACGTCGTGACCGGAAAATATCTTCAAGAGATGTTTGAACGGATGGAGGATTTCCGCGACACGGTGAAAACCAACGCCGCCTTGCATCTCACGATGATCGCGTCAGACGGACTTGCGACCAATGAATATTCAAGTGAAGTCCAGAGTGTTGTGACGCTTGATGATTTATTTAAGAATTGATGTTTCTTGTGTTTTGTGCACTTTGGAATGATGATAATTGAAGTTTTGTGCACTTTAGTAATGTTGAAAAAATAAGTAAGCGTTAAAATTGCATCAATCGATAAAATTGAATACATAGAATCACCCTGAACATTATATAACGGCTCTGTTGTTTTGTTTTTTTTGAGCCTTGTGCAAACCCTGTGCAAACCGCAGGCACGCAGGAATGGCTCTGGTAATGCTGGGAGGCCATAGTGTGTGGCTGACCCCCATATCCCGAGGGAGGGTCAGCCACAGTGATAGCGGATTGAATACCGTTGGTGGCGTTTTATCGTGTCCGTGGTTTGTAAATGATTGGCATTCTTTGCGGATAATGCCCCCGCCGTGACCAAGACCAGCGCCAACAGCTTTACTTAGGCTTGCAAACCATAATAAGGCAAATAAAAAAAGTGGCAATCATTAGTGCAAACCTATTTCGTGCAGGATATGCTGGCGGATTAGGACAGAGAACTTCATGTCTTTTTTCTTTTTTTTGAACAAAAACGTTTGCGCAACGTACAATGAATCAAATTGTTCGGTCTTGTGGGGAAAATATTTGCAGATTAGAATAATTATTAATATCATTGCGGAAGATATGACTTGCAGACTGAGGATTCTTTCGAAAAGGTGGCATCCTTTCAGAAGCGTCCCACTAACATACAACTGAAGTTTAACATACAAACCGATTGATGAATGAAAAAGTTCAACAGTTTTGATGCTGGCTCCAGAAGCGGGTGCAAACAATGTCGTAATATTCCCTGACCATCACTGGTCCGGTGCGGCATTGGCAATTCTGCCGGCCTTCCCTTTCACGTCGACTTTTCCGGCCTCCAGGCTGCTCCTTGCTCTGATTGCGGGAGGAGTGGCTTACGCGGCTTCTGACCAAACAGACACCGAGTCCGGTGTCCTCAAAACGTGGGTCTCCTGAGGAGTCGCACAGAAGTTTCACAAACCATTTACAAACTGATTTCATTATGTTTAAAACAATGATTGTCAAGAGCATAGGGGGGGGTATTGCCCTCGCTATACTCTTGTTATCCTCGACAGGCCTCAAGGCGGCGGTGACACACTCCGGTGGCTCGGCGACGCAACAGCAGCAACCGAAGACCCGAATCCTGTCGGGAACCGTTCTGGACGCCGTCACGAACGAACCCGTGATCGGGGCGGCGGTCCAGGTGCGCGGCCGTCAGGGCGGGGAGATCACCGACCTTGACGGAATGTTCACCATCAACGTCCCGTCCGGGGCGGTCATCACCGTCACATCGCTCGGCTACCGTTCCCAGTCTTTGAATGTCGGAAACCGGGACAACATCAGGATTCTCCTTGAGCCTGATTCAGAGGTTCTCGAGGATGTGGTTGTCACCGCGTTCGGCGTGGGACAGAAGAAGGAGAGCGTCGTGGGAGCCGTGCAGCTGGTGCGGCCGGAGTCCCTGATCGTTCCTTCCGCCAACCTCTCCACGGCGTTCGCGGGAAGACTCGCCGGAGTGGTCTCCTTCCAGAGAAGCGGAATGCCGGGACAGAACGGGTCTGACTTCTACATCAGGGGTATCTCCACCATCAGCGGAGTCACGTCACCTCTGATCATCCTTGACGGAGTGGAGATCTCGGCAGGAGACCTCAACGCCATCGACCCGGAGATCATCGAGGGCTTTTCCATCCTCAAGGACGCGACGGCCACGGCGATGTATGGCACAAGAGGGGCCAACGGTGTGATGATCATCACGACCAAGAGCGGGCGCGACCTTGACAGGCCGATCATCGGATTCAGGATCGAGACCAACGTCACGACCCCTACCAGGCTGCCGAAATTCGTTGACGGAGCCAGGTACATGGAACTCTTCAACGAGGCCGTGACGAATCAGGGTACAGGCGACGTGCTCTTCTCCAAGGAGAGGATCGAAGGCACAAGGAAGAGGCTCAACCCTTACGTTTACCCGGACGTGAACTGGTACGACGAGATCTTCCGCAACCACGCCTTCAACCAGAAGGTCAACTTCAACATCCGCGGCGGAACCGGCAAGATCACCTACTTCATGAACCTGACCGTGAATCACGAGACGGGTATGCTCCGCGACAGGAGCAAGGACTTCTTCTCGTTCAGCAACGGAATCAACGTGATGAAGTACGCCTTCCAGAACAACATCGACTTCCACATGTCCAAGAGTTCCACAATCTCGCTTCACCTCAACGCGCAGGTCAATGACATCACCGCTCCGGCAATCAACAACAATGACACGAGTCCCGCCGGACAGATGAACAGGATCTACTCCTCCATAATGGACTGCAATCCGGTGGACTTCCCTGTCTACTTCCCTGCGGGAGAGGAGAAATGGATAAAGTGGGGAGCGTTCAGCGGCGGCAACGACCAGGGGGCGACGAACCCGTTGGCGCAGGCCACCAGAGGCTACGGCACCAGTTTCGCGAGCACGGTCATCGCCAACCTTGACTTCGAGCAGAAACTCGACGTGCTGACCAAAGGATTGAGGTTCAAGGCGATGCTCTCGTTCAAAAACTGGAGCAAGACCACCACGAACCGTTCGCAGGGTGTCAACCGCTACTCCCTTGAAGGCTACACTGTCAACCCTGACGGAACCTATGACCTGAAAGTGACGCCGATCGGCACACCGGGCAAGCCGGTGCTCTCTACCAACAGAATAATGGAGGGAGACCACCGGATATATTTCCAGACCTTCTTGGACTGGAACAGAACCTTCGGAAAGCACTCGGCCAGCGCGATGCTCCTGTTCAACATGGACGAACTGTCGTTCAACAGCGGCGGCGACCTCATCAGCTCGCTGCCGAGGAGAAAGGTCGGCTACGCGGCCAGGCTGTCCTACGACTACGACCACCGTTACCTGCTCGAGTTCAACGCCGGCTACAACGGCTCCGAGAACTTCGCCAAAGGCCATAGGTACGGATTTTTCCCTTCAGTCGCCCTGGGCTGGAACGTCAGCTCGGAAAAGTTCTGGGCTCCTGTCAAGCCGGTCATCTCAAGACTCAAGCTCAGAGGCTCTTACGGACTTGTCGGCAACGACCAGATCGGAGGGACGCGGTTCATCTATCTGGCGGATGTGAACCTTGAGGCCTCACCGTGGTTCACTACCGGCTATGGTACAGGACAGACCCAAAGCCTCCGGGGTCCTACCTACAACCGCTTCCAGAACAATGACATCACCTGGGAGATCGGACGGAAGGTGAACGCGGGGGTCGAGATGGAGCTGTTCGGGTCGCTCAGCCTCACGATGGAGGCTTTCAGGGAGATCCGGAGCAACATATTCCAGCAGAAACTGTCGATTCCCAACTATCTCGGAACGGCAAACACCGTCATCTACGGCAACCTCGCCAAGGTTAAGAACTACGGATTCGACATCTCCGCCGAGTTCGGCAAGTCTTTCTCCAAGGACTTCTACGTGCAGTTCCTCGGCACGTTCACCTACGCGCGCAACAAGGTTCTTGAATATGACGAAGCCCCCGGCACGCGTCCGGCGAACTCCAGGATCGGACATCCTGTCAACACGATCTACGGTTTCATCAGCGACGGTCTCTACATCGACCAGGCGGATCTGGACCGCAGTCCGGAATCCACTCTGGGCAACATAGCGATAGCCCCTGGTGACATCAAGTACATCGACCAGCCCGACAAGAACGGCAAGCTTGACGGGAAGATCACCACGGACGACGTGGTGGCGATGGGGTACCCTACCGTCCCGGAGATTGTCTACGGTTTCGGGCCGACGATAACGTACAGGAACGTTGACTTCTCGTTCTTCCTTCAGGGGGCGGCGAGGACATCGCTGATGATGTCTGGCTTCCATCCTTTCGGAGCGCAGTACAACAGGAACGTGCTTCAGTTCGTGGCTGATGACCATTGGAGTCCTACCAACCAGAACATAAGGGCGGCCTACCCGCGCCTTACAAAGTACGAGAACAACCACAACTCCAGAGCTTCTGACTTCTGGCTCAGGGACGCTTCGTTCCTCAAGCTGAAGAACGTGGAGGTGGGTTGGAGAATCCGCAACGTAAGAGTCTACGCCAACGCCGTCAACGTCCTGACCTTCTCCAGGTTCAAGCATTGGGATCCGGAGATGGGAGGCGGGGCAGGCATGCAGTACCCTACCCAGAGGACATTCAATCTTGGTCTGCAAGTGACATTTAAATGATAACAGCGATGAAAACATTCAGTAAAATAGTCTTTCTTGCCTGCCTTTGTGCTGGCGTTGTCTCCTGCGACTTTCTGGACATTGTTCCCGACGAGAAGGAGAAGGCCGAGGATGCGTTCGAGGATGTCAGAGCCGCCGAACGGTATCTGTATTCCTGCTACAGCTACCTCCCGAATCCGCGCGAGGGGCCTACCTCTCTGGATTTCATGACGGGAGACGAGGTGATCACCGCTTTCGAGCACGAGACATTCGCCTCGTTCCCGAAAGGCAACTTCACCGCCTCCTCGCCGGTGATCTCCTACTGGAACACCCTGTTCCAGGGCCTGAGGCAGACTTACATATTCCTCAACAATGTGGATAAGGTTCCTAATCTACCCGCAGGCACACTCGCGGACTACAAGGCGCAGGCGACCTTCCTCATCGGCTACTATCATTTCCTGCTTTCAAGGTGCTACGGCCCGATCATCATCATCGACGAGGAGCCGAGTATCCTGACCGTGGCCTCGGACTACAAGGCCAGGACACCGTACGACCAGTGCGTCGATTTCATTTGCGACAAACTGGACGAAGCGGCGGCGGGTCTCCCTGCCAAGCGTCCTGCGTTGTACTACGGACTTGCGACAAGCGTGGTCGCCAAAGCCCTGAAGGCCAGGATGCTGCTTACCGCGGCCTCACCTCTGTTCAACGGCAATTCCGAGTTCTTCTCTGATTTCAAGGGCAAGGACGGGACACAGCTGATGCCTTTGCAGTACGATCCGGCGAAATGGCAGAAGGCGAAGGAGGCATTCGCCGAGGCCATCAGGGTCGCGGAGGAGGCCGGCCACAAGCTTTACATGAACGACAGCTTCTTCAACGGGAACCTTGAGCCGGCAGACCCTGTGCAGCACAGGCTCCGCTACAACATAATGGAGCCGCTCAACGAGGAGATCATCTGGGCGGACTCCCGCGGCGAAGGATACTACGGCCTTCAGAACAAATCCACGCCTTATAGCAGCGGCTCGGCCTGGAACGGTGTCGCTCCGACCCTCGCGATGGTGAAGCGGTTCTACACCAAGAACGGACTTCCTTTGAATGAGGACAAGAGCCTGTTCTCCCCGTCGAGCATGTACGATGTCGTGACCGTCGATGAGGATCATGCCTCCGAGGCCGAGGTGGGAGCCCAGACCATCAGGCTCAATCTGGACAGGGAGCCGCGCTTCTACGCCTGGGTGGCGTTCCAGGGTGGTTACTACGAGATTCTCTCGGCGGCCTCCAACGGAGCGTACGCCAACGACCCGTCCTACCAGAGGCATTCCGGGACGGACAGAGGCAAGCTTGTCTGCGACTTCGTCCTTGGCGGCAACTGCTCCAGGGACTACGGCGGACTAAGGACCAACAACTACTCACCTTCGGGCTATCTCAACAAAAAGGGCGTTAATCCAGGCTATGCAGTCGCGACCTTTCTCAAAGCCCCTATTGACTATCCGTGGCCGCTTATGAGGGTTGCCGAACTCTATCTCGGCTACGCCGAGGCCTGCGTCGAGACCGGAGACCTTGCCCAGGCCAAGACCTACTTGAACAAGGTCAGGGAAAGGGCGGGCATCCCTTCCGTGGAGGAGTCGTGGGAGACCATCGCGGGGAAGACCCTGGACCAGGCCCTCCTCAGGGACATCGTCCGTCAGGAGAGGCAGATCGAATTCTACCTCGAAAACCACAATTTCTGGGATCTCAGAAGATGGAAGATGGCTGAGAAGTATTTCAGCGTGAAGGCTGAGGGATTCAACATCGAGGCAAGGGACATCAACAGTTTCGCCACCGTCAGCACCATCATGTTCGAGCGGAAGTTCGAGTCACCGACCCAGTACCTTCTCCCGATTCCTCTGAGCGATGTGAACAAGAATCTGAATCTTGTGCAGAATCCGGGGTATTGATGAAAACATCGTAAACAACAAAGATATATGAGACCATACAGAATATTCAATCTGCTTTTCCTGCTTCCGCTGCTCGCCGTCGGCTGCAAGGATGACGACAAGGGAACGGTCCCGTCCCCGATCAAGGATGTCCGTTCGGAGGAGCGTCCCGGCGGGATCGCCCTCTTCTGGACCCTCCCCGCCGACAAGAGTGTCCACTATGTGAAAGTGTCCTACCACGACCATCTGCTGGGGATAGACGAGGTCCGGCTTTCCAGCTGTGACTCCATCCTGATTCCTGACACCAGGGCAAGGTTCGGCGACTACCGCTTCACCATCCAGCCGTTCAGCAGGACGGACAACGGCGGAAAGACCCAGACCGTGACCGCAAGGTCGGGCAGGGCTCCCGTGACAGAGCAGGCCACACGCATCATCCTCAAGGCCGAGCATCTCGGCACGAACGCCCAGGAGCCGAGCGAGGGTCCCATCGCCAATCTGATCGACGGGAACACCGCCACGTTCTTCCACACGGCGTGGAGCGTGGCAATCCCGGGGCCGCACTGGCTCCAGATCCGGCTTCCGGAGGCCTTGACCGAGGGACACTGGAAATTCTGGTACGCTCCGAGAAACAACGGACGGCAGAAACCGACGGACTTTGACATCCTTGTCAGCGCAGGCGGCTCGGACTGGACACTCGTCAAGAAGTTCACGAAGGACGAGGACGGTCTGCCTGTTACGGCAACCGATGCCTACACATCGCCGAACCTGCCTGTCACACAGCCTTTCGACCACATCAGGATGGTCGTGAACGCCGTCAACTCAGGCGAGGTGTTCTTCACGATGTCCGAGTTCCGGCTGTGGCAGGTGAAGGTCGTTGATCCTGAAGCGGAATGAGAACACTGCGGAATTTAGCCCTTATACTATGCCTCCTCTTCCCGCTCTCCTGCGGGGAGAAGGAGTCTCCTGACGGACCGGAAGTTCCTCCTCTTGTTCCGGAGGGGGAATATGTTCCGGTCGGCAAGCCGGACATCAAGGATGACATCAGGGTCAAGGTGCTGTCCGGAACCGCCTCCTCTTGGCAGCAGGGTGAGAACATAGAGAAATCCTTCGACGGAAGTTACGAGACCCTCTACCACTCCTCCTGGGACAACTCGGCGGGCGGTTACTTCCCGGTCACCCTGACCTACTGCTTCTCCAAGGGAACGGACATCGACTACCTTGTCTACCATCCCCGGAAATCCGGTTCCAACGGCAACTTCAGGGAAACGGAAATCCACTACAAGACCCGGGGCAAGGAATGGTCCGCCGCGGGGAAATATGACTTCAAGGGTTCGGGGCATCCGTCCAAAGTGGACTTCCGGACCACACTGAAAGACGTGGAGAGCATCCGGTTCACGGTGTGGTCCGGAGCCGGGGACGGACAGGGATTCGCCTCCTGCTCCGAGATGGAGTTCTACAAGGTCAACCCGGACAAGTTCGACCCCTTGTCACTGTTCACCGACAGGGCCTGCTCAGCGTTGAGGCCGGGGGTCACGGACGATGACATACGCTCCTGCGGCTCGGAGTTTTTCAGGAATATGGCAGCCTACATGAAGGCGGGCCGCTATCCTACGGAATTCAGGGTTCAGGAATATTCCGCCTATCCCTATCCGGAAGTCGTCGCGCGGGATCTCAAGATCTCACCCTACAGTTTCATGGACGGAGCCACTGGTATCTTCTCGCCCGGAGGCGAGGATATGGTAGTGCTCGTCGATGGACTTGGAAACCGTCAGGCTTCGGTCTACGTCCAGAATCTGGACAGACCAGGCGGGGATGGCTTTCACGGACGCTCCTTTCCGTTGAGCGACGGAGTGAACCAGTTCAAATCCATGGACAAGGGACTTCTCTACGTTGTGTTTCAAAGCGATGACTATCTGACCGCCGATCCCGTCAAGGTGCATTTCGCTGGAGGCAGGGTCAACGGACTCTTTGACCTGCGAAGGCACAAGGACACAGACTGGCAGAGGCTTCTGGGAGCGGCGGAATATTCTTATTTTGATGTTGTGGGGGAATATTCACACCTCACCTTTCCCACCTCCCGCTTCCGCGCCCACACCCCGGACGGGGCCGCCCTTGTCCGCGCGTTCGACTCGTTCGTCAGGGCGGAGCAGGAGCTGATGGGGCTGTACCGCTACGGCAGGACATTCCCGAACAGGATGAGGTTCATCGTGATCTACACCTCCTACATGTACGCCACAAGCTACTATACGGCCTACAATGACTCCACCCTGCCGCAGCTGTGCGATGTCCTGAGTCTTACAACCGGCTCCTGCTGGGGACCCGCCCACGAGGTCGGCCACTGCAACCAGACCCGTCCGGGACTCAAGTGGCTGGGTACCACGGAAGTGACGAACAACATAATGTCCGAATATGTCCAGACCACAATCCTCAGGCAGCCTTCAAGGCTTCAGACCGAGGACATGGGAGAGGGGCTGCCGAACCGCTACGCCAAAGCCTGGAGGGACATTCTGGCCGCTGGCGCGCCTCATTCCACAGAAGGAGACGTGTTCTGCAAGCTCGTCCCTTTCTGGCAGCTCCAGCTCTACTTCGGAGAGGTTCTGGGGCAGACACCCGAGCTGCGGGAGGACAAAGGAGGGTTCTACCCCGATGTCTTTGAATATGTCAGGACTTCCCCTGACCTCGGAACCGCCGGGGAGCAGCAGACGGAGTTCGTCCTCACCTGCTCCAAGGCCTCGGGACACAATCTGCTGGACTTCTTCACCAAATGGGGATTCCTCACCCCCGTGGACGCGTCGATTGACGACTACGGCTCTGGCAGGATGACCGTGACGGAAAGCAGGATCGAGGAGATCCGCCAAAGGGTAGAGGCGCTGGGGCTTCCTAAGCCGGACTCCCCTATAGAGTACATCACGGACAACAACAAGGGTCTGTTCAAGACGAGGCCGGAGGTGATCCCCGGCTCTGTGTCGGTCAGCTCTTCGGGAACCGTCACCCTGACGGACTGGAAGAATGTGGTTGTCTTTGAGGTGAGGGACGCCGACGGCGGTCTGGTCTTCGCCTCCGAAGGCAAGCTCGCCCCGTCCTCCAAGGCGGTCTTCAGCGTTCCAGGCGGATGGAATCCGTCCTACAGGCTCATGGCGGTCTCCGCCACAGGCAAAAGGACGGATGTCACACCATAGAATTTGAAATAGTCAAAAAGAATCCCTATCTTCATCACTCGGCAACATTATAGACAAAGGATATGAAATTGAAATCTATCACATTGGCCGCGATGGCCATCTGCTTGACCGGCCAGACCGCATTTTCGCGGAGGCCGGCGGTCTTTCCGGAAACGGAAGCCCGGGAGTCCGCCCCAGAGGGGCTGGCCGTGGACTTCACCGAACATCTTGACCAAAAAGTTGTCTCGAAGGGAGGTGCTGTGACTCGCCGTCACGAGACGGTGTTTTTCGACTCGGCGAAAGACGCTGTGTCAAAAGACATGGAACAGAGCCCGAACTATTCTTCATTGAACGGAGTCTGGGATTTTCGCTATTACGATTCCGTGCAGGATATGCTGGCGGATCCGGACAAGGCTCCCACGGCCATCAAGGTTCCCGGCAACTGGGAGGTTCAGGGATTCGGAACCGCCGTCTATGTGAACCACCCGTACGAGTTCCGCCCGAGGAACCCGCAGCCGCCACAGCTTCCGGACAGGATTCACACGGGGGTATATTCAAGGAAATTCACGCCTGAGTTTGAAAAAGGGGAGAATTGCTACCTGAATCTCTGTGGAGTGAAAGGCGGCGCGTATGTGTTTGTCAACGGGAAATTTGTCGGTTACAGCGAGGATTCCAAGGATTTGGTCCGCTACGACATAACCCCTTATGTGGAAAGCGGCATGGAGGCGGATCTGCGCATTGTCGTGACCAGATGGAACACAGGCAGCTACCTTGAGTGTCAGGATTTCTGGCGCATCAGCGGAATCGAGCGGGATGTCTATCTGTCAAGGGAGCCGGCCACGGTTCCGGAGGATTTTGACTGGAATGTGGTCTCGACGCTGTCCGAAGACCTCTGCACCGGAGATTTCAGGCTGGAAGTCAACTCCTCGAAACCGATCAATGTAAGTTGGACTCTCCTGGATGCCAATGGCAACGAGACCGCTAAAGGAGAATCAGAAACGGTAAAAGACGTAAAACAGTGGCAATCAGCCATCAAGGATGTGAGAAGATGGTCTGCCGAGACACCGGAGCTATACACCCTGCTGCTTTGCGTCGAGGGGAAACACGCCAAGGCTAATGTCGGTTTCCGCCGTCTGGAAATTGTCGGCGACCGCTTCCTCGTCAATGGCATGCCGGTCAAGTTCAAGGGAGTCAACATCCACGAACACAATCAGTTCACCGGTCATTACATCACCGAGGAAGACATGCTCACCGACCTGCGACTGATGAAGGAACACAACATCAACGCCATCAGGACCAGCCATTACCCTCTGCCGCGGCGGTTCTACGAACTTTGCGACGAGTACGGATTCTATGTCTATGACGAGGCCAATATCGAGTCCCACGGGATGGGCTATAATCTTGAGAAAACCCTCGGCAACAATCCTGACTGGCTGCCTCAGCACAGGGACAGAATCCTCAACATGTACTACCGGACCCGCAACTACCCGTGCGTCACGATCCTCTCTCTGGGCAACGAGGCCGGCAACGGCTGCAACTTCTACGACACCTACAGGGAACTGAAGGCTCTGGAAAGTGGCGGCCAGAACAGACCGGTCTGCTACGAGAGGGCCGTCTTAGAATGGAACACGGACATGTTTGTGCCGCAATACCCTGACGCCGAGTGGTTTCACAAGATGGGGAAGAGCGGCTACCCGAAGCCGGTCGTGCCTTCTGAATATTCCCACGCGATGGGCAATTCCAACGGCTCGCTCGACCGCCAGTGGAAGTACATTTATGAATATCCGAACCTCCAGGGCGGCTTCATCTGGGACTGGATCGACCAGGGACTCTACGAGACCGACAGCGACGGCAGAATGTACTGGACGTACGGCGGTGACTACGGGGAACACTCTCCGAGCGACGGCAATTTCAACTGCAACGGAGTCATCGCGCCCGACCGGACACCTCACCCTGCGATGGCCGAGATAAAGCACGTCTATCAGGACGTGAAAGTCTTACCGGAGGATGCCTCCCAAGGGCTTTTCAAGGTTCAGAACAGGTTTTATTTCAAGAGTTTGAATGAATATGCCCTCAGATGGGCCGTGACTGCCGACGGCACCCGGATCGCTTCCGGCAACGTGGCTCTCTCCGCCGCTCCACAGTCCGAGGAGGAAGTCCGCGTGAGGCTGCCGAAACTTCCGTACGACAAGAAATGTCTCATAACCTTCGAGACTATCACCAGTAAGGCTGCCGGGCTTCTGCCGGAGGGTAGCGTCATCGCCTACGATCAAATCAAACTATCTGATGCCAAGAGACTTGCGACACCTCGGCGGGCGAGGGGAGTAAAGGCCACCGAGACAGAGACGGCGATCGCCCTCGAATGCCGTGACGCGTCGCTTGTCTTTGACAAGGCACTGGGATGTCTGAAGGAATATTCATTCAAAGGAAAGAATATGTTCAATGAGGATTTCGGCTTCAGACCGCTGTTCTGGAGGGCGCCGACCGATAATGACTACGGCAACGGGATGCCGTCCCGCTGTCAGGCGTTCAAGGTCTCCAGCCGGGAGTTCGATGTGAAGGCGGGTCTTGAAGGGGATACGGTAGTGGCTGAATATTCATTGGCAAGCGGAAACATATTCACAGTCCGCTACACCCTGCTTGAGGGGGGCATCCTTTCCGTCGAGTCGGATTTCAAGGGTGTCAAGTCCTCAAAGCCGGTCGATGTGCCGCGCATAGGGTTCCGGATGAGACTTCCTGCCTCAGCCGATTCGTTCACCTATCTTGGCAGGGGGCGTGAGGAAAACTATGCCGACCGCTTCGGAGGGACGCTGATCGGGGAATATTCATCATCCGCCTCCAAGGAATATGTCCGCTATGTGCGTCCGCAGGAATGTGGGCATCACATTGATTGTGAATATCTTTCCATCGGAGGTCTGGCCATCCGCTCCGACCGCTTTGAGTTTAACGCTCTCAGGTGCGCGGTCGAGGATCTCGATTCCGAAGAGGCTGTCCAGCGTGACTATCAGTGGGAGAACAAAGGGCCTTTGACCGAGAACGATCCGGCCAAGGCGAAGAATCGTCTCCGCCGCCAGACCCACATCAATGACTATGTAGAGAGAGACTTCGTGGAGGTTTGCGTGGACTATGCCCAAAGCGGAGTCGGCGGCTACGACAGTTGGGGGTCAAGGCCGGACGGTGACAGATGCCTCTGGAGCGACCGTGACTATTCATTCCGCTTCGCGATTGTCCCCGCCAGGGCGATGGGCGTGCGGAAGTCGTTGGGATTTGATTTTTAGGAATATTCCCGAGATTAGTAATCCTTAAAGAATGCCAACTTATTTTTTAACGCTTACTCAGGCGATTTATTCCGTGAAGGAGCGTCAGATTTTTCGGGATTTGTGATATATTTGTAAGAGAATGATTTGTAAACAGTAATAAGCGATGAGATTCAGAAGTTTATTGGCCGCCATGTCACTTGTTCTGGCGGTATCATGCGCCACTTCCAAGGAGGAGGGGCCGATTAAGGTAGAGACACCTGCCCGTCCCGCGGGTCAGGAGAACGCGCTCGGGCTGACCGTGCCGGCGATGGATACCGTCCGTGTCGGTTTCGTCGGTGTCGGAATGCGCGGCTCAAGCGCCGTTGAGCGTTACACCTACATTCCGGGCGTGAAGATCAACGCCCTTTGTGATGTCGAGGCCGACAGGGTTGAGGCCGCACAGAAGACCTTGGAGGACAGGGGGTTGCCTAGGGCTGCCGGTTATTCCGGATCCACCGAGGCCTACAAGGAACTCTGCGAGCGTGACGACATCGACCTTGTCTACATCTGCACTGACTGGAAGCATCACGTTCCGATCTCTCTCTATGCGATGGAGCATGGCAAGAATGTCGCCGTTGAGGTTCCGGCCGCGGCTTCTCTGGAGGACATCTGGGCTTTGATCAACATGTCCGAGAAGACCCGTAAGCATTGCATGATGCTTGAGAACTGCTGCTATGATTTCTATGAGATGGCCGTCCTTACGATGGCTCAGAAGGGCTTGCTCGGAGAGATTCTCCATGGAGAGGGTTCCTATCATCACAATCTGGATCCGTTCTGGGACTCCTATTGGAACAACTGGAGGCTTGATTTCAACAAGGAGGTCAAGGGGGATGTCTATCCTACCCACGGCCTCGGTCCGGTCTGCCAGGTGATGGACATCCATCGCGGCGACCGTTTCAAGACCCTTGTCGCGATGGAGACCAAGGCTGTGAACGGTCCTAAGCATGTGGAAGCCAGAACCGGAGAGAAATGTGAGGACTTCCAGAACGCCGATCTCACGATTACGATGATCACGACGGAGAAAGGCAAGACCATCCTCGTGGAACACGACGTGATGACGCCGCGCCCTTACAACCGCATGTACCAGATTGTAGGCAGCGAGGGCTATGCAGGGAAGTATCCGATCCAGCAGCTCTGTCTGAGGGACAACGCCTTGACCGAGGCTTCCACTGACTACCAGAACCTTGGCCGCGAGGTCACCTATTCGGGAGACAGGCTCAAGGCAATTCTTGAGGACAACCGCAATCCGATTCTTACTCCTGAGCTTGAGGCTCTTGCAAAGCAGGTCGGAGGCCACGGAGGGATGGATTTCATCATGGACTACCGTCTAGTCTACTGTCTGAGGAACGGCCTTCCGCTTGACATGGATGTCTATGACATGGCCGAATGGTGCTGTCTCACGGAGCTGGGCAGAATCTCCATCGAGAACGGCAACGCGCCTGTAGAGGTCCCGGACTTCACACGTGGTGTCTGGGATCAGATCCAAGGCTTCTCCTACGCCTTTGCCAAGTAGAGGTTTTCAAGAATCGGAGTTATGGAACTTTCATTAAAAGGCAAGGTCGCGGTGGTCACAGGTGGCACGCGCGGCATAGGTTACGCGGTCGTGAAGAAATTCCTTGAGGCTGGCGCTTCCGTAGCCCTGTGCGGCTCGAAGCCCGCGACCGCCAACGCGGCGCTTGGAAAACTCCTTTTCGAGTTGCCTGAGGCCAAGATTTTGGCGATCGCCCCGGATCTCACAGATTCTTCCTCTGTAGAGAATGCGTTCAATGAGGTTTTAGCAAGGTTTGGAAGGTTTGACATCCTTGTCAACAACGCCGGTATCTCGCAGGCGCTTCCTCTCAATGACTACACCGATGAGGAAATGGACAGGATTCTGGACATAAACCTCAAGGCGGTGTTTGTCTGCAGCAGGGCTGCGGCGAGGTTGATGGAGGCGGACGGCGGCGGTGTCATCCTCAACACCAGCTCCGTGGTGAGTCTTTACGGCCAGCCGTCCGGCTGTCTGTACCCGACCACCAAGTTCGCTGTCAACGGCCTGACGAAATCCCTTTCCCGGGAACTGGCTCCCCGTGGGATAAGGGTCAATGCCGTGGCTCCGGGCGTGACCCGCACCGACATGGTCGCAAACCTTCCGGAGGCCATGATAAAGCCTCTGGTGGCGCGCATTCCTATCGGCAGGGTAGGTGAGCCAGATGAGGTCGCCGACGCGTTCCTCTTCCTGGCCAGCGACATGGCCTCGTACATCACCGGTGCCGTCCTCCCGGTTGACGGCGGAGTCATCATCTGATTCCCGTAGCGGCTCCATGGCGGCTCTGTAGCGGATCCGTGACAGCTCTGATGACTTTGAGTAGCCGAAGGTGGCATTAGGTAGAGCGAGTGTGGGGAGATGGAGAACGGCAACGCCCCTGTTGAGGTCCCAGACTTCACCCGTGGCGCATGGAACCAGATCCAAGGCTTCTCCTACGCGTTTGCCAAGTAAATAATCCTGTGGCAGACAACTTATTGTCTGTCAGTATAATAAGCGATGTCCTGGTGCTTGGTTTAGCACCAGGACATCGCTTTTGTCGCTTATTATCAACATCTTATCTGCCACGGTTCATTCCCTGTTTTCCGCAATGGGACACCCATTTTAGCAGTTGGCCGAGATGATGTCAAGCAACTCGGTGACTTCTGGCTCCTCTTTGGTGTGCAGGAGCACTGACTTTCGCTTGTTGTCGTATGGATTGATGTAGTCAATCTGATATATTTTCTCCGCGAGGAAGCGGGCCCTGTCCAAGGTGATCCTAGTACCGGCAGTTTTCAGGATGCGCTCCAACTCTAGCATGATCGTGTACGCCACGAAACATATGCAGACGTGGGCCTCGATCCTGTTGAGGAGCTTGTGGTACATCGGACGGATGTCCAGGTCCGTCTTGCAGAGGCGGAAGGCGCGTTCTATCATGAAGAGGTATCCATATTCCTCTATCACCCTGTCATCCGTGAGCGACCAGAAGGCCGAGTACCACCTGTGGGTTGGCGTTCTTGCCGTCCTTGGACCAGCCCGCGATGCGGACATCTTCCTCGCGGGACTCAAAGTACATGGTCGTGGTGTCATAGAACACAACGGCTATATTACCGCCCAGAACCTTCTTGGTATGGTGTAGGTCACTCTTTCCACTTCATGCTTGACATCGTACGCGCCCGCCTTTGGCTTAGCCTCTGGCCGCCAACATAGCTCATCCAGATAGCGGTATATCCTGTCCTCGTCATAGTACTTGTTCATGAAGTAAGCCATATAGCGGAGTGTCTTCAGTTTGCTACCGGGGCGATAAAGCCGCGTCACCACTAGGCTCTTGAAGATATCATTGTCGGATGTCTTGACCGAAGCGAACCCTATCCTGTCAAACAGGCGGCCATAGATGAGATCTGGTCCTACCAATCTTAGTTGATCCTGACCGATGCTTGACATGACCGCGTCATATTCGGCCGCACCCTCAGGCGAGAACAGCGACCTGCCAAATTCGCGCTCATCTGTCCACTGCCGAGCCGCACGCTCAAGAGATTTCAGGACAGCTTCATCACGGCTGCTGCCTAATGACCTCTGGATACGGTATCTGCCGTCGGCTTTGGATACGACCTGGATAGACACCGTTCCACTCTTGTTCTGCTTCCGTCTGACAAACATGCCATGAAGGTAGTCATTTGTCGCGGGACACCCAAATCATGGAAGCAATATGGCTCTCACGTGGCTGTAGGGCCGATTGCTGGACTAAAAGTCAAAAACTGCGGAAAATAGGAAAAGACGAGTTCCTGTTTGTTTTTCACATTTTTCTGTAAAGAAATAATGAGAATCCAAGAAACGACGCAAACGATGTAAACGACAAGTAGGATGGTTCCGAATTTCATGGAGCTAAGAATAACATTACCGACAAATATAGTAAACAATTTGACCAGCATGAGGTCAAAGATGTTTCAACAGACAAAGGTAATGCAAGCGGGCGAAGAGGATGTTCGCCCGGGGATTGGTTGAAAGGGGTTATCAGAACTCGTAGATCCTTAAGATACCCCGTTTGTTGGCATCATAGGACCACTGGGGCTGCCAGACGGCTCCGGATTCGGTGTCAAGAAGGATGAAATTGTACATGTTATCGGTCTTGTACAACTTGTATGCTGGAGCCACCTTCTGATTGACGCGGTGTACACGTACCGTTTTACATTTTTCCCTTCTTCAATTCGCTCCAAAATCGAAATGATTTCCAGCTCACTCATTTTGTTATCATTTTGAGGTGCTTGACCAAAAGAGCGTTGGGCTCCATCTGGTGGACTTTGACCAGAAGACGGATAATCTCAGCCTTAGAAAGTGTGACCTTATCGGCATTCTCGGGCTTTTTCCACCACTTATAGAACGCTACCGGCTCATTGGAATATGGAATTGAGGCAAGGACCGTGCCGGGGTAGCCCTTGAATTCTATCGGCATATTCAGTCCCACGGCATCCTTGTAGTATTCACGATGGTTGACACGGAGTTTTGACATCAGAACTTGATAGATTTCCTTTGTCAGTTTTAACCGGTACTTGCGTCGGGTCATATCGAAACTGACAGGATCTGTGTTCACCCATTTTTCGACAGACATCGTGCGGTCCTCTATCGAAAGAAGGCTTTCCTTGAAATATTGTTCTTCCGGCCTCGGAGGGAAATTCGTAAGGGTGCCACCTTTCTTGGCTTCTACCTTTTTGTGTTCGAGGTGCTTTACATTGTCAACAATGTACTTGATGATGTCCGTGTGGTTGCGGTCATCCTTTTCAGGGAATTGTTCAAACAACTCTTCATTTGTCGCCCCAAGGAAGAATTCCTCGATGTAGTTCCAACGTTCATCACCGGTGAATGTATTGGTGAAGAAGTGGTCGAAGATTTCATTGCTGATTTCGTGGCGCTTGGCAGTCCTGGTAAGCAACTCATTCTTGAAATTGTCATTCTCGGAATCTTTCCTGATGCGCTCGGGATCATTGAGACGTATGTATATCATCGGATTGTCACCGCCCTTCATCTCATACGTGGCCATATTAACCATTTCCATCAAGCTGCCGAGTCTGGAGTATGTGATGGAGTAGTCGTTCTCGTTAGAGAAATACCGGGTGACGGACTTATAGTCAGTCCCATCGAACATCTTGGTCAAGATGCGCTTCATATTTGAGAAGGCAGTTTTGTAGGACTGATTGAATACCAGGTATGTGATATCTCCATATTCTCTCCTCTGCAGGAAAGCATTCTCTTCGATTTTTCCCATTCCGAGCATGCGGCCGGAGAATGCGGAGAGTACATAGCGTGCCAATTGTTTCCGGAACGGCTTTTCAGGGAAATATGGTTCGAGGCTGGCCAGAAAATCGTCTTCGCTGAAAGTACGATATCCCATCAGTGAGAAGATACACTCCAGGACATCTAACAGGTAGAAGAAACGTTCCTTGACTATCTCAAAATCCTGCTTCAGCGACAGGGAGAATTTCGTCAGGGCAACAAGGTTGGCGCCATCTTTCTTGAGGAGGGCTCCATTATAGAACTCCCTTTTAAGCATGCTGAAAGTCATCTCGTTGAAATCCTGCTGCCAAATCTCATCCAAATCCAATTCTACTACCGTCTGGTTGCCTCCAAGGTCACGAAGTTTCTTATAGAACTTACTATACCGCTTCTCCAGTATGGATAATCCAAAGGCGTCAGTACGGGCATAGCATTTCACAAACATCTGCTTGGGACGTGCAATGATGGCATTATAACGGATCCTGTTCAGATAGTCCTTTTCTATCATCATCAGCGCCGTCTTAATCTTTGTACCGTCCTCGTCGCCATTGTTGAAGATGTAGCTGAAATCTTCAGAAGAAACCAGAAGGTTACGCTGGTTGTCGTTTAGTTTGTAAATGCTGTAAACCTTCTTCAGGACCTCACGAATTTGCCATTGGCGAATTGAGGACATGCCAAAGAGCTGCATGCTGTATTGCTTATCCTTCTCATTATAGTTGAGAGCGGCGAAACCGAGCATGTTCGGATCTCGAGCAACACGGCCGACTTCCTGGACATAATCCGGAAGCAGTCCTGAAGGGGCATGATGGTATATTACCTGAATGTCCGGAATGTCCACACCCATGCCGAATGCTTTGGTGCAGACCATTATCAGTTTTTCAGTGGATTTGAAGCGATTATAGGCATAATCCTTCTCTTCAGCGCTCAAGGTGCCATAATACGGAACCGCGATTTCCTTAACCTGGTCCACGATGTCTCTGACGTGCCTGGTATAAGGCGCATAGACAACCGTCTTCAAGTGATTTTCATTGGCGGCCTTGATAAATTCGACGGTCTGCTCTGTCTTATTCTTCCTATAGCCCGTTTCAAATGACTTGTAGTTGTTGATGACAAAGCGGATATTGTCGCGTTTTACCTGTCCAAGGAACAGATGTGGGTTATGCATGTAAAGACTTCCCATGCTGTCGATGACCATATCATTCGGCCCGCCATAGATGCAGGTTGCCGTCAGGGCGACTATGGGGAAACGAAGTTCGCGATACTTACGGATCTTGTTGATATGATTCCCCAAGTGCCAGTAATCGACACGGAAATCTCGGCCCCATGTGGTGATGAGGTGAGCCTCGTCGATAACCATCAGACCAAGATGGCGCTCTCCGATAAAATAGCTGATATCGTAGGACAAAAGCAACTCAGGAGACATGTACAGAATGTCTATTTCTCCATCCTTGCACTGGTTGATGATGCGGTCTCGGTCAATGAGATTCAGCTCACTGTTAAGGTATGCTACCTTCTCAAAGTTCCTATCACGTCGGATGGCAAAGACCTGGTCTTTCATCAATGCAATCAAGGGAGATACTACTATGGTAACATCGCCCTTTTCTGAGACGTGAAATGCCGGCAGCTGAAACAGAAGAGATTTACCGGAGCCGGTAGGGGCTGTGATAAACACATCATCGGCCACTTCTTCCGTCTCCTTGCATTTCTTACATTCGTCGATAATGAGGTCAACGACTTGCCCCTGAGAGATAGATATGACTTTATTGCTTTCGCCGGGGCTCTGATAAACCTTTATCTGGCGGAAATCGGCTTTATCTCCCCAGTAGCGTTTCAACAAATCGACAGTTTCGCTTCTGGGAATATAGTCCGATAGGATCTTTGTCTCTTTCTTTTCTATGATTTCACCGGCACCGAGAAGGCTCAGAAGGCCATTGGCAAGCTCAAGGCGCTGGTTGAATTCATCGGCCCGGATGATGTCCTTTACACGCTTTACGCCAAGGATTCTCTTTTTCCTTGAGTCCTGGAACGCCCGGTTAAGGAAGACATCCAGTGTGTACATGTGTTCGTCAATCTCTAGGATGTCATCGCATTGCTTTCTGGAGGATTCAACGGTCAGAGCCTTCGTAAAGAACGGAACCATCCGGCACTCTGTGGGGGCCGTAAACGAGCAATAGGCATTCCCGTCTATAGAGACCTGCTCTGCCTGATATATGGGCATTGTTTCAGGTCTGGTCTCAATATTCTCGGCGCCTGCCTTCTCCAAATAAGCTGCCTTCTTTATGGGGAATAACGAGCGGACATTATCATAGACAATGATCACACGGCTTTTGAACTTGGTAAGATTGGGCGCATACGCAGTATAATACACATACTGCTGATATGAAAGAAGGTAAAGATTCTTCGGCTCCCTTAAACCCATAAACATACGGCCGAACCAATCTTCTTCGTCGAACACACTGGCATCTCCATCCACACTGAAAGATGCGGCGTCAACAATGTTTGCAGAATACTCACTGACATCCAAAAAGTCATTTACGCCCAGTAAGACAAGTATGTCGTGCTTGGAATCAGGAGCTGTTTCAGATGATATTATATCCCTGAAACGTTTGGCCACGTATTCTTTGAATGATTGCTTCATGTTCTAATTGTGTGGATTGAATTCACAAATATACGAAAAATGCGGCAAATGCAGGCTAATAGAGTATAGACCTGAAATACTACGGAGGGTGGAAATATGGGAGAAAGAGGATTCAATCTGCTACGATTTCACCCGCTGTTCCCAGCATCCTCAGGATCCTTCCGGAAGTAATCGACCTCGCAGTAGGTGTGGGCGCAGAACTTGGAGTTGTCCTGGAATCCGAAGTAGTTCTTCAGGATGGTGACAATGAGACCGGGAAGACGCGGGTCTCCGGCAAGGGCTGTGAGGTCGAAGGAGTCTTGGCCGTCGCCGTAGGGATCATTGCATCTGGAGGGAGTCTTTCTGGGACCATCCTTCAGCGCTGACGGTGCCCTTTGGATAGAAACCCTGTGAAAAAGCTGACAGGCAGAACAAAAGACAGGAGGCGATAAGAATAAAGCGTTTCATGATCATGAATGTTAATTACCTGGCAAAGGTAAAAACAGGAATTGCCACATATCGTCAAATTGAAACAAATTTGACCTTACGTCCAAGATGATTAACGGAGTCTTATACCGGAAATACGCTTAATCGCCTTCTATCCATCATCCATCTTTTTTCGTGTCATAAGTTGGCCTCCCCGCTCTTTTTCTCTTGGCCAAATCCTCTCGTAAAATGGTCCACAGGCCAATGAGCAAGAAGATGGGGGACAGCATGAGAAAGAATGCGAAGAAGGCCAGATCCAGGTTCTCATTCACCTTTTTCCCTTCTATGTAGGCTTTCCTCATGAAAAAGGAAAGTGCGAGTGAGATAACACTGGCTCCGAAGAGTCCAATACATATTGCCCAAATATCCATCAGGTATGATTACGGCCGGTTTGATACGCAAACACCGTGGCCAGGTCATGGTCCACGGTGCGAAAGTACCCAATCAGGGCGAATCTGAGGTTCGCTGATAAACAGGCTTCAGTGTAAGCTCTGTCATTTGAGTGCCGTCTTCGCGTGATTGATGTCCGCCTGGTCAATGGTCAGGACCAGTTCGCGTTGGCCTCCTTCCTCGTAGAAATACACCCTCAGGACCTGGTCCTTCGCAAGGGACACCTTGTCGAGGGAATACCCGATATGGCTGGTCTGCTTAGGGGCGCAGGAGGCCGTGCCGCCACGGCTGTCCTACCGGAAGCCCTCGTAGTCGGGCATTCCAAGGCCGGAGATGAAGTCCTTGAACTGTTTGTCGTCCTTCGGGCAGATCAGGAGAACGTCACCTGTGTCAACCACGACATAGTCCTTGAGACCTTTGATGGCGTAGAGCTTCTTCTTGTCTCCGCAGACCAGCATGCTGCCCTCGTTGCCGTCGGCCAGGTACTTGTCCGTGAACACGATGTTGCCGTCCGCGGTCTTGTTGTCCATGTTGCTGTAGAGGGATTCCCAGCTGTCGATGTCTGACCATCCGAAGTCTCCGCAGTAGAGCCAGGCGCGGTCGGTCTTCTCCATCACACCGTAGTCAATCGAGACCTTCGGGCAGTCTGTATAGACCTTCTCAAGGAAAGTCTGCTCCTTGTCGCTTCCCAGCGCATCTTCCCAGCCTGTGAACAGGGTGGTGACATCGGGTATGTACTTTTCCATCTCTTCCCTGATCACGGAAGCTTTCCATGCGAATATTCCCGAGTTCCAGTAGAACTCTCCCGTCTTGCAGAACACTTCGGCGAGAGCCTTGTCGGGTTTCTCGGTGAAGGTCTTGACCTTGAGCGGGGTGTCGTCGCCGGCGGACTCCCTGCCTCCCGTGGCCTGAATGTAGCCGTAGCTCGTGTCGGGCTCCGTCGGGTGGATTCCGAGGGTCATGAGGACGGAGTTGTTCTCGGCATAGTCCATCATCTTGAGCATCGCGCTCTTGAAACGCGCCTCATCCTTTATTATATGATCTGCCGGGGTGGCGATCACCGTCGCGTTCGGGTCTCGTTTCAGGATGCAGTAGGTGGCGTAGGCGATGCATGGAGCCGTGTTGCGGGCATAGGGTTCCAGAAGCAGGTTCTCTTCGGGAAGCTCGGGGATCTGGGCCCGGACCAGGTAGGAGAATCTGGTCAGTGTGACCACGAGGATGTTCTTTGAGGGTACGATCCTTGAGAAACGTTCATAGGTGCTTCTGATAAAGGAATCTCCTGTTCCGGCTATGTCCAGAAACTGTTTAGGTCTGGACTCTCTGCTCACCGGCCAGAAATGGTTGGCAGTGCCGCCGGCCATGATGATGCAGTATCGGTTATTGTAACTCATATCTTGGTGCTTAGCAATATGTTCTTCAATCATACGGTCAAAGGTACATCGGATAATAGGCGTTCGGGAACCATTCCACAATCTCCCCGCCTCCGTCGAAAGTCACCGCCACCACATCGAAACTGACCTCAAGGTCTGCTGAAAGCCTCTTGTCCTTCGACGTGTGCAGGTACCTCAGCGCCGCATCCGCCACCTTTTTCTGCTTGGCTGCCGTCACGTTCTCCTCTGGGGAGACAGCGACCGGCGCCACACGGCTCTTTACCTCCACAAAATGCACACCATCCTTGTCCAAAGTGATGATGTCGATCTCAAGATGTCCCGAACGGTAGTTTCTTTCGACTATCGTATGCCCTTTACCGGACAGGAAACCACAGGCGACATCCTCGCCCCTCCGTCCCAGGCTCATCCGTGGGGTCATCCGTTTTTCAGAGTCTTTCATAGTTTGAGATCAAGAGTTTATCCTAATGTCACGATTGTCACTCCGGATCCTCCGAACTGTACCTGCTCGTCGTGTACGGAAGAGACACCGGGGATGGTCCGGAGGTATTTCTGTAACTCATCGCGCAGCGCCCCTGTGCCTTTGCCGTGGATGATGCGTACGGAGCCGATGTTCAGCATGATGGCGTCATCGATGTAGTGGACAACGATGTCCAGAGCGTCAGAAACCCGCTCTCCACGCACGTCCAGTTCAGGAGAGAACGCCAGTCTGCGCTCACGCAGGCCTGAATCATCCTGGGCGGCCCGAGGCTTGATGTTCTCCCGCACCGCTGCTTTATATTCATTGGAAGAGATCCGCTCGACCCTGTCGAGAGGCATCTTGCTGGTGATGTTGCCGATGGCGACGGTCACTGCTTTGTTGGAAACACGGATGACCTCACCGGCCATACCATTGTCCTTGATCCGCACTTTCTCGCCGACCTTCAGCGCTCCACCTCTGAACTGCTCCGTGGCCTGCTCCTGTCCATCGTCCTGAGGCTTCCCTTTGCGGGCGTTGCGGCGCATCTTCCTGTCTTCCAGTTGCTTGAGCTTCTTCTCTATGTAGTCATCGTGGTTCTTCCGATCGTTCTCCTTCTTGGTCTGGAGAGAGGATACGAAATCCTGAAGAGCTTTTCTGGCATCGGAGGTCTTTTCCTTGTCCGCCTGTGACTCCTTGATCGTGCGGATCGTGTTCTCCACCGTCTTGTTGGCTCCCTGAACGATCTCCTGAGCCTCTTTCTTGGCCTGGTCCAGAATCTCTTTCTTGGTCTGCTTCAGCCCTTCAAGCTCTTTCTGGTAGCGCTCGGTGATGTTCTCCAGAGTCTTGTCTGTGTTCTTGATCCTTTGGAGCTTCTCGTCCAGGGCACGGCGGTTGCGCACGATCTTGCGCAGGTTCCTCTCCATCCCTACGAACTCCTCTCCGGCTCTTGCCTCGGCATCTTTGACGATGCTCTCCGGAAGTCCCATCTTGCGTGCCAGCTCGAAGGCGAACGAATTACCCGGCATTCCTATGTCCAGCTTGAACAGAGGCTGGATCTTGGCGGCGTCGAACTGCATCGCTCCGTTGATGACTCCGGTGTCGGAGCCGGAGGCGTAGAGCTTGAGGTTCGTGTAGTGTGTCGTGATGACTCCATAGACCCCTCTCTTGTCCATCTCGCTGAGGATCGCCTCGGCGATGGCTCCTCCGGCGGCAGGCTCGGTTCCGGAACCGAACTCGTCTATTAATATCAAGGTCTTGTCATCGGCCTTGGCCAGCATCGTCTTCATGTCGTCAAGGAACGAGCTGTAGGTGCTGAGGTCGTTCTCGATGTTCTGGTCGTCACCGATGCTGACCATGATCCTGTCGAAGACAGGAAGTTCCGAGGTCTCAGAGGTCGGAACCAGCATGCCCCACTGGAACATGTACTGGAGCAGCCCCGTGGTCTTGAGGCACACCGACTTGCCGCCGGCGTTAGGTCCTGAGATCAAAAGAATATGCTTGGCCGGAGTCAAGCGGATCGAAACCGGCACGATTTCCTTTCTCTCTTTTCTCAACGCCCTCTCCAGAAGAGGATGGCGGGCTTTGCGCAGGTTCATCTCACCGTTGTCGGAGATGATCGGCGCACCGGCCTTGAAATCGAGGGCGACCTGTGCCTTGGCCATCAGGAAATCTATCTCGCCGATATATTCCGCGGAATTGATAAGATCTGGCACATAGGGCCTCACGAAGTCGCTGAACGACGCCAGGATGCGCTGGATCTCCTGTGCCTCGTCGGCGCGAAGGGTGATGATCTCGTTTTCCAGTTCGATGATCTCGGCCGGCTCGACAAAGGCTGTCTTGCCTGTGGCCGAGGTGTCATAGACGAATCCCTGGATCTTTTTCTTGCTGGAGCTGTTGACCGGAATCAGCAGCTTGCCGTCACGCACGGAAAGCCCGGCGTCCTCGTCCACAAGCCCGTCGGCCTGTGCCTGCTTGAGGATGGCGTTCGCCCTTTTGGAGATCGCCCCCTCCTTTGTCTTTATCGCGCGCCTGATTTCCAGCAGCTTGTCCGATGCCGTGTCTTTGACATCCCCGAACTTGTCCAGGATCAGGTCGATCCTTCTCTGTACCTCAGGGAAACTCAGCACCGGGGCGCTCATCCGTTTGAGACTGGGATAGACCCCATCCTTTATGGACATGAAGAAGTTGGTCAGCTTGCGTACAGTCTCGACCATCGTGCGCAGCTTGCCGAGCGAAAGGATGTCGATCGTGTAGCCGGTGTTCTCAAGCGGTTTCAGGAAGTCAAGGCAGTCGATGTAGCCGTTTGTCGGGAAGTTCTCCTCGAACATCACGATCAGCCTCATCTCGTCCGTGAGAGCAAGCCTTTCCCCGATGATTTTCGGGTCGTTGCTGAACGTCTCCTCCGTCACCCTCGCGACGGCATATTCAGTGGAACATCTGTCGGCCACAAAGGTCCTGACCCTGTCAAATCCCAACTTGCTCTCCAGTCTGGTGTCAATCTCTGTTCCGTGCTCCCGCATATTCGTAAATTATTGTCTTTCCTCCGTGGAGCGCTTTTCCTCCGAGGTACCCTCGCCCGCGCCGAGAAGGAGCTTAAGTTCGTTGATGTTGCCTATGCTTTTGATGTTGCCGCCACGCACGAAAGAGATCCCCCCGGTCTCCTCCGAAACCACAACCACGTCAGCGTCAGTCTCTTCAGAGATTCCTATCGCCGCCTTGTGCCTCATTCCGTAACGTGCCGGGATGTCAGAGCGTCCGGTGATGGGAAGGGTGCAGCGCGCGGCCACAATCCTGTCGCCTCCGATGATCATCGCGCCGTCATGCAACGGGGAATTCTTGAAGAATATGTTCATTATCAGCCTTCTGGTGACTTTGGCGTCCACGATGTCCCCGGTCTCGACGATGAAATCAAGCGAATCCTTGCGCGGGAACACGATAAGGGCTCCGGTCTTGTCGGCAGACATGGCCCGGCATGCCTCGGCGATCTCGTTGACCGTGCCCCCTGCCATCTTCTGGTCCTGGATGCCCATCATCTTGTTGAAGAAGTCGCGGCTTTTTCCGGCCATCCCATAGCGCGAGCCGAGCTTCATCAGAAAGTGCCGCACCTCGGGCTGGAATATGACGATGAGCGCGATCACGCCCACGTCGATGAAGGTCCCGAGCAGGGCGCTCATCAACTTCATGTTGAACGCCGCCACAATCACCCGCAGGACGAAAAGCAGGATGACGGCGACGAAGATATTCATTGCTGCGGAACCTCTTATCCATCTGAAAACCAGATAGATGAATATGGCGACCATCAGTATGTCCAGAACATCCGTGAACGAGATGTTGAGGAATCCGAATATATTCAAAAGCATCATTGCACTTTTTTACGGTACAAAGATAACTAATCCTTGATTCATTCCCCAATGCTTGATGACGATTTCTCTGATTATTAGGGAGTAGGCTTGTGGAAAACTTTGTTAATTGAAAAAAAATCGCTACCTTTGCAGTCCGCAAAATAATGCGGATTAACGTAAAATATTTATTTACAATTAATTAAACAAAACCAATGCCTGGATTAATTGGAAAGAAAATCGGAATGACTTCCGTTTTCGGTGCTGATGGAAAAAATATTCCATGCACCGTTGTCGAGGCTGGTCCGTGTGTTGTCACGCAACTGCGTACAGTAGAAAAAGATGGCTATGCCGCTGTACAGCTTGCCTATGACGAAATGAAAGAGATACACGCCAGCGCGCCTCTTATGGGCCATTTCAAAAAGGCAGGGACCACCCCTAAGCGCAAGCTTGTCGAATTCGCGGCAGACTTCCAGGGTGAGCTCAAGCTTGGAGACACCATCACCGTGTCCGACGTTGTCACTGACGACGTGAAGTACGTTGATGTTGTCGGTACTTCTAAAGGTCGTGGCTTCCAGGGTGTTGTTCACCGTCATCATTTCGCCGGTGTAGGCGGAGCGACCCACGGTCAGCACAACAGACTGCGTAAGCCGGGTTCTCTCGGTGCGTCATCCTGGCCTTCACGCGTGTTCCCTGGAATGCGTATGGGCGGCCACATGGGCAATGAGAGGGTCAAGGTCTTCAACCTCGAGATTGTCAAGGTTATTCCTGAGAACAATCTTCTCGTCATTAAGGGTTCCGTACCTGGAGCCAAGGGTTCTTATCTTGCATTAGAGTTTTAGTTATGGAATTACCAGTATTGAAAATTGACGGATCAGAATCCGGAAAGAAGGTTGTTCTTGACGAGAAGGTGTTCGGTGTGGAGCCGAACGACCATGCAATCTATCTTGATGTCGTTCAGTACCTCGCCAACCAGCGTCAGGGTACCGCCAAGACAAAGGATCGCAGCGAAAACGCTCATTCCACCAAGAAGCTCGGTCGCCAGAAGGGCGGCGGTGGCGCGCGTCACGGTAGCTTGAAGTCCAACATCTTCGTTGGCGGTGGCCGTGTTTTCGGACCGAAGCCTCGTCTTTACAGATTCAAGCTTAACAAGAAGCTGAAGTCGCTCGCGCGTTGCTCAGCCCTCACCTACAAGGCACAGGAGAACGCCATCGTCCTCGTTGAGCCGTTCACTATGGAAGCCCCTAAGACAAAGGAACTCATGCGCATCCTTGACGCTCTCAAGGCTGGCCAGAGAAAGGTTCTCGTAGTGCTTCCGGAGAATTCAAACAACATTTTCCTTTCATCACGTAACCTCCCTGAGGTAAAGGTCATCACTGTTGACGAAATCAACACCTACACCGTTATGAATGCCAATTCAATGGTGCTTGTGGATGGTGTTCAGGATGTCCTCGCAGCCAGGGTCAACCGTTAAAAGCGCAAAGAGATGGGAATTTTAATCAAGCCAATAGTAACCGAGAAGCTCACGGCTGAGACTGAGAAGTACAACCGCTACGGCTTCATCGTTGACAGGGAAGCCAACAAGCTTCAGATAAAGGCCGCTGTAGAGCAGTTCTACAATGTGACTGTAAAGGACGTCAACACCGTGAACTATCACGGAAAGAGAAAGTCCCGCTACAGCAAGGCGGGGATGCTCCGTGGCCGTGCCAATCACTTCAAGAAGGCGTACGTTACCCTTGCAGGTGATGACAAGATCGATTTCTACAGTAACATTTAAGGAGGGACAAGGCAATGGCAATCAGAAAATTCAAGCCGATTACTCCTGGAACCAGGAACAAGGCGATCAGTGCATTTGACGAAATCACTGCCAAGAGGCCGTACAAGCCTCTGTTGGAACCTCTTAAGAGTACAGGTGGTAGAAACAACACCGGTCAGATGACTGTGCGTTACCGTGGCGGTGGACACAAGAGAATGTACCGTATCATCGACTTCCTCCGCACCAAGGACAACATCAAGGCCACAGTCAAGACCGTTGAGTACGATCCTAACCGCAGCGCCCGCATCGCCCTCGTTGAGTACGAGGATGGCGTGAAGAAGTACATCATCGCTCCTGCCGGAATCAAGGTAGGACAGATCATAGAGTCCGGATCAGGAATCGCTCCTGAGCTTGGCAACTGTCTCCCACTCGCGGAGATCCCTGTAGGTACGCTCGTGCACAACATCGAGCTTCGTCCTGGCCAGGGCGCCGCGATGGCACGTTCCGCCGGTACATTCGCGCAGTTGGCCGCCCGTGAGGGCAACTACGCCATCCTTCGTCTGCCTTCAGGCGAGACCAGAATGGTGCTTGTGACCTGCCGCGCCACCGTTGGAACAGTTTCTAACGCAGATCATAATCTTGAGTCTTACGGAAAGGCCGGCCGCAGCCGCTGGTTCGGTCGCAGGCCGCACAACCGTGGTGTCGTTATGAACCCTGTTGATCACCCTATGGGTGGTGGTGAAGGTCGTGCCTCCGGAGGTCACCCGCGTTCACGCAAGGGACTTCCTGCAAAGGGTTACAAGACACGTAATCCTAAGGCTACTTCCAACAAGTTCATCATCGAGAGAAGAAAGAAGAAGTAATTAAACGGAATTAAACTTTAAGATTATGAGTCGTTCATTAAGAAAAGGTCCATACATCCAGGAAGCCCTGGAAAAGAGAATTCTTGCTATGAATGATGGTAGCAAGAAGAAGGAGGTCGTGAAGACCTGGTCCCGCGCCAGCATGATCTCCCCTGACTTCGTAGGCCACACTGTCGCAGTTCATAATGGAAACAAGTTCATTCCTGTTTACATCACTGAGAACATGGTGGGCCACAAGCTCGGCGAATTCGCGCCGACCAGAACTTTCAAAGGCCATTCGGGCAACAATAAGTAGTAATTAAGGAGAATTCATTATGGGAGCTCGTAAAAGATTAATGGCTGAAAAGTTCAAGGAAGCCAAAAAGAATACAGCAGTAGCTAAGTTGAATGATGTTCCTACATCCCCTCGCAAGATGCGTCTTGTCGCTGACACTGTGAGAGGTGTGGAGGTGAACCGTGCGATTGACCTTCTTCATTTCTCGAAGAGGCAGCCGTCCATCCGTCTTGAGAAGCTTCTCCGCAGCGCCATCGCCAACTGGGAAGCCAAAAACCCGGATCAGAGCAAAGAGCTGGACAACGGTAACGTTTATGTCAAGACGATCATGGTAAACGAAGGCCGCACGCTCAAGAGAATCCGTCCTTGCCCTCAGGGCCGCGCCGGAAGGATCCGCAAGCGTTCGAACCACGTCACCATCATTCTCGACGTCAAGAAACCAACAACAGTAGAGGAGAACAAGTAATATGGGACAGAAGACAAATCCTATTTCTAACAGAATCGGTATCACCCGTGGTTGGGACTCTAACTGGTGTGGTGGTAACTATGCTGAGAAGATCGCTGAGGATTATGAGATCCGCAAGTATCTGACCAACCGTCTTGCCAAGGCCAGCCTCTCCAAGATTGTCATCGAAAGAACCCTCAAGTTCATCACCGTGACCATTCACGCCGCAAGGCCTGGATTCATCATCGGTAAGGGCGGGGCCGAGGTTGACAAACTCAAGGAAGAGCTTAAGAAGGTCACCAAGAAGGACGTTCAGATCAACATCTTCGAGGTCAAGAGGCCTGAGGTTGACGCGCACATCGTCGCTGACAGCATTGCCCGTCAGATCGAGGGACGTGTTTCCTACAGAAGAGCCATCAAGATGGCTATCGCTTCAACCATGAGGGTTGGTGCGGAAGGCATCAAGATCCAGATCAGCGGCCGTGTAGGCGGAGCTGAAATGGCCAGAAGCGAAATGTTCAAGGAGGGCCGTACACCTCTGCACACATTCCGTGCTGACATCGACTACGCTCTTGCGGTTGCAAGCACAAAGGTCGGCGCCCTCGGAATCAAGGTGTGGATCTGCAACGGTGAGCGTTACGGCAAGCAGGATCTCACTCCTAACACAGCTGCGGCAGCCAATGCGCAGGGCGGATCACGTCCTTCACGCGGAGACCGTGGTGAGCGCAGAGGTGGAGACCGTGGCGACCGTCGCGGCAGCCGTGGAGGCCGTGGCCGCCGTGGCAACGACCGTCAGGCCGAGTAGGAATATTCCGATAATAAAATAGACAAGGAGGTGACGGGAAAGAAATTTCGCGTCACCTTTATTAATTAATGACACCAATGCTACACAATAATATGCTTAAACACATCAGCGGTTTTCTTTTGGCCATTGCGGTCGTCCCTTTCTCTTTGGCCTTGTCATCATGTGGATGCGGTACATCATCCCGACAATCCGGAGCCGGAACCCAAGGTTCAGAGGAGAAGGCTTATTATCCTAAGGCCGCGGGCTCTTTCAGGATAATGTCCTACAATGTGGGTAATTTCTCGAAATACCTTCCTTTTAATGATAACATCGACATGATAGCCTCAATGATAAAGGAATCCGAGGCTGATGTTGTCGCGCTTAATGAGATTGACAGCCTTACACAAAGGCTTCCCTACGATGAGCTCTCTCTCCTTACCAAGGCATTGGGAGGATGGCAATGGCACTTTGGGCGTGCGATGCCTTATCAGGGTGGCGCTTACGGCGAGGGTTGTATCGTGCCAGGCAAGGTGAAGATTCTTAAGAGATACACTGTCGCTCTTCCTCGGGATGAGGGAGCCGAGCCAAGGGCCATTGCAGTCATTGAGACGGATAAATATGTTATTGGCGCATCTCATCTGGATCATGTGTCTCCTGTTGCCCGGTTGGCTCAGGCGAAGGTTGTAAATGCTTGGGCACAAGAAAATTACTTTAAATGTAAAAAGCCGGTCTTTTACTGTGGAGACATGAATGCTTCGCCGGAGTCCGAGGTTATCGAGACTCTGAGGAAATCATGGGATCTGCTTTCCGAGACAGAAAACACGTTCTCCTCAAGAGATCCTCGCGTGTGCATAGACTATATTTTCCACTACAAGATGTCCGCTCCTGTAAAGAAAGTCTCTGCCCATACTATGACTGAGTTCCACAAGGGGGATGTGACGCAGGCTTCGGACCATCTTCCTGTGTTCGTGGATGTCCGACTGTAAGTGTCAGTCTCACTGGGAGAAGATACAGGCTACTCTATTTTGCAAAAATGAAATCATTGATGGTATTTTTGCAAAAAATGAGTGGCCTTTAATATTATACGGCTGGAAATAATGTATATTTGCGTTAACGGAAACAATTTAATCACAATAGCACTATGGGTGAATCCAGAAGAAGCTTTTTGAAGAAATCGGCGGCGGGACTGGCGTTGTTCACGATCCTGCCACGTAATGTGTTCGGCGCCATGGGCGGCGACAAGAAGTACGTCGCTCCGAGCGATCAGCTCACGCGCGGAATAATCGGAGTGGGCGGAATCGGAATGAGTGGCCTTCACTTCGTAAGTGACGAGCGCTGCCGGCTGGTCTCGGTCTGTGATGTGGACAGGAACCACCTTGACAACGCCCTTAAGAAGGGTGTGGAGAAGTTCGGCACAAAACTTCAGGCCTACACGGACTGGAGGGATCTCGTTCATGATGCCAACGTGGACATCGTACACATCGCGACCCCTTCACACTGGCACGGAATCATGGCCGTCGAGGCCTGCCGCGCCGGTAAGGACATATTCTGCGAGAAGCCGATGACAAGGACAATCGGCGAGGGGCAGAAAGTTGTGGAGGCGGTCAACAAGTACGGCCGTATCTTCCGTCTGGACACCTGGTTCCGTTTCAAGGACACGTTCTACGGCCTTGGAACAACGGTGGAGCCGCTTAAGAAACTCGTGCAGAGCGGACTTCTCGGTTGGCCTTTGACAGTGAGGATCTCAGGAGCCACCGGTTTCACCTGGAAGTTCTACTGGACAGGTAAGGAAAACCTTGTGCCACAGCCTGTCCCGGCAGAACTTGACTACGACATGTGGCTCGGACCTGCTCCGTACAAGCCGTACAATCCTCATCGTGTGCACCAGACATTCCGTGGCTATTGGGACTACGAGTCCGGCGGTCTCGGGGACATGGGACAGCACTACATCGATCCTGTGCAGTACATCCTCGGCAAGGACGACACCTTCCCTGTAAAGGTTGAGGTGGACGCTCCTCAGCAGCATCCGGACGCGGTGGGAATATGGCGGAGCGTCACCTACACCTACGCCGACGGCTGCAAGATCATCCTTGAGGGCGAAGGCTTCGAGAGCAAGGGCAAGGTTCCTTACATCGAAGGCCCTAACGGTAAGGTTTACAAAGGATTCGAGTGTACTATCCCTAACGTGATGGATGTCATCAACTCGCTTCCTGATCCGGAGCCACGCCACACGGACTTCCTTGAGTGCGTGAAGACCCGTCAGAAATTCGCGCTGGCCGAAGACAACGGCCACCACAGTTGCACGATCGTCAACATGGGAGCGTGCGCCCTGCGTCTCGGCAGAACCCTTAACTTCGATCCGGACAAGCAGTTGTTTGTTGACGACGATGCCGCCAACCAACTTATCAACCAGCCGATGCGCGCCCCTTGGGGTTCAATGATCCTTTAATATGTTTCTGAATATGAAGAAGTTTATATCATCCATATTATTCCTTGCGGCCGCCCTTACGATCAACGCCCAGGACGCAAGGCAGAGAACCGTGGAAACCGTTGTGGCTGACGTGCTTGCTGCCATGCCGGCCAACAATGCCACGGATTTCAACACTCAGATGTCCGACCTCGCCGCCGCTGCTCCCGCCTCAGTGGTGGAGACCGCCAAGATGATGAAGCCGGCCGGCGAAGGCGTGAGGAACAATCTTTATGAATATGCCCTCACGGGTCTCGCAAGTTATGCGTCGGCCAATCCACAATGTGTAGACAAGGTCCGTGAGGGATTCATTCTGGCCATAAAGGCCACGGAGGACAGCAACAACAAGGCTTTTCTGCTGAACCAGTTCCGCCAGATAGCCAAACCTGCGGACGCTCAGTTCTTCAAGGAATATGTCAGCGACTCCGCTCTCGCCTCCACGGCCATCGGCGCTCTCGTGGATATTCCGGGAACAGAGGATTTGATTCTTGACCTTGTGAAGGATGGAACCGCCGACAGGAAATTGCTGGCGACGGCCGCCGCGGAGAAAGGAATCTCCGCTGCCGAGCCTTATATTCAGAAATGGGTCATCCCGACCGTCCTGAATTCCACGATGCACGACAACGCCTACTTCTCAGTTTTGGCTGCCATAGGCTCCGAGTCTTCATTGAATATTCTTAAGGAGAATTCGACTCCAGACTATGCCGCTTTGGCAGTGAGACTTGCCGATGGTTCCAAGAGCAAGGCCGTCGCCAAGGCAGCCAAGGATCTTATGGCTTCTGAAGTCTCCGCCTACAAGTCCGCCGGAGCTCTGGCTCGGATGAAGAACGACCCGGCGAAGGCTTTGAAGGTCGTTGCCGCCGCTCTCAAGAGCGAGGATGTGAAGTATAGGAACTCCGTGATTGACAACGCCACTTTGATCCTTGGCGCCGGAAATCTCGTTCCGCTTTTTACAAAGAACTTCGCAAAACTCTCTGCACCGGTCAAGGTGGATCTTCTCAACTGGTTTGGCAACAATAAGATCTCGTCTGTCTCCGAGATTGTGCTCGGCTCGTTCTCCGAGGGTGGGAATGTTGCTTCCGCCGCCATCGCGGCCGCAGGAAAGATCGGTGGTGACAAGGCCGCGAAGGCTCTTGTGGGACAGATCGGAGGAGAGAACAGCGCCGCTGCGATAGCCGCTTTGAAATCATTCAAGGGCAACTATCAGGACGAGCTTCTTGCCGCTCTTGACGGAGCCAAGGACAACAAGACTCTTGGAAATATTCTCGGCCTTGTGATGGCCAGAAGGATTACCGCTGCCGCCCCGAAGGTATATTCATTGATAGATTCAAAGGATGCCGAGGCTTCGTCTCTCGCCAAGCTCGCGCTCGCGGACATCGTTGGCGTCCAGGACATTGACAAGGTCGGCGCTTTGCTTGACAACGCTTCCGCCGCTGATCAGAAGGCCGCCCAGAACGCTTTGATCGCCGCTGTGCACACTCTTGCTCCCGCCGAGCAGTACGCCAAGGTCAGCGCTTTGATGAAGAAGTCCAAGAACGTCTCCGCTTACTATCCGGTCCTTGCCGCCACAGGCACTGACGAGGCCGTGAACGATCTGGCCGCCGCCTACGAGGCCGGTGACAAGTCCGCTTTCGCGTCGTTGCTTGACGTCGACAATTTCAAGGTGGCTCCGACTCTCATCAAGATTGCCGGTTCGGACGCCGAGCTGGCCGACAAGGCTGTGAAGAGATATTCTTCCCTTGTCTCTAAATACGAGACCAATGTTGACAAAAAGCGTATGGATTTCGCCAAGGCTCTTGAGCTTGCCCAGACCCCTGCCGTGAAGAGGTCCATTCTCAAGTCTCTTGCTTCCGTACCTACGATGAAGGCATTCTTGCTTGCCGGCAAGTACTTGGATGACAGTGACAAGGGAGTCAGGCATGCCGCTGCTGAGTGTGTAAGGACAATCGCCTCCAAGACCAAGGAGGAGATCAACTACGCTGACCTCAAGTCCAACCTTGACAAGGCTGTCGTGATCTTCAAGGCCGCCGGTGGTGCGGATGACGGCTACGCTGTCGATGAGATCGGCAAGATTCTCAGCGAGGCGGTGCCTTCTCCGGTCTCTCAACTGACCGATGAGGAGAAGAGGCAGGGATTCGAGATGCTGTTCGACGGCACGAATCTGGACAAGTGGCAGGGCGATCTTGAGGGGTACACTCCTGTCAACGGAACAATCTATGTGTCGGCCAACTACGGCAGCACAGGAAATCTCTACACCAAGAAGGAATACCGTAACTTCGTCTATCGTTTCGAGTTCTGCTTCCTGCGCGAGGGTGTGAACAATGGTGTGGGTGTGAGGACTCCTATGGGTGTTGACGCTGCCTATGACGGAATGTGTGAGGTGCAGATCCTTGATCATGACGCTCCGATGTACGCCAAACTTCGTGAGTATCAGGTTCACGGATCGGTTTACGGTGTGATCCCGGCGAAGAGAATCGTCCACAAGCCTCTTGGGGAGTGGAGCTCCGAAGAAATCCGTGTCGAGGGCGACAGAATTAAGGTGACCGTCAACGGTGAGGTGATTGTGGACGGCAACATCCGCAGGGTCTGCAAGGGTCACAATGTGGCTCCTGACGGCGGCAAGAAGAATCCGTACACCGTTGACCACAAGAACCATCCGGGAATGTTCAACAAGAAAGGCTACATTTCATTCTGCGGTCACGGTGAGGGTCTGAAGATCCGCAACGTCCGCATCCTCGATCTCGGCGACAAATAGTAGCTGGAAAGAAGGTAGTCGCTTCGCCGGTGTCTCGGTCGCTGAGTTCCTCTGGTTCTTTAGACCTATTGGTTCTGAGACCATTGAGTTTCCGGGCTTGTCGAAGCGAAGGAACATTGAAGGTCCAATGGCATAGAAAGAGCGGGAAGCCTCTAACCTGAATTTTGCACGTAACCAAAATTCAGAACAGAGGCTTTCCGCTCTTTTCGGTCTATCTATTTTTTCTCATCGGTCGTTTGCCACCGGCACACTCCTTCTTCAAAAAAACATCTATCCTCATAAATCTGACACAAATTTTAGTTCAGCTTATTTTTTAGCGCTTACTTAAGTAACATTCAAAAAATAACCTGCATCATCTTAAGGAATCTTTTCAGTCTAGCTATCTTTTCTCATCAGTCATGTGCCACCGGCACACTCCTTCTTCGAAAATAGATCTATCCTCGAAAATATTCTCTTAATCTGAGGCAACTTAATTTTTTCATGTTACTAAGAAGCTGTTTTGAATTGTTTGAAATGTTCTTTGAGGTGAATAATCTTCATTTTCTTCCCGCTTCTTCAGTCAGATAGCACCGCTATCTTCCTTGGAAGAAGCGGTCGAAACTGAAGTTTTTCACTCTCAACCCAGCGCCCGAACCGAGGGCAATCGAACTTGTTCGGATTGCCGAGGTGAGCAGCAGGGAAAGAGCTTGCTCTTAACCTTCAAACAAACAATTCAAAACAGCTTCTAAGAATTGCAGAAAAAAGGTCTTTGAAAATGCATAGACTGCAATTCTGTCGGGCAAAACCGCCGAAAGGGCTTGTTTTGACGACGGAATTGCAGAGGAATTATATGTGTGGGGCTTTGCTGGGCCTTCCGGAGTGCAAATCTATAGCAAACAAATCAAAAATAGCCTCTAAACGGCTGGCATAAGAGAATCGTCCGCCGCGAAACAGATTCGCGAAATCCGGGAACTGTAAAGTTTCTTTACGAAATGCGGTTAACAACAGCACTAAGGTTAGGTCCAACAGGCGGCCAATGATGATACCCGGCAGGCCAGCGGGGGACTCCCGTGAGCGGAAAGGCGCTTCCTGCGCACGAGGCGAGCCAGCGGGGGGCTCCCGTGAGCGGAGAGGCGCTTCCTGCGCACGAGGCAGGCCAGCGGGGGCCTCCCGTGAGCGGAAAGGTGCTTCCTGCGCACGAGGCAGGCCAGCGGGGGGCTCCCGTGAGCGGAAAGGCGCTTCCTGCGCACGAGGCGAGCCAGCGGGGGACTCCCGTGAGCGGAAAGGCGCTTCCTGCGCACGAGGCAGGCCAGCGGGGGACTCCCGTGAGCGGAAAGGTGCTTCCTGCGCACGAGGGCCAGCGGGGGACTCCCGTGAGCGGAGAGGCGCTTCCTGCGCACGAGTCGGGCCAGCGGGGGACTCCCGTGAGCGGAGAGGCGCTTCCTGCGCACGAGTCGGGC
>ERZ1034952.3-NODE-3-length-265273-cov-85.176108_pt1 | contig 265273 bp, 214 predicted proteins | sample MGYA00520625_ERZ1034952 | MGnify/ENA primary metagenome ERZ1034952 (study PRJEB33766, sample SAMN09781773) | gut metagenome | biome: gut microbiome | host: Homo sapiens | place: Madagascar | study: EMG produced TPA metagenomics assembly of the PRJNA485056 data set...
GTTCCTTTGCTAACAGTACAAACTCCGTCTTTCAACTAAATTGCGGAAGAACCAGTTAAATCAGACTCAGCAGGAACTTGACGAAACAAGACGTAAGGAAGAGAATCTCCGGAAGGAAATCGCACGTGTCGAGAAAGAAAAAGAGAATCGCATCCGTGAAACAGAGCAGTACAAGCAATCTCTGGCGGAGATAAAGCAGCAGTTGGGACGTTCATCAATCTCACTCAACACTATAGCGGAATGCATCCTGCGCTTCCCTTCGTTTGACCTACAGTATAACGCATTTCAGCAAATTAGTTCCATCCTCGTGGGGACGCCCTGGTCAGATAAGGCTCAAGAGGTTCTGGAAGCCATGTTCAAGATGGTGAATCGCGAGAAAAAGAAAACCGTTATCAATATCGAAAACTTCACCAACAACGGCGTCATCAACGAGATTTCCGGCTCTTCCGTCCAGATTGAGGGAGGCAGCGCATCCAAGCCCCAGATTGAGTAATGAACATCAAGAACTTCACAAATAATGGCACTGTAAACGAAGTCCACGACTCCGTCGTTGCTATCAGTCCCCAGGGCCAGCAGATCCAGCAAAACAACGTCGGCCAGCCCGAACCCATCGCTCCGGAGGCACCGGCTCCGTCGCATGTTCACCTGAATACCAAGAAGTCAACGAAGCTGAAGTTCTTCCGAGTTATCAAGGCGCTGTGCGACCAAGGATTCTTCGTGGACGCATCCGGTGCAAAGGCAGACGACAAGGCAGTATTCGAGGCTCTTTCCCCAGCCCTGAACGATGATTTCTCCGACTATAGCGGACACCTGTCCGAAGGACTCAACCACCACAATCTTGAGACCCGTTCCGAGATATTCCAGAAGCTCCGCGACACCTACGAAATGGACCTCTTGGAGCAGCGCAAGAACCGCTGAAATTATTTCTTTAATCTTTTTCCGTCCAATAGAATTCACTACGCCCAAACGGGGTAAACGCCCACGCCATACCTCTTGCATTACCCGCTGATTTTGTGTAACTTAATGGTGTAAACCTAAGCACTCAATCAGCTATGAAGATCCTCATCGACAATGGTCACGGGGCCGAGACGCGGGGCAAGCGTTCTCCCGACGGCCGCCTGCTGGAATACCGCGAGAACCGCATCATCGCCCGGGGCATTGTCACCGCCCTCGCCGCCCGGGGCCTGGACGCCGCCCTCCTGGTGCCGGAAGAAAACGACATCCCCCTGCCCGAGCGCTGCCGCCGCGTCAACGACTGGTGCCGCCTCCTCGGCAAAGACCACGTCATCCTCATCTCCATCCACAGCAACGCCGCCGGCCGTGGCGACCGCTGGCTCTCCGCCCGCGGCTGGTGCGCCTACACCACCCGTGGTGCCACCCGGGCCGACGCCCTCGCCACCTGCCTCTACGAAGCCGCCCGCCTCCACCTCCCCGGCATGCGCCTGCGCACCGACTACACCGACGCCGACCCCGACCTCGAGAAAGACTTCTACGTCCTCCGCCACACCCTCTGTCCAAGCGTATTAGTGGAAAACCTCTTCATGGACAACCCCTCCGACTGCGCCTTCCTCCTCAGCGAAGAAGGCCAGCAATCCCTTGTTGACCTCCATGTCGATGGCATTTGCGATTATAAATCACAAATATTAATATGGCCCAAGCCAAATCTTTAATAATTCAATACAAGCCGGAGTTGATTTGCTCCGGCTTGTACTTTCAAATAAAGAAGAATTATACTACCTGTTTATAGGAACCAGCATAGATTCTTCAACATAGAAGGAATCAGTCCGATGGTTGCAACCGGAACATAGAGGAACTATGTACCATTGATTTCCCCCATAGACCTTCTTCACATGAGCACCCACCTCTGCTGGTTTGTAGCAGTCTATGGCAGAACAAATAGACGGCCAATAGCCCTTATTAGCCTTCCAAAATTCCTTCCACGAAGAGTACCCATGTGGATCACTGTACCGTTCACTGCCGGTACCGCTCAGATTTTTAATTAAAACATACATAATTTTTATTATTTAATTGTTATCCCGCAATTATAACCTGACGGGCCCAGTTTGTCTTTTCAAAGACGACTACCATTTAGACAAGAATTGTGCAAATTTGAGACTTTTTCTCATAATTGACAAATTGTCATAAAATGACGTTACAATGAAATAGATGAATATACTAGAGAATACATGCTAGACTCGAAAGATGACAAATTGTCATAAATTGTGATTTTTCCTCAATATTTATGATTATATGAAAAAATATCGTTATATTTGTCAGAACTAATAAAGTGCTATGCTATGTTGTGCCAATTTACTGTAGGTAACTTCCGGTCTTTTTATACCAAGAGGACGTTCACGATGGTCGCACAGAGCTTGTCAGAGGGCCCGACCAATAATGTATTCTTTTCCGGCAAAAAGAAGTATCTGAAAACAGCAGCTGTTTATGGTGCCAATTCAAGCGGGAAATCCAACTTTGTAAGAGCGTTCCAAGCAATGGGTTTTACACTGCTTGACTCTGTACGATTGAATCCTACAGAATCGTTGCATTATTATGACCCTTTTATTTTGAACGAAAACGGTCCACTCGAGCCTTCTTTCTTTGAGGTGGTCTTTTCATCTAACGAGAAAACATACCGTTATGGTTTTGAGTATAATGAGACTGCCATTGTATCAGAATGGTTTTTTCAAGTACTTCAGACAAAAGAACAGGTTCTTTTCATAAGAGACAGCGAAGGAATAACTGTTGATGATGCTCATTTTGTTGAAGGCGTTGGCAAAGAAGATCAAACTGAAAAGAATCGTCTATTTTTGTCTCTATGCGCCCAATTGAAAGGGGAGATTTCCAAAAGCGTGATTTTTTGGTTTGAAAATGATATTGATGTACTGTCTGGATTGTCGGCATGGAGATATGAAGATTATACTAAAAAACTTCTCCATGACAATGATGAAAAATCCATTGACATGAGGGATCTTTATCTAAAACTTAAATTAGGATTCCAAGCGGTCGCAACAAGGGAAGAAAAAGTTGTGTCTCATCGTGGGAATATGGAGTATAGCCGAACACAAGTGGAGGTTGATTCCATACATAGTGTTTATGACAATAACGGGCAGATTATTGGCACTACCAGTCGTCCCTTCACACAATTTGAGTCATCAGGAACGCAGAAGGTTTTCAACCTCTCCGGTCTCCTGTTTGACGCCCTACAGAAGGGAGGGACTTTGGTAATTGACGAGATGGATGCCGCCATGCACCCATTGATTTCCCAACAACTGATCCTTCTGTTTAACAATCCTGAAACTAATCCACACAATGCCCAGTTGATTTTTAATACACACGATACTCATCTTTTGTCCGCTAAGATTCTTCGCCGTGACCAAATATGGTTTACCGAGAAGGATTCTCAAGAACAGACTGACTTATATAATATGATGGACATTGTGTTCCCGGACGGGACCAAGCCGCGGAATGACAGCAATTACGAAAAGAATTATATCGCAGGACGATATGGCGCTGTCCCTTATATTCAAGATTAATAGATATGAAAAAGAATAGCGTGATGGATGAAGCGAGGTTGAGTAAATTTCAGCCACAGAGCGCCACCCATACCCCCAAAGTAATCGTTTTCCGTATCCTCATAGTATGCGAGGGTATAAAGACCGAACCCAATTATTTTCATGCTTTTAGCAAGAAAAGGAATGGTATCTTTGTCATAGATATGGATGTTGATGGCGCCGGTGCAAACACAAAACAAGTAGTCGAAAAGGCTATTGAATTACGTGATAAGGCGACAATTCCATATGATCGGGTGTGGGCCGTTTTTGACAAAGATTCCTTCCCCGACGTGAAGTTTAACGGTGCTATCCAGAAGGCGATCTCAAATGGGATTGATGTTGCCTGGAGTAATGAAGCCTTCGAATTATGGTATCTTTATCATTTTTATAATCGTGTTACTGCTATGAGCAGGTCTGAATACAAAAAGGCCATCTCAAAAGCTGTCAACAACTCGCCTCTCCACAAAGGCATTCCATACGTATATGCAAAAAATGCTATCGACAATTACGAGATTATGAGAAAATATGGCTCTGAGGATAATGCTATTCGATGGGCGGAAGAAAAATCAAAAGAATATTCCGACAATCGTTTCGCCACTCATAACCCTTGCACTATGGTTTTTAAACTTGTTCGTCAACTTAATGGGAAAGACGATGAGTTAATCCAATGGTTAAAGGAGAAAGTTGATGCATAGCTTACAGTTCTCTTCGTGATACACCGCCGCTATTGACTATATCACATTAAATGTACCTTCTGGAGCGTTTTCAAATGTACCACTTCGGATATGGTCGCTTTCGGTTCGGCAAAGTTATTATTTTTTTTGATTTTTCCTTCTCATTGAGTCACCTTTGAGTTCAATCCGAACCGCGTTAGCGGTGAGGCGATCCATGATGGCGTCAGCCAAGGTTGGTTCATTGATGTAGTCATACCATTTTGAGACAGGAAGCTGTGATGTCACGATCACTGATTTCCTCTGATAGCAGTCCTCAAGTATCTGCAGCAGGGCCAGACGCGAGTTGTTGTCGAGCGGTTGCAGTCCGAAGTCATCAAAGATGACGAGGTCATTTCTCTCGATATGATTGATGACCTTAAGAAGACTTCCGTCAAGTTTGGCGAGCGCTATCCGCTCGACGAACTTGTTCATGGGAAAGTATTCCACTCTGTGTCCCATGAAGCATGCCTGCCTTCCGACAGCACATGCCAAGAAGGACTTTCCGCATCCTGTCTTGCCGTCAATGAGTAGATTCTCCGCCCTGTCAATGAAGGTGCAGTCCATAAGCTTGAGCGGCATCTCCTTGTTCAGGTTCCTCTCCTCCGAGCAGATGACATCTTCCATAACGGCGTTATAGCGCAGTTTGCTGGTCTTCAGGTACATCTCAGTCCGCTTGCGGTTCCGGTACTGCTGTTCGGCTTCGGCAAGCCTTGCCATGAATGTGTCCAAAGTTGGCCATTGGTTTACGGGCATGCCCTGAAGGGCCTTGTAGCATTCTGCCATACCCTTGAGTTTGAGTCCCTCCAACTGGAGGATTGTTTCTTGTGTGTTCATTAGTTTGTATTTATTTGCGTGCCAGCTTGGATATCCTATTGATATGCAGACGACCCTCTTACGTTGTCATTCTTCGGCATGTATGGCATCATATCCGATTGTGCCGGAGGCGTGTCGTCAAGATTGTTCCTAAGTATTGCTTCGATGCGTTTATATGTAGAGGCCGTCTTTGGCTCTATTCTTCTGCAGGCCGCCTCAAGACGTTCCGCCCCGTATTTTCCGGCCAGGCGAAGGACACCTTGGCAGGAACGGTAGGCCTGCTGTACAAACAAAGCGGACTTAAGGATACAATCAATGGATTCACGCGTATGGGGGCCCACTTGGCTGGCCTTTGACAGCAGATAGGCGGCATTTATTTCCTTTGAACGCTTGTATGCTATATGCTTCTCGGGCATGTGCGATTCAACTGTCGTGTATCCGTCGGAGTGCTTCCTGTCGTGAGCCGCGATTCTGTCCAGACCAATCCAGACTTCCACCTTCTCCGCATCGTATATAACCTTGGCTTTCTTGCCTATATGCTGATAGGGTACGCTGTAGAAGTGGTTCTTGTCGACTTGGAAGTGATAGGTGGAGTTGATGGTGATCTCCTTGGTATACTTCAGGAGGAATGGCTTTGGAGGCAACGGTAGCATATAGGAACGTCCCTCTCGTTCATACTGTTCCCTGCGGCTGTATGTCTTGTTCTTGCGGGTCTTGCTGTTGAACATATCGTTCAACTCATCCAACTTGCTGTTGAGCTCATCATAGGAGAAGAATGTGTCACGACAGATACGGCTGTAGTAGTACCTGTATGTCTGATTGACAAGGCTTTCGGCTGGACCTTTGTCCCGTGGCTTTTTGGAGCGGCATTCATCCAGCTCGGTACCGTTGTGAAGACACCACTGGCTGGCGGCTTCATTCAGAGTTGGCTCGTAACGGTCAGTCTTCTTTATCCACTGACGCATGTTGTCCGTCTTTGAGATCTCTGCCACACCGCCGAAGTATCTGACGGCCCTTGAAAGCGATTGGAAGAGATATTCCATCTTTGCACTTGGCAATGCGGTCACATAGCTGAGCATTGAATACGGCAGGACACACACCTGTACAATCGCCCGTATCGCTTCTCCGGTATCTTTATCGACTATCCACAGATTGTCGCCGGCGAAGTCAAACTGCATCTCACGGCCTGGCTCGTACGCATTATGGTACTTGTAGTCGTGGTTCTTTTCGTATTCCGGAATGATTGCCTTGAACTGTGTATATCCGTAAGGGTTGTCCGTGCTCCTAAGATATTCCCCGTACAGGACGTCATAGGTCATGTGCTTGCGCCTCATGTCCTTTGCGTAGCCTTCAACATTCTCTTGCATAAAGGCATACCTGTCTGCGTCCCTGCCACGATGGCCGTCGCCTTTTTGCATGATTGCCTGCAGCTCAGCATCGTTCAAGGAAAGGAGATCAGCCATACTCCTGCCGGTCGCTTCAGCGCGGTCTCGACAGTTCCTTAGAGATGTGCGGCTGAGTTGCAGCTTTCGTTCCATCTCTCGTAGTGATGTCCCGCGTGAGAGCTCGCGGATGATTACTCTGATGTCTGTCATTGTCGCTTTTACGTTTGCCCTAACCCTGTGGTATTCTTGTTGCCACAAAGTTACATTGTCAAACCGTTCGCGACCATTCCAAAGGTCTGCCCCAACCATGCTGGCACTGGTTAACTGGGAGGTACATTTCATTCCGCCACAGGCGGTACATTTCAAGGATATGAGATTGGAGCTTTCCGGGAGTCCTGTTCTGGTGACGGCTTCCGGTGAATACGGATTCCTCGGCAACGGGTCGTATATGTACATTAATTTCAACGACGAGGATTTTCCCGCGAGGATGTGGACTGCTTCCTGATGGGAAGAGGTCTTGGTAAATGCAAGTACGAGATCGCATGCATCGAGCATTCCGTCAAGCCTCTTGTCGGCAGGGACGGATACGGGAGGTGCAGCGTCTGTTATCTGCACGGATAAGACAGGAACTCTTACCAAGAATCAGATGCAGGTTTATGAAACTGCTTTTGCTGGTCTTTCGGATCAAGCTCTCTTGGAAGAGAATACGTCAAGTCTTATCAAAGAATGCATTGCTGTCAATACAACTGCAAACCTTGATTTTGCAGATCCTTCAAAGATTAAGGCAATCGGAAATCCAACGGAAGGCGCGTTGCTTCTTTGGCTCCATAAAGCTGGTGTTAATTAGGCTCATGTAAGAAAGGCGTGGAAATCAAGGGACTGGATGCGGTGCTGAGTGACCCTTCCGTCAAGGTTTATCATATGGGTACCACGCTCAAGAAACTGGGAGAAGGCCACGAGTCATACGACAAGGCCGGCCATTCGTTGGTGACAAATGGCGGCCGTGTACTGATGGTTCTTGCTTCTGCCCCTGATCTCAAGTCAGCTCATGACAAGGCTCTTGAGGCTGTGTCCAAGGTGGATTGCGATAACCTCTTCCACCGCACTGACATCGGGCATTGGGCATTTGAATAGCCTTCGCTTATAAAATAACTCCGGCAGCTGTAATTTTGATTTTGACTTCCGAGTCCCCTTTTTCAAGTTCTATCTTGAACCAGTCTCCTGATGGGGTCTCCACGTATTCGGCGTCATCGATTTTCCAAGATGGATAAGATGTGCTGATCTGGGTCAGAACGGCTGCCGGAAGTTCGTTTTTACGTACATCCCACTCTGTGCGGAGCCAGTTGTGGTCCTTGCTGAAATACACATCCTTGCCGCGCCTTTCGTGTACAATCTCGACTTCGATTTCGCCGTCATCATATTCTGTATCTATGATTGCTGCTCCAGGGTATTTCTGTCCGATGAATTTCTCGAGTTCGGACTGGATGTCTGTCGGGAGATAGTCCTCGTAGTCGTAGTCGGAATCGATGTCCACCACTGTCTTGATGAGGGCTCCTTCTTCAGAATAATACAGGTCCGCTTCCTTTTCGATATTGCCGGAACGTGTCTCGACCTCGATGACATAGAAGGTCTCCATGCCGTTTCTCTCGAGCTTGTCGATGTCATCCACTTTCCAGTCAGCATATTCACTTGCCTGGAAAGCTGTCTTTACGGCTTCCGGAAGTTCATTGTACGAAATCTCGCTTTCGGTCATGCACCACTGTCCTGAGCGGTTGAACCATACGGAGAAGTCATATCCTGCGTTGGCTGAACGTGTAGCGACTCTGTTGAATTTCGCCACGTCGTAGCCGTTCTTGGATGTCCATTTTACATTGACTGCATCCGGATAGCGTTCTGCCAATTCTGCTTTCGCTTTTTCGTTTATCTGGCTGTCAGCCGAAGCTTTATTGCAGCCTTCAAGCGTCATCAGGCAGATGCACATTGCTGTAATAAATAAATTTTTCATTGTACTATAATTTATTGATTTGTAATTTTTTATCTCTGATTATCCGGGCTATCGGTCGAGTCCTGCAAGATTGAAGTTCTTGTCGAATTTCAGTTCGAAGCCATTGTCCAGTTTCAGCTCAAGTTCTCCGTCGTCATACTCGGCCTTGGTGATGAACGAGTCGGGATACAGTTCATTGACCTTGTCGGCTGCTGCCTGCGGAATTATGCCGTCGGGGATGCTGTTGCGGTGACGGTTGATTTCCTTCCATTCTCCGTTGCGACGAAATTCCAGTTTGGTCCCGTCCGTGAGCACGATTTCGTAGGAAATTTTCAGCAAGTCTCTGTCTTCTTTGGCAAATGCTATTTTTTCATCTTGAAAGTGCTCGGTGATGAAGCTCAATACGTTTTCCGGAAGTGATTCCGGGCTTGTCGCCTTGTCGTGCACGAGGTTTGACAGGAAATAGCCCAATGTTCCTGCTGCCGCGAGCGAAATGATTACTAAAATGATCTTCTTAAACATAACATTGTCCTTCTTTGTATTGCGAAATTATAGTACAATTCTGGAGTGAATCTGTAATCGGCACGGAAATTCTGAACTTTTTTCAGAATTTTACGCTGAAACGGTGCATTCCGTCCACATAAGAATAGGTGAGTAGCATTCCGCATCTGTCTGCAATGGTTTTGGCAAGTGCCAGCCCCAGTCCGGTAGAGCCCTCTTTTTTCGAGCCCTGGTAGAATCTCTCAAAAATCCGGCTGCTGTCCAGAGGCGAGTCCCCGCTGTTCTCGACCACGAGTTCGTTTTCTGTCAATGTCAATGTGACCTTGCCGTCCTCAGGGCTGTGCACAAATGCGTTTTTGATGATGTTGGTCACTAAAATCGTGGCGAGCGTCTCGTTCATCTTTATCGTGACAGGGGAGTCCGGTATTTGTGCTGAACAGGTTATCTGCTTGCTGCTGAAGATTTCCCCATACAGTTCTTTCTGGGACAGCACCATGGCTGAAAGGTCTATGTCAGTCACGTCAGGGAACTGTCCGTTGTCGATTTTCGTGAGCAGGAGAAGTGTCTTGTTGAGTCGCACGATATGTCCGAGTTCGCGTTTCATCTGCACGAGTTCGCCGACGCTTTCTTCTCCCAATGTGTCATTGTCCAGCATCCAGTCGATCCTTCCTCCAAGCACGGCAAGCGGTGTCTGAAGCTCGTGTGAAGCATTGCCTATGAACTGTTTCTGCTTTTCGAAGGCTCTGTCGGAGCGGTCAGTCGCATCTGTGGCGGCTTTCTCCAGCTGACGGAATTCCCGGATGTCCGAGTTTATTGACAATCTGCCGTGTGACTTTCCGGGTGTGTAGGCATTGAGCCAGTCGAGAATCATGTATAGCGGCCGCATGCTTTTCTGGAACACGACGAGAGTGGTCACGATAACTGTCAGCAACAAAATGAGATACAATGCGAGTATCCACCAGAGGATGGTCTTTATCAGGTCATCTTTTTCGATTGTGGGTGTAGCGACAATGAGTTCAAAACATCTTCCTTCACGGTCTCTGAATATCGTCTTGAGAAATCGTGCAGGTTCTTGTTCGTCTGTCTCCTGAATGTAGAAGTCTGCATCGTAGTACTCCATCCCGGTATGTGAATTTGCATAACTCTCCGCAACTTCGGAAATGCTGTAATGCCCGTCTGTCATGATGTTGGCAACCGGCAGCTTCTTCCCGGACAACTTCTTGACCATCAGCTGTTCAGCGTAACTTTCAAGCAGGTCGTCGGCCTCGTCATTGATCTCATCCACGATGACGAAGTAAAAGACCATCGCCCAGAGCGCGATGACCGGGAGCAATGCCATAGACAGGCGTACAGCGATATTGTGGATCAGTTTCATTCTTTGGTGACGGGTTTTTGCCTCACGTGTTCAAATTGAGATTGTGTCGTTTATAGACGAGTCTGTCCCTTATTCCTTAGTGACGAGTTTGTATCCGAATCCGTAAACTGACTTGATTTCTATATCGGCGCCGGCTTCTTCCAGTTTTTTGCGCAGATTCTTGACCTGCGAATAGATGAAGTCGAAATTGTCCGCCAGATATATGTCGTCGCCCCACACGGCTTCTGCCAATACTGATTTATCTACCATGTGCCCCGGTCTGAGCAGGAAATAGTGAAGTATGTCGTATTCTTTCTTCACCAATGTCAATGCTTTTCCGCAGACTTCCACTGTGCGGCTGTCCGGGTTGAGCTTGACATTGCCATAGACTATTCCGTTGCGTCCGCTTCCGTTGCTTCTTCTGGTCACGCTCTTGATTCTGGCCAGAAGTTCTGCCGTGTGGAATGGCTTCGGGAGGTAGTCGTCCGCGCCCTCTTCCAGTCCGATAATCTTGTCTTCCAATGAGTTGCGGGCTGAAAGTATGATCACTGTCAATGCTTTTCCTTCTTCCCTGAAGGCCTTCAGCAGGTCGAGCCCGTTTCCGTCCGGAAGCATGATGTCCAGCAGGATGCAGTCATATGAGAACAACGACAGCTTTTCCCACGCCTCACCGTATGTCGAAGCCACTTCCACGACATAATGCTCCTTCAGCAATGCTCTCGCAATCAATTCCTGCAAAGAGCGCTCGTCTTCTATTACCAGTATCTTCATAGTTCCATGTCAATGTCCTGAGGGCTGCATGTCTTTTCAATAATTATCAATGCTCTGAAAGACACGAGCTTACCCTCGCCGTTGTCAATGCAAACCCTTACGGTTCATCATCGTTTCCGTTTCTCACGACTCGACGAAATTACAAATAAAATCTGGAACGAATCTGAAATTTCTTCTGTTTTTCTTAAGATAAGTAAATGTTAAAAAATAACCTGCTTCATTTTGGGGGCTCTCTTATGCGGCCATTTGCGGCCATGACATACTGTTAAGAACGGTTGAAAAGCCGCCCTGATAACAGCCTCCGAAAAAGTGACAATAATTTAGATTAAACCATTAATCATCAATGATATAGTATAAGAAAACTGGAGAAATTTTCGTAAATTTAAGGGTAATTGCAATGCTCTTAAAATGATAACGAAAACTCCTCCAGAAGTCCTTTCGCCAAGCGATTTGGCGTATATGTCCACGCTGAACGAAAGAGACAGAAGATGGTTCCTGGCCACAAAGGCCGCCGACCTCAAGACTCAAGGGCTCAGCTACCGCAAAGTTAGTAAAATTATTTTGGATTTCTTTGACATAAGGGACGGCCGAAAATGGCTCAGCCAACTTCGAGATGGATCTTTATACGCTTCAGTTCAGGTGGATTCCCTCGCTGATTGATGCCGTGGTGAAGGGGAACTTGCCTTGTCAGGCATTGGCGGACGTACCGTGGTGGGAAAAATGTCTGAAGGAACAGGGGATGACTAAGGCTGATTTCTCGTTTGAGGAGATCAAGGCTGAAATAAAGAAGATCTCAGAGGAGAAAGGGCGGATATGCCTGACATTCCCCTATCCGAAACGCGCTCCACTTGCTAAATATGCTGTCATTGACTTGTTGGCTTCGTGGCGGATTAACTATTACACATTGGAAATGTCCCTCGATGACACATGGGTGCTTGGATCGCAGGATGTTCACAGGCACAGCTACATCCGTCAGGTGCCTGATTGCCAGACGATGGCGGATTTTGAGAGGGAGGTTGATCGACCTTGTGATGCTGATCGACCTTATGAGCGCCCCACTCCTGAAAGAGCGCGAGTTGTATGGAGATGCGTCTGATTTGGCTATGATGAATCGAATTCCGATCACATTCGATTTTACATCGGAAACTTTAGACTGGTGGAGACAAAGCGTAACGTTCACGCCTGATGAGTATGAATCTGTCTTAAGCAGGGATGTGGAATCATAATGACAGCTGTTCGAGCGATCTACTTTTACAAACCACGGACACAGGGAATGGCAGCAGAGATGCGTACATGGCATGTAGGTGTGGCTGACCCTCATTTACGAGATGGGTGTCGGGCACGGCAGGATGGGCTACAGAGGTGCGCATGGAAGAGTGATGTGGCCGTGGTTTGCAACCGGTCTTGAGGGGCAAAGGAATGAATCCCACGGAAGTGCGGTTACATTATGCGTGATGGGACATTAATTAGTGAGATAGTCATATTTCATTCTATATTCATAAAACTATTCACCTCAATTCTTCATGGTAGTGTTTCATCGAGTGCGTCCGGGGCCGGTCTTCTTCAGGCATAACATAACGTCGCCGATTCATATAGAGACAAACACCGAGGTTTGCAAAAAGAAGACATAGCGAACATTGGCTTCGCCATACCTTCATATCTTTGCCTTGAAATAAAACGAATGATAATTATGAAGATATTCGGATTACCAGGAACATCGTTTTCGCCAAGAAGGGCGATTGGGGTGGATGTGCTGAAGAGGACTGTCGCCAAGAAAACTGGAGTTCCCTTGACCAAGTCGGGAGCGGAGAGGAAGATCGGAAGAACTATCATCAAGGCTGTCGGCAAATTATTCGAAAAATAGAGATGTTGACCGGTTACTTTCCGCAGAAACCGACATTAATGGGTGTAAGAAGCAAAAACACTAATGTAAGGATATGCAAAGGAATCATAAAATAAACGAGAAGCGGCTCAGGAGGATTCATTCGATCTGGGCTGACGTGGCAAGAATATACGTCAAGGCGGGCAAGGAGGCCATCCTTGCCAGAGGAGTCACATCCAAATCCACCACGGCGGCCCGCAAGGCGGTGATATTCAAAGGCGAGATGGACTTCATCTCTCGGTGCATCCTTGACCGGAAGAACATTGAGACCGGAGGGCAGTTGTTTGGGTACTGGACGGAGAACGGGACTCCGGTGATTCTCTATGCCATCGGACCGGGACCACGGGCGAATCATCAGGTGACATTCTTCAATCAGGATGTTGACTATCTGGTGAAAGTCGGGAATATTCTTCGGAATCGCTATGGGCTGCACCACATCGGAGAGTGGCACTCGCATCATCAGCTCGGGCTGGCGAAACCAAGCGGACACGACTCGGACAATATGACAAGTGTGATCAAACGGCGCGACCTCGGGGAGTTCCTCCTCTGCATCGGGAACTGCGACAACTTTTCGTCTTCACTGAACGCCTTCCTCTGCGATTCATCTGAATGCCGAAGCATAGCGTGGGACTACGTGATGGCAGACAGTCCTCTCAGGCATGTCATCGACAATGATCTGGGCAGACTTATCAGTAAGCCGCTGACAGTCCAAGCACGCCATAAAGACCCTATACTCAATCAATAGCAATGAATATGAACAAAGAAAGATTTCTGGCGGAGAATCAGGTACTGGCATCGAAAGTCCCGTCAAGCGCCTACCGCTTTATTGGCATAGGCACATCCTCTCCGTACTTAAGAATAGCGGCACGAACAAACAATGGACACATCTACACTCTGCACTTTGACCTGAGAGGGTTTCCCGAATCCTCCCCGAAAGTGTTTGTCACAAAGATGCTCAAGGACAGATCCTGTAATGACATGAGCGGTGCAAGCGGTTCAATGCACACCCTGTGCAGCGAACACGGCTGGACACGGATCTGCCACTACGGACAGACGGCCTGGACACCTTACGTTTCTCTTTTCAAGGTGTACGTGAAATGCTGCCTGTGGCTGAATATGTACGAGCAGCATCTCTTGACAGGAATGCCGATAGAGTTCTATCTTAACCATCAGCTATAAGAAACAATTCAAACCAACATATAATATGATTTCAAAACAAGGACTTTCTGATCTTGCGGCGGATGTCCGCGACATCAATTACGGCAACTCTATCAAAGAGTTGGTATTCAATCCCGAAACAGGCGATTTCGAAGCCTGCACACGAGGAACTTCACACGGTTCAGGTGAGATTGTGACCGAGATGACAGAGGGAGGTTTCGCTGCTGAAATGGCAGCGGACGCCCCTTCCTTCAGAGTCATTCTGGATGCGCAAGATATTGAAGCATTGAAAGACGGACCGGCTATCGTGGAAGGACGAGCTTACGAATGGGAAGGAGAGAACGTTGTTCAGATCAGGACCAAACCTCTGAGGCATTCGTTCGGGAAAGAGTGCAAAGCCTATTTTGTGAGGCATGGAGAGGATATTCCTGAATATTCAAAATATGTGGTAACAGTAAAAGGAGGCAGCGCCGATGTTTACAAAAGGGAAGAGGATGGAAATCTCGAACCTATTCCTTCTGAACTCATTCCGTCACGTGAGGAATTATATTCAAGAAGCAAAGGGATCCTTGAGGTTGACATATTGAGAGAAAAACGAGTCCTAATTGTGGGTTTGGGGAGTTTCGGCAGCCATATCGCAGTGGAATTGGCAAAGGCCGGAGTCGGAAGTTTCGCGCTTATGGACTTTGACCGGGTTGAGCTTCACAATCTGGCAAGGCACATCGCGACAGTCAACGATATCGGACGACTGAAGACGGACGTGGTCGAGGATGCCATCAAAGGAAAGAATCCGTATGCGGCAGTCGATAAATACTCTATCGACTTGAATGACGACCTCGTATTGTTAGGCAAAGAAGTTCGCAAAGCGGATATTGTCGTATGTGCCACCGATAACAACAGAAGCAGGTTTGTGCTGTCCGGAATATTGAAAGAGGAAGGCAAAGTAGGGATATTCGGACGTGCCATAACACGTGCTGAAGGCGGAGACGTGTTCCGCTACCGTCCGGGAGGTCCGTGCTACAGTTGCCTGATCGGAAAGGGATTCTCAAACGAAGAGGAGATAAGCGACCTGCAAGCCGCGAGGCGTGAAGGGAGGATTCCGGCATACGTCTCTCAGGAGGATGCTGAGGCAATGGTTCAGGTAGGGTTGTCCTCAGACATTCTTCCGATCTGCAATCTGATGGTTAAACTGGTCCTTGTCGAACTCTCCAAAGGGAAGGATTCGGGAATATCCTCGCTTGAAGACGAGCTGACCTACGACTATTACATTTGGGCCAATCGCCGTGACAGACACTATGCGAATTGGAAGCCGTTTCAGGAAGGCAGTTCTGGTGTACCAAAGAGCATTCAGACGGAGTTTGGTACAGGGGAAGCGGCTCTGGTGTACCAACGCATCATAGAGTGACATTTGGTACACTAGACAGGGCTTTCAGGTACGGAAGCGCGGACGTGACCAGAGAGCCAAATAACAGCGAGGCGAGCACCTTCCAACAAGGGTTTCTGTACAAAATCAACGTATTCTGTACGAAATGAGATTCACTGTCATTTCATACAGCATTGTTGGGGTTTGTAAAACTGATTTTGAGGGGTGGCCGGGATTGCGGAACTTTGTGGTGCCGGAGGTTGAGAGAGTGCGGAAGTGCGATAACAAGTAACAAAAACAATAATCACAACGAATATGAAAAGGATCATCAGAATCTTGATTGTGGCGCTGGCGATGGCCGGCTTGGGCGCGAACTGCTGGCGGGCAGAGGCGCAAGGAACACAGAATGTGCAGGAGGCGAAGGACTATAACTACTTCAGGGCGTTAGAGGTTATGAACGAGTCCGGGGACTATGAGAAGGCCCTGGGGTTGCTCGGGAAGCAACTCCAGAGTGCGCCGGGGGATGTCAAGACGCTTGTCTTCAGAGGCAAATTGAACAGGGATCTCGGACACTATGGGGAGGCGCTGGCGGACATTAATGCGGCGATAAAAAACAACAATAAGAAATCAGAGTTCACAAATGCGATGCTCTACTGGTGGAAGGCGTGCGTTTATGACGACATGGGCGATCGGGACGGGAATATGCGGAATCTGGAACTGGCATATTCATTGGCACGGAAGAACCGGAAGAAGGAGGGTGAAAACTACGCCAACCTTTGCCACAACTACTGCGACAAACTGACGCGGGCGAGGCGGGACGCTGAGTCACTCGCGATCTGCCGTGAGCTGTTGAAGGAAGACGAGTCTGACATTGTCGCGGCGTCTTTGGCGGCGAGGAATATGCTCGCGGCGGGTGACATAGATGGGGCCGGAAGCATCATCCGTGAATATTCAAGGTTCGGAAGCGACAACACCGAATTCGACTATGCGTCAATGAAATACTGGGAGGCAGTCGGCGACAGGCATAAGGCTGTGGATGCGGCGCTTGACTATGTAGGACATTATGACGCGGAGCAGATCGGTGTCGTGATTGAGACCTTGAAGGCTGACAAGAAATATTCAGAGACAATGTTGAGGAAGAGAATCAAGGATGGTTCTGAAAACAAGCCGACTTGGCAGGGTATTCTGGCTTTATACTACTACAATACGCTCGATTATGAACTTGCATTGAAGGAGTTCTTCCAAATTATCGAAGAATATGGCATCAAGGATGAATTAGCGCAATATGTGGCACGATGTTATGACATGCTGGGGATGCCAGAGGAAGCGGTCAAAACACTAAAGGAGGCTGAGGAAGCCCAGATCAAAGAAAATCCATGGTACTACTATTGCCTGTTGGGAGACTACTATCAAGATTGCGGACATTATGAGGATGCCACCTCGGTGCTTGACAAGGCGATTGAAGAAGACCCGGCGGACGCGTTCCCTTACTACAAAAGCGGGTGGTGCTATGAGTTCCTTGGCGATGACGCAAAGGCGCTGGAGCGCTATTCCTCAGGAATAGAGATGGACGACAGTTATCCTTACATATTCCTGATGCGTGGTGAGATTTATCTGAAACAGGGGAAGAAGGAGCTTGCGGACGCTGATTTCAAGGCAGTTGTGGAGAAAGACACCGTTTTTAGCGAGAGCAACTGCCGTCAGTATGCGCTGCATTTTCTGGGAAGGGACAAGGAGGCGCTGGAATGGCAGGATTCGTTGGCGGCGAAGTTCCCTGACGATCCAGGAACCTACTATGACCAGGCCTGCCTGTATTCCAGAATGGGGCGGACGGAGGATGCGTTGAAGGCGATCAAGACCGCGCTTGAGCGTGGCTACAACAATTTCCAGCACATAGCGGATGACAATGACCTTGACCCGATCAGGAATATTCCCGAGTTTGTGTCGCTGGTCGGGAAATATAAAGCCGAGCATCTCGCGTTCGTGGAAAGGCTTCGCAGGGAACTCCGTGACATCAATCGAATTCCTAAAAAATAGAATAATCGGACAGAAATACACTTATTCACCTTGGAAAAATGGACATAAATATGTATTTTTGCCTTGGAAAAGCGGACAAAAGATGATTAAACGCAAGATTGACAATAAGATAGAAAGTTTCTACAAAAATCATAACAAAGCGTTGCTTCTCACAGGGGCAAGGCAGACGGGAAAAACATTCGCCATAAGGAGGTTCGGAGCGGAGAATTTCGACAGCACTGTGGAGATCAACTTTGTCGAAAGCCGAAACGCCATTGGTTTTCTTGACGGCGCGGTGGACGCTAAAGAGATGATACTAAGGATTTCAGCGCTTGCCAAGACGAAAATGATTCCCGGCAAGACACTTATCTTCTTTGACGAAGTGCAGGAATATCCGGAAATCGTCACTCTGATAAAATTCCTGGTGGAAGAAGGAAGCTACAGATATGCTCTGAGCGGATCGCTTCTTGGTGTCGAGTTGAAGGATCTTCGAAGCGAGCCGGTAGGATATATGGACATATTCGATATGTATCCGCTGGATTTTGAGGAATTTGCGCTTGCCGTTGGTGTCGCTCCGACTATCATTGGTACGCTTGAGGAAAGTTTCAGGAACAGAACTCCGGTTGACAGGATAGTGCACGAAAGGATGATGAAGGTGTTCCAGCTTTATCTGGTGGTCGGAGGAATGCCTGCCGCCGTCTCCAAATATATTGACACCAACAATCTGCGTCTGGTGGAAGATGAACAAAAAGCCATCATCAAACTTTACAAGAAGGATATCGCCAAATATGATCCAAGGGATAAACTGTACCTGAACGACATCTTCGATTTGATTCCTTCGGAGCTGAACTCGAAGAACAAACGCTTCATTCTCAAGAATCTCAATGAGAATTTCAAGTTCAATCGGTACTGCAACAGCTTCCTGTGGCTTAGGAACGCAGGTGTCGCCCTGCCGACATACAATGTGGAGGAGCCAAAATATCCTTTGAAACTGGCCGAGCAGAGAAATCTGTTCAAGTTGTTCCTCAACGATGTCGGACTCCTCGCCTGCCAATATTCAGATGGATTGCAGCTGAAACTTCTTCGCGGCGAAATGAATGTCAACTATGGCGGGATATTCGAAAATGCCGCCGCGCAGGAATTGACAGCCCACGGTTTCTCTCTGGCTTACTTCAACAACAAGAAGCAGGGAGAGTTGGATTTTGTAGTGACCTACAAAGAAAAGATTCTTCCGATCGAAATCAAATCCGGCAAAAACTACGAGCGTCACAGCGCTATGGACAATGTCCTGAAAGTTCCTAACTATGAAATAGAAAGCGAGATGGTCTTCTGCAATGACAACCTTTCCGTGAAAGGTCCTGTCACGTATTGTCCAATCTATATGCTTATGTTTCTCAAAAACGAACGCATTGACAAGGATACCATCTATAAACTTGATCTGCAAGGAATCTCGTAAAGCGGCGACCGGTGCCGCGCATATCGGAGGCATTTAGGTTCAAACTGTTTATATTCTTTGAAAAACTTGAGTATATTTGCAAACAAATGCGACAAAAGGTAGATGGTATATACCTTTAAACACGATATTTCGCAAATTAAAGGCAATATGATATGGATAAAGTAGAGGCGATAATGAACCGTTGGAATGCCTTGCAACCTCTTTCTGACAGGGACAGGGAATTGTTGAGCCGGAGGTTCACAATTGATTTCAACTATAACAGCAACCATATTGAGGGCAACACACTCACGTATGGACAGACCGAGATTCTGCTCCTCTTCGGAAAGGTAGTCGGAGAAGCGGAAATCAAGGATGTGCAGGAAATGACCGCCAGCAATGTTGGCCTGAAAATGATGACCGAGGAGGCCGGGCTCAAAGACATACCACTCACACAGAACTTCATCCGGACTTTGCACAAGACCCTCCTGCGAGAAGACTACACGGTACACCGCAATCTACCCGGCGGGCAGACCAGCAGTTATGTCATTCACGCCGGCCAATACAAGACACGCCCAAACAGTGTCATCACACGTTACGGAGACCGTTTTGAGTATGCGTCGCCGGAAGAGACACCTGCATTGATGACAGATCTTGTGAATTGGTACAACGGGGAGGAACACTCCGGCAAGTTCACACCTATCGAGATTGCGGCCATATTCCACTATCGTTACATTCGTATTCACCCTTTCGAGGACGGCAACGGGCGCATAGCAAGGATGATGGTCAACTACATCCTCTCGCGGCACGGCTATCCTATGATTGTTGTGAGAAGCAGAAAGAAGAATGAATATCTTGAGGCTCTTCACAAGACAGACTTGACCGTCGGAGCCACCCCCTCATTGGGAGCTCACGCATCTAAGCGAAGCATACAGCAGTTTCTCACTTACTTCACAAACCTGTTTGTGGAGGAGGTATCATTCAATATTCGCTTCCTTACGGAACGAGGCGAAAATGTTTGGTGGTTTGATGGTGAGCGGGTCACATTCCGAACAAACACTACCAGCAGGATTCTCAATCTGATGTATGCAAGTCCAGACATAACCATTGCAAGATTATCAGAGGAGGCGGGGGTAAATGTTGCCGCAGTCAACAAGCACATCAGGCAGCTTGTTTCCAAAGGGTACATCCAGCGCTCCGCCGGCAACGGTGACTGGAGACTTATCATAACACCGTCAGTGTGATAAACAAATATGTGAAATGAATTTCAGTTGGCAAAACCTGAAGGTGACAGTGGCGATTGTTCTGACACTGTGCGGAGCGATGACCCCGTGCAGTGGACAGCAGGAATTCCGAAAAGATGAGTTTCTGCGGAACTGCGGGTTTTCAGTGGGTAACCGTCACCGCAACCCCATCTTGACGTGAGCGCAGAAGAGTTATACCTTCGCGCAAAAACGGAAAAGATAAGAAAGAAACAGGAGCCAAGTCCGGTCGAGAGACGCGGCCGGAGATCGGCGTTCGCCGATGTGGTGTTGTCAGACGCGAATACAAACGATGCCGGCAAAAGTAGCGGCATCGAATTGTTGTATCCCAATGGTGTGCGAATCTTGTTGTTTTTATTTGCTGTTGTGTCAGTTTAAATGTCAATGCCCAATGGCGTAAAGAATATATTCCTGAAGAAGAGGAAATTGTGGAATTCGGCATCAACGTGCACCGCCGTTCCTACCGGAACGAGTCCTACATCCGCTGGCGGAAGGCGGAATAACCCGGCAATTATAGCCCAAAGGCAGCCGTTCAAATGAACCGGGCGGGGACATCGGTCGCTTCGACAGGCTCAGCGACCATGAAAAACGCATTTTCTGTTCATATTTAAAAGAGAATCGGAAGATTCCCTTCGGTTTTGCAATGAATATTGGCAAATTATTCATAAATTTATAGCCACATATTAAAAACACATAACCACTATGGCAAAGATTATAGAATGCGTGCCCAATTTCAGTGAAGGGCGAGACAAAAATGTTATTGATCAGATCGTTAAGGCCATCGCTTCGGCCAAGGTGACGGTCAACGGCAACGAGGAGGGCGTCAAGGTGCTCGACGTGGATCCGGGCGAGGCGACCAACAGGACTGTCGTGACCTTCGTGGGCAGCCCCGAAGCTGTGCTGGAGGCGGCTTTCCAAGGAGTCAAGTGTTCCGGCGAGGTGATCGACATGAGGCATCACCACGGGGCGCACCCTCGGTCGGGGGCGTGCGATGTGCTGCCGCTCGTACCGGTCGCCGAGACCACTCTTGAGGAATGCGCCGAACTTGCCCGCGGGCTGGCGAAGAGGATCTACGACGAGCTCGGCATCCCTTGCTACTGCTACGAGGCGGCGGCGTTCAAGCCGGAAAGGAAGAACCTCGCGGTCTGCAGGGCCGGGGAATATGAAGCCCTGCCGGAGAAGATCGCCGATCCTGCCAAGGCACCGGACTTCGGGCCTAAGGAATATAACGAGACAGTGGCGAAGAGCGGGGCTATCAATGTGGGAGCCAGAGACTTCCTTGTGGCCGTCAACTATAATCTCAACACGACCTCAACCCGCCGCGCGATGGCGATCGCGTTCGATGTGCGTGAGAAAGGACGCAAGATGCGCGAGGGCGGAAGCCTGACCGGAAAGGTCCTCAAGGACGAGAACGGCAAGGACCGCTGGCAGCCTGGAACCCTCAAGGGGTGCAAGGCAATTGGTTGGTACATTGATGAATATGGCATCGCTCAGGTCTCGATGAACATCACCGACATCAAGACGACACCTCTGCACGTGGCCTACGAGGAAGTCTCCAGAGCCGCCGCCGCCAGAGGACTCAGGGTCACCGGAGCCGAGATCGTCGGACTGGTACCGAAGCGTGTGCTGATGGAGGCCGGAAAGTTCTACCTTGAGAAGCAGGAGCGCTCGCTCGGAATCTCGGACGAAGAAATAATGAAGATAGCAGTCAAGTCGATGAGCCTTGACGACCTCAAGCCGTTCAACCCGCACGAGAAGGTCATTGAATATCTTATGGAAGATCCTGAGCAGATGGCCATTAAGGAGAGGCTCATCAGAATGACGCTAAAGGGATTCGCCGAGGAGACGGCATCCGAGTCTCCTGCCCCGGGCGGCGGATCGATCTCCGCCTATATGGGAGCCCTAGGAGCGGCCCTCGGCACAATGGTCGCAAATCTTTCAGCCCACAAGAGAGGCTGGGATGACCGCTGGAAGGAGTTCTCCGACTGGGCCGAGAAGGGACACGCCGTAATGCGGGAGCTGGTAAGCCTCGTCGATGAGGACACCGCGGCGTTCGACAAGATTATGGCAGCGTTCGGGCTTCCTAAGGGAACGGATGAGGAGAAAGCTGCACGTTCTGAGGCAATCGAAAAGGCCACTCTATACGCCACACAGGTGCCTCTGCGCACGATGAAAGCCTCGTTCAAGGCCTTTGAGATCACAAGGGCGATGGCCGAGACTGGAAATCCGAACTCAGTTTCAGATGCCGGTGTCGGAGCGTTGGCGGCACGAAGCGCGGTGCTCGGAGCGCAACTCAATGTCAAGATCAACGCCGCTTCCCTGAGCGACAAGGCAAAGGCCGCCGAACTCGTTGCGGAGGCCGATGAGATCGCGGCGAAGGCAGTTGTGGAAGAGAAAGAGATTCTGGACATCGTAAACTCGAAGATCAATGGATAAGTTTAAGGAAGAGATACTTGCGGGCATCCCGCAGGACAGGCTCCCGGAACCGAAGCCTTACGACAAGACGATCAACCACGCCCCTAAGCGCAAGGACATCCTCACAGCCGAAGAGAAAGTGCTGGCGCTGAAGAACGCGCTGAGATATTTCCCGGCCAAGTTCCACGCTGAACTGGCGCCGGAGTTCGCCCAGGAGCTGAAGGACTACGGACGCATCTACATGTACCGTTTCCGCCCGTCCTACGACATGTACGCCAGACCGATCGATGAATATCCTTGCCGGAGCCGCCAGGCTGCTGCCATTATGGCGATGATCCAGAACAATCTGGATCCGAGGGTGGCGCAGCATCCGCACGAGCTGATCATCTACGGAGGCAACGGAGCCATATTCCAGAACTGGGCGCAGTACCGGCTGACGATGAAGTACTTGGCCGAGATGACCGACGAGCAGACACTCTCGATGTACTCCGGCCATCCGATGGGACTCTTCCCGAGCCACAAGGACGCGCCGAGAGTCGTTGTGACCAACGGAATGGTCATCCCGAACTATTCGAAGCAGGATGACTGGGAGAGATTCAACGCCCTTGGAGTGTCACAGTACGGCCAGATGACAGCCGGATCGTATATGTACATCGGTCCCCAGGGGATCGTGCACGGAACGACAATCACGGTGATGAACGCGGCACGCAAGCAACTGAAAGCCAGAGGCATCGCAGGGACGAGGGAGAATATGAAGGGAATGCTATTCGTGACAGCCGGCCTGGGCGGAATGTCGGGAGCGCAGCCTAAGGCCGGAAACATCGCCGGGGTCGTGAGCGTCACAGCCGAGATCAATCCGCTCGCCGCCCGCAAGCGTTACGACCAAGGCTGGGTCGATGAGCTGCACGAGAATCTGGACGAACTCATCCCGCGCATCCGAAAGGCGATGGAGAACAAGGAGACCGTCTCGCTGGCCTATGTGGGCAACGTCGTGGATCTCTGGGAGAGACTCGCGGCCGAGAATATTCCTGTGGACCTCGGTTCGGACCAGACATCGCTCCACAACCCGTGGGCCGGAGGCTACTATCCTGTCGGACAGACATTTGAGGAGTCCGTCAAGATGATGGCCGAGGAGCCGGAGAGATTCCGTGAGGCGGTACGCGCGTCGTTGAGGAGGCACGTCGCCGCCATCAACGAGCTGGCAGCCAAGGGAATGTACTTTTTTGACTACGGCAACGCCTTCCTGCTGGAATCCTCAAGGGCCGGAGCGGACATATTAAAGGTAGACGGCACCTTCCGTTATCCGTCTTACGTCCAGGACATTATGGGGCCGCTCTACTTCGACTACGGTTTCGGCCCGTTCCGCTGGGTCTGCATGAGCGAGAGGCCGGAAGACCTCGCCAAGTCCGACGAGATCGCCGTGAATATTCTTAAAAAGGAATTGGAAACGGCTCCGGAAGAGATTCAGGGACAGCTGAACGACAATATTCATTGGATAGAGGAAGCCGGCAGGAACCATCTGGTGGTCGGTTCGCAGGCCCGCATCCTCTACGCCGACTGCGAGGGCAGGACCAAGATCGCCCTGGCCTTCAACGAGGCCATCCGCAAGGGTGAGATTTCCGCGCCGATCGTGCTTGGCCGCGACCATCACGACGTTTCCGGCACAGACTCCCCGTTCCGCGAGACATCCAACATCTACGACGGATCCCGATTCACCGCCGACATGGCCATCCAGAACGTCATCGGAGACGGTTTCCGGGGAGCCACCTGGGTTTCCATCCACAACGGAGGCGGAGTCGGCTGGGGTGAGGTCATCAACGGAGGTTTCGGAATGGTGATCGACGGATCGGCCGATTCAGACAGGCACATCACCCAGATGCTGTTCTGGGACGTGAACAACGGAATAGCCCGCCGCAGCTGGGCGCGCAACGAAGGCGCTGAGCACGCCATCCTGAGAGAAATGGGCAGAACGCCTGAGCTCAAGGTTACGGTACCGAACATTGCGGACGAAAACATTGTCAGAAAAGCGATTGAAGAACTATGACACACATCATATCAAAAGAACATCTGAGCCTCGCGCGGCTCAAAACCATACTTGAGAGCCACGAAAAAGTCGAGCTCGGTCCCGAGGCCGTGGCTGCCATCGAGAAATGCCGTAAGTACTTGGACAGCAAGATGGAGGACATCGGCCGTCCGGTCTATGGAGTGACCACCGGTTTCGGCTCGCTGTGCAACGTGACCATCCCGGCCGACCAGCTCTCGCAGCTGCAGCACAATCTGGTTATGTCCCACGCCTGCGGAACCGGAGAGACTGTCCGTCCTCAGATCGTGAGGCTGATGCTTTTGCTCAAGGCCCAGTCTCTTTCCTACGGCCATTCCGGAGCGCAACTAATTACAGTCCAGAGGCTTCTGGATATGTTCAACAACGACATCCTTCCGGTTGTCTATCAGCAGGGTTCGCTTGGCGCTTCCGGTGACCTCGCTCCCCTCGCCCACCTCAGCCTTCCGCTGATCGGCCTCGGAGAGGTTCTCTACAAGGGTAAGGTCAGACCAAGTAAGGAGGTCTGGGACGAAATGGGCTGGAAACCGATCAGCCTTCAGTCAAAGGAAGGACTCGCCCTTCTGAACGGAACGCAGTTTATGAGCGCGCACGCCATCTGGTCGTTGATCCAGTGCCACAGGCTTTCGGAATGGGCCGACAGGATCGGTGCGATGTCGCTTGAGGCCTACGACGGACGCATCGAGCCGTTCCTGCCTCTTACACACCAGCTTCGTCCGCACAAGGGACAGATCGACACCGCGGCCAGATTCATGACCCTGCTGGATGGCAGCGAACTGATAAGGAACCACAAGGAACACGTTCAGGATCCATATTCATTCCGCTGCATCCCTCAGGTACACGGCGCGGTAAAAGACAGCATCCGCTACGTCGAGTCGGTGATCGAGAACGAGATCAACAGCGCGACGGACAATCCGAACGTCTTCCCTGACGAGGACATGATCATCTCCGCCGGCAACTTCCACGGAGAGCCTATCGCCATCCCGATGGACGCCCTGGCGATCGCCATGTCCGAACTCGCAAACATCTCTGAAAGACGAATATACCGTCTGATCTCCGGCCAGCGAGGCCTGCCGAAATTCCTTGTCGCCACGCCGGGACTCAACAGCGGCTTCATGATTCCGCAGTACACGGCGGCCTCGATCGTGAGCCAGAACAAGGGACTCTGCTGGCCGGCGTCAGTGGACTCCATCCCATCCTCACAGGGTCAGGAGGATCACGTCAGCATGGGTTCCAACGCCGCGACGAAACTTGTGCGCGTCATCGACAACTGCGAGGAAGTGCTTGCCATAGAACTGTTCAACGCCGCACAGGCGCTCGACTTCAGGCACCAGATCGCCGGCAACAAGTCCTCGGAGGCCATCGAAGGCATATTCAGTGACTACCGCAAGGTCGTGCCGTTCATCAGCGATGATGTCTATATGCACCCGCTCATCCAGAAATCTATCGAGTTCATAAGATGACCATAATCACCAACATAGGCGAATTGGTCGGAATCGTTCCTGAAGGCGTTCTGCGCAAGCAAGGCGCCGAGATGGACGAGGTCGGCTCCTTGCGGGACGCTTACCTCACGATCGAGGGCGAACGAATCTCTGGTTTCGGGAATATGTCCGAGTGCCCGGTGCCCGGCCCACAAGATGAAGTAATTGACGCAGAGGGCGGTATGGTGATACCGGCCTTCTGCGACTCCCACACCCACATCTGCTACGCCGGAACCCGTGAGCAGGAGTTCATCGACAAGATCAACGGCCTGAGCTACGAGGAGATAGCCGCCCGCGGAGGCGGGATCCTCAACTCCGCCGACCTGCTCCACCGCACGAGCGAAGAGGAATTATATTCACAGACAATGGCGCGCGTGCGGGAGATGATCGCCAAAGGAACCGGCGCCATCGAGATCAAGAGCGGCTACGGCCTGACCCTTGAGGACGAGCTGAAGATGCTGCGGGTGATCCGCCGCGTCAAAAAGGACTCCCCCGCCACCATCAAGGCGACCTTCCTCGGTGCGCACGCCGTCGGCAGGGCCTTCAAAGGCCGGCAGAATGAATATGTCAACCTCGTCTGCGAGGAGATGATCCCCGCCGTCGCCGCCGAAGGGCTTGCTGAATATGTCGATGTGTTCTGCGACGAGGGATTCTTCACGGTCGCTGAAACGGATCGAATTCTTTCTGCCGGAGAGGCTTACGGTCTGATACCGAAAATCCACGCCAACGAGCTTGCCTGCTCCGGCGGCGTGCAGGTGGCCGTGAAACACAACGCTCTTTCGGTCGATCACCTTGAGCGCACGACAGACGCTGAGATTGAAGCGCTTAGAAACTCACGGACAATGCCGACGATGCTCCCAGGCTCCTCATTCTTCCTCGGCATCCCCTACGGCAGGGCCAAGGAATATGTCAGCGCGGGTCTCGGCCTGGCACTAGCCTCGGACTACAACCCAGGATCCTCCCCTTCCGGTGATATGCGTTTCGTGATGGCCCTCGGCTGCATCAGGATGCGTCTGCCCCCGGCCCAGTCATTCAACGCCTGCACCCTCAACTCCGCCTACGCGATGGGAGTCTCAGACGAGCTCGGCTCGATCACCCCCGGCAAACTCGCCAACCTGATCGTCACCAAGCCCGTCCCGTCCCTCGCCTACATCCCGTACTGCCACCAGACCCCGTTCATCGCCAAGGTTCTCCTCCGAGGCACTCCTATCTGCTGATCGCAGGATCCTCGGCAACCTTCACCGACAACGACGGCGGCATTATAATGGTATAATGCCGCCGTCGTATGCCATTTTACCCTCGACTGGAGCGATATTGCCTGTTTCCGCTCCTCAGGCTATATCTTAAGTCACCCCTGTCCTTAAAAGTTCTAATCCCTTCTGAATGAATAGAGGATAGTGCCCTCGACCAGAGTCCCATTAGCCTTATCTAATAAAGAACATTCAGACCTGCACACAAAAGATCCATCACCAAAATCATAAATGTCAGCCTGTTTCATAGAGTGGACAATATATGCCACATCCATAGAGGTCTCCGGCGCAAGCTCAAAGGTTTCTGCCGAAAGCTTAGGATTCTCCCCTCCACCACGCCATTCCCCTTCTATGTCAATTCCTTGATAGCGAACAGAGGACAAGACATATTTACCCTCATTTTCAAGAGTAACATAATCCGGGATCACTATCTTGAAGAGCAGCTTATCATCATCACCCTGCGTTGAAACATCAGCCTTTCCCCAAGATTCAACGTAGCCGGGAATATTCTTGAACTCTTCCTTCAAATCACTTCTGCCTATGCCATCCTGATCCAAATCAACAATAGGCCCAGTCCAATAAATGTCTGTCAAAGAATATTCTCCACACAGCTTATCCTCAAGTCTTTCAAAATCAGTCAGGGCATCACGCTCATTCGAGCAGGACACCAGACTGATTCCAATAACAGACACTGTCAAGATAAACTTTAATACGGTCATATGGTTCATAACAATACATTTTTTTCCAACCGCAAAGTTCGGTAGAGATGTTGGTTATACAAAAAAAGTCTCACTTTTGATAGATATAGTTCCCTAATTCTAAGCAAGTTACATATCCGAAGAAATTCACCCCCCTCATTCCATCCAAACTAAACAACTGGCCATCAACACCTTAGACCCATCAATAAACCCTAACCATTGTCATTATATATCTATGGGGCTTATAAGATTGCAAAACCAATTGTTTATCTGTTTGCTCCAAGATAAACCAATCACCTCCGACCAATCCATCGACAAAATGGATTATAGAGCCATCAATCCTGTATTTAAAATCAAGAGAATGACTCTCACCATTATCATCTTGATATATTTCCTGACCTTTACTCTCCGTTAAAAACTCCAGAACAGATGTAGAGGAGCCGACGACACGGTCATTATCATCAAACCAAGTTTTGGTAGCGTTCCATATAGTCTGATTAAAATTCAGATGTTGTTCTTCCACCTCGTGGCAGCTAAATAATATCATCAGCATCATCAATGATATTATCTTAGATATTGTCCTCATCACAAACCAATGATTTTATATGAATTTGCAATTGTCGCCAATGAAATTGATTTTGTCGGCAACGACTCCACCCAATCTCTTATTCCATAGTCATCTAAAATCCAGTCTTCGTCAATAGTATCCACTAAATATGAAAATGCGATTTTATTTGTTTTATCATATATGTAGTGAATTCCTGAACGAGGATTTGAGTGCACTAACATTTCAGACTCATCAACATCATAAACGCCAACGGCCATTGCGCTAACATTGGACGAACGTTTTCTCGCCATCAGATTTTTCAACTTTAGCAACTCTTCAGTCTCTTCCAATAGGACCAACTCACCCGAATTCAAAGAATCCAAACTTACAACAGATCGTGTTGTCAAAGGTGTAGGATCGTTATCAGAACACAGATAACGATCCTCCTTTGAACAAGACAACAGCAGCATCGCCACAAGCACAGTCAAGGTGTAAATGTTCTTAGTTAAAGATTTCATAACAATGATATAATATATTAATGATTAAGCATCTAAGACGATAATATGCTTATCATTCATAGTTCTCTGTACTCGTGAAAAATACAGCATAGTAGTTATGACCATTTTCGGTCACAATGTCCATTCGGTATGCGGTATCTGATCCTACTGGAATCAACATCCTTCCAGAAGAGCTGTTCCCAACATAGTCTTGGATTTCTCCTGTAGCCTGATTTTCAAGACACACTGTCACTATTCCTACATTAGACATAAATGACAACTCAAGGTTGTTCAAATAAGAATAATAACAGCACTCAACTTGAATCTTCGCAGGAACGTGATTACCTTTTGTATTCGGCTTCTTTATTTCTATGACCTCAATCGGTATGATGTCTTCCTTTTGCGAATACAACAACACATTGCTGACTGTCAGCAGTGCCAATAATAGTATAACCTTTCTCATAAAAAATGTATTATTTCCGGCTGCAAAGTTCGGGAGAAAGGTTGATAATGCAATGAAAAAAAGTTTTACTCAGCCCAAGTATAACATATTCATTCTTAATAATTTAATATGCAGTAAAAAATCATTTTCTTACTTTCACCAATTAAATTACTAATTATCAATATTTTAACCGACAACCCATAATTTACAATGAATACAAAAGTGCTGATTATCAAACAATTACTCCTTTCAAGATATTAATTCAGAGAAAAGAGCCTGATGTTCGCTATTCAATCTTAAGATTTTATCTTTAATATTATGCCGCTTTGTGTAAACCGTGCTAACATTATAGCCCATCATTCTGGCTATCGTCTTAGTGTCGAAACCGAGGATTAAGAAGGTAATAAAACGAAAATCTCTCTCGGTGGTATTAGGCATTTCGGCGCGTAATTTTGTCATTATGCCATCAAGATTATCATCAAGCATAGACTCAAGATCCTTTTGGTTCGGCTCATCCAATATCGCAAGAATCTTTTTAACCTCCGCATAAATCTGATCATCACTTTCTTTTGAGGATTTGCTGGACTCAAAATACCGACGGCACAGGTTATTCAATTGGGAATACTGCTGTTTGTTCACCTGAACAAATTTCGCCCTCAGCCCCATCAACACCTGTTCCTTTTCGGCCGCGCTGGAAAGTTTTTCCGACAATGTTTGTATATTCTTCTCAGCCAATTCATTCGCGGATTTCAGGGAATCTATGGAGCGCAAATGTTCAGCCTCACAAAGGAGTGACTCATTAAGCCTTTGGTTAACTTCATCATTGAGAGTGATCATTTCTTCCAGTCGATGTTGTAACTCTTTCCTGTGTTTCGAATGAATGGACAAGGCAAATATCATAGTAAACAAACCAATAAGGGCGATTATCCATTTCATTTGACGCTGGATTTTTCTATCCCTATCCAACAATAAAGACTTGTCCTCATAATAATCTGACTGTGCCAACGCCACTGATTGGCCAACCGTTTCCAAGACCTCAGAATTTCGATCGCTCAGAGACTGTTCAAGATATGTCAAAGCTGTTTTGTAGTCTGCGCGATGCTTTGATATCCTATACTTCCAGATTTTTAATATGGTCGAACTGCTGTCCACATTCTCCAACTGTCGGATCACATCGTTCGCAGTTCTATGATCTCCTATGATTTCAGAAGCATAGGCATAGACACAATAATCACCTATAGAAGGCATTACGCCAAATTTTCCTGTAGCCCTTTTAAAAAGATCAATAGATTTATGAGCATCAGAGTTTGGTTTGAAGATATTATTCCAAGCAAGGGTCAATAATTGCTCCGCATAAATGGATGTATCACGGATTGGTTGCGAGAAGAAAACAGAATAAAGGCTGTCGGCCTTCGCCCAGTCTTGAATGTTCGAATAAAGGCACGCCAAAGATCCGGTAGTATTCCACAGCCTAAAAGAGTCCTTAGCCTGAGCAAAATAATCATAAGCCTCTTTGCTATATGAGATACTCTCCGAATTATTATTGTTCCACAAATAGACATCAGAAATCGAGGAACTGATGATCCCTCTGAACACAAGATTGTCCGAACGGGATGAATATTCCTTCGCACGGATATAACTCGCTATTGCGGATTCCGGATCTCCTGTGTCATACTGCGCTGTCCCAAGATAAAAATACATCTTCATCTTATCATCATTGGAACCGTGGTTTTCATAGTAGCTCGCTGCCGGTTTGATGACACGCAAATCCTGGATTGTGAGGTGATTCCTGTCCAACGCCATAGTGTACAACAGCGAGTATCTCGCACGCTGCGACTTAGTCTTAAGAGCCAACGTGTCAATCGATTCCAACGCAGTTAAAGCGCTGTCTGGCCTTGTCCACATAACATCCTCGGCGGAATCCATAATCCGCTCGGCCTCCCTGTTCCCGCAGGATGTCACCAATGCGGACATCAATAAAAACAAGGCTATATACAATTGTTTCATCTCGTTCATAGATTTGGTCCTGCAAACTTACATTTTTGCCGGATTTTTCGCAAAAGAAATGATCGGCCAATTCAAGGGTTGAGTCTCAATGCTTATGTATGGACATCGCAATCAGGAGTAAGCGGGGCTCCATTGGCCATTGTAAACAAAGAAAGTATCGGTAATTTTTGCAAAATTACCGAGTAAATTTTAGGATGTCATATACCTGTTGACTATCTTCCTCCGTATCACACCAACTTCCAGGTGCGCAAGCATATTCGCACCTAAAAGAGCAATTCTCTGGTTATCAAGCCGCTAAAGTTCCAGGTGCGAGTGTTTTTTCACACCTGGAGGTCTGGGGCACCAACAGAAGGCTCTCGTGCGCAGATAGGCCTAGATTGCTCACGAGAGTCCCCTAATCAACGCTCTCGTGAGCAAAATGCCGCTTTCCGCTCACGAGAACACTCATCTTCGACACCTCGTGAGCAATATGCCGCTTTCCGCTCACGAAAACACTCATCTTCGACACCTCGTGAGCAATATGCCGCTTTCCGCTCACGAGGCACACACAGTCCTTCTCCACGGGCATCAGGATGAAAGCCATCTGGCTGTTTGCGGCAAGAAGTCAATACTTCTATGGCAGAAGGTACGCGCGAAGACGCACGAAAGTTGAGGAGACTACGTGATGTAGTCCATCAAGGCGGCGACTTATTCGGAGAATGCGGAGATTCCAGCTTCTGTGACACGGCATGTCGTGCATGGCTTCTTGCCTTTGAATCCCTTTTCCACCGCTATGTAGCCCGCCTCGCTCAGTTTGTCAAGCTGGACACTAAGGTTGCCGGCCGTCGCTCCCGTCTGTTTACGGATGTAGACGAAATCCGCTTCGTCCTCCACCTGACTGTCTGAAAAGTCCTTGCAAGACTGAAATTGTTCGTATCCCATACACGACCTAAAACGAATTCTTGATTCTCGCGAAGGAATGTTTAACTTTTAAGACAGCCTCCCCCCACCCCCACGAGAATCGACATCACGGCAAGCCTCAGCTCCGAGTGCAGAAGCGGGTTGAGTTTTTTGAACATCGACTATTACCTTAAGCATTTCACACACACTCCCGTAAGCGCCAGGATCACTCCAGCTAAGACAAAAAGCAACATTTGGCTGCAATCTCCGGAAAGTTTCACTGCCGCTATGACACCAAGGACACCGGTGAGAAATCCGGCGATGACAATCGGCAGGTTTTTGAGGATCATCCCCGAGATGCTCTCCGCAAAGCCGAAAAGGAGGATAATGACCAAGGTCAGGTTCATCGGGGCAAACAGCAACGCACAGAGACTGACTGTCACGGCAAACGCTCCGAACGCTCCCCATGTCCAGCCAAGGAGATTGCTGATCAGATTGGACGGGACACATTCTGCGTCCTTGTCCAGTACCACAGCGAGCGGATACCCTATAGCTGGCATGGCGAACCACAGTAAATTCCAGGCCGGATTGCCGCTTGACCTCCAAAGGAAGTACACAGCAAGGGCGATCAGCGTGAGAATAGCGCCCCAAAGAATGAAATGACTTCCCGATCTTTTCGTAATGACCAGACGGCTGTCGCGTAAGGTCTCATTAATGAGTTTGAGGCTTTGTTCCGCACTCATTTGTGAACTCTGTTCCATAATTTTGATTTTCTTATTGATTTATAATTCGTTGGAGCCATCAGACGCTGCGCATACGCCATAAGCTCTTTGCAAATATAAATAAGTTTATAACATAAACCAAATAAATTTAGTAAAATGTAAAAAATAACCTGCATCACTTTAAATTTGCAATACATTGATGTTCAAGGGTGATTCTATGTATTCAATTTTACCGATTGATGCAACTTATTTTTTCAACATTACTTAACAAACTCACTGTTTGTAATTTTCTGCATCAATAAGAAAAATAGAAGCAGTTTTGATTTGTTTATCTGGAAATTAAGAACAAGCTCTTTCCCAAGGACGAGACGATCCCGGAAAAGTACAGCCACAGAGAAGTCTTGTTGGACGTTCATCCACGGAATGGCCGGTTCGGTGGATGAACGGCTTTGTCAGGGAACTCATCCACGGAATGGCCGGTTCGATGGACGGAATGGGGCTGGTAGGCTACCTTAGCGAGAATCTACCAAACGGTCCATGACACGCCACTGGTACAGGAAAGGCTCTTCTGGTGTACCAACCAAGGTTAGGATGCCAAGTTCGGCACCGGAGAGGAAACCGTGGCCAAACAATGGACAAAGTCAGGTCTCCCGTATGCTTGATCCAAACATATCCATTGAAGCCTTCTTGTTGCCGGACTACATTTTACAAAACGCTTTCAGCAACATAACATACCTATGCCCACAGAGGCCAGACATGGCTGAAAAACTCAAAGCCAAGCGTCCACCATTTTCACGGCAATGTGTCTCGCCGACGCTTCTATCCAACATTGGGATGAAGGCATTTCGTAAATCGTTTTTTAAAAGACATAAAGCGATACCAAAACATTCGTAGGCAATTATTCCGTAAATGGTTAATTGTTAATATTTTGTCCAAAGCGACATGCAATCGCAATTATCTGGAGGGTACCTCAACACGTCAAAAGTCCGTCAACTCCTATATTGCTTCCTAAATGTATCTGATCGCACCTCCGCTGCCAAAAGGGTAATCGCTTACATCTTTGTTGAGATAAGAAGAATCCATAGTCAAAACTCCACGAAAACACCATCTTTCTTTACCGAAAGACACATTGCTTTCATCGTCACAAAAAGCCCATTCATGCCCTTCAACTTTGAGTACGGAACGTACAATTCCATGATATACTCCTTCTATGTAATTTATTTGACTGGCACGTGATTTTTGCAATCGCCCAATACCTATGCGTTTTTTCATAGACACTGATTCTCCGATATACTCCGTTAGCCTTTGCATCATCAAAACTTTTAGAAGCTGTTTTGAATTGTTTGTTTGAAGGTTTGAGAGTGAAAAACTTCAGTTTCGACCGCTTCTTCCAAGGAAGATAGCGGTGCTATCTGACTGAAGAAGCGGGAAGAAAATGAAGATTTTTCACCTCAAAGAACATTTCAAACAATTCAAAACAGCTTCTTATTTAAACTTACTAACAACAATCGGTCATTTGGATTCATCTTGATCTTACCACAGTCATAAATAGTACGGATTTCATCAACATGCTTAGAAGCTGCTTTGAATTGTTTGTTTGAAGGTTGAGTCCACTTGAAAAAGGGCTCACCAGCAAATATCCGTGTCTGACATGATAAAAAGTCGTTTTTTGAAAAACATGTGCCTCGCAGATACTTCTGTAATGGGTAAAAGTGGCAAATAGCACTATTTCAAGTGGACTCAAGGTTTGAGAGTGAAAAACATCAGGTTTCAGCGGTTCTGTTGGGCTCACAGGGGCTACAAACAGCTGGTTTTTAGCGGTCTGAACCACGGCCTTGCGGCATGAGGATAAATTTTGAAAAAAGTCTCAGCGGGAAGGTGAAAGCCTCGCGTCATCCTCGGCTTATGGTCAGGACAGGGGACACCTGAGTAGTTACGTCAGATTTATGAGGATAGATTTCTTTTGGAAGAAGGCGTGTACTGGAGGTAGACGACAGATGAGAAAAGAAATATAGACCATAAAGATATACAAATTGTTCAAGTTATTTTTTAAGAATTACTATACAGATTTCTGTTTCCGAGGAATAATTCGTAACTTCACAAAGCGAATTATGCAACCGAGAAGCCCTCGGATCACTAAGGCAAATTTTAACACTTAAAATACAATGAAAACAATCAGATTTTGGGTGACATTGGCGGCGATGCTCATTGCAAACGGAAGTTTCGCACATGGAATATCAGGAACCGGCGCTTTGGCAGACTCCGCGACCGGTAGAAAAGAATGCCACGCCATCGAAAAAGGCAAGAGCTTGACTGATGGACAAGTTGTTGACACCACGCATCCATGGTACGGAGCGAGGGTCGGAATCATTGGGGATTCGATCTCGGATCCGAAGGTGGCGAACGGACCGGAAAAATACTACTGGTACATGGCGCAGGAAATCGGAATCATCCCTTGCGTGGTGGCGAGGAACGGACAGCAGTGGAACGAAGTGCTTCCGCAGGCGAACCGGTTGAAGAGCGAGTATGGAGACGACATCGACGCCATCCTTATCCTGATGGGGACCAACGACTTCAACGCCGGAGTACCGATCGGGGAATGGTTCACGGAGGAATATGTCGAGGTGGAGGCCGCCAATGGTGAGCCTAAATCTCTGCAGGTAAGAAGGCATAGGATGCCAAACCTCGACCAAAGCACGTTCAAAGGACGTATCAATGTTGCCTTGGACTCACTTAAGAATATGTACCCGCACAAGCAGATAATCCTGATGACTCCACTTCACAGGGGCTACGCCAAATTCGGCGAGACCAACATCCAGCCGGACGAGAACTACACCAACAGGTGCGGGGAATATATTGACGCTTACATCAATGCCGTGAAGGAGGCGGGTAATGTCTGGGCCGTGCCTGTGATCGACCTTAGCGCCGTCTCTGGAATATTCCCGCTCAACCGTTCGCAGAAGGAATATTTCCCAAGGGACAAAGACAGGCTCCACCCTACCGACGAAGGTCATGCCCGTATGGCCCAAGCTATCATGGCCGCCCTCAGAGGATTGGCGCCACGTTTTGAATAAGCATTTTTGATGTAAATCCAGAGAGCCTCTGTTCTGAATTTTTGTAACGTGAAAAATTCAGGTTAGAGGCTCTCTGGATTTTCTACATACTGAAAAAAATGCGTAATACCCATGTTGACATCGACTCTCGGTCACTTCGACAGGCTCAGTGACCAAGGTTCGATTTTAAATCCTACAACGTAAGACCATCGAGAAGGGCGACGTACGTCTCGATACCGTCCGCAATCTCGTCAAGACGGATATATTCATCGGCGGAATGGGAGCGGGCGGAGTCGCCCGGACCGATCTTGAGGGTCGGGAAATGGCAGAGGGCCTGATTGCTGGTGGTCGGGGAACCGAAAGGTTCCAGACCGAGGGACAGGCCTCGGACAACGGCCGGGTGATCCATAGGAAGATGCGAGCTGCCGATTCTTGTCGAGCGTTCCTTGACCTCGCACGATACGGAGGACTTGATCAGCTCCAGAAGTTCCGGATTGGTGTACATTCCGTTCGGGCGCACATCCACCACGAACGTGCATCTGTCCGGCACGACATTGTGCTGGGTTCCGGCATTGATCTGCGTGACGGACATCTTGACGGCTCCGAGGAAATCCGACACCCGGTCAAAACTGTGATTTTTGAACCACTGAATATCCTCGATGGCCTTGTAGATGGCGTTGACACCTTCATTTCTGGCAGCGTGGCCGCTCTTCCCGTAGGCCGTGCAGTCCAGCACCATCAATCCCCTCTCGGCGACGGCCATCCTCATCCCGGTCGGCTCGCCCATCACCCCGAAATCAATCCGGCCCAGCTCCGGCAGGATCAAGTCGAGGCCACCCTTCCCGCTCACCTCTTCCTCGGCGGTTGCCGAAAAGATCAGCCTGTACGGCTGCTCCTTCTGTATGAGTCTTGAATATGTCTCCAGAAGCGCGACCAGGGAGCCGCCGTCATCATTGCTGCCGAGACCGTACAGACAACCGTCCTCAATCTCGGGCGTGAACGGGTCACGGGTGTAGCCAGAGGCCGGTTTCACAGTGTCGATGTGGGCGTTAAGCAATATGGTCGGCCTCCCGTCCGCCGGGCCGGATTCAATCCACAGGTTGTTGCCCAGCCTCCTGACCTCAAAGCCTTCTGTCAACATCCAACGCTCCAGGAAGTCGGCCACAGCCCCTTCATCCCTGCTGAAGGAAGGAATCCGGATCATATTCTTCAAAAGATCTATCGTGTCCATAGCATACAAATGTACGCAAAAACGATGGTTTTTATGTACATTTGTGGATATGGATTTAGGGACACTTAACAGACAGCAGAGAGAGGCGGTGACCTCGACGGAGGGCCGGGTGCGGGTCGTTGCCGGAGCAGGCTCGGGAAAGACCAAGGCTTTAACCTATCGGTATGCGTACATAGTAAACGAACTGGGCGTGGAACCGGCTAACATTCTGTGCCTTACCTTCACGAACAAGGCGGCGCAGGAGATGAGGAGCAGGATCACTCAGCTTGTTCCGCCGGGGTACACGAACGACTTTGTCTGCACGATCCACGGGTTCTGCGTGAGGTTTCTGCGCGAGGAGATCCATCGGCTCGGCTACCCGAAGAACTTCCAGATTCTGGACGAGGAGGATATGAAGTCCCTGGCCAGGCAGGTGCTGACGGAAAACAACACGGAACGAAGCGTGAAGACAGTGCGGCAACTTCTTGAGGCTCTTGCCGGTACCAAGGCTGCTGAGCCTTATGTTCAGCAATACATTGTCCCGACCTCGCCGGTCTCCGGAAGGACTGACCTTCCGCTCAGTGTCCAGCTTCTGTTCAAGCAAAAGGACAAGATGGCGCTCGACTACGATGACCTCATCCAGTTCACCAGACATATTCTTCAGACATATTCAGAGGTAAGGGAGAAGTGGCAGGAGAGGATGAACTATGTGATGTTGGACGAGGCGCAGGACTGCAATGGTGGTGACTGGGAGATTGTTGAGACGTTGTCCGAGAAGTGCGGTAACCTGTTCATAGTCGGGGATCCGGACCAGTCCATTTATGAGTGGAGAGGGGCGAAACCGGAGAGGTTTCTGGCGTTCAAGGCCGACAAGGACATCATTCTGGACGAGAACTACCGTTCGACTCCAGGGATTCTGAACGTAGCCAACTCAATCATAGTCAACAACAAGAACCGGATAGACAAGCGGATGTTCACCCGCCGGGGCGAGGGCGAGAAGATCGTGCACTTCCACGCGACGGACGAGCGGCAGGAGGCGCAGTGGATCTGTCTGGAAATTCTCCGGAGGCTTGACAATGGCGAGGCGGCATATTCAGATTTCGCGGTGCTGTTCCGCGCGGCGCATCTTTCGAGGTTCATCGAGCAGGCGTTCATCCGAGCGAACATTCCTTACGTGATGTGGGGAGGCGTGCGGTTCTTCGAGCGGATGGAAGTCAAGGACTGCATCAGCTATCTTCGGCTGGTCGCTTCGGACGACGACATCGCTTTCGAGCGGGTAATCAACACTCCGTCCAGAAAAGTCGGCAAGGTAACCCTTGAACTGATAACGGCTTACGCATCACAGGAGGGGACGACACTTTACCAAGCGCTCAAAAATCATCTGGATGACCCGAAGCTGAATCGTGACGCAGTCCGTGAGTTCGTGGCGTTGATTGAGGAATGCCGCTCAAGGGCATATTCAATGGGAGTCTGCGCGATGCTTGAATATATCCTCGAAAAGACCGGCTTGAAGCAGGAATATCGTGACGACAATGACGAGCAGCGCCTGGAGAACATCACCGAGTTGGTGGATTCCATAAGGCTTTACGAAAGCGAACACACTGAATGGGAGCAGCTTCCGCTCTACGATTACCTTCAGGACATCGCCCTGTACACGAACGCCGACTACCGGAAGGAGACCAACAAAGTCAAGCTGATGACCATCCATCAGAGCAAGGGATTGGAGTTCCCTTACGTGTTCATCATCGGGCTGAGCGACGGAATATTCCCGAACGCCAGAAGCATCCGGGAACGTAAGAGGACGGCCCTTGAGGAGGAAAGGCGCTTGATGTACGTTGCTGCCACGCGGGCGGAGAAGTGCCTGTTCCTGACCGAGTCCGAAGGCTATGACGTTCAGGCTCAGCAGCAAAAGTTGCCGTCAAGGTTCATCGCCGAGATAAAGCGTGACCTCTTTGTCACGGAAGGAGAGATGGATGAGGCCCTTTGGCGCAGGCTGCAGGAGCAGATCGCCAATGAGAACCTTGACGAGACGACCGAGACTCCCGATGATGCGGGCAGGGCCGACAGCATCACCGTCGGCGACAACGTGTTCCACAAGATCTTCGGCCAAGGCGAGGTCCTTGAGATCAGCGACACCGGCTCCTGCAAGGTACGCTTCGCCGACGGCAAGGTCCGGTTCCTCCGCAGCACGTTTCTAAGCCGTCTCGCATAGGATTCACTCTACCTTAACTTGAATATCACCGGGAAGGTGTAGGTGACTTTCACGGCTCTGTCACGCTGGCGGCCCGGAGTCCATTTCGGGGACATCGAGACCACACGGACGGCTTCATTGTCAAGTGAGGAATCGACTCCTCTGAGGACCTTGACATTGCTGACGGATCCGTCCGGGTTGACCGTGAACTGGAGGGTCACACGGCCTTCGACACCGTTAGCCTGGGCTATGGACGGGTACTTGAGGTTCGAGTTGACCCATTTGGAGAACTCGTTGGCATCCCCACCGTTGAACAACGGCTTTTCCTCAACAGCGAAGAACGGCACAGGAGCCTCGTCAACCTCCTCATCCTGGACACTTTGTGGGATATAATCCATTATAGGAATCTCCATCTGACTGTCATCCAAGGATTTGAACTCCAGATCCTCATCAATCTTTATGTCATCCGGAAGAATTTCGATCAGATCGTTGAGAATCACGGCCGGAGCCGGAGGTGTCGGCGGAGTCTCCATCGTCACCGGGATCTCGATGTCATCGTTGATGAACGCCGCATCGTTACCGGCAAGCGTGGCGACCTTGGTCTCAGGTGTCCCCCACTCGAACGCCATCAGAACTATTCCCATCGCAGCCACCAGCCCGACTTCCGTCAGAAGGGTTCTCTTGTTCTCAAGATTGGCCTTGTAAGTTTTCTTTGTCTCCATAATCGTTGATTTTAATGGTTAAACTTTCTGGTACAAAGTTACGGCTTCCCGGTCACGCCCACCAAATTTCCGGCCTCTGAAAATCTCTCATAGGTCCAATCTAAAAGATTGCAAATCAATAGATTGTGCAAAGTGATATCACCCAGATTCTCGCATATACAATCCACATCTCTTAAATCATTATTAATAAATATATTAGCCCTTCTCCTTTGGTAGATTCACGCCAATGGAGATAAGTGACGAGTAACAGACTGAAAATCATTTCAAAAGGCTTTCACCTATAGCGTAACAGCACTGAAGGCGAAAGCCTATCATATTCGTTAACAAGCAGTTAACAGACACACAGACCTCGCTCAGTCGTCGGTCTCGGGGTCGGCCATGATGGTGGTGCCGGCATCCAGGGCGGAGGCGGAGGTGATGACGACTCTGGAGACACCGGAGTTGATGGCTTCGAAGGCGTTCTGGAGTTTCGGGATCATTCCCTCGGAGATGGTGCCGTCGGCGACCATCAGGGCGAAATCGGAACTGGTTATTGTAGGGATCACGCTCGACGGGTCGTTCAGGTCCTTCATCACACCAGGGGTGGACGAGCAATATGTCAGGGTCACGTCATAGACTGAGGCGAGAGCCTGGGCGACGGACGAGGCGATGGTGTCGGCGTTGGTGTTCAGCATCGAGCCTTCCTTGTCATGGGTCAGCGGAGCCAGAACAGGCACGGCGCCGGACTCAAGGAGGTTCTCCAAAGCCTTGGCGTTGACGTACTTGATGTCACCTACGTAACCGAAGTTGATTGGCTGTACGGGGCGCTTCACACTCATAATCAGATTGAGGTCAGCGCCGGTAAGGCCAATGGCGTTGACACCAAGGGCTTGCAGACGCGCAACCAGATTCTTGTTGACAAGTCCGCCGTAAACCATCGTCACCACCTTCAACATCTCGGCGCTGGTGATTCTTCGGCCATCGATCATCTGAGTCTCCACGCCCAGCCTGGCCGCCATCTCAGTGGCGATCTTGCCGCCTCCGTGTACGAGAATCTTTCTGCCCTTGAGGCTTGACAGTGACATCAGGAGGGACTGGAGAGACTCCTCGTTCTCCACAATGGCTCCTCCCACCTTAATTATATTCAATGAATCCTTTATCATATTCGTTTTTCTCAAAATTATTTCCGTACACCAAAGAGGCTTTTCCTGTACCAAACGATGACAAAAGGCCATTTGGTACATGAGAGGCCCCTTTCCTGTACCGTTTCCGCAACAAAGTCTTATTGCAGATCCTCCAGCATCCTCTTCATCACCACCTGGGCGGAGACGACACGGTTGGCGGCCTCCGGAATCACGATGCTGCGAGGGGAATCAATCACCTCGTCTGTCACGATCATATTCCTTCTCACCGGGAGGCAGTGCATGAAGTAGGCGTTGTTGGTGACGGCCATCTGGCGCGCTCCGACTGTCCATGCACGATCCTGACTCAGGATCTGTCCATAGTGCGAGACGGAAGACCAGTTCTTCGCGTAGATGAAGTCCGCTCCCTCAAAGGCCTTCATCTGGTCGTACTCCACACGGGCATCGCCGACGAACTGAGGATCAAGCTCGTAGCCTTCCGGATGGGTGATGACGAAATCCACATCGGCGGCATTCATCCACTCGGCGAACGAGTTAGGCACAGCCTGAGGCAGCGCACGCGGATGCGGAGCCCAGGTCAGGACCACCTTCGGACGCGCCACACTTTTATATTCATTGATCGTGATGAGGTCGGCGAAGGCCTGGCACGGATGGACCGTGGCAGATTCGAGGCTGATGACAGGTTTGCCGGAATATTCTATGAACTGCCTGAGAATGGTCTCGTTGTAGTCGAAGGACTTGTCCTTCAGACCGGCGAACGAGCGCACTCCGATGATGTCACAGTAGCTGCCGATGACAGGGATCGCCTCACGCAGATGCTCCGGCTTGTCGCCGTCCATCACCACGCCCATCTCGGTCTCAAGTTTCCAGCTGTCGCCGTTGACATTGAGGACTATCGTGTTCATTCCCAGATTCATGGCCGCCTTCTTGCTGCTCAGGCGGGTGCGCAGGCTGCTGTTGAAGAAAATCAGAATGATCGTCTTGTTCCTGCCCAGATTCTGCCATGCGAACGGGGTCGCCTTGACCTGCTTCGCCTCCTCAAGCGCCTTGCCGAGGTCGCCTATGTCACTTACGTGAAAAAAACTTCTCATAATACTTCCTTCAATGCGTCAATGAATATGTCAACGTCCGCCTTGGTGAGTGTGAGCGGGGCAAGAAGGCGGATCATGTTCTTGCCGGAAACGCCTGTGAATACGTGTTTTTCGTAGAGGAGGCGGCCTCTGATCTCGGCGATCGGTTCATTGAATTCTATGCCGACCATGAGTCCGCGGCCACGCACCTCCCTAATTCTCGGAGAGGCCGGAATGGAATTCTTCAGATACTCTCCTACCTCAAATGCGTTCGCAACGAGATTCTCTTCCTTGAATATGTCAGCGACGGCGTTTGCCGCGGCCATCGCGAGGTAATTGCCTCCGAATGTGGTGCCTAGCATTCCCTTTGTGGCCTCGAACTCAGGAGAGATGAGGACTCCGCCGATCGGGAAACCGTTCGCCATTCCCTTGGCCATCGTGACGATGTCCGGCTTGATTCCGGCCCATTGGTGGGCGAAGAACCTGCCGCTGCGGCCGTAGCCGCTCTGGATCTCGTCCAGAATCAGCACCACGCCGGCTTCCTTGGTGGCCTGACGAAGGTCTCTCATGAACCGGTCATCAGGGATGACGATTCCGCCGACCCCCTGGATGCCTTCGATGATCACGCCCGCGACATCGCCCTTGGCAAGTTCTGTTCTCACCGCCTCAATGTCATTCAGCGGCAGGAAAGTGACATTGTGATGCGAGTTGAACGGCGCTGAATACTTAGGATTGTCAGTGACGGCCACCGCTCCGGAGGTTCTTCCGTGGAAGGCTCCCTTGAACGCGATCATCCTGTCCTTTCCGGTGTGGAAAGAGGCCAGTTTGAGGGCGTTCTCATTGGCCTCCGCTCCAGAGTTGATCAGGAACAGAGAGTAATCCGGTAGTCCGGATAGTTCACCGATCTTTCCGGCTAGCTCGACCTGAAGCGGATTCTTCACGCTGTTGGAGTAGAAGCCGATCTTGTTCAGCTGGTCGGTTATGGCAGCCACGTATTTCGGGTGACAGTGGCCGACCGAGATGACGGCGTGGCCTCCGTAGAGGTCGAGATATTCCTGACCCTTGTCATCCCAGATTCTGGTGCCTTTGGCTTTGACGGGAGTCACATCAAAGAGGCTATATACATCGAATAAGTTCATAATATGATTCGAATATTAAAAACGGGTGCCTTTCAGGTGAAGACCGGTGCCCTCCGGGAGGCCGAAAATGAGGTTCATATTCTCGACCGCCTGACCGGAAGCGCCTTTCACGAGATTGTCGATTATGCTGATCACGTGGAGCTTACGGCCGTGTTTACGTACATTGAGCACACATTTATTCGTGTTCACGACCATCTTCAGATCCGGATTCGTGTCGATCACGTGCACGAAAGGCTCGTCCTTGTAGTAGTCTTTGTAAAGCGCAACTGCTTCTTCCTCGGAGAGGTCGCAATCAAAATAAACCGATGCCAGGATTCCTCTTGTGAAGTCTCCTCTGACCGGAACGAAGTTCAACTCGCCCTCGTAACTTGGAGCGAGAGTGTGGAGGGTCTCCCCTATCTCGCCAAGATGCTGATGGGTAAACGCCTTATAGACAGAGAGGTTATTGGCCCGCCAACTGAAATGCGTGGTCTCGGACGGAGCCTGTCCCGCACCGGTCGATCCGGTGATTCCCGTCACGTGAATCTCAGGCAGTTTGTCAGCCTTCGCCATAGGCAGAAGCGCCAACTGGATAGAGGTCGCGAAGCAGCCAGGATTGGCGATATGCTTAGCCTTCACGATCTTGTCTCTGAATGCCTCTGGAAGTCCATAGACAAAATCCTCCGCATCGGCGGCCAGACGGAAATCGTTGCTGAGATCGATGATAGCACCCTTATAACTCTCTGGCAAAGAATGGACAAAGCCTTTTGATTTTCCGTGACCGGAGCAAAGGAATATTACATCGGCCTCTTCCACAGGGGCTTCCGCACTGAACTTCAGATCTGTCTCTCCCAACAAATCCTGATGCGCTGACCACACAGGCTCACCGGCGTGGCTGCCGCTCTGCGCGAAGACAACCTTCACGGCCGGATGATTGGCCAGAATCCGCAGAAGCTCGCCGGCCGTGTAGCCGGCGGCCCCTACGATCCCTACCTTTATATACTCATTTATAATCATTTATTTCATAAATAATTATCATCTACAATTCCTTTTCAAGCTGTTCTCCTTCGTCCTTGTGGGCGGTGTAGTAAACACGCAGAGGGGTGGAAGTCACCTTAATGAAGCCCTTGGCGTCCTCACTGGTCCAGCCTTTCTGCATCTCGCCATATTCACCGAACTTGGTCTTGACAAGATCGCACGGCGAATCCACGCCGACCGTCGAGAACGACCATGGACGAAGCTCCATTGTAACCTTGCCGGTCACGTTCCTCTGGCTGCTCTCCAGCATCGCCTCGATGTCCCTCATCACAGGCTCAAGGTACTGGCTCTCGTGCAGGAACATACCGTACCAGTTGGCAACCTGATCCTTCCAGTACTGCTGCCACTTGCTGAGGGTGAATTTCTCCAGGAACTTGTGAGCGGCGATGATCAGCATCGGAGCGGCGGCCTCGAAGCCGACACGTCCCTTGATGCCGATGATGGTGTCCCCGACGTGCATATCCCGGCCGATGCCGTAAGGAGCGGCGATAGACTCAATCTCCTGAATGGCAGTCACTTTGTCAGCGAACTTCTTGCCGTTGACAGCGGCGATCTCCCCTTTCTCGAACTCGATCTCGATGGTCTCGGAGCCATCCTTTGTGATCTGTTTCAGATACGCCTCCTCCGGAAGTCCCTGTGTGGAGTCCAGAATCTCGCCTCCACAGATGGAAGTGCCCCAAAGGCCGACATTGTAGGAATATTTAAGTTTCTTGAAATCAGCCTTGAAGCCGTGCTCATTAAGGTAATCAACCTCAAACTGGCGGGTCAGAGCCATATCCCTTGTCAAGGTGATGATCTCTATTCCCGGAGCCATCACAAGGAAAGTCATGTCAAAACGGACTTGATCGTTGCCGGCGCCAGTCGAACCGTGGGCGATGGCGTCAGCGCCAATCGCTTTCGCGTAGCGGGCGATGGCCATAGCCTGGAATATCCTCTCGGAAGAGACCGAGATCGGATATGTACCGTTCCTCAGCACATTGCCGAAGATCATATAACGGAGACTCTTGTCGTAATATTCCTTGGTCACATCAAGGGTGACATATTCCTTCGCACCCAGTTCGTAGGCATGCTTCTCATTGTCTTTCAGCTGCTCAGCGCTGAATCCGCCGGTATTCGCACACGCGGCGTAAACCTCATAGCCCTTTTCCTTGGCCAGGTACATCACCGTGAAGGATGTGTCCAGACCGCCGCTGAAAGCGACCACTACTTTCTTCTTTTCCATATTCATTAATTTTTGTTGTCATTCTCGGCCTCGTCGATCCTGCGGATCCTTTCGAGGACTTCCTGCGGGATTTTCGCCGGAAGATGCTCCTCCGGATCGAATAGCATTCCCGTGCAGATGCAATATTTTCTGTCGGTGCGCTTCAGCACATCCACGTTGACGCATCCATCGCAGCCTCGCCAAAAGGCCTCGTCGCTGGTGAGCTCGGCGAAAGTCACCGGCTTGTAGCCCAGCTGGGTGTTCATCGTCATCACCGCCGCACCGCTTGTGAGACTGAATATCTTGGCGTGCGGCCAGCGTGTGCGGGCCAGCGAGAATGTCAGATCCTTTATCCTCTTGGCAAGTCCAAAACCACGGAAATCCGGATGCACGATCAGTCCGGATGTAGTCACGTACTGCTTGTGCTCCCATGTCTCAATATAACTGAATCCAGCGAATTTCTCGCCCTGAAGAGCGATCACGGCCTTGGCCTCCTTGATCTTCTGGGCGACATATTCCGGCTTTCTCTTCGCGATGCCGGTGCCCCTTACCTTGGCCGCCTCCTCTATTGTCTTTAGAATCTCATCGACATAAATGAGGTGCTTGTCCGAAGCGACCTCAACAGTCAATTCGTCCTGCGTCATCTTTTGTTTAGTCCGTTAAATTAATTAACCCTTTTGGTCTCGATGCCTTTGAATATCTCAGAAAGAGACGATGTCACATCTTCGTGCCGGAATCCTTCCCTCAGCACAAGCAGGATCGTGTCATCACCGGCCAACGTGCCCATAACCTCCGGAAGATGCCCGTCGTCAATGATAGAGGCGATCATCCCGGCATGGCCAGGCCTCGTCTTGATCACCGCCATCGAGCCGGAAAACTCCAGACTGTCGATGCTATCAGATGACATCGAGGATTCACGGAAGCTGTTACGCAACATTCCAGGCTGGGGAAGACTGTAACTGTAACCGCTTCCGTCATGTATCTTGGTGATTCTCAATTCTCTGATATCCCTTGACAAAGTCGCTTGAGCGACGCTGAGCCCACGCTGTTCCAGCAGCGTGGAAAGTTCCTCCTGATTAGAGACCCTGTTATCCTTGATCACCTCGCGGATTATTCTTTGCCTTTCAAGCTTACCTTTCATATCAAAAGCATATTTATTCAAACGTTCTGCAAATATATGTATATTTTTTCAACATTTTGGCATTATTAACGAATATTTTTCAGGAATGATGAGAATATCATGAGACTTGGAACGAATCGCCCCCAATATGCAACCATATTCATTCCAAGGCGTTGAATATTCAAGGAGGCTCCAAGCCTGACCGACTTGAAGCCTCCTTGAATATCACTCCCAAAGGTCAACCGGACAAGGACCATGGAAGGCTATGCTCAAAAGCCCTTTGCTATGTTGTCAGCGATGGATTGTATCAGACGTTCACGAGCCTCTATGCTTGCCCAGGCGATGTGAGGAGTCATGCTGAGACGTTCCGGATGTCTGGTATGGAGAAGAGGATGGTTCTCCGGTATCGGTTCGGTCGAATAGACATCCAGGCCCGCTCCCCCAATGACACCCTCGTCAATGACTTTAGCCAAGGCTTCCTCCACGACTATCCCACCTCGTCCCATATTCACGATGATGGCTTTCGGTTTCATCATCCTGAGTTCTTTCTCACCGACAAGGCCGGCTGTGCGCTCATTGTACGGAGCGTGCACGGAAATGACATCGGACTTGCGCATAAGGTGCTCAAGAGAGACCGACGGATACTCTTCGGAATGGTTTGTTCCGGAAGTGGAGTAATAGATGACTTTCATCCCAAACGCGGATCCGATTCTGGCAACTTTTGAGCCTATCGCGCCCAGACCAATGACACCCAACACCTTGTCAGTCATTTCAATGAATGGCCTTGAATAATCAGTGAACAACCCGCTGCGTGAATATGCCCCGGACTTCACGACATTGTCAAAATAGGCCCCGTTGCCCAGAAGGTTAAGAATATGCATGAATGTTTCCTGAACAACGGAATCCGTGGAATAGCCGGCGACATTCCTGACAATCACTCCATGTCTGGCACAGGCATCCACATCAATATTGTTTATGCCGGTGCCGGCCTCACAGACAAGCCGAAGTTTCGGCGCCGCCTCCAGCAGCAGGTCATTCACCTTTATCTTGTTCACAATCAAAACTTCGCAATCACTTACCCTGCCGATGGACTCCTCCGGAGTCGAATTCGGCCAGGCTGTCAATTCCCCTACTCTTTCAATCGGAGCCAACGATGACGTCCCCATCGTCCCGGCATCCAAAAACACTATCTTCATCTCTTCCGAAATTTTCCACTAATATAAGCATTTTTGCGAATCTATGACATGCCCGTCCAAAGCCCTTTTGCCGGACCAATCTGTATAACCGGGAACATTGTCCGCCAGAACCGAGGTGGTTCCGTGAATCCTTTTCCCGTGTTCCTCCGGGGATGTCACAAAGTGACCGATGATTGAATATTATGATTGAGGGTGGCCAAAAAGATACTTTTTAGCCACCCTCGTTCCTGTGCGCGGGATGAGAGTCGAACTCACACGTCGCAATTGACACTAGCTCCTGAAACTAGCGCGTCTACCATTTCGCCACCCGCGCTTGAAATGGATTGCAAAGATACTGATTATTTACGAAATTGCAAACAAATTCAGGCACGGATACATAATTTAAAAACTGTAGCCCAAAGAGAACGCCAAAATATTCAAAGATGAAGCTCTCTGGTAGGCGAAATCCACCCTCACTCCGTGGAATTTGCAACCAAGGCCGGCTGACACTCCGGACGCGATCACATCAGAACCGGACGCTCGATAGCCGACACGCGCGAACACCATGCCGTTGAATCCGTACTGAACTCCTCCGGAAACAGCGAACTTTCCGGCAAAAAAACAATCAGCGTCCATTCCGGCCTCAAGGGAATGTTTTTCCTCGAAAGTCTGGCCATAGCCAGCCGCCAGCCGCACTGACGAAGGTATATGATAAGACGATCCGGAGGCATCCTTGACAGAAGTGCCCACATTGGCAAGTCCGGCGCTGAAGCGAAGCATCCTCCAACGGTACAAAGCATACACATCTGACGCGAACACACCTTGGTTCGAGTCAGAGGCAAGCCTCTCGCCGGCATATTTCAGATTGATGCCAACACTCAGCGCGTCAATCACCTTCAGTCCCAAACCTGCGGAAAACATCATGGAAGATGTCTTGAACATACCGTTGCGGTTGCCAGAGTCGTCTATGACCTCATACTCACCGCATGAATTGTAATTACCGGCGACAGAAAATCCCAGACGTTCTCCTGTCTTCATGCCTACGCCGACATCCAGCCCACCGGTTGTCATGTCACCAACAGCGGGTGAATATGCCGCTGTCACCGCAAAACGACTCTCAGAATATGGAATCACCGCAGGATTCCGGAACGCTGAAAACGAAATGTCTGAAGACGGAGCAAGAGAGACTCCGGCCATGGCCACTGAAACAGGGTCATTCCTCTGACACATCCAACCGAACGCCTCATCCTGGGCTTGCAAGTGGAACGCCGGCAAAAGAGCGGCGAAGGCCACGATCAATACTCTTTTCATTCTACTTCTTGACAATAACATAATCATACTTATCCGCACCCACAGTCAGCCCAAGTTTGTACTCTCCAGGAGCAAAGGCGCTCATGTCTATCCTGGCCGGATCGAACACATTGCACGAAACCTTCTTCTCAAGAATGACAGACCCGGATGTGGAGGCTATCTTCACCATGACATCAACAACCGCGGTGCTGCCTGGACGGACATTCAAGAAATCACGGACAGGGTTCGGATAGTAGTCAACAGTATAACTTTCATCACGTGCGACAATCTTGAAATCGGTTGAGACCTTAGCGCCAAGGCGATCCTTGGCTGTCACGGTGATCACCGCCAAGCCATTTTGCTTTTTGGCGACAACAAGCTTGCCGTCGCCACTGATCGAGACATCAGCGACACCGTCAGGAGAAATCTTCGCGGAATATTCCAGAGGCTCGTCGTCAGGATCCGAGAACACACCGTCCAGATAGGCAGACATCTTTCCGTCGCCGGAAAGGACAACGTCATTGATGGGCTCTGAGACAACCGGCGGACGGTTCTCGATCACCTGATAGGCAAATTCATATTCCGCCGTGCCGCCATAAACGTCAGTCGCTGTGATCTTTGCCTTCTTAGGTGTGAAATCGGAGACTAACTCGCACAGGATCTCAAAGTTGTAGACATCAGGATCCTTGGAACCGCGGACCAGTTTCGCCCTTCCCTCAAAATCTGTAGTGACCTCGACATTGTCGCCATCAGGATCCGACACGGTGAACGGAATCGACACGCTCTCCCACTGGCGGAATTTGAAATCACCCGTATAGGATGTCTCTATGACCGGGGGATTGTTATTCTCTCTCCCGTACTTGGAAAGGCCGTATCTCATCGAGCCCATAACATCGAGGTATGGGCCCATTGCCTTGCCATTGTAGTTTATCAGGCTCGCGTTTGCACCTTCAAGAAGGACTTCCTTCAGATTCTCGTTGGTGAACCCTTCTCCTCCGAATTGAGAGAGCAGCAAAGCCAAAGCTCCCGAGACATGAGGACAGGCCATCGAGGTTCCTTGGTAACGGTCGTAAGATCCTGAAGCCACACAACTGTAGATGCTCTCTCCAGGAGCGCAGATGTCCACCCAACTACCATAGTTGGAGAATGAGGACAGCCTGCCTGTCATTCCGGAAGCGCCAACCGCGATCACCGGCGCGTACGATGCCGGAACACCGTTTGCTATGCCATCATTTCCCGCCGCGAAGACTACCAGACCTCCTTTCATTGGAGAGTCCGGCTTTTGGTTGCCATCCTTGTCACACCCGGCATAAGCGATAAAATAATCAATCGCAGCCGCCATTGAAGAGGAAATCCTGTCCCGCAAGGCATAGTCCTTCTCATAGGCGGAAAGCACACCGTTACCATCGAAGTCATAGTCATTGCCCCAGCTGTTCTGGCTGATGACCGCTCCGTTGTCCGCACCCCAAACTATAGCATTTTGGAAACTTGAGGCAGTACTGTTTCCCTGGAAAACCTGAGCGCTCATCAAAGTCACGCCCTTTTTCCCGGCCGCATAGTCACCTCCAGCTATTCCCGCAAGTCCCTTTCCATTGTTTCTGACCCCTGCGATTGTGCCGGCGACATGACATCCATGGTCTTCAGGGGTAATATTTGAGCTGTTTCTCACGAAATTCCAGTTGACACTGCCACAGTTCCAAGCCAGATCCTCATGCTTGAGGTTGAGCCCTCCGTCAACGACACAGACAACGACCGAAGGATCTCCGGTTGTGTACTTCCAGGCGTCCTCGACATTGATGCTGTAACGACCTGAATATTCCCAAAGGTAGGCGTAGCCAGGATCGTTGGTGGAAGCGGACCTGCAGATTATGTTACGTTTTTCAGAAGCCTCTACGCCGTCAAGTGATCCGAGAATCTCCTGAGCCTTGGCAAGAGGCAGAGCAGAATCGAAGTCCACGATGTAGTACTGATGGAGGCCACATTTTCTGTGAAGCGGTTCATATTCGCCGGCGTCAGGGAAAAGACGCTCGGCATGCTTGACACCAAGGCTCTCTGAGACAGAAGATAGCAAAGCACTCCCCTTCTCCATCGCATCCGCGGCTTCAGGCGTCAATTTCACGATCATTGATCCAGGAATATAAATTGCCTTATCAATCTCGTCTTGAGTATAGGGGCGTTGCTCTTGAAGACCGGAAGGCTTTGCATTCCCCCTGTCAGACGACAATGCATGCTCCGATTTGGAACAGGAAAAGGACAAAAATGACGAGGCCGCGAGCAGAGCAGCCGCAGATAAGAGTGAACTTACTTTCATATTTTCGAAAAAAAGGGATCCGAACCGTACAATCCGGATCCCTTGAAAAATCAAAGGTAGATAAATTATTTCAATTCAAGAAGCTTGGCGCGGCCGGATTTCGCGGTTCTCGCGTCCACTTTCTTGCCTTGAGCATCGCGTAACTTAGTGTCACGTGCAATGGTCATACTTGACGGAAGCGACTTGGTGTCAAAACGAACACTCTTGCCGGTCTTTGGAGCGGAGAGGCTCTTTACCGACTTGGAGGCGGCTGACGGAGTCAACGTCGCCGGATTTACTATGTAGTCGGCATCTGAGAAAGTGTACCATTTCTTAGTTGATGTGGACAGCCCCAGAACACCCCAGTACTTGGCATAGACCTCCGGCCTTTCTTCGGACAGCTTATACACCACGTTCTCGAACTTGATGGTCTTGTCCGCAGACTTGGTGACAGTGGCGATCTCTCCTGTGACAGGATCACCGGTGCAGACATAACCGTCATTGGTGATTCCAGAGACATAGAAATTGTAGGATGAACTTGAAGAGAAGTTACCATAGACCAGTGAGCACTTGTCGCCTTCCGCATCATAAATGAGAGGAATGCCATCGATTCCTATGCCATCCAAAGCGATCGTCTCGTCAGGAAGGGCTTCCCTAAGGACAACATTGTAGGTTGTGTCATTACCTGTCTTTATAGACTTTGTGCTGAGGGTGTAGCTTCCGAGCCAAGCTTTGTATGCAGACGAGGCCTCCTTGAGCTTTGTCATGTCCGAAATTGTCACCTCTGGCCAGAAATTGCCCTTGCCTGCGTTCTCTCCGGCCTGTATCTGCCAAGTCAGGCAGAATGAGAGGAATTTACCTTTCTCACAAGAACCGGCGTAAACGGTCATACCGCCTCCTTTTTCAAGGACGTAACCAGTAAGAATGACTGACGGATCTTCGGTGTACCATCCATAAGCGGCGTAAACCTTATAATTGTAGTTGAACTTTCCGGAAAGATAAATGTCACAGTCACCATATTTCGGATTGTTCCATGCCTCTGAAAGCTTCTGCTCCTTGAGGATGAACTTTCCGTCAGAGAACTCAGCCTCAACAGGCGCCAATCCGTTCTCGTCCTGGTTTGGAAGTCCGGTAACATTGTAAGTGCTGCCATTAACTTTCTCAGAGACGGTCAAGACGTTGTCACCCATTTTCCATCTTCCGATGAAGTCGGCATACGTAGCGACAGAGACAGGTTCCTTCTTTTCGAATTCAAAAGTCTTGTAGTCACCGGTAGGAGTTCCGTCAGCGGCGATTCCCGCGGCCACAGCCACATATTTGCCGAAGTCCTTCTCTCCGAAGCTGTCTGAACCGGTTGAGCCATCGGTGTGGACAAGCATATCATAGATTTCATCACGACCGTAGACATCGCCAAACAGATCGAAATAGTACAGCACGTCATCGCTGAGCCGCAAGGCGGCGTTCACAGGTGATCCGCCAAGTTTCGCATAATCCTCTTCAGAATAGAAGGTTAGGGTGTAAGGTACTGTTGAGCCACTCACAGTGTTGGTGATGACCTCAGGGTACTTCTTGTCTTCAGGATCAGTGCTGTATGAAAGCGTCCATGCGTTGTTCTCCTTGAATTCGATCGCGGAAACGGCGTTAAGGATCATAGAGCAAGTCTCAGCTTTCTCACCCTCCGGATAAACGGATGATGAGACATAGCCATAGACATTCACATATCCTCCTACCTTGGAAGCGAGATCGAACGACGCAAGCGGAGCTTCAAACACCACTTTCTGTCCCATCGGAGCCTTGATGAAATATGTGTCACCTTCCTTCTCAAGTTTGCCGGAAGTGATGACGTACGCAGGGAATTCAGTCACCCAGCCGAGATAGGAAGATGTCGGGGCGGTCACACTGGATGTCTCGGCCGTCACTTCGTATGAAGTGACCTCAACCGAAACGACCTCCGTCTCCTTATCAGTCTCCTTATCAGTCTTCTTCACACCGTTCAGAGTGATCACCTTGCCGACAGGAAGCGCGGAGGTGGCTCCTGTCACGTACAGGCAGCTTGTTCCATCGGAAACAACAGCAGAGTTATCAGAAGTGGCAAGGACGGTCTCCTTGTAAAGGGTGACCGGAGTATTGTCAGCCACATTGGCAAGGGAAGCGATGTCGGTGGCCACAGTCTCGGCAGGGTACTGGATGACATAGAAGACATTAGGAGTCTCACCCGTCACAGTGTTGATGACATCAACCTCCGCGGAACGGAACGAACCCGTCGTGTTTGCCTCGCAAACCAAGGTATAGACATCGACATGGGTTGCCTTTGTCTGAGGAGCCACGCTGATCCACTTCTGGGTTCTGTCAACATACAATTCATAGTCCATGTTGGTGGTCACGGAAACTTTGACCTCACCACCTGCCGCAGGGACAGGCTTGACGTCAGCCTCTGCGGTAAGCACACCGTCCTCAAAGACAAGAGATTTGATGTCGGTCTTTCCTCGGCCGTTGCTGGCATAGACAAAGACTTTTCCTGTTGCGTTCTCACTATGCTTCACTCCGATGTAGCCAGGCACCTCTCCTTTAGGAAGAGAGATCACCCTGGCCTCCCATCCAGAGGTGCAGTTGAGGATGTCAACCTCTACCTCATCTCCTTCTGAAACACCTTTGAGGGAATATGGGTAAGTATATTCGTCACCACCTACAGGAACACCGAGATCCTTGCGAGCGTCGAATACCAAATAGAAAGGAAGCTCCTTCTGGATGGTGTAGGCCTCGCCGTTGATGAAGAAAGTCACGGTTGTGTCTCCATCCTCGATCGAAATAGTGGAGCCACCAGGATTGCCAAGTACATCCACGTCGGCCCATGTCTCACCTTTGTCATAGGAGATCTGCCACTTGCCATCACGGATACGGAGCTGAGGAACAGCCGAATGGACAGGGATCTTGTTGCCGGCAGAGTCAAGAAGCGGCTTGCCGTCAACTGCCCAGTAGAACTCTCCGTCAGCCTCGACAACACCCACAACAGGAGTGTCGCCCTTGTCTCCCTTCTCTCCGTCCACACCGTCTGTGATGACAGCGGTGGTACCGTCAGAGAAAGTGATTGTGTAACCATTGTCACCAGGAGTGACAGAAGTGACGTAGATATTACCCTGGATTGCAGCCACAATCGACTGCATTCCAGGTATAGTTATCTTATTGATCTCGTTGACGGTTTTTTCAAGGGCGTCAACTCTCACAACAAGGTCATCAAACTTTTCGTAAAGATCATCGTTGTCAGCGCAACCGCCAGCAAGAGCCAATGTCGCGGTCATGGCGGCAGCCATCAAAGTTTTAATTGCCTTCATATTATGACTGTTTTATGGTTTTACTTTACTACAATTCTTTTTCCCAGCAAGTGAGAAACCTCAGGCAGAGCCTTATATGGGGTGCAGAACTCAAATGGTCCATTAGCGGATATGGTCCTGAAGCTGTTCCTGTCGACCTTGACCCAAGTGCCTTTGGTCTTGTCCAGACTCATAGTCTTGACAGAAGTGGTGCCGGACTTGACACCGGTAAGAGGGAACTCGTCAGGCTTGCTCTTGAAGGTATACACACCTCCGTCTGGATCAGAGATAGGCACAGCGATCAATTCCATACGGTTGTAGGTAAAGTCTCCGCCACCCTGAAGCTGGAATGAGTTTCCGGTGAACTTGACTGAACCATCGCTCTGCAATGTTCCGGTCGCCACATCGTAAGCGCCATTACCACCGGACGTGATGTAATATTCCTTACCGTCAGTGTGGATGAACTTACCTACGTAGTACAGATTGCAGGCACCCTCAGAAGCTCCGATGTCAACATTGTCCGCGATAGGCTCATCATCGTTGCCGTATAGCACGATGCTGCCTGACTCTGAGTCGAATGTAACCTCGGCAGGCTCGAAGAAATCCTGATCCATCTGCCAGCCCTTCATGTTGATGGTCTTGTCAGCCACCTTCTGAGTGAGGGCGATGTCGAATGCCCCGGCATTTATGCTCCAGTTCCCAAGCCATTTCTTGTAGGCGTCCGAGCCGCCACCGCCAGGATTGTCGCCACTGCCACCCTTCTTGGTGAGAGTCGTAGGCAGAGGTGTCTTGTCCTTACTGATAGTGAGATATTTGCCATCAGCTGTGGCAGCGACGAACTGGACTCTCTCAAGATCATAGCTTGATCCGTCGCTGAAGCTCACATGGCCTGCGGCAAGCTTGGCCGTGCTGCCTGAAATGGTTCCTGTGAAGATCACATACTTTCCGGTGGCGAAGCTGGATTCTCCCCATCCGCCGAAGAGACCGACGGTGCATTCACCATACTTTTGGGTCGATACGGTGCCGAGTCCATCCTGAGCGCGGACTTCAATACCCTTTGTGGCAGAGTCATAAGTGGCAGTGACAGGGAATGACTGTCCCTCGATGCCGGTGATGGTATAGCTGGTCCCCTTCTCAAGCGTGGAGATCTTCCAAGTGTCAGTCGCCGATCCTCTCGTGACTGTCCAGTCTCCAAGCCAAGCGTCATAGCCCTCTGCGGAGCCACCACCACCGCTGGTAACAGTGAAATCACTGTAGGCATAGTGACCAGTGGCGGCACCATCATCAGTGAATCCGATCGCAAACGCGATGTAGTCGCCGGCATCCATTGGATCGAACACCTCGTAATCGCTATCCTCGTAAAGGAAAGTGGAGAACTCCTCCGGGTATCCGATCTGGTTGTAAAATTCAACAATATACATTATCTCTTTCCTCACGGCATCAGCCACCTCAATTGCGAAATCATCCATTTCCAATCCACTTTCAGTGAATTCAGACTTGCTGACGTAGTAGATGCTGTACTTGCCTGACAGAGCCGGATCAGCCACATCATTGTAAATGTAAGCCGCTTGCTTGCCTTCATAATCCTTGATACCACCATAACGGACAGTCCAGTTGGCGTCAACACTCATGTAGGACAAGTTGTTTTGAACCACGGAAATCACACCGCTGTCATGGCCAAGCTTCCACTCGACATTTCCCGAACGCGACATATCAGCAGGTGTTCCCTTAATGGTGTTCTCTGCGATGGCGACGTTAAGGTTGTTCTCGGTGACAGTCACGGTGATCCAATCCACATCCGCACTCGCAGTAATGGTCTCATCATACTCGTAAGGGAAATCGAATGAGACAGCCTTGTGGGAAGCCTTGATGCCAGAAGGATTGAAACCAGTGCTGTAGAAACCGAACTGCTGAACCGAGAAATCAGACTTAGCGTCACCCGACTTCACAGTGACAGTGGCATACCTGGACTCATAACTTTCATTCGCAGGAGCGGTGACAGTGGCCACATTGTCTTTCACAGAAACCTGGCACCAGTCCTTGTCAACCGTCACCTCGATAGGAGACTCGGTAACGAACTCGATTGTACCCTCGCCACCTTTGGCGGGAATCTTAAGATTGTTTTCCTTGACGGATATTGTCTGGGCCTCGCTCCCATCCACCTCCTGCTTGGAGCAGGAAGAGGATGCGATTATAGCCAAGGCCATGAATATTGCTGAAATTATCTTTTTCATGATAAAGCCTTTTCGTTATTTACGGACAAGGGTCTGAAGATAAGGGAACTGGTTGTCACCCCACCCTGTGAATTCACCGGCAGACTTGCCGCTTGCATCGGTCGCCCAAAGGATGAACGAGTCGATTACCATGTCAGTCTTGCCGTTGTCGACAAATATAAACTCTCCTTCTTGGGATCCACGGACAATCTCCATTCCGTATCCAGTGGTTGTGTCCCAAGTAAGGTTTCCGCCACCGGAAAGGCTCCATGCGGCAAGCCATACAGTATTTGAGCCATCAGCGCCCAGAGACTGGACATTCATGGTAAGACGGCCGCGCGCCCTATCGTAGCCAAGGTACACATTGTGATCGCCGGACACGAAGCCACTCATGAGAAAGCCGTTGCCTTCCTCGTCAGGCGTGAGTGTCACATCAAGTGTAAGCCTTCCGTTGTACATAGAGAGTTTGAAGTCTCCGGCGAAGTCACTGTACTGGGTGTAGTCCTCAGGAAGCTTGCCCTGAAAAACAATCGATCCGTTGGTAAGGATGTTATTGTCGGAATGATAATCCATGCTGTTGATCGTGGCTCCTGCAACCTCGACCGGCTCGTAGGTCTTGATACCTTTCGATGTGTACATGAACGGAGCCTCGACAACCACAGTCCCGTCATCCCCGGAAGTCTCGGCTGAGGCGGCCGGATCAACATACTTGAAGGTTATCCTGCGGTTGTTGAAATCAACCCCGCCTGTGACATCCGTGTCTCCGACCTTGCCGTCGATGATGGCGGCACGCATGCTTGAAGCCACATCAGCTACCTTGGCAAGATACGCGGCCGGGGTCAGATCAGAATCGTAAGGATAGAGGTCATAATGGTTTCCGGAACGCTTGCCACGAAGGCCGATCTTTTCAGGACTTACGCTCACGATGGTGAACTCGAAGTCACCGCCCTTAGCCTGATACTCCGTTGACGATGGAGTGGCAAAGTGATGAAGAGCCTGATTGTAAGAGTCGAACGAAAGCACGGCGCCATTGTCCGTCGTAAGCTTGTAAACACTCTTGTAGGAATTCTCCGGATCGAGCTCGTAGGATGCAGTCACCTCAGCATCTGTGAAGGCAAGATAGTAGGCATAACCACCCTTTGACTGGCCGGAACCCGGATAATACTCCATGATCCATCCTTTTTCATTGGAGGTCAAGATCTCACGGGTCTGTTCAATGTAAGCCTGAAGACGCTCAGAAGACGAAGAGTCAAAGACATCCGCCTGATCCTTGAGACAAGACTGGGCTGAAAGCACCGACACCCCTGCCAGAACGACTGTTAATATTTTATTGAATTTCATAATCTAATCACCAATTATTTTACCGTTAAATCGCTGAGATCAACCTTGCCTTGCATCACGTCATCCTGACGACGGATGATTACGGAGCGAAGCTCGTCAATATCAATGGACCACACAGACTTCATGTAATCTCTGACAATCTGAAGTTTCGCGCGGATGAAGTCTGCTGATGAACCAGCATCCTTAAGCTGTGAGTCCCAATACTCCTGCGTGTTGGTGACATAGATGGACAGCATCTCCGCGAAGTCCTCACCGTCTGAATGCTGGGCATAGTCACTGATGAAGCCGTTCTTGAGGTACTCAGTGTTGTAAGGAGGCTTGCTCCAGTTGTCAGCCACATAACCGGAACCGGTGACCTGCTTGAAGTCTGTAGGATAATCCTTGATCTGGTTGAGGATATGGGTGAACTCGTGGTGGATCGTCTTGATGTAGTAATGGTTGAGAGCCTCCGGTCCCTGCTTGAGCATGTCGCTCAGATAATTCACACCGGAAAGGAGGATCTTCTTGCCACCTTCAGCTGTTCCAAGAATGAACGTTCCGTTGTTCCTGTACTCAAACTCACCGATAAGGAAGAACATCTTAGGGAAATACTCTCTGGTGAAGTCAACACTGGCGACCTCATCATAGGTGTCAATACAAAGATACTTCACAAGGTGGGCCATGATGACAGCCTCGTCATAATCGGCAGGTACAGTGTAATAGTTCATGTCCGACTCGTTCAGTTCGAAGCGGTACTTGAAGTCAATGTTGTAAGGCTTGACATAGTTGTCGTTAAGCCATTTGTCCAATTCAGTCGCAGGAGCCGTCTCAACCTTGATGACACTGTCAGGGTTGAGGTCATCTTTCTGGCAAGCCGAAAACGACAGAACAGAAAGGGCAGCGATTGAGAGATATGTTATAATTTTCTTCATATTCCAGTCAATTTATGAGTTTAGTTTCTCGGGTTCGGTGTATATCCTGCGTCAATAACTTTCCTAGGAACCTGTATGGCGCGCCTTTCGTCATCTACCTTGAGGACATCACCAGCGGTACGAGGGTTGCCGTCAGATCCCATGACACGTCTCTGGATCTCAATGCCGTAACGCTTGACATCAAACCATCTGAGTCCCTGGGCGTAGGTGTCAACCCTCTTAAGAAGCAGACAGAAGTGAATCAGATTCTCCTGAAGCTCGCTAGGGCTCTGAAGGAACGGAGCGTTAAGCTTCTTCTTGACGGTTGAAGCCAATGCCGTTGAGTAAGGAATATCCTTCAGAAGATTGTTGATCTCCTCGGCGCTGAGGTTCCAATCAGTCTTCGAGATGTTGGACAGCCAGAGGTTCATGTCAGCCACAGCCGAGTCATACTGCTTGAGGAGGAGCTTTGCCTCAGCCCTCTCAAGAAGAACCTCGTCGGAAGTGAAGGCCGGATAGACTGTCCTGTAATAACCGATCTGGGCGACAGGGTCTGAGAATTCGAACAGGTAAGGCAACTTCCAGAAAGTGGTCTTGTCGTGGTTCGTGCCTTGGTAAACCTTCATCGGCACAGCGAAGAACGACTGGTTGTCCTTTCCCAAAAGGGTGGCAAGGGCAATACCGGTCTCATTCGTGGCAAGATAGTTTCCGGCAGCGTATTTTGAATATACTGAATACGGCCCTGTAAAGCAAAGACCCATCTTCGAATACGCCGTGATCAGAAGCAGATTGGCCGACAGTGTGGCATCGATGAAATGGTTGGTCAGAACCTCATCGTCCTGAGTCATCTTTGCCTGTGCGCGCCAGTCGCGGAGCATTGTCGCAGGAGCGCTTCCCAAACAAGCGTCGGCGTACTTGACAGCCTCTTCAGGTTTCTCATAATAGAGATAGAAACGCGTGGCGAAAGCATACGCGGCCTTCTGGTTGAAGTGGTACTTAGGCACAGTGTAGTAATTGTCGCTGACGAGCGGGAGAGCCTTCTGGAGATCCTGATCGATCTTTGCATAGATCTGAGCCACAGACTCCCTTTCGTACTTAGGATTTAGTCCCTGCTCAGGAGTACTCATGTAAGTGACGCCGAGTTTCTGATCCGCAGTCGCCTCAGTGTAGGCCTGCGAGAACATATTCACAAGCACGAAATGACTGTAGGCACGGCAAAGAAGAGCCTCCGCCATCTCCGGCTCATACCCTTCGGCATCCGGACCGACCATGTTAGTGATGGCCTCTATTGCCTGATTGGCAGCCGCGATTGCCGAATAGGAGGATTGCCAGATGTTCTCCGGGTCCTCGTTGTCGGTGTTGGTGACATCCTTCCACGCGTAAACCTCATCGATAAAAGGATCTGTGTTAGGGTTCTCAGGGCCGAAGTCATCGACATTGTCCGAGGAGAACTCGCTGACAAGCAGATAGTCTGTCTCCGGGTAAGCGGACACCAGCAAGGAGCGGATTTTCTCCTGAGTGTCAAGCTCCGTTCTGTTGTCAGGCATCACATCCAGAAACTTGTCGCATGAGACAAGGCTGAAAGCAACCGCCGCAATGGCTATTATGGAATATTTGTTTTTCATATATCTTTCCCTCCAGATTAAAGACCAATTTTCAAAGTGAATGTGAACTGCTTAGGAACCGGGACAGCCACACCGCCGGTGTTGAAGAACTCAGGATCCTGACCGTTGAGCTTGCTGTCGGCGTAGATAAGGAACAAGTTGGTGGCCTGAGCCTTGAGTGACAGCGAATTAAGTTTAATCTTCTCAATCCACTTCCTCGGGAAGTCGTAAGAAAGCGAGATCTCCTTCATACGGATGAAATCACCTCTGGCGATTCGTTCGGTCGAGTAGTTGTAGGCGTTGTAAGCCTTGCTGAGGTGGGTGTCCTGCCTGTTCTGCCATACACTCGCGATGGCCGGAACGCTGGTGGTGTTCTCGTCTCCAGGGACAGTCCAACGGTTGGCGAACTCCTTAGGCATGGAGTCGAGATCATTGTAGGTGTTGCTGAAGACTGGGTCAAGACGGATAACGTTTCCAAATGAGTATGTCATGAACACATTGAAGCGGAAGCCGTAGAACTCGAAGATGTTGCCGAGAGATCCGACATCGGTAGGATCTGCGTTTCCGGAATACTTGAGCCACTTGGAAAGTCCTTCCTCATCAGAATACTGGAAGTCGATGTCGCTCACAGTCGTCTCTCCTGCCTCATTGATGAATGTCGGGAACCCGTCAGTATTAAGACCTTCGAACGGAATGGAGAATATTCCTCGTACCGGATACCCCTCCTGCGCGAATCCGTTGCCCGTGATGAGGTCGATGGCGCGCATGGTCGTCTTCAGATTTGTCACCTCATTGTGAGAATGAGAGTAGATGAAGTTGGTCGTCCAAGTGAAGTTCTTCTTCACAATGTTCTTGGTGGTGAGAGAAATCTCGACACCGTCAGACTTCATGGAAGCGATGTTACCAAGTTTCCCAACCTGACCGCCGAGACCCTGGGTGTTGATGACACCGATAAGGTCATAGTTGTCACGTGTGAACCAATCGAAGGTGAAATTGATGCGGTTGTCAATGAAACCGGCCTCAAGACCAAGGTTCAACTCCTTCTTCTTCTCGTAGGTAAGATCGGAGTTCGCAAGGTCTGCGATGTAAAGCATGGATTCCTTCACTGAAGTAAAAGGTCTCCACGGATTCTTTGAAGAGATCACCACAGCCGAGTTGGTCACTGTCGAAGGACCTCTGTCGGCGGTAAGTGAATAAGAAGCCTTGAGGGAAAGGTGAGAGATCGCGTTGAGCGGTTTCATCCATTCCTCCTCATGAAGGTTCCACGCACCAGAGACGTTCCATGTAGGAAGCCAGCGGGCCTGACGGCTCTTTCCAAGCTTATTGGTACCCTCGTAGCGGATTGTGCCGTTCAGGGTGTAGCGGCCCATATAAGAATATGTACCATTGGCGAAGAACGCGGCGGAGCGGACATGAGTGTTGGTCATGGTGTAGTAGTCACTGTTCTCCTCGTTGCCCTTCTTGAACACTTTGTAATCGTAGTTAGGAGTCTCGCCCATGCTGTACTGGATACCCCACCCGCGGAACCATGTTCCATGACGCTCGGTGCTGTTGATCTCGGTACCGCCGAAAAGATTGACGATGTGTTTTTCGGCGAATGTCTCGCTGTAATTGGCTGTGGCACGGAAATCCCAACCGAGCAACGAGTTGTCAGTCCTCTCGTAGATACCACCCTTAGGCAGAACCGAGATCGGCAACGCGTAAGGGTTGTCCGGATCCTTCTTGTAAAGGAACGGGTTGTTGTCCCTGATGGTGGCGGTGTACATCGCACGGTATGCGAGGGACTGGTTGGAATCGTCAAGAATATTATGCTCCTGAGATGATGCCGTGTACTTGACAGCAGTGAGAGCGCTGAGTTCCAATTGCTTGAAAGGTTTGGCCTTCAATTCTCCCTGAATACGCACGTCAGTCACGCCGAGATCTATGTAGTTGTTGTCCAGCTCATGCATGATGTTGAACGGAGCGTAGTTTCTCGTGTAGTACTCATTGGCGTCAAGCGCGCGGGAGGTGTTGAGCGCGTACGAGTAAGGGTTGATGTCGAAGTCACGCTTCACCTCACCCGAAACCACATCCATCGTCTGTCCAAGGGTTCCCGGCGCACGCTGCTTACGGAATGAAGCGTTGCTGATGAGGTTGAAAGTGAATATGTCATTGAACTTGAACGTTGTGTTGAGGTTGCCGGTGTAACGAGAAACGGAGCTCTGTTTTGTCCAACCAGGATCCTGCATCACAGAAAGAGACGCGTAATAGGTAGCGTTCTCTGAACCACCGGAAGCGCTCAAGGAATGGTTGCTCTGCAGAGCGTTGCTGAAGAGAATGTCGAACCAGTCAGTGTTCCTGTACTCGGCAGCCCTGAGGTATTCAGCCCTGGCAGCCGCCGTGTTCGCGAGACCGAACTGTCCGGATGTCTTGTCATACTGACCGATCAACTGGTACATCTTACCATAGACTCCGCTGTCTGAGGCGTTTGCCAAAGAAGCATAATTAAGGTAACCCTTCTGCTGGAGTTCCTGGTAGATTTCCATCTGATCCTGCGAGTTCATTATGTTGAACGTGCGGTAAGACGGTTTGAGCCTTGTTGTGAACTCGCCTGTGTAGTTGAGTCTGAACGATCCCGCACGGCCCTTCTTGGTCGTGACGACAATCACACCGGCCATAGCCCTCGCGCCATAGATAGAGGTGGCGGAGCCATCCTTGAGGATATCGAACGACTCTATGTCATCGGAGTTGAGTCCTGCGATCGCCGAAGAGATAAGAGTGGAGGCGTCACCAGAAGAAAGCTGGTCTGCGCTGACATCCACAACATCCTCCATGATCACGCCATCGACAACCCAAAGCGGCTTTGATGAGCCGTAGATGGAAGTGGCGCCACGGACACGGATCTTAGGAGCTGTTCCGAACGTTCCCGACACATTCTGCACGGACACACCGGCGACACGTCCCTCAAGGGAGCGGCTGACATCGGTGAGACCATCGATCTTCGCCGATTCCGCATCCAGCTTGGCCGTGGAACCCGTGAAAAGACGGCGGTCCATTTTCTGCATACCAGTGACGACTACCCCCTCAAGAAGCTGAGAGTCCGGGGTCAATGCCACATTGATTGTGGTTTTACCTTTGACGGCCACCTCTTTCTGCTCATATCCCATGGATGAGAAGATGATAGTACCATCACTTGGCACGGGGATTGAATAACGCCCATCGGCGTCACTGCTGCTTCCCTTGGTGGAGCCTTGTACCTGACAGAACGCGAAAGGTATCGGCTCACCTGTAGAAGCATCAGTAACGACACCGGTCACAGAAATGTTCTGTGCCGATGAAGTGATCGCCACGAAAAGTGAAATCACCGCGAGAAAAAATCTGCTTTTTTTCATCGATATTTGTTTTATATACATTACTATACACTATTCAAATTAGTGAACAAGAGACTGCTGTCGTCTGCAAATAGTCTCTTTCTCACAAGTAAAAGTTCGATCCTTGGAACGCTTTTGGAGACATTCTAGAAAGAATGCCTGAGAGTTTGAACCACTAACCAACTCAATAATCGCCAGGCTAAAGTCATTACGGATCCACCTTACCGCATCTTAAATGCTTTGCTGACAAATTTTGACCGCAAATATTGCAATTTATTTTTTCTATTACAAATTTCACTTTTTATCCGCGAATTAATCATTTCTCCGATTTCCACGCCCATATCTTACGAATCTAAATCACTGCCCATGATATTCAATAAATCTCTGCCGAAATGAATCGGCATATAATTAAAATACTTTTTTTAAAAAAACATAAGTAATCCTAAAAAGAGGAATGACAGGTCATTTTTCTGTCATCCCTCTCTGAAATCAGGCTATTAAAACAAAGATCAGGCTACCTTCCATATTTCTTGAAAACCTTGTCGATCAAGGCTGCCTTGTCCGCACGGTTTTCCAGAAGGACTGATTTCAGAATCTTTATGTCATTCGTGTAGTATCCCATGCAGTTCAGGATGTCCGAGCGGCTGATTCCTCCTGCTTCAAGTTCGGATAAAATCTGAGATTTGAACCAATATTCATTGCCAAAGCCAGGATTTCTCCCGTAACGTTCCTTGTACAATGCGTTTTCCATGTAATATGCCCACATCTCGCCGATCTCGCAATAGCCTGCGTTCTCTCCATTGCCGGTGCCATAGCAGTCACCAGTTGAAATGTACGAGGTAAGAATGTAGGTAGCATACTTACGCCAATAGTCCGTCCCCACCTTGTTGAAATGACTGGCATGTGCCATCTCATGCACTGTGGTTGAGTACAATGCCGCGTAGTCCCCGTTCTTGTCCTTGGAGCCGATCGTGATGTCCGGAGCGAAAATCCTCACGATGGACGCGTATTTACCGATATACTTGCTGACCAGTTTGTTGTCAAGCAACGCTCCGTGATGCATCATCAGAGTGCTGGATGGCCTGAGAATATTCAGAATCCAGAACCTCAGGTTCTTGGGAGGCATGGTGACGCCTGTTGCCTGACACTTCTTGAAGTAGTCGTATGCGGCGTTGTTGACCACACACCTGCGGAACAAGGTGGCGTCTGAATTTTTGTCGATAGTGAGATCAATCCCCGTCGATGATCCTTTGCCGATTGCCGAGATCGAGGCCGGAATCAAAATCAGATTCAGTCCGATCGAGAATCCGACCCTGTTCTTGAAGCAGATCCTGTAACGAGGCTTGGCGGAAAACTTGCGGGAAAACTCGTAGTTGCCGTTCTCGTCCGTGTAAGTCGTGGCGATCTTCACAAAGACATTAGCCACCATCTTGACACCGGCGACACCAACTGTCTTCTTGCTTCTAAGTTTGTCATCGACAATCGTGATCCTTCCGGAAGGCCTGGCCTTAGCCCTTGTCTCAGGCTCAAGAAAGTCTGCGTTGTCCGTAATCTCGAACGCCTTTCTTTCCAGAGCGTCAAGGTCCAAATCACCGAGAGTCCTCGTGGCGACGTTGTCATCAGGCACAAAGCACTCGTCCAGAATCTCATGACGGATACCTTCCGGAAAGACAAAGTCAGGAGGCACGACCGCATACTGCCAAGTGATCTCACCCTCCGGAACAGACGGATCATGGTAGTAGTCACCATCCCTTAGGATCTCACAATCCATAGGATGATCCAGCATCTCCACACCAAGATCCGAGAGAAGATTGAACTGCACCGTGTCCTTGGGGAGGAAACGGACATAGTAATCAGTGACCGGGACACTCACCTCCCCTCTTGTAGGATACAAAGCCGCAAGAGCCTTGCCGACATTGGTCACAGAATAAGGGTTTTCAAGCTTCCGTCCCAGCTCGATCACATCATGAGCCACGACCTCGACATTCTCCTTTGTGCTGACAGGGCTGACCTCCACCGGAGACCCTCCCTCTTTACTGCAGGACACCAGCACCAGAGCCGGCAGCATCATTTTGAAGAACCATTTCATTGTTCAGTTGGTTTTTAGTTACGATGCAAAGGTAGAGACGACTATCCGTGGGTTGAAATATTCAACGGTTAATTGAAGAATCGGCATTCCTTGGCAATTCAAGGGCTATTTTTTATCTTTGCAGACAACATTTTTTCAGGAAAATATGGGAATATTCAGAAATTCCGCGGTTTATGCGGCATCCATAGCACTGATCATCAGTGGATTCAGCTTTTCTGCCAAGGCGCAGACGTATAGGGACAAGATCGAGGAGAATCCGGAAAGAGCCGGAGGAGTCTATCATTATTATGAATATGCTCCTTCCGCCTTGACGAAAGCGCCGAAAGGCTACAAGCCATTCTATATCAGCCACTACGGAAGGCACGGATCACGCTATCACACCAGCGCGAACCTTTTCAAGGGGGCTGTCGAGACCCTTTCCTCCGCAGAAAAGGCTGGATTGCTTACCGAAGAGGGCAAGCTGCTGAAGATGCAGATCGACTCAATCAACATGGAGCATCAAGGGATGTTCGGGATGTTGACCGAGAGAGGCGCCGCCGAGCATCGTGGAATCGCGGAAAGGATGTCAGCTGATTATCCGGAGGTGTTCAACGGCAAACGCGGCGAGGTGGAGTGCGTCTCCAGTTACTGGCCAAGATGTCTGGTCAGCATGGCCAACTTCACTTCAGCGATAAAGGAAAGGAACGGAGCTCTGAAATTTCATTACCTGACAGGGCCTAAGTACCTGGATTACATCAGCATGGACCTCGACACGAAAAATGTCACGAAAGAGTCCAACGTCCTCAGGCGACATCTTCTTGACAGCCTGGTCTCCTATGACAGGTTCTTCAGCGCGATGTTCACTGATCCAGCCAAGGCGACCGAGTTCATCCCCAAGCCCAAAGAGTTCATGGACAACGTGTTCCTTGCGGGCAGCATCAGCCCTAACACTTTGGCACATCCTGACATATTCAGCCACTTCACCACTGATGAATTGATCGGGCTTGGGATATCAAGGAACAACAAGCTTTACTTCAGCTTCGGTATATCAGCCGAGGAGGGTGAATATGTCTCTTCCATCGCAAAACCGCTCATCGAAGACATTGTCGCCAAGGCTGACGAAGCCGTCAAACCGGAAAGCGGCAGAGCTGCGGATCTAAGGTTCGGCCATGACGTGGGACTTCTCCCGCTTATCGGCACAATCGGCATCGCCGGAATGGAGGAGAGATGGAAGTCACTGGACGTGCACCGGCACTGGTTCGATTTCGAAATGATGCCTATGGCATCCAACCTTCAGATGATCTTCTTCAGGAACAGGAAGGGTGATGTGCTCGTGAAGCTTGTGTACAACGACAAAGAGACTTATATTCCCGCCGTACAGACTTACAACGGTGTATTCCACAAATGGAATGATCTTCGCGAATATCTTGTAAAAACAGCCGCCGCCATCTCTGACGAGCATATCGTCAAGGACAACGACGGCAAGGAGCGTACAGGAGTAGCCGGAATGTAGTCTAGAAATAGACCACCGTCTTCTGTTCGATCGAAGACATAAGCGAGTTGGCCAGGCGGCTCACTCCGAAACGGAACAAGTCCTTGTTCATCCACTCGTTTCCAAGGATGGATTTCACTATTGAATGATAGCATACCGCATCTTTCGATGTGGAGATTCCGCCTGCGGCCTTGAAGCCGACTTTCCTGCCGGTCTTATCGTAGAAAGCCTTGATGCTCTCGCACATTACATAGGCGGCCATAGGTGTGGCGTTCACGCTCACCTTGCCTGTGGAAGTCTTGATGAAGTCCGCGCCTTCTTCCATGGCAAGGAACGAGGCGTTGGCAATGTTTTCCGGAGTGACCAGAAGACCTGTCTCCAGAATCACCTTCAATGTGACTTTTCGGCCGGCTTTCGCGGCAGCCTCGTCAATGGCCGCCCTGATTGCACGGATTTCTTTCCTTGCGGACTCCTCGTCACCGGCCATAAAGGAGTTAAGAGCCAAGACAATGTCGATCTCGTCAGCGCCGGCCTCCACAGCCATCTCACATTCCTTGACCTTCACCTCGATGAAACTTTGGGATGTCGGGAAGCAGCCAGCCACAGCGGTGACATGAACCTCATGGCTGGCGAGACTCTCCCTTACAACGGAGGCGAAATTCGGGAACACACAGACCGAAGCCGGAAGAGGGTATTCTGGGAAATCCTTCATGAAGGAATTGACCTTGCCTACCAATTTCTTCACGTACGCTGGGGTATCCTCTGTACGGAGGGTCGTCAAATCCATGAATGACAAGCAATTGCGGAGGACTTCAGGAGAAGTCACATTGTCGATGTTGGCCGCGATGGCGTCCAACCTTTTGCTGATCCGTTCCTTATCCGGAGCGTAACCATACTTTGCGAACAAAGATTCCATATTATCAACTTAATTTTTTAATATTCTGTGTGGAAGTGCTGTCTAACCCCTTATCTGAATCGTGTACCCCTCTTCAATCAAAGGCTTTACCAGTCCCCGCATCTCATCCGCCGAAAACTTCTCAAGCCCTTCGGCCGGTGTCTCCCGGTCAAGGGTATAGACCATCACTTCTCTCGGTTTAAGTTTTCTTACTATATTCATCCATCCTTCAAGGACTTCCGGAGAGGAAGAATCAAAGAATGGGGATCTGAGGAACATTGTCTGAAGAACAAATTCCCCGCCAAACCTCATCAAATCCGCAACAACATCCTCGACATGATATTCCCCCTGCGGCTGATTGATCCGGCCCGCAAGTTCATCGGTCGGAGCGTCTATCTTAAGAATCGGATTGTCCACCTTCCTCAAAGCCTCGAAGACATCCTCTCTGAATATCCTTGTGGCGTTCGACAGAACCGACACTTTCGCCTGCGGGAAATATTTGTCTCTCAGCGCGATGGTAATGTCAATAATTTCAGCGAAATCAGGATTCAGAGTCGGCTCTCCATCTCCGGAAAACGTTATGGAGTCAATCGGAGTACCCGCACCGCTGCATTCCTTCAGTTTCGCCTCCAAAGTCTCGTGAAGTTCTCCGGCAGTCGGAAGCTTACGGTCTCCCCTGCCATCCTTGTTCCAGCCACACTCGCAATAAACGCAATCGAAATTGCACAGTTTTCCTTTCGTCGGAAGCAGATTGATTCCGAGCGAAGAGCCCAACCTTCTGGAGTGTATCGGCCCGAACACAAGTTCCTCTCGCATCATGGCTAAATAATTCTACGTGACCGGCTTTCGGAAGTGAGGCGGTCACCGTCAAGATTCTCGACAGCCACCAGACCAGGCTTCATTCCGACAGCGATGCGGCCATATTCATTCTCTTTCGACAGGAACTCAGCTCCGTTGCGGCAGGCCCATGTAAGCAGTTCATTCAAGCCCACCTCAGGGAAAGCGTCCTGAAGACAACACAACTCGGCGACAATGTCAAGGTCGTCATTGCTGGAAAGCGAATCCGTGCCTACAGTGATTTTCAAGCCATTGCGACGCATCAGCGACACAGGAGGCAAAGCGTTGTGAATGAATATATTCGACAACGGGCAAAGAGCCACGAACGGGTGATTCATCACTTTCTTCACGGCATCGATTCCCTCCTGGTCCATGCAGACCTCGTGGACAAGCAGGATATGCTCGTCAAAAGGAGCCGGATGCGCTTTCTCCAGCCGGTCTATGAAATAGAGTAGGGATGACTTGCCTGTCACAGGTGGCACACTCATCCCGGCGGCCTTTCGGTTATCCCACATGGCTCCACGGCCGTATTTCAGCATATCCTCCTCTTCCTCTGTCTCTTCCGAGTGGAATGACAGGAAGCCGGACTTCAAGCCTTCGGCCGAGACTGCTGTGACAAGCTCCGGGCTCATCGTGTAGCAAGCGTGCGGGATAGGAGCGGCGTCAAGTCCATATCCATCAGCCACTGCCTTGAGTCTCAAGACATTCTCCATCACGGAAGCACAGTCCTGAGGTTCCGTCCCGAATACCTCCAGAAAGGTTCTGGTGTACATGGGAGATGCCTTCTTGATGGCGAATGTGTCGGCACAGTTGCTGATGTCCGCCATAGCGGACACTCCACGGTCCCACATCACTTTCATCCAATGAGATATGTCGTGAAGTTTCTCGTCCAAACTTTTGTTGTCACGCATCTCATTGATCTGGTCGATGAATCCGGCCATTCCGGTTCCCTTGCGGAACGATTTCCAGAGATAGGAAAGTTCCAGATGGCAATGAGTGTTGACAAATCCAGGCACGACAGCCCCCTTTACAAAGGCATTTTCACGCCCCGGATCCGAACATTCGCCTACCGATGTCACGGTGCCGTCGCTGTCAAACTCAACGAATCCGTTCCTGATAGGCTTGTCCTCATTCAACGTGAAGACATATTCAGCTGCTATTCTATTCATTCTTAATCAATAAATCTTTCACCGGAGCCAACTCCAACCTTCTGATGGATTTCTCAGGATTGATGTCATGAAGCGGTTCTGACTTCATGGCGGCTGCCTGACCCGCCGTCTTTGTCATAGGAATTGTATCCTTCTCCGGCACTATTGCCGTCGTGTCTCTTATGACAAGGCGCGGACCATGGAAAACCGTGTCCTCGACAACAGGGACAGGACGATAGACTCCAAGGGAATCCTTCTCGATCCCTACACGGTCTGTCATGGCATCAACATCGAACACATCAAGAAATGAATTGAAGGTTTTCGCCTTGACTGACTTCCAAACCTTGGCCAGCGAATCCGCCTCATGCTGAAGCCTGTCCTCCAACTCAATCTCCGCGTTGATCGCGTTCTGTTCCTTCCTCAGATCCTTCTCCACGCGTCCCAACATCTCGGCATAGCGTTTAGGATCATTGAGATAGCGGTCCACACTCTTCTGGTAGTCCTTGAGCGTGAAACCATATTTCTCAAATATAGGCTCATAGAACCATGTGGTGTCCGCCATCCCGTTCTTGTCTGGATTCTCGGCGAGCCATTGGTCGGCAAGAAGCATCTCACGATAGATCCTCTCCATCTTGCGCACGGGTATCACACGCCCCTCACGACTGCAGGAGACTACAGCCGACACCAGAACCATCAATGGAAGAACTATCCTGAGAACCTTTTTCATAAGCTTACCTCAATGTCGCTCCGTACTCGTTCTGGAAAGTAGAGAGAAGCTTCTTCATTATCCTCTCCACATCCTCGTCCGTCAATGTCTTCTCCAGATCCTGAAGCACGAATCCGAGGGCGTACTGCTTCTTGCCGGCCGGAATCTTGTCCCCACGATAGACATCGAACAGGGTCACCTGTTTGAGAAGTTTCTTGCCAGCCTTGAACGAACTCTTGTAAAGGTCAGCGTAGCTTACGCTCTCGTCAAGCAGCAAAGCGAAATCCCTTCTGACCTCAGGGAACTTAGGCATCTCCTTGAAGGCGACCTTGTCCCTCTTCACAAGTTGGAACAAGGTGTTCCAGTTGATCTCTGCGGCGAACACAGGCTGGCGCACACCGAACTTCTTTGCGATGGCCGGAGACACTGTGCCAAGTACCGCGAGCGGCAGATGCTGCCCCGGAAGGGCATAAGCGACACCTTCACTGAATATGTCAGCGGGAGCCGCGGTGGCCTCCATCTGGTAAAGATTCGCTCCGAAGCGCCTCAGAAGCAGATCCACATAGCCTTTCAGTTCAAAGAAACTGCTCTTGCCCGGCTGGCTGTTCCAGGATTTCTCAGGAGTTCCGGTGACGAACATCGAGAACGCAGGATGCTCCTCGTAGGAAGCCAGCGTCTTGCCGTCCATCTCAGGATTACGGCTGTAAACGGAGCCATATTCAAAGAGTTTCATCGACGAGATCTGACGGTTCAGGTTGTATGCCACAACCTCAAGGCCGCTGAATATGAGGGTCTGCCTCATCACGTTCAAGTCTGAGCTCAGAGGGTTGACGATTGTCACGCTCTTCTCCTCCGGGAATGTGGTAAGTCCCTTATAGTAAGCCCCCTTGGTGAGGGAATTGTTCATTATCTCGACAAAGCCGTTGGCGGCCAGGAAGTTGGATATTCCGTTGCGGATAGCCTCCGGCTCAGGTGAAGGGGTGGCGTTGACGGACATCTTCATGTGCTGAGGCAGGTCGATGTTGTTGTAGCCGTAGATTCGGAGAATCTCTTCGACCACGTCACACTCTCTTGTGACATCGATCATATAGGTCGGCGCGGCGACCTTGGCTCCACCCTCTCTCCTCTCGATGAACTCGTAGGTGAGGGCTGTAAGTATCTTCTCAATCGTGTCGTGTCCGATCTTCTTGCCGATGAACCTTTCGATGCGGTCGTAGTCAAGGTCGATGACCTTCTTCTCGATCTTCTCAGGATAAAACTCCTCGATTCCTCCGACAATCTCTCCGCCGGCCACTTCCTGAATCAGCAGTGCGGCGCGCTTGGCGGCATATTCATTGATTCCAGGATCGGCTCCTCTCTCGTAGCGGAATGAGGCGTCGGTCTGGAGGGTATGTCTCTTTGAGGTCTTGCGGATAGAGCCCGGATCGAAGTAGGCGCTCTCCACGAATACATTCACAGTCTCGGCCTTAACGCCGGAATCGATGCCGCCGAACACTCCGGCGATGCACATCGGACCGTCAGCGTTGGCGATAACGATGTCCTCGGCCGAGAGTTTTCTCTCAGTCTCGTCCAGGGTGACAATCTTCTCTCCCTCGGCGGCCCTTCTCACGATAACCTTTCCTCCGGTGATCTTGTCGGCGTCGAAAGTATGCAGAGGCTGGCCAAGCTCGAAAAGGATGAAGTTGGACACATCCACCACATTGTCGATAGGCCTGAGTCCGATTGACATCAGCTTCTTCTGAAGCCATTCAGGTGAAGGGCCGACCTTCACACCCTTGATCGTGATCCCGCAATAGCGAGGAGCGGCTGTCGCATCCTGCACTTCCACTGGAATGCCTTTGCCCTCACCCGGTTTCCAAGCGTCAACAGAAGGGTACTTGAATGAGCAAGGAATATTATTGAGCGTCATCCAGGCATAGAGGTCGCGGGCCACACCGATGTGTGAGGCGGCGTCCACCCTGTTGGCTGTGATCTCATATTCAATGACGGCCTCGGTCTTGAGATGGAGATAGTCCTTCGCAGAGGTTCCGACCGGCGCGTCGGCAGGGAGAACCTTGATGCCGGCATGGTCGTTGCCGATTCCGAGCTCGTCCTCGGCGCAGATCATTCCGAAAGACTCCACGCCACGAATCTTGGACTTCTTGATCTTGAAGTCTCCCGGGAGCACGGCTCCGATGCGGGCGAAGAGAACTTTCTGGCCGGCGGCCACGTTAGGAGCGCCGCAGACAACGGTCAGAGGCTCGCCGGTGCCGTCATTGACCTTCGTGATGTGAAGGTGGTCGGAATCAGGATGCGCCTCGCACTCAAGCACCTCTGCGACTACGACTCCCGCGAGTCCGCCAGGAATCTCCTCCTGTTCCTCAACTCCGTCAACCTCGATTCCTATAGCTGTCATAGCGTCCGCGATCTGCTGCGGAGTAAGATCGGATTCAAGATAATCCTTTAGCCAATTGTAAGAAAGCTTCATATTTCTGATGTTTTATTTGTCAATATCCTCTCTGGAGAACAGTGAACCCACGAACTCCTTCTTGTCAAACACTTTCAGGTCATCAATGCCCTCGCCGATCCCGATGAACTTGACCGGAACCTTCAACTGGTCAACGATTCCGATGACGACCCCGCCTTTCGCCGTGCCGTCCAGCTTGGTGATAGCCAGTGATGTTATGTCTGTCGCCCGTGAGAATTCCTTGGCCTGCTGGTAGGCGTTCTGACCTGTCGATGCATCCAGCACGAGAAGCACCTCATGCGGGGCGTCCGGGATGACCTTACGCATCACGTTACGGATTTTTGTCAGCTCGTTCATCAAGTCAATTCTGTTGTGGAGCCTTCCGGCGGTGTCGATCAGTACAACGTCAGCACCCTTGGCCACCGCAGACTTTACAGTGTCGAAAGCCACTGAGGCCGGATCAGCGCCCATGCCCTGCTTTACAATCTCCACGTCTGCCCTTTCGGCCCAGATCTGGAGCTGGTCAACGGCGGCGGCCCTGAACGTGTCGGCGGCTCCGATCATCACTTTCTTGCCCATGGCCTTGTAGCGGGCGGCAAGTTTTCCGATGGTCGTGGTCTTGCCCACACCGTTCACTCCGACAACCATCACGACAAGAGGTTTCTTCGTCAAGTCGAACGGTTCCTTAGGAGATTCCTCTCCATCAATATCCAGAAGCGTTCCAATCTCGTCACGAAGCATGTCCACCAGTTCGTCGAAGGACATGTACCTGTCCTTGCTGACCCTTTCCTCAAGGCTGTCAACGATCTTGAGCGTGGTGTCCACGCCCATATCCGACGCGACTAGCGCTTCCTCGATGGCATCGAGAACGCTGTCGTCCACCTTGGACTTGCCGATTATCGACCTTGAAAGCCTCTGGAAGAAGCCCTCTTTCGTCTTCTTCACACCTCTGTCAAACAATCCCATAACGTTATCATTTGTAAACTTACAAATTTAGTGAAAACCGAGCGCAATGTGAAATTTATTTCAACATTGCCAAGGTGCATCCTAAATTCGCCGTCAGGCAAATTAGTGAAAACCGAGCGCAATGTGAAATTTATTTCAAACATTGCCGAAAAAGGCGCAGACGGAATCCGCCTGCGCCTTCGCTATCATATTCACGGCAACTATTTTTTGTCCGCGAAGAAATCTTTTGTCTTATCAGCCTCAACGAGGAGTTCAGTGAAGACGTAAGCTCCGGTCTTTGGTGACTTGTCCATACGGATGCACTTCACCATGCTCTTTGCGCCAGCTTTGGCGGCGAATGTAGCGACTGCTTTCTTTGCCATAGTCTATATCTCCAATTTTACTTGATTTCACGATGAACAGTCACCTTGTGGAGGTAAGGATTGTACTTCTTACGCTCGATACGCTCAGGAGTGTTCTTCTTGTTCTTGGTTGTGATGTACCTTGAGATTCCCGGCACACCGCTTGCTTTCTGCTCAGTGCATTCGAGGATGACCTGCACCCTGTTTCCTTTTGCTTTCTTTGCCATAACTCAATAGATTTTAAACAAGGCCGACATATCCTTTAGCCTGTGCCTCTCTGAGAGCGGCGTCAAGGCCCTTCTTCTCGATGGTTCTCATTCCTTTGCAGGAAACCTTCAGTGTGATGTACCTCTGCTCAGCCTCTGACCAGAACTTCTTGGTCTTGAGGTTGAGGGCGAACTCGCGCTTGGTGCGAAGCTTTGAGTGAGCGACATTGTTGCCGATCATTCTCTTTCGTCCTGTGATTTGACAAACTTTTGCCATAATATTTTACTTTTTTATTGATTCAAAATAAATTGCGGGGCTGCAAATTTCGCTCTAAATTTTCAGAATCGCAAATAAATCAGACAATTTTGAAGAATCTGCGCCACCGTATGTTGTTAGGGAACTTCCGACCGGCATCAGTTGAGAGCCAAACCATGGCTGGCCTTCCAACTATGTGATCTTCAGGGACGAAACCCCAGTACCTTGAGTCCAGGGAATTATGCCTGTTGTCCCCCATCATGAAATAGTAGTCCATCTCGAAAGTGTAGCTTGAAGCCTCCTTCCCGTCAATGAATATCTTACCGTCAGCCGTCGTCCTCAACTCATGCCCTTCGTAGGCAGAGATGATCCTCTCGTAAAGAGGAAGGTTCTCAAGTGTGAGAACCACAGTCGCACCCTTCTCAGGGATCCAGAGCGGACCGTAATAGTCACGGGTCCATCCGGAGTTCTCGGTGAACGGGAACAGACTGAGGTAGGAATCGGGGTAATCCGGCGGATAAACGTCCAGATTGGGCTCGACACTCACAACTGAGGAAATCCTGCCGACCTCGTCAAGCATGGCTTGCGTAAGAGGCATGGCCGGATAGCCAGGCAGACTGCCATCGAAATATAGTTCCTCAAGATTGAGGCCCAGTTTCTCAAGAGTCCTTGAATTGATCCTTCCGCCCGAAGTCACTACAGTGTAGGACAACTGGATTCCAGGATATACCTCCTGTTTCTCCCCATTGGTATAAACCAGACCATCGACCACCGAAAGCGTGTCCCCCGGAAGAGCCACACATCTCTTGACATAATGGTCTCTCTTATCGACAGGACGGACCTTTATCGGACCTCCGCTGGCAATGGTGTAAGCCTTACCCGCGTTTCTGACCCATGCGTGGTAATCCTCGGACGGGAAGCGGGACAGTACCGTGTCGCCGTCAGGGAAATTGAACACCACATAATCCCCTCTTCTGACGTTCCGGAAGCCTTTCAGACGGCGGTAGTCATTCTGGATTAAAGTCGAATATGACTCTTTTCCGAATATGACGTTGTGCGTGAAAGGAACCGAAAGCGGCGTCTGCGGAACCTTAGGGCCGAAAGCCACCTTGCTGACGAAAAGGTGATCCCCCGTGAAGAGGGAGCTTTCCATCGACGATGAAGGAATCTTGAAGGCCTGGAAGAAGAATATATTGATGAACGTCACGACGATGACAGCGAATATTATGGCGTCAAGCCAATCGAGCCAGGCGTTTCGTTTCTCCCCTTCCTTGTACTCCTTCTTCCAGAACATCCATTTCACCTTGTGGGTGATGTGATGGTCAAAGATGACGGCAAGGCCGAAGAGCCACCAATAATTCCCGAGCCAGATCACCCACAGCACATAGAGAACGGACCAGAAGCCCATCCTTACCCATTTGTTGTGGTATGTTTCCCTCAAGCTCACTTTTCAGACACTATTTTACAGAATTGACGATTGCTTCGAACGCCTGTGGGTTGTTCATGGCGAGGTCAGCGAGAACCTTGCGGTTGAGACCGATGTTCTGCTTCGCGAGCTTGCCCATGAACTGAGAGTAAGAGATGCCGTACTGACGGGCAGCGGCGTTGATTCTCTGGATCCAGAGGGCACGGAAATTACGCTTCTTGGCCTTGCGGTCACGATAAGCGTAGGTGAGACCTTTCTCGTAGGTGTTCTTCGCTACAGTCCAGACATTCTTTCTGGAGAGGAAATTACCGCGGGTTCTCTTGAGAATCTTCTTGCGGCGAGCCCTTGAGGCTACTGAATTTACTGATCTTGGCATAAATTGATCTTTTTCCGGAGGCAGTGACCGCCCTTCGGCGATGCTTTTCTACTGCGTTCCAAGTTAAACATAAAAACTTACAGGACCAGAAGCTCTTTTACTCTCTTCACGTCATCCTTGTGGAGGATAGCGAAGTGATCAAGATTTCTCTTACGCTTCTTGGTCTTCTTGGTGAGGATGTGGCTGTGGTAAGCGTGCTTCCTCTTGATTTTTCCCGATCCGGTAAGCGTGAAGCGCTTTTTGGCACCGGAGTTGGTCTTAAGCTTTGCCATTGTTTTAATAAATTAAACGTTAATATTGTTCTCCGCACCCAGCGGATTACTTTTTCTTTACAGGGGCGATCATCATCGTCATCCTCTTTCCCTCAAGGGTCGGCATGTTCTCCGCGCGGCCATATTCCTCCAGCTCCACGGCGAAGCGCAGAAGCTGCTTCTCTCCCTGCTCGGCGAACATGATGGAACGTCCGCGGAAGAATATTGTCGCCTTGACCTTCGAACCTTCCTCAAGGAACTCCTGAGCGTGCTTAAGTTTGAACTGGAAGTCGTGTTCGTCGGTGTTCGGCCCGAAGCGGATTTCCTTGATGACTATCTTGGAGGCGTTCTGCTTCATCTCCTTGGCCTTTTTCCTCTGCTGGTAGAGGTACTTCTGGTAGTCAAGGATCTTGCAGACAGGCGGGTCAGCCTTGGCGCTGATCTCAACAAGATCGAGCTCAAGCTCGTCCGCCATCTTCAAGGCCTTGGAGGTCGGGTAGATTCCCGGCTCCGCGATGTTGTCACCGACCAGACGGACCTGTGAGGCGGTGATCTCCTCGTTGATGTTCAGTTCGTCATCCGCCTTCTGACGGACGAACGGACGCGGGCCGCGTCCCCCCGCGGGTCTCGGGCCTGTGCTTGGTCTGAATGCGGAGGCTGGTTTAGGGCCACCGTAGTGTGGTTTCGGCTTGTAAGGCATTCTGCTCTGTTTAAAACTCTCCTTTTAAATTATACATTAATCGCGGACTCTCCATTACTCAAGTTCCCTGGCCACCTCGGCCTTGAACCATTTGATGAAGTCGTCCACCTTCATCGTGCCGGCATCGGCGCCTTCCCGTCTTACAGAGACTGTGCCGTCCGCCACTTCCTTTTCTCCGACGATGACGAGTACAGGGACTCTGAGCAGGGAAATCTCACGGATTCTCTTTCCGAGAGTCTCGTTCCTGTCATCCAAAGAAGTGCGAATATCGGAATTATTCAGCAAACCGCAAACTTTTTTTGCATATTCAGCGTATTTCTCGCTGACAGGAAGCACTTTGATCTGATCCGGGCTGAGCCAGAGAGGGAGATGTCCGCTGGTGTGCTCAAGCAGCACGGCGGTGAATCTCTCGATGGATCCGAACGGAGCGCGGTGGATCATGATCGGACGCTTCTTGCTGCCGTCAGCGTCGGTATATTCAAGCTGGAACCTCTCAGGCAGGTTGTAGTCCACCTGGATGGTGCCGAGCTGCCACTTTCTTCCGATGGCGTCCTTGACCATAAAGTCGAGCTTAGGGCCGTAGAAGGCGGCCTCGCCATATTCAACAACGGTCTTCAGGCCCTTTTCCTTAGCGGCTTCGATGATAGCGTTCTCAGCCTTCTCCCAGTTCTCGTCGCTTCCGATGTACTTGGCCTTGTTGTTTGGATCCCTGAGGGAAACCTGGGCCGTGTACTTGTCGAACTTGAAGATCCTGAACACATAGAGGATCAGGTCGATGACCTTCTCGAACTCACCCTTGAGCTGGTCAGGGGTCACGAACATGTGGGCGTCATCCTGGGTGAAGGAACGTACCCTGGTAAGTCCGTGGAGCTCTCCGCTCTGCTCGTAACGGTAAACGGTTCCGAACTCCGCCAGTCTCAAAGGGAGATCCTTGTAAGACCTTGGAGAAGAGCGGAATATCTCGCAGTGATGAGGGCAGTTCATCGGTTTGAGCATATATTCCTCACCCTCCTGAGGAGTGTGGATCGGCTGGAAGGAGTCCTTGCCGTACTTGGCGTAGTGGCCTGAGGTCACGTAAAGGTCCTTGCTTCCGATGTGAGGGGTGACAACCGGCAGGTAGCCATATTCATTCTGCTTCTTGCGGAGGAATTTCTCAAGCTCGAATCTCATTACGGAGCCTCTCGGCAGCCAGAGCGGCAGTCCGAGACCCACACGTGAAGAGAAGGTGAAAAGTTCCATCTCCTTGCCGATCTTGCGGTGGTCGCGCTTCTTCGCCTCTTCGAGGAGGACGAGATATTCATCAAGCATCGACTTCTTAGGGAAGGTGATGCCGTAGATTCTGGTGAGTTGCTCGCGCTTCTCATCGCCGCGCCAGTAGGCACCTGCGATGGCGGTCAGCTTGACGGCCTTGATCACCTCGGTGTTGCGCAGGTGAGGTCCGCGGCAGAGGTCGGTGAAATGGCCGTTGGTGTAGTAGGTGATGGTGCCGTCGGCGAGTTCGCTGATGAGCTCGCACTTGTACTTGTCACCAGTCTCCTCGAAGTGCTTGAGAGCGTCGGCCTTGGACACGTCCTGACGGACGAAGTCCTGCTTCTCGCGGGCCAGCTCAAGCATTCTCTTCTCGACCTTGGCGAAATCAGCGTCGGTGATCTGACGGCCGCCCAGATCCACATCATAGTAGAATCCGTTCTCGATGGCAGGTCCGATTCCGAACTTAACGCCAGGGAATATGTCCTCAAGGGCCTCCGCCATCAAGTGTGATGAGGAGTGCCAGAAAACTCTCTTTCCTTCGTCGTCGTCCCACTTCAAAAGGACGATCGAGCTGTCCTCTTCGATAGGACGGTTGAGGTCGTAGGTGACTCCCTTGCCGACAGTCGTGTCGGTCGCAGGCTTCACGGCCACCGCCAAAACTTCCTCCGCAAGCCTCGGGCTGATGCTCTTGGCTATCTCATAACCTGTAACGCCTTTCTCGAAGGCCCTGACACTACCGTCAGGAAATGTAATGTTAATCATACAAAAAACTAAAATAAATTGGTCTGACCAGTATTTACAGACCAAGTACTTGAACTTGGCCAGCCATATTATTAGCCAAGGGGCAAAGATACGAAATATTTTGCTATTTTTGCATAAATATTAAAGAGATAGAACGATGAAGAAAGAGTTTTCGTCCAGTGTTTCCTGGAACAGCGCCGCTTTGGCCGGCCTTGTGATGGGTGTGTTCACGATAGCGGTGGATTATCTGCCGTCACTGCCACTGCTGTTAGGTGGCACAGGTGTCTTCGTGGGCATATTGAACTTCATCTTAAAGGTTGTCAAGATCGTGGCGTGCGTGATCGCTTTCAAGTACCTTTTGGAACGATTCCACAACAACGTCAAGGTCGGTTACCCGGAACTCCAGCGCTATGGACAGAAAATAGCTTTGTTTTCTTCGATTCTGGTGTCAGGATTCACCATGCTGCAGCTTCTTGTAATAAACCCCGACATGGTAGCGCAGATGGTGAAAAGCACTCAGGAAGCCTATCAAGGCATGATGGATTCAAACACGGCCACAGCCATGGAAAAGATGATGAATATGATTCCCGCGTTCACGTTTGTCTTCACATTGCTCTATTGCTACCTTTGGGGATGGATGCTCTCAACCGCATTCGCCAGAAGACTGTTCCCTGTCAACGCTTTCGGAGAGCGCACTCCGGATGACCAGAACACAGACAACGACCAATAATCATGGAATATTCAAAAGACCTTTCGATAATAGTTCCTCTCCTGAACGAGGAGGAGTCACTTCCGGAGCTTCTGGCGTGGATCAGAAGCGTGATGAACGCCAATGGCTATGAATATGAAGTCCTCTTCATCGACGACGGCAGCACCGACGGCTCGTGGGCGAAGATCCAGGAACTCGCAAAAGGCGACGAGCGGATCAAAGGAATATCCTTCCGCCGCAACTACGGCAAGTCCGCCGCCCTTTACGAAGGTTTCGCCAAGGCCGAGGGACGTGTGGTCGTCACGATGGACGCGGACCTGCAGGACTCCCCGGAAGAGATCCCGGAGATGTACCGGATGGTCACCGAGGAGGGTTATGATGTGGTCTCCGGCTGGAAACAGCACCGCCAGGACAACAAACTGACCAAGAACCTGCCTTCCAAGCTTTACAACGCCACTGCCCGATGGATCACCGGCATCAAGCTCCACGATATGAACTGCGGCCTGAAGGCCTACAAGAACGAGGTGGTCAAGAACATAGAGGTGTACGGCGAGATGCACAGGTATATTCCTTACCTCGCGAAGAACGCCGGCTTCGGCAAAATCACCGAGAAGCCGGTCCACCATCAGAAAAGGAAGTACGGCAAGAGCAAGTTCGGCCTTGAGAGGTTCGTCAACGGATTCCTCGACCTTCTCTCATTGTGGTTCCTTAGCACATTCGGCAAGAAGCCGATGCATTTCTTCGGCTTCTCCGGCCTGCTGATGTTCCTGATAGGCTTCGTGATGACGATCTGGGTGATCGTCGCGAAACTTGTCCACCAGGCCCAGGGCGTCCATTTCAGAGCCGTCACCGACCAGCCTCTGTTCTACCTCGCCATCCTTGCCGTGATCATCGGCGTGATGCTCTTCCTCGCCGGTTTCATCTGCGAGATGGTCTCCCGCAATGCTCCGGAAAGGAACAAATACAACGTCAAAGACGAAATAGAGTAAAGAGAAAGAAGGTGGCCTCAAAGTCACCTTCTTTCTCTTTTATTCTAATACTCCAGACGCATGTCATCTATCCACAAGATGGAATCCGGACTGCCTGTGAAATAGTCACCCAGCATGCTGGCCGCGCAGGAGACTATTATGTGTGTCGGGCGGCGTGATGTGGACACATATTCAAGAGGAATCTCCACCTTGGTCCATTCCATGTCATGATCAGTGACGAATCTTCCATAGGCGATGACATCCTGGCCGGCAGGATCGAAGAACGAGGACCTGTCCGTCGTGTTGACTTCAACAGGACAGCTCTCGGTTCCGCCATATTTACGGAAATCCCATGTGCCCAAAGCGACCCACACTATTCCGCGGTCATTGTCCCCGACCTTGACGACATCATCGTCAGGGTAACCGCCAAGAGTCTTCTGCTGGATCTTGCCGCTCTTGTACTTCAGCCAGACGGTCAGTTTCCGAGGGCGCAGGGTGAACGGACGTCCCATGCGGACCTTTCCGCCCGCAGTGCCGACATTCCCGCCATATTCACCGGAAAAGATGTTGCCGGCGGCGAACTTGATGACCACATACTGCGACTCCATCTTCAATGAATATTTTCCTTCAACCTTTTCGGTGTCATCCGGTTTGGTGATGGCGAATTTTGATCCGACGGTTGTCGATCCCTTGTTGCCGCTCCCCCACCATTCGGTCTGGAGCACAGGGACCGGAGACGCGGGATCATAGAACGAATAATATTTGTCAGACTCTGCGTTAGAGAACGTCTCGAAACCCGAATTAGGCAACTGGACAGCAGCCTCGGTTGTGAACCTCACGATCTCGGAAGTCTCATCGCCACTGTAGGCGACACACTCATATTCAGTCAAAGGTGCAAGGCCCTCGGCGGCAGCCGAAAAAGATCCGCCGTCAGAGGAGACTCCACCGACCTCATTCCATTCGGAATCACCGGCCTTTCTGATGCGGAAGCCGTTGTCACGACCTTCGATTCCGCTGGCACGGAGCCATGCGACACCTGTCCAAACATCCGGTTTAGAGATCGAGACAGCAGCCTCTACCTCCTCCACGAACAGTGTCCAAACCTCATTGACATCCCTATAGGAGACGTTAAGCTCGACAGGATCCTCAAAGTTTCTCAACGAGGGGATTGCCGGAGAATATGTTGTCTGTCCCTCAGGCCCCAGTTTTATGGAAGACACACTCATGCCGGTAAGATCGATTCCGGATGGCACCTGAGCCACGACACGCCTGTTCGTGGCATCAATCACCGCGCCACCGATCTGGCCGGAAAGGGAAAAGTAACGTTCTATCGGCTGTTCAGCCTTGATCGCCCAAGAGCGCTCGTTCTCGTAGGCGGAAAGTGTCACCGTAAGCGGTTTGGACAGATCTTTCGTGCCGACAATCGGATCGGAAGCGGCGACCGCCTCATCATTGAACGACACCTCGCGGATATTGACCTTGCTGATGTCCACGGTCTCCTCAAGCGTAAGCACCACCTCATGGATATCGGTGCTGATACTCACCGACTTGGCGCCGTCCGCGTCCAGACTTGTGATGGCGGCGTCTATCTCCGGGTAAGGGATGTCGTTCCGGATGCACGAGACAACCGGCAAAGAGACTATCGTCAATATTATCAAGAAAAATCTGTTCATAGCCTAAATATGGAAACTTAGTCCGAAAGAAATATCAAGCACGTCAAGCATGAAACGAACCTTGGAGAAATCCCTCGTGCCCACAATCTCTCCGTTCTTGTAGTAGTCGATGTGGTTGTAGGTAGCTCCGCCGATGCCGATCGCCACGTGCGTGCTTATGCTGTTGGTCACGAAGATCATCAGACCCGGATGGACAGCGATCTTTACCCTGTTCGCCGCGGCGTAACTGTCGAGGCTCTCCTCGTTGTAGGAGAATGAGGTGCGGGTGTAGGAATATCCCAGAGACACATCGGTGAACACTCCTATCCTGCCACGCTTGTCCAAAGAGGCGTAGGCTCTATGAAAGACCTCGGCCTGGACCGTACGAGAATCCGCCTGTATGTCATTCAAAGAGACCGCCAGATCATCGCTGAGCATCGAGAGATCAGCGTTGGAGACACCTCCTTTCGCAGATGAATATTTCGCCCTCACCCCGACTGACCTATTGTCCTTATAAGTGTAGTCGAGGAAAGGCGACAACGTCATCATAGTGCCGTTGGCATCCAAATGCTGAAGCAGCATAAGATATTCACTGTCAGTGCTGGACAAGTCCGCATAGAAGAACTGTACACCAGCGGAAAAGTCTCCCTTAGGCATGAACAACCTGTCCGGTCCGCGCTTTTCCACGACGGAAAGACTGTCTCTCTCCGCTGCCCGAATTCCAGACACGGAAAGAAAAATGAAGAATATTATCGCTAACTTTTTCACCGCCTACAGGTAATAATAGAGGCTGAATCCCACAGCAAGCAGGTTCACCTTGAAATTGATAAAAGTAAGACTCCTGTCTCCTTCCGCCACACGGTTGTGGTTCTGGTCGGTCCAGTCGAAATGCAGTCCCAGCATGTTCACGCTGACATCTATCGCAAGCCTGTCCGTGACAAATGCCATAAAACCGGGACAAAGATTGATCCCAAGAGAGTTAGATGTCTCGTACGAAGCGTTCACCTTGTTGCCGTGGCCGTCCAGCACCTTTCCCTGACCGTACGAATATGACAGCTGCAACTCGTTGAAAAGCCCAAGTCTCTTAATCTGTCCTACAGGAATATAGTAGCGTCCTATCCCCTGAATCTCGAAGGCATGACTGATCTTGTGGAAATCCGACACTTCCAGATTGATGTCCTTGAAATTCAACTTCGCGGAATCCAGCTGGAACATATTCCTTCTGTACCCGACCCTGACTCCGACTCCCATATTGTCCTTGAACATGTAGCAGAACGCCGGGCTGACAGAAAGGGTGTAGCCTGTGGATTTTATGCCGTTGACCACCAACAGACGGGAGTTATCGTTGTTGTGAAGCATATAACTGGCTCCACCGCCCACCATCCATGTACCTTTTTTAATGAAGCAAGGCTGCGATGACAGGTCAATACCCCGATCCATCCTCTGTCCCTCGGCATTGAACGAGCCAAGGGCCATGAGGAGGACTGAAAGTATTATGAATGAATATCTTGTCATTATTCGTAGAGGAGTTCCATTCCGTCAAGCCAGAGTTTGCTGTTGTCATACCCGGTGAAGTAGTCTCCGTACATGCTGGCCGCGCAGCTGATGATGATGTGCGTCGGGTATGTCGTCAGGCTGCTGTACTCGAGAGGAATCGTCATCTGGATCCAGTCCTTGGCCGGATTGGAATCGTCTGAGGTGATGAGCCTCTCACCGAAAGCGATTGTGGATTTGTCCGTGGAGAAATCCACGAATGTGCTCACGTCAGTGGTGTTTATCATTACCGGACTGTCCGCGTCTCCGCCATAACGCTTGTAATCCCATGTGCCCAAAGCGATTCTTATGGATGCCTTGTCATAGTTACCCTTCTTTCCGTCAGAAGGGACATTGCCGGACTCACGGTTGATGACACCTCCGGAATATTTCACCCATAACCTCAACGCTGTAGGCCTTGCGGTGAACGGCCTTCCGAAGTAAACAGTTCCTCCAGTGGTTCCGATAAGGTCTCCAAAATGCCCGCTGAAAAGGTTTCCAGCGGCGAACTTAACGACAACCCAACGTGACTGGAGACACACGGACTGCGTCCCTTCCTTGTAGTCAGAAGCGTCAGGATAACAGATCACGGAACCAGAACCGACAAGGGTCGCGCCCTTGTTACCATTACCCCACCATTGTTTTTGCAGAGTAGGATCCGATGAGGAAGGATCGTAGAAAGACTTGTACTTGCCGCTTTCATCATTGGATGTAGTCTCGAACCCTCCGTTAGGCACAGGCACCGCATTCTCGGTTGTCACATCCGACGGTGCGGCAAGAATCTCCTCCTCACCTGACTCAAGGGATGTGAGCACGAGACGATACTCGTAAACCGTGGAAGGAGCCAAACCTTTGATCTCCGCGCTGAATGTGCCTTCAGAATCCCTTACGGCTGTCACCGGAGTCCAGTCCTGAGTACCTTTCTCACGTACCTCAAAGCGAACCTTATCCTTGTCGTACTGAGCCTCATCGACATCGGCATGGGCCGTGAAGTGTCCGGCCCAGATCTCATATCTGGATGACTGGGCGATTCCCGTCGAGGTCCCCTCGAAGATGATGTCATCGTAAATGTTGTTCGTAGAATCATCCACCAGAAGGTCGAAGGCCAGAAGACCGTCTTTCTCCGTATATTTAAGGTTCAGCCTATACCTCTTGCCTTCCTCGACAGACTTGATCTCACCCGACTTTGTGAATGTACTCCCATCCTTCTTCAACGTCCCGGAGAAATTCCAGTAAAGCGAAGGCTCGAAACCGGAAGGAATGAAAAAACCGTCCGAGCCGCTGTTGGAAGCGTCATAGACCAACCGTCCGTCAGTATCGGCAAGGCTGACCTCACAAGTGTAGCCACTTTGAAAAGCATCCGCGACAGTCTGGTCGAAAGCAACCTTGGAGATGACATTGGAAACCTTCGCTGTAACGGTCACGCTGCTGGATGTTCCGGCCTTGACAGTCACATCGGAAGATCCCTTGTAACTTTTCTGCTCCCAAGACGCCGCCGCAGGATTCTCCTTGACAGCCTCTCCGGCGATAACGTCAACGCGATAATCATCAGCCGGCAGATAGATGGCCTGTGGCATCTGTGAATATTCATATTCACGGACCTTGCCGGAGAAGTCACCCTTATAGATGCTTACCTTCGCGGAGGAAAGAAGTTCCTCCTGGCTCATGACGGCCCTGGACACAGGCTCACCCATCCTTACATCAAGACTGAACACTCCTTTGGCGGCCGGAGTCTCACCATAGTTGGCACAGGCTCCAAACGCGAGCGCCGAAAGAGACAATGTTATGATTGTGAGTTTATTTCTCATATTCATTCCTCCTACTTCACTTCAAGGGTGATCGGGATACTCTTGCGGCAGCCCTTGTTGTCAATAACATTCATCGTGAATGTGTGCGTGCCCTTGAACGCCAGAAGCGGAGCCTGCGCGTCGGAAAGGTCAAATTCAATCTCCGTCTTGCCCGACAATTCCGCGCCGTGAGGGAACGGAACGATGTCGAAAACACCCATCGCCGCCTCAGAAGGATTGATCAGATCAAGTGTGGTTCCACCGACCGAGTTAACGGAATTGATGAAGTCAGCGTTGGTGGAAGCGATGTCAACTGTGAACTTACGCACGCCGTTAGGAATCTTGGCTGTCATCGTGAGCGGGAATGCCCCGGTCTCCGGCACAGTGACAGTCTTTGTTATGTCGTAAATGCTTGTACTGATAAGTTCGATTCCTCCGTCCCCGATCGGAGCGTTAGGATCGTTGCCGTCACCAGGCTCTTCAGCGGTCACGTCACCATTCAATTCGGCATCCTCGACCAAGCCATCGATCTCAACAGTGAAAGAAGCGTTGCCGGAGGCATCGACTTTCTTTATGATGGTGACCACGTGCCAGTCCTGAGCTTTCACATTGGTGATGGTCGCGCGCATCCTTTGGGTCTTGCCGTCAATGGAGCCTTTGAATACCAAAGCGATAGTGGCATCATTGCCATTCACCGCGAAATAACCCATGCGGCGGTCGTATGTCGGATTGCCGTTTGAATATTCCAGTTTATACTCCAAAGGATAACCTGCCGCCAACTCCACGGTAGCGGCCCCGTCACCAGTGACCGACTTCAGGAAATCCTCGTTGTATCCAACGCTGACAACAGCCTGAAGAAGCTTGCAGGTGATTGAACCGAGCGTCGTGGTCACTCCAGCCTTGATCGCGAAGTCCTTTGTGGCGCCATAGACCGGAGCGTCGAACTTGGCGTTTGGAACATCAGCGCTGGTCGAGCGGGCTTCCAGGCGATAGTCACCCTCCGGAAGAGAGACATCGCTACCGCCGCGCACCTCCTGATAGGTCTTCTGCCAGACAAGTTTGCCGGCATTGTCATAAAGGAACAGCGTGTAGTCATCACCGGCGGCCTCAGCCTTGGTCGTGACCTTATGAAGCTCGTCAGAGACCTCTATGGAAAGGCCGTCAAACGAAAGCGTGCCGGTCCTGTCACCCTTGCCGTAATTGAAATTGTCCTTCTTGCAGGACACCGCCAAAACCATGACGGCGGCCAGAAATATGTAAAAAATCTTTTTCATCTTGTCAGTCGTTAAGTTCAACTTCCGTCAGTTCAACATCTTCAATCGTATCATCAAAGGAGATGGAAATAGAGTTTCCTCCCACATTGGACACATCGAACTTGATAGTGTAGCAGGTTTTCGGAGAAAGGGATCTGTACTCCTTGGAAAATTCCTGGGTCTTGCCACTCTGACTTGTCAACGTACCTGACACAGAGATCATGTAGGCATCCACAAAAGCGGCCCTGGTCTCCGTTTTAGAGAATGGAATCTCGGTGCCGCCACCGGTCTTGACAGTAAAGGAATAATCCGTGTAGTAAGCCTTGAAAGCATCTGTGCACTCCACTTTGACGATGGTGTTCGCAAGAGTAACCGGAATGGCCACCGTAGTCGTCCCCCCTCCCGTGACGGAGAAAGACTTCACGCCCGTGAAGCAAGGCTTTCCGAAGCCCTCTTCGCTGGCAGAGCCATAACCTGCCTTCACGGAATAGTTGCCGGCCTTGAGCTTTTTCGATGCGGCGAACTGCTCCAGCAATCCATTATAAATCTCATCTCCGCTGCCGTTGGTCAGGACAATCGTGAATTTGCCGGTCTGGGGTAACGTGGTGTAATCCGACACATTGCTCTTTGTCACCACATCCACCTGGCCGTCAGTGGCGACGGAGAACAGGACGTTCCCGTCAGCGGTGTCCTGATGCCGGGAACACGACGTCGGCACGAGTGCCAAAGCCATCATTCCAAGCAGTAATCTGTTAATTTTCATATTCATTGTCACTTTTTGATCTTCACTTTTATGTTGTCTATGTAGAGCCAGCAGGTGTTGTTGTTGGCTCCCCAGTCTTTATCGGGCATTGTTCTCCAACTCAACCTCAACGGAGCACTAACACCCTTCAATAAGGTATTTGCCGTATGGTTGATATTTGTATATGAGCCAGTTGTCTCATTAATCTTGAACGATTCCGGAAACGTACCAGTCTCATCGCCACTAGAGGGGTTCTTACTTGTAGTGATATAACCGAAATATACGGTTTGGGCTATTTTCGGAGTTCCCTCCCTGCCCATAGAATAATCATACGTGATATCTAGGTTCACAGTCTTACCATCCTTCAATCCGGAAAGGAATGGAGAATCCGCCCTGGCAGAATAGTTGGCCAATCTAGTTTCCCTACGACAAGCGATTCTGATTGCGGTTCCATCCTGCGCTCCAGCCCTGGCAGCACTCCAGCCACCTTTCTCTGGGCTCCAAGGATTCTCAGCATTGATGGTATAAGGCGCAAAAAGATGCGGTGAAAAACTTCCCGGACTTGACCAACCATACTCATCATTCGAATTGAAGCCTTCCACCCAGCTGAAGTCCTCAAAGAACAGATAAGGGCAATTCAACTCACATTCTCCCCTGATGGACGAAGAAAGGTCGCCTAATGTCACAGTCTCCGAAACGACAGCGCTTTCCGACTCATAGGTCACGGCAAGCCGCTTCGAGGACAATCCCTTGAAGAATGCTTTATCCTTAGTCCGGAATACGTACGTGTCACCAATTCTCACAAGTCCGTCATTGCCACCATCTATTCTCAACTCAGACGACGACAATCCCGGCCACACAGCATCATCCGGCAAAGTAATCCTGATGTCTTGCACATCCTCACCCAAATTGTTGGATGCGAGCATAAATTTCAATTCATACTCAATAGGCTTCGCCTCAGTCATTTTTAACGGAACCTTAGTAGTATGCCCGGCCGCGAAATCACGCCCCGCCAATGAGAAAGAGACCGACGCGCACTTATTCTCCGAATAGGCGTCAACCGTAATCCGATCCCCGGCAGAATATGCCATCCGAGGAGGGAATATGCCGGCGACAGCCACTTCCGTCCCGTCCGCCGACTCGTCGATCGGATTCCGAAGTTCCAATGTCAACCCGTTCACTCCTTCGCCGAAGCTGACCGTGGAAGCGTCCGTGACATCCACCGAAACCTTGCCCGCCACCGCCTGAGGCATAGTGACCTCGATTCTCTTCACCGGCTCCCCCAGCAAGTTATTCCCTTCAGGAATATAGAACCTCAGGAAATGCAGCAGATGTCTCATTCTGACATTCAGCACATCATCGGACACGATAGGTGCCGCCTCCTTAACCGGCTCCAAGGCCGGTCCGGAGATCGGTTCCGCCACTATTATGTCCACTCCATCCGAAGCCGTGCCATCCTGAACAGACGGAACAGTGAATGTGGCGGTCATGCCACCCATCGATTCCGGAAGAGGGTAAGTCATGTAGTATGAATATGTTCCTTCAGCCATCGGGGACTGAAGGGTGGCCGTGAAATAGGCCTCGGACTTGTCAGAGGCAACCGCCATCAAACGGAACGCCTGATTATCCAAAGCATATGATCCGTCCGGGGATTTTGCCCAGACAGCAATCTTGTCGCCATCATTCCACACAAAGCGTTTGGTCTCCACATCGTATTCCGTTCTCGTCCTCGGGGTGTTCCCGACAGCGAAAACGACATTCACCGAGGATGGAATCACCTCAGATTCAGTGGATTCAAAGTCACCGCAACCACATAGCGCGACTCCAGCGGAGACAAGAATGATTCTTAATATAGTCTTCAAATACACTACGTTTCAATTTCCGCGAACAGGCACATGCCATCGCACTTATATTCACAAATGTAATGTTTTTAAGTCATATACAAAAATTCATCAGATAATGTCACGCATCATCTGACTGATTCTCTGATCATCCGCTCTATCTCTGACAAGTCAGCGCGAGCGAGTATTGTTCCGTCAGGAGCGAGCAGCAGGTACGTAGGCACAAAGGTCACGCCATAGAGTTCCGCGGCCGATTCCTCCGTACCAAGGATATTCTTCCAAGTCAAGCTTTTTTCCCTGACCGTCTCCTTCGACTGAGCTGCCTCCTCCCAGAGGGGGACACCAATGACATCAAACCTATTTCCTCCAAACTCCTCGTACAATTCCATGATATGCGGGAACGCACGGCGGCAAGGACCGCAACTGGTCGACCAGAAATCCAACAGAATATATTTTCCTTTGCCGGCATAATCTGAAAGCCGAACCGTGTTTCCAGCCATGTCAATTCCCTCAAAGTCTTGGAACCTCATTCCTACAGAAGTATTATAGACCGCCTCTATGTCCCTTTTCAGTTTGGCTGTTCTTGGCTCCGCCAGCATATTCGGGGCCAATGTCCCCGCAAGCTCAAACCGCGTCTTAGGATCCGTGTTACCGAAATTCGTCAAGAAGAACAATGCCATGTAACCCACAGCGTTGTCACGATTGGCATGGATAACCCTTTTATATTCATTGATCATCAATGTGCTGTCCTTATAGTTTCTCCGGCGGAACGACATCAGAGAGTCCAGCGCCACGGTCAATGAATTAACCTTGTCGCTGCTGACCGTACAACGTCCGTCAGGCCGCCTGCTGATGGTCAAGGTGCCGCCTTCAGGCACGATGGTCACCTTGACATGGCTCCCCATGCCTACATCGTATGACCTGGTAACGTCAGTCGGTAGTTCCACACGGAAACGTCCGTTCTCAACCGGAACACTCACACTCTCGCCGCTCCGGTAAAAGAAGTCCACTTCCTTAGGCGCACCTTCCGGTCCTAACTCTCCCTTGACCACCGTCTTGTCCTGTGCGGTCATTACAGCGCAGGAAAACGCGAATACAGTCAAAATCACTACTGTTCCTCTCATAATTATCCAATGAATATGTCCGTTCACGCTCCTGCAAAAACCATACGATTAGAAGTACAGCATTGATAGCCATGGTATGCCAAGCACGCCCAAAGCCTTATACAATTCTGTCGCCAGGCGTTCTGTCTTAAGATTGCCACGGGCCTCAGGCGCATTCTTGAAGACTTGTGCGACCACCTCGCAAGCGTCGATCTCCGCACAGTCTGCGCATGTGTCGTAACCTTTTTCACTCACGCACTTGCGGACCGGACAAAGATCGCTGCAATAGAGATACTTCACGCCCTCCGTCCGGCATCCCATACAGTTGATATGCTCGGGCTTGATAGGGGCGTCATTCGCCTCGGCCCATTGCTTGGCTGTCTTTTCCCTAAGCGCGTCATCATTGTTCACCGTGGCCTTGCGGGCATCGCAATTCTCACAGTCCAATCCGCAGCATGCAATCAAATCCTTCATATTTCTTAATATTTTGTTTATGCTACACTTCGGAGGAATGCGACAAGCAATATGACCGCTGCCTCAACGCCCACGGCACGGGCATCACCATCCGCACGTTCTTCCAGCTCGCCAAGGAGCACGGCATCAGCCTCATCACCGCAAAACGCGCGAAAACGACAGAATTGATAAAAATGACAGAATACGCACAATGCGCATATTCACAGAATCCGTCCACGAAAAGATCCAATCCTAAATCTGCGCAAACTGTCAATACCGCGCATTCTGACAATATTGTCAATATTGACGAAGACCTGCCCCTCCCGACATTCTCTCCCGACCTGCAAGGCGCACTTCCGTCATTCCTCGAAAAGGTAGTCTCCAAGTCGAACTCTCCGGAAGACGCGGACATCCTCATCCTCGGCACGATGGCCGTCATCTCCGCCTGCCTCCCTCACATCTTCGGAGTCTATGCCGACCGCACAGTCTATCCGAACATATTCCTATTCGTCACCGCCAAGGCCTCCTCCGGCAAAGGCCGTCTCGCACTCTGCCGATATATCGTCGAACCCATCCACGACCGCCTCCGCGAAATCAACGAGGCCGAAATCATCGAATACAAGCACAAGCTTGCTGAATACAATGCCGCCGGCAAGAAGAAAGTCGATATGGAGAAGCCCGAAGAACCTCCTATGCGTATGCTCTTCATCCCGGCCAACTCCTCCGCAACTGCGGTCTATCAAGTCCTTGGCGACAACGGCGGCACCGGCCTTATGTTCGAGACCGAAGGCGACACCCTCGCCAACACATTCGGCTCCGACTACGGCAACTACTCCGACGGCTTCCGCAAGGCGTTCCACCACGAGACCATCTCCTACATCCGCCGCAAGGACCGCGAATATGTGAACATCAAGAACCCGCGTCTCTCCACGCTCCTCACAGGAACACCCAGACAGGTCCTGAACCTCATCACCGATGCCGAGAACGGTCTGTTCAGCCGATTCATATTCTACTTCCTCGACCTCCGCCTCGTGTGGAACGACGTGTTCAGCACCCACTCCGACACCACACTTGACGAACATTTCCAGAGACTCGGACAGGAGTTCCACGACTTCCACACCATCCTCGAAAAGTCCAATGACATCCGCTTCTCACTCACGCCATCCCAGGCCGCTGACTTCAACGAAAGGTTCTCCGCCTGGCAGACCGAATACAGCGACCGCTGCGGGGACGAGTTCGTAGCCTCCGTCCGCCGCCTCGGTCTGATAACATTCCGCCTCGCGATGATACTCTCAGCCTTCCGCATAATGGAGGACGGCATCATCGGGGACAGACCAACCTGCCTCGACACCGACTATCAAAGCGCAATGACGATGGCCTCGGTAATCCTTCGTCACAACGCCCACATCTTCCTCTCCCTTCCAAAAGCAGACACGGCTCAGCTTACATCCTCGGTTTCCACAAGAACCACTCTCCAGCAACGCCAGTTCCTCGAAGCCCTCCCACCAGATTTCGACCGCCAGACATACACCGAACTCGCCACATCCCTCGGTGTCAATCCTCGCACCGCCGACCGCATCATCCGCCGCTGGTGTGACACCGGCCAGTTGGAGAACGTCTCGCACGGTAAGTATCGGAAGAAATAGAATAAAAACGTACCTTTGCATAAGACAATGACACTTATGGGTATGACACTTGGCAAAATATTGAACGTAGAATGCTCAACCTACGATTTTAAAGAATCTATAGAAAAGAAGAAAACAAAGAGTTGGCTGAAAAGCATCTCTGCCTTTGCTAACACTAAGGGCGGCAGTCTCTTTTTCGGTATAGATGATTCGGGAGATATCATAGGTTTGGAATGCGCTCAGGCCGATGCCGAGTTCATAAGTCAAGAGATCAAAGCTCACCTTGATCCAATCCCGGATTTTGAACTTACACCCCATAAATCCGAAAACAAGGTGGTTCTTGAGGTTAAAGTGTCAGAAGGCCGGCAAACACCATATTACTACTATTTGGATGGAAACCGTTCCGCTTTCATTCGAATAGGAAACGAAAGTGTTCAAGCCGCCCAACATCAGCTGCTTACTTTAGTGCTTAAAGGAACGAACTCAACGTTTGACGCACAGAGAACCTCGGCAAAACGCTCTGATAACTCTTTTACGATTTTAGCAAACACATTTTCTGGTAGAGTCGGACAACCATTTGATGAGAAAATGCTAGAGTCTATGGGGCTTGTCACATCAGACTGCTTCTTGACACAGGCCGGAGTGCTATTCTCTGACAATTGCAATGCATACAACTCAAAACTTGTCGGAACACGTTGGGCCGGGCTGGCCAAGACAGATGCAATCAATGACCACGAGTATCAAGGCAACCTGCTCCTTCTGCTACGTGCAGGTGTGGATTTCGTGAACTCGAACACCAACAGCGGGTGGATGAAACTCCCGGATGGACGTAAGAATATCCCGGACTATGCCGAAAGAGCCGTGTTGGAAGCCATTGTCAATCATCTGATTCACCGTGACTACACCATTATTGGAGGCGAAGTCCATATTGACATATTTGATGATCGCATAGAGTTCAATAGCCCTGGCGGTATGTTTGATGGCACGCTGATCCAAAACAGAGATATTTCTAAAGTACCTTCAGTACGAAGGAACCCTATACTGGCGGATGTTTTCACTCACTTGGGGTATATGGAAAAACGAGGCTCCGGACTACGGAAGATTTGTGACCTTTCCGCCCAACTTGACGGTTATAATGCAGAATTGTGTCCGGAATTTATGTCAGAGGCCAATGTCTTCTATACTATCATAAAGAATGTGAACTACCCCACTAAAGAAGAAGTTGGGGGAGTTAACAAGGGGAGTTCAGATGCTAATCGGGGGAGTTTGGGAAATAATCATCCTTCCTTGGTGGATATTTATGGCGCAAAGAAAAGAGTATCAAAAGAGGAATTATGGGCAAAAATTCAATCGTTCTGTGACTCGTGGCATACACCTGAGGATATTGTTGTATTTACAGGTAAAACCTCAAAATACATAAAAGAGACCATACTGCCTCAAATGGTCAAGTTAGGAATTATTGAACGGCTATATCCTGACACGCCCAATCACCCGAAACAGAAATACCGGTCGAAACGATAATGGAAAACGGCTAAATACGCAATAACGACAAAACTGACAGAATACGCAAAATGCGCAGTCTGTCAGTTAAATGCATGTTGTTGTCAAATTATTTCTCCACGTAGCAACTTGCGAATATATGTCCCCAAATTAACATCGTGCTCTCCCAATCCCAGTTTCTTTCGGATGTCGCTGCTGTTATTGAAGTGGCTCTTCAGTTGGATATATTCCCCGATTTCTTTTCCTTTCAGTCCCAATGCATACAGGCAGCAGTAGTTTATTTCCCATTCATTCAAGCCACGGTCTTCAAGATGCTTGATGAATTTGGGATGACTGCCGGCGAATGCCAACCGGGTGGAATACATGAAAACCTCCTTATTCGCGACAAGCTTCTCCATCTCTTGATTCACCTTTCTATCCATATCTCTGTTGTCGGTTATATACGCCAAAAAGAAGCGGTTAAGCAAGGTCAACCTTTCCAGCAGCGCGTTTTTCGCCGCCCCTTCAAGTTCGTTACTACGTTCAAGGATCTCAGTCAGACTATCCCTTTCCTGCTCTATCTGATTATATAGCAGTCTGTATTTCTCCTTCTCTTGTTTCGCCAACTCGGATTCGACAGTTTTCACTTTCAATCTGTACCGGATTATGACGAGCAATGAAAGGAATATAATGATGACTCCTATGGCGGCCAGCACCCGGCGGTCACTCCGCTCTTTGTCCTGGATGTTCTTCAATTCCAACGAATGCCTTTCCTCTATAAACTTGATGCCGGCCTTTGACTTCTCGTAATCCAAAGAATCCGTCATCTTGACATATTTAAGATAGCCATCCAAGGCTTTTTCATATTCCCCTTTATGCTTATGAATATCCGCTAGCAGCGCATAATATCTAACTTGCTGCTGGGCATTGGGGATATTATTCACTCGTTTGATGGCTTCCATTGCCTGGGTCATATCTCCGATATTCAGGTAAGCGTAAGAAACTGAAAGCCAATCTATATAACTTGAGTCCACTGAGTCAAGATAAATGTCAAGAATTCGCCTGACCTCAGCAACCCGATCAGGCCTGTGGCTTGTTAGGAATATGATATAGTTTGAATAGAAATAGCCTTTTATCCACATGCTACATTCCGCAAGGTTATTTAGTCCTATTGTAATATAATGCTCAGCCTGTTCGACATCACCGATTATCGTGTAAACATTGATGATGCTGGCTATGCAATTAATGTAGCTGCTGGTCCTGCCGCATTCTTGGAAATAATTACCCGCCTCGTTGTAGGTCGAGATACATTTGTCCCATTCAAACACCTTGTTGTATATTCCACCTTGAGTGAACAGTATCCTCGCCTTAGTCAGTTTGTCATCTGATTCTTTTCCTTCCGACAACGCTGACACAAAACACTCCATAGCTAAGGCGTCATTTCCCTGATTCTGATAGATTCGTCCTTGGTAATAGTATGTACGCATTTTGTCGGTAGCCGATCCACCTTTGTTCTCGAAATAATCTATGGCCGGTTGCAGGACCTCGAAATCGGTCTTGTCAATGACATTCTTATCCAACGCCATGGAGTAGAGCAAAGCGTGTTTGGCTTTTTCCTCTTTGCCGGACAATTCGGAAGCATTCATTTGCTTCAGAACAGCTAGGGCACTGTCCGGCCTTTCCTCAATGTATGATTCCATTTGGGAAAGAGTCTCCCTGCAGTGCGAATGGCTATTGCAAGAGATCAAACAAATCGCAAGAATGATGACCGATAAATAATGCTTCATATTCATATATGTACTATTTTTTTCATCAACTATTCTTAGTTAATTATCAGTCGATTGTAGGTAGAACTTGCTTCGTACAATACGGTAGAAATTAATCAGACAAATGCCTTTTATTCTTGACCGTTCGGCTGAATAAACAAGTATCCTGTCGCCCTTCGTACACTGCACTAGTTCCATTATGGCAATGCCGTTGTCAATAGAGTCCCTATTCCCAAGAATAGGTCTGCACCGTTTTCTTTCAACTAGATGTAAATGTACTTGTTTTTTATGATTTTCCCCAAAAATCATGTCTAAAAATTGCTAAATATTGTCTTCTTGCCTGACTATGACTGTAAAAACGAGTCTTAAATCTATACTCTGCCTACTTATGCTAGTAAACTGTCAGCCTTGACAAGAGTTAAGAATTTCCAGATACTCATATTTAGACGTAGTCTGGGGCGCTTTTCTATAGTTTGACATAACACAGTGCACTGTGACTGTGAATACCTTCTATATGATTTGAATCTCCAATTAATGTCAACTATATTAACAATTGAGCATTGTTCTGGTTTCATCTGAAACGATAATGTTCTACGGTGAAACTATATACCACCCCCCCCATTGATAATCAATTAGTTATAGGTTGAAAATATGAAAAGATAAGTTCTTCGGTTAAACTATTTCAAGATAACTTTGCAATTGGAAACCAATGCAATGTTTTTTATAACTATCTGAATATTAGTCTATAATGTAGCAGTAATCTGAAATGAATTAATTTATGTTGAAATATACTCTTTGTAATTTAACATCGAAATTAACTTGATTTTAACAATATGAGAAGAGCGTTGTGCATTTTAATCCTATCAAGCGTGTTTTTCTGCATTAGCCAAACCGCATACTCGCAAGAATATATTCGTGGTAAAGTCATAGACACGGAGGCGAATCCGATTATCGCTGTGAACTGCGTCCTTTATAACCTGCCTGATTCAATCCTGATCACCGGAACGACAACGGACCTTGACGGCTCTTTTGAACTGAAAGTCAAAGAGGATAAAAAGTACCTGCTTCAAATCTCATTTGTCGGTTATGAGACATTAAATCGCGTTTGCTTTCCCGGTAATCTTGGAGAAATAGTTCTGAATGAGGACGCTTTGCCGCTCGATGAGGTGGTTGTCTCTCCTCAGATTCTGAACACTTTCGGAAACAAGGACCAATTGATGTTGAGTGGAAGCGCAAGGAAAGTCGGAAATAACGCACTGGATGCCATCGGAAATCTGCCACAGTTTAAAACCAACGCTTCAAGCGGAGAGCTGGTCACGGTTGACAACAAGAGCATACTCGTGTTGATTGACGGTATGCGAAGACCCGCGCGTGACCTGATGCTGCTTAAAGCCGATGACATAAAGAATATTATCTTCTATAGCGACCCTCCCGCAAGGTATGCGCACGAGAATATCGGTGCGGTGATAGACGTGACGACAAAGAAGAAAGCCGACAGGCTCTACAGTCTGTACCTTGACACTAAAAACGGCGTCACAACCGGCTATGGCACAGATATGTTGTCAGTGGCCTATATGGATTCTTTGAATATGTTTACGGCGGCATACTTCATCGACTACCGCACTCTGAATGACAACCGTATGAACAACACATATTTCTATTCCGACAAGACGAATGAATATAGAGGCGTTTCCGGCGGTTACAAAGGACGATATCATATCGGCCAGATGGCGTACCAACGCTATCAGGGCAGGAATCTTTTCAATGCAAAGGTGGAATATCGCAAATCTCCCGGCAGACAGGAATATTCCCAGAAACTGATCGGCTCAGGCGAGCCCCCTTCGACCAACACCCGCAGGCTTGAGAGTGATTATTCGTCAGTTTCAGCTGATCTGTATTACACGCATCTATTCAATCAAAACAGGAGCGTCTCATTCAATGTGCTGAACACATATCATGAATCCGATTCTGATAATATGTTGTCAAGCGATGTCGGATGGTACTCGTTCAACAACCATATTGATAATAAATCATATTCATTGATAGCGGAGGCATTGTTCAGCGACAAGGTCTGGAACGGGAATTTCAATTTTGGGGCATACTACCAGTATAAAAATCTTGACCAGACATATAATTCCATTGAAAATTCCACTGTCAGGACTCATAAGGAATATGTTTACGCCGATTACAGCAATTCAGTCGGAATATTCTCGTACAATGCCGGTTTGGGGCTGGAGAACAATCATTATCTGACGGCGGCGAATGAAGTTCATAACTATCTGGTGTTCCGTCCGTCGCTTGCCTTGAACCTGCAATACAGCAAGCGTTCCGCGATGAGGCTGACGGCTTCTGTCAACTCATCCGTGCCGAATATAGGTGATCTGACAAACAGTGTCGTGACCATCGATGAGTGTTTCTTCGCACAAGGGAACACTGGCTTGAAACCCTATTATTACTATTATGCGAATCTGAGCTACAAGTACGCGTCTGAAGATGGCAAGCTATATCTCGCTCCGTCGGTGTCATATTCATATTACCCGGATAAGAATATGCCGGTGTTGTTTGCCGAAAGGGGAAATATCATAAGACGTATGGTAAGTGTCAATGATGTGCATAGTTTGCAGATGTCAATATCATTGAGTTACAAGCCAATCAAGTGGATTGCTTTCCAACCTTTCTACAATTATAAGCGCTTGGAATACAGTACTCCCAACCATCCTGTGAACCATAACCTTCATAATGCTGGCGTAAGTGTTCAGTTGCTGCCTGGGAATTGGCAGATTATATGGAACGCGAACCTTCCGATGACATTGGTTGACGGAGATGTTTACACCAAAACGGGATTCAACACGACAGCATCGGTCTTATACAAATTCAAATCAATGTCTGTGGGTTTGGAATATGTCCATAATCCAAACCCGACAAAGTCCTACGCTGACATAAACGGATTTCGATATTCGGAAGAGACCAAATGGAACAACTTCAGGAATCTCATTTCCGTGAAATTCACCTGTCACCTTTATAAAGGCAAGTCCCGTGGCCACGCCGGAAAACGCATCAGCAATGCTGACAATGATTCCGGGCTTACTGATTCAAACACAGCAAAATAATATTAGCCGTGAGATTTCATTTTATTAAACAATTAGATTCGATGCAATGCGGAGTCGCCTGTTTAGCGATGATTTGTAGGCATTATGGAAAGAGGTATAGTGTTGAAGATCTTTCACAACTTTGTCGTGCATCAACAGAAGGTGTATCATTACTTAGCATAAGTGAAAGCGGTGAGCAAATAGGATTCGATTCAATGTTTGGCAGGGCGTCAATAGAACAACTTATAAACATAGCGCAACCTTGTATATTGCATTGGAAACAAAACCACTTCGTTGTATTGTATCGGATTAAAAATGGAAAGAAATTCTATATCGCGGATCCAGGTAAAGGGTTGATCACATATTCATTGGAAGAATTTAAGAAGAATTGGCTAAGCACTATCTCCAATGGTAAGGAGCGCGGCATCGTTCTATTTTTACAACCAACCTCAGTGTTCTATGATAGAATCGATGAGCCGTTGGAGAACAAGAGAACATTTTCATTCCTGTTCGGATATATTAAGCAATATAAAAAGTACTTTGGACAGATAATCCTAGGATTATTTGTCGGTTGCATTTTACAATTGATATTCCCATTTCTTACACAGTCAATTGTTGATGTAGGCATTACTCACAAAGATGTAAACTTTATATGGTTGGTTCTTCTAGGACAGATAATGCTGACATTTAGCCGTGCAATAATAGACTTTGTACGCAGGTGGCTATTGCTCCATATAAGTATGCGTATCAATATTTCACTAGTCAGCGATTTCTTCATTAAACTATTAAAATTGCCGATGTCATTCTTTGATACTAAATTAATGGGTGACTTACTTCAACGTATGCAAGATCATAGTCGCGTAGAGAAATTCTTGACCAACCAGATGCTGAGTGTAATGTTTTCTATGTTAAGTTTTGCAATATTGGGTATAGTATTATTCATTTATGACAAACTAATATTTGTTGTATTTCTCACTGGTAGTATGGCGTATGGTGTTTGGGTCGCTTTTTTTCTTGATAAGCGTAGAGTTCTTGATTATGAGTTGTTTGAAAAACAAGCTAAAAACAACAATTATACATATCAGTTTATAACCTCTATGCAAGAAATAAAACTGCAAGATTGTGAACAACGAAGAAGGTGGGAGTGGGAAGATGTACAGACTGAATTATTTATGGTTCAGATGAAGAATCTAAAACTTCAGCAAACACAAGAGGCTGGAAGTATCTTTATTAATGAAACTAAAAATATTATTATTACTGTATTGTCTGCAACCGCAGTTATAAATGGGAACATCACATTAGGTATGATGTTAGCCATTCAATATATAATAGGTCAATTAAATAGTCCCGTTGATCAATTAATGAACTTCTTATACTCTATTCAAGAAGTAAAAATTGGCCTTGAACGTATTAATGAAATTCATATGAGTCAAGAAGAGGAGGACAGTTGCCGCACAACTACGTCACTCAAAGATTCTAAACATTCAATAACTTTAAATGACATTGTATTTAAGTATGACCAGCATGCCATCAAGAATACGATTAATAATGTAAGCTTTCATATTCCCGAAGGAAAGGTAACGGCAATCGTTGGTGCCTCCGGAAGTGGCAAGACTACACTAATCAAACTTATGCTCGGTTATTATCCTATCGGGAATGGCAATATAAAAATTGGAGATAATGATATTGCCGAAATAAACCTAAAATGGTGGCGCAGACAATGTGGTGTCGTAATGCAGGATGGCGTAATATTTTCAGAGTCTATTGCAAGAAATATTGCAGTGGATGATGGCGAGATAGACAAAGAACGCCTCGTTAAATCAGCGGAAATAGCAAATATCCATAACTATATTTTAGGGTTGCCATTGAAGTACAACACAAAGATAGGTCGTGATGGCATGGGGTTAAGTCAAGGTCAAAAACAGCGTATCCTTATTGCTCGTGCAGTATATAAAGACCCTCAATTCATATTCCTTGATGAAGCCACAAACGCACTGGATGCGAAGAATGAATATGCGATTGTTGAAAACCTGAATGAGTTCTATAAAGGTCGTACAGTTGTGGTCGTGGCACATAGACTCAGTACGGTAAAAAATGCTGATCAAATAGTGGTATTAGACGCTGGAAAGGTGGTGGAAGTTGGGAATCATAGCACATTGATTGCTCGAAAAGGTGTATATTATAACCTCGTTAAAAACCAGCTAGAATTAGGGAATTGATTATGGCTAATATTGACAACATAGAGCTTCGTAGTGAGAAAACACAACAGATTTTGAGTGTAATACCTTCTTTTCTTGTAAGATACGGTACACTAATGATATCCGTAATAATATTTTCATTGCTTGCAGTTACATATTTTATTCCTTATCCAGATAATTTACAGGTAAGTGCAATGATCATTAATACGGATGATAAAGTTCAAATACGCGCATTTGTTCCTTACTTATATGTCAACACCATATATGAAGGGATGAATGCTAACATTGAGTTTGAAGGATATCCATCTTTTAATTATGGATATACTACAACTGTTGTTAGCTCTATAGATAAAGAAGTTTATAATGTCAATGGTAAAAACTTTTTTACTGTTTATATGGACATTCAGCATAACAATGGCATTGTACTGTTTCCAGGTATGAATGGCACTGCTAACATTACAGTATCAAAGAAAAGTTTTTTACATAAAATGCTTAAATTATAGCTATCGGTTATATCCAAAGGGTGTTATATAAAACACAAATAGAAACGCCAAGAAAGCCCCCTGCCATTTCCGCTACCGCTTCAACGCCAGAATACTTTCCCAATGGGCAGAGAGGTATCAGCCGACTTCCTTCCGTCAGTCCGCTGATGTTATTATGACGGAAGCAAAGCTTCCGAAGCAACCGCCCGGCAAGACATTCGTCATCTCCGCTCACGCTGCGATGCCGAACGACTTGCCTTATGGGCAGAGCGGAACCGGAAGATTGACGCTCTCCGTTTCACTCCGACCGCCAAACCTCCGGCCTTTCCAAACTCGCTCGATAATACAGTAACGGTGTCGAGACTTCCGCCTTTCTCCGAAAGTCGGAATACTCGACCATAATATCCCCTACAGCCCCACAGGGGCCATAACCGACTCCGCTCCGAAAGTGCGGCGCGAGCCTTGTCCCTCGAATCCGAAAGTTAGACATAATCGGAGCTTAGTTGTGTAACAGTCGGCTATCGCCGCCAGATTACACAACCCCGATTATGTTAACTATCTCCGGCAGTGCGAGTTCGACCGTCCACCTCCGAATCCGCTCCGTCGGGGCGGCTGGCGACATTGAACTCCCTTTAGGGGCCAACGCGCTCCAGGCCCGTCAGGGAGTTCAGGACTTCTGGCATACGATGCGTGGGTTTGTTCTCCGACCGCAACCTCTTCCTGTTAAATGCCGTCAATCCCTTGAAAGATGGCCGGAAGTCCAAAAGAGCCACCAGCCTTAGCAGCACAGCTGCAGGCCTTCTCCGTGATTTCCTCAAGTCTTCGAGCGGAGCTCTCAACTTCAAGAAATCACTATGTCGGCAAGGTATCGGCTTTCGCCGATGTTGTTTCAGATCGTTCGCATCCGCTCACTGTATGTCAGCTGTATTGCGGAAGACGACAGCTCCTTACGTCGCCGTCCACTTCCGCAATGTCTGTCCGGGAGAGGCTCGTTCCTCTACACTTCACAGGCCTGTCGGCCAGAGAAGCGCGGCTCGCCACTCCCCATAGGCAGGACAGGCACGGACTCCATTCCGCTCTCGCTCCATTGCGTCCGCACCAGACCTGCCGGGAAAGAGGTAAGGCTTCGCCTTGTGCTCTTTGACGCTCGCTTCTTCCTCTTCGGAAGTGTCGTCCACTACGTTCCCGACACATCCTCCTAGGGCGAGCGGAGACGCGAGACTGCGGCAGCCGGTGTTCCGCTGCCCTCCACCCAGCCTCTCGCAGACTCGCAGAGCGGAATCGCTACGTTGTCACTCCGCTCACTGTTTTGCCGGGCCTATACGCTCCAGGGGCTTCAGTTCCTCCGTTGCGGCTACGGGATTTACGCAGAGTCTGCCGAGCCTGTGACCAGTCTCGTCATCCTTTCCTGCTCCAATCCCTGCGCCTACACTCCGTCACCCAAGCCCCTTCCGCCGGCCCGGCTCACACGTCCGAAGGGTGTTACCGTTCTACCTTCATTCGACCATCTGTGCCAGAGCCGGAAAGGCCATCATCTCTCGCCTCTTCCATCATACCGTCCGGCTCCTGCCGCGCCTGTCGGCTTGCCTGCCCACTCTCCGGAAGACAGAAAGAACGATGCTTCCGCATCGCCCTTTCCGACTTCCTCCGAGTCGAGCGGAAGAATATGCGCACGCTCCAAGGTCAGTGCATAATGGAACGACATCACACGCCTGAAGCGATGAGAATGAATATATTCACATAAAGATTTGTCCCCCGTTTTAGACTTATAGGCAAAGCAAGGTATCGCAAGGCTATAGGCTCCACTTCTTTAGCCTATGTATTCAGGCTATTTATATTGAAGCCATATGGCAGTATGCTATGAGTTACCTATGTGTTTAAGACTTGTGGCGGCCACCGTCGCTGGTCAATGTCCGTTACGGAGGGACAAAGGAATTCGTTGCTGATTTTGCAAACTACATAAAGGATGAAGATATGCCACGATTTTACTCCAATACAAACTTTTCTGATTGCTGGGCATCGGCCGGAAACATCACCTATTATCACCGGAACGGCATCTGCTATTTCCGGAGCAAGGCATATTCGGAGTTCAAAGGAACTGTTGAGCAATCGGAACAGAAACAAGTCCATCACAGGGCGATTCTTGCGTGGCAGGGATTATCCCATAGGCAACAATTGAAATGGAGGAAGCTTGCCGTTGGAGTCGCCTCACATCGCCCTCCGTTCGGCGACGGTAACCATATCAGCGGATATAATCTTTTCGTGTCTGCATACCACGGATTTGCACAGCCGGGCAACGAGCACGTTCCTATTCCAAGGCCATTCACTCCATTCCCGATATTCAGTCTTGATTTTATGGGATGTTCTATGGCTTCGCTATTTGATGTGGAATTGCGGTTCAGGCTGACAATGTGTGGGACGGATGAGCCGTCAAGATACCGGGTTCTCGGAAAGATCCAGATTGATGCTCCCGGTGTCGGGCGCAATCCGGGAATGATGAGAAATTACATGTCGGACTCTGTTCCAAGTGACGCAATATCTGAAATCGTGTTCAACGTCTCGCGCAAAAGGTTTGACCTTGATATGTTTCAACTGCATTTACGGTACTTGTTGATAGACTCGAAGACTGGGTATAGGTCGCAATATCAGTCCCTGTCGGCATTGACTAGGATTCTGTAGCCACCTAAAATGGTGCTGCTCTTGTCTGAATTGCAGCAATATAAAGTATTACGAAGTAAGCGAAACCATATCTGTTACAGCGTTTTATATTATGTTTATCTTGGCTTCGGATTCCAAATAATATTCATTCAAATACCATTTCATTATGAAGTACATTCCATCAATCGCCTTCGAGGAGGTGTCCGGCTCGGCGAAGGGAGTGACGGCGGCTAAGGTCCGTGGGCGTAAGTACATCCGCAACCGTGGCTACGGCGGCGGATTCAAGACGGCCGCTCAGTCTTCCGTCAAGGCAATCTTCAAGCAGCTCTCGCAGAGCTGGAAGGGGCTTACCAATGCGCAGATCCTTGCGTGGAACTCTTTGGCGAACACGCAGAAGGGCAAGTCTGTTCTCGGCACTTCGAGCAAGATCTCTGGGGCGAATCTCTATTCGAGGCTGAACTTCTGGATTGTCAAGGCTGGAGGTGTGGCGCTTGCGACTCCACCGGCACTTATGGGAGTCGATGCGCCTTGTGAGGCTGACATCTCACTGACTGCAGCAAACTTTCATTTCCAGTTGCCGGACCCTCCGGCGGAGAAGGATGACCTCAGGCTGGTCATAATGGCCTCGGCTCCGCAGAGCAATGGCGTGACGAGGGCTTACAGCAAGGCGGTGAGCATAGGAGTTCCGAGGGTGATCGTCGATGACCAGATCGACATTATGTCTGACTACAAGGCCGTCCACGGAGAGGTCACCGCAGCAGCTCCTAAGGTGTTCCTGAAGTATTTCTTCATCAATGTAAAGACGGGCGAGAAGTCCGGCGAGATGCTCGGGGAGATTTCGCTTTAGTCGTCATTAAGTTCATCATTGCCCCGTCACTTGGAATTGTCGTCAGGAATGGCGGTCTCCAGTGGCGGGGCCTTGTTTTACCATTAGATTGCAAATGCTATGAAAGCAAGCGAGAGAGCATATTCATTGATACGGCAGTTCGAGGGACTGCGATTGATGGCTTACAGGTGTCCTGCCGGAGTCTGGACTGTCGGATATGGTCACACTTCTGGCGTGGTGCCGGGAATGGTAATCACGAAAGAACAGGCGGAGGAATTATTGAGGCAGGACATTGCGACAGCTGAGAAAATCGTCAGTGCTGAGTGTCCGAACTTGCGTCAATGCCAATTCGATGCTCTGGTGTCATTCGTGTTCAATGTTGGAGGTGGAAACTTTCGGAAGTCCACACTATTGAAGAAAGTCAGGGCGAATTCGGACGACAACTTGATAATGGACGAGTTCCTCCGGTGGGTATATGCAAAAGGTGTTGTGCTGCCGGGACTACAGAAACGCCGCCTTGCGGAGATGAGACTTTACTTTTCAGAGGGCTAACGTATGGAGACATTGGCATTTATCGGGACTTACATTATCCCGTTGTTCACGGCAGCTGTCGGCTGGCTTGTAGGTTCTCGTAAGCGAAAGAACGACTTCCTGAAGGATCTTCAAGCATCCATTGATTTGCTATCTTCGGAGAACCGGAAACTGCTTGCGGACATAACGGCGGTGAACTCCGAGATTGTGGCGGTCAGAAAAGAGAACGAGGAACTGAAGGCTTCTGTAGATAGGCTCTGCACTGAGAACTCTCAGCTGAAGGTCGAGGTAAGACAACTGAGAGAGCAGGTCGCTAAGGCAAGAAGATAATCAAACTCAAAGAGCATAATGAAACGAATCATTATATCGATAGTGGCTTTGGCGGTCTTTTGCGGTTGTTGTCCGAAGCTATATCCGCACAAGACAGAAAGCACCGAGCATATGGTCGTGGTTACCGATACCATCAGAGATACCGTCATTCAGATTCGACCAGACTCATCCATTGTTCAAGCCCTGATTATGTGCGATTCCACTGGTCGTGCAAGGCTGGAGGAAATTCGTACCTTAAAAGAATCTGCAAGAATCCGGCAGACATTGGCGTTGAAAGATAACAAACTCACGGCAAAGTCGGTCGTGGACTCAATGGGGATTTATTTGACCTACAAAGAACGGTATCTAGAGGAGCAGAAAGTCCAAGTTGTCGAAACCATAATCGAGAAAGAAGTCAATGTCCTCAAGTGGTGGCAGAAATCCCTAATGTGGATGGGAGCAGTCAGCACGCTCATCTTTCTGACATCGCTCGCCTTTAAACTCCTCCGCCAATAAGGCCGAGAAACAGATTTTCCCGGGAGTCAGATTGAAAGCTCAACTAATGCGCCTATGTGTGTTTTGCAGTTTAGTTGGATTTTTTGCAATTTCATAGAATAAAATTACGCCCAACATTCGCTTTTATGGGCGTAAAATTGGGCGTAAATCATTTAATTGATTGATTTTCAATCGTTATTGCGGAGAGGGAGGGATTCGAACCCCCGGAGCCTCGCAGCTCAACAGTTTTCAAGACTGCCGTAATCGACCACTCTACCACCTCTCCAAACTTATTCCCTCAATTAAGGGAATGCAAAGGTATATATTTTTTTTTGTTCTGCAAAATATGCTGGAACAATTTTGCAAAAAACTCAATTATGATATTGTTCCGGGCATATTCAGTCATCGGAGACATACCGCTCGGCACTTGACAGACTCAATGTGCCGCGGGAGTCAGCGACCGGCAGAATCATTTTTTCTCATCCGGTTTCTCCTCCGCACGGGTGAAGAAACGGTTCTGGAAAAAAATCAGATAGAAAGCGCCAACCGTGACGCAGCTGTCGGCGAAATTGAAGACAGGAGCGAAGAACAAAAGGCGGTCTCCTCCCACAAATGGTACCCAAGACGGCCAGATTGTGTCAATGAGCGGGAAGTAGAACATATCCACCACGCGGCCGAACATCAGCGGGGCATAGTCAAAGATCACTCCGTAGAAAAGGCTGTCGATGATGTTGCCGAAAGCGCCGGCGGTGATCAACGTCAGGCCGACAAGGACTCCGGTCGGAACCACGGGCTTGCCATCCGGCAGAAGTGCCGACTTCCCTTCAGAATCCACCGATTTACGCACAAGCGAAGCTATCCACCAGCAGAGAGCGCCAGAAAGAGCGATCCTGAAGAATGACAGCAGGAACTTGCCGACGGCGCCGCCGAACTTCATTCCGAAAGCCATTCCCTCGTTCTCGATGAAGAAAATCTGGAACCAGTTTCCGATGACGCTGAAATGCTCACCTATCTGCATGTTCGTCTTGACCAGGATCTTGATGACCTGGTCAATGACGACAAGTATGACTCCCAGAATCAGGAGTTTCTTACCCTTGGAAACCTTCACTAGTTCTGTCCTTTTTTAGCAAGCATCTCCTTGGCTTCTACAGTAAGCGTGGCATGAGGCACCAAACGCAGCCTCTCCTTCGGAATAAGCTTTCCTGTCTCACGGCATATTCCATAAGTCTTGTTCTCGATGCGCACAAGTGCGGCCTCGAGGTTCTGGATGAACTTGTACTGCCTCTGCGCGAGCTGGCTGGCCTCCTCCTTGGAAAGCTGGTAGGCGCCATCGTCCTCGACCGTCTTGAACGACGGTGTGGTGTCCTCGATGTCATTGCTGCCGTTGTGCATAATCACCCTTCGCAGGGTGTTATACTCTTTCCGGGCCTTGTCAAGCATATCATTGATGATAGTGCGGAACTCTTCAAGTTCCTCATCACTGTAACGCACCTTCGTCGTTTCGGCGGAAACCGCGTTGTCTTTGATTAACTCTGACATAGTGTAAATTGTATTTAGGTCTAAAAACTATCGCGACAGCACCATCTTGACCGAACCCTCGTCCCACTCGACATCAGCCGCTCCTTCCGGAGCATCCTTGCCAAGTGTGACAGAAAGTGCGAGTGTCTGGGCGGCGACATAATCCTTGTAGCCTTCAAGAGCGGCAGCGATGTCGTCATAGACGGCACCATCGGCGAATATAGCCACGCCGATCTTGTCCGTCACCTCGAATCCGCTGTCCTTCCTAAGATTCTGGATCCTGTTGATAAGTTCCCGGGCCACACCTTCCTTCTTCAAATCTTCCGAGATCTGAATATCAAGGGCGATGGTCAGCTGACCTTCAGTGGCGACGAGCCAGCCTGGCATGTCCTCGGACGAGATCTCATAGTCGCCAGGCCTAAGCTCAACGACTCCCGAAGGAAGTTCCACTGAATATGCCAACCCGGCAGCCTCAGCATTCTGAATGGCCGAGATTGTCGCCTGATCGAATCCGCCGAAAGCTCCGGCGATCTCTTTCATCTGCTTGCCGTAAACCTTTCCGAGGGTCTTGAAGTTAGGCTTGATCTTCTTGGTGATGATGCCGGTGGTGTCGGAAATAAACTCGGCCTCCTTCACATTCACCTCATTGAGGATGATGGACTTGACCTGTTCAAGCTGCTCCCTGACCTTTGCTGAGATCACAGGGATGATGAGCTTCTGGAGCGGGTGACGGACCTTGATGGAGACCTTGCGGCGAAGCGCGAGCACCATCGATGTGGCCTTCTGAGCCAGATTCATCCTCTCCTCCAGATCTGTGTCGATGACTGCCTCGTCACAAGCCGGCATATTCACATAATGAACCGACTCAGAGCCGTCCGGAACGAGGTCCAGATAGAGACGGTCCATATAGAACGGAGCGATCGGAGCGCCGAGCACAGCGACATCCACCAGCACCTCGTAAAGGGTCTGGTAGGCGGCGAGCTTGTCCTCGTCCATCTTTCCACCCCAGAAACGTTTCCTGTTCAGACGCACGTACCAGTTGCTAAGGTCATCGCACACGAAGTCCTGGATCAGACGCCCCGCGGTTGTGATGTCATAATCCTCATAAGCCGCCACAACCTTCTTCTTCAAGGTATTGAGCAGCGAGATGATCCAACGGTCGATCTCCGGCCTCTTTGAATATTCCACCTTCGCGGCCTTAGGGTCGAAGCCGTCCACATTGGCATAGAGGGCGAAGAATGAATATGTGTTGTAAAGCGTTCCAAAGAATTTCCTGCGGACCTCGTCCACACCGGCCTCGTCAAACTTCAGGTTGTCCCAAGGCTGGGCGTTGGTCAGCATATACCACCTGAGGGCATCGGCACCGTACTTGTCCAGTTCCTCGAACGGATCCACGGCGTTGCCGAGGCGCTTGCTCATCTTGTTGCCGTTCTTGTCCAGAACCAAACCGTTGGAGATCACGGTCTTGTAGGCAGGAGTCCCGCTGATCATGGTGTGGATGGCATGAAGCGTGTAAAACCAGCCTCTGGTCTGGTCAACGCCCTCGGCGATGAAGTCTGCCGTGCAGCCAAACTTCGGAGAATCCAGTCCACGGAGACCTTCCTGAGCGTAAGGCATTGCGCCGGAGTCGAACCAAACATCGATAAGGTCTGTCTCACGGGTCATCTTCTTTCCGGAAGGACTGACAAGGAATATGTTATCGACATAAGGCCTGTGGAGATCAATCCTGTCGTAGTTCTCCTTGCTCATGTCCTCAGGATCAAAACCATTGTTCTTAAACGGATTGCTTGTCATGAATCCGGCTTCCACAGCCTTGTCGATCTCGGTGTAGAGCTGTGCGATCGTGCCGATGCAGATCTCCTCCTTTCCGTCCTCGGTGCGCCAGATCGGAAGCGGTGTGCCCCAGAAACGGCTGCGGCTGAGGTTCCAGTCCTGGATATTCTCAAGCCACTGGCCGAAACGTCCCGTACCGGTGGACTCCGGCTTCCAGGTGATCGTCTTGTTCAGAGCGACCATCTCGTCCTTGACAGCCGTGGTCTTGATGAACCAGGCGTCGAGAGGATAATAGAGGACAGGTTTGTCGGTTCTCCAGCTGTGAGGATAGCTGTGGGTCTGCTTCTGGATCCTGAACGCCCTGCCGTCCATCTTCATCATCATGCAAAGGTCGATGTCGAGGGTCGGAGCGTCAGCCGGAAGAGAGTCATCAAAAGCATTCTTCACATAGCGGCCGGAATATTCCTTATAAGAAGGGTCCACGTGTGTGCGGACATATTCAGGATCAAGGTCTTCGATCGGGTAGAAGCGTCCGTCGTGGTCCACCTGGGCCTGCCGTTTGCCGTCCTTGTCAAGAACCATCATTCCCGGCACACCGTAGTTGGCGGCGACTTTCTTGTCATCCGCACCGAAGGTAGGAGCGATGTGAACGACTCCGGTACCATCCTCGGTCGTGACATAGTCTCCGGAGATCACCCTGAACGGCTCCCCTTCCTCGATCGGCCGGAACCAAGGAATCAGCTGCTTGTAGCGGATTCCGACAAGGTCAATGCCCTTGAACGAGCCGTCAAGCACCTTGTAAGGAACGAGTTTGTCACCTGGCTTGTAGTTCTCAAGCGGAATGTCGGCGGCCTTAGGATTGAACCAGGCGCCCACCAAATCCTTGGCCAGCACGTAAATGGCCTCCTTTCCCGTGTATGGGTTGAAAGAAAGGACACGGACATATTCATACTTCGGCCCCACGCAGAGCGCCGTGTTTGAAGGAAGGGTCCACGGGGTTGTCGTCCATGCGAGGAAATATACCGGGAAGGCCTCCGTCCCGAAGAGCGGCTGCGACTTTCCGTCCTTGATGACCTCGAACTGCACCGTGGCCGTCGTGTCGGTCACGTCCTTGTAGCAGCCCGGCTGGTTCAGCTCGTGTGAGCTGAGGCCTGTGCCGTCGGAAGGCGAATATGGCTGGATGGAGTACCCTTTGTAGAGCAGCCCCTTGTCGTAAATCTTCTTCAAAAGGTACCACAAGGTCTCGATGTAGCGGTTGTCATAGGTGATGTACGGATCGTTCATATCGACCCAATAGCCGACACGCTCGGTCATATTCACCCATTCCGCCGTGTACTTCATCACCTCGCTGCGGCAGGTCTTGTTGTATTCCTCAACGGAAATCTTCGTTCCGATGTCATCCTTGTGTATTCCAAGCTTCTTCTCCACGCCGATCTCCACAGGGAGCCCGTGGGTGTCCCATCCGGCGCGGCGGTTCACCTTGTACCCGGACTGGGTCTTGAAGCGGCAGATGGCATCCTTGATGGAGCGCGCCATTACGTGGTGGATTCCCGGCTTGCCGTTGGCGGAAGGCGGGCCCTCGAAGAATATGAACTCAGGTGCCCCTTCCCTGACCTCAAGGGATTTCTCGAACGCGTGATTCTTTTTCCATCTGTCGAGAACCTCATTCCCGACAGAAACCAGATCAAGGCCTTTGTACTCTTTGAATGTCATAATTTTCTTTCTATTTTTGCATCGGAAAAACCATCGGTTCGCTTCCTATGCAATTAAGTCTGCAAAGATAGTGATTTCCGCGTTTTTTATCAAATAGGTGATTAATGAATATAATAGACATCATAATTCTTCTGTGCTGTGTGCCAGCCATATTCCGTGGCTTGTCCAAGGGGTTCATCGCCCAGGTGGCCGCCCTGGTGGCTCTGGTGCTGGGGGCATGGATGTCATTCCACTTTTCCAATGTGGTGGTCGAATGGCTCAAGCCGGTGATGGATGTCTCCCCTGCCGTGCTTCAGGCGATCGCCTTCACGATCATCCTGCTGGGAGTTTTCTTCGCCCTCACATTAGCCGGAAAAATGCTGGAGGGCATAGTGAAGATCGTGATGCTCGGGTGGTTGAACAAGCTTCTCGGGGTGGTATTCGCCCTGTTGAAAGTGGTTCTTGCCATAGGGCTTTTCATCCTCCTTTTCGACTCCGTCACCACGGCGCTGGAGATCGACTGTTCGAAGACGATCAGCGAGTCGCTTTTCTACACACCGATCAAGGATTTCGCCGATGTCTTTTTTCCTTATATGAAAGAATTGATATTCAATAAATAATGAGCAGAATCATTCTAATAGAGACTTCCACTCCCCTTTGCTCCACCGCCCTTGTGGAGGACGGGAAGGTCGTCTGTGAAAGGCTCAGCGACGAGCCAAGGGCGCACGCCTCAAAGACAGCGCTGTTCGTCAGCGAGATGCTTTCCGAAAAAGGTCTGAAAGTGTCCGACTGTGACGCTGTGGCCGTCAGCAAGGGACCGGGTTCCTACACCGGGCTGCGCGTCGGGGTCTCAACAGCCAAAGGCCTCTGCTTCGGGGCCGGCATCCCGATGATCTCCGTCGGCACTCTCGACACACTCGTCTGGCAGGCTTTGGACGGGAATATGCTCCCGGAGGGCTGCCGCTACATCATCCCGATGATCGACGCCCGCAGGATGGAGGTTTACACGGGAATATTCACGCCTGACGGGAAACAAATCTCTCCGACCGTGGCTCAGATAATCGACGCAGATTCATTCAAGGATCAGCTCGCCGAGGGCCCGGTGCTGTTCATCGGTGATGGTGCCGACAAATGCAAGGACACCCTGACCAGCCCGAACGCCCGCTTCATCCAATGCTGCCCGAAAGCCGCCTCGATGATGCATCCGGCCATTGATGCATTGGAGGCCAAGAGGTTCGAGGATGTGGCCTATTTCGAGCCGTTCTACCTCAAGGAGTTCATCACGACGGTGAGCAAGAAGAAAATAATTTAATTCAGGAATATATTATGAAAATTGGTGTTGCCAGCGACCACGCTGGATTCGAGTACAAGGGAAAGATCTCGGCTCTGCTCAGGAAGAAGGGCTACGAGGTCATCGATTATGGAACACATTCAGCGGAGAGCTGCGACTACTCCGACTTCGCTCATCCGCTCGGCACCGCCATAGACAATGGCGAGGTAGATCTCGGAGTGGCTTTCTGCGGTTCAGGCAATGGCATGGCGATCACTCTGAACAAGCATCAGAAAGTGCGCGCCGCCCTTTGCTGGGGCACTGAGATCGCGCGACTTGCGAAGGCTCACAACAAGGCTAACGTGATTGTGATGCCGGCCCGGTTCATCTCTTACCAGATGGTCACGTCAATCGTCAACAAGTGGTTGGAGACCGAGTTCGAGGGAGGCAGACACGAGCGCCGCATCGAGAAGATTCCTATTTGCCAATAAGGAATGCCGCAGGACAAACCACTGGAAATAAGAGCGTTGATAGCGGACAAACAGTTCCTTTCGGGCAACTCCAGACTCTCTGAGAGCATTGAGGATTACCCGGAAGGAATCATCATTCCCATCGACAAGCCCTACAGATGGACTTCCGCCGATGTCATCCGCAAGGTCAAATGGGCGGCGTGCAGACACTTCCACAAGAAGAACCTGAAGGTCGGCCACGCCGGCACCCTCGACCCGCTTGCGACCGGAGTGCTTCTCGCCTGCATCGGCAAGGCCACCAAACTGGCCGAGACCCTTCAAAAGGAGGGCAAGGAATATCTCGCCGGAGTCTCGTTCGGTGCCACCACACCTTCCTACGACCTGGAGAAGGCCATTGATCAGGAATATCCCGTTGAAGGTGTCACGGAAGAATCTGTCAGAGAAGTTCTGCCTCGGTTTCTTGGCGAACAGGAGCAGATCGCTCCCCTCTTCTCAGCCAAGTCCGTTGACGGGGTCAGAGCCTACGAGCTGGCAAGGAAGCAGTACCGCGAGGCTCACAAGGAGAAGACTGACGTGATGACGGATTTCGACCACACTGTGGCAGAGACTCTTAACAAACAGATCATCAACATCTCCGGAATGGAATTAATCTCCTTCTTCCCGAACGGGAAAGAAAGCGGGCCGGAATTATCGGATGAAGGGCTGAGACCAAATCCACGGATAAACGTTGTGGATACATCCGCCCTGCACCTTCCGTTGGCGATGATCCGGATCAAATGCAGCAAGGGAACCTACATCAGGGCACTGGCCAGAGACCTCGGAGAGGCGCTCGGTTCAGGAGCGCACCTCAACTCATTGGAGCGGACAAAATCAGGCGGGTTCACAGTCGGGAACTGCCTATCAATCAATGAGGTAATTAGCGTTCTTTGAGACCTCTACCACACCTTTCACCTTCCTGAAATACTTTGTGGCCTCCTCAAGGGTCTTCCCTTCAGGAATGCGGATTGTCAGCGCGTTGATGATGCCGTAGTCATAGACGACATCGGCACCGTACTTAACTGCCGCCTTTTTGAGCGGTCCCTTTCCGACACCCTCGTCATAATAAATGATCAGAGTGTTCGGGGAATATGCCAGACCGGTCTGACGAGGCCGCAGAGGAGGACGCTCCCCTATCGCCGGGATGTCCGGAGAATCAAACGAATCAACCTTGGACAATTGCTTCTCGGTCCTGCTGATGGTACTACAGCCAGTGACCACCGTGATCGCGGCGGCCATGACAAACGATGAATCTTTGAACAGTCTAGTCATTCCACAAAAATCTATCGGCTATCCCTTACAAGATTGAAGCCAGAAGACGCCCATTCGGACATGGATTCTCCATCGGCATAGACCAGATAACCCTCCAATTCATCCAACGATTCTATGAAACGCTTCGCCTCATCCAATCCTATGACCATACAATATGTGGCATAGGCATCGGCCAGGGTCGCGTCCGGGGCCACAATCGTGGCGCTAAGCAGAGTATGGTTCACGGGATACCCCGTCCTCGGATCTATGGTGTGTGAATATTTCCGCCCATCCTTGATGTAGAACTTTCGGTAATTACCGGAGGTGACCACACCGCGGCCGGACCTGTTCCCCTGCCATATTCCCACAAGTCCCTTGCCGCCAAGTTCCATGTTTCCGTCCTCAGGTCTGTCAACTCCGATTGTCCAAGGCTTGCCGGAAGGGTTCAGGCCCTCGCTATAGATCTCTCCGATGTTCACAAGCATATCCCTGACCCCTAACGAGTGAAGATATTCTGCGATCTTGTCACAGGTGTAGCCTTGCGCGATGGCGTTGAAATTCAATTTCGGGCATATTCCTGGAATCAACGGGGACATATTCCCGTCAAATTTATCCATCCCGCAGACAGCCTTGAGACTGTCCACGACTGCGGCAGACGGCAGCGAATCGTTCGTGAAGCCGAATCCCCAGGCATCATAGAGCGGCCCGGAAGCCATATCCAGCGCTCCGCCGGTCTCATCATAGAGCCTTTTCGAGATGGTGAATATCTCCCTGAACATCTCATTGGGGACCACCGGCACGCCGGCGTTGAAGCGGCTCAGCTGCGATCCTTTGTTGTAACCGGACAAGGTGGTGTCAACCAGCGTCAGGATGGAATCCACCGACTTTCTTATCTCGCTTATGCCGGTCTTGACGCCGCTGTGGTTGAATTTCACTGAATATGTCCCTCCTTGGGCATAGCCCGTCAATTCCTGATAATCCGCCTTACGGCCACAGGAAACCACGGCCATAAGCACAACGAAGCACAGAGCCAAGCTTCTGAATATTCCTATAATCACTTTCATTTCTGCAATTATAGGCATTTCGATTCAATTTTGGGACATCATTGGACTAGTTTTTGCTCAATGCATACCGTTTTTGCGTTTTTTATGCGATATTTGTATTTTCAATCGAGAAAGATGAAGATCAGGAACATTATTTTAATAGGATTGTCCGCGGCGATGCTCGCCCTGCCTTCCTGCAAAAAGGATAAAGACAGCACATCCACGAAAGACTACGTCAGCGGAACGCTGACCTTCTCATCATCCGTGCCGACCTATGTCCGTAAGGGCGATGCCTTCAGCCTGACCCCAAGCGGAATCACTCATCCAGGCACAGGATTGGCCGAGGATGTAGGTTACTATTGGACTGTATCGTGGAATTCAGCGAAGGACACGACCAAGACAGAAACCGACAAGACTGGCGACGGAACTTTCAAGTTCACCGTTCCGTCCAAGGTCGGTACATTCACGGTTTACTGCGTGGCGTTCGCGGACGGTTACTATACAAAGACGAACACGACCTCGTTCAGCGTGGTTGATGCTGCGCTTGACTCGACTGTGGCCGGAGCATATTCCAGCAAGGATCCGATATTCGTTGACCCAAGGGACGAGGGTACCTACTACACAACCACTTTCAACGGTAAGACGTGGATGAAGAACAACCTCTATTATTCCGGTTCAGGCGTTCCTTACGAAAACAGTGAGGCCATGGATGCGATATTCGGTCGCTTCTATTCTTGGAACGAAGCGGTAGCTGCATGTCCGGAAGGATGGCATCTGCCTTCTGACGCAGAGTTTGTGGAAATGGCTGAGGCGCTTGCCACAAAGGGGACAAAATTCTCAGAGAAAGAGACTTTCAGCGGAGTGGCCGGTGGAATGATGGTTGACGCGAAATTCCTTGGCACGAGGATGTGGGAATATTGGCCGCAGGTAAAAATCACCAACAAGGCTGGATTCTCGGCCTTGCCTGTCGGCTATGCCGTTGACTCGGGGAGTTCCGCCAAATTCACAGGAACTGACAACTACGCCGCATTCTGGGTGTCCGATCCGGATTCCGACTTTGGACACTACAGGTACATATTCGTAAAACAGAATGACGTCCAGTTCGGCTCCGGCGACAAGGAATCATTCCGCGCCTCCGTCAGATGCGTAAAGAATTAGTGATGAATCGGATCGCTCAGCGCAGATCCGTGACGACATAGGAAGAGTCAAGAGTCTTTTCGTTGAAACGGAAAGACTCTTTTGATTTTCCCGCCCCTTCGAACTTGAGATTCGTTATCGTGAATTCTGACACCGAGCCATCATTAAGAGTGACTTCGGCTCCAATGAGAATTGTTGTACCGCTCTTGAAAAAGAGTTTCAGTCCGGCGATGTCCATTGAACCTTTCCCTTTATTGGCCGGAGTGAGGACAGACGCGTCCACGACCTTTCCTCCGAACTTTGAACTTCCGAAAGATTCCTCCCTGAAAGCGTTGTCTATCGAGGCTATCATCAAGGCCGGATTTGTGGCATAGCTATCGTACGAATCGTCAACAGACTCAACCAAAGCTTCTTCAGAGATTCTGTCTATCGTCCAACGGGTCTTCCCGTCACACCAGATCTCAAGCCCGTTTCCGTCCACTATGAATGAGGTTCCCTGAACCTTCACACTTCCGTTCCCGGTCATCTTGGCTTTCTTGGTCGGCATCGTGAACGAATAGTCAAACGAAACCAGAGAGGAGGAGACCTTGCTGACAAAAGTGTCCAACGTCTTGCTCTTGGCGAACGAAACTTCCGGCAGCACAAGAAGCGCGGCCATGAGTGTGATGAGTATTCTTGTGATTGTCTTCATGATTTTTCCTGCGTATGCACAAGTCATGCCTTTCGGTGGATTACTGATTCTTGTAGGCGGCTATGATCTGATCCAGCTCATCAAGACTCGAGACAAGAACCTGACGTGGCTTGGAGCCTTCCTGAGGGCCTACAATCCCGGCGGCCTCCAACTGATCCATGACACGGCCGGCCTTGGCGTATCCCATCCCGAGACGTCTCTGAAGGTCGGAAGTGGAGCCTCTCTGGCTCATAACAACCAACTTGGCGGCCTCCTCAAAACGTTCGTCAAGTTTTGTCATGTCAACCATGCCACCAGATCCTTCTTCCGTGTCGTCATCGACAGGAGGCAGGTAAAACGGAGTGTTGAAGCTCTTATTGTGGCCTTCCTGCGAACCGATGTATTCATTGAGCCTGTTGATCTCCTCGCTGTCAATGTAGGCGCACTGGACGCGTTCCATCTCGACTCCGGCATAATAGAGCATATCTCCCTTTCCAATCAGTTTCTCGGCTCCCGGAGAGTCAAGGATGGTAGAAGAGTCTGTTCTGGACACAACCCTGAAAGCGATTCTGGTCGGGAAGTTCGTCTTGATGAGTCCCGTGATTACATCCACGGACGGCCTCTGTGTGGCAAGCACGACGTGCAGACCGGCGGCACGCCCCTTCTGGGCAAGCCTGATGATGGACGTGGTGATGCTGCGGGCCACAACCTTTGCGTCACCGCTGCCACCGACCGACATCGTAAGGTCGGCATATTCATCTATGATGGTGACTATGTACGGCAGGAAGCGGTGCCCTTCGGTAGGGAGAAGCTTCCTGTTGCGGTACTTCTCGTTGTAAGTCTTTATGTTAGGCACAGAGGCCTTGCTCAAAAGCTCATACCTCTGATCCATCTCGATGCACAGCGAGCGGAGTATCTTGTCAGCCTTGTCGGCCTTCTTCACTATGGCGTTGTCCCTCTCCTCCCGCTCGTCATTGCAAGGAAGGACAGCCAGATAATGCTTCAGAAGATGGGCGTAGGCCGAGAACTCGACCATCTTAGGGTCGATGAACACCAATTTCAGTTCGGACGGATGCTTCGCGTACAGCAACGATGTCACTATGACGTTGAGTCCCACAGACTTACCCTGTTTGGTCGCTCCAGCCACCAAAAGGTGCGGGGCATCCGCCAGATCAAAGACCTTGACTTTCTGCTGGATGGTGTAGCCGATGGCGACCGGAAGCTCGGCCTTGCTGGAACGGAAGGTCTCGTCGTTGAGCACGGCGCGCATCGGGACGATCGAAGGGTGGTCGTTGGCGACCTCAATGCCGACAGAGTCCGTCAGAGTCACGACACGGACTCCCCTGGCATGAAGATGCATGCCGAGATCCTCCTGAATCCTCTTGAATTCAGCGATCTTGACACCCGGCGCAGGATAGACTTTATAGAGCGTGACGGTCGGGCCGACAATGGCTTTCACATCGTTGATCTGAATCTTGTAATTCTCAAGTGCGTTGCGGATCCTGTTGTTGTTTCTGACAAGTTCCTCGTCGGAGACTTCATTCCTATTTGATGAATATGAGTCCAGCAATTCCAGCGAAGGAAACTGGTAATCAGGCAGTTCGTCACGGACATTGATTCTCGGGAGTTCCTTCTTGATTTCAGTGGACAATTTGCTGCCTTTGACCACTTCCATGGATTTTTCAGGAGGCTCAGCCACCGGTTGTGGTGTTTCCCTTTCCGGTCCCTGAGCTTGTCGAAGAGTCGAATCCTGAGCACGCAAAGCCGAGGCCTCCGCCACGCCAGTTGTGCCTGTTACCGATGAACCCGTCCTAACCGCCGGCTCGGTGGCTTCGACGGTTGGTAAGCCCTGTCGAACCACAGGCTCAGCCAGCGGTTTCTTTCCCAGAGACATCAGCCAATCCGAGAACTTTCCGGAAGCCAGAACAAGCCAGACAATCACCAGAAAAGCCAGCATGAAACCTGTAAGAATATTCCCGAAAACCACCGAGGCCCACTTCACGACAGACTCTCCGCACTCTCCTCCGAGTCCTCCGCCGAAAGCGTTGCCAAGTCCCGACAAATCTGAGACAAATGCCAGAATGAAAGACGATAGCATCGCCCCCGTGACAGTCAGAAGTGTTGTCTTGACCATCGAATAACGCCACCTATGCAGCAGCAAACGGACGGAAACGGCGAAAAGGATCACCACAAAAGCCAGGCTGCCAAGTCCGAACCATCTACGGACAAGCAGGTCGGCCCACCGGTATCCCATCTTTCCGGCCACGTTGCTCACCTCGACCGAAATGTCACCGACTGCGGAAGACAATGAACTCTGATCCGCTTTCCAGGTGAAGAAATAGGAAACGGTCGCCAGCAATGTGAACACTGCCAGCAACGCGACAAGGATTCCGGTCATCTTCGTCAGCCGTACCTTGTCCCCATCATCCATATTCCTCCAGAACCCGAGCATTATTTTCTGTTCTTACGATTGCCTTTCTTGTTGTTCCTGCGGTTCTGTCCCATGCCCAGATTCAGCCCCGGACGCGAGAAATTGGAATCAAATGAAATCTTTGTAAGTTCCAGATCGGCGGGAACCTGAATCCTATAGCCGGAAAGTTTCTCAATGTCAGCGAATATGGTCTCATCGGCCACGCTGTCTTTGTTCCAGATCAAGTACTGCTGCCTCATGTAGATGGCCAGCGAGCGCAGCATGGAGCGTTTGACCTCTCCTTCCGGCTCTCCGGCGATCAAGTCAATGATGCTCTCGATATTACGCCCATAATGGCTGGCCCGCACAGGAGTCTTGTCAATCGGGATATTCATCGGAGGCACGTCCATCGCCTCAGGATGTGGAGCCGGATACGGGGAATCGATGTCCAGATCATATCCCGCGATCATGTAAAGGTGATCCCAGAGCTTCTGTTCGTAGTTCTCCTGCGTGTGGACCTGAGGGTTCAGGGTCTCCATCACCCTGACTACCACACGGGCCTGCTCGCTTCGTTTCGCCCTGTCCGGAATTGCCTTGACCTGCTCGACCATATTCAAGACGATGCGGCCATATTCAGGCATCTGAAGTTTCTCCCTCTCCGTGTTGTAGTAGAGTTTTATAGAGTTGTCGTTCGCTTCCATAATAATTTTCATTTTGTGTCAAAAGGCAAATATACGAAAATTATTCCACCTCATCGGTAAGTACATACCAGATTATAGGAGTAATCTCCGAATATCCCATCCGGCGGTAGATGTCAGCGTAACGGGCGACCTGCCGGTGGTACCGACGGTTTTTCTCGCCGAACTTATAGTCGATGACCGTCACCTTCCCGTCCTTGATCAGCACCCTGTCCGGGCGGTAGACCTGACCGTCAGTGTCAATCAGCTGTGTCTCGTTCAGGACTTCCGTGTCCTCCGATGGGAACCACTCCGGATGCGCAGAGGTTCTTTGTGTAAGAATATCCAGATACACTTCTTCCTGTCCGGCATCAATCTCACCGGCATCGAAGGCATGCCGGACGGCATCGGGCAAATCAGACAATGTGACAACCTCTGAAAGGACACCGTGTAGCACAGTGCCATTGAGTCTGGCCTCGTTTCTGGCTTCATCGCAGAAAAAATCTATGGAGTCGGCGCTGTACTTGAGCCTTCCGCGCTCGCGGACGTCAGTGTCATCGTCTTCGGCAGACGGGTTAAGAGGGTATGACGGGTAACCGGGCATCAGTTCGGAGATGGTGTCCGCCTTCCGTTCCAGGGTGGAGTAGTCGTAAATGTCGCCTTTCGAGAAGACGATCTTGCTTTCGGACTCTTCTTTGACATAGCCCAATGGCTCCCCGTAACCGTACAGATAGGCATATAGAATCTGTGAGAAATCCGTGAAGTCGCATGGCGGGACCTCTTCGGTCGCTGAGCCTGTCGAAGCGGCCGGCACGATGGCTCCAGTGATCTTCTCCGGCGGATTGGATGCGATGACAGTCAATCCCTTGACCGGCCTCGTCAAAGCCACATAGAACGTGTTAATGTTGTCCACAAGCTGGAACTGCATCTCTTTCTGACTACCTTCCCGGAACAGCGAATCCTCGTTCGACGGCTTCCTCAACGACACGTTATAGACCCCGTCGGTGATTCCCTCAAGCTCGGTTCCCTCCACCGAAGGCCGTGTCCAATGCTTCTCGCTGCGGAAAAGCCCGATCTCCTCGGCGAACGGAAATATCACATGCTGGAACTCAAGCCCTTTCGACTTGTGGATCGTCATGACCCTGACAGATTCCGGATCCGAAGGCGAACTGATCTTAGGATCTGCCTCCTGCCAGGCTTTCAGGAATCCATCTATGGCGTTCCCGTTTACTGACACATAATCCTGCACGAAGTCCATCAAAGCCTGAACATACTGGGTCTCAGACTCAAACAGTTCTGGATCCCTGGCCTTGAGAATGCGCAGAAGCTGCTCGCAGAGGTCGGCCAAAGACAGGCACGACAACTCGGCGACATTGATGTCCAGTTCCCCCGCAAGGAAAGAACCGATGGTGTCGTCCTCATTCCCTACCGAAGACAGAAGCGACACGACCTGACGGGCCACAGCGGAGGATTTCAAATGCAGCGAATCATCGGAAATCACACTGATCCCTTTGTCCATCAGGAACATGGCCACTTCAGAGCCATGCCTGTTGCTCCTGACCAGAACAGTGATCTCGCCGTATCTCGCCCCGGCCTCATGCACTTTGTTCACAGCATCGAGAATCTCCTGCATCTCATCCTCCTTGTCGCAGAAAACGACCTCGACACTTCCGCCAGCGACATCCTTCGACTTCACAAGCTGCCCCGCGTCCGAATATATGTCATGGACCTTGAAGTCCGATTCCTCACCCGACATCCCATCGAGAACCGAGGAAGCATATTCAAAGAATCCATTGTTGAATTCGACTATGTTCCTGAGGCTTCGGTAGTTGCTGTCAAGTGTTTCCACACCGCACTGAGTAAATTCTCCCTGAACCTCGCGCGCCATCATCCGCCAGTCGGAACCGCGCCAGCGGTAGATGCTCTGCTTCACATCGCCGACAAGCAGATTCTCCTTCCCCTGCGCGACACTATTCTCGATGAGCGGTCTGAAATTGTCCCACTGAATCCGGGAGGTGTCCTGGAACTCATCCAAGAGGAAATGCTCGAAACGCACTCCCAGCTTCTCGTAGATGAACGGAGCGTCCGTGCCGTCGATTATATTCCTCAGAATCACATTGGAATCGTCCAGACTCAGCACGTTCTTCTCCTTCATCAGAGCACGGAACTCCCGATCAAGGTCTCCGGCGATACCTAATTCATTCAGAATCAAAGAGATTTTGGAGGCCGTTGAATATACCTTATACTTTTCCGTAAATATCCCGCAGTACCTCTGAAGCAGCGGCATCAACCGTCCCTCCAACGGCTCATACCTCTTTAAATCCGCCTTTCTGAACCACTTGCTGAAATCCTCGCTGTTCTTGAATATGGTCGCAGACGGGTAAGCCGGCACTTCCTTAGGGTCCGACGCGGCGCAGACATAGACAGAATTGAAGCACTTCCTTGAAAAATCCTCGTTTGCCAGGCCCTCTTCTCCGGCCGCGCTGACAAACGCCTTGGCGGCTTCCTTCACCTCCTTGACGAACGAAGCCATCACACCTGCAAGCGCCTTCTTCATCCTCGCCAGATTCTCCTTTGAATACTCCTTCTCCTCGTCAATGCCATATTCCTCGACAGCAGCCCTGTGCTCATCCGATTTCAGAGTCATCGCGACAGTCTTCAGGTTGTTCTCCAGATTGTAGCGCTTGCCTTTCTCCAGATCATCCATCACGCTCTGTGTCAGCCATTCGAGAAGATCTTTGTTGTCATCCGAAAGGGAGTCCAGAACCCTGTCAACGCTCTCGGAGACAAGCGACTCCCGATCCAGTTCCACCTGATAGGTGGCGAACTGTCCGATCTCTCTGGAAAAAGCCTTGAGGGTCTGCTGGAAGAAACGGTCGATCGTGCTGACGGCAAACGCACCATAGTCGTGCAGTATATCACACAATACAGTCTGAGCCCTTTGACGGAGTCCGTCCTCCGACTCAAACGCCAGGACAAGTTCCTCATAATAAGGCGAATCCTTAGGAGACACCGCAAGCAGATGCAATTCTTTCAGAATCCTGCTTTTCATCTCATCGGTCGCCTTGTTGGTGAATGTCACCGCTAGAATATGTCTGTAGGAATATCTTTCCTCGTCCGTCAGCAACAGTCTTATGTATGTCTTGGCCAGATTGAAGGTCTTACCCGAACCGGCCGAAGCTTTCATTATCCGTATCATCTTCTTATCCTCCTTATTTTCATCCTTGCTTACCTCCCGCAAATCATTCTGAAATCACAAATCGCGCATGTGTCCTCATCATCCGTTCGCCTGAACGGCACATCAACCGAAGCGATCTCTGAAAGGAGGCCGTGGAGCTTTTCTTCGGTGAGCCTCATGAACGTCTCACTGACAGGGACTTCCTTGACCGGCTCCGTGAACAGGTTAGCCGGGGGGTAGATGACATTGACCATCCTCTGCCCGTTATAATTCTTGGACTCCCTGCAGAAAACATCATAGAGGTAAAGCTGGAAAGCGATCTTAGGACGTCCCGCGTTACCTGGTCCGAACAGAGCCTCCACAATCCCTTCGGCGTTGTCATCGGTGATGTTGACATCCTTGTCCTCAACCTTTCCGGTCTTGTAGTCAATAATCCTGATCTCTCCCGGGCGCAGGCTGTCCATCCTGTCAACATAGCCCACGAAATGGAAACCGTCTATGTCATGAAGGAATTCCTTTTCCAGTCCCAGAATCTCAAACCCGTCATATCCGGACGTTTTAAGAAGTTCCCGATCCCTGTCAAGTGTTTTTATGACATATTCAACAATCACATCCTGCACAACCAGATCGCGCCCCGTAACTTCCAGGGAATGAAGCTGTTCAAGAATCAACCCCCTCACTATCTCCTTTATCGCGGAACGTTTGCGCAGAAGTCCGGCAAGATATTCGTCAGTCACTTTTTTTCCTCCGGCCATTTCCGGTGAATAGAGCCTCTGCATCGTGCCGTGATAGACATCGCCCAGCATTCCGGCGTCCAGATCCTCGGAGACCTCGTTCTGCCTGCGGAGTCTCTTGACCGTGGCATAATAGAATTTCGCCGGACAGTCAAGGTAATTCTTCAGCGCCGAGGCCGAAAGTCTGGCATGCCTTACGGCCTCTACATCGGCCTCAGTCTTAACTATCTCCTTAGGAGAGAAATCTCCGGCGGCGTTCGCCTTGACAAAACCGCGTTTTATCGGCACTCCGAAATGATACTCAAGCTGTTTGATGTAACGGCTTTCCTCCCCGTTCTTCATGCCTTCGGTCCTGGAATCATAAACCAACGTCACCTTCTCCGCCCTTTGGATGAGACGGTAGAAATAGTACGCCCAGACAGCGTCCTGGAACTCGTAAGTCGGCAGACCGAAGCCCTTGCGGAGCTCCGGCGGGATGAATGACGAGCTGACGCTCCGCCTCGGAAACATGCCCTCGTTGCAGGACAGGATCATAACTTGCTTGAAGTCCAATGCTCTGGTCTCCAACGGCCCCATGATCTGGAGACCTTTCAGAGGCTCCCCGTTGAACGGAATGGACACCGGGCCGAGAAGCTGGTCGAGAAGCCGCACATAAGTCATCGGAAGGACCTCAAGACCGGCCGTCTGCAATTGGCTGATAGCATTGTATGTGGCCTTCGCGAACTCGAGCTCGATTGCCATGGAAGAATCCGCGGCCAGCTTTGGAGCAAGTCCTTTGATCAAGGTCTTCTGGTAGTCAGCGAAAGCCGAAATCTGTTCCTTGGATGCAGCTTTCGGATCAGTCACCGCCGGCCTGAACAACAGATCAAAGACCGGAACCCCGGAAAGATCCTCCTGGGGGATGTAGTACTTCATGCCATCCTTGATCGCCTTGATTCTGTTCCTCACAGCCGCGTCCCCTTGAGTCACCTTTCTGAATATGCTTGAAGAGAACAATGACCAGACCTGATTGTGGTAATAGAACCATTTCCCGTCTTTCTTCCTCAGATGCATCTGCATGGCCGAGACCAAAGTCATGAAATCAAAGAACGCGCTGTTCCTCATCGGATAGCCCATAGTGACGTTTATGTCCTTGATCTCCTCCGGGATGGAGTTCAACACAGGAATCAGCAAGGCCTCGTCCGGAAGCACGACCGCGCATCTCTCATCCTTGACAACAGACGGGATCAGTTTTGTCTGGCCTACCGAGGACGGGACGCTTATCACCTCAATCTCAGGGATTTTCAGTCCTTCCAAATCCATCTCGAAAGCCTGCGGGAAATCCTGGACATTCCTGGACATGAAGAAGGAGGACTTGTTAAGCGGATTTCTCACCATCTCTCCTGAATAGTCCCAGCAGAACTCCGCGATTCCGGCGTCCCACATCCGCCTCATGACCTTTTTCTCGCACTCGTTCAAGGCGTTGAGACCCACGAAGACATATTCATCCACATCTCCGAACGCGGCTTTCAGCACATCCACCGCCGACTCCGAGTCAAGCCGCGCCGCCAGGCTTCGGTAAACCATTCCCTCGTACGCCAGCCCTTTGCCGGAAAGCCTCTTCCGGAAATCATTGTAAAGCGGCAGAAGAATATTCCAGATCTGCAGGAAGCGCTCCTTCACATTCGGATTGTCCGAGTTCAGGTTCACCGTCAGCCGCCCATCGCTGCTGAAATGGCTGATGAAGCTCTCGATCGCCTTCCGCTGGTTCTCAGTGAGGTATGAATATGAATCCTGAATCTCCTTGAACTCAGCTATGTTGGCGAACAGCTTCGCCGGATCGACCAGATATTTGTCAACATCATCGAAATCCCCCAAGATCACGTCTCCCCAGAAGATGAACTCGTCCAGAGTCTCATGCTTAGGGTTAAGATCCTTGTAGCATTCGTACAGATCCAACAGCAGGTTCACCCTGTCCGCCGGCTTGTCCCCCGATATTCTAAAAAAGAAATCATTGATCGTCAGCATCTTCGGAGCCACAATCGGGGTCCCGACCTCCTTCACGGCCTCGCCGAGGTACTTAGTGAAGAATACCTGGCTGCGCCTGTTCGGGAATATGAAGCAGGTCTTTGAGATCCCGCCCGGCGCCATATAGTGATCCGCCACTTGTTTAAGGAATGGTGTCATATCGGTAAGTTTTAACGAATATAGCAAATATATTTCTTGTGGCAAAGATAACCCGAGTTTGTGCCATAACTCTTCACAAACGGAAATATTTTCATAGTTTTTTCAAATATCGGATGTCAAATCCACGACCATCCCTGCCTTCTTTAGCGGCCCATAAACCTGACGGTCATTTCAGAAGCGAACTCTTCGCCGTCAGTCGTTCTGTGGGCGCCCTGGGCCGGATAGCGCCTGTAATATTTAGCATAATTCTGATTGTCCCAGATGTGCATCTTGGCGAGAGCATCGTCGCCTCCAGCAGTGATGGTGGAAGTCACATAGACTTCAATGGAATTGGCGTCATACCAGGCCCGGTATTCCTTTTTGCCCACAGCTTCCAGCTTGTTCCCACCGGCTGCATCGAAACTTACGGTCTTCATATCTTCGTTGCAGCCTTTCTCCGCCACGCAACGGCCTATGCAGCATATTCCGAAATACCAGTAGAAGTCAATGGCATCCTTCATTATCAGACGATTGACAGTGCGGTACCCTCCATTCTCAAAGATGGTTTCCTTAATATGTTCGGCCACGACGTGATGGTCGGACAGTTGAGCCTGTCCGTTGACTTTCAGAGCGGTCTTGTGCATAGATGATTTCTGCACATAACGGAAGTCGTCACATATTGTCCAGTCAAACGATGCCGTGAGATTATCCGCTGACAGATCCTTGTCTCCGACATAAAAAACGACTCCGTGGTCGTCACCCAAGTCGATTCTCTCATCTCCGTGGAAACCACCGGTAAAATCGTAGGTGTCGATATGAGTCTTTCCCTGAACATTCAGGTTTTCTCCGTAGTCTTTGAACACACTCTCGTTCTCGCCGTTGGTGAGAATCTTGTCCAATTCGTTGGTCATCACACGGGTAGTTGGATCGAAACGGCCTTGATATGCCCAGTCTACGCGCCATAGATCCATATACTGCGATTCCGAATGGTCACAGTAATGATTAAGCCGGAACACGTACCAGACACTCTTCTTGTATTCATCCTTGACAGCAACATTGAAGAATTCTTCGGAGCCATTCCTCTCGAACCTCACCATACAGTCCGCCGCCTCATACGGGTTCACGTCCTCCGGGACATTATTCTTATGACAGGAGCAGCAGGTGGCGAGCACCGCAAAAACAGCCATCAAAAACAAGTCTGCTTTCATCAATTTCAATAAAATCATTAGACAGAATATCCAAACATAGCCGCATAGAGCGGCATTCTCATAAATAACGAGGAGACGGGAAATACGAAACTTATGCCCGTCCCCTCATATTGATTAACTTTCAGACGAGACTATCTGGATGCCTTGTCTACGATACATCTTACCGCAGCCGCGTTCTTACGGTCGAATGATGCGATTCTGACAACTTTCTTTTCTGTACCGTGGCTGTTGGTCGTGTTGAAAAGTCCCTGTCCTTGGGAATCGCCGGCGATGTTGGACCAGATGAAGCCTTCCTTGGACGCTCCGGCGTTGCCGGCCACTCCCATACCGATATTCTCTGGCCTGTACTGGATCTTTCCGGTAGCGTCCTTTGCGGTCTGACGGCCTTGGTCAAGCAGAACGAGGTCACCGATTCTCGCGTGAGGATATCCAACCGCGCCGTCATTGTACTGCGCGGAAGAGGCAAGTGCGGCAACCGCATTGAGGGCCGGCAGGGAAGCCACTCTCCATCCCTTAGGGCAAGGGTCATAGACAGACTTGATACCTTCTTCCTTATTGTTGACCTCACCCCAAAGGTCCCTGTAGGTTTCTGTTGACCAATCTGGAAGAGCGGTCACATCTCCAGGATAAGCGACTAGCGCGTGAGGATTCTCAAGGGCGGTCTTTAGTGTCACCGGTCCTGTTATCGCCGGAATATTTCCTTTCTTGTCCCCGTCAATCATATCCAGAGACCAGTAAGTGGTCCAGAACATTGGTGTAGGACGGCCCCACTGATAATAGTGAAGCATCCGGTAAATCGGATCCGGGTTGTTTCCAGACTTATTCGCTGTCCAAGTCTCCATATTCGTCGTAGGCTGGCCGATGTCCATTGGAGCGAACTTGTATTTACCGACTGTCACAGGATCGAGTTTGGTGCCGTCAGCGGCGATATTCCAGAAAGTCCACGCCCAAAGAACCTTGCCCGTGGCATCCTTCATCAAGAGAATCGGTGCTCCGGCAAAGGCTCCGGTGTTGGTGACCGTCACCTTATATTCAGAAGTGTTAGGAGTGACTGTGAACTTGTCGTTTATGACAACACCGGAGGCCTCGTAACCGGCAATGCGGGATGTGTAAAGATTGCCGTTCTTAAGTTTGGCCCACTCGAAAGTCACGTTCTCTGGCTTTGCCAACGCCGCCTTCGCGAAATTGCCGCGCGCACGGTAATCAATCTCCACCGTCTCTGGGATATCCGCGTTAGGGGCAAGTGTGGCGCCTGTGTATGTCCCACCTTTGTACTGGATGAAATAGGTGTTGGCTTCACCGTATGCCACGCCGTCACCGGCGATATAACGGCTGTCCTCGGCGCAGTACCAATCGCCTGCGTCATTGTCGCTGACCTTAAGGTTGGAAAGGTCGATGGTCGTGGTCTTTCCGGCCTCGAACTTCAGACCGGTCTGCCTTGTCGGGATTGTTACCTTCTTACCGTCGCTCTCATCGACAAGCTCGACAACGACCCAGACTTCCTTATTTGAATAATCGGCTGCAAGAATGTTAAGATAAAGGTTCTGTTCCTTGGCCGAAGACAGGGTCACAGGGTTGACGACATCTACGGACACCTGGCTCAACTCACTTCCGCTGATAGGAGTGATTGTCATCGTGTTCACGTTGATGTCGAAGTCGCCAGCGATCGGAGTGTCAGACTCGTCGAAGACAGTGACTTTTGAAGGCGCATAGTTTGCGAGTTCTGTGGAAGTTATCTTCACCTGCGCCAAGGCCGTGACTGGATTCAGCTCGAACTTGAAAGTCTCGTCCACACCAGGAATGCCGGTCGCATATCCTACGGCGAAACAGTCTGAAGCCACATTCGGAGCCGACTGAGTCTGCTTGTCACCTACGCTGAGGCCCATAATAGTGCCGTTCGCGAAAGCGAGTTCCGAATTGAAAGGAGAATAGATCATAAACTTGTTCTCACCCTGCACGAGATCAAGTCCCGGGGTGTTGAACAGAGCGACGGCCTTGCCCTCATATTCAGAAGGGGTGTAGTTGTTAAGGTTCTCGCTGGTCTCCGGATCAATGTTAGGAGTGGTGTCGGCCCATCCGACAATCTTGCATTCCTTGTTGAGGATGCGCAGGTCAGACTGAGCGGAATACAATCCGACCACAGAGTTGGTCTTCCACGTGAATCCTTCTGTGTTCACCGTACCCTCAAGCACATAAGAGGTTCCGGCTTCCGGAACCGGGTAGCTCGGTGCCTTGTCTTTCTCGCAGGCAATCACCGCAAAAAGGGCGGCAGATAAAATCAGATACTTTTTCATTGCATTATTAATTAGATGTTTAGTAATATTAAATTTTCTGATATTGATTATTCTCATCAGGGACGGATTACTACCATCCGGCGTTCTGTTCAAGGTTCTTGTTGACACCTCGCTGTTCCTCGGAAATCGGAAGCCAGATCTTGTGCGCCGCATCCTTCTTGCTCATATTCCCGCGCAGGGTAGGAATGCCGAGTTTAATATAGCCTCCGGTCTGGTAGTTAAGGTATTTCGGATCGATGTAGTCCGGGTCTTCCGGATCAAGTTCCGTGTTGGCCCACTTCTCGACGACCTTCTCTTCGTCAAGACTTTCTATGTTGTCCAATAGGCGGTTATACCGGATGAGATCCCACTTGCGGGAGAACTCGAAGATGAGTTCGCGCTCACGGCTTTCAAGCAGTTCCTCTCGGAAATCGTCCTTATGGTAATATGCCTTCAGCTCATCGAACAACACATCATCATCCCCACAGGCACGCTGAAGCACTTTGTTCATCCATTGTCTTGCGTTTGTCTCATCGCCGTCGGCATAGTAGAGAGCCTCGGCATACATCAAATAGACATCAGCGAGACGCATAAGAGGTATCGACATAGCGTGCTGCTGGTAGCTGTGCTGCATTTCATCGGCATTGCAGAGCCTGAACTTTCCGGCGCACATCTGCATTCCGGACACCGGGAGATAGGTCTGGGTTTCGCTGTCATAGAGAGGATGGATGACCTTCTCCGACGCACCGTCCTTGCCGGCCACAGTCACCATAGTCTTAGGAGGGTTGGGATTATAGTACGTATATCCGTCCACCTTGACCTCCGTCTTTCCATCGTGCATACGCCCCGTTATGTTGTGGTCACGCCGAGGATCCTTCGGGCTGTACATATAGAATGCGCGCGGAGTCGGCACGAAACGGCCTCCATAGACTGTCGGAGAGCCGGAATTATTGGACGGGGACGGCAGATAGAAGCTGTTCGGCCAGTAACCTTCGGAACCGGAAAGCGGCTGTTCGGCCAGCAGAAGGCATTCCTGATACTGCTGAGCCTTTGTCGTCTCGCGGAAAAGATTGGTGTAATCAGCTATGAGCCTGTAGGAAGAATGCTCCACAATGTCCGCGCAAGCCTCCTTTGACTTTTTCCACATAGCAGCCTCATCCACAAAAGAGAAGTCGTTCAGCGGCTGCCTGTCAAGAAGTTCAGCGCCGGTGCCGTTCGCCTTGCAGGCGGCGAGATAGTTGCAGATACGCGCGATGTAGGCAGCGGCAGTATATTTGTTGGCCGATGATGTCTGAAGAATCCCCACCTCGTTCAAGTGCACATAGGCATAATCCAAATCATTGAATATGAACCAATAGACTTCCTTGAGCGAAGCACGCGGCTCCTGGCCGTCGGACTCGAAACTCTCGACAATCGGCACGCCTCCGAAATTCCAGGCAAGATGATAATAGAAAAACGCCCTTAGGAAACGAGTTTCCGCCATGTACTGAATGCGTGTCTCTTCACTCATATCAATATTCTTAATATAGTGAAGGATGGTATTGCACCGATTGATGCCGGTGTACATAACTTTCCACACATCCCTGACGCAACGGGTACTCTCGTTATAGTTACCCCACGTCATCTCAAGCCCCTCGTCGGAAGAAGATGTCGCCGCCACCATATCGTCTGAAGGAGAGTTCATTATGTATATCAATCCCTGGCCGTAGCTGCCTCTCTGCACATACGACGCGCCAGGTATCTTATGACCGTTTATCACTTCATAGCAGGACGTGAGGGCCATATACATCGACCTTTCCGAAGTGTAGAAATTCTCAGGCGAAGTCTGCGAATATGGATACTGGTCCAGAAACTTCGCGTGTTCGCAGGATGCCGCCGCAAACGCGGTAAGTACAGCGGCCGTCATATATTTGATCGTCTTTCTCATATTCAAACCATTTTAGAATGTCATACCTATTCCGAAAGTGAATGTCCTTGCCTTTGGATATGAAAGCCTGTCGAAACCGGTGAACAGAGGATTGGAAGAACTTACATCCGGATCCATTCCGCTGTACTTTGTGAGGACGAACAGGTTATCAGCGTTGAAACTCAGCTTTATGCCTGAAATCTTCGCCTTGCGCAACCTCGGATTGTCGAATGTGTAGCCCAAGGAAAGGTTCTTTAGCCTGACGAAGGAGCCGTCCTCCACATAATATGAAGACACCCAAGTGTTTGTCTGATTCAGAAGCCTTGAATATGTGTTGGAAGGGTTATCTGTTGTCCATCGACCGTGCCACGCGTCTTTCGTCAGATTGTTGAACTGTGTCCCTCCGCTCTGCCCGGACTCGGACCGCAGTTTGAACTCGTTCATTATGTCCCTGCCGAAAACGCCCTCGAAAAAGAACGAGAGTTCCACTCCGAAGATATTGAAAGTGTTTCCGAGCCCCATAGTGAAATCAGGGTTCGAATCGCTGATCACCGTCTTGTCCGCCACAGTGATCTCGTTGTCTCCGTCAAGATCACGGTACTTGCGGTCACCCGGCTGCACCGTAACGGAATTGATCCTTGTCACACCATCCTTGAGTTCATATTTGTAATTGTCGTAGTTCCCTTCGGTCACGATGGTCTCGGCGGAGAACTGGCGGCCGTTCCTGTCAACCGCCCAGAACTCATCGAGCTGGTAGTTGCCGTCGGCGACATAGCCGTAGCCTATCCCGATAGGCTGTCCGACCATAATTCTGGAAATATCGTTCGCGAGCTGACCGTGGGCGATGTTGACGCTGGTGTAGTCAATGCCGCCGATGTCAAGAACCTTGTTGCGTGAAAGGTCGAATGTGACGCTCGTGGACCAAGAGAAATCGCGCCTGTTGATGTTGTGGGTGTTGAGACTGAACTCGAATCCCTTGTTCTCGACACGTCCGAGGTTCTGCCATTGCTCCACGAAACCGGTCTGGGCAGGCAATGTGGCGCGGTAAAGCATATCCCTGGTGTCCTTGTAATAAACATCGGCGAGGAAATCTATCCTGTTCTTGAACAGGCTGACATCCAGCCCGAGGTCATACTGGTAGGTGGTCTCCCATTTCAGTCTGGTGTTCGCCGAGCTTGACGGTGCCATACCCATAACTTCGGTACCGTTGACAGCATAGTAGTTTGTGGTCATAAGCGCCATTGTCGCATAGTTGGAAATCCTGTCGTTTCCGGACGCACCGAAACTTGCCCTGATCTTGAACTGGTCCAGCCACGTCGCGTCTTTCATAAACTCCTCCTCGGACAGTCTCCAGGCAAGCGCCACGGACGGGAAATATCCAACACGGCTGCCTGGCATAAACTTGGACGAGCCATCAGCGCGCATATTGAATGACGCGTAGTAACGCTGTTTGTAGTTATATTCAACCCTGCCGAACATTGACATCATCGTGCTCATCGCCACGTTTTCCGACGGAGCTTCCTGAATGCCGCCCTTGCTGATGTCGAACACGCCAGTGGAGTCGTTCTCAAAATCGTATGCCCCGATCATCAGGTTCTCGTTTCTGTACGCGCTCATCTCCACGCCGAGCATCGCATTGAGATTATGGGCATTGTTCCACGTCTTCTTGTAGGTGAGGGTCGCCGAAGTGTTCCATCCATAGGTATCGACAGTCTTGATTCTTCCGTATCCGTTCTTGGAGAAACCCCACAGACTGTTGGCGGTGTAGAATTCCATACCTTTGGAGTTGGATGTGTTCCCGGATGCCTGTGCCCTGAATGTCAGCCCCTTGATGATTTCCCAATCGACATAGGCGTTGCCTGAGACACGTGAATACACGGTTCTGCGGTAGGTTTCATCAGTGACGCAGTCAAGCAGCGAATATGATCCCATATTGTCAGTGTCGCTGTCCGTGTAGAAATTTATCGGACGCCTGAGATAGATGAGCTGGATAAGGCCACTGTTGCCGAGTTCACCGCCGCCGGAAGACACAGCTCCGTTCGATATGGTGCGCCCGTAGTTGACTGAAGCTCCGACTTTCACATTCTCGCTTACTTTGTGGTCAACCTTGATCCGTAAGGTGTAACGCTGGAAATCATTGTTCACGATAAGGCCGTCCTGATTGAGGTAACCGAGACTGAACAGCATCTGGGTATTCCTGTTGGCTATGGCATTGACGGACAGATTGTAGTCTTGAGTGACAGCAGTCCTGTACATTATCTTCTGCCAGTCGCTGTAGCCGTACTGACTTGCATCTTTGGGCGTGTCGCTGACACCATCGCCGTCTGTATCGATGCCGTAATCCAGATAGCCATAGTCTTTTCTCGCGAAGCGATAGTTGACATATTCCTGAGCGTCAAGCATATCGATATGCTTCGGCACTTTGGATATTCCTATGGAGGAATTGAAATTGACAATGGTCTTGTCAGCCGTTCCTTTCGCACCGCTTTTCGTTGTGATGATAATGACTCCGTTAGCGCCTCTCGCACCGTAAATGGCTGTCGCCGTGGCATCCTTGAGCACCTCGATGGACTCAATGTCGTTCGGATTGAGGAATGACATCGGGTCGAATGTGCCCGAGCCAGTGGATGACGTTGTCGCTATTTCTCCCGAGGATATGTCCATCTGCATCCCGTCAATGACGAAAAGAGGTGTGGTTCCCGCATTGATGGAGTTGTTGCCCCTGATCTTGATATTGAACCCTGAGCCTGGCTCTCCGGACTGGGATGTGATGCTGAGGCCTGCCACGTGTCCCTGTAGGGCACCGACAACATTCCGGCTGCCTGTCCTGGACAGTTCATCCGCCTTGACTGAACTCACCGAGCCAGTAAGGTCACGGCGCGAAAGCGAGCCGTAACCGATGACCACCGCATCATCGAGCACAAGGTCATCGTCGCCAAGTCTAATGTCTATCACAGTCTGCTTATCGACTTTCACCTCCTCGTTCTTCATTCCGATGGAGGAGAACCGGAGTGTCCCGCCGGCAATCTTCTTTATGCTGTAGCGGCCGTCAATGTCAGTGACCACGCCGACATTGGTTCCGACGTATGTGACACCAGCGCCTATAAGCGGTTCATTGCCGAGGTCCGTGACTTTCCCCGTTATAACCTCCTGCGCGAAGGCTGCGACAGGGAACGACAGAATCGCTAAAAGCAACGTTATCTTAGATAAGATCTTCATAATATTGAAAATGAAAAAATATAACTCTAATATTCACCTAATCGAAGTTTATGTCCGAGCAGTTCGTCTTGATTCTCCATACTGCATCGTTCAGAGAGGTGATTCTTCTGCCGAGATAGTTGAATCCCTTGAACGAGACATTGGAGACATTATGATCTCCGTCATATCCCTGGATCACGCAGTCTCCCCTGCCTGTACGCACATTCATAACGTTGATGTTTGAATATGTCACGTCACGGATCTTTCCCGGTGAATATGTCAGTTTGTCGCCATTCTCATCGAAGCCGATGTTGTAGCTGTGCTTCAGACAGGCAAGATAGATCGAAAACTCCAAAGCATCCTCGATGTAAGCGTTTTCGTAGGTCACGTTCGAGATTGTCCCCGCCGCACCGTTATGGATACTCAAAGCCGCCCTCCTCATCTCGTTCCCGTCAGTGCCCGTGCCTGAATGGATCGCATAGATGTCTTTGTAATGCACGTTCTTTATGTCAAGCTGGGTCTCGTAACCTATCTCGAAAGTGTTTCCGGCATCAACGTTCCACCCTATGCAGTCTTCGTAGTAAATGCCGTCCACATCATCGCCCTTAAGCTTGAATTTCTGCGATTTGAGGCAATACACATCATCGTGGCCGCGCATAAAACATTTGGACACGTGTACGTTGACTCCTCCTATTATGTCCATAGAGTCGTTGTTGGTCTTGACCCCCTTGGCACTGTTCAATCCTATGGTCTTGACATTGGTGATGTCGGAATTGTGGCAGTTGGTGTAAAGCGAAGACCAGCCACCATCGGCGAACAGGTTGGTGAAATCGCTGAACCGAGAGTTCGCGCATCTGCAGAACGCTATACCGAACGGCTGATAGAACTCACCGTATCTGCCAGGATAGCCAGTAGCGTCGATGAACCCACCGCCGTGAATATTCACTCCATCCAGATCGACTCCGAGTATATTGCCTTTGACATAAGTCCCCGGCTCAAGATACACTTCCTTGCAATTCACGTCAAGAACCAGATGGCCGGCATCATAGACTTTACCAGCCTCGAAATATTTGATTGAATGGTCACTCTTGGACGGTTTCTCCTTGTCAATGGGATTCGCGAATATAAAGAGTGGCTGTTCCAAATCATCATTAATTTCCACAGACACACGGTCATATTTATGAAGATCAATGACAAGGCGGCCGTTGTCGATCCTGTAATTGTAGTTCTTTCCCAACGGACGGACCACAGCCTTTTCGACCCTGCCGCTCTGCAGCGACACCTCAACCTTTACGGTTCCTTCATCGACACCGAACCAAGCGAGATGCGGTTCGTATGTCGGGAATACTTTGATGAACTCTCCGGCCACTTTCACCGCATACAGCTGCGACTCAGGAACCCTCGGAGAGAAGTTGTAATATTCAACATCGTCAGTGTATTCCACATCAGGCTGAGTCACTTCCGTCTTGTTTCCTGAACAGGAAGAGCAAGCCACATGCGCCATAATAGCCATAGATATAATGCCAATATACAAGGTTTTCATACTTAATTAGTTTTAATGTATTTACTTATGGGAATGCCGTCAGCGGACCGTGCATTCGGCGTTGGACCAGGTAGTGAAAAAAGACTTGACATTGTCTTTGGTGAACTTCACTCCTTCCTGAACCACATTGTCGAAGACCACTCCCGTAATTTTGTGGTCGCTGTCATAGCCCATCAGCACATTCCCGCAAGGAGATTTCTTCAGCAAGGTCACATTCCTGAGTGTCACACCATCGCAGGTCCCCGGAGAATATGTCACACCGGTTCCGAGATCCTTGACATAAGACTTGCGGATGTCAAGATGGATGCCGTACTCCTTGCAGTCTTCCAGAACGATGTTCTCGAACAGGATGTCGGAAATATGGCCGCCGGCACAGTGGTGTATGCTGAGCCCACCTCGGGATAACGTATTGTCTGTTCCACGGCCTGCGCTGTGTATGCTTTGACAATTCCGGTATGTGACACCGGAAATGTTCTCATTGGTCTCGGCCCCAACAACGAACGAATTACCGCTCAGATAGTTCCAAGCCATGCAGTCCTCGAACAGCACGTTCTTGACCTCTCCCTTGTAAGTCCATTTCTGCGACTTGATGCAGAACACATCGTCGTGCGCATAGCCGAAACATCCTTTCACAGTCACATTCCGACATCCGAGAATGTCCAGAGCATCGTTCTCGCAGCCGGTCTTATTGTTCGGATTCTCGACAGCGACCACTTTGTAGTTGGAAATGTTCACATTGTCTGATTCCGAGATGAAGGTGCTCCAATTGATGTCATTCAGAAGGACTATGTCCTCTATCCTGAGATTGTCCGTCCTCTGGAACTGGATGCCGCGGGCATCTATTCCCCTGGCATCAAGGATTCCGCAGCCTTTCACAGTAACATCAGGAGCATCCAGTGCCCTGAGCACGCTCTTGACCACAGCGCCGCCCTCGATGTAAAGTGTCTGCCCGGATTTTAGGGTCAGTGTCTTGAGGTCTGTCACTGTGCCGGCCTCGCAATACAGGACATTCGGATCCTCCTTCGACGGCTTGCCAGCCTCCAACGGGTTGGCAAAAAGGAAAAGGTCACAGTCTTCCGATCCGTTTATCTCCACGACGGCCTTGTCTCCAGGCGACATCACGACAGTGACCGCCTCACGCGAAGTGACATAACGCCAGTCCTTTGATTTCGGAAGGATTTCCGCCTTGTCGATGAAGTCTGCATTGTAAGTCACCTTGACGGCAACGGGGTCGTCGCAGCCGAAAGCGCAGACCTGATGTTCCTTGGTCGGGATTACAGTCGCCTTTCCTCCGGCGACTTCAACCGTATAATGCACAGACGGACGAATCTGATTGGAATACGAATACAGCTCCACGGAAGCATCCGGCAGATCAGCGAACGGATCTGAAGGCACATTTTTCATACTCTCTCCCGAACAACCATTGGTGCCCATAAGCCCGAGTGGCAACAGGATGAACTTAATAAAGCTCTTATTCATAGACTTTTAATTATTATAATTTAATGACATCACTCTCCAGAGAAATAATGGTCGCGGATCCTTTGGTTACGGCCACACGGATCTCGCTGGCGCCGACAGACTCAAAAGTATAGACTTGCCGCTCCGTTTTGTCAGCAGTTGATACCTGTCCCCGATAAACAGGCAGGAACTGCCCGCCGCCATTGGTCCACAGGATTTCGAAAGAGCAGTCTGTTCCAGCCCCCCAATTGATTCCAAGCGAACCTATCATCTTCCCTTCCGCAACAGACACTGTGGCATCCTCGCTCACGCCGATCTTGGCGGGGAAAGTCGTCTTGACGTATGAGGCATCATCGGGATATGTGACGTGTGCTGTGTCGCCGCCGTCATCCACAAGCAGCTTCTCACTGAGTCTTATGTCTTTTGAGGACGCGCCTATCATAATCTCGAACTCGCCCGGTTCCACAATACGTCGGAAATCCACATCCAGAAGGCCGAGATCCTTTGGAGCAAGGGTGAAACTTACTTCCTTCGACTCTCCCGGTTCAAGGCTTACTCGTTCAAACCCACGCAACACCTTTTCATAGACCGTGATGGAACTCAGTACGTCACGAATATAAAGCTGAACCACTTCATCGCCCTTGCGGGAGCCGGTATTCCTCAGAGTGAACGACACTTCCACGCTGTCAGACGGAGAAATGGTCTTGGAAGACAGTTTCAACGATGAATATTCAAAAGTCGTGTAACTCAAGCCATAGCCGAAATCATACAGCGCTCCGTGCACTCTGGACTGCCGTCCCTGCGGGCCTACTCCATTCCCCCCATCCACCTGCGAGTTTGGCTTGCAAGGGAAGTTGAAAGGGATCTGGCCGACAGTTCTCGGGAATGTGACCGTAAGCTTGCCGCCGGGGTTGTAGTCACCTAATATTACATCCGCCACCGCCGTCCCTCCGTGAGAGCCGGGATACCACGCTTCAAGAATGGCGGGAATATGTTCGTCCGCCCAGTTGATGGAAAGCGGCCGTCCGTTGATGAGCACCAACACTACAGGTTTTCCCGTGGCCGCCAGTTTCTTCAGAAGCAGTTCCTGATGTCCCGGCAGATCCAGACTGGTGCGGCTCTTGTTCTCACCGCTGGTGCGCTGTCCGCCACCGAGAACCGCTATCACGGCATCTGCCTTGCGGGCAAGCTTCACCGCATCGTTCATCTGGCGAAGTTCCTCTTTCGTAGGTTTGGAAGGGAATATTTCAGAATCCGGCCAATTCTCATCAACAAGCTCGCATCCCTTGGCGTAGAGAATCCGCCCCTTGCCTTTCAGGGCCTCCTCCAGCCCTTTGCGGACAGAGACCGACGCTGTCGCTAGAGGCCCGTAATGTGTCTGGGCGAAAGAGACCTCGTCCGCATTCGGACCGACAACCGCAAGAGTACGTATCTTGTCCTTGTCCAAAGGCAGCAGGTTTCCCTCGTTTTTAAGCAGCACTATGCTTTCGCGTGACGCGCGAAGGGCCACTTCGTTATTGGCAGGACCGTCCACTTCGCGGTCAGCCGCCTCATAGTCATTCTGGTATGGATGATCGAACAGTCCGACGAGGAATTTCACCCTTAATATATCACGGACACGCTCGTCAATGACAGACATCGGAAGCGTCCCCTCCTTCACAAGTTCACGCAGCGGCAGCACATAACTGTCAGGTGTACGGAAGGTGCATCGGACATTCAGCCCGGCCTCCACCGCCTGACGCACGGACTCCTTCATATTCGCCGAAACGTGATGCTTGCTATGCAGATATTCCACCGCATCACTGTCGCTCACCACATAGCCCTTGAATCCCAAATCATTCCTGAGACGATCCGTGAGCCAATACTGGCTGCCCTGAACCGGGATGCCGTCGTAGTCGTTGTAGGAGCTCATCACTCCCAGCAGGCCGGTTCTTCCTATCACTTCACGCCAAGGGTATATATGTATGTTTTCCACTTCGTGGGGAGCCATCTGAGGATCCACCCTCGCCATACCTTCGCGCCCACCCTTGTTGTTGGAGTATGCGACGAAATGCTTGCCTGTGGCAGCCACTTGATAATCCGTCTGCATACCGGAAGCCATTTGCACTCCAAGTTCCGCCACCAGATAAGGGGACTCTCCATAGACTTCTTCATAACGTCCCCATCGCTGGTCTCTGCCCACATCCAGAATCGGGGCATAGACATTGGTATATCCCAACAGCCTTGCCTCCCGGCCGGTAATCCTGCCGATCTCGTGCACCAATTCCTTGTCCCAAGTGTGTCCTATGCCCAACTGAGTGGGGAAATTTGTCGCGCGATACGCCTCGACACCGCGGATTCCCTCATTGGTGAAATCCACGGGAATCCCCAGACGGGTTTCCTCTATAAAGAAACGCTGCACGATATTGAGCGCCTTCGCGTGTTTCGAAGCCGGCCATAGCCATTCGCTGTCAGTGAGCGGCAGCCCCCAATTGCGGAATCCATTCAGATGCTCGTCTATCGCACCTATTCCGTCTTTCCACAGTTTCTCCTTCCACTTGGGAGTCGGTAGCTCATCATATAAGACTCTTTGGTAGCCGTAAAGTGTAACCATCTGGCAAGTCTTCTCCTCCAGGTTCATCCGAGAAAGCAGATCCTCTACCCTGGAGTTGATGTCCGCGGTTGGATCTTCGTAGACATCCTTGATTCCATTCTTGTTAAAGTCGATCCATCCATTGTGATAGATGGAGCCTTCCCCGAACCTTTCCTGTGCCGCCATCGGCAGGATAAGATACATGACGATTGTAGCAAGCAGCAATCTTTTCATATTAACTATGTGTTTCTTTTTTTGTCAAAGATCGGGCGTCTGATGGCTTAGGGATATGATAATTTTGAACTTTAATTGTTATAATATCGACCATTGTTCATATATTGCGGAAGTTTTTGAATATTTCCTGATCAAGCAGAAAAGATATTATGGCAACGAAGGATGGATTATTCCGCAACATCAGCCACATAGTATTAACACTTGTTTTGTCGGCGGCTATGACCACCACGCTGTCGGCCTCACGTTTTGTGCAGCCCTCGCGTCTGAACGCATTCCGTGACGCGGCGGTCTATTCTGCTTGTCAAGATTCCAGCGGAAGCATCTGGCTTAATACAAGCTATGGCGTTTTCACATACGACGGCACACATACAAGGCTTATGTTGCAATCAGTCATCGCACATAGCCTTGCGTGCAACGAGAGCGGCAATATAGTCTATTCCGTTTCATATCGTGGAATACATCGCTTCGACATCCGCCATAGGGCTCCCATACTTCTCAAATCGTCTCTTTCCGGTTGGCACGGGAGTTCTATGCTCGCTGTCGGCGACAGCCTTTGGGTGGCACACGGGAACAGCCTCTTTGTCTCACGGGGCGACAGCCTCGAAACTGTCGGCAGCATCCCAGAAGCAGAATTCTCGTGTATTACACGCAGGATTGACAAATGCCTTGTCCTGGGGGATAAGAAAGGAGATGTTTTCTTGTACGACGGGCAGTTCAGAAGAGTCTTCAAGGCCGCTGCCGGAGTAACCGCGATCCTTATGGATTCGGACAACAATATGTGGACAGGGTTGGCGGACGGTGAAATCATTCTTGTCAGAAAAGACTGTTCTTCCTACGAGGTAACAGGAACTCTTCCTAAGAAGGAGATTCGCTCAATCCGAGAGATTCAGGACGGCAACCTCATCGTGGGTGCGGCGGACGGATTGTTCCGGGTCTCCTCCGTAGAGTTGTCCTGCCTTCCGGATCATTCTGGAATACCGAACAAGGAAGCGATTTGGGATATTTTCAAGGATCGTGACGGCAACGTTTGGGTATGCACCTATTATTCGGGCCTGTGGTACCGCGACAAAACACTCTCCGCATTCGACATATTACCAGGAAGCGAGTCCTTAAAAATGGTCCGCGGAATCGCCGAGGATTTTGAAGGAAACTTTTGGATATTCACTGACAATCACGGGATGTTCCGCCTGGACAGTCAGGGGAAATTGTCAGAGATACCTTCAGGAAGACGGATAAAGTTCCAAACGGCGCTGTTTGACAAGTCATCCGGTGAAATATGGGCAGGTTCTTTTCAGGGTGCGCTGCACAGATACAACACGGCAACCGGAGAATTGCGCACGTTTTCGTTTCAGGACGAAAACGGAAAGTCTTTCAACGAGACAGTGAGTGCCATATATTTACAAAACAATAAGTTGTATCTTGGAACATCAAGTGGGTTATACATTTTCGACCCGGCGGCCGAACATTGCATAAGTCGACATATTCCCGGTTATACCCGTTCGATTTATGCAATAAGCAGGATGAATGACAGGCAGATCGTCATTTCCGGCATAGGTGCGTACATATATGACATTAAGACTAACAACTTTCATCCCTTGCCTGTCTCGGGAAGCTGTCCGGATGCTCAGTTTGGCGAGAATGGTGATTTGTTTGTGGCGATCACCGGAGTCGGACTATCCAAAGTAGGTGCGGCAGACGGGAACGTTATTCTTTTTCCATCGTCAAGACTTTCAGATACTTATGTAAGCAAATTACTGCCTTACGGCGATTCCTGTCTGATGGTGACATCCGGACAAGGAATATCAATCGTCCGGGAGGATGCCGGTTGGAACCGGATTTTCAAAACCACTAACGGACTAGGTATCAGTTCGTTCAGGGAAGGATGCCTTGTACGGACCTCGGACGGAAAGATTCTCGTTGGAGGCAAGGATGGTATAATTGTCTTTGACCCCGTGTCGTTCTCCGAGGATGACACGGCAATGCCACGCCCTGCCTTTGCGGAGATTTCAATCAACGGAAAAACCATATCAACGGAAGAGAGGATTCCATTCGTTAATGACATTGTTCTGAATCCTGGACAAACCAATCTGTCAGTTGATATCTCCACCTTTGATTACTCCGGGACACGTCCGATATTATGGAGTTATAAACTGAATGGGGCGGATAATGACTGGACACCGTTCACTCCTGACAACCCCATCGTCTATATGAATCTCCGCCCCGGGAAATACAGGCTGTGTGTCCGTTGCCAGGACGGCGGAAACATCGACTCTACTGAAGAAATAACGCTCGGAATCCGATTGAAGGCGTCTTGGTACGCCACCACGCTCGCGAAAGTTATCTATGTCTTCCTGATCCTTGCCGTTCTGGCAACCCTCCTCTCCATCCTATATTCAAGGATGCTGCTCAGGCAAAGACTAAAATTCGAGGAAGCGGAAGGAATGCGGCGAATGCAATTGTTCGTTGATGTCTCCAGAAGTCTCAGGGAGCCGCTTACTATGATACTGGGGCAGCTGGAATTGTTTTTTCAAAGGTATGCTGACTCTTCCCCAGCGGGGCTGAAATATATCGAGCGTTCATATTCAAATGCCAAGAATATGCAGACCATCATTTCCGGATATGTTGATCTGGAAAACGAGAATGAGGAAATCAGGCAGGTCCAAACTCTCCACGAAGAGCCTCAACCAGAAATGCCTGCCAAATCCGCAGTATCAGAAAAGACCGGTCTGAGGGCACTGCTTGTCGCTGACGACCCGGATAACAGGGCAATGTTGAGAAGTATCTTCGGGCGCACCTATGACGTGTTGGTGTCTTCTGACGCGGAAGAGGCCTTACAATGCTCGCTGAAAGAGCAACCGGACATCATTGTCTGCGATCTCAAGTCCGGATTCGACAAAAGTCTTGAGCTTTGCACCAACATCCGGCATAATTTCGAGACCTGCCATATTCCTTTTGTTCTTCTCACGTCACACGCCTCCGAGCAAGTCAGCATCAAGGGTGCAAGGATGGGAGTCGATGCCGTCATCGTGAAACCATTCAGTACAGAGACCCTGATCGAACAATGCAAGACCCTGTTGGACAACCGGAAAATCCTGCAGGAGAAATATGCCATCGCCCCTCAGACCGTACAGTCAAGGCAGCACGGACGCAAGGATTATTATTTCTTGAACGCAGCGATAGGTGCGGTAGAACGTAATCTGTACTCTGACAAACTCGATGTCACGGCGCTATGTCAGGAATTACACATAAGCAAGACAGCTCTCAACACCAAGCTGAAGAACATAACAGGACGCAGTCCGCGTGAGTTCATTGAGGATATCCGTCTTCGCCACGCAGCACAAATGCTGCTTGACAGCAACAAACTGGTGTCGGAGATCTCTGATGAGCTTGGCTTCAGCTCGTACCGCTATTTCATCATCCGGTTCAAAAAGCATTTTGGTGTCACTCCGTCCCAGTTCAATCCTGATATGTTGGAAAAAAAATGAAATGATGCCCAAAGAGATTTCACATACACTTCCAAGCATCGATGACATCAAGAACGATGTCGAAGGCAATGTGTGCGGATAAAGACAACTGATTTAGGGATTTGAGTCACTTGACGCAAATCCGCCTGCTTCTTCCTAACACATATATTTTTTCACGGCAAAAACACCCTCCAATGTGCCAGAATTCTTTACAGGAGGAAGTATTTTCAAAGTTTTTTCAAATATTTTCTAATTTTTAATAATTCTATTTTGTAAATTCAAATATTGGCATTAACTTTGTGACATCAAACGATGCTTTATCGTTTTATTTCATTTTGTTTGACTTTAAAAGATTTTGTTATGAAAAAGAAATTCAGATGTCTGGTTTGTGGTTATGTTTACGAAGGCGAGAACCCTCCTGCAGAGTGCCCGCAGTGCCACGCTCCTGCGAGCAAGTTCGTAGAGATCAAGGATGAGGGCGGCAAGCCTCAGTGGGCCTGCGAGCACCACATCGGCGACGGCCGTGTAGAGGACAAGGAAGTTGTCCAGGGCCTCAAGGATCATTTCAACGGAGAGTGCACGGAGGTCGGAATGTATCTCGCGATGAGCCGTCAGGCCGAGCGTGAGGGCTATCCGGAGATCGCCGAGGCGTTCAAAAGGTACGCTTTCGAAGAGGCGGAGCACGCATCCAAGTTCGCAGAGCTTCTCGGTGACGTTGTCTGGGACACAAAGACCAACCTTGAGAAGCGTTACCAGGCCGAGGCCGGTGCCTGCGAAGGCAAGCTCGCCATCGCCACAAGAGCCAAACAGCTCGGTTACGACGCCATCCACGACACCGTTCACGAGATGGCCAAGGACGAGGCTCGCCACGGAGCCGGTTTCTACGGTCTCCTCACCCGCTACTTCGGCAAGTAGCTTTCCGAAGCGGTGGAGGACAATCCACTGACATCAAGCATATTAAAGAGTCTCCTTTAGCATCAATCAACTAAAGGAGACTCTTTATTTCATTATAAGTCAGCGAATAACAGATCACGGTAAAGACTTTCCATACCGCACAATCACTTGAGGCTGAAACGTACACTGGCCGTGACAGAGGTAGGACGAAGGCGATAGAGGGTGGTGTGGGTCTCGTTGGCTCCGAAGTAAGAAGTGCCGTAATACTTGGTGCCCAGCAGGTTGGAGCCTTCAACGACATATTCAAGACGCTTGTGTCTGAAGGAGAGGCGCAGGTTCGCGAAGAACATATTCCTGTCAAAACCACGAATGCCGTTGTTGTAGAAATGGCGGCAAGAAGCGCCGGTGATGATTTTCTTTCCAACCAGGAAGTTCAAGGAGACGGTCTGGCGGACAGAGTTGATAGGAGTGGAACCGTCAACTCCGCTCATTCGGAACTGATTGGATTGGAATGAACCGGAATATGACAGGACTGAGACATTGCTTACTCTTGACTCGACCATGGCCGACAATGTCAAGGCATCATTTGTGGCCGGAACTGTCTTTCCTTGCCGCATGAGATCCGTCCACGAACTAGACCATTCCGAACCCAATTTGACAGTTGTCGCTATCGATTGGAAGCGTTTGCTAGCATTCGCTCCGAACGACACCCCGGATCTTTCATCAGGAATATGATAGGATACACGACTGCTCAGAAGTCCAGAATAATTCACACCAGTCTTGAAGTCGGCACGGGACTTCCACGACATCACCGAAGCGTTGGCAAAGAAAGCCTTGACAGCGTTTGAATATGACAGGTCAAGCGACACCGAACTGCTTCTTGTCCTGTTCCAGTCACCGTTGCGCCTTTCCAATGTTCGATAATTCTTAAGAATATACCCACTGAACATGTCGTAAAGGCCGCCAAGTCTCTCTCCGTAATTGGCGGAGGCTTTGATGGTCAGGTTATAGGTCGGAGTCCATTTGAGAGAAGCGTTCGGAGAGATGATCACGCGTCCATAATCCGATTTTGAAGAGAGTCTGTCATTGGAGCTGATGTCAGAGTAAACCACCGGAGAATAAAGGTCGAAACTAAAACGACCGCTTATTGAATAACCAATGGATGGAGTCAACGACAGATCAACACGTCGCCAGCCTATGTCATTACGCATCGAATCCGCCGGGGTCAAGTCCGATCTGAAATTCTCCAAATCGACAGTTCCTCTCACCAACAGGCCGAAAATCCACCGACGCACCTGACGGGACGTGCTTACAGACGTTACTGAATACAATTTCGTGGAAAGAATGTCCTGCCTGAGGCCTTCACCCGACACGCCATATTCTTCAAGAATGTTCGGACCCACTGAAAGGTAGGACTTCCGTCTTGCATAGTCAGTGTCAGACCAGATGTTAAGCTGCCACTTGCCGAGCTGCTGGATGGCATTCAAATGATTACGCAGTTTTAGATACGGAAGGTGCGAATGTTGGCTGAAGGTCTCCGAATCACCCACGACATCACCATCGGCATCCGCCCCCTTGACAGTCAGCTCAATATTGTCATCGAAAAAACACCTGTCCGAATTATGCCTGAACTTTAAAGTTGTCTGCAATTCATCAATCACTTGGCTCGCGGACATTTGTTCAGAAATGCTGAAAGACGGCTCATCCAACAAATGAAAAATCGTCTCTGAGGAGGATTCCGCCGTGCGCCTGTCCCGAAAGTAATGCGCCTGGGCCGTCACCTCCGTATGTTCTCCTGTCTTTATTATTCCGTTGGCCGACGCCGAATGAATGTTGTTGTTCAGCCATGTGCTCTCATCGAGCGGTGGCTGGCTCAGTGAGATTATCGAAACCAATTCCGGAATCGAACCGAAATTCCCTGATTGGTCGATGAGTTCCTTGGAGACATCACGCCCCATGTTGTTGCCCTTGTAGGTGAGGATGGTCTGGAACCCTTTGGTGAAATACATCGGGGTGAACTGTCCGGACCACTGCAGCGGTTTGTAGCCCGCTCCGGCCTCAACCACACCGTTCCATGTCCCCTTAGACTTTTCTTTGAGTTTAAGGTTCAAAGCGGCCTGGTCGGACCTCACCCAATCCTGAAGAACTTTTATAGGCTGATGATTCTCATAGACTTCAACGCTGGCAACATCCTTGGCTTGAACATTGTTCGTGGCGATGCCGTATTTGCCACCGAGCATGTCCATGCCTTCAATGTAGAATTTATTGATAGACACACCGTTATACTTCACGCCTCCACTTTCGGACACTTCGATCCCCGGCATCTTCCGAAGCACGTCACCTATGCTTCGGTCGGTTGAGTCACGAAATGAGGACACATAATAGGTCAATGTGTCGCTCGATCGCTTGACCGGGTCGGCCTTGACCGTTACCTCACGGATTTTCTGGTCGGAATGAAGCACCTTGAAATCAACCGTTTTCATGGATTTCGTCAGAATCTTTTCCTGACGAACAACATTGAATCCGGAGACCATCAACAACAGAGTGTCGGCTTCCGAGTTGAAAGTGATTTTGTAGGAACCGTCAGTTGATGTCATCGCGAACGCGATTATGCTCACAGCGTCAGGACGGCGGAGCATGACGTTCACAGCGTCCACTCCTACCCCGCTCTCCGCATCGGTCACCCGTCCAGAGACCGAGCGTTGCGCAAAGGAATCCACTTCAATCATCAGCACGGTCAAAATGACCAGCAATTGAGTACATCTTTTAGTCAATCTATCAGCCATGTCAGCATCTAACGTTTTATCAAATATAATATTAAATCCTTAATATTTAAGTGACAGACTTCTCTTTTTCCAGTCAATATATTTACCGATCTCATTTATTATCTCTGACGATGAGGGACGCGGAGCGTCAAGATTAACAAGTCTTCCGTCGGTGTCGAATATAAGATACCTCGGGATATATCGGAATTTGATCTCTGTCAAGAATTTGGACTCAGCTGACACTATCCGGTAATTCTCGCCAATATCGCCCAAATCATATTCTTTGACAGCCCGCTTCCAGTCAGATTCATTTCTGTCTGACGAGATGTACATGAATATGACTCCACCAGAATCCAATCTTTCTTTCAGTCGTCTTGAAGCAGGCATCTCTTTCCGGCAAGGACCGCACCAGCTTGCCCACAGGTCACAATAGACCACCTTGCCTCTATGTTTCTCTATAACTTCCGCCAATGACAGTCTGTTCCCCGTAATATCCTGAAGGACAATACCGTATGTATAACCATCCATAGAAGATACATTAGGCTTTTCCATTACCGGACGCGTGAAAGAGCTATCACTAGTCAAATTGAGATATTTTTCATTGTATTCATCAACAACATCATCCGGATACGGAACCCAACCCGTGTCATTTATTCTGTCAATGTAGTGACGCAGCAGAGACTTCCTCGCGGCCTTGCTTAATGTCGTGTCCAGCGCCACATAATCAAACCTGCCGGTATAATCAAATGAGTCATAGCCCTCATCTGGATATTCCATCAGCTTATGAAGATGTGTGACATAGCGCAGTAGGCTGTCTGATTGTTTGATGCGACCGGCAGGGCACCCATCTTCAAGCAGCGTCTGCCTGTACCAGCGAGAATATTCTCGTCCGCGTTTTCCTGTTTGTGAAAGTGAATCCAATTTCGCGGAAAAGCAATCTCGCCAGTTATTGTACACGTTTTCAGCCGAATCAAGATCAACATAATACTCATTAAAAATCTTTTCCAGTCCAGGATATTTTCTTTGGCTTTCAGAATCGGTGAGGTATTTTTCCGCTGCCCGGAAACGAGGATTCCTAAGAATCGACCTGAAAGAGTATCCGTTCCGGTGAACCAATCCAGAGACAGACTCCGGCAGACGATAGAGCCGGGAACATTCATCATTATTAAGGCTTCTTATCACTGGCCTGGCATCTTGGTCATATGTAACCATCACAGAATCGCCTTCCGGCAAAAGGAAAGGAATCTCCTCACAAGCCTGATAAAGGTGGATTATCTCCGCATAGCCATGATACGTCGGAACATCCAGAGTATCATAGCCGATGCTCCTTGGGTTGAATCCCATCTCACGCCCGGCGCTGTCCACATAAGCAACGATCGACCCATGCACACTATTCAAATGACCGATCCTGTCGGTGCTTCTCTGCTCCGGCGCATCCTTGAATATGACCGTGACCCGCCCGGAGCCAGTCTCTGTGTTCTCCGCACCAACACAGGAAAAGCAGAAGATAATGAAAATCCACAATAAATAAGATATCCTAATATTCATGCCAACCATGTCATCATTATCAATGAATATTAAACCTAAGTTTCAGCATCACAGAGGCTGGGCGGAGGGCATCGATGTTCTGAATCTCTGTGGATCCGGTCAGGGTTCGTTTGGCATAAGTATTATCATTCAGCAAATTGCGGCCTTCGAGAATGAGTTCAATCTTCTTCAGTCTCAGACTCAATGTCGCGTCTATAAAGAATGCGGAATTATTTCCATAGAGCTCACTCTTGTTGAAATAATGTTCTCCAAGAACCGAGACACAAAACCTCTTCGGGAAGAATCTTGCTATCAGCGTTTGGTTGAGGGTGGTCATTTGAGGTAGTTTCTGATCCGAATCACTGAAGCTGCCGCCTATTATAGAAGCCGTCATATTGTAAGAGAAATTAATGGCTCGTGAGATTCTTGAAGAGACCTTTAATCCCAAAGGAATCTCTTCCGTCGTTGTTTGGAAAATCAAACCGTTACGGTAATTGTCTGACAATATTCTGTGGTACCCAAACGGTAGCCCTATTGTCGTGCTGATGGCGGAGAAACGCTTCTCCACGCGGCCATCCACTCTATAACCATAGCTGAGGTTGTCTGAATTTTTATAATCCGTTCTACTGACAATTCCATCATAAATTATTCCGGAAATGACATCCGACTTGTTTTTCCATAAGGTAAACTCCAAAGAGCCGAATAAGGAAGACAACGCATCGGCATAGCGTAACTGCGCGTCAAAAGATGTATAACGGCTGTCCACAATTCTTGCCGTTTGCCCGGAAATGGTTCTGTAACCCGTCATAATCAATCCATTGCCAAACCATGGTGAACTTGGAGATAATATTCTCTGTCTTGAGAATGAAGAAATTAACGTGAACGATGGAGAAAAACGGTAGTTCACTCTGAGAAACGGATTCACGGAGGCGGCTGTCTTCTTTTGGAAAGTGTCTGAAATATGGTCGTTTATACCAAGATGTACATTCTCAAGCAAACCTCCGGCAGACACCTCAACATTTCTTGCGCCATAGGTTAAACTGGCATTGAAATATGGACGGAAATAATTGTAGGACACGTCATTTGCCAATGAATCAGGAATATGTGCCATCGTATTGAAATTCAACGAACTGACTTGACCACGATTCTGATAATCAACTCCGGCAAGACCAGTTAACCGAATATCCCGAGTCAAGAATCTAAAGACGGACAAATGATTTTTAGTGTCCAACAATACGGTATTGAATTGCTGAACAGCCCTTTCTCCGTGCAGGGACACTAACTCGAGCATCGGAGGATAAACCTCATAAGTAAGGTTTTCCCCTGACATCTGTGTCTCAGACTGAAAAGAGAAATGCCATCCGTTTTTCATTGTCCTGACAACGTTCAGGATGTTCTTGAGACGATAATCAGGTTTAACTCGGAGATTATGCCCCATCGTGTCAGACACGACACCGACCCCTTTCTCACGCCCGAATCCAAGAATCATCCTCTCTCTAAAAAACGCCTTGTCCCCATTGTGGGTGTAATTGGCGTTGATCTCAATTCTTTCTTTCCTGTCGTGAGCCAAGTTTCTTTCCCTCAATGACCACACGGAAGAGCCGGGAAGATATTCAATTATTTCTGTCGAGTGGGAATATTTCTGATAATCATTATAGTATGTCACATTCGCATTGAGAGTACTCTCCCCTACGCTGTCTATCTTGACAAGATTGTTGACGGACAACGCGAATGTACGGTTGTCCATATAACGCTCTTTGCCAAGTTCAGGAACAGGCGGGATAATAGATATCTTCGCTGAAGATTCTTGATGATGCTCGTACTGGTCAGATAGCTCGGTCAATATGTCCTCACCGGAATTATCAGTTTTGAATATGCTCAATGACTGATACTTACCAGAGAAGTACATTATCGCGGCCTGATTATTCCACATCGTTGGAGAGTAACCAAGACCAAACTGAATCGCGGCGATGGCACTGCCTTTTCCAGAATCCTTCAACCTAAGGTTGACGGCAGCGGAGTTCGAACTGATTATATTCCTAAGAGATTTGACAGGTTGATGGTTCTCCAAGATCTCGACTTTTGAAACGTCCTTTGCCCTCACATTGTTTGTGACCACACCATAACGTCCTTCCATCAAATCCAATCCTTCGACATAGAACTTGTTGATTGGCTTATTGTTGTAGAAAATCCTACCGGATTCTGTCACCGCGACACCAGGCAGTTTCCTCAATACGTCTCCGATGGCTCTGTCAGTCGAGTCAAGATAATTACCCACATAGTAGGTTAAGGTGTCACCGGTTCTTTTTATAGGTTCAGACTTCACGACGGACTCCTTTATGGCAAGTTTGTCATAAATGGTTCTGAAAGAGCATTCTTGATCTGACACTTTGATCGCCCTGGCTTCCTTTCTGATGTTGAAACCGGACACCGACACTCTGACACTGTCCTGATCTGTTCTGAACAGAATCTCATACTTTCCCTCACTATCAGTTGTGGTCACACCCAAAAAGGCACTTCCATCCACAGCCAGCACCGAGACCATGACCCCGACCGCAGGCTCGCCGGACTCTTTGTCACAGACGACACCATAAAGCCTTGTCTGGGCACAAAGCCCGCAGCTGAACAAACTGGCGAATATGTACGACACCAATCTTCGAATCATTCTAGTTCCAATTGAGGGAATGGAGGATAGGCAAACAGTTCCCTATTTTCCGCAGTCACGGTGTAACTGACCATCCGGCCATTCTCCATACGGTCAACAATAGAAATTATCCCAGCCTCAAGATAAGGCCCTTGAGGATCACTCCATTTTCGTTTCTCCAACTCCAAGCCTTGTTTTCTGGAAACTTTCTTCACCACTATCGGACTGGCGGAAGGAGTGTGGCCGACAGAAGGATCGAATATGTACATCTTTCCCTCGACCGAGGAGATGCCGACCGCCTCCCATTTGAATATTCCTTCCTCATCCTCAGCGGCCATTATCAATCCCGGCAAACCGTAAAACTTCCATGGTCCCCTGCTGGAAGGGATGTCGGGAGTGAACCAGACCTTGTAGCGACGACCGCGGAAACTTGTTTCAGCTCCGAGACAAGTGTATCCAAGAATCTCCCGTTTTTCAGCAAGGTTGTATTTCCATTGAAAGACAGGTATTTCATCAGTATATTCATATTCATTAGCCCCGATGCCCATTCTGACAGTGCAGCGACCTTTATCAGGATAGTCCTGATAATAGTCCTCGTACAAAGCAAGCCGGCCTCCTTTCATCCATCCATACGCATCGACACCACGATCCCCTAACCGTTTGCCGTTACGGGCATTGAACACAATCGAGTCGCATTTGTCTGCAGAGGTGCTGTAATATCTTGAAAAATATTTCCCTATTTCCAAATTCATCAGGTCGTAGTCCGGAGTATATTCCTTGCCTCCTTCCTCCGCCGACATATTCACGGTGAATCTGTACTGGATGAGCAGATGGTACCTCCCTACTTCCTTCTTGCTCGCCACATCCCTACAGCCGAACGGATAGGACGAACGCTGCGCATAATGATAAGGTGACGGTTGCGCATGAACAATCGGAAGTGCCACACATGAAAGCAATACAGCCACCATGCTAGCTATAACATTATTCTTCCTCATGTAAGTTATCTCTAAAAGGACATGGATTATGTTAAGGCATAATCCATGTCCCACATTATTACGGTTGTAAATCTGTTTCCAATTCAGCAAATTCCGTACGTCTATGCCAACGTGTACTTCCATTTATAGAGGAAGTTCCATTTGAGCCAGTTGAGTAATTTGCCATTCCATTTGCTTCAATAGAAGATCCACCGCTGTCACTATAATAACAGCTACAACCACACTCGCGAACATATCCACCTTTTATGGCAGATGCTTCGGCAGCAGAAAGTCTCTGACTTTCCAACTGAGTCAATTTGAGGTTTGTTTTCATAAATACTACTTTTATTCCTTCGAAGGGGTTATCTAAAATTGCAAGCATTATTACGGTTCATCGCTTTTTCATAAACAGAAGGAGACGGGCAAAGCCATTGATGTAAACAAGAATCACAAGGATCATTCTTTCTTGTATCCAGCCATGAATCACCTTTTAAGAGTTCATCTTTAATTATATCGTATATAGAGTCGTTAATACTCCATTTTTGTTTTGAGAAACCGTTTGCAACCACTGATAAATCCGGAAAAACAGCAATTTTACCGAAGAAATTAGGATTAACTTTCTGGTGAATGAATATCTCTCTTTTTGATATTTTGATATTATTTATATCCTCAGCAGACAGGAATACCGCCTGCATGAAAAACTCATCATTATCATCGTAAACAGGAATCAAATCTATGGCATCTGGGCCAACTTGCTTCCGAATATCATCAAAAAAATCGAACTCTCCATAACTACGAATAATAGCAGCCATATGGCATCCTAAAGCCAATAAATCATCGATCTTTTTTCTATGAGATGGATGTAATAATTCTTCCATCTCACAAATGATAGTCACATTATGTACCTCACATATTACTGTTTGAACGGAATCTGCTGAGACATCAAACGGGAAATATAGATTTAGCTTTTCTTTGAACTCACTTAACGATTTGACATAATCTTCTATATGTTCCGAACTACTTGAAAAGACAAGGTTAAGTTCATTAATTGTTTGGACACAAACCTTTCTGACATATCCAAATATAATCCGAGGCGAAAGTTCATTTCGTGTCATTACGGGATATAGTATCTGCTTATAATACTCTGGATGTTTGCTGTATCCTCCAACGAAAAACGTCAAAGAACTCAAATATGACAGAATTCGGTCATTATCAATATCTATCGACTTCATGAACGCTTTATTTGCGACATCATGAATAATCCTAACTTTAGGTGGAACTGATATTTTATGTTTATCTGAACATGTTATTGTGCCGAACTGTTCACTCACTATCATATTTACAAAAGAGGTAATCCCAGGATCAACCCCGTATCCCATTACATTTACGGAATATAAAGATTCAGGTCTAGATAATACATCAAGAATTTCACGTATTGTATCAGAAAGTATTATTGTCTTGGTACGACCTAATGCTGCATTGTACAATAACGCGGTATCATCATTCATCCAAAGAAATGTATTCGAGTCTAACGTTATTTCCATATCACTATCCGTCAATAAATATGTCATTCATTAGTTTCGCATAAAGATACGGATGAGCACACAGATGTTCCATACACATCGAACTATAACTTGCAAACCGTTCCTTATCCGTGTATCCTTTACAAATCGGCTTATCTCCTATATCTTCAATATAATAAACGCATTGCATGCAACTCTGTTTTCTTTCACAGGTTCTGCACTGCCTAGAAACAGAAGACAACTTCTTATTGAAAGAATCAGCTATCTCCGTACAATTAAGACGAACACCAGATTCTGAGACCTTGCCCAACGCATATTTGTGATTTATCCGTTCACACTGTAATATTTTCCCATGAACCGTAACAAACATTTTCTTACTGAACGGGATACATGTTCCTGTCGGCAAACACGGCCTTTCGTTTGGCCCATAGAGAAGATCACAATAATCCATATAAACATTATTACAATGTCTATGAAGATATAGCATAAGCTCATATGTTAATGGGTCAGACAAGAACACATCTTCAGAGATTCTTTCACAATTATCTGAATATCGGATGCTTTCTGACTTATTTTGATACATTCGCTTAAATTCATCAATCATTCCAATCTTTATTTCCGAAGTATTCAGTTCAGAGACCGTTGGTTTCTTTCCAAAAGTGTCATAAATAAAAGAGTTTATACCCTCAACAGAATTTCTATTATGTAATACCGAATTAAACTCAACATTTCTGTCAAAATAGTCGGGATATTCTGTCCGTAACAGTTTAATATTAGATGTTACTGCATTAAACGTTTCTTTACCAAGTTTATCCAGTCTATAACTATTAGCCTTGGCATCACCATCCAAACTGATCAGAATATGAAAGTTCTTCTTTACTAGAAAATCCATATACTTGTCTAACAAATAAGCGTTAGTAGTCATTGAAAAGACAAACTCACGATTAACATCAATTTTTTCAATATAAGCGACAAGTTCTTTGATAAACTTTATATTCAATAATGGTTCCCCTCCATAAAAACTGATATATGTTAAAGGGCGATGTGAGAATGGCACATTACTCTTCCATATGTTTGTTAAATAATCGATAGTTTGAAGACCTATTTCAATTGGCATGTTATCACCTTTTCTATCATCATGCCCATAATACATGTCACCATAGCCACAATACCTACATTTAAAATTACATACATCAGTAACTTCAAATGTTAGCTGGCGTAAGTTAACTAAAGATGTTATGATATCCTTATCGCTTATCCAATTATCGTCCATATCTAATTTCACTTTTTGCATTGCGGTTGTTTTCCATATATCGTTTTAAGCGAATTCACACTTAATAAATATCTCAAGCAATCTTTTCTAAATTAAGTTTATACAAACTTCGTCAACTTCTGCAAATATAAATCGTTTTTCATTCGCATCAAAGGAAGATGGTGAAATTACATCTTACACGGCACCGTATATAAAAGACAGCATAATTATCACATATTCAGCAAAATACACCACACTACAAGAGTTGCCTGCCAGACAAGAATCTTACAGGTAAGATTTCATTAGGAGAATCACCGATGAAGAACCGCCAATGCGGGGTTCTGTCAAGGACAAAAGATGGGCTTGTAAGAAAAAATGAGGATATATTGTTCCATCCAACACCAAATCAAGTATGCGTTTGTATTTGATTTTGGATCACGCGCGAATAAAGCTGACACTAATACATTCATGTCAATCACGGCATACAACTTAACGGGCATTCCTTGTCTCATTAATAATGGTGTTGATCTCATCAGGACTTAACTCTGGAGCCCCGCTTGAAACGATTCCTGACGCATCTGAGCGAAAGCACGTACTGCTTTCTCTCCCTAATTTGCACATCGGAATCCACCTTGATCTCAAAAGGGATACGACGTTCCCTCACCACCGCTTTCATAAAGATAGTAAAAGCAACGGTGTTGCTGAAGCCGAACTGGTCGCAAAGTGAATCAAAGCACTTCTTGAGTTTTTCATCGACTCTTATTGTTACTGTTGATTGTGACTTTCGGATAACGATGCCGCAAATACAATGCAATTTGCAGCATATTTACAAATTGTCTTGACATTCATATCACACAATGACAGTCCTTCTAACCTAACGGAAACAATAAAACAGGAAACTCAGAATATAGCTTGAAAGCAACTTGGCAAAATGTGTCATAATGTGATAATTGCGGATTCTGGTACGACAAAAGTCTTTCAAGAGTACAGAACCTGCTTCTACTGACTCCTCACCCGCTACTTCGGCAAGTAGTCGTGGAGTGTAATTCTCTAACAATAAGCATCCTAATCAATCGCCTTTAGTAGAAACCGACTAAAGGCGATTTTCCATTTAACTATCTATAAGCAAATTACGCAACACAAGCAAGGATAACGACTTACCTCAAACTAAACTTAATCTTAAGCATCACGGAGGCGGGACGAAGGGTACGGATAGAGGAATATTCAATCAGGTCACTGGTTTGGATGTGATTGAAGATTTTAGGGTTCAAAAGATTACGAGCCGCGAGGGAATATTCAAAACGGTTCTTCTTATAAGAGAGCGAAAGGCCGGCGAATAGGGTATTCCGATCCTTTCCGCTAATGAGATTATTGAGATAATGCTCAATCTCAGCGCGGATAATCCAAGGTTTACGGAAGGTAATATTCGTCAAAAGGTACTGACGCAGAAAGAATATGCTTGAGAGTGGTTCGCATTTGGACAGGCCGCTGGAAGTGTTTGACAATGAACCGGAATATTCCATATTCAGAAACGAGGAGAGCTTTGTGAGAGTGGTGATCCTGCCTTGAACGTTAGCTCTGCGAACTGACATTAGGGAGCCTTGACGGATGATGGAGGATTCGTTCAGAGACCAGATCAAGCTGGCGTTGATCGTTGTGGACAGGCTTTGGAAGCGTTTGGCGGCATTGATGGACGCTTGTAGATTGTCCGAGTGGTTGTCCATCGCCAATGCCGACTCCTGCAATCTGGAACCATCTATGACTGAACTGAATATCATGTCGCGCCAAGACCTTGACCATCGCAATGCCGCCGAAGCGACAAGGCCTGAAACAGGATTCTTATACTCCAATCTTCCGGAAACAGCCAAGGATGATGTGCGCGGAAGTACTCCGGACTTGCGGGCAAGCATTCGGTAATCCGTCAGGATGTAGCCGGAGTACAAGCCATTGATTTCGCCCTCGATGTCGTTATAGGAGACTGAGATGTTGTACCTTAAATTGTTCGTGGCATCTCCCGACACGGTCAGTTTCGGAGTAAGCAGAAAACGATTATTGCTGGTTCCGGATATTTTTGAGAGCCTGTAATCCACTGGGAAACTCAAAGTGGCTTTCATGGGATCTCCAAGATTGTACTCTATCGCAGGGCTCAACACAACGTCAATCCTTTGTAGTGTCAAGTCGTTTTTCAGACTGTCAGTAGGAATATCAGTATAGTGTTTTTTGTCAAACGACAGACTCTGGGCTTCTTGCAGACCACTATCAGTGTCACAGACACTTAGTTCGGAGTCAAGATTTTCAATGCTCAGATTCGCATTGCCGGTAATGCGGAACTGCCAGCTTCCTTTATTGACGGAGAATCTCAACTCATTAGTCATCTTAAACCGCTCTGATTTCACCCTCTGGACGGCCTCCGCGACACTATCAGAGAATAGAAACGAGCTTACGTTCAAGCGTTCAGGAAGGCGGGCATATTCTGAATCGGAGAGCACTGAAAAGACCGTTGAGCCAAGTCTCACCAAATCGGTGAAATTGTTTTTCAAGACGATTTTGTCCGAATGGTGCAGCTGTGACACACCTCCGGAAGTTCCGAGCCCTTCATTCCAGACTCCGTTGAACTCCACTGATTCATTCAAATAATGCTTGGAAGAGTTGTTCCTTATCTTAAATTCCAGGTCAGCCCGGTTTGTGGAATGCACCGAGGACAGATTCTCGTTGACCTCAACCGGGGGACCATCCTTGAAAAAGTATTTTGTGCTCGTAACCCCATCCGCGGTCTGCCGATCTTTCAGGTACGTGGCTTTGGCGACAATGTCCAGATTCTTTCTCAGTTTAAACATCGCATTCACCGATGCTGCATGCAGATTGTTGAACAAGTACTTTGTCCGGTCAATGGAAGGCTCTGACAATGTACGGATTCCTAGCATTTCCGCCAAGTCGTCAGTTTGCTCGAAAGGAAGAACCTCCTTGGAGGCGACATCCTCTCCTTCATTATTTCCCTTGTAGGTAAGCAATGTCTGGAATGCTTTCGAGAAACGCATTCCCAAGCCTTCGGCGTTCCACATCGCAGGCTTGTAGCCTGCTCCAAGCTGAGCCATTGCATTCCACACGCCCTTGGCATCGTCTTTCAGACGCAGATTGAGCGCGGCTTGGTCAGTCCGCTCGATGTCCTCCAACGCCTTGACAGGCTGATGCCGTTCATAGACCTCGACACTTGCGATGTCCTCGGCCCTCACATTGTTCGTGGCCACACCGTAAGACTTTCCCATCATATCCATTCCTTCGATGTAGAAACGATTGATTGGCTTACCATTATAGGCGATCCGGCCACTTTCCTCGACCGTTATTCCAGGCATCTTTTTCAGCACATCGCCTATAGCACGGTCTGTTTCATCACGGAACTGTCCGACATAGTACACAACGGTGTCGCCTTTCGCTGACATCGGATCAGCCTTCACTTTGGCTTCTCTTATCACCAACGGAGAGGTTGTGACAATGATGTCAAGTCTTTGATCAGACGCAGGAATACGCCTTTCCTGCATCTTGATGTCCATCCCGGTGCACCGAAGGACAAGAGAATCCGCGGTCCCCGAATATTCAAGTCTGAAACGTCCGTTCCCGTCCGTCTGGCCGAAGCCGAGCATCGACTTGCGGTCTTGCCCGAAAAGCATCACATTCACTCCAGCAGCCGGCTCATCGTCTTCCTTGAAACGGACCGTTCCATGAATGACAATGCCTTGCGCCATCGACATGAATGACGACAACAAAAGAAGGTATGTCAGCAGCCACCTTGACATGATCAATAGTCCTTCTCTCTCAAATCATATTTCCTTTCGGAAGCCATATTCCCCAATCCAGCCTCCTTCGCCTTGGACGCATTGACGAAGTCTTGTCCAGAATATGCTCTCAAATACTTCTGGCGGGTCACTTTTGTGTACTTTTTCTTACCATCGGACCAATCAAACACAGTCACGTTTCCTGAAGAATCGGCAGAAATGGAAACCATTGAATATGAATATTCCATCCGGCTGTCGTATGCCTCGAATATGAGTCCGGGCAGCCCCCATAGTTTCCAAGGCCCCACACTCAAAGGGACTTCCACTGAATACCACGCCACCCATTTCCGGCCACGGAAGTCTGCCTCCGCCATACGGCACTCATACCCCAGAATTGTCTTGACGGAATCTCTCAAGGTCCATTTCGGCAGTTCTCTTTCCTCCGTGAACTCCACCGGTTCCTTGCCAAGCTTTGCTCTGGTGGTAATACAACCATCCGGCCAGTTCTGGTAGATATATTCAGACGTGTTGCTGGTCAATTCGCTGATCCTACCCTCCTTGGCGTACAGCAACATCAGCCGCCTGAACTCCTGCTGGCCATCAGGCTGGGCCTTCAGCGAATCCGCAAACAGCAAGTCCTTGCTGTAGAATGCAGAAGCAGTTCTTCCAGCCTTAAGAATAAGTGTGTCGCTCACTCTCCGCCCAGACAACGTGTCCACCACCACCCTTTCCAGATAGCGGCACTCCAAAATGGCCGGCTCAACCGTCTTTCCCTGCGCCAAGACCAAGGGAAGTGTCCCTACTAAAAAGCCAATGATGAATACCGTCCGCAACACAATCACGCTGTGGGGAGAAGTTTTCTTCCCACAGCGGAACGAAAGAAGACTAATTCGCACAGTACATGTTCCAAGCATCGGTTGCATTCGCCCATTCTTCATCAGTCCAAGTCTGAACTTCGGTCTGATACTCGAACATTTCGTTCAACTGCTTACAGTACTCTTCACGTGAAATACCTCCCGATATTTCATTCATCTGTTTTTTAGATAGTCTGTACATAACTAATCAATAAAGTTAAACATTATACACTACGGCCATTAACTAAAACAAAATCAAAAATAGCATCTGATTTTCGATAGGCAGCAAACGCGAATATAATCGTATTTTACGAAAGTCATGGCATCCAACGACGGATTCCATCTTACAAAAGCCCTCTTTTGACTCTAGTCAATTAATTAACAATAAACCAATTACACCAATAAGGCTAATACTGTGTAAGATTGGATTCTTACAAGATAACTCTGCGCAAAAGAAACAGCACTACACGGCTACACAAACATGGTCCCTTTCATGTTCATAGAAGAATTGTAAGAAAAAAGTTCGGCTAAATCACCAACAAGTAATCATCTTTATAAGGAGAATTTAATTTTCTGATACGTTCACGAAGACGAGATCTCTTTGTATAAACATTAGGCACGGAAAGGTTAAGCAGCATTGCTATAGTCTGTGAATCCAACCCGGCAATAAGATAACAGATAAAACGCTCATCCTTTTTATCTGCAATTCCCAAGTCCTTTTTCATATGGACAAGGATTCCATTAAGATCTTGGTTGATCCGAGACTCAAATTTGTCGAATAGATTATTGTCACCATTGATCTCGGAAATAATCCGTTCCACACGATAATAAATAACCTCTTTCTTATCACTACGATCGTTTAAGCCCAGATAAATCTTACAGAGTTCTCCCATTGTGGCAAATTTCCCCTTATAAACAGAAGCTAAAGACAAACGCGCCTTCCCCCGTTCCTCCTCACTTTTGTCGTATTTGGATTTCAACTCTGCATTCTCCTGCTCCAAAACTCTCTTCGTCTCATCTAAAAGGCGCAACATCTGTCTATCATTCTCACGTTCTTTCATCAACCGAACTCGATGATATAGTAATAATATCATAAACAGCAGAACAGCAAAGGACAGACTCACAGCCGATATTATCACTATCCTATGGCTTCTGACACGATTCTCATCCGCGACAGAACGATAATAATCCTGAATCCCCTCCGAAACAGGCAGAGCCAAAAGGGAATCCAACATATCAATATTATACACCTTGGCGGATTGCAAATAATCCAATGCTTTCTTATAATCACCTCTTCTGTTATATATACGATACAGCCAAATCAAAGCATCTTTTTTATGTTTTGCATCAAGATTCTCAAGTTGAGTGGCGATCCGGTCACAAGTGGCTTGATTCCCGATCATGTCAGAGGCGTACGCATACACTCCATAATCAATTATGGACAGTGGTTGGTGATATTTTTGTGACAGAGACTCCAACAAGGAAATAGCACCATGAGGGTCTGGTTCCGACTGAATCGTTTTCATTTTGGCGTAATTGGAAAGAAGGTTAGACACCGCCAAAGTATCATGCCTCATCTTTTCAATCCCGACATGGTACAATGAATCAGCCTTATCCCATTCCCGCATTCCATGATACGCACGCGCAAGATCACCGTATGACAAGTTCATGCGACTCGAATCACCGGCCTCCCTGTAACAAGCCAGACCTTTTTCCGCATATTCAAGTTGTTTGTCATTGTTATGGATCCAATTATATAGATAGCTGAAATTCATGAACAATAGACCTTTCTGCACAAGATCTTGTGACTTTTCCGCCTCTGACTCCGCCAATGCATATTCGTATGCAGCCTTTTCAAACCGATGGGCATTCAGATAAATACGACCAAGATAGAAATGTGTCTTTAATTTCTCATCCGGGCTACCGTGCCGCTTGTAGTAGTTAACCGCAGGCATAATAACAGAAACATCCGTGGTGTCTATGTAGTTCTTGTCCAAAGCAATGGCATAAAGCAAGGCAAACCTTGCACGCAGCTTTTTCGTGTTCAGTGAACTTTGATCCATCCCGCGAAGTGTTTCCAACGCATTGTCCGGATGCTCACAAATGCACCTCTCCACTTCTGACAAAGTATGTTTAATTTCCTGGTTGCCACAAGAAACGAACAAAAAAGATACAAAAAGAACAAAGCCTTGCAAATACTTCATAACAACGAATATTCTAATTCGTAAATATAATGTGATTTGAAGTAATTTGCAAGATACCCGGGTGTCATCTGGCACCCGGAACTTATGCCTGTTTCACAATCATAAAAGGAAATCTCCGAAATACTGCTTTCCATTTGAAAGGATAAACGTTATCGTACAATAACCGTCATCCCCTGGACATGGAATAATCTGGGTTCCATTGGCCAGAACAGTAACATTGACACTTTCTCCAGTCATTGAATTATAAAGGTCAATCATTACCTCACCGACAGCGCTTTTAAATTTGACCAAAACGCAATTCATGCCGGAATCATAATAGCATTCCATAGGAATTCTGGACGGAGTCCTATGTGTCGGGCCAGACGGAACAGTGCCTTTATCCGTGATCACAATCTCGATTTGTTCACCATCAGTTGAAGCAAGTGAAAAGGCTGAAATGCCACACAACAATGACAAAAAAAGAATAATTCGTTTAATCATATAAAAACTAATTTAAATGTATTGACTTTATAGCTCATCGATTCATAAACAGCGATTTAATAGGGTACAGCAGCTGACCGGCGAGGCGCATGTCCTCCGTGATTATCTCTGCGTTTCCGTCCATCTCCTGAATCATCGGGAATGTCTTCCCGTAAGTGCTGACCAGACCTTGCGGGAATGAGACTTCTATCGTGTAGGAGACTCCTCCGCCAGAATCCTTTTCGGGTACTGAGGAAATGTGGCTGACAGATCCTTTCAGAATACCGAACTCCATGTACGGGAATCCGTTCAGCCTGACATTCACCTCCTGCCCCTCGACCACCTTGCCGAATCCTGTGGAAGACACTCTCATCCGTCCCTCGACCACACCGGCGGCATCGGGAACGACACTCGCAACAACATCTCCGGTGTTCACATGCTGTCCCCTGCTCCAATAATCCTGAAATGACACCGAACCGTCAACCGGTGCGACTATGGCGTAGGTCTCAAACCAAGCATCGATCTGAGCCGAAAGCCTCCGGACACATTGGTTGATCCTGACATAGAACTCATTCTCTTCTTTAAGTTTCTGAAGTTCAATCTCATCAGCATTCTGAGACAGTTGAAGCATAGTCAACTGCGCTGACTTCATGGACGACTCGAAACCAGTCAGGCTGTTCAGTTTTGAGAGATAGGACTGTCGTGACGACTGGAACTCATATTCAGAGATCGCCTCCTTCCTCAGCAGAATCGAATCGCTGTTCATGATCCGTCTCTGGATGGAAATGTCTTCCAACAGGATGTCACGCTGCGCCATCAGATACTCATAATACTCCTTGTTCTTTCTGATCCTGTCGTTTGTCATCCGCGTCTGACGACCTGCCAGATCAAGGGTCATGTAACGTGCGTACTCATCAGCCACAGTCACAATCTCGGTCCATAAAGTCTGAATGTCGCCCAATTCAAGCCGACTCATGAAGATTGTGTCTGAGAGGATTTCCTCCAACGGTCGCTGATGGCAATTGTCAACAAACTCCTTGACCGTCATCACATCATCATATTCCGCCGGAGTCGATAACAAGGCGATAAGGTCACCTTTTCTCACCTTTCCACCGTTCCCAACAGCGACCGTGTCCAGCAATCCGGAAAACCTCGCTGTGATTCTCGAAGGCGGATTGGATGACGTTATGACGATAGGAGACACTATCGTCTGAGGGTAACGGATCAAGCAACAGCCTATGAAGATGACAACAAACACACCGAATATGACGGTGATCCCCCATCTCGTGATCCAAGATGGAATTGTCCCCATTATCTCCTGAACAGGCTCGCTATGGAAGCCCTCGATGCTTTTTCTTTCCGGCATACCGTCACCCTCCGAGTTCAAGTTGGTTCTTCACCAATTCATAATACTTCCCGCGCAAGGCTGTAAGCTGGGAATGTGTCCCTTGCTCGGCTATCCTCCCTTTGTCCAAGACAATGATGTTGTCCGCATTCTTCACGGTACTTAAGCGATGCGCCACCACTACAACTGTCTTCTCTGAGAAGAGCCGTTCCAGATTCTCCATGATGGTTCTCTCGTTGTTTGCGTCAAGAGAATTGGTCGCCTCATCAAAAAACAGGTAACGGGAATCCTTATAGGCTGCCCGAGCGATGAGAATGCGCTGCTTCTGCCCGGAACTCAGTCCGTGTCCGTCAGCCCCGATCTTTGTGCCGTAGCCGAGAGGCAGGCCCTCTATCCAATATTTAATGTTTGATACACCGGCGGCCCATCGCACCCTCTCCATGTCAGGATATTCCTCAGACACAGCGATGTTGGCCGCAATGGTGTCCGAGAAAATGTACCCCTCCTGCATCACCGTCCCGCACCTTGCCCTCCAGCGGCTCTCGCTGTAGTTCTTCAATGAGACATTCCCCAGCAGAACCTCTCCCGAAACCGGTGGATAGAATCCCAGCATCATCTTCAGCATCGTGGTCTTCCCGCTGCCGGACGCACCGACTATGGCGGTCACCTTCCCTGACGGAATCGTCAGCGACACTTCATCAAGGACCCTGGGAGAATGCGGTCCGTCATACTGGAAAACCACGTCACGGAAAACGATGTCAGCGTCCGACGGAATGTCCTTAATCCTTTCCTCTTCCGCCGGCTCCTCGTCTTTCATCTCATGAATCTCCCCAAGACGATCCAGCGAGATGGATGCGTCCTGAGCTGACTGGACAAAAGAGATAAACTGAGAGATCGGAGCGTTGATCTGCCCCATGATGTATTGGAGAGCCATCATCATTCCCAAAGTCATTCCACCGTCTATCACCGACTTGGCGGCAATGAATGACATAAGAATATTCTTGGTCTGGTCAATGAATGTGCTGCCTATCTCCTGAACCTGTCCAAGGGTAAGGCTCTTCACTCCGACCTTGAACAGCCTTGCCTGGATCGCCTCCCATTCCCATCTTTTCTGCTTCTCACAGTTGTTCAGTTTGATCTCCTGCATTCCTCCAATCAACTGGACGATGTTGCTTTGATTCGCGGAGGCCTGTTGGAAGCGCATATAGTCCAGTTTCCGTCTTCTCTTCATAAAAAGCAGTACCCAAAGCACGTACAAAGACGCACCAATCAGAAAAACAATGAATATGGTCGCGTTGTAACCTGCCATGATGAGACCATAGACCACAAAGGACACCACCGCTATGACCATGCTGAGCAGAGAACCTGTCAGGAATGTCTGAATACGGTTATAGTCACCGATCCTCTGCATTATGTCCCCAACCATCTTGCTGTCAAAGAACGCGATCGGCAGCCTCATCAACTTACAAAGGAAATCGGAGATCAAGGATATGCTTACCCTCGATGTGGTGTGCAGCATCAACCAACTGCGAATCAAGTTGTTGGCAAGTCCTCCCAAAGTCAACGTCAACTGAGCTATGAGCAAGACCACAATCAGAGACAGGCTTCCGGTGCCGATTCCCTTGTCCACGACCGACTGCGTGATGAACGGCATCAGCAGGCTTATGACACTCGCGGTGAGCATCGCCAGAAGGATTTGGATTATGTAGGTGCGGTAAGGCCTCAGGTACTTGAGCACATAGCCGAAACCGTAGTGCCTGCGTTCATCATCACCCTCTTCCTCGTAGAATTTCGGGGTGGGTTCCAAAATCAGGGCTATGCCTTCCGTTTTCCGCTCGGATTCCAACCACAATCCGCGGAAATCCTCCTCGGTGTATTCAAGCAAACCGGACGCGGGATCAGCGACCATAACCTTATAAACCCCATGTTTCTTCACAACATCATAGACGACCACAAAATGACGCTGATTCCAGTGGACTATGCAAGGCAAAGGCATCTCCTCTACCATCTGCCTCCAAGTCACCTTGACACCAGTCGTGCGGAAACCGATGGACTCAGCCGCGTCACTGATTCCCAACAGGGACACTCCCTCCCTTGTGATGTGGCATCGGTCCCTAAGGTTCTGAAGACTATAGTTCTTGCCGTAGAACTTTGCCACCATCCTCAGGCATGTGGGACCGCAGTCCATCGAATCGTGCTGAATATATTTTACAAATTTCATTTAACCAGATCATTACAACCATCCATTCTCTATCAGAACAGGAACTTCAATTCCGTATAATCGTACACATCAGGAAGCCTCTTTCCATCAATGCAGACAAAAGGAGTTTCCGTTATTCGTTTGTTTCCGGCAAAACGGCTATGTGAAAGTGCCATACGCTCATATTCAGCCCTGCTTTTCCATCCTCGTGGTAATTCCATTGACGAATACCATCGGTTAAGTACCTCGTTCATGTCGCCATGAGTCTCATCCGCTTCATACTTTTCAAGAATCCAACTCGCCGCGTTGACTCCAGTTTGATCATACACAGCGAAAACGACATCGATCCGGATGTTCTCCAAAGCTTTCAAGCCATTGACAATTTCCCTACAATGTAGGCAATACGGATTGACAGCCACAAATAGCCAATGCTCATATTCTTGTAATCCGTTATTGAGTGTCGGGAAGTTTAATTCATTCAGAGATACGATCTGACGCCCCGACATAAGAAGATTCATCAAAAGATCCGGATCGGAAAGAATGCTCTCTTCTTTGCGTCTTAGTCTTTTATTCGTAGTGCGATCCAAGGAATTGTTCCTTAAAATGGTGATCATAAACAAAGTAGAAGCGCACCCGAATGTAAAACACAGAATATAGCTGACATCAGCGTCCAATGGAAGGCGAACCATTGTGAGCAACAACAAGAATTCCATGACCAATAGACAATCCACAGCCAGGCAATATACACAATATGAACGTCTTTTGAGCTGCCAGCCTATGGAATAGGCGACAACAGGCAATGTCAAGCAAGAGACAAAAAGAAACGTAGGGAAGGATGATGGATCATGGATGGTTAATGAAAGAACGAGTTCGACAAGAAAATATGTCAAAGCCAGATCAGCAAGGGGGATCAATCCGAACAGCCGTGAGTTCTCGCTATCAATCACATACGAACATCCGCTTGGCCCGATAGTATCACATAGTCCTTTTCCAACGTCCATAGCGGAAAACCCCTTAAGGACAATGAGAGATGAAACAGCTAGCCCACACAATAAACAAAGACGCAAAAGAATCACCTGAAGTGAGCTCAAATTTATGAATATCAACGCGAATAGGGAAATGAGCATCAACAACCAAAGACCATTATCACCCAAATCCCACATCTTGTTCCTGAGATAGAATGCGACTTTTCGATGCGTCTTCTCGTCCGAAGCACGTCCGTATGTCTGAATGACATAGAGTGGGAGTTTCGCCTCTATTTTTCCTATAGATGCACCCTTTTTGACTTTCCCGTCATATAGCGTCAAAGTGTTCTGGCAGTGATTGGAAACATAGCTCAGAGGCCTGGACTCGTAGGGAACAAACAAAATCTTACCATTCAAGTCTATTCCGGAGCATTTCTCCAAAGAACAGACCTCATGATCGACACCTATTTCATCAAGGACATCACTGACACAGCGTATGCTGTTCTGCATAGGGTGCTTTCGATAGGCTGTCTGAATAGCGTACTTGTCGGCAACAAATCCGTTGTCAACTGAAAATGTATGCACCACCTTTACAAGTTCACGCTCTCTCATATTCATTTCCTTTCCATAGGGTAATGCGGAGAGGTGTAGTTTTCCGAGGTAAAGACAGTATGATATAGCGACTCATCAATGCCTTTCATGCCGAGATGTGTTCCTATCATATAACCGTTCTTATGCCAACTATTTTGAATGGGATTATCAAAACGACTTTTCTCCACTGAACGGAATTTATCTCGAGGTAATTTCTTGACTGCGATAGAAGTAATCACGTCTATGTCCTCCTTGGCGTTCTTGATGGACACAGCGGTGAATGAATAATAATGCTCGCTATCCTCGGCTTTCAGTATAAGGCCAGGAAGTCCGGAGAATTTCCAAAAGCCGCAATCCACCGGAATCTCTGGTGTGAACCAGACTGTCCAATGGCGTCCACGGTAATCTGTGTCAGCGCGTTGGCACAGATAGCCGCTCACCGTCATCGTGTCAGCGGACATCGTCCAAACGAACGAAGGCTGCGGCTCATCATACTGGATGGCATAGTCTGCCAGCATCGGCAAGGAATGAAGATTCAGCACTGTACGTGAAGTCAGATTACGATAAACAAACCAGTTTATCAGTTCATAATATCCGGTTGGACGTTCATAGTTCCTTGATTGGTCTTCCGGAACTGAGTTACACATCGAACCCATCCAATAACAATGGCCGTTACTCAACATATAGTTCTTGCCGAGAAGGGTTCTTACACGATCCATCCCCCTCTTTCCAGACAAGGAGTCGAGGAGGATGTCCGCATCGTAATCAATCCGCAGATAGGAGCGGTCAAGTCGTTTTGTCTTGTTAAAATGCCATCGTCCATAAGTCGGATACGGGTCGCGATAAACTCCTTCATACAAAGAGAACATAGTACCGCCTTTATAAGCAAGAGCCTCATCAAGTGTCCACTCGCGCCATGTCTGGGCTGACATCTCAAAAAAAGATATCAACAATGTCACAAGAACAAGACAAAATCGTTTCATGAGTCGTATTTAGAGACTGGTACAATTAATCTGGTCAGCACCGTACTTCTCGTGAAGCATATCCGCAGCTTCTATCGCGGACGATGCCTCTATGTCCACTTCCGGACCTTCCAACACTATGTCACACTCTGTTTCTGTGACTTTGGTAACAACTTTGCAATGCCACCATGCTCCGCCTCTTATCCGAGACATCTGTGACTTTGACAATACTCTTTTCATATGTAATTAGTATTTGTTAATTAGTACAACTTTATCATTGGCATGTTCTCCCATCTCATTCCACGGCCTAAGAAATCAAGAATATGACAGATTCACGCTCTTTCATATTCATTCCCTTTCCATCGGGTAATGTGGACTTGTGTAATTTTCAGGGGTGAAGATCTTGTAGCCAAGTTCCTTCGGAATGCCTTCAAGACCATTATGGGTACCAATCATGTAATCATTTTCATGCCAACTATTCATAATAGGGCAATCAAAACGACTTTTCTCCACCGAACGGAATTTGTCCCTTGGTAATTTTTTGACAGTGATAGAGGTAATCACGTCTATGTCCTCCTTGGCGTTCTTGATGGACACAGCGGTGAACGAATAATAACGCTCGCTGTCCTCGGCTTTCAATATGAGACCAGGAAGTCCGGAGAATTTCCAGAAGCCGCAATCCACAGGAATCTCCGGTGTGAACCAGACTGTCCAATGGCGGCCACAGTAATCCGTGTCGGCACGTTGGCACAGGTAGCCGCTTACCGTCATTGTGTCAGCGGACATCGTCCAGGCGAACGTGGGCTGTGGCTCATCATACTGGATGGCATAATCTCGCAACATCGGCAAGGCATGAAGGTTTTGAACTGAACGGGATGTAAGATTACGATAAACGAACCAGTTCATCAGTGGTGTGAAACAACCTTGCGGATCACAATAATTATTTGTTTCATTGTCGGGAACTGTCTGCCGCATTGAATAAGACCAAAAACCATGGCTATCACTCAGCATATAGTTCTTACCGACAAGCGTTCTGACCCAGTCCATTCCCCTCTTTCCCGACAAGGAATCGAGGAGAATGTCCGCGTCATAATTAATTCGCAGATAAGAGCGGTCAAGTCGTTTTGTCTTGTTAAAATGCCATGGAGCATACTCAGGATACGGATCACGATAAACACCTTCGTACAGAGAAAACTTATCATTCAATTTGGTCAAAGCATCATCAAGCGTCCATGTCCGCCGCCTTTGAGCCTCCGAAAACAATGACATAGTCAACAATGCCACAACAACAAGACAACATCGCTTCATCATCTCAGTTCTCTTAAGCCTTGGTACAATTCACTTGGCTTGCACCGTATTTATCATGCATATAGTCAGCAGCAGCCACAGCCGTCTCTGCCATAACAATCTCCGTTTTTTCTTCGAGAATCACATCGCACTCGTTCTCGGTTTTACTCTGAATAGTCGTACACAGCCATGCCGTTGGTTCTCCGCCCTTTATCAAGGACATCTGCGACTTTGATAATACCTTTTTCATTGTAGATTTTGTTAATTAGTTCAACTTTATCATTTGCTTGTACCCTCACCTTCTTCCGCGGCCTAAGATATCAAGAAGAAGACTGGGTCTCGCAAACGACAATTACAAATATAAAACGTTTCATCGACAATTCACGCATAAACGTGAAAATCCTGCCTTACAAAGACGCCAGAAAGAAATTCTCATAAGTAGTTAAGGATAAATGCAATATGACAACATCACCTTGATACTGTAAGATTAATTTCTTACACCGAAAGATTCAACATGCAGAAAGTGCCGTTTAACAACAGCCTGAGGCACTTTCTCGTCAAACTCACGACCGTGTCTTGTAAGATACGAAATCAAACGTTTTATACGAAAGCGGACAAAACTAAGTAACACGCAACGATGTCGCCCGACAATCACCCCAAATACTTGACGGCAGCATTATCTGGAATAAACGCCACCACCACATACGTTTTTGTCATTGACAGGAGCATAATCACCTATTAACGCTCCTACTATCGTACATGCTGATGATTCCACATGAGGACCCACCTATTGCGACTACAGGTCATCGTCGGTGAGGCCGAAGCGTTCGGCTATGTCATCGGGAATGTCACCGAGGTCGTTGGAGTAGTCGATCTCGTCCCAGGCTTCCTCCATAGCGCGGCGGTCTTTCTTGGTCGGGCGGCCGGCACCCGGATCACGGCGGAGGAAGAAGGTCTCGACGGGAGCCTTGAGTTTGTCGATTTCGGATTGCGGGGTAAGGTTCTCCGCATAGTCCGGGACCAGTTTCGCGCCGAGGCGATGGTCGGTCAGCTGCTTGATTCTGTACGAATACTGCACGGCTCCCTTGCGGATTTCAACAATCTCTCCGACCTTCAACATTCTGGAAGGCTTGGCATTCACTCCACCGATTTTGACCTTGCCTCCTTTGCAGGCATCCGTGGCCTCGGTGCGGGTCTTGAACACTCTTATGGCCCAAAGGACCTTGTCTATTCTTTCTGTGTCTGCCATAACCTAACTATTCCATTCACGAATATGCGGATCCGGGGCCTCGGCCTCGACAAAGGAGCTTGGTTCGACTTCCTGATCCGTGTACGAATCCTTAACAAGACGCTTTTCCACAAGAGCTTCCAGTAGAACCGTCCCACGGGCTGCCGGGATGAGGAAGAAGTCGTTAACCTCAGACGGGACAAGAATCGAATGTCCTGACTTCAATGAATATGACTCCACACTCTTGGAGCCTCGGTCATTCTCGACTTGAATCTGCACCGAAGCCTCCCCGGAAGCGCAATAATAGACTGCGAAACCGCCTGGCTGCTCCGAGAATATGTGCAGTCCGTCCTTCAAGTCGAGTTTCGTCACAACGAATTCCGGACATACGGCCAGCTTGTCTCCAGTGACAGATTCAGGGATATATTTCTTGAAATCAATGAGATCGAAGGCCTCCTCAAGCAGCAATTCCTCTGAGTCTGGTAGCTCTACACCCCAATTATGGAGATTGAACACGAGTTCGGAACTCTCGGCGATCTCGACAATCTTGAGTCCCGGTCCGGCGGCGAAGACGGTTCCCGGCTTGATCAAGAAAGCCTCACCCTTGCGCGGCTTGACGATGTTCAGGACATCCTTTACCGTCCCGTCCTGACATCTTGCGTAAAACTCGGCCGGATCAATGTCCCGATTGAAACCCAAAAGCAATTCAGCTCCCGGAGCGGCCTCCTGAACGTACCAAAGGGCAGTCTTGCCGAACGAGTCATAACGTTCAGCCGCAATGTCATCAGCGGCGTTCATCTGAAGGGGCTGCCAAGCGGTCACATCCATAACCTTCACCATCACAGGGAACTGCAGTCCATAGAACTCGAACACATCATCCCCGACTACCCTTTCCAGATAGGTTCCCATCAGCTCGCTCAGAGTGTTGCCACCGAACCAGCCGTTATCGATCATCGAATCCTTGAACCCGAGGTCGGCGATCTGATAGCTGACGTGTCCCCAAGGCACATCTGCACCTTCATCCACAAACCTTAACGGGTATAGTTTTCTATTGTTGTCTTCCATATTCTTGAATATAATCACTATTCCACACCAACCTGCGCCTTGACCTTGGCGACAAAATCAGCCGGGATATTCTCATAATTGGCAAAATCAGCGATAAGCGCCGCAGTGTCAATCTTTTCAAAATATTCACCTACGTTCTGAGGATCCTCGTTGATGAAACTGGCGCACTGCGCAAGGGCGAGGAACGGATCAGGAAGCATCATATAGGCATCGACATATTTCCCGAAGATGAGTTTGGTCTCCGGAGTGATGTCCATCATCCTGTGCATCAAGCCTTTCTTGCCGTTCAGAAGATCTCGGTGCGAGGCGGCATATTCATTAAACGAGCATTCGATGACAAGTTCCTCGGAGGCAAGTGTCTCAGGAAGGAATATGACCGCCGAGAGATCGGCTCCCTCATAGCCCCACACAGCATCTTTTCCGGAGACTTCAGCATCGTGGGCGGCGAAGCGGGAATATGGAACCTCCACTCCGTTCACAGTCACCTTCTCCGGTGCGAAAACACCTGCGAGGACAACCTGCACGTGACGTTCAGGGGCGATTCCACGATAATTTCCCTGACGAGGAGCAATGGTGAGCCTCAACGAAGATGCATCCGAAACCTTGGTGACCTTAGTGGTGGCATATTCAGTGCTATAGGCCTGTGTGGCGCCATCGTCCTCATAGACAGAGGCAGTGTTTTCGCCATCGCCCGGAGCCACAAAAAGTTTCAACGTGTTGTCCTTCTCCTGAAGTGATTTGATCTTGTCCGAGGCCATCGGAATGACGGCACCGGCCTTGATGTAGTAAGGGTTCTCGTTGATGGTATATCTCAAAGTATCCACCTGACCTCCTTTGAACAGCGTTCCTGTGGCCACATCGTACCAGTCACTTCCCTCCGGGAACCACATCACACGTTCGGCGAGTCCCGTCACGGAATCCGCAGGCTCGCAGACAACTGTCGCAAGTATGTCATTACCAAAGAGATATTCCTGAGTAAAATCGTAGGCCTGGGAGTCTTCAGGATATTCATAATAAAGCGGACGGCACATCGAGATGCCAGTGTCGTAGGCCTCGCGGGCGGCACCGTAAATGTACGGTGAAAGGTCGTAACGGAGTCTGACAGCGGCGCGCATCGCGTCAAAATGATCCGGGAACACCCAGAACCGCTTCTCCATCGTCAGATCCTTCGTCGAATGAGTCTTGAATATAGGGGTGAACACTCCTGACTGGAGCCATCTGGTGTAAAGCTCCGGATCGGTCGCCTTGACTCCCTTAGGCTGGAGATGCCCTCCGATGTCGTGTCCCCAATAGCCGTAGCCCACATTGGATGCGGTAGAGGTGAAATATGGCAGATAACCGAGCACCTGCCACGAAGCCAGACAGTCTCCGGAGAAGCCGATCTGGTAGCGGTGGCTGCCGATGCCTCCCCAGCGATGGTATATCATCGGACGGCGGGCATATATTCCTTGATCAGCAGACTGGCGGACCATATCGTTGAAGAAGGTATAGTTGAGCCAGAATGTGTTGTTGAGTCCGGGAACATACTTGCTGAACTTCCATTGCTGCCAGTCGAGCCACCAGAAATCGACTCCCTGACGCTCGAACGGGCGTATCACGGAATTAAAATAAGCGTTCGCCCAGTTAATGTCGTCCATCCGGAACGGCACGGGGGCCTTGCTTCCGTCCGGATTGATGTACCCCTTCGGGCCGTCATATTCATCAGTCCTTGAAAGATAGTCCTTCACGAAGCGGTCGTAAGGTTCCTCGTAAGGTTGGATTCCCGAGGCAGGATGGAGGTTCAGCGTGGTTTTAAGCCCAAGATTATGAAGATCTTGCAGGCAGTTTTCCGGGTTAGGGAAAAGTTTCTTCTGCCAGGTGTAGCCAGTCCAACCGATCCTCTGGCCAAACTCGTCCTTAGGTGCCTTGTACCTCCGAAGCGACCATGTCTCGTGCCAGTCCATGTCGAGAACCATCACGTCGATCGGGATGTCCAGCGAGCGGATCTCCTTTCCAAGCCCCACGAACTCGAAGTCCGAATACTGCCAGAAACGGCACCACCAGTAGCCAAGGGCATATTTCGGAGGCATAGGAATACGACCTCCGATTCTGGTGAAGTCTGAGACGGCGGCCTTGTAGTCGTGACCGTAGGCGAACAGGTAAAGGTCTTGCCTGTCAGTGGAGTCTCGATCCGCGACCCAATGTCTCCAATCCGAGTCAACAGGCACAAACACCTGTCTGTCAGACTCATCCATGACGGCCCAGCCGTCCCGCGAGATGACTCCCTTGTCGTAAGGTTCCTTGGTCTTGACACCGTCGCAACCGTCCAGCGTCCTCGTCGTTCCGAGCAAATTGCCGCTGTCATCCATCCCCGGATGCCAAGTCACCGCCCTGACACCTTTCTTTGAAGCCGGATCCGCCATTCGGAATGTCACCTTCAGATTGTTCTCATCGAATTTCCCGTTTCCTGAATATGTCAGGGTCAGATCCGATGTCCTGATTGTCAGCTTCTTGCCTGATTTTTTGACAGTATAGGCCGGAACAGGCAGTTTTCTGTTGACCACACCGAGGGTAGCCCTGTCCTCGAACTTTCCGTCAGCAGCCCACTCCATTCGCACCAGCCGGCTCTCCAGCACCGTGAACCTTGCGTTGCCCGAAACGACAACCGCCTTTGAATCAGCCACCGGATCATCCCCGGCACTCTGCGCCGAAGCCGAAAACGCCGTCACAACGCACAATGCGCAGACAGCCAAACCTTTCATAATGACACTTCTCATAGCCTGTATGAATATTACAGTACAAATATATTCAAAAAAAACGGGCACTGATTGCTCAATGTCCGTGTTAGTAGCGGGGGAAGGACTCGAACCTCCGGCCTCCGGGTTATGAGCCCGACGAGCTACCAACTGCTCTACCCCGCGATGTTGGACTACAAAGGTAGGAATATTTTTCTGAAATGCAAAACATATTTCAAAAAAAATGTTCGGATCTGAATCACTCTGTAGGAAGTCTCCTTCTGAAATTTTGGTAACGTGCTAAATTTCAGAAGGAGACTTCCTACAGATATATGTTCTACAGATTTCTTATCCTTATATATTCATAAACACCTTCATTCCGGCGATGTCGGTCTTGGCGAAGGATTTCTGCTCGCCGGTGGTGAGGTTCTTGAGCTGGATGACGCCGGCCTCGACCTCGTTGCCACCGTTGATGGAAAGGAACGGAATGGACTTCTTCTCGGCGTAGTCAAACTGCTTCTTGAGTTTTGACGGCTCCGGATAAACCTCAACGGAGACACCTTCTGAGCGCAACGCGGCGGCGACAGGAAGGACGTAGCGAAGCTCTTCGACACCCATACAAGCGAACAGAAGCGTGGTGCTGGAAGCCAATGACTTAGGGAACTTATCCAAGCCTTTCAAGACATCATAGATCCTGTCGGCGCCGAAGCTGATGCCCACTCCTGACATATCCGGAAGACCGAATATTCCGGTAAGATTGTCGTAACGACCGCCTCCGCAGATGCTTCCGATCTGGAAATCAAGGGCTTTCACCTCAAAGATGGCACCTGTGTAGTAATTCAGGCCACGGGCAAGGGAAAGATCGATCTCTACCGGGCATTTTACACCGGCAGCATCGATCAGGCCGAAAAGTTCCTCAAGCTCGTCAAGACCTTTGAGGCCTGTCTCGGAAACGAGTCCGGAAGCGGAGCCGCCGTTCATCAGCGAGCGCATCGAAGCCAGTTTCCCGGAAGTGGAACCGGACAGTTTCAGAATCTGCTCGATCACGGCGATCGCACCGTCGGTCAGACCTTTCTCACGCATCTCCTCCTCAACGCTCTCAAGGCCGATCTTGTCAAGTTTGTCAATGGCCACAGTGATGTCAACCACCTTGTCCGGGAATCCGCAGATCTCGGCGAAACCCGTCAGGACCTTCCTGTTGTTGATCTTCACGAGCACATTCACGTCCAGAAGGCTGAACACCTTGTCCACAATCTGCACGAGTTCAAGCTCATTGACCTGAGATTTGCTGCCGATCACGTCCACGTCGCACTGGTAGAACTCACGGTAACGTCCCTTCTGCGGCCTGTCTGCCCTCCAGACCGGCTGGATCTGGAAACGCTTGAACGGGAAGGAGATCTCGTTCTGGTGCTGGACCACGAAACGGGCAAAAGGCACGGTCAGGTCGTAGCGAAGACCTTTCTCACAAACCTCTTTGGAAAGAGCGACACTGTTCACTCCCCCTTCCTCATTGCGGTAATCCTCAAAGTTGACCTTTGAGAAACAGTCACCGGAGTTCAGGACTCTGAACAGAAGCTTGTCCCCTTCCTCGCCATATTTTCCGAGCAAGGTTGACAGATTCTCCATAGCCGGAGTCTCGATCTGGGCATAGCCGAAAGTCCTGAAGACCTTCTTGATGGTGTCGAAGATATAATTCCTTTCGGCCATATTCTGCTGACCGAAATCACGTGTTCCCTTAGGGATTGACGGTTTCTGACTCATAATCGTTATTTTTCCACTTTATCGGCCTTGTAGCCAAGTTTTTTGATAGCGTCCGCAAGGGTCTTCTCATCGGTCTTACGGCGGTCGTACTTGATCTTGATTGTCTGATCCTTGAGAGAGACCTTCAAGTCCTTGACTCCCTTGAGGAACGCCAGATTCTCATTGAGTTTGTTCACGCATTTGTCACAATGCATATTCGTCGCGAAAACAACCTCGCCGACATTCTTGTCGGCGGGTGCCTCCGTCGCAAAACCCTCGAAAGGAGCAGCCTGAGCCGCGGCAAAAGGCGCAGCCAACATCACGGCCGCGACCGCTATCAATAATATTCTTTTCATAATCTACAACCTTATGGCAGCAGCGTGGTTATCCGCGCCAAGGTTCATCCTGCAAAGATAGTGATTTAATCGTTCTTTGTCGCCCTCCAGAGCGTCAATCTCACGCCAAGATTGATCCGCCGTCCCATAATAGGCCCCCAGACACAGCTGGCATCGAAGCCTGGAGTCCAAGGAGTCCATTCCCCGGCGGCGTTCCTATCCCCCACCAGCACGTGCATCTGGGTGAAATTCGTGATGTTCTCAACCCCAGCATAGATGTCGAACCCACGGAAACGCCTGGTTATCTGCGCATAGAGCAATGGATAGACCGGAGTGCGGCCATCAGGATAAAGCAGTTCCCCACCATCATCCTTCAGATCTTTCATAAAGTCATACACCCTCGCCGAACCGTTCACGGAAGCGGTGAAATCGAATATCCATCGGCTCAGATTTGTCTTATACTGAAGGTTCAGCACCCCCTTGAAGCAGCTGAGCATCGGCTTCTCCACCAATTCGCCACCATAATTCTCCTGCCGGGCGTTGGTGTAGCGCCCGGTCAAAGCCACGGTGAAGCGGTCAAATGGCTCGACATTGAAATCCACCTGCCAGTTATCTGAATATGAGCGTCTTCCATCGGAATCAAAGAACCAGATGTCACGTCCGCCGTTCACATCTGTGCCCGGCACCTCATAATCCACCATCAACTGACGCGCGAACTGGGTTCTGAAATAATCAAAGCTGACATAAGTCTTGGAAGGATCGACCCCGAGCGGCATATAAAAAGTAAGGTTTCCTCCGAATGTCCACGAATCCTCAAGCAGCCGCTCCATACAATTCCCTTGGAGCCTGCTGTGGGTGGACATCACACCGATATTGTCTGCGACCGGATCCGCGTACCTCAGTCCCCTGCCGCCGTTCGCTCTGGCCACGAACCATTCCGCCGGTGAATATTTCAAAGTCACCCTCGGAGCCAACTTGAACCCGCTCCCCTTGTACCAATCAGCGCTGACTCCGACAATTGATGTGAATATGTCCCCGGCGTGGAAGGTATATTCCCCGTAAGCACCGCCGAAGAAATGATCCGCGATTCCGGAATATGGACGCTGCCCATTCCAATTCTCACCACTCCACAGGCCGTAGTCCAATTTTGCGACAGCCTCGTCAATGTGGTCGAACGTGCCGGAAAGGCCGACAGTGAAGTCGTGCGACTCATTCAACATATTCCTGTAGAGGAGGTTGATGAAGCCCGACTGTTGGCTCGCAAGGTAGGATGACGCGCCGAACCAGGAGTCGCTTTTCTGCCACGACCAGTCCGCTATGGCGGCTATGCTGGAGGAGCCGTCCTCGCGAAGAGGCTTGCCGACTTTCAGGTAGGCGTTCAGGAGACTGTTCGTGATGTCGGTGCCCCAAGGGGATTCCGAGAGATATTTTGCGAAAGAGTTCCCTTCTGTTGGTTCCAGGATAAACTCATCTGAAGCCCAACGAGATTCCATCCCGCTTTTGTCATAGCCGTCCATTCCGCCCTGCCGATGGTCCCGGACAGCTTTCACGCCCCAGCGTACCTGAAGTTCGGGAGTATAGTAAAGCCACCTGTTGGCCACATTAAACTGCAACATCTTAGGATCATCACGGAAGCCATCATCGTTCATATCGTAGGTCTTGAAGTTCCCGCTGACGTGTCCTAACAGAATCGTATAGACCGTCGGGCTGAGTTGCCAGGCCGATGTCGCATTGAAATCCGCCTTGGTGTCGCTCATCATCGAAGCCTGGATGAAAAGCGGTTTCTCCTCGGTAGGCTTCTTGTGCTCAAGATTGATCTGTCCGGTCATTGATTCCAAGCCGTTGATCACGGACGGGGAGCCTTTCGCGATCTGGATGCTCTCCAGCCATGGCCCTGGAACATAAGACAGTCCATATGGAGCGGTTATCCCCCTCATCACCGGACGGTTCTCGTCCAGCATCTGCGTATATGTCCCGGAAAGGCCCAGAAGCCTTATCTGACGCGCTCCCGTGACAGCGTCCGAATAGCCGACTGTCACGCTGGCCGAGTTCTCAAAGCTTTCCGCGAGGTTGCAACAAGCCATCTTCTGAAGTCCCGAGGCCGAGATAAGTTCCGTCCTCAAGGTCTTTCCTCTTGAGATGCTATTCTCCCGATGACCGACAAAAACCGTCGCGTTGAGACTGTCTTTCCTATCCTTATATATAGAGGTAGTGTCAACCGACTGGGCTGACATGACAACGGACAACACCGTGGCCATAATAGAAGCAATGATAGTCTTTCTCATAATTCACATCATAAGCCAAGCGCGTAGTGCGCCGTTCCTTCAAATAAAGTTATACCCCGGATGCAAATATAATAATTGATTATTAAGAAAATGATTAAATTTGTACAAAATCTCGCAACCAGAGAAACCAAAACGTTTTCAGGCTATATGAACACAAAAGAATTCGTCAAATGGGTGCTGGCCGTGCTGTGCGGCCTGTTCATCTGGGGCATCGTGAAGTTCTTCATGTTCTTTATGATGCTCGGCTCAATGATTGCCTCTGCGGCTTCATTCTCCGGAGGCTCCGGCGCCGTTATTCCCAAGGAGGGTGTCCTGCTGATGGACATGTCTAAATTCGAGATCACTGAACAGACTCAGGAAAGCAACCCGCTCACCTCCATCCAAGGCAGAGAGATCGCTTTGGTCGGACTTCACGATGCCGTCAAGGCAATCCACAAAGCCGCCGAGGATCCGGGTGTGCAGTACATTCTCGTAAAGACAGACGGCGCCTCCACCAGCCTTACCAAACTGGAGGAACTCCGCAAGACCCTCACAGATTTCAGGAAGAGCGGCAAGGCAGTGATAGCATATGGCGAGGCGTTCACTTCCGGAAGCTACTACCTCGCGTCAGTGGCCGACAAGATCTACACGACGAGGCATCACGGCGGCAACAACTTTATGTTGGGAATAAGCGGGAGGATGTTGTTTCTCAAGGATCTGCTCGACAAGCTCGGTGTAAACTACCAGCTCATCCGCCACGGCAAGTACAAGAGTGCCGGCGAAATGTACGTCAAGAACGCGCCAAGCCCTGAGAATATGGAGCAGAACCAGGCGATGATCGACTCCATGTGGGAAACGGTGGCCGCGGAGACCGCAGGGAGCAGGGGTGTGAGCGTGGACTCACTCAACTACTTCATCGATCACCTTTCCATAGCCCTTCCTGAAGATATGGTGAGCCACAACCTCGCCGACGAGGCTCTCTCCGTTGAGGAATATAAGGGGAAACTCGCCGACCTGGCCGGCAAGGACAGTTACAAGGATGTGAAATTCATCCCGTTCTGCGACTATGCCGCCGCCAAGGCAACGCCGAACCTGACCGCCAAGAAAAACATCGCCGTCATCTATGCCAACGGGAATATCCTTGAGCAGGACGACCCGAACAACATCAGCGGCGACCGTTTCGCCGGCATCATCGCCAAGGTAAGGGCGGACTCAACCGTCAAGGCTGTCGTGTTCAGGGTCAACTCTCCTGGCGGTACAGTGCTGGCTGCCAGCAAGATCAAGGAAGAGATCGACCTCACCAGAGCAGTCAAGCCGGTCATCGCCTCTTACGGTGACTATGCTGCTTCCGGCGGTTACTGGATCTCCAACAGCTGCGACCACATATTCTCAAACGCGACGACTCTCACCGGTTCGATCGGTGTGTTCTCCGCCATCCCTGAGTTCGGGAAGACTCTAAAGGACATAGCGCACGTGAATATGGTGCCGGTCAAGTCCCACAAGCATTCCGATATGCTTTCGCTGACCCGTCCGTTTGACGCCGGGGAGACAGCCTGGATGCAGGTCTATGTTGACGACATCTACAACAGTTTTGTGAGCATAGTCGCGCAGGGACGTGATATGACTTTCGAGGCGGTGGACGAGATCGCTCAGGGACGTGTCTGGACCGGAGCCGACGCACTTAAGATCGGTCTCGTGGACGAGATCGGAACGTTGGAGGATGCGATAAAGTACGCGGCGTCGATGGCCGGGGACGCCGATATTGAGAACTGGGGTATAGCAAGTTACCCTAAACCTTTGACGATTATGGAGCAGCTGCTGCAGCAGTTTGGCAAGACCACTAACCCGGAGGAGGCCATGGCCAACGCACTGGCCGGAACTCCGCTGGAGGGCGTGGCGAAGAATCTGCTTGACTGGCAGAGGAGCTGGGCGAAAGGCCAGGGAGACCTTGTCTTCGCGAGAATGCCGTTCGAGATAGAGATCAGATAAGACGGATCACTGTGACGGTGGCTGTGGCCTTCGTCACCTTCACGGAGTCATCGATGCGATGACCTACCAATGCGAGAATATGGAAGCCTTCGTCAGCGATGACGAGGGCTTTTTTCTTTTCAAGAATATCAAGTTTAAGGTCCACGAACATATCACTGAGCTTCTTGCGGCCACGCATTCCAAGCGGGCGCATCCAGTCGCCTGGTTGCCAATGTCTTATTGTGAAAGGGAACGGGAGATCCAGTTTAGTCTCTCCTACGCTTGTCTTCACGTCCTTCACATCGTCCGACAGCGAGACGGAGAACTTTATTCCATTCAATGAATATGTTCCTGGGCCATTGATGGTTAGGTCAGTCGCTTCGGCAAGCTCTGCGACCGGAGATATAACAATCTCCCGAGCCGAAGTCACGGCAAGATATTCATCAGCAACGAACGTCCTGCCACTGACGGTACCGTCACTTTTCAGGACAGAGGCAAGGTCCGCAACCACGGAGGAAGTGAACCCGAAAGGTTCCAAAAGACGGAAAAGGACATATTCCCAATTCTTTTTAGCCGTAAGCTTCTGATGGTCAATAACAGGAAGGCCATTACCATCAAGCCGTACAATCTCCGCCGAAACCGAACGGACATATTCATCAGCGATGGATTGAACCTGCGCGAACCGCTCCATATCCTCGTTCAACGTTGTCAGGAACGACGGATTCAACCTTCCAAAAAGCGGGAATATCTCATTGCGGATGCAGTTGCGCTTGTAGGCGGAATCAGCGTTGGTGCTGTCCTCGTGCCAACACAGCCCGTGCGATACGGCATATTCATAAATATCCCCGCGTGAGAAATCGAGAAGCGGCCGGATAAGTCGGGTGTCCGAACCCAGAAGGGACGAACTGCGGCGCATTCCGGTCATTCCTTTCACCCCGGTGCCACGCAACATATTCAGAATCATAGTCTCAGCATTGTCGTTGGCATTGTGAGCGACAGCCAAAGCGGCAAATCCTCGCTCCCGACAGACCTCCGCGAACCAGGCGTAACGCAGCTCCCTCGCCGCCATCTCGATGCTTACACCATTCGAGGCGGCATATTCCTCTGTGTAAAAATCTGTTTTTATGAATATGACGCCGTGGCTTTCGGCCCATTCCCTGACAAGAGTCTCGTCCGAGTCACTCTCCTCTCCCCTCAGGTGGAAATTGCAGTGAGCCAGCGCGAAACACCTCCTGACCGAGGAATTGAGAAACAGCTCCGCCATACACATCGAGTCAACCCCGCCGCTGACAGCCAAAAGAACCGCCTCACCATCAGGAAGCAGCCCTTTCAGGATTCTGTCAAAACGTTCCTGCATATTCAGGAATTTTATTTCTTGCTTGCGAACGTGTACGTGAAGCCGAACTGGAGAGCCTGCGCGAACTGCACCCTCCTGCCGGTGTTGCCGTCCTTGTCCGTGATGAGGACAGTGTCGTCGTAGATGAGGTTGGTCGTGATGTTCAGCGAGAAGAACCTGCTGAGCTTCCACATCATGCGGGTGTCCCAGTTCACACGGATGTTCTTCGGATTCTTCAGATAGTTTGAGAACAGGAGCAGATGCGTCGAGCCCTCGAAATTGTCATTGACCTTGACCTTGGCATCGGCGGTCAGCTGGGCACCGAACTCGAAACGGGCTGGTTTATAATAGTTTCCAGTCTTGTAGTAGATGTTCTTGTCATCCTTGGCGTCCGGATAGACCTCGGTATCCTCGTACTTCTTCTTCCTCCCCATACCATAGTTCTTTCGCAGCTTCTCGCTTCCGACGATTGTGAAGCCTCCTGTGATAGGCGCCATATTGACCGTCAGCCATTTGCTCGGCACCCAGTCAATACCAAGACCCAGATTGACAGTTCCCGGAGAAAGAATGCTGGACTTGAGCACACGGGCGCTTCTCCAATCCTTGCTGGATGGCTCCTTGTCCTCCTCCACGGCCGGAGTCGGGTAGTTGTAACCGTTGGCGAACTGGCTGAGGAACGTGAACTTGGCGGAGTAGTTCAAAGTCTTTGTTGCCTTGTAGCCCCAAGTGCTCTCGAACAGGATCCGGTCCTTGTTCTTCTGGATGATCGGCTTGTCGGCGGAATAAAGGAATCCGTAGTCCAGCTGGAGACGGTTGTTCCAGTACTTCTCACCTTTCTTCCACTTCGCGTTGCCATCAATGTAGGCGCTCAACGCATAGTTGTTGTAACCTCCCTTCGCCCAGTTCGTGAAACTACTCTGAACAAAGTTCAGGTTCGTCATCAACGACTTGTTCCAATAGTCCGGTTTCGGAGCCACGACCTTTGTCTCCTCTGTCTGTGTCAGAAGCTTTGCGGCGGCCGCCGCGGCTGACTGGGCGTTTCTCCATGTCGTGTCCGTCTGCGCCGGCGCAGCGAGAGACACGAGAGCGAGAGCCACGGACAGCAACACAGCGCGTCTTATTGATTTCACGTTCATAGTCAGTTTATTATATTCATTTAATATGAGATGGCAAACACCACCCTCTGCTTTGAAGGTTTGCCGGAGTAGATGTCCTTGCCCTCCTCCTCGCAGACAAAGCTGTCCACAGGGATGCAGCGGATCGTGGCCTTTGTCTCGTCCTTGATCTTCTGCTCGGTCTCGGCCGTGCCGTCCCAATGGCAGAGCAGGAACTTGCCTGTGCCGATCTTGGCCTTGAACTCCTCCCAGTCGTCGCACTTCTCAACGTGTGACGCGCGGAAGTCGAACGCCTTCTGGTAGATGGTCTTCTGGATGTCGTCCAGAAGGGCGGCGATTGACTTGTCAAGCCCCTCAAGGGCGACAGTCTGCTTCTCCAGGGTGTCTCTTCTGTGAACCTCTACAGTGCCGTTCTCCAGGTCACGAGGTCCCATAGCCAGACGTACAGGGACTCCCTTGAGCTCCCACTCGGCGAACTTGAATCCAGGACGCAGGGTGTCACGGTCATCAATCTTGACAGTATGTCCTTCGGCCTCAAGGGCTTTCTTCAACTGAGCCATCTTGTCCAAGATCTTCGTGTGATCCTCTTCGGTCTTGTAGATCGGAACCATAACGACCTGGATAGGGGCCAGAGCCGGCGGAAGGACAAGTCCGTTGTCATCGCCGTGAGCCATCACGAGGGCTCCCATAAGCCTCGTGGAAACGCCCCAGGATGTGGCCCACACGTACTGCTGCAGGCCTTCCTTGTCTGTATATTTCACATCGAACGACTTGGCGAAGTTCTGGCCGAGGAAATGAGATGTTCCGGCCTGGAGAGCCTTCCCGTCCTGCATCATCGCCTCGATGGTAAGGGTGTCGAGCGCGCCGGCGAATCTCTCGTTAGGACTCTTGTGTCCCACGATCACAGGCAGAGCCATAAACTCACGGGCGAACTTCGCGTACACCTGAACCATTCTCTGTGCCTCTTCCTGAGCCTCCTGCGAGGTCGCGTGGGCCGTGTGGCCCTCCTGCCAAAGGAATTCGGCGGTGCGGAGGAAAAGCCTTGTGCGCATCTCCCAGCGGACAACGTTAGCCCACTGGTTGCACATGATAGGGAGATCCCTCCATGATGTGATCCAGTTCTTATATGTGCTCCAGATGATGGTTTCGGAGGTAGGTCTTACGATAAGCTCTTCCTCAAGCTTCGCGGACGGATCCACGACAACGCCCTTTCCGTCAGGGTCGTTCATGAGCCTGTGATGGGTGACGACGGCGCACTCCTTGGCGAATCCTGCCACGTGCTCGGCCTCCTTGCTGAAGAAGGACTTAGGAATGAAGAGCGGGAAATAGGCGTTTTCCGCGCCGGTTTCCTTGAACATAGTGTCAAGGGCGTGCTGCATCTTCTCCCAGATCGCGTAGCCATAAGGCTTTATCACCATACATCCCCTGACGGCGGACTGCTCCGCCAAGTCTGCCTTCACAACCAGATCGTTGTACCACTGAGAATAGTTCTCAGACCTTTTTGTCACTTCCTTTGCCATATATTCTTTGCTGTTTTTGTCAATTATTCTTATTATTGTGCAATATTCCGAAAGGTATGGATTTTGTTCACTAGAGAACATTTGTGTGGCCGACACCTTTGGATACGGCCACGAAGTTACGAATTAATTTTAAATATAGGAGATTCAGAAATGAAAACACGCACAATCCTCTTTATCTCGGCGCTTCTGGCACTGACTTCGTGCGGTTCAGCGGCGCGGTTTGCCAGTGATGCTTCCAGGCAGAAGTATCAGGATGGAATCTACTATACATCCAATGCCAAGGTCCATCAAGCCGAGGAGGCAGCCACCTCCGCAAATGACGAGGAGACCGACCTTCTTGTGGCAAAGACAAAGAACTCCCCGATCTTCATGAAGAGCGGAGAGAAGGTTGACACTCTGTTCATCCCTGAGAACAAAGCGGCGAGAATAGATTTCAACAACACTGACAACACCACATCCGTTTACCTCTACGACAACGGTTTCGACACCTGGGCCGCCTACCAACCTTGGTACGCGACATCCTGGTATTCCTGGAACCGTCCTTTCTACACCTCGATCTACTGGGGCGCGAATCCTTGGTACTATGGTGGCTGGTACTCACCGTGGCACTATGACCCTTGGTATTATGGATATTCCTGGGGGTGGGGCAATCCGTGGTATTACAGCGGATGGTACGACCCTTGGTACTGGGATCCTTGGTACTATAGCGGATGGTACGGTGGCTGGTATGGAGGCTGGTACGGCGGCTGGTACGATCCGTGGTATTACGGAGGCTGGGGCTACGGCCATCATCACCACCACGACCGTGACTTCTTCGGTCCTGGCAGCGGACGGGTTTACACTCCACGTCTTAGCACAACCGGCTCAAGCAGAAGAAGCGGAATCGGGTCCTCTTCAAGGAGCGCCGGAGTGAGAAGTTCCTCAATGACCAGATCAAGAAGCGGCATCGGATCAACAAGATCCTCAATGTCAGCGACTACCACAAGGTCTTCAAGCCTTGGCGGACGCACAAGCGGCACAAGGTCATCAATATCCTCGGTCAACAGGCCGGCATCCTCTTCTGTAAGGTCTTCGTCATCCAGATCGTCATCCGTCAGATCATCGGCGGACAGAGCGTCGTCAGTACGGTCATCAGCGGGAAGTACGGTCAGATCCAGTGGTTCATCCTCATTTGGAACCTCGACCGGATCCTCTTCCGTAAGGTCATCCTACGGCAGCAGCCGTTCATCATCTTCGTCATCAACGATGTACTCAAGACCGGCAAGCAGTAGAAGTTCAAGCGGAACGACATCAGGAGGCTACTCATCAGGTAGTTCCAGCAGGAGTTCTTCTGGAGGCTACAGGTCTTCGGGATCTTCTTACAGGTCCTCATCCAGCAATGATTATTCATCCGGCTCGACGAGGAGCTCAAGCAGCTACTCCACAGGCAGGAGCTCAAGTTCATATTCTTCCGGCAGCTCAAGCCGCAGCAGTAGCAACTATTCCGGCGGCGGGTTCTCCGGTGGCGGATCATCCAGAAGTTCAAGTGGTTCGTACGGTGGAGGAGGCGGCTCCAGAAGCGGTGGCGGAAGAAGGTAACCATTAAAACAATAGAAATAATGAGAAAGACAATATTCACTGCGCTTTTGTCATTGACCGCTGTAGCGGCCGGGGCGCAGACAATGTACGACGGGCTGACATTCAGCCAGAACAACTACTACGGAACGGCAAGGTCGATCGGTATGGGCAACGCGATGACGGCTGTCGGCGGCGACCTCGGGTCAATCGGTATCAATCCTGCGGGATCGGCAGTGGCGGGATACTCCCAGTTCACGATCACGCCGAATCTCACGCTCAGTTCGATGAACTCATCCTACAGCGCCTACCCTGTCGGAGGAGTTGACAACTTCTCCAATGAGAGACGCGAGAGTCTCACCAGATTCTCGATGCCGAACATCGGTGCGACATTCAACTGGAAAACCGGCAGCGGGAGCGGTCTGACCGCCATCACTTATGGATTTGTCGTCAACGGGACGAACAATTTCACCGGCAAGATGATGGCAGGCGGCAGGAACGACAAGACAAGTTACATCAGTTCCATGGCTGTGGCGGCCGAAGGTTATGACATGGATTTCCTTAACGGATATTCCATCAACAGCAACAACGAGAGAGTAGACAGAGGTTGGGACTACCCCTACTACTACCCTGATGATTACACCAATGACCCTAACAAAGGCTCATACGCGCCATGGAATGTGATCGCGAACGTCCAGGCAGGAGCGCTTTCCAATTTCGGAGACTCTAACGATCCGGCCTATTACTGGCGCTACATAGGTGCGACAGAAATCTATGAGAAGACTGGAGAGAAGGATGCCGACGGCAACTACATCTACAACATTTCCCTTCCAGGAGCGTTGAGCCAGGCATACGGCAGGAACGTAACAGGAAGCAAATACGACGCGTTGCTAAATGTCGGGTTCAATTTTGGAGAGACGTTCTTCCTCGGAGCGAATCTCGGAATAACCTCCCTCAACTACAACTATGATGAATATTTCAAGGAAGCCGCGGAGAACCCGTCGGCATTCGAGATGGACTTCGGAGAGAAAGGCAAGACCTACTTCAGCGACTATCGCACCCGTTACTCCTACACGGCGGACGGAAGCGGAGTTTACGGCAAGTTCGGATTTCTTTGGAGACCTGTGGACGGGATACGCATAGGTGGAGCCGTCCAGACACCGACAATCATGGAAATCAACGAACGCTGGAGACAAGACGTCAATGTCAACTACACCGACGCCTCATTCAACGGGTCGGCCAAGACGCCTGAGGGGGACTATTCCTACAGACTACGCTCGCCTTACAGACTCAACGCCGGAGCAGCGTTCACCTTCGCGGGAATGGCTCTTCTAAGCGCGGACTACGAGATGACCGACTACAGCACGATGAAGTTCATGAGCAAGAACGGCGGATGGAATGACGACACCTACGGGAAACTGAATGACGAGATCCGCAACCGTATGGGAGTGTCCCACATGGTCAGGATCGGTACGGAATTTAAGCCGGTACCGGAATTTGCGGTGCGCGCCGGCTACAATTTCACCACCACTCCTGAATATGTATATAACGGAAATGAGAAGACGAAGTTGAACGACAGAACCAACGCATTCTCCATAGGCCTCGGATATTCATCAAACGGATCGTTCTTCGCGGACATCGCGGCAAGGCTGACTATGCTGTCGGATGAATATATCTCACCTTACGCCGACTACCTTGAAGATCTGGCTTCTCCGATGATCCTCAACAAGAGGGACCTCTACAGCATCACGGCGACCTTCGGGTGGAGATTCTAAAGGTTTTTCAGATAGGAGATTGAATCCGGACCTTCGTTGAAAAGGAGGTCCATGATGGAAAGATTCGGAACGAAACCGTACTTTTGGGCAAAGACCTGGAAGTACGGTTTTTCCAGATTCAGGTCTTTCAATATGTTGTCAGGACGTTTCGGGTGGATGAGTTCCCGGTAATCCATTCCGTAGCGGCCGGAATCCAACGGAATCTCACGGGAACGGACGGGGACATATTCATCGGTCATCCTCAGGTCCACCGAGACGCCGGTCTTCCGGAGGAAGAACCTGATCAGTTGTAAATCAAGGTCGAACAACGTCTCTGGTTGTGAATCCAGGATTCCGAACAGTTCGTCCTTGTAATATTCAAAATAAGCGGAGGACTCGTAGGCGGACGCAATCGCCCGTTCGGTACGGATCAGCCAAGGAGTCGAGTAATCCACCTTGATCTCCGTTATCGGCAGCTCATGGGTTCCGCTTTCGTGAATGATCGGGAAATTAAGGCTCTGAGGGCCGTCGGCGGCATAGTAACGGAAGCGGTTCCTCCAGGATTGCTTCTGGTAATGCTCGCAGGCCTCAAGATAAACGACAGAAGGCTTCACCCTGTCCGGAGACAAGATGAAGTCTTTAGCCATCAATGCGAAATAGCTGATCGGCGGGAACCAGGCCACACTCAGCAGCACCGCCGCCTCTTCTTCAGACCTATTCGAATTCTCCCTTCTCGTGGGAGTCGTTTGCCCTGATGATTCCACGCTTCGAGCTTCTGATGAAATTCAGGATCGTGTCACGCTCCTCGCTCTGAGGGAATCCGGCCTCGACCTTGGCGCAGCCGTCGGTGATGTTGTAGCCGGAGAAGTAAATCGTGTCGTAGATGTCCTTGATGTTGCGGATCACCTCCGAAGAGAACCCGCGGCGGCGGAGTCCCACGATGTTCACACCTGAATAGCAGATCGGATCGCGGCCGCAGAGGACGTAAGGAGGGATATCCTTGTTGATCTTGGACATTCCGCCGACCATCGCGTGACATCCGATCTTGGAGAACTGGTGAGCCTTCGCTCCGCCTCCGACAATCGCCCAGTCATCAACCACGGTCTCGCCGGCGATGCCGACGAAGCTGACAAGGATGCAGTGATTTCCGACCACGCAGTCGTGGGCCACATGAACGTAGGACATCAGCAGAGTGTTGCTGCCGATCTTCGTCACGCACTTGCCGCTGGCCTTGGTGCCACGGTTGATCGTCACACACTCGCGGATGGTGACATTGTCGCCGATCTCCACGTATGTGACCTCACCCTCATATTTAAGATCCTGAGGGATGGCGCCTACCACAGCACCTGGGAATACCTGGCAATTCTTTCCCATCTTGACGTATGAATATATCATCGCATGCGGATGGATCTTGCATCCGTCTCCGATCTCCACATCGTCATCGATGAAGGCGAAAGGACCGATCTCAATGTTGTCGCCAAGTTTCGCCTTAGGGCTCACTGACGCTAATGGTGAAATTGTGTTCATATCTGTTTGTTTTATCAGCAAGATTTCTCACGGATGGCCTTGGCGGTCCGTGTGTTGATTGTGTGCCCCGGCTTGAAAGCGGTGACCTTGGCCTTGAGATAACCTCCGGCGAGCCTCAGATCTCCGATCAGATCCAGAAGCTTATGCCTTCCGCACTCGTTCGGGAAATGGAGCTTGAGGTTGTTGAGGTAACCGTTGTCGTTTATGGCAAGCTCAGGCACGTTGAAAAGCGCGGAGAGCCTCTCGACCTGCTCCGGCTGGACAGGGTGCTCGACGATCACGATGGCGTTGTCCACATCCCCGCCCTTGACCAGATTGTTCTGGAACAGGTACTCGATCTCGTGGAAGAACACGAATGTACGGCAAGGACCGATTTCCTTGGAGTAATCAGTTGACTCGTCCCAATGGGCGGTCTGGACTCCGAGAACCTTTGAGCCGAAGTCCACGGTGATGTCCATTGACGGAGTGTCGGCCGGGGTGATCCTCACGAACGAACCGGTCTTCTCGTCACGGATTACAATCTCCTCTGGAATAGTGACATATTTCCTGTCAGCCTTCTGTTCTTTCAGGCCGTCCTTGGCGATTGCCTCCACATAATAACGGGCGCTGCCGTCCAGAATCGGAACTTCGACATTATCAATCTCTATGAGAGCGTTATCCACTCCCATACCTGTAAGAGCCGACATTATATGCTCGATTGTGGCGACCGTGGCCTCTCCTTTGGAGATAGTGGTACTTCTGGCCGTCGATGACACATTCTCAGCCAAAGCCTCGACGAACGCATCTTCACCGAGATCCACCCTATGGAACACTATCCCAGTGTCCTCGGGAGCCGGTTTGAGAATCATCTTTGAGATCTTGCCGGTGTGAAGCCCCTTACCATGGAACTCATATTCACCCGCAAGGGTCTTTTGCTTATTCAAAGTCATAATCTATCTTTTGCAAACTGTGTAAAGTTCAGCAGTCTGCAAAGATAGCATGAAATATTTGAATATTCAAGGATTACCCTGCCACTTCGTAGCTATTGGCTACTATTCTTCGCCCTGACGCTTGAAGACGGCGTAGCTGCGGAGGTAGTTCTTAAGCGGGAGGGCTGGCGAGCCAAGGAACACCTGGCCGGACTTGCGGATGTTGCCTATCACACCGCACTGGGCTCCGATCGTGGTGTTGTCGGCTATATTCAGATGCCCCGCTATGCCGACCTGACCGGCGAGGATGCAGTTCTTGCCTATTTTGGTGGAGCCGGCTATGCCGCACTGGGCGGCCATCACGGTGTTGTCGCCGATCTGGACATTGTGGGCGATCTGGCAGAGGTTGTCGATTTTCACGCCGTTGCCGATGATTGTGGATTCCATCTCGGACTTGTCGATCGTCGTGCCGGCGCCGATCTCGACATTGTTGCCGATGATGACATTGCCGATGTGCTCGATCTTCTCCCATGTGCCGTCAGGAAGCGGGGCGTTGCCGAATCCGTCGGATCCGATGACAGCGTTGGCGTGGATGATCACATTGTCGCCGATGACCATTCCCGGATAGATGACGACCCCCGGATAGATGATGCAGTGCGAGCCGATCACGGTGTTGTCGCCGACATAGACATTCTCGTAGATCTTCGTGTAGTCCCCCACCTTGGCGTGATGCCCGACATACGAATGGCTTCCGAGATAGACCTTCTTGCCGAACTTGGTGGTCAGGAACCATGATGAACGGAAGCCTCTGTGCCTCTTGTCCGTACGTCTCTGGGTGGAGACATATTTCAGGAGATCGGCCAAAGACTTGTAGGCGTCATCGACCCGGACCATCGTCGAGGTCACGGCCTCCTTAGGAGTGAAATCCTTGTTGACCAGCAGGACACTTGCCCTGCATGTGTAAACGTATTTCTCGTACTTAGGGTTGGCGAAAAAACACAGCTGCCCCGGTTTGCCATGCTCGATCTTGGCGAACGATGTGACCGTTGCCTGGGGATCGCCTTCCACGGTTCCCCTGAGCACCTGAGCCAATTGCTTTGCGGTAAATTCCATCTTCTTTATGGCGATTAAATCTACAATTTCCAATTACGGAATACAAAGAAAGCAATTTATTTTCATATTCACTAAAATATTCTTATCTTTGCATCGTTGTGAGAGATAGGGGACGAAAGCGTCTCCTATCTTTCGCTTTGTAAAACCAGACTTTATGCGGAAAGAACAGATCATAAGCAGCATTGAGGAGGCCGTGCGCGCCCGCGGATGCTTCATAGTCGATGTCTCGGTCAGCAATGACAACGACATAGTGCTCACCATCGAGAAAGAGGTCGGCGACATGGACCTTGAGGATTGCGTTAGCGTCAATGACGCTTTCCTGGCCGCTTTCGACAAGGACGCGGAGGACTATTCCCTGACCGTCACATCCGCCGGACTCGACCAGCCGTTCAAGGTTCTCAAGCAATATGAAAAGGCGGTTGGCTCCGCTGTGGAGGCAAGGCTTAAAGGCGGGAAGAAGATCATCGGGGTGCTCACCGGAGTGGACGAGGCAGGAATATGCCTGAGATATTCACAGAAAGAAACGGTGGAAGGCAAGAAGAAAAAGGAACTCGTGGAGCACGAGGACCGCATCGGGTTCGCGGAGATCAACTCCGTTGTGCCGCACATAGTGTTCAAGAAATAAGAATATCAAGAATATAAATATGGAAAAGAAAGAAGAAATCACTCTTATTGACGCCTTCAAGGACTTCAAGGAAGAGAAGAACATCGACAGACCGGTGATGATGGGTGTGCTCAAGGACGTGTTCCTCACCCAGATCGCCAAGACCTATGGCTCGGCCGACAATTTCGATGTCATCATCAACGTTGACAAGGGAGACTGCGAGATCTACCAGAACTTCGATGTGGTCGAGGAGGTGGAGAATCCTAACACACAGATCACTCTTGATCAGATCAAGGCCGAGACCGGTGATGACGACTACGAGATCGGGGATGTCTACACCAAGAAACTCTCCCTCGCGTCTTTCGGTAGAAGAGGAATCCTGAACATCAGGCAGAACCTTCAGGGCCGCATCATGGACATCGACAAGGCGAATGTATTCAAGGCATATTCCGACAAGATCGGCGAGATATTCACGGGTGAGATCTACCAGACTTGGTCGAAGGAGGTCATCATCCTTGACGATGACAACAACGAGCTTCATCTGCCTAAGGCCGAGCAGATTCCAGGAGAGAGATTCAAGAAGGGAGACACCCTCCGCGCCATCATCAAGAGCGTGGAGATGAAGAACAACACCACCCCTTACATCACTCTTTCCAGAACATCCAACGAGTTCCTTGAGAAACTCTTCGAGCATGAGGTTCCGGAGATATTCGATGGCCTCATCACCATCAAGAAGGTTGTCCGTGTACCTGGCGAGCGCGCCAAGGTGGCTGTCGAGTCCTACGACGAGAGGATCGACCCGATCGGAGCGTGCATCGGCGTGAAGGGATCAAGAATCATCGGAATCGTGCGCGAGCTCCGCAACGAGAACATCGATGTGCTCCAGTGGACTAACAACACGCAGCTTCTCATCCAAAGAGCCCTCAATCCTGCAAGAGTGTCATCAATCGACCTCGGCAACTCGGAAGAGGACAAGATCAAGGTTTACATGCAGCCTGACGAGGTCAAGAAAGGTATCGGTCGCGGAGGATGCAACATCAAACTGGCCGGAATGCTTGTCGGCAGGGAAATCGAGGTTTGGAGAGAGCTTCCTAAGGACGAGGCTCAGGAAGAGGAGGACGTTCTCCTCAGCGAATTCAGCAACGAGATCGACCAGTGGGTAATCGACCGCCTTGAGGCCATCGGATGCGACACGGCCAAGAGTGTGCTCGCGTTCACACCTGAGGACATCGCCAAGAGGGCCGACCTTGAGGACGAGACCGTGGCTGAGGTGTTCAAGATCCTGAGGGCCGAATTTGAAGAATAGTCCAGGCCGAATAGCGGACAATATTAATTTAAAGGGGTTGAATATGGCAGAAATCAGACTAAATAAAATCATCAAGACTTACAACATCGGGCTTCAGAAACTTGTGGACTTTTTGGCCAGCAAGGGAGTTGAGGTCGAAGCCAATCCTAACGTGAAGATCTCGGAGGATCTTCTTCCGGCGATTGACAAGCAATTCGAGAAGGACAAGGCCAACAAGCAGGCTGCGGAAAAGATTGACATCAAACTCAACGAGATTCTGGAAAAGACATCCAGAAAGCAGCAGGAAAGCGCCAAAGAGGAAGAGGATGAACCGGTAAGGGAAACTGTCATCAAGACAACCATCTTCACTCCTGTCGAGCCTAAACCGGAACCTCAAGCCGCTGTTCATGAAGAGACGGAACCTGAGCGCGAAGAGGAAGTGGAGCCGATGGCTGAGCCAGAGCCACAGCCGGAGCCACAACCTGAGCCACAGCCTGAGACCCAGGCGCCGGTCGAGGAGCAGGTAAAGGAACCGGAAACGAAACCCGAGGCAGAGCATGTCAAGGAGAGTCCGGTGATCGAGGAGCCTAAGCAGGAAGTCGTGGCCGAATCCAAGCCGGAGAAAAAGGTGGATAAACCCGTCAAGAACGTTACCCCTGAGCCGACAACCCCTGCTCCAGGGAAGGATGTCCGTGGCGGCGAGAGACCGCTGAGCAAGCACGAGAGGAAACTTGCGGCCAGACAGAGGGAGGAACAGGCGAAAGCCAGACACCAGCAGCAGGCACAACCTCAACAGCCTCAGGCCAAGGAGGAAAAGCCAGCGGAGCAAAGTTCCACCCCTGGGCTCAAAGTCTTGGGGAAGATTGACTTGTCCCAGTTCGAGCCTAAGAAGGGTAACAAGAAGAGAGAGAGAATAGCCAAGGGAAGCCAGAAGGTTGACGTGGCGAAGGAAGGCAAGCAGGCTGACAACAGTTCCCGCAAGGATAAGAACAAGAATGCCAAGCAGGCTCAGGAGCAGGGCAAGGGCGGCAAGAAGCGCAACCGTGGGACGGACCGCTTCAAGCCGGCCATGACCGAGGAGGAGCAGGAGGCGATGCAGAAGGAGATCCAGAAGCAGGTCAAGGAGACCTACGCCAGGATGAACGACAACAAGAAGAACAACTTCGGAGCCAAGTACAGAAAGGAGAAGAGGGAGCAGGCCGCGGCCAAGTCCCAGGAGGAGATGGCACAGGAGATAGCCGAGAAGAAGGTCCTCAAGGTCACCGAGTTCGTGACCGTGAACGACCTCGCCACCCTTATGAACAACACTCCAGTCAACGAGGTCATCAAGGCTTGCATGGATCTGGGTCTTATGGTTTCCATCAACCAAAGGCTTGACGCAGAGGCGCTTGTGCTTGTCGCCGAGCAGTTCGGCTACAAGGTAGAGTTTGTGACCGCCGACCTCACCGAAGAGATCGAGGGAAGCAGCGAACAGGCTGACCGCGAGGAAGACCTTGTTCCGAGACCACCGATCATCACTGTGATGGGACACGTTGACCATGGTAAGACATCGTTGCTCGACTATATTCGTAAGTCAAACGTCATCGCCGGAGAGGCGGGAGGTATCACCCAGCACATCGGTGCCTACAACGTGAAGCTTCCAGACGGCAGGAGGATCACCTTCCTTGACACCCCTGGACACGAGGCGTTCACCGCTATGCGTGCCCGTGGAGCCCAGCTCACCGACCTTGCGATCATCATCATCGCGGCCGATGACGCTGTGATGCCTCAGACAGTCGAGGCCATCAACCACGCCCAGGCGGCCGGTGTACCGATGGTGTTCGCCATCAACAAGATAGATAAGCCAGGCGCCCAGCCGGAAAGGATCTACCAGCAACTGGCACAAATGAATATCCTCACTGAGGCATGGGGTGGGAAATACCAGTGTCAGGAAATCTCCGCGAAGAAGGGACTCAACGTCGACAAGCTTCTTGAGAAGGTTCTCCTTGAGACCGACCTTCTTGACCTCAAGGCCAACCCGAACAAGAACGGCGTCGGAGCGGTCATCGAGTCATCCCTTGACAAGGGACGTGGATATCTCGCCACGGTACTCGTGCAGGACGGAACACTCAAGACTGGAGACATGGTGCTGAGCGGCAGTTACTACGGCCGTGTGAAGGCCATGTTCAACGAACGTGGACAGAAAGTGAAAGAGGCCGGTCCTTCGACCCCTGTTTCAATCCTCGGTCTGAACGGAGCGCCGAGCGCCGGTGACAAGTTCAATGTGATGAGCGACGAGAAGGAGGCCAAGGCAATCGCCAACAAGCGTGAGCAGCTCCTGCGAATCCAGGGCATCAAGACTCAGAAGCACATGACCCTTGAGGAGATCGGACGACGGATCGCCATCGGCAACTTCAAGGAACTCAACGTCATCGTGAAGGGTGACGTGGACGGATCGGTGGAGGCTCTCTCAGATTCCCTCATCAAGCTCTCAACCGAGCAGGTTCGTGTCAATGTGATCCACAAGGCTGTGGGAGCGATCTCCGAGTCCGATGTGATCCTGGCCGAGGCTTCGGATGCGGTCATCATCGGATTCCAGGTACGTCCTTCCACGGACGCAAGGAAACTGGCCGACGAGCAGGGAATCGAAATCCGTCTCTACTCCGTCATCTACGACGCCATCAACGATGTGAAGGACGGTATCGAAGGTATGCTTGAGCCTATCAAGAAGGAGGAGATCACCGGAACGGCGGAGGTCAAGCAGACCTTCAAGATCTCGAAGGTCGGAACGATCGCCGGTTGTCTTGTCAGGGACGGTAAGATCGCTAAGACGGCGCAGTGCAGGCTTATCCGTGACGGTATCGTGGTTTACACCGGCGAGCTCGCCTCGCTCAAGAGGGGCAAGGACGACGTGAAGGAGGTTTCCGCCGGAATGGAGTGTGGTATCGGCATCGACAAGTTCAACGACCTGAAGGTCGGGGACAATATCGAGGCGTTCGTGATCACAGAAATCAAGCAGACGCTTGATTAAAAAGACGATAAAGTTTTACAGTGCGGACAGCCTCGGCGACATCATGGACGCGGAGGATGTCCGCACCGTTTTGTAGGGCGATGAAGTCGGCGACCTGTGTGGCAGGCAATGCGTCAGCCGGAGTGATGCCCAGAGGCCTGAAGAGGAAGCTCTTGCGAGAAAGGCCCACGAGAATTCTCTTGCCAAACTCCTGAAACACAGCCATTTCACGCAGCAGTTGCCAGTTCTGTTCCACCGTCTTGGCGAAGCCGAAACCGGGATCCAGAATCCAATCCTCCACACCGTGCCTGTCCGCCTCGGCGGCTATCCCTTCAAAGAACTCACGGACAGCCTCGGTGACATTGTCATAGTCGGTGAGACTCTGCATATTCTTTGGAGTGCCACGGGTGTGCATGGCGATGTACGGCAACTGAAGCTGGCCAAGCAGCCTCCACATGTCCTCACACCCACCGCTGACATCGTTCACTACGAAAGGGCCGACGATGTCGAACGCGCGGCTCACGACGGAAGGCCTGAAAGTGTCAATCGAAATCCTGACCTCAGGATGCTCAGATGCAAGAATATGCAAGGCCGGCTCAAGCCGCTTCCACTCCTCTTCCTCACTGATGGAGTCTGAGCCTGGGCGTGTCGAGCACGCTCCCAAATCAAGGATGTCCGCTCCCGACTCAAGCATATTCACAATCCTGCCCCGGAAAAGTTCCTCATCGAAGGTCCCGTCCGCCCGGAGGTTGCGGCTGCCTGTGAAAAAAGAGTCGTCGGTGAGGTTCACTATGCCCATCACCTGAATATTTCTGTCTGCCTTGTTTCCCATAATGACATTAATTTTGAACAAAAATAGACAAAAATTGAATATCTTTGTGATTCGGAATAAGTTTTGAGCATTGCTCAAGACCGCCATCAGAAAAATCAATCGTTATGCTGGTCGTTCTGGAAGGTTTGGACGGAGCTGGGAAATCCACGCAAGTCAAGAAGTTGAAGGCGTATCTCGAAAGGATATGCCCGGAATTGGAGTACATACACTTTCCAAGGTACGACGCGCCGGTCTATGGCGACCTGATCAGCCGGTTCCTGCGCGGGGATTTCGGAAGCAACGAAGCCGTTCACCCTCAACTGGTCGCCCTGCTGTTCGCCGAGGACAGGCACGGGGCGGCCCCCCAGATGAAGAAGACGCTGGCGGAAGGCGGATCGGTGCTGCTGGACAGGTACGTCTATTCCAACATCGCATACCAATGCGCCAAACTGAGCGCCCCTGAGGAAAGAGAGAACCTGCGCGAATGGATCTTCAACACTGAATATGGCGACTTCGGCCTCCCGAAGCCAGACTTGAATATATTCTTGGATGTTCCCATCACATTCGTCGAGAGCAGGTTGGACTCGGCGCGGACGGGAAAGGACAGGGAATATCTCCACGGCTCCCAGGATATTCACGAATCAGACATAGAGTTCCAGAAGCAGGTGCGGGCGATCTACAGGCAGCAGGTAGCGCTGGATCCGGATTTCATCAGAATAGACTGCTCGGACGAGTTCGGGGAGATGCTGCCGCCGGACGGGATATTCGCAAAGGTGAAGAAAGTTATTGACGAACATATCGAAGCAAAATGAACAACGTTTTCCTCTTCAGGCTGAGAAGGCTGTGCGCTTTTTTGATTGGTGTGGTGTTCCTGCTCGCGGGGATATTCAAACTGCTTGATCCGGTAGGAGCGGGTCTTGTGATGGAAGGGTATTTCCGATTCTTCCATGTAACGTTCCTGCTGCCAACCGCAAAGGCGACCGCCGTGGTTCTCGCGCTCGCGGAAGCCATCCTCGGTGCGGCGATGATCAGTGGCGTGTGGAGGAAACAGGTCGCAATCATAACCACCGCTATGATTGTCTTCTTCACGGTGCTCACGTTGTTTTTGGCCATATTCAATCCGGTAAGCCTGACTGACTGCGGCTGCTTCGGAGAGGTGATCCACCTGACCAACTTCCAGACATTCCTTAAGAATCTGGTTCTGTTGGCTTTGGCGATGACAGCGTTCCTGCCGTTCAAGAATTTCGGCAAGAACAGGAAACGGAAATATGTCTCGTTCGGCATCGTGTCAGCCTCAATAATTCTCTTCACGGTCTATTCATTGACATCAATCCCACTGGTGGACTACACCGAGTTCACCCCGGGAAGTGAACTGCTGGCTTCCGCCGGTGACGATTATGAGGATGCCTCCGGCAACTACAAATCCACGATCATTTACGAGAAAAACGGTCAGGAGGGGGCATTTGATCTGGATAACCTTCCGGATTCGACCTGGACATTTGTCCGCACGGAGACCATACTGATCAACGGGGCGGACATCGAAGACAACAAGCCGGCGCTTTCGTTCACCGACTCATCGGGCAATTATCAAGACGAAAGAGCCACCTACGGCAACGTGCTCGCGGTTTCGGTCTATGACCCGGCCAAGGCCAACGGAACTTTCTGGACAAGGATAGCAGACGCTCTTGACGGGGCGAAGGCAGCCGGATTCACTCCCCTGCTGCTGGTTTCCTCGACAAAAGAGCAGTTCGACAAGTTGCCTGTGATTGTGCCGGATGCACACTCACGACTGGTTGGCTCGACATATTTCGCCGACAAGAAAACGCTTGTCACCCTCAACCGCTCCAACGGCGGCGCGACCTGGTTTAACGACGGCCAGCTGATCCGGAAATATTCACACGGCCGCATCCCGTCTGATGAGACTCTGCTTGAGATGACCGGTGACGATCCGACCGAAGAGATGCTGCGCTCCAGCACCAAAAGCCGCCTCCGTTTCCAGGGCTTTGCGCTCTACATCTTCGCGCTTCTGCTGATACTCTAAAAGCATTGTTACCGGTCACTTCGACAGGCTCGGTGACCGATTGATTTATCAGAAGCCGGTGTAGTTCCACGGGGTGATGGCGCGAAGCTCTTCCTTTACGGAGTCGGCAACGTCGAGGGTGCTGATGAAGTCCTCGATGGTCTTCTCGTCGATGGCAGCGCCGGTGCGGGTGAGATTCTTGAGGGTCTCGTACGGATTCGGGTAGTTCTCCCTGCGAAGGATGGTCTGGATGGCCTCAGCGACCACCGCCCAGTTATGATGCAGTTCTGCGTCGATGGCCGGACGGTTCAGGATAAGCTTGCCGAGTCCTTTCTTCAATGACGCGAGGGCGATCATGCCGTGGGCCACAGGGACTCCGATGTTACGCTGAACGGTGGAGTCGGTCAGATCCCTTTGCAGTCTGGAGATCGGGAGCTTCATCGAAAGGAAAGTCAGCACGGCGTTGGCCATTCCAAGGTTACCTTCGGCGTTCTCGAAATCTATCGGATTGACCTTGTGAGGCATAGCCGAAGACCCAACCTCGTTCTTGGCGACCTGCTGGTGGAAATATTCCATCGAGATGTAGGTCCAGATGTCCCTGCACAGATCGATGAGAATAGTGTTGATGCGACGCAGGCAGTCGAAGATCGCTGCGAGATTGTCGTAGTGGTCTATCTGGGTTGTCGGGAAGGACCTCTTGAGACCAAGAGAGGCCACGAACCTGTCGGCGAACGCCGGCCAGTCGATGTCCGGGAAGGCGACCTTGTGGGCGTTCATATTGCCGGTCGCGCCGCCGAATTTGGCGGGCCAGGTCAGTTGGCCGAACTGGCGTAACTGCTCCTCAAGCCTTGAGACGAAAACCTGAAACTCTTTCCCGAGTCTTGTCGGGGTGGCCGGCTGGCCGTGTGTCCTGGCCAGCATCGGGACATCCTTCCACGCCTCGACATCGGCAGAAAGGATGGAAATCACCTCTTTCAGCGCGGGAATATATTCATTCTCAAGAGCTTCCTTAAGCATCAGCGGCTGTGAGGTGTTGTTGATGTCCTGGGAGGTCAGGCCGAAGTGGACGAACTCCTGCCAGCGGGATATTCCAAGAGCCTTGAATTTCTCTTTTATGAAATATTCAACGGCCTTGACATCGTGGTTGGTGATTTTCTCGATGTCCTTCACCTTCTGCGCGTCCTCCGGAGTCATCGATTGGTAGAGCTGGCGCAGGCGGGTGAACAATTCGTCACGGCTCATCCCGGTGCCTTCTCCGAAGTCGGCGAGCTGCGGCAGAGGAATCTCACAAAGGGTGATGAAATATTCCACTTCCACGCGTACGCGGTTGCGGATCAGGGCGAACTCGCTGAAATACTGTCTCAATGACGCGGTTTTGGCAGCATAGCGACCGTCAATCGGAGACACTGCCAGAAGAGAATGAAAGTCCATATTCAAGTAAAATTATTTTTCTATGATGTAAACGTCATCGCCAGGCTCGGCGAATCCGAAGTTCTCGCGGGCGAACCGTTCCAAGGAATCCTTGCTGTGGGTCAGGCCGTGAATCTGACGGTCCATATCCTTGATCTCGGCGCTGTACCTCTCGATCAGCTTTTCCTGATTGTGGATCTCGAGGCCGGCCCTGATCCAGCGGACGATGTTGTTTTGTCTGACAAATCCCACCATGACGAGGAAAATGGCGGTGACGCAAATGGCATAACGAACAAAAGAGCGCCTTTCAGCGTTCTTCCCATCCAAATCACGATTCCAGATGTCCCTGAACTTTCCCACTGCTTTAGAACAATATTTGTACAAAAATAGTTATTTTTGTAGAATTAAGGAAAATGAAAAGAATGGATTTCTCGAATTTTTCCAACGATAGTTTGAAATCATTAATATTCAAAAAGATATGAAACCTACACTTCTTGTACTTGCAGCCGGGATGGGCAGCCGTTACGGCGGACTAAAACAGATGGACGGCCTCGGCCCTAACGGCGAGACAATCATCGACTATTCAATCTACGACGCGGTCAACGCCGGCTTCGGCAAGGTCGTGTACATCGTCAGGGAATATTTCCGCGAGCAGTTCGAGCAGACCGTGAAGGATAAGTACAGCGGCATCACCTGCCCGGACGGCACTCCTCTTGAGTTCGATTTCGTGATCCAGGAACTGGACAAGATCCCTTCTCAGTTCAAACTCAATCCGGAGAGGCAGAAGCCTTGGGGAACCGCCCACGCCGTGCTGATGGCAAAAGATGTAATCCACGAGCCGTTCGCCGTGATCAACGGTGACGACTACTACGGCAAGGAGTCCTTCAAGATCCTCGGCGACTGGCTCAGGGCACACGAAGGCACCACCGGAACGTGCAGCATCGTCGGCTTCGAGCTTGACAACACCCTTTCTGAATATGGCAAGGTCTCACGCGGCATCTGCTACTACGACCAGGACCTTCACCTCACCGGCATCGCCGAGCACCTGAACATCGGCAAAGAGGCTGACGGCAAGGTCTATGGCGACAACTCCGTCAACGGCGAAACCCACGTCGAACTCGACGGCAAGGCGCTTTGCTCAATGAATATGTGGGGCTTCACACCGGATTACTTCCAGCTCAGCGAGGAAGTGTTCACAAGCTTCCTGGAGCAGAACATCAATGAGTTGAAGAAGGAATATTACATCCCTTACGCCGTTGACATCCTGATGAAGGAGCGCGGCTACAAGTGCGAGGTCCTCTCGACCGACTCTCACTGGTTCGGTGTGACCTACAAGGAGGACCGTCCGGGCGTAGTGGCCAAGTTCCAGGAACTCGTTGACAAGGGGGTTTATCCGACACCTCTCTGGAAGAAGTAATGTCTTTTCTCAGACCACGCAAGGTCGAGAAGAACTACGACCTTTTCTCCGGCTGCGCCTGGTACACTCCAGGCGTGGCCGGTGTTTTCGCTGTTCTGGGCTGGTTCCTGGCCGGGATGATACTCGGCAGCCTGATCAACATCGGACTGATGATATTCCTGCCGGGATTTCCGCTGTACTACAGCATGCTGATCGTCTATCCGGTGCAGTTCATTCCAGTGCTGATGTACGTGAGGCTCAGGAGTATGCGGAACTCGACGTTCGACAGAGGCTACGCGTTGGACAGCAATCATTCCGGTCCCTGGGGAGGAGCGCTCACGGCCATCCTTATGGCTTTCGGCACAATAGCCCTGGCCTTGATGCTTGAGCCTCTGATGGCGTTGATGCCGGACATGGACGAAACCTTGGTCAAGACCATGGAGCAGTTGCTCGACGGGCCGCTTTGGGTCAGCCTGCTGAGCATGTGCGTTTTCGCTCCATTGCTTGAGGAATGGATGTGCAGGGGCATCGTGCTGAGGGGCCTTCTGAACTATTCCCGAAAGGGCGAACCGGGCGAGGACGGCAGCAGGAGGGGGATGAATCCCGCTCTTGCGATAGCCATCTCGGCGATCTTCTTCGCCACGATCCACGGCAACCTCTGGCAGGGAATCTCAGCGTTCATCCTCGGAAGCTTCTTCGGCTATGTCTATTACAAGACCGGCTCGCTGAAGCTCACGATGCTGATGCACTGTGTCAACAACACGGTCTCGGTACTGTCCTCCAAGCTTCCGGCGTTCAAGGATTTGGGAGCCGACGCGAGTCTTATGGACATAATCCCGACTGGGATCTATGTGATCATATTCATTGTAAGCGCCGCTGTTTTGTTCCTGGCTGTCAGATATTTGTCAAAGATCAGCCTGAAATCCGTGCAGGGCAACTGTGACGTGATTCCAGGTGCTGATGACATCGATAATGGAGAAAATCTTTGACGATCCGGACACCGGTAGCGTTACAATCCGGAAAAATGTACGCTCCCGCAGGGTGACACTTCGCGTGAATCCCCGCAGGGGCGTTACCGTTACCATTCCTTACTTCGTTCCGTACAAGGCCGGACTGGAGTTCTTTCTGGCTAAAAAAGACTGGGTCATGAAGGTTCAGGAGCGGCAGCGCGAGCGAATCGGATCCGAGCATATTCCCACTCCGGAAGAAATAGAGGCATTGCGGAAAACGGCGAAAGAGGTTCTTCCCGCACGTCTTCATGAACTCGCGGCAAGATATTCATTTGAATATAATTCCGTCCGCATCAAGCACAACTCCTCGAACTGGGGAAGCTGCTCACGCAAAGGCAACATCAACCTTAACCTCAACCTCGTGCGCCTACCGGACGAGCTGCGGGACTATGTCATCCTCCACGAGCTCTGCCATTTGAAGCGCCCCAACCACGGACCCCAGTTCCACGCCCTCCTGGAATCCCTCTGCCCCGGCCACCTCGCCAAGCAGAAGGCTCTCCGCTGCTACAGGTTGTACTGAGGATAATATGAGCGGTGTTCTGCTTCTTGAACAACCTCAATCGAGCACTCATTAATTACTCCGCCATTGCTCCCGACAACCACTGTACATTTGCGGATTTTGCCGGAATTATTTTCAGTAACCGAGATCGTCACCGGTTGTACTCCTTTGCTAAGTTTCCCAAGAGTCACCATACACCAGGACGATGACATATTCTTGGTTGTTGGGTGTCGATAATACTTATAAGTGCCGCTTTCTTCGTCAAGCCGCCATCCGGCATTCTCATATTCAAAAGTTGAGACAATAATCCCATCTTCGGTGATTTCCTCCAGACAAAGACTGAATGGAACCTCATATATTTTTACGATGGAAGAAGAAGCTTCGGAATTGAATGTCAGACAATCCTCCGATGCTACGACATCGTAAAATTTGTCCCCAATGGCACAGCCAGGTGCCAATGCCATAAACGATAAGATTATTGTTATAAGAATGTACTTTCTCCTCATATTACTTGTTATATTACTTGTTATATTACTTGTTGTTTATTTGTGTTTGCCTAAATTATAGATCATAAGTCACCATCCTATATATCCAAGTATAATTACTTTCGCAGCCACCTTTATCAAGGTTAGTATTCGATCAATATTTGAATCCTTGAAACGTCCGCAAGTCGTGTCGAACGTCCCGCAAAAATAGTAACCATCGCGAGCCCCATTCCATCCCCAGTTAATATGATAGTATTCTCTTTCTGTTCCGTTCTCACGTCTGAGCAAATACCCGTCCAGCACCCAAGCGTGTCCTTCGAGTGACCACGATGTACAACCTCCAAGGTAAACAGGCTTGCCATTGGAGGCTTGGGGCTCCATAGGCATCGAATCATTGGAATTGCATCCGAAGAGCGCAACTAACAACGTGTAAATAAAAGTTAAGTGTTTCTTCATAACTGATGAATTTTTGCAAAGTTATGAATAATATTGCATATTTTACAAAACGATTTATATCAAATAGGCAAAAAATGTACTTTGTGCTCATTCCTATATCTGCGACTACTACTACCGCCCCAACCACGGCTCTCAGTTCCACGCCCTCCTCGAATCCCTCTGCCTCGGATATCTTGCCAAGCAACGGACCCTGCGCGAACATCAGCTGTACTGATTCGCCTAAGAGGAATCGTTCTCATCCGAATCTTTTCATCGTCAATAAAAACAATCGTCTATATTTTTATACTGCGAATATAAATATTATATTTGCAGTGCTGATTAGAATGAGTTATGGACAAGGAGATTCTGAAAACTATTATCAAAGAAGGTCAGGAAGATATTATTTCTGTTGAACTGTATGAGAGGCCGTTTGGGTTTGAGGAGAACGGACGCTATGTGATGGTGGGTGTGCGTCACGCCGGAAAGTCATATATGTTGTACCAAAGGGCAAGGCAGCTGCTGTCCGAAGGACATAATATAAATGAGATGCTTTATGTCAATTTTGATGACGAGAGGCTTTTCGGCACAGTAAAGGCGGAGAGTTTGGATGAGATTCTTCAGGCCTATTCAGCAATGTACACCACCAAGCCGATATTGTTTCTAGATGAGATTCAGAACATTGATGGATGGGAACATTTTGCCAGAAGACTTGCCAATCAGAAGTATCAGGTCTATGTTACAGGCAGCAATGCCAAAATGCTCAGCCGGGACATCGAAACAGTGCTGGGCAATCGTTATCTCGATGCTGACATATATCCATATTCATTCAAGGAGTATTTGGGAGCGAAAGGAGTCGCTTTGGAAGTGAATTGGATGTACGGGCGGCAGAAGAATGATGTTGTTTATGCTTTCAATGAATATTTCCGTTGGGGTGGCTTCCCTGAATTAGTGATGTATCAGAACAAGCGCCGGTGGCTCAATCGACTGTACGAGAAGATTCTTCTTGGTGACATCGTGCAAAGAAACCACATTCAAAACGAAACGGCAGTCCGACTTACAATCAAACGCCTGGCGGAATCAGTAATGCAACCGATTTCGTATAATAGGATCGCTCATCTGATACAATCTGTCGGTTTGCGTACGACACCGGCATCTGTTATGGATTATGCAAAGTTTGCAAAGGATGCCTGCCTGATTTTCAGTGTGGATAATTACGCATCTAAATTCGCGGAGAAAGAAACAGTGAAGAAGCATTACTTTGTTGATAATGGCTTGCTAAATATATTCATAAATGATCCGGAAACATCACTGCTGGAGAATCTTTGCGCCATTCACCTGTATAGGCGTTTTGAGGGTGGACTTTATTTTTGGAATAAAAATGTCGAGGTTGATTTTTATATTCCGGATATAAGTACCGGAGTGCAGGTTTGCTACTCCACAACCAAGGATCTGAATACCTTTGAGCGTGAGGTGTACGCATTGGAAAGCCTTGACAAAATTCATCCTTTGGAGAAAATGATTGTCATCACATTTGACGAGGAAAGGACAATAGAGCTGCGCTCAGGAAAGGCTGTGGAACTGATTCCGGCTTGGAAATGGCTTCTGACGGACGGTTCTGCAATCTTAGAATAGCTCAGGCTGTGGAATGACAAAGTGACTGGGCAAATGAATATTAAAACTTATCTCAAATAATTGTTATTATCAAGATTATTTCAGATATTAGTAATAACTATTTATTGACAAGAATATTCAACCTTATAAAGTATGAGAATAAAATGGATTTCGGCCATAATGTTGGCCTGCATGATGCAAGTATGCTTTATCGCTGGTGCCGCGGCCCTCAATCACTAAACCGACTCTGCAACACCAATCATGACAGTTTCCACTACTGACACGGAAGTTGATTTGATGACATCAATCAGAATTTTGGTTGCGGATAAACTAAACATCAGTTTCGATGTAGTGCTGCCAGAATCTGTTTTCAGATATGATTTAGGTGCAGACTCTCTTGATATGTTCGAGATCTTCGATGAATGTGAAGAGGTTTATGATATTAAGTTAAATGAAACAGATCGCGACGCTGTGATTACTGTATCGGACTTACATGATTTGGTACGGAAAAAGATTCGTGAATAAAAACGCTGCTGTTTAATGAACAGAGTTGTCTTCTTTCTTGTTATTTTTGTTCTGGTCGCAGTTCCTGTCCATGCGGAGACGGTGGTCAGGGGACGCGTGTTTGATAACAAGGGGAAGAAGACTGTGGAGTTCGCGAATGTGGGGATTTACAGACCGGACAGCAAACTGGTCGGAGCCTGTGCGAGTGACGGTGACGGAAACTTTGAGATCAAGGTTCATAAAAATGGTGACTACCAAATAACGGTCTCGTTTCTCGGATGCGGAAGCTGGGTCAAGAAGATTCACTGTGCAGGAGGTGAGTTGGATCTTGGAAAGATACGTCTCAAGGAAGACAATGAGGAGTTGGATGCCGCAGGGATTTTCGCGAAGACACTGATAAAGAAGGAATCGGACAGGATCGTCTATGACGTGTCAGCGGATCCGGACGCGGCAAGGATGAATATGTCGGCGTTCATGTCGAAGGTCCCCGGACTGAAGATGTCCGTCAGGAACGGAGATCTGGAATACGGCCACATTCCATTGGAAAAGATCCTCATTGATGACAAAGAGAACGACATGATAAGCAAATCCCGACAGTACCCGATGAGTTTCATCAAGGCGGACTACATGTCAAAAATCGAATTGATCCTCCCGAATTCTCCCGAGTACAACAACGCCGCGCCAATGTTGGTGATCACACTGGACAAACCGCTTCCATTCGGAGCCGCAGCCCAACTGACGGGATATTCTTCATCACATAACAGCCATGACTTCACTCCGGACGCGGTCGTGAACACCCCCTTGATCGGAATCGGACTGAGATATTCCTTCAACTATGAGAACAAGCCATCTCTGACAAATGAATATTCAAGGACTTCATACAGTGCCGATGGTTCCGCCCCAAGCTCGTTCGAAGGGAACAGCACATCGGATAGTGACTCCAAAGGACAGAACCTGAACATGAATCTGTTCAGGACTTTCATGAAAGATAAGCTGAGGTTTAACGCGAGCATCGGGACAAACAGGCAGGACAGTCATGAACGATTGGAAACCGAATCCTCCATCATGAGGCCGGGACAGAACGAAGAGACTACCGTAACCGCCTCTACGAAGGCAACAACCTCGCCTTTCAGGCTGAACGCCGGATTCCGTGCCAATTACGATTGGAGACGGGGCTGCGGTGTCACCGTGAAATACACTATGAGAAATTCCGAAAGTTCCTCCTATGAGAACCTCTTTCGTGAATCTTCGGGCGATCCGCTTTACAACCACTCCGCCAACTCCGACTTGCAGCATAACATCTCCGCAAACCTTAAGTTCAGGGACAAAAACAGAAAATTGGGAGCGAAGATTGAGACAGGATACATGTTCAGGGACTATAATGACAGGACCGAATATTGGAGCGGGAGCATAGGCGGCATGGACTATAAGCAAGAAGTGGCATACACCGACGCAATGGTTCTCGGGAATCTTTTCAAGAGGAAAATGGGCTTCAGCATAGGTGTGAAAGCCGAATATATCGACAACAAAGGAGTGGACTTGGCTTCATCGAAGTCCCTTGACTACAACGAGTTCAATCTGGTCCCCATGGTCGGGATCTCTTGGATCTTCCTGAAGGACTACAAGCTCTCCTCATCTTACATATGCCGGAGCAGGCGACCGCGTCAGGAACAACTGAATCCATATTCAGACACCTCAGATCCTTATAACATCAAGACTGGTAATCCTGACCTCAAAGGTGAGGTCAGCCACTCTGTGTCATGTGGATTACAGCGAAATTTCAAAGTCAAATGGCTCAACCAGCTAACTGTCAACGCCAGTTACGATGTTACTCCAAACGCCATTCAAAGGATATCCACCGTGAATGAGGACAATGTCAGGACAACCTCCTACGCAAACATAGGCAGGCATTCATCATCAAGCGTCTCACTGGCCGGCAAATTCCGGCCGACAGACAAGATCGATTTGAACGTGCAGGTAAGCCATAGACGTTCACGCTACGAGATATACGGTGAGAAAACCAACACCTTCAACTCATTCAGCCTTTCGGAAAACGCATCCTTCGACCTTGGCTTCGCACAAGTCGGACAGAGCCTGCTGATGCTCCCGACTGGTGTCACGGCGCAATCAAAAGACCTGCGGGTTGAGCCGCTTATGGATCTTACCGTCTCCAAATACTGGGAAAAGGCTAATTTCGGGGGCACGATCGGAATTGAAGATGTGCTTCACGGACGTTCATATCTGAAATCCACAATATTCTCATCCGGATTCGTTCAAGAAACATGGACGCGGCGGCGTGGACGCATGATTTATATTTCACTCTACTGGAGGATCGGCAAGTTCCGGCAGACCGAGAGAGTGACACATTCATCGTACGATTTGAATTAAATTTGAATATTCGGAAAATATTTTGATTATCTGAAAATTATGCCTATCTTTGCACGCTTTTCCGCAGGGTGCGGGGAAGAAGACGTTATTTATCATCAACAAAATTTTTTGCGAAAATGGCAGAGTATTTACAAGCCGACAAGAAGCAAGAGATTTTCGCTAAGTACGGAAAGTCTAATACAGACACCGGCTCACCAGAGAGTCAAGTTGCTTTATTTTCCTACCGTATCAATCACCTCACAGAGCATGTGAAGAAGAACAAGAAGGATGTTGTCACCCGTCGTTCCCTTCTCCGTCTCGTAGGCAAGAGGCGTCAGCTTCTGGACTACCTCCAGAAGATCGACATCGAGAGATACAGAAAGATCGTCAAGGAGCTCGGTCTCCGTCGATAAATTCACGATAGGAACAGAAAAGGGATTGGCCGCGCTTTATGACGCAGCCGTCCCTTTTTTATTAAATGGAATCGAAGATATTCCACGATTTAGAAAGACGCTGAAGTTTTCAGATATATTTTGTTGAGGACACGCGGTAAAAACAGTAAAATGAACATCATCACAAAGAAGATCGAATTATCCGACGGTCGGGTGATCGAGATCGAAACCGGCAAAGTTGCCAAGCAGGCAGACGGTTCGGCGGTGGTCAAGATGGGAGGCACGATGCTCCTGGCCACTGTTACCTGCGCTAAAGAAGCAGCAGAAGACACAGACTTCCTTCCACTTCAGGTGGACTACAAGGAAAAATTCTATTCCGCGGGACGTTTCCCGGGCGGATTCATGAAGAGAGAGGGCAAGGCCTCCGACTACGAGATTTTGATTTCACGCCTCGTTGACAGGGCTCTAAGGCCTCTGTTCCCTGAGGATTTCCACCTTGCCGTGTTCGTCAACATCTGGCTGATCTCAGCCGAGAAGGACATCCAGCCTGACGCACTCGCAGGTCTCGCCGCTTCAGCCGCTCTGGCTGCCAGCGACATTCCGTTCCTCGGGCCTATCTCTGAGGTACGTGTGGCAAGGATCGACGGAGAGTTCAAGATCAACCCTAACTTCAGCGAGATGGAAAAGGCCGACCTTGAGCTTATGGTCGCCGCCACCGAGGAGAACATCATGATGGTCGAGGGTGAGATGAAGGAGGTTTCCGAGGATGTTATGCTTGAGTCCATCAAGTTCGCCCACGAGGAGATCAAGAAGCACTGCCGCATCCAGAAAGAGCTCAACAAGGAGCTCGGCAAGGATGTCAAGAGAGACTATCCTCACGACGAGGAGGACGAGGATCTCAAGAAGAAGATCCACGATTTCGCCTACGACAAGTGCTACGCTCTCGCCAAGTCCGCGAGGCCTAAGCACGAGAGAGAGGACGGTTTCGAGGCCATCAAGAAGGAGTGCGTCGAGTCTCTTGGTCTGACCGAAGAGGAGCAGGATGCCAAGAAGATGATGATCAACAGATATTTCGGTCACGAACAGAGAGAGGCTCTGAGGAATCTTGTCCTCGACGAGGGCCTTCGTGTGGACGGTCGTCAGACCACACAGGTACGTCCTATCTGGTGCGAGGTTGACTGTCTGCCTTGCGCTCACGGCTCGGCTATATTCACCCGTGGTGAGACACAGGCCCTTGCCTCCGTCACCCTCGGAACAAAGATGGACATGAAGGAGATGGACGAGGTTCTCGTACAGGAGACCCAGCAGTTTGTCCTCCACTATAACTTCCCTCCGTTCGCCACCGGAGAGGCCAAGGCCCAGAGAGGTGTTGGCCGTCGTGAGGTAGGTCACGGAAACCTGGCATTCAGAGCTCTCAAGGCCGTTATGCCTAAGGCTCCGGAGTTCCCTTACGCTGTACGCGTTGTCTCTGATATTCTTGAGTCAAACGGATCTTCATCACAGGCTTCGATCTGCGGTGGCTGTCTCGCTCTTATGGACGCCGGTGTTCAGATCAGCAAGCCGGTTGCCGGTGTGGCTATGGGACTTATCACCGACGAGAAGAACCCTAATGGCCGCTACGCCATCCTTACCGACATTCTCGGCGACGAGGATCACCTCGGTGACATGGACTTCAAGGTGGCCGGTACCAAGGACGGTATTACCGCCACCCAGATGGACATCAAGGTTGACGGTCTTTCCTATGAGGTTCTCGCGAAGGCTCTCCAGCAGGCTCACGAAGGCAGAATGCACATCATGGGTGAGATGATGAAGTGCATCGACAAACCTCGCGAGGACTACAAGCCGTTCGTTCCGAGAATCAAGTCCTTCGAGATCGATAAGGACTTCATCGGTGCTGTCATCGGCAAGGGTGGCGAGACCATCCAGAAGATCCAGGCAGAGACCGGAGCTGTCATCTCCATCGATGAGATCGACGGCAAGGGTGTTGTGGACATCGCCACGAACGATGCTGCCGCCATGCAGAAGGCTTACGACTGGATCCAGAGCATCTGCGCTGTTCCGGAGGTCGGCCAGACCTACCACGGAAAGGTTGTCTCAATCCTTGAGTTCGGCGCGTTCGTCGAGATCCTCCCTGGCAAGGAAGGCCTTCTCCACGTGTCAGAGATCGCTTGGAACAAGACAGAGAATGTAGAGGATGTCCTTACAGTTGGTCAGGAAGTTGACGTGAAACTCCTTGAGATCGACGCCAAGACAGGCAAGATGAGACTCTCTATGCGCGCCCTCACTCCGAAGCCGGAAGGCTACGTAGAGCCGGAGCGTCGTCCACGCGGAGGCAACGACCGTGGCGGAGACCGCAGGAACGGCTTTGACCGCAGGAATGGCGGAGACGACCGTCGCAACGGTGACCGCAGGAACGGAGGCTTCGACCGCAGAAACGGCGATGACCGCCGCGGCTACGACCGTGGTGGAGACCGCAGGAACGGCGACGACCGCAGGAACGGCGGCCACAGGAACTTCGGCCCGAAGAACGACTTCAACGCCAACGCCGAAGACCACTCCGACAACCTCGACAAGAACACTGAGGAGTTCTTTTAATGAATATGCTCCCTCAAGTGATTGAGGTGGCAACCGAATATAAAAAGAGGGTGACTTTCTGGTCATCCTCTTCTTTTTTACAGCTGAAAACGTACAGCAGAAGGCCTCTGTGTGTACCAAATGAACCAAGACACGCCATCGGTACAGGAAACGCGCTTCTAGTGTACAAATTAATGATTCAACTTTCGCAAGTAGGCAATTACCTGCTGTAAAGTACATTATCTCACATTCAAAGGTGATTGCCCACCCTCATCAATTCACGTTACCCCCTCCCTAAATCCCTCCCCTCGGGGGAGGGGATGCGCTTCGCGCACATTGAATAAGAAAATTCCAGGCCGGGCAGCCTTCACAGGTTGCCCGGTCCGGTGTACATTATCAATATTAAACTTATGGGTTTCAGTCGATTACAGCGAAGGTCATGAGGGAGGAGACGGAGAGGGCGACAAGGATTATCAGCCAGATGACGAACAGGATGAGGCCTGGGTGCCATTTCGGGGATTTGAGGCCGAAAATCAGCATCACGCCGCCGTAGAGCATGATGAAGAGTGGAATCGCGACCACAAGGATGGCTGAGACCATCACTAGAGGGACGGAAATGAAGGACAGAACCTCAGGGGCCTCAATGGCGATGTGCTCTATGAATTTGTTGTAGAAGAAACTGTTGCCGAGGATCTCTCCGCCCCACCAGAATGAGCACAGGAACGCTATGCCGGCGACTCCGGCGAGGAGGAGGAGCACTCCGAATATGACGGAGAATATCCTGCTGATGTTTTTCCAGGTCTCCGTGTCCTTAGCCTTTGGCTCCTCACGGGGAGTGTTGCGGATTCTGGCGCTGATGTCCTCCACGGTGCCTCTTTCACCATGGAGTTCATCGCGCTGGCGGACTGTCTTCACGGCCGGCATGCAGATCCAGAGGACGATGTACACAAGTGGAACGGAGATGTGAATCCAAGGCTCAAGCGGCCAGAAATGGAAGTTTATACCACCCAGTAGAGTCAGGACAACGAATAATATTCTGAATATTGCCGGATCCACATTGAAGTAGGTGGCGAGGCCGCTGCAGACTCCGGCCAGTTTTCCGTTGGCGGGGTCGCGGTAGAGTCTGCGGCGGGGTCTGGCAGAGGTCTTGTTCGTGTTCTTTGATGTACGGTCGGACGCTTCGGCAGGCTCAGCGTCCGGTGCGTCCGAAGTTTCCTCCTCGATGGTCTCCGGGCGGCCAAGGACAGAGATCACGTCATTTACCATAGCGAGGGTGACGACACCGCCCTTGCCGCTTTTCTCCAGAAGGAGCTCAGCCATGCGTTCCTCAATCCCTTCCATGACCTCCGCTCCGCTCTCTTTCCTGGAATAGAACGCTTCGAGCTGGTCAAGATATTCCTTGGCGGCGCGACTGGCGCTGTCCTCCAAAGAGAACACATAGCCGCCTATGCTGATATATTCAACTTGTTTCATTGTCTTTCAATACATTAGGAAGCAGACGCTTCATATTCATTGTTTTATTGTCTCGATGGTTTCCACGATCTCCTGCCAGGCCTGGTCCATCTCCCGGAGCTGCTGACGGCCTTTCTCGGTGATGCAGTAATATTTCCGAGGAGGCCCCTGCGTGGATTCCTCCCATCGGTAGGAAAGCAGGCCCTGGTTCTTCTGACGGATCAGAAGCGGGTAAAGCGTCCCCTCGACCACGATCATATTCGCTGATTTCAAATCATCCAGAATCGAGGAAGCGTAGGCCTCCTTGCGCGCCAGAATGCTGAGTATGCAATATTCAAGGACTCCCTTGCGCATCTGGGAGCGTACATTGTCGGCGCTATTTTCCATAACCGCTCCTCCCTTGGCTGAATCTCGCCATATTCTCGGCCGTCGGCTCAAGGCCACGCATCATACATTTGTCCGCCGGGGTCTTGGCGACAGGAACCACTATCCACAGGACAAGGTAAACCAGGAAACCGGTTCCCCAAAGCAACAATGTCAGAAGGGACACGATCCTGACAATCGTAAGGTCCACATTGAGAAACGCTGCCAGTCCGGCGCACACTCCCCCGATGGTCTTGTTGTCCAAGTCACGGAAAAGCCTCCGGCGGGATGTTCCCTGGGCACCGTTATAGGTGAAATCCACGCCTGATCCGGACCTTGGATATTCATCTTCCTTCCCGGCACTTTGATTCTGTTCCCGGGCATTCGTTCCTGATTCCGACTCCTTAGGTTCCATGGAGCCGTCCGGCATTCCGAGCTGCTCGACCACCTTCGTGACAAGAGCCAGATTGACAACCCGGTAGGAAGCCCCGCCGGTTCCTTGATCGAACAGCTCCGCGATCCGGTTCTCCAGATCGGCCATCACTTCTTCCTTTGCCGACTGTGTGTCACGGTCAAGACGGGCTTTGAAGTGATCAAAATAAGTAAGAAGCCTTGCGTAGGCATCCTCATCCAGAGAAAAACTCCGGCCTCCAACACTGACATTCACAACTTTTTTCATCTTAACTATTTAATTTTCATTATCTTGTTCTGCGGCTTAAACTTCATCGTCCGCCCCAGACCTTGTTTTGCAACCATTTTTACAATGCAAAGATATAAATAATTTCAAATACCTTGCAAGACAAAGTACTAAATTTTTCAAAAATATTCGAGAATCAGACTTCCGCCGCTGGAACAAGCGCGAATTTGCGTGATTCGCTTAGATGAGGAATATCATGTCCGCTAAAACTAATTTCTGTCCGAGAGAATGCTTTCAAACGTGGTGGAATAGTCCTCGCCGTAATCCTTCTTGTACTTTGTTATGAAAGCCTGATAGAGACGGCCGGCCTTTTCCTCTTCTCCAAGAGCGGCCAAGGCACGGACGGAATAGATCAAGGCGTCATCATCAAGAGGATCCAGACTGAACAGGATGTCGGCGCACAGGACAGTGTTCTCGTACTGCCTGAGGGAGAAGCGCCTCGAAAGTTCGACAGTCACGACAGATTTGACCCTGCGTTCGGTCTCCGCCTTCATCTTGTCAAACATGGGATCCGACTCGTTCTTCAGGAACTTTCCCCTCGCCACAATCGCAAGGATGGCATCCATGTCAGGATTCTCGGAATTGAGGAGACGTTGGAACTCAAGATAATCACAATTAAAGACCTGAGCCAGGTCAAAGCCGAACTTTCCGTCCTCATAGACCATCTTGATCCCGTCAAGGCCTGCGAGGAACTTCCTAAGATTGTTGGCGGTGACTCCCCTGAGATTCTTTGCCTTGTCCTCCTCCTTGTCCGGCCAAAGAAGTCCGCTGATTTTCTTGGAGGAAGCGCCTCCATCCTCCAGACTGTCAAGCACTATGAGGAACATCTGACGGAGTTTCGAGGTGAAGCGCGTCGTGATGTCCTTTCCATCCCTGTCGATGACAGTAAGGTCACCAAAAAGGTAGATTGAATCCGGCTTGTCGTCATTGGATCTGATGAAAGACGGAAGTTTGGCGGAGCGAGAGTCCTTTCTTCTTGCGGAGATTCTGAAGAAAACCTTAACCAAGGCCACGGCCAGGATAAGGACAACGACAAGAACAATCAAGAGAATCCTCTGGCGCATTCTCGACACTACTGTGGATATTCTCTGAACTCCGGGAGGATAGGATATCAGATAAGTAGAGACAGAGGAAGACCTGTCGTCAGGCGACTCCTCCACCAAAGCGATCATCACCCCTAAATCACGGTCATAATACAGGTTAGCATTGGATGTGATCTTGTCGGAATTGATCAGAATAGGATCGCCAAGGATCTCGAAATCACCGTTTTTCAAAGAAAAGCGGTAAAGCCCCAACTCTGAAAGCGTCTCATACTCAGGATAGCACAGGGTGTAAAACCCGTCTCCGTCCACCACCATTCCACGCACCGCCACACAGTTGTTTCCCTTCCAATCAGCCGCCCACAGCCGCCGGGAGGAGCGCTCGACAGGATTGACCTCAAAAAGGTCGTAGGAATATTCACGTCCCACGATTTGGTCGCCGCTTTCATTGCCCATTCCGCCGTAGATCAGAAGGTTGCCGCTTGCATTGTCGTAGCCCATCGAGCAGAAGAAGCGAGGGAATATCTCATCTCCGGACCTGATGTCCCATCTCGACCACGAATGCTCTGTCAGGTCAAAATCATAGAAAGACCCATTGTAGCGGCGGTTGCCATAGCCTCCGAAGATTGTAAGGCGGCGACCGGTGCTGTCCAGCCACTGGGCGTGATGATGCATCTGCATCTCCAAAGACTCCGAAGACACCGGAGTCCACAGGAGCGAGGACGGATCCAGTCTGGCCACTGTCGGGAGTCCCTTGTTCTTGTCGTCGTCATAGAAAACCTGATAGGCGTAGACCGATCCGTCAAGCGGGTCGATGAATGAAGTGGCGCACGCATTGACAACAGGACAGGGATTGGCCGTCCGAGATGCCGTAAGGCGCTCAGAGACAAGGTCAAGAAAGAACACAGAGTCCCTGTCGAACATATACACCCTGTGACCGTTCGGGTCGAAACCGGCGCAAAGCATCCGGGAGGATCTCACCGTGGAAATCCTCTTGAAATGATAGGAGTCGTTCAGCAGCCAGATCGGATTGACGGCCTTGCCGCGAAGATACCAGCGGGAGCTCAGGGCGATGTCTCCGGAATCCTCGTCCAGCGGGAAACGCACCTTGTCACCGTCAAAAGAGATCACAAGGTCACTTATCGCGAACGACGGCACATCAATCAGGTACTCACTCTTGCCGAACCAGATGCGAGGTCTGATGGTAACAGGAAGGTCAACCTCTCCGGAAGCCTCCCACGAGTCCCCTACCCTAAGCGTCGCCGAATCCTTGTGCGAGTCGAACGTGAGCGAGACCGGCACCCAGTCCTTGGCGACAGAAACCTCGGACTTAGGGATTTCCAACTGGGCGATGAAACGCTTCCCTTCGAGAATAAGCTTGAAGAGGTAGGAGTCCGAGGTCTCCTCATAGAAGAAATTGATGATCGGAGAATCCTCCCTGCGCCCGGACCTCATCCTGAATATATAGCCGTCCGAAGCTCCGGGCAGGGTCTTGAAGCCAAAGGAAAGGACCAAGGTTCTATGGCAGCTGCCGAACAGTCCGGGATTGATCCGGAAAGATGTCCTCTGGTCTATCTGGCGATCGTGGCCATAGAAACCCAGGCCTTGGGAGAAACCCGTGACCGAGATGAAGAACAAGAGAAGCGAGATGACAAAACTGCGCATAAAACAGGTTATTTTGCGTAAAAATATCAATAATTCATCAAATTAACCTAAAATATTCCTCGATTTAATCTTAATTTAACCCCAAAGTTAACCATAAGAGGCTTTCTTTGCAAAACGATTCAAAGCCAAACACAAGACAATATTAAAATAAATACTCAAACAAAATGAAAAGATTCAAGACTCTCGGCGCTTTGGCGCTCGTGGCCGCTCTGTTGGGAACGGCGTTCACATCCTGCAAGAAGGACGAGGAAAAGACTCCGGAACTTGAGACAGGAACTGTCTCCGGTACAGTGACAAGTGACATCGGCTCTCCTATAGCCGACGTGACAGTTGAGATCGCGGACATCAAGAAGACCGCGACCACCGACGCTTTCGGATCGTACAAGATCGACGGCGTGACAATCACCAAGCACTCCGTGACATTCAAGAAGGACGGATTCGCCGACGCAGCCGTGACAATCACGGAGAAGTCATTCGTTGACAAGGTGGCGACAAAGGTAGATGCCATTATGGCCGTGGCCTGCGCCGCTATTAAAGGTGTGACCGTGGACGCGAAGAACGGCAACGCCCCTCTCGCCGGAGTGACAGTCTCCCTCAACGGTGCGAAGAGCGTCGAAACCGGCGCTGACGGAACTTTCGCTTTCGAGAACCTGACAATCGATGACTACACCCTCACCTTCACGAAGACCGGGTGCGTCACAGTCGAGAAGAAAGTGGAGAAAGCGGCGTTCACGGGCGATTTCATCGTCACTCTCGGTGATGTCCAGATGGGCAGCAAGGAACTCCTCAGGGGAATGACCTTCGAGCAGATTCAGGCCACAGCCAACACTTTCTACTACAATGAGTACAGAGGTGGAAAGAACGGTGATGACTATCCTCACTTCGACTGGTCGTCTGACTTCCTCTACACTATAACAAGCTTCTACGGCTGGTACGAGGAACAGAACGAAGGCACGACCATCCAGATCAGAAACCGCGAGGAAGACGGTGACTGGAACAATCCTGCCGACCTCGACGTGTTCGACTCCTACATCTACGGAAAGAAGGCGATCACAGCCGACAACTGCAAGATGTACCTCAAGGTGCGCACACACGGCGCCGATGACTCCGACCCTACCAACTTCGGCGTGATGGTTATCGACCCTACCTCAGCCGACCCTGAGGCCGTCAGAATCGGTGACATCCGCACCTACGGCAACGACAGCTACACCACCGGTTGCGACGGCGACCGCCACGACTTCGAATTCGACCTTACACCATACATCGGCAAGGAAATCTACTTCGCCATCGGAACCTATAGGGTACGCACCGGAGACTACTGGAAGCAGCTTGTGATCCGCCGTATCGTGTTCGCCAAGGAATGCCCTTCAGACTGGGGCTGGTGCCCGGGCGAGGAGATCACCGAACTCGGAAAGAACTGGAAGCTTACCAAGGAGATCGTACGCTCCACAATGCCTGTGACAGAGACCGACGAGTTCTCCGGCATTTCCAAAGTCGGTATGCAGGACATCGACGGGCCTGAGAAGTACCGCGACGCCTACCAGACCTGGAGAGGACAGAACCACTTCGCGGCCTACTGGGCTTGTATGCCGATCCACAAGGACAGCGAGCCTTTCGCCGGTGAGGGATTCGTCATCAAGACAAACGGAGGCGGAACGACTGTGACACTTGACGAGCCGCAGGCATATTTCTACGCAAAACTTCCTGTCAACGCGAAGAAGACCCTCTGGCTCAAGACCCGCAATTTCAGCACCGAGCATCCTACCTACTTCAAGGTAGTGGCGATCACCGAGGACTGCGCTGTCAACTTCCTTGAGCCTAAGGTGCACACCGTCGGCAACGGCCACGAGGCCAACTTCGCCGAATCAGCCGGAAACGGAGCCTGGAAGTTCATCAACGAGGGCGGCGGAAACGACGAGCCTGAGCTCTACGCCAACTTTGAATATGATCTCTCAGCCTACAGCGGAAAGAACGTTGTGATCGCACTCGCGGTGTTCAAGGGTGACGACAACGGCGACGAGAACAAGATGGCGATCCACTCTATCGGTCTGAAATAATGAGAAAAGCTTTGATGGTTGTGCTGCTGGCCCTTGCGGTCGGCGGCACAGCCTGTTCACATAACGGAAAGGATCCCGAGCCGACACCTCCGGAGCCACCTGTCCAGGAAACGAATCTGGACAAGGCCGAGGAGAATCTCCGGCGCTCGCTGACCCTGACGCAATCGGCCTTGGAGCATTGTTTCAAAGGGAACTCGATGCTGATGATGCGCTACTACTACCCGTTCATCGGCACCACATCCCTCGAAAAGGCCAGCGTCTGGATGTACACGTCCTCACTTGAGGCAGTCAACGCCCTGCTTTCCGGAATGGAGGATCTGAAAGAGGCCGGGAGGCCGGAGCTTTACGACACAAACAGCGAGGCCCTGAAAAAGACTCTCGGAGACATTTTCGACGGGCTTGACTGGTACAAAGGCACTTACACTCTGACATCCTACACCCAGACAAAGGATTGGTCAGTCTACGGAGTCAACAGGGGAAACAGCCCAGGCACAGCCAAGGTCGAGGGAGTCGAGAACGTCTATGACGACCAGGAATGGCTCACAAGGGAACTGCTCAACGCCTACAGGCTGACAGGAGAGTCCCGCTATCTTGAAAAGGCGGAATACCTCGCTGAATATGTCCTTGACGGATGGGACTGCACCTTGAAGAGCGACGGCACGGAACACGGCGGAATAACCTGGGGGCCGGGCTACTACACCAAGCACTCGTGCAGCAACGGGCCGTTCGTCAGTCCGCTTGTCTGGCTGAGCGAAATCTACGCCGGAAAGAACGCCAAGATCACCCACCGCTACATCGACGCGACGAAGACCCGCCTGACCAAAGAGATGGACAAGAGCGAGTACTATCTGATGTTCGCCAAGAAGGTCTACGCATTCCAGAGGAACAACCTCCTCAGGAAGTCCGTCGGGGTCTATTACGATATGCTCGGAGCGAAGGGGTCGTCCCTGAGCGAGTCCGGAATCGCCTACGAGACCATCGACGGAGTGCGCTACAGGGCAAACAACCAGGAAGAGGGTCCGACCGGGACGGCATATTCATACAATTCAGGGACAATGCTTTCCGGCGCCGCCGACCTTTACAGGGTGACAGGGGACAAGGAATATCTCACTGATATGACTAACCTCTCCAACTCTACGCTGGTCTATTTCGCGAAGAAGTCCGCAACTGTGGAAGACTGCTATGACTACGATGTCACCGGATTCAACAACTGGTTCAACGGAGTTCTACTGAGGGGTTGGGTGGATGTCTCGGCGCACTATTCCAATGTTTCCCTGAACATCACCACGTTCCAGAACAATCTGGACCACGGCTACACGAACTACCTTCACGACGGTTTCCTGCCGCCATCCCTCCTCTACGGATGGAACACGGACAATGCCAAAAACAAGGTGGAAGGGATGTTCGCTTTCGCCTTCGCGGCAGAGTACGCCGAGATAGCGAGATACCTCATCAGCACAAAATAAACACCTAATTAAGATTATGGTAAAAAAGACATACATAGCTCTTCTGCTGCTGTTTATGGCTGTGTTCAGCCTGAACGCGCAAAGCAGCCTGACTGTCTCGGGAACTGTCCGGGACTCACAGGGACAACCGGTCATCGGAGCCAATGTGATGATCAAAGGCACCACCACCGGAGCGGCCACGGATCTGGACGGGAAATATTCCCTCTCCGTTCCGGGGAACGCCGAGATTGAATATTCCTGCATAGGCTACACCACGGTGGTCGAGAAAGTCGGCGGCAGGAAAGAGATTGATGTTGTCCTCAAAGATGACAACACCTACCTTGAGAGCGTTGTGATCGTGGGTTACGGAACCCAGAAGAGGGGTTCGATCACCGGCTCCATCTCCGGAGTGAGCGGAGAGAATATGCTCCACACAAAATCCGAGAATCCGCAGAACATGCTGACCGGAAGAGTCGCCGGAGTGCGTGTCTGGCAGAAGAGCGCCGAGCCTGGAACCTACAGCAACAGCTTCGACGTCAGAGGATTGGGAACACCGCTCGTGGTAATCGACGATGTGCCGCGGACAATAGAAGACTTCCAGAGGCTCAATCCTAACGACATCGAGAATGTGTCGGTACTCAAGGACGCGTCCGCAGCCATCTACGGAGTAAGAGGTGGTAACGGAGTCGTGCTTGTCACCACAAAATCAGGAGCGAAGGGCAAGGCGAAGGTCAACTATAACGGAAGCTACACCTTCCAGTTCCCTTCAACTATGCCAAAGTTGGCGGGAGCGGTCGACGCGATGACCCTCTACAACGAGATGACGATGAACAAGGCGGACGGAAGCGGATCAAGAGTCTATCTGGACGCAGATATGGAGCCTTACATCAACGGCACAAAAAAGGCGGCAGACTGGAACTCGCTCGTGTTCTCCGACTGGTCTCCGCAGACGCAGCACGATGTCAGCATCTCCGGTGGCAGCGACAAGTACCAGTACTACGTCAGTATGGGGTACCTGTTTCAGGAGGGATTCTTCCGCAGCAGGGACCTGAACTACTCGAAGTACAATCTGCGTTCCAACATCAACGCCGAGATTACGGACGGACTGAATATGACATTCAGCGTCAGCGCGTTGGCAGACGACCGGCGGACACCGGACTCGGACGCCGTCACTCTGATCAGGAATCTCTGGAAGCAGGGAGTCCTTTTCCCGGCCTACGTGGACGAGGAGCAGACGATGCTGAACTACGATGGACTCGACCTGGAGCAGAACACCGTGGCGATGATGACATCAGACATCTCCGGCTACAAGAAATACCGCCAGAAGCAATTCCAGACCTCCGCTTCCCTTGAATATGACTTCGGCACTCTCACGGACATCCTTCAAGGCCTTACGGTCAAGGGATTGGCGAGCTACGACTACCGCTTCGACGACAACGAGATGTTCCGCAAGTCTTATTCCCTCTATGCGAAGAACAGTCTGACCGGCGAATATGTCTCCAAAGAGTTCGCCGACCATTCGGACAGGCTGACACGAGAGCATTACGCCAAGCAGCAGATTCTCGGACAGATTCTTCTGAACTATAACAGGAAGTTCGCCGACCGCCATTCGGTGGGAGCGACCTTCGGAGCGGAGGCGCAGCGCAGAAAGGGAGACAACTACTACCTCTACGGTGACCTGGCCTTCAGCTCACCGTATTTCACGGCCCTGAAAGACAACACCGAATCCACATTCGTAGGCATCAACACAGGACTGGACGCATTCCACGACATCGAATACAGAGCCTTGATAGGCAGAGTGAACTATGCGTTCGATGACCGCTATCTTTTTGAAGGTCAATTCCGCTACGACGGCTCATCGAAATTCGCGCCGGGACACCAATGGGGATTCTTCCCTTCATTCTCCGCCGGCTGGAGAGTGTCTGAGGAGCCTTGGTTCAAGAACACACCTTTCCTGTCATTCATCAACCAGCTCAAGGTCAGAGGCAGCTATGGCTCACTTGGAGACGACAGCGGAATCAACTACGAATGGATCTCCGGCTACACCTACCCTGCCACGTCCGGAGACGCGGAGAAAGGCTATTACAGCAACTATGCTCCGGGCTATCTGCTCGACGGGTCCTTCATCTACGGTGTGGGAACCTACCCGCTTCCCAACAAGAACATCACGTGGCTCAGATCCAAGACTTTCAACATCGGAGTGGATTTCGAGGCGTGGAACGGACTGCTCGGAATCACCGTTGACTATTTCGAGAGAAGGAGAAGCGGAATCTTCGCGCAGAACTCCTCATCGCTCCCGACCGTTGTCGGCGCGGAGGCTCCTATCGAGAACATCAACTCCGATATGAATATGGGACTGGAGCTGGAACTAAGCCACAGAAACAAAATCGGTGATTTCTCCTACAACGTCAAAGGGATTGTGACAGTCACACGCCAGAAGTATCTGGACGCTCTCAATCAAGGGCCTTACGGCAACTCCTACGAGAGATGGCGCAACGACAACCTGACCCACCGCTATCAGGGAATCCAGTTCGGCTATGAAAGTGCCGGACGGTTCACAGGCTGGGAGGACATCTGGAGTTACGACATCTACAAGGAAGGCAGCACCCTTCCGGGCGACTACAAGTACCTTGACTGGAACGGTGACGGAGAAATCAACGGACTGGATATGCACCCTTATGCGTTCGACCAGACTCCGTGGATGAACTACTCACTGTCATTTGACGCCCGCTGGAGGAACTGGGATCTCAGCGTCCTGTTCCAGGGTTCGGCGATGGGATCCTATATGTACTCCGAGCCGCTGTACTCAATCTGGGGCAGCAACGGAGGTGGAACCCTGGATCTTTTCCTTGACAGATGGCATCCGGAAGACCCTACGGCCGACCCTTACGACCAGAGCATCAAATGGATAAGCGGAGAGCACGCCTACACGGGGCACACTCCGGACCAGAACTCCGAGTTCAACCGTGTCAGCACCGCCTACCTCAGGCTCAAGAGCGTGGAACTCGGCTGGACGCTTCCTGTCAAAGGCAAGGCCAAGAACTCGTTGAGGATTTTCGCCAACGCCTACAACATATTCACACTCACAGGCATCAAGTACGTTGACCCGGAGCATCCGGATTCCGACTACGGACGTATGTACCCTCTCAACAAGACCGTGACCGTGGGACTTGACCTGAATTTCTAAAGTCTGAAAGAATGAACAGAATATTCAAATATTTATCAATCATCGCCATTCTGGCTTTCTCCGGATGCGGTGATATGAACATTCCGCCGAAGAACACGGTCACGGACGACGATCTGATGACCTCTTCAAAGGGAATGCAGATCTATCTGGCAAGGCTTTACAGCCAGATGCCATGGGAAGACTTCAAGTATATGGCGCAGTGGGGATTCGAGTTCAACGGATGGCTCGGCACCTTGGGAATAGACGGGTGCGGAGAAGCGATGAACAGGGATGACGTGTTCGAGACATTCAGAAGCGAGAGAACCCCGTTCTGGACACAGGCGTTCGTCCTTCTCCACGACGCGAACCACCTGATCGAGGCGCTTCCGGAATATTCCGGCAACTTCTCGGAGGTCGAGATGAACTTCTACCTCGGCCAGGCCTACTTCGTAAGAGCCTACACTTTCTACCAGATGGCCCGCCGCTTCGGAGGCATTCCTCTTGTAACGAGCACCATAGCCTACCCGGCCGAAGCCGACAAACTTGAGGTTCCGAGAGCGTCCGAGGAAGAGACCTGGGATCAGATAGGAAAGGATTTCGACCAGGCGGCGGAACTCCTTCCCGAGACTTCCCTGACGCAGGGACTGCCGAACAAGTACGCGGCGCTCTCGTTCAAGGCAGAGGCTATGCTCTACGCAGGTTCTGTCGCCAAGTACAACGACACCGTCACCGGCCGCCTTACCGGAGTCGGCTCGAAGACAGGCGTGAGGGTCATCGGATTCGACAGCGACAGGGCCGCGGCGGCATCACAGAGATATTTCTCTGAGGCCTACAAGGCCGCCCGGGAGGTGATGAAGAGCGGAAGGTATTCCCTCTACAAGAAAAAGTGGAGTGCGGACGACAAAGAGGCGCAATACCAGAATATGGTGGATATGTTCAGCGATGTCAGCAGCCCGGAGAATATCCTCGTCAAGGGATATTCCTACCCGTCCCTCACACACGGTCTGGACGCCTACAGCTCACCTTTCGTATTCAGGGATCCGCTGTGCTCCGGTTCGTGTCCTTCGCTTGATTTCGTGGAACTGTTCGACGGGTTCGACCGCTACGCAGACGGAACCATCCGTGTGACAGACGGCGCGTCCAACACCGAGGGGCATTACCTGATGTACAACACCACGATGGATTTCTTCAAGAACGCCGAGCCACGTCTGAGGGCTTATGTGATCCTGCCGGGGGATATATTCCGCAACGTCGAGATCGAGATCCGCGCCGGAATCTACACCGGTGAGACTCCGGTCTCCCCTCTATGGTCGGACTATTCCTACAGCAGGGCCACCCAGAACTACTACCAGCTTCTGCCACAGTTCGGCAAGACGCTGTTTATGAGCGCGAACGCCCTTGCCACACAGCCGGTTATGGAGGTTGACGGGGTGAAGATGACCCCGGCCGGAGCCAACGGTCCGTTCTACAACACCCAGGACAACGAGGCCAACCTTTCGGGATTCTATCTCAGGAAATATCTCAACCCGGATCCGGCCTACATCCGTGGAGAGGGCAAGTCCGCCCAGCCGTTCATCCTTATGCGCTACGCAGACGTGCTTCTGGCCGCCGCCGAGTCCGCCGTCGAGTTGTCCATCGCCGGAGCGCCTTGCCCGGTCGAGGGGGACAATATGCTTTCCGTTGCCTCACAGGCCATCAGGGACATCCGTGAGAGGGCCGGAGCCGACGCTCTGACCAGTGACCTGAGCGGTGACATCGAGAGCAGGAACATCGTCCGCCGTGAAAGAAGGAAGGAACTCGCCCTTGAGCACAAGGCCAAATGGGACATAAGACGCTGGAGAGTACAGCATTACGATGCCAGAGACGATTTCTGGGGAGAGCACAGGGAAGGTTATGCTTCCAGAACCGGAGCAGACGGAGAGTACAGGCTCAGAGGCCTCTATCCGTTCTACAGTTCCAAGGAGCACAAGTACTTCTTCGATGCCAACTTCCAGATGGCCAGGGAGATGCGTCTCCTTTACAGCGCCACGGACTACTACTTCGAGATTCCGAGCGGAGAAGTCGCCAAGAGTTCGGTGATCGACCAGCAACCAAACAGATAGGAAAGTATGAAAAGAATAATATACTCAATGATGGCCGCAATGGCTCTCACATCCTGCTCACTGTTTGAGCTGGACAACTACGACGCTCCTTCCGAGACGATTTTCGGAAGCGTCACGGATGTGAACACAGGGGCTCCAGTTCTGACGGACCAAGGCTCGGAAGGAATCAGGGTCCGTCTGATAGAGACCAGTTGGGAGGGCAATGTCACCCCCCAGGATTTCAACTGCAAGGCTGACGGCACATTCCAGAACACCAAACTGTTCGAGGCTGACTACAACGTCCGTGTGGACGGACCGTTCATCCCGATCCTGCTGGAGACCGAGGACGGAACCGTCATCTCAAACGGCACAAAGGACGTGCACATCAAAGGCAAGACCGAGGTCAACTTCCAGGTACAGCCTTTCCTCAACGTGGAGTTCGTCGGCTCGCCGATGGTGAGTGGCGGAAAAATCACCGCAAGGGTTAAGGTCACGAGAGCAACCAGCCGTGAGGACATCCGCAAGGCTATGGAGCCGACCGGTTTCTGGAAGGAGAGCATCGCCAATGTCACCGACATCCAACTATTCGTAAGCCAGTCATCCAGTGTCGGCTACAGAGCCAGAGACAACCGCTGGTCAAGTGAGCTGACATATTCAGGACAAGCGTTCGAGAAGCTTCTGGGCACTGATGTGACCATCAAGTCGAACGGCACCATCCCTTCCGGAAGGAAGGTATTCGTGCGCGCGGCGGCGAGGATCAACTTCGACACGCCTGTGGGAAGCGGGACAAGACGGTGGAACTATTCCGAACCAATGGAAATTGATGTATCTTAGCGGAAATATTCAGAACGGATGAGAAAAAGATCAATATTTTTGGCTGTGGCCTTGATAGCCGCGGCGTGCGGATCTCCGGAGAAAATGAGGATGGAGGATCCTGTGGACTATGTGAACCCGCTGATGGGCACGGCCTCCACTTACGAACTTTCGACAGGCAACACCTACCCGGCGATCGCCTTGCCGTGGGGAATGAACTTCTGGACACCTCAGACAGGTGCCAACGGGGACGGATGGACATACACATATTCAGCGACCAAGATCAGAGGTTTGAAGCAGACTCACCAGCCGAGTCCGTGGATCAACGACTACGGCTCATTCTCAATCATGCCTGTGACCACAGGTCCGGTTTATGACGAGGAGGGGCGGCAGAGCTGGTTCTCGCACAAGGCGGAGACCGTGAAGCCTTACTACTATCAGGTCTATCTCGCTGAACACGATGTGGTTGCCGAACTCGCCCCTACCGAGAGGGCGGCGGCGTTCAGACTCACCTACCCTGAAAAGGAGATGTCCTACCTCGTGATCGATGCCTACAGCGGCGGCAATGCCGAAGTCATAGGTGACAGGAATATGATCGTAGGCTACTCGACCGCAAACCACGGCGGCGTGACCGAGAATTTCCGAAACTGGTTCGTGGTGGTTTCCGACACTCCATTCGAGACACAAACCGTTGACGGACACATCGCTATGGTCGGATTCAAGACGGTGAAAGGTCAGAAGGTCAACCTCAAGGTCGCGTCCTCATTCATCAGCCAGGAGCAGGCGGAACTGAACCTCAACGAACTGTCCGGCAGGTCATTCGATGAGATCGCCGAGGCCGGGCGAGCAAGATGGAACGAGGTTCTGGGCCGCATCGCAGTGGAGGATGACAATCTCGACAATCTGCGCACATTCTATTCCTGCCTTTACAGGTCGGTCCTGTTCCCACGTGATCTGTCCGAGATCAACGCTGACGGCGAAAGGGTACATTACAGCCCTTACGACGGAGCCGTCCACAAGGGCTATCTGTTCGGTGACACCGGTTTCTGGGACACATTCAGATGCCTGTTCCCGCTGCTGAACCTTGTCTATCCTGACGAGAATGTGAAGATGCAGGAAGGGCTGGTCAACACTTGGAAGGAAAGCGGATTCCTACCGGAGTGGTCAAGTCCAGGGCACAGGGGATGTATGGTCGGAAACAACTCAGCGTCAATCGTGACCGATGCATGGCTCAAGGGTCTGCGCGGCTACGATGCGGAAGAGCTCTGGAAGGCCGTCACCCACGGTGCACATGCCGTTAACCCTGAGGTGGATGCCACAGGCCGACTCGGTTGGGAATATTACGACAGCCTCGGCTATGTCCCTTGTAATGTAGGCATCAACGAGAATGCCGCCAGGACTCTTGAATATTCCTATGATGATTGGTGCATCTACCAGTTCGGCAAGGCTCTAGGCCGCAGCGAGGAAGAGCTTGCGCCTTACGCCAAGGCCGCATTCAATTACAGGAATCTCTACGATCCGGAGTACAGGCTGATGGTCGGAAAGAACCTCGACGGCTCGTTCGAGAGGCCGTTCAGCCCTCTGAAATGGGGAGGCAACTTCACCGAAGGCAACAGCCTGCACTACACCTGGTCAGTCTTCCACGACCCTCAGGGCCTGATTGACCTGATGGGTGGAGACGAAGTGTTCGCAAATATGCTCGACAGCATATTCACAATCCCTCCGGTCTTCGATGACAGCTACTACGGCTTCCCTATCCACGAAATCAGGGAGATGCAGGTGATGAATATGGGAAATTACGCCCACGGCAACCAGCCGATCCAGCATATGCTCTACCTTTACGATTGGTGCGGCCAGCCTTGGAAGGCGCAGCAAAGGATCCGCGAGGTGATGGACAAGTTCTACAACTCCAACTTCGACGGCTATTGCGGCGACGAGGACAACGGCCAGACATCCGCCTGGTACGTATTCTCCGCCCTCGGATTCTATCCGGTCTGCCCTGGGTCCAATGAATATGCGATCGGAACTCCTCTGTTCAAGAAGGTTACCATAAGCCTTCCTGACGGGGAAAAAGTCTGCCTTGACGCTCCTGACAACTCGAAGGACAACGTCTACGTTAAAGGCGTGAGAATCAACGGAAAAGACTGGAGCCGGAACTATTTCCGTCATAAAGACCTTGCCGAAGGTGCGAAAATTGTGTATCTTGTGGGGTCCGAACCTGACACGGTGAGAGGAACCGCAAAGGAGGACAGACCATATTCATACACTAATGAAAAATAAAGTAATGAAACGCACACTACTTCTGGCTTCAGCCATCTTTATGCTCGGCGGCGCGCTGGCACAGGGTAAGGATTACGAGTCGCAGCGTCCGGCTCCCGAGAAGCGTCTTTTCCGCTCCGAGGCCGTCGAGAACAAGATCGCTCAGATGCAAGGCATCCTGAAGAACCCGCGCCTCGCCTGGATGTTCGCCAACTGCTACCCTAACACCCTTGACACCACCGTTCATTTCGGCAAGGACGAGAACGGCAACTTCAAGACGTTCGTTTACACCGGAGACATCCACGCTATGTGGCTCAGGGACTCCGGGGCGCAGGTCTGGCCGTACATCCAGCTGGCCAACCAGGATGAGCATCTTAAGAATATGCTAGCAGGCGTGATCAACTGCCAGTTCTCGCTGATCTGCCTGGATCCTTATGCCAACGCCTTCAACGAAGGCCCTACCGGCAGCGAATGGGAATCGGATTTGACGGATATGAATCCTTACGACCACGAGCGCAAATGGGAGATCGACTCGCACTGCTACCCGATCCGTCTCGCCTACCAGTACTGGAAAGTGACCGGCGACGATTCCGTCTTCGGAGAGACTTGGCTGAATTCCATCCAGGCCACCCTCAAGACTTTCAAGGAGCAGCAGCGCAAGGATGGCCCGGGACCTTACAGGTTCGCCAGAAAGACCGACCGCCAGTTCGACACCAAGTCCAACGACGGACGCGGCAACCCTGTGAAGCCGGTAGGCCTTATCGCATCGGCTTTCCGTCCATCCGACGACGCCACGATGTTTGAGTTTTTGGTTCCGTCCAACTTCTTCGCAGTCACCTCTTTGCGCAAGGCAGCCGAGATCCTCACCGAGGTCAACCACAACAAGAAACTTGCGAAGGAATGCCTCGACCTCGCCACCGAAGTGGAGAAAGCCCTTTATGAATATGCCGTAGTGAACCACCCTAAATACGGCAAGATCTTCGCCTTCGAGGTGGACGGTTTCGGCAACCAGCTGATGATGGATGACGCCAACGTGCCGAGCCTTCTGGCGATGGCCTACCTCGGTGACATTGACATCAACGATCCTATCTACCAGAACACCCGCAGGTTCGTCTGGAGCGAGGACAATCCGTATTTCTTCAAAGGCAAGGCCGGCGAGGGAATCGGCGGTCCGCACATCGGCTACGACTACATCTGGCCAATGAGCATAATGATGAAGGCATTCACGTCCCAGGACGACAAGGAGATCAAATGGTGCGTCGAGACACTGATGAAGACCGATGCCGGCACAGGATTTATGCACGAGTCCTTCTATAAGGATGATGCGAGCAAGTTCACCCGCGCCTGGTTCGCCTGGCAGAACACCCTCTTCGGCGAGCTCATAATCCACCTCACCGACACAGGCAAACTCGACCTCCTCAACTCCATCAAGGTCAAATAGATAAGCTTTCATACTAAAAGGGTGGCACAAAGTTGTATTGACTTTTGTGCCACCCTTTTGACATGAAAAATTTATCTGACCATGGGCTTGTCCTTCAGCATACCCCCCTCGTTATAACGCTGGTTGTTGGGCAGCCCCTTTTTGTTCACACCTTCCATCATCAACGTCTTCAACTCATCCAGATGCGAACGATAAACGCCACGAGGAAGCACGCCATATTTCTTGCACAGAGAGGCCGCCATACCGACCACTTCCCCCATCATTCCGGTCGTACGCATCACACGGACTGTTCCCAATGCCACATGAGTCACACTGATATCGCGCCCAGCCATAAACAGGTTGTCCACATTACGTGAATACAAACAACGGTATGGAACCGCGTACGGATAAATCAGAATATGCTTCGTCACCGCCTTGAATTCATTTCCTGGAAAGTATTCACTGTTAATCGGATCCGGCCAATGCAAATCAATACTCCACGTCGTGGCAAACGAGGCATCTTCGTGGAAGACATTTTTTGTAAGGTCATCTTCCTTCAAGATATAATCGCCCAACAGACGGCGAGATTCACGCTTGCCGGCCACATAAGCCACCCAGCCTAATTTCCTGTTCTTATACTGGTCATTATCCTTCAGATGGTTTTTCAAATAACTCCAATTTGAATAGACGACAAGCATTCCATAATCACGAATTCGCTCGAAATCATTGATTTGATCCAAATTCATTCCCGTCTCCCAGGTCCATTCCCCCATCGTCACCTTTTCACAATTCTCGTCATTGAACTCCACGCCATAACTGAACTCAGGGAAAGGACAAGGTTTCTTGCCATCCACAGAATACCACTGGACTGAAGCCCCCATCGTCATCTTGTCAGCATTCTCGGGAGCGATGCTTTCTCCATACTCATCTCGTCCCTCACGCCCCATTCGATAGTCTGCCCCGGCAAGATAACCGATTGTTCCGTCTCCTGTACAATCTGAAAACAGTGGAGCTTCAAATTTTAATTCCTCGCCACTTTCGATATGCTTGACAATCACTGAAGTGATCCTGTCACCTTCTTTCGTAACACCAATCGCACGATAGTTCAAGAAAAGAGACACATTCTTTTCTCCAGAGAGCCAGTCCAGTTTCTTTTGGTCCTCGTAATACTCGGCAGGTTGTGCGTTCCCTCCTTTTTCCGGGCCGAATTCTTTTTGCAGACCGCCTAATTCCTTATAAGTTCCCACATCAATACGGCCCCCTAAATGGACCCGTATCTCAGAACTGTTGTTTCCTCCGACAACAGGACGGTCATTGATCAAAGCCACCTTACATCCCAAGCGACCGGCTGACACGGCAGCGCTCATCCCGGCTACACCCGCACCCACTACCACCAAATCATATTGGCCGGCAACCAGGGGATCATCCGGTAATCCTAACGCCTTACGACGGAACACATCCAGTTCCTTGATGTCCGATGGAGGTGTCTTGCCTGCCTCTGTGGTAAAGTAAACGGCATCGCAACGGCCGTCAAATCCCGACAAATCATGCAACCGGACTACCTCTCTGAGATTTTTCACAGACACTTTCCCTGCTGCTTGCCATATCCATCCAGTTCCTTCCGCCCCCAACGGGGAAATCATCCGTTTACCACCGACTGACAAACTGAACTTACCAGGGCCTTTCCCCTTTTTCCATGGGGAGGTCCAGTTGTAAGTACGGACATATACATAATATTCTCCCTTTTCAGGGAAAGTCACTTCAGTAGAAGCATCTTCGACCGGCACTCCCATCCCGTGCGCCAGAAGGTAAGGAGATCCCATCAAATCCATAAATTGTTGGTCAACCTTCCATCCCCCTTTGTTACTGAAATTTTCCGCCTCAACAAAAAGGTCAGCCGCCAGCCCTATTCCACAACTAAATAGAAACGCTAACACTGAAATCACACAATTCTTCATGATATTCATATCCTCAAATTTGTGAATATGAAAGAAAGAGAGACTCTTCCTCTGATTTTTTTTCTTACAAAAGTTGCATTAATCAAGGTTACACCGTGCCACCACTTGGAATAACGCTTTTTATCTATAATTCAACCAAGCTGTCGCTTTCGTATCCGTGTCTGACACGAAGCGAATCCACCTTGCCTGGAATGATTCCGGAAGTTGTTGTACTAATGTCTCTCCCGGTTTTACTGTATATGATGCGTACTCCATCCAATCTCCGTTTCCTGTCGGATCAACCTCAACGGTCATCACTACATTTCTATCAGACTGATGGGACAATGATAATTCTTTCTTATCGTAAAAGGCAATCAGATAAGGATCTGATGCTGTACCAGCTTTTACATACGTATCTTTCCAAGGGCCACCTTGGCCAACAGGTTTCCCTAAAGACCACAAATCATCTATCACTCCAACCCAAACCGCCGCTTTCCCGTCATCTGACACAATGATATGCGGATTGTCTTTCCCTTCTTCGGGAGTCACACCCGTCATGACAAGCATGCCACGATAAGAGGCATAATCGTTTATACGATAATTATGTGTTGATATTGGGCGGATCTTAGCATACCCATCCGCATTTTCAGCCGGGAGTTCATAAAATGTACCCATGCAAGAGAACAGATCACGTTCTGTTGCGACTTCACGGCAAATACGGAGCAATCCCTGGTCTGTCAGTTTCTTATACGTCTCATTTCCTAAAGGCAAACGCCAACGACGGCCTGAATCATCCACAATCAAAACTGAACTTTCGTCTATTGATATGACATGTTCAGGTATCGCAAATTTATTACGGATGAAATCGGCTGTCTCAGAGTCATCTTTACGAACTAGTTCCAATTTTTCACCCATTTCATAATAACCTGTTTCAGACACCATCCCTTCCGTTGTCACATTAGCCAACAAACCTAAAGCGCGACGGTTGTCCCCCAAACCATACAACAAACCACCGGTCGCCGACTCTTTATCCACCGAAGCCAAACCATTATAGATCGGAGCCGAAGATGTCGTGCGTGAATCTGCCGACGTATAATTGAAACTAACAGTCGCCATCGTATTCTTATCCGCTTTCACCCGAATCCACTCTCCTCTCTCCGTAAATGGTACAGACACAGAGCCACGAGAGTTGACTGTCACCGATTTCAATGTTTTCCATTCATTATTGCCCGATTCATCCACTTCAAAAGTAAATGTCACAGGCTGATCGCCATCGTTTTTCACCCAGCCGAAACGTTTGGCCCAACCGTTGAATAAAAAAGGTTCAGACACTTCACCTGCCGCCACCATCTCTTTAGCCCAAACAGCACCCTCGGCCGTAGCCGGTCCTAACTCATCCGGCCTTGAAAAAGAGGTAAACCACAAATTTGAATTAGACTGTCCCGGCCCTTCTATATTACCCTTCGCTTTTCGTTTATTCAAGAATTCTTTTTGGGCGGAATCATCGCAGCCAAAAACCAATTGATCATTCCAACGTGTAAAGTCGCCAATCACCTTCAAATAGGCAGACCGTGGCCGGATTCCGGCAGAATTATCGGCGGTAAACATAGCCGGGAAATGCCAGAACATACCATGCATTGTCATTAAATATTCAGGTTCTGACTCTGTACCCACATTTCGGATACGCGGCCATTCCGTATTCCAACCATGCGCTCCATCATAACTGTGACTGGCTTTAGGCAAACGATAAAAAGACCATCCTTTTTCAGCATCGCGCACACCTAAGATAATCGACTTGTAATCCCAACCGGTCGCCCATATAGGGTCAGTCTCAGGATTCGCGTTACCATAAATTCCACCTGGTCCTGTCACTTCAACAAATTGATTACGACGAACAGTCATCCAATTTTTACCATCCCATTCAGCCAGAACACCTGCCTCAACATCAAATTTTCTCAAGGCTTCCTGGGTGCCTTCTCCGTTGTTCGTGAAATACATACGTCCCTGTCCTGAATATAGTCCTTTACCATGGACTCCAGGCAACAAGGCATTTATCGGCCCTGCATCAGTATCATTCTTCTTTTGTTTCTTATTATTTCCATCTTGATACAGTTCTTTTACTTCAAGTGTATTAACGTCCACCTCGTAAAAGCCTTCTTCCATCGTGCCATAATAAATTTTATTGGCCGGATCCGTTAAATGACGCGCGTTACCTGTATGTCGCCCAGGCATTACAGTATAAGGAATCACACGGACTTTCCCTGTTTTATCAATAGCATAAGGGCCTATAAAAAGCTGATCGCTTTCTTTATGGATCATCCTGTTCGCAGGTGTGCCACCGATGCTCTCATCATGTACAATCTGCCGATAATCAGGGGTCACTTCATACAATTTATCAGAAGATCCATACGGCAAATGAGGTCCATAAGTAACCACCCATAAACGATCCGCCCAAGGCACGACAGCCCCTGTCCCACATTCTCCTTCATTATTATAATAAGCCAAACTTGGATAAACCCCGGATATGGAATCCGGAGTTTTTGAGGCTTCGTCATGTGCCGCACAACCGAACATTGAAAACGCGGCCAATAAACCTAATACATTCAATTTCATATCATCTAATATTATGAAGGTTTCTCAATTATATACATATAATGCATAAACTGAGAAGCCCGTTAATCAGATTATTAAAACTTCAAGAGATTCTACCATTTCGGATTCTGTGACAGGTTTTCATTGATCAGCCTGTCCGCGGCTGGTACCGGCCATAAATAATCACGGCTTTCATCGAACTTGCGTTCTGTCGCCACAGTAATGTATCCATTTTTCGCCATTTCGCTTAAATCAGCGATACCGTCCTCGTCAATCCTAGGGACACCACCAATCGGATAGTTGCCATCTTTCCAGTTCTGAATCAATTGCTTATATTCTGCTGAAACAACGCTTTCATTACCATCCCATGAAGTACTTCCAGACCATGCACGATTCAAGAAATAAATAGGGCGGTTAAATACTTTGCCAGCAATCTTCCAACGAATCAAATCACTGTAGCGATGACCTTCCCAAGCCAATTCTATGAAACGCTCGGTACGGATAACTGTGCGTAAATGTTCTTGTGTCCCTTCCATAACCCTCGGATACTCAAGGCCTGTCCCTTTGTAAGCCCTTTCACGCAATTTATTAATCGTTGCGTCCAGCACTTCCTGATCGCACTGATTCAGTTCATTCATTGCTTCCGCATACATCAACAAGACATCACCATATCGTAGCACAGGATATGTGGTCGGCGCACCGACCTTACCATTTTCCAAGAAAGACTGGTCGATGTACTTTTTAAACAGCAGGCCAGTGTAGGAAGCATGTTCCGCCCTTGCCTTAGAATCATTATTTCCGACCAATGTGCCGTCTGAGATTTTCAGAACCGTAGTCTTGAGCGGAGATGGAGAATATTCATACCCCAACCATGCGTAATCTTTCGGGTCATAAGTCCCATTCAACACGCTTTTGTTGTGTGCGGTCGCAAAAGGCACAATCGTCATAGCCATACGCGGATCCCTGTTCTCAAAAAAGTCTTTCGGGTTATATAGTGGAGATTCATCAATCGGTTTGCCATCAATACATGGATAGGCGCAAACCAATTCATAAGATGGAGCCTTCTGTCCACCCCATCCGCCGGAAAGACGAGAAATACAATTCTGGACATCTGACGCGGCCCAATAATACTGCTTCAACGTCACGTCTCCCCTGAAAAAGAAAATCCACTCATCAGACCACGAAGCCGTAAACAAGTTCTGATAGTTGTCGTGCAATTTATACACATTCAAATCCATACAACTCTTGGCGGCGGCAGCGGCCACAGTGTAATCTTCATTATAAATAGCAATCCTTGCCTTAAACGCATAAGCGGCACCTTTTGTGGCGCGTTGGATACCCGGATAAGTATTCGGCAAGCGCTCCGCAGCCTTGTCAAGGCATTCGTAACTGTAAGCCAACACATCAGCCTTAGGGGAACGGGAAGCCGTATAAGCCTCATCCAGACTCATGCCCTCTTTATCCAAAATTGCATCCCCCCAATGAAATGCCAACATGCCGTAAGCATATCCCAAATAGAAATAAGCCTCTCCTTCATATTGAGTAATATCATTTTCAGACACCCCCATAGCACGCGCGCGATCCATATTCTTGATTATACGCAAAGCACGTGCGATACCTTTATAATAGTTCTCCCAACGTGAGGCAATCGTCCAGTCTTCAGAAGTCAATGTTCCATTGTTAATCGCAGATGTTGAGTTTCTTGCGGTCACATCATCTCCCCACATCATATCGTCTATCGGGAAAAACTCCTTACGATAGAAATCATTCAACGACATTTCTATCTCCGCTTGAGAAGAATACCAATTCTCGCTTGATCCTTCAGAAAGAGGATTCAAATTAAGATCGACACACGACATAAGTATAAACAGAGATGCCGCACATATAGGAAATTTTATATTTTTCATATCATTAAAATTTAGAACTTAACACTTGCGCCAAATGTAAAAGACGTGGATATAAAATCTGAACTTGTACCTATTTCCGGATCCCATCCCTTAGGATAATGGCTTATGGCAGGAAGATCGTTTATTGCAGCATATATCCGAAGACCTCTGATAAAACACTTGTCCATAAGTTTCTGTGGCAACGAATATCCTAATGTAATGTTTTTGACACGGAAATAAGCCCCGTTGAACAGCCAATAATCAGATCCTGTATAAGTATTATTCGTATTGGTATAGGTCAGGCGAGGGTATTTTGCATTCCTGTTCTGTTCTTCTGTATTATGCAGACTCCAATAATTACCCAAGAGAAGAGAAGGCACGGCTCCCCATTGTTCTTTCAATGGCTGTATCCAAGCGGAATTAAAAAGAACATTCTGATGTCCTATACCCTGGAAAGAAAGAGAGAAGTCCAAATTCTTCCAACCCAAGAAAAGATTACCGCCATACTGAAACTCCGGCAAAGAATTACCCAAGCGGACTTTATCATCCGCATTGATGACACCATCTTCTGTCACATCAACATATTTAATATTACCTGCCTTATCGTTTGGGGTGAGTGTTGGGTACTTGTTTCCTTCCGAATCGTACAGATCCGCATCAGTAATGAACAATCCATCGGTCTTGTACATAAACCACTCATAATAGTAAGACCCTTTTTCATAGATCTTATCACCAACTATCGTTCGTCTATCCCCTAAATAACCCATTCTCGAACGATAATCGGAAAGATTGAAAGACACGCCATAAGAAACATCCCCGATCTTGTCTCGCCAATTGACCTCAAACTCCCAACCACGTGTGTGCATATCACCGGCATTTTGCTTCGGCGCGGAAAATCCGGCATAAGAAGGAAATCCCAAGGTCAAAAGCATATCAGATGTTTTCTTGTAATAGTAATCACCCGTAAAACTCAAATGGCTATCAAACATAGCGAGGTCAATACCAATGTCATACGTTGTCGTTGTCTCCCACGTGATGTTGTTGAAAGCATAATAATACTGGGCAGCGTTTTGTACGGCCGTCACTGACTGTGACCCCTTGTCATACATATAACTGTTTCCGAAATTAATGGCCGCCTGGTATGGGAACTCTGCATCACTTATGCGCTCATTTCCCAAGGATCCGACGGAAGCCCGCACTTTCAAATAATCGACCAGTTTGTTTTTAGGGAACCAAGGCTCACCTGATGCTACCCAACCAGCCGACACAGAAGGGAATACTCCCCAACGGTAATCCGCGGCGAAACGAGAAGACGCATCCGCACGGACATTCGCCTGTATCATATACCTGTCTTTGTAGGAATACATCACACGCCCGAAAACAGATTGGTAAGCATTATGGCCCGCATTACCCGAATTATACTGGTAGTCCTCCGGTCCAAGATTCAAATATGGATACGTGTCCAACTCATAATTATTTCTTGACGCGCCCAAGTTTTCCCATTTGTATGTGTAACCCTCATAGCCGACCATTGCATTAAAGGAATGATCATTCCATCTATTCTGATAATTGGCATAGAACTGATAGGTACGGCTTTGCGTTATGTTGCGTGTTTCATTAAGGGATGTGGTCTTATTGTTTTGTGTGGAGATGGCTCTTCCATCCTCATAATACACATTGACCGCTTTTACAAATTTTTTCCCTTGTACAAACGAGTATTTAGGAGCAAAGACCGCCGTAAGAGTCAATCCCTTAACCGGAGTCAATTCCAATTGCGCCTTACCTCCAAATTTATAATAATTGCTTTTGTCTGTTCCTCCCTCATTGAGCATAGCTAACGGATTGGCACCTGCTTTCACATCAGCATAGCGTCCATCTTCCCAATAAGGATTGTAATAAGGAGAAGTCAGATAGGCCCAATAAACAGGATTGATGGTTGCCGGAGACAGGCTCTCAGAGGTTGAAAAATCAACATCAATATTGGCGCGAATCCAAGAGTTGATCTTATAATCGTTGTTTACCCGGCCAGCATAGCGTTCATAAGACTTATTTGAATAATACCCGTCCGCAGTCTGGTAATTGAATGAAAATTTGGATTGTAACTTATCCGTACCACCAGAGACATTAAAACTATGCTGCTGATGAGAAGTAGTCTTTTTCAGCAATAGGTCAGACCAATTCGTATTCGGATAATGATATGGGTCCGCGGCGTTGTTGGCCATCCAGGAGTTGATGGTTTCCTGTGAATATTGCGAATAAGGATCAGACGCACCATCATTCCACTTGACCTCATTTTGAATATTCATCCAATCAATCACATCGCCATTAGTAGGACGTGCCGTCGGTTTGTCTATGGAATATTCATAATTGTAATCCAAATTGAATTTATTCTCCTTGGCTCTCTTCGTAGTTATCAAAATAACACCGGCAGCCGCACGCGATCCGTAAATAGAGGCCGAAGCCGCATCCTTCAAAACGCTCAATGTCTCAACATCAGAAGCCACGACATCATTCAACGACCCCGGTACGCCATCAATGATGACAAGAGGATCATTATTGGAAAGTGTCGTGACACCACGGACACGTATCGTCGCCGAACTTCCCGGTCCTCCAGAAGAGCGCGTCACCTCTACGCCAGAAACCTGTCCTTGCATCGCCGTGGACAGCATTTGAGTGGAACGTTCCGTCAGAGCGTCACCTTTGATGCTGGAGATTGGGCCTGTCAGGTCATTCTTTCTCATTGAGCCATATCCGACAACAACAACTTCGTCCAAGGCCTGACGATCTTCTGCCAGGCTGACATCAATCTTATTCACGCCAGCCGCAACCCTCCGTGACTCAACCACATAACCCAAGCAATCATACTCTATCTCGTCCCCATTCGAAACCGCAAGTGAATAATGCCCGCCGTCATCAGTCACGGTGCCCGTGGATGTACCCTTGATGTAGACGGTCACACCAACCAAAGGCAACGACGTAGCAGCGTCAACGACAGTTCCCGCCAACGTTCTGACACCTCGACCGCCATCTTTGGCTCTACTCAGGACAATCTGCTTTTTCTCAATCCTGTACCGGACATCTGAGCCAGAAAACAACTCGTCTAGCACTGTCCGAATGCTTGCGTTCTTTACATTAATGTTGACTACACGCAAGTCATCCACAACTTGTTTAGTGTAGATAAATGAGTATCCACTCAACTGCTCAACCCGGTCAATGACTTTGACCAACGGAGTGTTCTCCATCCGAAGAGTGACGCCCACATCCTGTGCGGACAGGTTAATGGACAAAAGAGGCAACAGTATCACAACTGAAAGCACCCAAAAGAATTTCTTCATATCCGATCTGTATTTATGTAGTTAAAACATGTAGTCTGATAGGAGACTACATAAATAGGACACACAACTACAGTCCAGACGAAAAAATTATTTTGAATATATCAGGTATTTGACCCTGATGGTTTCATCATCGAGATACTCCTGACACTTACATCTTATCGGGGTGGTCTGCTCTATTAGGGACATCATTTCATCCAGCCTTTCGTTTCGGAAAGTAGCTCTTATCTGATAATCCGATATTTGCGAATCCATAACAATAATATCCGTGTTGAAAAGCGCTGATAATCTTCCGAACACATAAGACAGAGGGTCACCTCTGAACGCCAAGGTGCCAGTCCGCCACGATGTCCACTTGAAAGTGTCGGTGCGGAAGCAAGAGACCTCGCCGTCTCCGTCACGGAGCAACTGGTACCCCTGAGGTAACGCATAACTTTTTCCAGGTACGCTGACCCCGAGCTTCCCGGTCACCAGAGTCACTCTCTGAGATGTCCAAGAGTAGGCCTCGATATTGAATTCCGTTCCCGTAGCCGTGACTTCCATGTCTCCGACATTCACGGAAAATGGATGGTCATTGTCAGACCTGACTTCAAAATAGGCCTCGCCTTCAAGCTTGACGCTGCGTTTCCCTCCTACAAACCGTGAAGGGTAGGACAAAGTAGAGCCTGAATTCAAACAGACCTTTGAATGGTCAGGAAGGACAATGTCGGCATACACGCCGTACGGGGCGGAAAACTTCTGCCATTCCACATCCTGTGACTTTTTGAAATACATCTCATAGGAAAGCACAGTCCCGAGGAACAGTAACGGAAGCAGCAGGACAGCGGCGACATTCTTCCACCATTCAATGAATATACCCGATTTTCCATGTCCCTCTCCGACGGACTCCAGAACACGCTCCTTGGCCTTGTCCACATCTATGCTGTCGAATCTGAACGCAGGATGTTCCGCCTCCCAGACATTTCGGAATCTGTGATATTCCTTGGCGTTATCAGGATGCACGCTGACCCACTCCTCCAGCCGTGCCGCCTGTTCAGGCGTACACTTGCCCTCTAAATAAAGAGACATCAGTTCCTCATATTCCCGAACATTCTCATTCATACTCTATACTACTAACAACAATATTATACATTCAAGGCATCTCCGCAAGATGGAAAGCGCTTTGCATACTCTCAGTTCGATCGCCCTTTGCGTGACATTCATCTTCTTGGCGATCTCCGATGACTTCATCCCACCGTCCCGGTACATCACATAGGACTCTCTTATCTTCTCCGGCAGAGCGTCCACAGCCTTGTCCAGGATCCTGCGCATATCCGTATAAAGGACATAGTCATCCACATCATAAATTTCCAGAGCATCGTACAGGCACACGTTACGGGCATGCTCGTATCTGATTTTGTCATGCCGGACCTCATTCAGAGCCCTATTTTTCACTGCATTCAGCAAATAGGCCTTCAAGGACTTGCTGATTGTGATTTTCTCTCTCCTCTCCCATAAAGTCACAAAGACTCCCGAGACAATGTCCTCACACTTGTGAATATCCTTGAGATAGTTGCCGCAGAACATCACAAGGTTGGCGTAATAGAGATCAAACAAGGCCTCAAAGACCTTGGTGTCAGACCTTTTCAGTCCTTCGAGAAAATATTTGTCATCGAGTCGGCCGGCCTCTGTTTTCATCCTGTTCTCTTTCGATACAAGCACGAAAGTATAACAAAAAATCCATTTATGGAAAATAACTTCAAATTTTAAGATTTCTCAAAGGTTCTGATATATTGAATATTTAATTGGCAATAAAAATATGAGGGCAGAATAATCATCCTTTTTAATAAGCAATTTTGTCCGGAGAGAAGGGCTCTCTCCGGACAAAACTCATCCCATCATATTCTCATTTATATACTATTGCTTGTCGAGGAACGCCTTTGCGGAAGTGAGGGCATTGGTCGGGCCTTCTTTGAGAATCTTCTCAGTGGAGAAGGACTTGAGGATTTCGGTCAACTGAGAGAGTTTGGCCTCATTGCCTTCCTTCTGCCACTGGGCGCGAAGGATGCGGACCTTCTCGAAGTCCTGGATGCCCTCGGTAAGTTTGGCGAGATGGACACTGCCGCGGCCTCCAGGGTAAACCACGAAACAGTCTCCGGCCGGCCAGGTGCGGAAACGGGCATCGGTGAGCGGATCAAGGGTCCAGCTGTTGTAGGCCCAGCGGAGGTAACCGTCATAGTTCTCGGCCTGGGCGAACCATCCAAGCCATGCGGCCTCGTCAGGATCGGAGATCACGAACATGTTCGGATGAGCCTCCGCGCAGCAGGTGTAGATTGTCGTTGTCAATCCAAGTTCCTTTCTCTTGGCCTTGGCTGATTCCGGGAACTCCTGCTTGCCGGAAAAAGTCTCGCTAAAATCGACAATGTCATAAATCACCGGCTCGTGATAGTTTCCTGCGAGAGAGATCTTGAAAGCCGGCTCGACCTTTCGTATAAGGCCAAGGACAGCCTGCATCGACTCCAACGGACGCTCATCCATCGCGATCATGGTCTTTTCAAACCAGCCTTTCGCCTTGAGATGCCGGGCGAAGTCTGCGATGAAAGCCCCCCAATATTCATTGTACTCCTCACTTCCGGGAGCGGCCTGAAAGGTCGCCGGCGAAGATGTCGCCTGGTCGATGTAGTCGAACTGCAACGCCCACGGAATCATTGAGTAGCAGTTGATCTGCCGGTCGATGCCGAGGGAGAACATGAATTCCACCCAGCGGTCGAAGATGGTGTAGTCGTAGAGCCAGGTACCGTCGATGCGGCGGATCTTGGTGACCATCGAGCCGAACGCGTCCTCGGTCTGACCGTTCCACGGACGGCTCATGATGGTGGCGGTGACGGATTTCTGACCGGCTTCGGCGAGCATCCTCATCACCGGACGCATGGCCTCGAAATGAGCCTCACTCCAAAGGGGAACGTTTTCGTAGCGCGCCACTGAATATGGATTCTGCCACAGATCCAGATGGAAAGCCCAGTCACGGGCCGGCGGCAGGACATGATCAGCCACGGTCAGTTCCACATTGAGGCTGCGGGCCTTGGCATTGGAGGACGTGACTGTCAGTTTTCCCGAATATTTTCCCGGCCTCGCATCCGAAGGAACGCTCACGGTCATCCAGACCGGCTGCTTTCGTCCAGCCGGGACCGTCATGGAATCATTGATGTCAAGCACGTCGGCCACAAGCACTTCCCCCCACTTGGACTTGTCCTCGCGGGAGCCGCACTGGCCGTACTTGGTCGTGTCGAGCAAGTCGGAGACAACGTAGCTGACGAATTGTAGACGGATGTTCTCCGCCCCGATCAGAGACTTGCTGTTACGCAGGTCAGAGACTGACAGCCGTACATCCTTCAACTCCTCCTCCGACGACACTACGGCCTGCGCGAACACCTTCTCCCCACGCCATGCGACATGGTTGAAGGCCTTTTTCTGAAACTCCAGAGACGGGCCGCCTCCGATAACACAGTGCGAGCCGGTCGCCGCCCAGTCCAACCTAAAGGATGACTGCGGTTGCGCCGCCATAAGCACAGGCAGCACGACCGCTATCGCCAAAGTAAGAATATTCCTCATTATGAATCTTTTTGAATATACAAAAAAATAATGTTGCCGCAGGTTTTGCGAAGATGCGGCAACATATTACCAAACTATCGCCTTACAGGCCTAACTGCTTGAAGAAGTCGTTGCCCTTGTCATCGACGAGGATGAACGCAGGGAAGTTCTCCACGCGGATCTTCCAGATGGCCTCCATTCCGAGGTCTGGATATTCAACGCACTCGATGCTCTTGATGCTCTCGTAGGAGAGGACAGCCGCAGGGCCACCGATCGAGCCGAGGTAGAATCCACCGTGCTTCTTGCAGGCATCGGTGACGACCTGGGTACGGTTGCCCTTGGCGATCATGATCATACTGCCGCCGTGATCCTGGAAGAGATCAACGTAAGGGTCCATACGGTTGGCCGTGGTAGGTCCCATTGAGCCGCAGGCCATTCCTTCCGGAGTCTTGGCCGGGCCGGCGTAGAAGACTGGATGATCCTTGAAGTACTGCGGTAGATCCTCGCCTCTGTCAAGTCTTTCCTTCAGACGGGCGTGAGCGATGTCACGGGCCACGATGATGGTTCCGTTAAGGCTCAGACGGGTGGAGACAGGGTACTGGCTGAGAAGCTTGCAGATCTCGCTCATAGGCTTGTCGAGGTCAACGACCACGCCTTCGCCCTCACCGGCCTGGCGCAGGGACTCAGGAATCCACTGTGTAGGGTTATCGTCAAGTTTCTCGATCCAGACACCGTCCTTGTTGATCTTCGCCTTGATGTTGCGGTCGGCCGAGCAGCTTACTCCAAGGCCGATCGGGCAGCTCGCGCCGTGGCGAGGCAGACGGACGATTCTGACGTCATGTGCGAAATACTTGCCTCCGAACTGTGCTCCGAGGCCGATCTTGTAAGCCTCCTCAAGCACCTGTTTCTCCAGCTCGATGTCACGGAAAGCGCGTCCGGTCTCGTCACCTGTCGTAGGCAGGGAGTCATAGTAATGGGTTGACGCCAGCTTTACAGTCAGAAGGTTCTTCTCTGCCGATGTGCCGCCGATCACGAACGCGATGTGGTAAGGAGGGCAGGCCGCCGTTCCAAGAGTCTTCATCTTCTCCACAAGGAAAGGCACGAGAGTGCCAGGATTGAGGACAGCCTTGGTCATCTGATAGAGGTAGGTCTTGTTGGCCGAGCCGCCACCCTTCACGACGCAGAGGAACTTATATTCCATACCCTCCTCAGCCTCGATGTCGATCTGGGCCGGGAGGTTGCACTTCGTGTTGATTTCCTTGTACATATCCAGAGGAGCGTTCTGGCTGTAGCGAAGATTCTCCTCGGTGTAAGTCTTGTAAACACCCTTCGAGAGAGCCTCGGCGTCATCGAAACCGGTCCAGACCTGCTGGCCTTTCTCGCCGTGGATGATGGCGGTGCCGGTGTCCTGGCAGAAAGGCAGTTTGCCTTTGGCGGACACCTCGGCGTTGCGCAGGAAGCGCAGAGCCACGTATTTGTCATTGTCGGAAGCCTCCGGATCGCTCAGGATCTTGGCAACCTGCTGGTTGTGTGCCGGCCTCAGAAGGAAGTTCACATCCCTGAAAGCGGCGTTCGCAAGCATAGTCAAAGCCTCAGGAGCCACCTTAAGGATAGGATGCCCCTCGAACTCGCCAAGGGACACGCCCTCGCTCGTCAGCTTGTAGTACTCAGTTGTGTCCGGTCCCAGCTGGAACATCGGAGCGTATTTGAATTCTGCCATATTAATGAAATATTTTTAGTGATTATCAGTCAATGTCTTCAATCGGAGCAGTGGTGCCGCCGGAGCCTTCCTGCATCAGGTAGCGCTTCATAAACTCGTTCAGGTCGCCGTCAAGCACGCCTTGGGTGTCGGCGGTGGAATAGCCGGTCCTCAGGTCCTTGACCATCTTGTACGGATGAAGGACGTAGGAGCGGATCTGCGAGCCCCACTCGATCTTCTTTTTCGTGCCTTCGATCTCGGCCTGCTTCTCCTGACGCTTCTTCAGCTCAAGGTCATAGAGCCTTGACCGGAGGATGCGGAGGGCGTTCTGCCTGTTGTCCTGCTGGAAGCGGGACTCCGTGTTCTCCACTACTATCCCTGAAGGGATATGCCGCACGCGGACTCCGGTCTCGACCTTGTTGACGTTCTGGCCGCCGTGGCCACCGGAACGGAACGTGTCCCATTCCAAGTCCGAAGGGTTTATCTCGATGTTGATCGTGTCATCGACCAAAGGATAGACGAAAACGGACGAGAATGTGGTCTGGCGCTTGCCCTGGGCGTTGAACGGAGAAAGGCGCACGAGTCTGTGCACACCATTCTCAGCCTTGAGATAGCCGTAGGCATAGTCGCCCTCGACCTGGATCGTGGCCGACTTTATTCCCGCCTCGTCACCTTCAAGAAGGTCAGTGACAGTCACTTTGTAACCGTTCCTCTCGCCCCAGCGCATATACATCCTCATCAGCATCGAACTCCAGTCGTTCGCCTCGGTGCCGCCCGCTCCGGAATTTATCGTCAGCACGGCTCCAAGGTTGTCCCCTTCCGCGCCCAACATATTCCTAAGCTCCAACGCCTCGACATCCTCAACCGCCTTTGAATATGACTCGTCGAGTTCCTGCGTCTCCGCTGTGGTGACTGTCTCGTCGGTGCTTCCGCCCAGACTTTCCTTGGCAAAATCGTACAGAACATCCAGATCATCCACCTCGGTGGAAGCCTTGTCGAATCCTGTGACCCAAGACTTTACACCGTTCAGGTTCTTCATGAACACCTCGGCTGCCTTAGGGTCGTTCCAAAAGTCCGGCGACTCCGTCTTCTTCTGCAATGCGGCTACCTGCCCACGTTTCCCAGGGATGTCAAAGACACCTCCCCAACGTCTCCAACCGCTGATGCAGAGCCTCAATCTGATCCTTTAATATCATTTGCTCTCCATTTTAAATTTATTCCTGCAAAGTTACACAAAAAGCGAGACATAAAAAGTGAAACGCGATTTATGAAACGGGAAAACTACCTCAACGCCGGGACATCCGTCCTGATGAGGATGCCTCTCGGAGCGCCGTGGTCAAGAGGGGTGAGGTCGATGGCCTTTGAATATGAACGGGTCACAGACGCGGACTTAGGATAGGTCTTGCCGGCGGCCTGAAGGGCGGCGCGGAGCATCGTCTCGTTCTCGTCTCCAAGTTGATAGCCGTCAAACGGATTGTCATCAGCTTGAACGTCCACCGGGATACCGTCCGGGATGGAGGCATTGCGGCCGTTGCAGTCAGCGAACTTGCTGATCATCACGTACATTCCCCAATCCTGGATCAGTGAATAATCATACCTGCTGCTGTAGAATTGATCCGGAGCCAACAAGATTCCGGCGCAATACTTCCCATAGGTCCGTTGACCGACAAGCTCAACATCCATATAAGGCTTCAGACCTACAATCAACCCTTCCGAAGCCGAGGCCGTGCCACCGGTCACGATGACATAAATCTTGGATATTCCCGGATTGGCGTCCGACACATCTATTTTCAACTTCTGCGAACTGATTTCATGAACTGTTGAGAAATAAGTGTTAGTGTCCTCCCCTTGCTTCTTCCAGGCCTCGGCGAGAATGGAATTATACACCTCTGTCTGGAATATATCCCCGGCCAGGACATTTGCCATCGGTGCTATCATCGATGCCAACACATTCTCGGTGAAAGCGTAGCCACCGCCGTTATACCTCAAATCAAGGATAAGTTCATCAATATTCTCGGACTTGAAGCGTCTGAACACATCCGGCAGCGTCTGAGAGGAATTGAGGTCAAACGCGGAATAGGCCAGATAGCCGATTTTCTTTCCCGCGACATCGAACGTCTTGTCCACCAGAACAGGATCCTCGTACATATCCACCGCCTTCAGGCTCACAGTCCTGACATCACCACTGATGTTGCCGTTCCCATCCAGGCCAGTAACTCCCAAATTTATTGAATATGAATTGAAAGCATCATAAATATTTTCCTCTGTTATAGCCTTGCCGTCAAGAGTGATGATTATGTCACCTCGCCTAAGTCCCGCCTTATGGGCAGGTCCGCCGTTGCTGACACAGCTCACCACAAGGAAATATTCCCCAGGCTTGTTGGTAATCCTCCCTGCCTGAAGATCATACCCGTAAGTGATCCCAAGCCCTTGCACAGAATTCCGGAATGACTTGAGGTCATCCGTCAGGACAGTCCAACGGTCCACTTCCTTGCCTCCCTCATGATAGCGAATGCCTTTCACCACTTCCATCGGCATTCTGCAAGTGTCCGGATCCAGCCTCGCCAAATCCTTTTCAATCTCCTCATTCCAAAGGTAATACGTTTCCAGCACATCGATCGCGTACTGATCCGCCTTCGCGATTTCATGCGTGGGAGCATTTTCTCTCTTATCCGCATCAGTCTCCACGCAGCCCGAAAGCCACAGCATCGCCGCGGCAAGCACCACTGCGGTCCCGCACATATTCCATGTCTTCATATTCATTGTCATTCAGAATAATCTAACGTTTCAGATCATGCCACTACATTGGACACTACAGTACAAAGATATTCAATTTTATTTCTCTTTCGTTTCTTTGTTGTATCTTTGATTCAATAATTTGACTTTTCGGTGATGATCGGGATTTTTGATTCGGGGTCGGGCGGGCTGTCCGTGCTGCGGGAGGTGCTGAAGCTTCTTCCGGGGGAAAAGTTTGTCTATTACGCGGACAACGCCAACTGCCCGTACGGAGAAAAGACTCCTGAGTTCATCCAAAGCCGATGCAGAGCGATCACTGAATATCTCCTCTCGCGGGGAGCGCGAATCATCGTGGTGGCGTGCAACACTGCCACAGCGGCGGCGATCACCACTTTAAGAAATGAATATCCCGTCAAATTCATCGGAATGGAGCCGGCGGTGAAGCCGGCCGCGCTCAGTTCTAAGACAGGAGTGATCGGTGTGCTGGCGACGGCAGGAACGCTGAAAGGGTCCAAATACCTGACCACCAAGGGGATCTACGAGGATGACGTAGAGATTGTCGAGCACGTGGGGCAAGGGTTTGTGGAGTTGGTGGAGAATGGGATTCTGGACGGACCACAGGCGGAGGAGACGGTGCGGAAGAGCCTCCAACCGCTGCTGGATGCGGGTGCGGACAGGATTGTGCTGGGGTGTACGCACTATCCGTTCCTGTGGAATGTCATCCAGAGGATTGCGGGGCCTGATGTGCAGATCATCGATCCGGCACCGGCGGTGGCCAAGCATCTGATTGAGGTGATGAAAGAGGAAAGGCTGCTCGCCTCGGACGATGTGGCTTCGACAGGCTCGGTGCCCCATCCAGACATCGAACTCGTCACATCCGGTGACAACACCTCAGCCAAACGGATTCTCAGCATGGTTCTTGAAGAGAACAAGGTCCGCCAAGGCAAACAATAACCCTCCGGCAATCAGACAACAGAAAAAATGGCTCCGGCCAAAACATCTAAAGATATGGAATCAAACAACAGAATCGAGGTCAAAGACTTCGCCTACTGTTCAGACAAGTACCAGTACACGATGGGCAAATCCTTCTACGAGACAGGCAGAAAGGATGTCATCGCCGTCTTCAATATGTTCTACAGAAAAGCCCCGGAGAACAACAACTGGGCGGTCGTGAGCGGCATCGAGGAAGCCATAGAATGCATCCGGAACATCGGCAAGGCCAAACCGGAATTTTACGAGAAGTTCCTTCCGGGTGATGAATATGCCGAATTCCGCAAGTACCTGTCAACGTTGAGGTTCACAGGCAATGTCTATGCGATGCGCGAGGGCGAGATTGCTTTCCCGAACCAGCCGATCATCACGGTGGAGGCTCCGCTGATCGAAGCACAGATCCTTGAGACTCCGCTCCTCTGCATCATGAACCATCAGATGGCTGTGGCGACCAAGGCCTCAAGGGTCTGCCGCGCCACCAACCGCCCGGTCAGCGAATTCGGATCCCGAAGGGCGCACGGCCCGTGGGCTGCCACTTACGGAGCGAAGGCCGCGATCATAGCCGGATGCGCCAGCACCTCAAATATCCTGACCGGAGTCCTCAACGGAGTGCCTTCCACCGGCACGATGGCCCACAGCTTCGTCACCTCCTACGGCAGCACAGTCGAAGGCGAGCACAAAGCCTTCGTGGACTACATCAACACCCACCGAGGCGAGAACCTCATCCTGCTCATAGACACCTACGACACCCTTAAATGCGGCATTCTGAACGCGATACGCTCTTTCAAGGAATGCGGCATCGACAATGAATATCCCAACGGCTACGGCGTGCGCCTTGACAGTGGCGACCTCGCCTATCTCTCAGTCAAAGTCCGCAGGATCCTTGACAACCACGGACTTACGGGCTGCAAGATCTTCGCCACCAACTCCCTTGACGAATATCTCATCTCGGATCTTGAGCGCCAGGGAGCCTGCATAGACTCCTACGGAGTCGGTGACGCCATCGCCACCAGCAAGGCCGCCCCATGCTTCGGCAACGTGTACAAGCTCGTCCAGATAGACGGCCGTCCGGTCCTGAAACGTTCCGAGGACAGAATCAAACTGATCAACCCGGGATTCCAGATCACCTACAGAATCACGAAGAAAGACCCTGATCTCGGTGACATCTACAAAGCCGACGTGACCTGTCTGCGAGGAGACACCCTCTCCCAAAGGATCGAGGCCGGCGAGACCTTCACCATCTACGACGAGCAGGACCGCTACAAGTACAAGATATTCCAGTCCGGTGAATATTCCTGGAGGCCACTTCAGAATCAGGTGATCAAGGACGGTGAGAGATGCGCCGAAAGCCACACCCTGCAAGAGAAAAAGGCCTTCTACAACAACACCTTGTCACATTTCAGTCCGTCCGAGAGACGCCTCATCAACCCGCACTACTACAAGGTTGACATCTCAGACGACCTCCTGAACACCAAACTCGAGATCCTCGACACCCTCAACAAAGAGATCGAGGCGTTCAGCATTGACTGATGGCCCAGCCATTGTGTCCTCGACGACCAGAACACCACCCTCGAGACCAGGCTGGCGGCCATCGAGGCCGCCGTCAAGGGAATGCCTGACTACGGCAGCAAGTTCGATCTCATCGTGGCGTACCTCGACGCGATCAAGGGGCAGGCCGAGGCTCTCGGCACCGACCAGGCCGGCATCGCCTCGAAGATAGCCGGCGTGACCGACGCCATCAACGACCTCGTCGACGAAATGAACAGCGGCAACACCAGTGCCGCCGGACACAGGACATGACAAAGAGAGGGTGACTAAAGTCGAAAGACTGATAGCCACCCTCTTTTGCGTACCGTAAGCGGATTGTCGGTACTACTTAGTAACATGAAAAAACAAGTTGCCTCAGATAAAATTATCGAGGATAGATCTATTTTCTAAGGCCACTAAGCAATCCTAAATAGTACCAAGCTGATTTTAGGCTTACTTAGAACATGAAGCCGAACGAGACGTTGATGAGATTCAGGCTGGTGCGGTCGGCGAGGTTGGTCAGGGACGGGTGGTAGGCGAATTCCAGGAAGTACCTGTTGTAGACGGCCTTGACGCCTAACTGGGCGCAGAGCTGGAAGCGGTTGGCGGCGGAGTCGCCGTTGTCTGACTTGAACCAGTCGCTGGTGACGCCCTCGTACTTGCTTTGACCCAGGATGTGCGCTGTCAGGTTGAGGCCGGCGAACGGGAGAAGCTGGATCTGCCCGAGGTCGAGCTGGTACATCAAACTGACCGGAACAATCGCGGAGACGAGTGTGGAATTATGGTCGCCGAACACCGCCATCGCATCCACACCATATTCATAGAAGAAAGGCAGCTCGCCGGGGAGCGGTCTCGCCTGCAAGACACCTATGGAGAGGCCGTTCATGTTTTCCGTGACAGGCAATCTGCCCGATTTCATCTCGATCGCGGCATTTGAATAGGACACCTTGAAGAAAGTCTGCTGTGCGGAAATTGTCCCGCAGATGGTCATCGCGGCGATGACCGCAAGTAGTTTGATGTGCTTCATAAAACTGTTTGTATTTAATGTCAAAATTATGATAAGTCAGCCACTTCCCTTCCGATTCTGCCTGTGGGCGGGCAAAATGGAGCGGATGCTACAAATAAAAGAATTATTTCGGGCTTGGCAGCATGGTATAGAGAATGTTTCGACAATGAAACCCGAAAAGATGAGGGCAGATCTTAGCTGCAGCCCGAAAAGGATTTTCCCTATCCGGATTTTTCACATGCTAAAAATCCGGATAGGGAAAATCCTTTTCGGGTCTCACACTAAGGTGAGTACTACTTGCTCAGTTCGGAGGCGTGGGAGAGGAGATATTCCTCAGCCTCGATGTTCCATAGTCCGTTGTGAGCCTTGCAGAGGCGGTCGAGCTCGGCATAGACAGGGTTGGTCACGCCTTTCTCCTCGAAATCGGCGATGGCGGTCAGCGGCATCTCCACGTGGGTGTAGATCAACTTCTTGCCACCTTTGATCGAAGGAAGGTTCAGGGTGGTTTCAGGGACCACATTGAGGCCTCCGATGTGGGTCACGAGACCGGCTGGGTCAAGACCTTCGCCCATCATCTTGAGGGCTTCCTTCATGTCCTCGGTGTTGCCGCCGCTGGTGCCGACCACATGGGTGGAGGCATAGTGGACATTGTAGAAGTTGAACGGAGCCTTGAAATCGGAACGGCCAGGACCGGAGAAGAAATTCAGGCAGCCATCCTGTCCGAGGATGTCGTCTCCCTGCTCGACAACAGCGGGAACGGGTGCCATCACGATGACCTCATCATAGCCGGTTCCGCCGGAAATCTCGCGCAGCGTCTCTACAGGATTCTCGACAGTGCCGGTGTTCACATAACGGAGATCGATGCCACGGGAAGCGGCGAACTCCTTGGTATAGAGCGTCGCGGCACGGTCAAGACGGACCTGATCGATGTCCGTCACCACGAAAAGGGACGGCTTTCTGTCCTCACGGCGGAGCACATAGTTGATCATCGCGAGTCCCATCGGGCCGACACCAGCCAGAAGTGCCATCTTGCCACCGTCCTTGATCTCCATCTGGTGAACATACGAGCCCGGATGGGTGTGATAGCAGGCGTGCATCGCGCCGATCACGCAAGCCAGAGGCTCGCTCAATGATGCCGGATAGAATCCCGGGCCATTGTAATGAAGGAGGCAGCCCATCTCCATCACATCGGAAGGGATGATGATGTAGGTGGCGTCACCTCCGGCGTAGCGATAGGAATATCCAGGCGCGGACAGCAGACCGGCTGGGCCGCCCTCGTAGTTAAGGGCCGGCTGGATTGAGAACTTGTCCCCAGGCTTGAATTGATCCTTCCACTTGGAGCCGACCTCTATGATCTCGCCGGCGAACTCGTGGCCGATGATCGTAGGATTTTCGGCGATGTCGTCCGGGACTCTCTTGTGGTCGGAACCTTGGTGTGAAGACTTGTAGGAAGACATGCAAAGGCTGTCGCTGACAACCTTCGCGAGGATCTCGTCATCCTTCATCCCGGGGAGTTCAAACTCCTCGAGACGAAGGTCTTCCTTACCATATAATCTAACAGCTTTTGTAAGCATGGCCGTACCTTTTACACACCCTTCTTCGCGCGGATGACCTGCTCAGCGGTGGTCTGGTTGCTGACCGGAACATAGTCCTTCAGAGGGACGATCTTCTCGTTGATGGCATCCAGGAACCAGGACGGCTGAGGGAAGAACGCCTCCTCAAGCTCGTGGCAAGGGGTGATCCAGTTGCGGGAACCAAGCACCACAGGAGCGGCGTCGAGGTCGTCAAAGGCCATCTCGGTGATGTTGGCGGCGATGTCATTGAGGTAGGAGCCACGGGCGCAGGCGTCGCCGGCGATGACGATGCGGCCGGTCTTCTTCACGGACGCAAGCACCTTCTCGTAGTTGAACGGCACGAGAGAGCGGGCATCGATGACCTCAGCCTCCATACCATACTTTTCCTTAAGAATATCAGCGGCCTCAAGAGCGCGGTACAAAGTGGCGCCGATAGTAAGGATGGTGATGTCCTTACCGGCCCTCTTGACATCCGGCTCACCGATCGGAATCTCATAATACTCCTCAGGCACACCACCTTCGTGGAACATCTCGCCCTTGTCGTAAATCCTCTGACTCTCAAAGAATATGACAGGGTCGGTACCCTGAAGCGCGGCGTTCATCAAGCCTTTCGCGTCATACGGAGTGACAGGGAAGCAGACCTTGAGTCCAGGAATATGGCAGCACAACGAAGTCCAGTCCTGAGAGTGCTGGGCACCGTACTTCGAGCCGACGGACACACGGACCACAACCGGCATCTTCAGGATGTTGCCGGACATCGCCTGCCACTTAGGAAGCTGATTGAATATCTCGTCTCCGCAGCAGCCGAGGAAGTCGCAGTACATGATCTCAGGGATCACACGGCCGCCACACATAGCGTAACCGATGGCTGTCCCGATGATCGCGGCCTCGGCGATCGGAGAATTGAACAGGCGATGGTAAGGCAGAGCCTCGGTCAGTCCTCTATAGACAGCGAAAGCGCCACCCCACTCACGGTTCTCCTCACCGTAAGCGACCAGAGAAGCATCCTTGTAGAAGCGGTCGGCGACGGCCTCGAATATTCCGTCCCTGATGTTGTAGGTCTTCATCTTGCTGGCAGGCTTGCCGTCCTTGTCAAGATAGAACCTGGACTTGCCGGCAATCTGCTTGACGCGAGGATTTTCCTCCAGCGGCATATTCACATCCGGTTTCGCATCGCTGAGGGAGTCGATGCTCTGGTTGGAGAACATCATATCACCAAGGAGCTCACTTTCCTTCACGAGATCCATGCGAGGGGAAAGTTCGGTGTCGATGGCAAGCTTGTAGCATTCGAATATGTTGGCGTCAACCTCCTTGCGGATAGCGTCGAGAGCGGCCTGATCAGCCACCCCGGCCTCTTTCAGTTTCTCACCGAACGCCAAGATGCAATCTTCCTTCTCCCAGGCCTCGATCTCCTCCTTTGTACGGTAAGACGACTGGTCGCTCGGAGAGTGTCCGCTGTAACGGTAGGTGACAACGTCCAGAAGAGCAGGACCCTTCTTCTCAAGAAGGTAGGCTTTCTTGCGGTTGAAAGCGTCGATGACCGCGAGAGGATTGTAACCGTCAACTCTTTCGGCATCCATGGCGTCGGCCTTGAAGCCGGCTCCCAGGCGTGCAGGGAACACATAGCCCATGGTCTCGCCCCTGGTCTGTCCACCCATGGCGTACTGGTTGTCCATCACGTTGAACAGGACTGGCAGCCCGCCCTTCATGTCGCCTTCCCAGAGTGTGTTGAACTGATCCATCGAGGCGAATGTCATGCCTTCGAGGACTGGTCCTCTGGCCATCGCGCCGTCACCGAGGTTGGCAACGACGATGCCCTTCTTGCGGTTGACCTTCTTGTAAAGGGCCGCACCCACGGCGATCGATCCGGAACCGCCGACGATGGCGTTGTTAGGATAGATCCCGAAAGGTGTGAAGAATGTGTGCATTGATCCGCCCAGACCCTTGTTGAAACCGGTCGTGCGGGCGAAGATCTCGGCCATCGCACCGTAGAGCAGGAAGCGGATTCCGAGCTCCTTGGTGTCATCGCCGTCGTAAGCCTTCTTTGCCACGTTGAGGGTGGCACCACCCCAGAACTCCTCCATAACCTTCTTCAGCTCATCCTCAGGAAGGATCTGAATGGAGCGGAGTCCCTTGGCGAGAATCTCACCGTGTGAACGGTGTGAACCGAAGATAAAGTCATCGGTGTCAAGGCAGTAGGCCATACCGACAGCGGCGGCCTCCTGACCTGCGGAAAGGTGGGCAGGGCCAGGGTTATTGTAAGCGACTCCGTTGTAGCCACCCGTGGTCTTGACCAGATTCAGCATAGTCTCGAACTCGCGGATGTAGGACATATCGCGGTAGATGCGGAGAAGATCCTCCTTTGTGAAATTGCCTTCCTTAAGTTCTTCCTTGACGGTCTTGTTGTACGTCATCACCGGAATCTTCGGAAGCTCAAGTTCGTGATCCTGAGGACGCAGGGTCTCGTTAGGATCGATGTAAAGCGCTTTTGGCATATCAGTATATTCTTAATTGTTTTTCGTCATTCTTTTTAGCGACAATTTGTGGTCATTACGTTTACCAGCAAATCATTTTATTTCAACGCGAACGCTGTCTCCTTGATGATCTCGGAAACAGTCGGGTGCGGGAACACAACCTCCTTGAGCTGCTCAAGAGTCATCTCCGACTCGATGGCGATGCAGGCGCTGTGGATGATCTCCGAGCAAGGGTTGCCGAGCATGTGGACTCCGAGGACCTCGTGGTACTTCTTGCCGACGATGATCTTGCATATTCCTTCACCGCCCTCATTCTCTGCGACAAAGCGGCCGGCGTAGGCCATTGGAAGCTTGACGACTGAATATTCCTTCCCGGAAGCCGCGGCCTGCTCTTCGGTGAGTCCGACTCCGGCGACCTCAGGGTTGGTATAGACGATTCCAGGGATGGCGTCGTAGCGCATGTGGTCTTCTTTTCCAAGAATATTGTTGACCGCGACCTCGCCCTCACGGCTCGCCGTGTGGGCCAGCATAGAGAAGCCGGTCACGTCGCCGGCGGCATAGACTCCTGGAATATTCGTGCGCATCCTGCTGTCCACCTTGATTCCGCAAGGTTTTCCGCCACGGTTCAGGAGCATCTCGACTCCAAGGTTCTCAAGGCCGAATCCCGTGATGTTGGCACGGCGGCCCACAGAGACGAGAATCTTGTCCCCGCCGACCCTCTGGGTGTTGCCCTCCGGATCCTCATAGACAACGGTGTTGCCCTCGATTCCGGTGACCTTGCACTTGAGGCAGAAGTTCACGCCACGTTTGGTGTAGATCTTCTGAAGCATAGCGCTGATCTCATCGTCAAGAGGTCCGAGAATCTTAGGAAGCATCTCAACCACAGTCACTTTCGTACCGAGAGTGCTATAGAAAGCCGCGAACTCCATTCCGATGACACCTCCACCGATGACAACGAGCTCGGACGGACGCTCTTTCAGAGAAAGGATCTCACGGTTGGTGACGATAACGTCTCCGGCCTCCTTCAGACCCGGGAACGGAGGCACGGCGGCCTCTGAACCGGTGCAGATGAGGATGTTCCTTGCGGCGTAGGTCTGGTCGGCGGCTGTGATCTTGATGCCTTCCGCGTCACGGCCCTGGATCATAGCCTCGGCGGCCACGACCTCGACATTGTTGGACTTCATCGCCAGTTTGACACCACCTACGAGTTTCTTCACGACCTTGTCCTTACGGGCGACGATCTTTGAATAATCGAACGTAGGTTCCTTCACATAGACCCCGTAGTGGTCACCTGTGAGGGCGTAGTTATAGACCTTTGCGCTGTAAAGGAGCGTCTTGGTCGGGATGCAGCCCTCGTTGAGGCAGACACCTCCGAGAGACTTTCTTTCAAAAAGGACAACCTTAAGGCCGGCGGCTCCGGCTCTTTCAGCGGCCACGTAACCACCCGGGCCACCGCCTATTACCGCTAAATCGTACATATTCGTAAATATTTTAAAAGTTGTTTTGATTTGTTTGTTTGAAGATTTGAGAGTGAAGAACTTCAGGTTCGACCGCTTCTTCCAAGGAAGATAGCGGTGCTATCTGACTGAAGAAGCGGGAAGAAAATGAAGATTCTTTCACCTCAAAGAACATTTCAAACAAATCAAAACAGGTTTTAGAATTCAACTTCAAGATTCTCTATCTCAACGGCGACCTGCTTGAGGAAACGGGTAGCCTCGCCGCCGTCAAGAGCCCTGTGGTCGTAGGTCAGGGAAAGACCAAGATAAGGGACGAACGCATAGACTCCGGCGCCCAGATCCTTCGGACGAGGGACGATCGTGCCGACTCCGAGGATCGCGCTCTGAGGCACGTTGATGACAGGTGTGAACCACTCGACTCCGAAACCTCCGAGATTGGAGACCGTGAATGAGGCACCCTCGGCGGAAAGCAGGTCAGGATTGATCGAGCCCTTCTTGCAGTCCTCAGCGACCTTCTTCAGAGCCTTGCTCAAGCCGATGATATTCAGGTCCTCTGCGTGCTTCACGCAAGGCACCATCAGTCCGCGCTCCGTGTCAACGGCGCAACCAAGATTGACGACATTGAATATCCTCATAGCGTCACCGAGGCAGTGCGAGTTGACCTTAGGGAATTTCTTCAGAGCCTTGATGACGGCGTAGCAGACGAAATCATTGATCGTGATGTTCACGTCGATCTTTCCTTCCTCAAGGGCCTTCTTCGCCTTCTTGCGGAGAGCCTGGACACGGCGTGCGTCAGCACCGAGCATATGGGTGAGCTGGGCCGTGTTCTGGAGGGAGTTGTACATCGACTTGGCGATGAGCTTGCGCATGTTGGACATCTTCTCGACCTTGAACTCCTCGCCTTCTCCGGCAAGGTTCTCGGTGTGGGTAGGTTTCCAGACCTTGAGGTCGGAGCCCTTGACCATTCCGCCGATTCCGGAGCCTGCGGCAGGAGCCTGGAGACCTCCGTCGGCCATCATAGCCTTGGCGAGTCCGGATTTCGGAGCGCCCTGTGCGGCTATGATGTCACGTTCGATTATGCGGCCGTGAGGGCCTGTGCCGGCGACCTGGGCGGTGTCCACGCCTTTTTCGGCGGCCAATTTGCGGGCTCTTGGGGAGACGGGGGCGTTGGCGGCAACGGTTCCGGTCGCCGGGCTTGCCGAAGCGCCCGGTGTCGCTGCCGCGGTCACTTCGATGGCTGGTGAGCCTTGTCGAGCCACTGGCTCTGCGACCGCATTTGCCGGCTCCGTGGCCGGTGATGTTGGCTCCGCGCCCGAAGCGGCAGAAACGCCAGTCCCCGAAGGAGCATATTCAGAGAAAGATTCCCCCGGTTCGCCGATGACCATCACGTTGGTCAGGCAAGGGATCTCGTCGTTATCGTTGAAGAAGCAGGCAAGGACGGTGCCTTCGACCTTGGCGTCCTCGTCAAAGGATGCCTTGTCGGTCTCATAGCTGAAAAGGACATCGCCGACGGCGACTTTGTCCCCCACCTTTTTCTTGAATTCAGTGACAATGCAACTTTCTACGGATTGCCCTTGTTTGGGCATAATAACTACGTGTGCCATTAACTATAATGATTATTAAATTCTCTAAGCCGGATGCCGTTTGGATTTCGGGGAAATGGAAGCGGCTCCGCATACACACAAAGTTAAAATTTCTTCTTGACATAAAAAAGGATTATATTTGTACTCTACAAACGATTTAGCATATTTCAAATTCAAAATATCAAATAGAAAATGCAGTCAACAGAAGATCTGAAGAAGATTGCCTCCCAGGTAAGGAGGGACATCATCAGGATGGTCGTGAAGGCCAAGTCCGGACACCCGGGCGGATCCATGAGCAGCGCTGATTTTATGACAGCACTGTACTTCAATGTTATGGATCAGAACCCTGAAACTTGGACACGCGGTGGAAAGGATCAGGACATGTTCATCCTGTCGGCCGGACACCTCACCCCAATGTATTACTCAATCCTTTCGAGGGCAGGATATTTCCCGACCTCCGAGCTCGGCTCGTTCCGTAAGTTCGGAAGCCGCCTTCAGGGACACCCTTCAGTAAGGAAAGGCCTCCCTGGCGTGGCTCAGGCGGCCGGTTCCCTCGGACAGGGACTTTCAGTAGCGATAGGAGCGGCTCTCGCAAAGAAGGCTGACAACGACCCTCACTGCGTTTACGTTCTCTGCGGAGACGGCGAGACCGAGGAAGGACAGATCTGGGAGGCGGCGATGTTCGCAGCCCACCACAAGGCCGACAATCTGATCGCGATGACCGACTGGAACGGACAGCAGATCGACGGCACGACCGAAGATGTCGCCGGACTCGGTGACCTTGAGGCAAAATGGAAGGCTTTCGGATGGGAGGTCATCATCGCCGACGGACACGACATGGACAAGATCCTCGAGGCGTTCGCGCAGGCCAAGGCTGGTGTCGGAAACGGCAAGCCGAAGATGATCCTGTTCAAGACAGAGATGGGACACGGGGTTGATTTTATGGCGGGCACCCACAAATGGCACGGCAGCGTACCTTCAGAGGAGCAGTGCCAGAACGCCCTGAGCCAGCTTGAGGAAACATTGGGAGACTTTTAATTCACGAATATTATGAAGAAATATACAGATAAGGGTAAGAAAGACACCCGCAGCGGTTTCGGAGCCGGCCTTCTCGAAGCCGGAAAGGCTGACTCAAGAGTCGTGGCTTTGACCGCCGACCTCAAGGGCTCACTCAAGATGGACGCTTTCGCGGCCGAGTTTCCGGAGAGATATTACGAATGCGGCATCGCCGAGTCCAATATGATCGGCGTGGCCTCTGGAATGGCTCTCGCAGGCAAGATTCCGTTCGCGGGATCGTTCGCCGAATTCGTCACAGGACGTGTTTACGACCAGATCAGAATGGAGGTATGCTACGGTAAGACCAACGTCAAGATCGCTTCCTCACACGCCGGAATCACCCTCGGCGAGGACGGCGCCACCCACCAGACAATGGAGGACATCGCCCTGATGCGTGCCCTTCCGGAAATGGTTGTGATCAACCCTTGCGACTGGACACAGACAAAGAACGCGACGATCGCCGCGGCCAAATACGATGGTCCTGTCTATCTGCGTTTCGGCCGTCCTAAGGTTGCCGACTTCACACCAGACGAGCCGTTCGAGATCGGAAAGGCATACGTGCTGAACGAGGGCAAGGACGTCACCCTCTTCGCGACAGGCCACATGGTTTGGGAGGCCCTTCAGGCAGCCGAAGCTCTTGAGGCAGAGGGAATCTGCGCCGAGGTTATCAATGTGGCGACCATCAAGCCACTTGACACCAAGACAGTCATCGCCTCCGCCATCAAGACCGGAGCCGTGGTTGTCGCCGAGGAGCACAACATGGCCGGAGGCCTTGGCGAACTGATCGCCGGAGTGCTCGCCGCCACATCCCCTAAGCCTATTGAATATGTCAACGGACGTGACGAGTTCGGCCAGAGCGGAACTCCGTCCGAGCTTCTCGCCGCTTACGGAATGGACGCCGCCCACATCGTCGAGGCCGCCAGAAAAGTTCTGGAAAGGAAATAAGAAACAGAAATATTCATAAAAAACAGAAAAAAGTTAGGAGACATTTACGTTTCTTAACTTTTTTTCTGTTTACTATGCCTATATTGCCGCCCATGAACACGGCAGCCATAAGGAATATCCACGGTCCTTTTCCTGAATATTCAAAATGCCTGCGGCAAATGACAATAAACTATGAAAATCAAAGAGATCTGCGTGGACGAGAGGCCACGGGAAAAGATGCTCGCCAAAGGAGCGGACGCGATGAGCAACGCTGAATTGCTCGCCATTCTGATCGGATCAGGGACGCAGAAAGAGAACGTCCTTGAGGTGGCCAACAGGCTTCTGGCCGAAGGCAAAGGCAAGTTGTCGATGATAGCCGACATGGACGCCAGACGAATGAAGGAGATAGGAGGTATCGGCAGTGTCCGGTATGCGGCCATCGCCGCCGCCTTCGAGCTCGGGAAAAGATGCTGCCTGGAGGATCCCGGAATAGAAAAGGTTCCCTTGACCGATGCCGAGATTGTGTACAGGATGATGCTCCCCCGCCTCAAAGGGTTGGATCACGAGGAATTCTGGGTAATTCTTCTGAACAGGGCCAACTACATCATCCACAAGGAGATGATAAGCCTTGGAGGAATATCCTCAACCGTGGTTGATTCCAAGTTGGTGGTCAGGATGGCTCTGGACAAACGGGCCAGCGGCCTGATCATGGTGCATAACCACCCGTCCGGGAATCCTCGGCCAGGGCACAACGACCTGACCGAAACCGAACGCATGAAAAAAGCGGCGAACACTTTCGACATCGCCCTCCTTGACCACATCATCATCTGTGACGACTGCTATTTCAGTTTCGCTGACGACAAAGTGACAGTGGCGGAAAGAAAAAATTTGCTGCTCTGAAAATAAATCCTTACTTTTGATTTTCGGAAATCAATTTCGAAAAACCAATGAAAGTCATCAATCTTGGCGAGGCCGACTCGGTCCTCAACAACATCATCGCGCAGATGCGTGACAAAACCGTTCAGAAAGACAGCCTCCGTTTCCGTTACAACCTTGAAAGGTTGGGGCATATCTTCGCCTACGAGTTAAGCAAGGTGCTGGACTACAGTCCCAAGGATGTCATCACTCCGCTCGCCACGGCAAGGGTTCGCACCAGTGACGCAAAGATTGTGGTTTCCACGATCCTTCGCGCCGGTCTGCCTCTCCATAAAGGTATCCTTGACGTTTTCGACAACGCGGAGAATGCGTTCGTCGCCGCGTTCAGAAAGTATGACAAGGGGGACGAGTTCCACATCAATGTGGAGTATTGCACCTGTCCTGACCTGACGGGAAAGACGCTCATCATAGCCGACACGATGCTCGCGACTGGAGCGTCAATCGAAATTGCCTACCACAAGCTGATTGATGAGGGAGGAGAGCCGGTTCACACGCACTTCGTCTGCCCTATCGCCAGCATCTACGCCATCGAGTTTCTTCAGAGGCATCTTCCTGAAAACACGACACTTTGGACCGCCGCCGTTGATGAGGAACTGACCAGCCACTCCTACATCGTCCCAGGCCTTGGCGACGCAGGCGATCTCGCCTACGGAGCAAAGCTGTAAGCAGCTTTGCTCTATATCTTTCACCCCCAGTCCCTTCGGGACAGCCCCGGTGGGGCATTGGGGAGCGGTCTCCCCAAACCCCTTGCGTCGCTACGCACTGCGTGCGCTTTCTTTCACCCCCAGTCCCTTCGGGACAGCCCCGGTGGGGCATTGGGGAGCGGTCT